>JAESGB010000012.1_pt1 | contig 476980 bp, 482 predicted proteins | sample 9266211 | NCBI WGS metagenome assembly JAESGB01 (sample SAMN14514844, study PRJNA621659) | algae metagenome | isolation source: Goleter apudmare HA4340-LM2 and co-occurring heterotrophs from cave wall... | place: USA: Maniniholo cave, Kauai, Hawaii | collected 2009-07-28 | reverse complement strand
GCATACTGCGGATCAACGGCCTGAACGCGATCACCGACGACGTAGTGGAAGCGGCGCGCAGCACCCTCGTGATCGGTGTCACTTAGCTCTGACAGCGCTGTGCCAATTAGCGCTGACATCTACAGCGCAATCGGCATGGCTACGTTCTCACCAAGGGCTCGTTTTTTGGGAAGCGGTGGCCGGAGCTATAGGAACTCATATGCATCAGCATTCAGTTGCGAGATTTTGGGATCGATACCGGGCCACGAATACGTGCACTCCAAGCGAGCGGCCGGTCGCAGAGCATTTCTGCGACAACGAGACCGACGCCGATGCCTGCGCGGATTTGGTGCTTGCAGGCATAAAGCGGGCTACCGCCTCTGCGTTGGCGTCCTACCAAGTGGATGGCGAGCCTGTGCCAGCATCAGGCAAGCTCACCATTATTACAAATTGGGCGGGTGACGCTAAGGCGCTTATTTGCACCCACACCGTGACTATCTGTCGGTTCGGTGACGTTTCCCCGGAATTTGCAGTATTAGAAGGCGAGGGAGATGGGACATTGCCCTGGTGGCGCGAGTCTCATCGCGCCTTTTGGGAGCGCAGTCTTCCTATGCACACCATTGACGACGATCTGCTAGTTGTATGTGAGGAGTTCGAATTGGTTGCGACGGCGTGACCGCTTCTCAAATCTCGATCGTTTTCGGGAAAAGGCGGTACTGCGGAATGTCGGCTATCCACCAATCCCAGTCATGTCTTTCGACGATTGGAACGGCAGCTTCTCATCCAAACCGCTCGAGTCTTAACGACACCATGGGCATAGCGGTATCGCCCTCGTCCAGCATCGCCGTCACCAACTCGCCGGTAATCGGCGCGAGCGTCAGCCCCAAGTGATTGTGCCCGAACGCATAGGACACCCCCCGCGTCCCCGGTACGCGCCCAATCGCGGGCAGGTAATCCGGCAGGGTAGGCCGGGCGCCCATCCAGGGTTTGGCGTCCTCGCCGATCGGCAGGCCCAGCGCCGCGATGTGGTGGCGCAGGCGGTTCCACTTGGCGGGGTCGGGCTTGGCCTCGGCGCGGGCGAATTCGACGATGCTGGCGGCGCGTAAGCCCCCGGCGAAGCGGGTGACGATCATCGAGCGGTCCTCGAACACCACCGGAGGCAGGTCGGCGGGCCAGTCGACGTCCGGGCCGGTCTGAAGGTGATAGCCCCGCTCTGCGATGATCGGGGCCTTCAGGCCGAAGGGACGGAGCAGGGCAGCGCTCGCCACGCCCGCCGTCACGACGATCTGGTCGGCAGACAGGCGGCGGTCGTCGGTCATGCGGACCTCGCCGTCACCGACCGTCTCGACGCGGGCGACGATACGGGTGCCGCCGTCCGCCAGGAAGCGGGCGGTCGCGATTTCGGCGAGGCGGGTCGGGTCCGCGATCTGGCCGCTGCCCTCGAAGCGGATGCCGCCCGCGATGGGCGCGCGGACTCGGGTCCGCCAGTCGTCCAACTCCGCTTCGGTCAGCGAGCGGAAGCGCGCGGTGCCGGTGTCGGCCGCTTGCCAGTTCGCCAAGCCGCGCGCGGCGCTCTCCGGCGTTTCCCAGAGCACGACATGACCGTCTGGACGCAGCAGGTCCGGCGCACCGAGCGCGGCGACATGACGCTGCCATGCGGGCATGGCCTGGGCGAGCAGCCCCGCCAGCGCTTCGTGCGCGCGCTCGTACCGGGCGGGCCGGGCCGCTTTCAGGAGGCGCAGCGAGAAGGGCAGCCAAGTCGCGATCTCGCGCGGCGGCAGGGCGAGCGCGCCGCCGCGAAAGAACAGCCGTTTGGCGAAACCGCGCACCATGGCGGGCGAGGCGATCGGCTCCGCCTGCTCGGTCGCGATATGGCCGGCATTGCCCCAAGAGGCGGCGCGCGGACTGTCCTCCGCCTCGATCAGCGTCACCGCCCAACCGGCGCGTTGCAGGGCCAGCGCGGTGGTGGTGCCGATGACGCCGCCGCCTACGATGATGGCGCTGCGACGATCCGAGGGACTAGCGTGATTTTCGGACTTGGGCATGGGGTGGGTCATATCGTATACGGATTTTACAGCAAGGGAATCCCGATGACGTCACCTACGATCCGCCATACCTTTTTCTGCATCGACGGCCATACGGCGGGCAATCCCGTCCGCTTGGTGGCGGGCGGCGCACCGCTGCTGCGTGGATCGACCATGGCCGAGCGGCGGCTGGATTTCCTGGAGCGGTTCGACTGGATCCGCACCGGCCTGTGCTTCGAGCCGCGCGGGCATGACATGATGTCGGGCGGCTTCCTCTATCCGCCCTGCGAGCCCGATAGCGACGCCGCGATCCTGTTCATCGAGACGAGCGGCTGCCTGCCCATGTGCGGGCATGGCACGATCGGGATGATCACCTTCGGCCTGGAACATGGGCTCATCACCCCGCGCGAACCCGGCAAGCTGAAGGTCGAAGTGCCCGCCGGCACCATTCATATCGAATATGAGAAGGAAGGCGCCAAGGTCACGGCGGTCCGTATCCGCAACGTCCCCGCCTATCTGGCGGCCGAGGGAATCGAGATCGACGTGCCGGGCTTCGGCCCGCTGACGCTGGATGTCGCCTATGGCGGCAACTACTATGCCATTGTCGAGCCGCAGGGGGCCTATACCGGGCTGGACGATCTGGGCGCGTCGAAGCTGGTCGAACTCAGCCGCACGATCCGCGAGTTGGTTCGCGAGAAGTTCGAGCCGGTGCATCCGCTCGAACCCTCGATCCGGGGGGTTAGCCATGTGCTCTGGGCGGACAAGCCCTCGGCCGAGGATGCCGATGGGCGCAACGCGGTCTTCTATGGTGAACGCGCGATCGACCGCAGCCCGTGCGGCACCGGCACCTCGGCGCGCCTCGCGCATCTGGCGGCCAAGGGGCGCTTGCGCGTCGGCGACCGCTTCGTCCACGAAAGCTATATCCGCAGCCGCTTCATCGGCCGGGTCGAGGAAGCGACCGAACTGGGCGGTCAGGCCGCGATCGTGCCGTCGATCCAGGGCTCGGCGATCGCGACCGGGTTCAACACGATCTGGATCGATCGCGAGGACCCGTTCTGGGCCGGGTTCACCGTCGTCTGAGGCGATCGTCGCGCGAAGGCGCGAGGGCGCGAAGAAGAGGTTCGCGCTGAGGCGCGGAGACGCGGAGGTGAAGGGACTCGCCGCGCCAGCGGCCCTCCAATCTCCATACGTTGCTGATCCCAGAGCGCTGCCGCGCGGGCGATCATCTTCGCGCCTCCGCGTCTCCGCGCGAACAAAATCCTTCGCGGCATCGCGTCTTCGCGTGAACCAATCCCGGCCTCAGCCGGGGTCACGCCTTACCCGAGATCGTCGATCGCGGGCTGCGGCTCGGTAAACCACGCCGCGCCCGTCTCGGTGACGTAGAAGTGATCCTCCAGCCGTACGCCGAAACGCTCCGGTACGACGATCATCGGCTCGTTGGAAAAGCACATGCCCGGCGTCAGCGGCGTCCGGTCGCCGCGCACCAGATAGGCCGGCTCATGGATCGACAGGCCGATGCCGTGCCCGGTGCGGTGCGGCAGGCCGGGCAGACGGTAATCGGGACCGAGCCCGGCGTGCTCCAAAACCGCCCGCGCGGCGTAATCGACCGCCTCGCACGGCACGCCCGGCCGGACGGCGGCGAAGGCGGCGGCCTGGGCCTCCTTCTCGATGTCCCAGATGCGACGGACCTCGTCGCCGACATCGCCGAACGCATAGGTGCGGGTAATGTCGCTATGATAGCCGTCGATCAGCGTACCGGTATCGACCAGCACCACATCGCCGTCGCGCAGCACATCGTCCTGCGGCAAGCCATGCGGAAAGGCGGTCGAGCGGCCGAACTGCACCGCGCAGAAATAATTGCCCGTCGACGCTCCCAGCGCCCGGTGCGCCGCGTCGATGAAGCGGATCACCTCGGACGCGCGAATGCCCTCGTGCAGGATGCGCGCGGCGCGGCGGTGGACCTCCAGCGTCATTGCCATGGCCTGTTTCATCAGCGCGATTTCGGCCGCCGACTTGATCATGCGACAGCCATCGACCACCGGTCCGGCATCGACCAGCGCCACGCCCGGCGCGGCGGCGCGGATGCGCTCGACGAACAGGAACGCCATGGCCGGGTCGATCGCCAATGTCTTCGCGCCCGCCGCCGTCAAGGCATCGGCGACCAGCGCGGAGGGGCTTTCATCCTCTTCCCACAGCCGGATGTCGGTCGCGGGGATGGACAGGCTCGCCTCGAAAGACCCGAGTTCGAAGGCCGGGCAGATGAAGACCGGATCGCCCGCGATCGGCAACAGCATCGCCACCAGTCGCTCGGTCGCGCCCCAGGCGACACCGGTGAAGTAGCGCAAGCTGGCGCCCGCGCCGATCAGCAGCGCATCGGCCCCCATCTGCCCCATCAATTCGCGCGCACGGGCCAGCCTCTGTGCGCGCTCCTCCGACGTGATGACCGGAGCGGGGTTCGCCCAAAGCGACAGGCTCGCCAGTTCGCGCTCCGCCGTTGATCCCCCGATCATTCCTGCCATGCTATTCGCTCCGTTTCGTATACGGTTGGCGTGTTAGCGCGGGTTGGCTTGAGGCGCCAGACGGGGCGTGGGCTTCGACCGCGCTCAGGGTGAACGGCGGTGGATATGTCTCCGCAGAGGTGGGAGACTCACCCCCCGTACATCGCCATCGCATCGCGCCGGAATGCCGCGCCGCTGTCCGAGCGGCTGTAGAACATGTGCCCGCCCGGATAGACGTTCAGGTGCACACGCTGCGCCACGCCATAGCTCGGCATCTGGTCGACGATCAGTCGAGACGCGAAATAGGGGCAGGACAGGTCGTCCCAGCCATGGACGATCATCACCTTCATCTTGGGATCGTTGGCGATCGCCTTGCGCAGGTCGGTGACGGGTGTGTCGTCGGGCTTTCCGCGATCCCAGGCGCTGTTCACCTCATAGGACAGCGCATGATAGCGGGCGTCGGTCTTCCAACCCACTTCGCGCGTCACGAAATCGACCATCGCGCTGGTCGTCGGGGCGATCAGCGAGTCGAGCAACGGGTCGTTCGAGCGCTGCTGCGACGACCAGGGGAAGGGGTCGAAGGCGGTGACGTTCGAGTCGTAGATGCTGCCGATCGTAGAATCGTTGCGGTGGATTTCCCGCAGATAGGTGCGCGTATCGACGCGCCCGCCCAGCTTGCGGACCAGCGCCGGGTCGAGCCCGGTCAGTTCCGACACCCGCGTGACCAGACGGTCGACCGCCTGCGTATCCGATCGCCCGCGCATCAGATCGCGGAGGTAATCGCCGCGCGCATAGGCCTCGACGCCGGCCATGGACTCGGCATTGAGCTTGCCTTGCCGCTCCAGCTGCGCGGCCGCCATGGAGGGCAGGTCGATCATCCACGGCAAGGGCGACAGCGCCGTCGCATCGTCACCCGAAGCCGGATCGAGATAGGGCGACACCATCACCAGCCCGTTGACCCCGACGCCGATCTGCGACTGAAGCTCATAGGCGATGCGCGGCGCGCGATAGCCGCCATAGCTTTCGCCCATCACATATTTGGGCGAGCGCAAGCGCCCTTCCTTGACCAGCCAGTCATAGACGACCTTGGACAGATATTTGATGTCGGGATCGTTGGCGTAGAAGGCCTTCTTCGTCTCCGCCTCGTCGACTAGGCTGCGGCTGAAGCCCGTGCCGATGGGATCGATGAAGACCAGGTCGGTGAAGTCCAGCCAGCTATTGGGATTGTCGGTGGTGATCGGCGCGTCGGACGGCGCATCGCCCTGTGCGCCGAACGGCACCCGCTTCGGCCCCACCGCGCCCATGTTGAGATAGACCGAGGACGCACCCGGCCCGCCATTGAATGCGAAGGTCACCGGCCGCCGCACATCGCCGCCGGGCACGGTATAGGCGGTGTAGACGACCTGCCCGATTTCCTTGCCCTTGTCGTCGCGCACCGGAATCTTGCCGATGGTCGCCTTGTAGCTGACGACCCTGCCGCCGATCCGCGCGCTCTGGGTGATCGTCTTGTCGTCGGGAAGGGGCGGGCGCTTGGCCTCGTCGTCCTTCTTCTCGGTGGTCGTCGTCTTGGTTTCGGTCTTCTCCGCCTTTTGCGCGAATGCCGGGGTCGTACCGGCGGCGAGCAGCAACAGCGCGGACAGATGCAGGGTCTTCGACAAGATGGAAGGTCTCCACAAACAGGATGTGATACTATATCACATGGAGCCATCGAGAAGTGCAATCCCCATGCCCCGGCCGGGATCATGGGCGATTGCCGTACGTTACCGCAAGTCTCGGCTCTCGAAAGTGAGAGCCTCGCTTCCTATCTCGCCTCTGGCATTTATCCCGGAACAGAAGTAGAACCCGCCCTATGCTGACCAAGATTTCCGTCCGCGGCGCGCGCGAGCACAATCTCAAGGATGTCGATATCGACATTCCCCGTGACACGCTGACGGTGATCACCGGCCTGTCGGGGTCGGGCAAGTCTTCGCTCGCGTTCGACACCATCTATGCCGAGGGGCAGCGCCGCTATGTCGAGTCGCTGTCGGCCTATGCGCGCCAGTTCCTGGAGATGATGCAGAAGCCGGACGTCGACCATATCGAGGGCCTGTCGCCCGCCATCTCGATCGAGCAGAAGACGACCAGCCGCAATCCGCGCTCAACCGTGGCGACGGTCACCGAGATTTACGACTATATGCGCCTGCTTTGGGCGCGCGTCGGGATTCCCTACAGCCCCGCCACCGGCGAACCGATCGCGGCGCAGACGGTCAGCCAGATGGTCGACCGGGTGATGACGCTGCCCGAGGGTACGCGTCTCTACCTGCTCGCCCCCGTGGTGCGCGGGCGCAAGGGCGAGTATCGTAAGGAAATGGCCGAGTGGCAGAAGGCGGGCTTCACCCGTGTCCGCATCGACGGCCAGCTCTACGAGATCGACGAGGCGCCCGCGCTCGACAAGAAGTTCAAGCACGACATCGAGGTGGTGGTCGATCGCCTGGTGGTGCGCGAGGACATTGCGACCCGCCTGGCCGACAGTTTCGAGACCGCGCTGAAGCTGGCCGACGGGCTTGCCTATGTCGATCCCGCCGATCCGGTCGAGCCGCACACGCCCAAGTCGGCGGTGCTGGGCGACAATGCGCCCGATGGCCGGATCGTGTTCTCGGAGAAATTCGCCTGCCCGATCTCCGGCTTCACCATCTCCGAGATCGAGCCGCGCCTCTTCTCGTTCAACGCGCCGCAGGGGGCGTGCCCGGCCTGTGACGGCCTGGGCGAGAAGCTGATCTTCGACGAGGATCTGGTCGTCCCCAATCACGAACTGTCGATTAAGAAGGGCGCGGTCGTACCTTGGGCCAAGTCCAATCCGCCCAGCCCCTATTATATGCAGGTGCTGGGCAGCCTCGCGCGCGAGTTCGGCTTTTCGCTGGAGACGCCGTGGAAGGACCTCGACCCCAAGGTGCAGGAGGTGATCCTGCACGGCACAAAGGGCAAGGCGGTCACGCTGACCTTCATCGACGGCAAGAAGTCCTACGACGTCAAGAAGCCGTTCGAGGGCGTGATCGGCAATCTCAACCGCCGGATGCTCCAGACCGAGAGCGCCTGGATGCGCGAGGAACTGTCCAACTATCAGTCGTCGCAGCCCTGCGAAGTCTGCCACGGTGCGCGCCTCAAGCCCGAGGCGCGGGCGGTCAAGGTCGCGATGCAGGACATCTCTTATGCGACTCGCCTGTCGGTGGTCGATGCGCTGGCCTTCTTCACCGGACTCCCTGAGCATCTGACCGACCAGCAGCGCGCCATCGCGCAGCCGATCCTCAAGGAGATCATCGAGCGGCTGGGCTTCCTCAACAATGTCGGGCTGGATTACCTGAATCTCGACCGGACCAGCGGCACGCTGTCGGGTGGCGAGAGCCAGCGGATTCGCTTGGCGTCGCAGATCGGCTCGGGCCTGTCGGGCGTGCTGTACGTGCTGGACGAGCCGTCGATCGGGCTTCACCAGCGCGACAACGACATGTTGCTGGCGACGCTGCGGCGGTTGCGCGACCTGGGCAACACCGTGCTGGTGGTCGAGCATGACGAGGATGCGATCCGCACCGCCGATTATGTCATCGACATGGGGCCGGGGGCGGGCGTGCATGGCGGCCAGATCGTCGCGCACGGCACGCTCAAGCAGTTGCTCAAGTCCAAGACCAGCGTCACCGCCGATTACCTCAACGGTACGCGCGAGATCGCGGTGCCCGCCAAGCGCCGCAAGGGATCGGGCAAGAAGCTGACTGTGCACAAGGCGACCGCCAACAACCTGCAAGGCGTGACCGCGAGCATTCCGCTCGGCACTTTCACCTGTATCACCGGCGTATCGGGGTCGGGCAAGTCGAGCTTCACCATCGACACCCTCTATGCCGCCGCCGCACGCACGCTGAACGGCGCGCGCATCCTGGCGGGCAAGCATGAGAAGATCAGCGGGCTCGAACATCTCGACAAGGTGATCGACATCGACCAGTCGCCGATCGGCCGCACCCCGCGATCGAATCCGGCCACCTATACCGGCGCCTTCACCCAGATTCGCGACTGGTTCGCCGGTTTGCCCGAGGCGCAGGCGCGCGGGTACAAGCCCGGCCGGTTCAGCTTCAACGTCAAGGGCGGCCGGTGCGAGGCGTGTCAGGGCGACGGCGTGCTCAAGATCGAGATGCACTTCCTGCCCGACGTCTATGTGACCTGCGACGTCTGCCACGGCGCGCGCTACAATCGCGAGACCCTGGAGGTGAAGTTCAAGGGCCACTCGATCGCCGATGTGCTCGACATGACGGTCGAGGATGCCGCCGAATTCTTCCAGGCGGTGCCGCCGATCCGCGACAAGATGGCGATGCTGGTCGACGTGGGGCTGGGTTACGTCAAGGTTGGGCAGCAGGCGACGACCCTATCGGGCGGCGAGGCGCAGCGGGTGAAGCTCGCCAAGGAATTGTCGCGCCGCGCGACGGGCAACACGCTCTACATTCTCGACGAGCCGACCACGGGGCTTCACTTCGAGGATGTGCGCAAGCTGCTCGAAGTGCTGCATGCGCTGGTCGAACAGGGCAATACGGTGGTGGTGATCGAGCATAATCTCGATGTCATCAAGACCGCCGACTGGATCGTCGATCTGGGCCCCGAAGGAGGCGTCAAGGGCGGCGAGATCGTCGCGGTCGGCACCCCTGAAGTCGTCGCGGCCGAACCGCGCAGCTTTACGGGCAAGTATCTCAAGCCGTTGCTCGACAAGGGCCAGGCGCAGGCGGCGGAATAGCGTTTCGGGGCCATGGGACCGGTGGTCTCATGGCCTTCGCCTTCACTTGGGCCGAAGACGGCTGGGGTGAAGGGTGGCTCGGACCGGCAGTCCCAACGCCGCGGTCCCTCCACCTGAGCGAAGCGAATCCCAAGCCCTTTGGGACGATCCGCACGCCATATTTAACGTATCGCAGCTTTTCGCGCGACCGAGCGATTCTCCCCGCACGACCCATGAGGGAGGATGCAATGCGTGCAATGACACTCGGTCTGGTTGCGGCCGCGACGTTGGTTTCCGGATGCTCCACCTATGGCGGCGGCGGCTTCGGCGGACCGCGTTACGCCTATGACTATAACCGCCCCGATCCCGCTTATGGCGGCTATTATGCCGACCGCTACTATGTCGATAATCAGCGCTATCGCGAGCGGCGCCTGGGGCGCAACGACCGCGTCTATGTCGGGCAGGACGGCCGTTATTATTGCCGCCGCAACGACGGCACCACCGGCCTGATCGTCGGCGGGATCGCGGGAGGTGCGCTGGGCGCCGCGATCACTTCGGGTGGCTCGCAGACGCTCGGTACGCTGCTGGGCGCCGCTGGTGGCGCACTGGCCGGACGTGCGATCGAGCGGAATAATGTGCGCTGCCGCTGAGCCGGTCGGCTTATGAGGAAACGGGTCGGTTTGTCGCCTCCATTCGGACGCGACGGACCGGCCCCTTTTTATGGGGTGCGGCGATCCAGTCCATGGGCACGGCAAGCCGAGCGGTTTGTCCGTCGATCGGATGGGCTTGCAACTGTGGCGCGCTGCCTGCCGAGTGAAGATGAACGAAGCTCGCGCACTTGCGACACTTGGTGACACTTTCGTTAAGTGATTGGGACAGCTCTGCGATCACCGCCCCCCATTTTTGCGTTCGGGCCAGTAATCGCCCGCTTTGTAATGGGAGTAACGTCATGAAGGCCATGATTCTCGCAGGCTTGGGGTTCGCCACCATCGCCGTTCCGTCGGTCGCCGATGCGCAGCGTTGGACCCCGATCGCCCAGCGCCAGGGCCAGCTCCAGACGCGGATCGATCAGGGCATTCGCTCGGGCGCGCTGGACCGGCGTGAGGCGGTTCGCCTGCGTTCGCAATTGCGCGATCTCAGCCAGCTCGAATATCGCTATCGCCGTTCGGGCGGCGGGCTGAGCGCATCGGAGCGCAGCGATCTCGACCGCCGCTATGCGGTGCTCAGCCGTCAGGTCCGCTTCGAAAAGCATGACCGCTTCGACCGTCATCACCGCCGTTGATCGGTGACGGGGGCCGCGCCCGCCAAGCTCGGGCGCGGTCCGTCCGGCCGCTCGATCGGGCGGCCGCTATCCTTCCACTTGTCGAGTATCTCGCCGGACCGGGCCAGCCGGTCACTGATGACCGTACCACTGATCGCATCTGGCGAGGGCGCGCTTTTTCTGCCGTGCGGGGCGGGCGGAGCGGCGACGCTGGCGTTTATCGCGAGCGTTGGGGGAACGGCCAGTGCCTTGGGATCGAGTGAAGGCGCGCCACTCGCCGTCGCCGCCTTGCTGTCGGTGGCGGGCGGGATTGGTAGGACTTCCCCGCCGCTATAGGCCCGGTTCATCGCCGCGGCGGTGCCCCAATATCCCTTCCACCGATGGAACAGATGCGCGCCGACCATGTCGGTCATCACCATCGCCCGGTTCCAGGACGGGGCGACCGCGAATGTATGGTAATGGGTGGCAAGCCCGACCGCGGCGAACACGTTGCCCGACAAGGCCGAGGCGGCGATTCGGGCCGCCCGCGCCCAACCGTCCACCGAAGGCCTGCGGGCCAGCGCGCCATCGCAGACGAAGCTGAACTGGCAATGCACCCGCTCCATCCCCTGATAGACGACGCCGCACACCGTGCCGGGAAAGGCCGGATGGCGCGCGCGGTTCAGGACGACCTGCGCCACGGCGCGCTGGCCGTCGATGCTCTCGCCGCTGGCTTCATAATAGATGGCGGCGGTCAGGCACTGCATCGCGCGGGCGCGATCGATCGCGGTGGCCGATCCCCAGCGAAAGGGGCGGGCGGCGACCATGAACTGATCCGTGGGACTCGCGCCCGGCGGGATGGGTAGCGCGGGCAGGGCGACCGTCCCCGTGCTGCCATCAAGGGCGGGCAATCCACCGGTCGCTAGGGGCGGGGTGGCTGGTGGAGGCAAAGACCGGGCCGCCGCCTGTTGCTCCGAGTGCCGCCGGGCTCCCTGCGCCGCCAGCATCAGGCCGAACGTCAGCATCAGGCCGACCAGCGCCAGCCAGACCTGTACCATCCGTCTTACCGTCTGCCTCGCCACCCGCAAAATGGGGACTCCTCCCGCTATGGCATATCCGGTTTGTGGCTATACCCGAGAGGGTTAAGGATTTTGCGTCGTGCCGGGCCCGGCCCACCACCGAGTTTCGGGCGGTCCCCCTCCCCAAGCCGAGCCTGGGGAGGGATCGGTGTCAGCGCAGCTTGGGGGAATCGAGGTTGATCGATTCCGCCGGGATCACCTCGACCTGCGGATGGCCTTGACGCAATGCGGGCAGGAACTGCTTGGCGTCGCCCACCACGACGATGCTCGCCGCCTGAGGATCGAGCAGCGCCGCGGAGACCGACTGGACCGCCGTCGAGTCGACCGCCTGAACGCGCGGAATGTACCGGCTCAGCTCCTCCAGCGGCACACCCTGAAGGGTGTAGCTAGCAAGGATGTCGGCAATGCCGTCGGTGGTCTCGATCGTCCGGCCGAAGCCGCCGACCAGCACCGCCTGCCGCGTCGACAATTCATCCTGCGAGACGGGGGCGCTGCCCAGCCGGCGCATCTCGGCATCGATCAGGCCGACCACTTCGGCCGCGGATGGATTTTTGGTCTGGGTCCGGGCGGAGATCAGGCCGATGTCGCGACCGGTCGCTACAGAACTGCCCGCGCCATAAGCAAGGCCGCGTTTGATACGGATTTCCTGATTGAGCCGCGACGAGAAGCCGCCGCCCAGCACCGTATTGGCAACAGCCAATGGGTAATAGCGGTCGTCGGCGCGGCGAATACCCGAACGCGCGACGACCACGCCTGCTTGTCCGGCATCGGGCATGTCGACCACGATGACGCGCGGCGCAGGGAAGGCGGGTTCGGCGGGTCTGGTCGCGGCGGTGGCGACCCCCGCGACGCGCCAACCGCCCAGATGACGTTCGGCCAGCGAGCGTGCCTGGGCGGGCGTGACGTCCCCGACCAGCAACAGGGTCGCCTGTCCCGGCTTCCAGCTTCGCGCATAGGCGGCGGTCAGGTCGGCGCGGGTCAGCGCCTTGAGCGAATTCGGCGTCCCCGACAGCGGTTGGCCATAGGCCCGGGCGCCATAGACCGCCCGGTCCGCGACCATCGCCGAGAGTTGCGCCGGATTCTTCATCGCGACGTTCAGGCTGTCGATCGACTGGGTTCGTGCCCGGTCAATTTCCTCTTGGGCAAAGGCGGGATGGGTGGCGACATCGGCCAGGATCGTCATCGCCGTATCCGCCTGGGCCGAGGGGACGGTCAGGTCGATGCTCGCGCCGTCATCGGTCGCGCTGCTGGCGATCGAACCGCCCAGGCTTTCGACCGCGCGGGCGATCTCGGTGGCGGAACGGGTCTGCGTTCCCTTGGTCATCAATTCGGCGGACAGGCTGCTCGCGCCCGCCTTGCCCGCCGGATCGGTCGCGGCCCCGCCCAGCGCGACCAGCGACGCGGTGACCAGGGGCAGGTCGTGCCGCTCGACCGTCACGACGCGCAGGCCGTTGGGCAGGGTGACGGTGACGGGCTGGGGCAGGGTGGGGGCGATCGCCTGGCCGGGGGCGGGGGGCAGGATGCGCTCACCCTCGGGGGCGGGGGTGATCACCGGGATATTGGCGGGCGGGGTCAGCGCGGCAACCTGCACGCTGGGCGCGATCTCGATCGGCATTTCACGGACATTCGCTGGGCGATCGCTATCGGGCAGATAGCGGATGGTCGCGCTCTGCCGGTCGTTCAGATAGGCGCGGGCGACGCGTTGGATGTCGGCGGCGGTGACCTTCTGCACTGCGGCGATCTGGCGATCAGCGGCGCTGGGATCGCCGTCGATGATGACGCTGTTGGCGATCAGGCTGGCCTTACCCTCGGCGGTCTCGCGCTGCTTCAGCGCGGAGGTAAGCAGTTCGTTCTTCGCCTCGGCGAGTTCAGTGGCGGAGACGGGCGTATCGCGCAGCCGGGCGATTTCCTTCTTCAGCGCGGCCTCACCCTCGGCCACCGGCTTGCCGCTGGCCATCATCGCATAGGCGACGAGGTTGCCGGTCGATTGCTTGGTGTCGAGGAAGGTCGAGGCCGATTGCGCCAACTGGTCGCGATAGACCAGATCCTCGTACAGCCGCGAGCTTTCGCCTGCCGACAGGATCGCGTTCAGCACCATCAGCGCGGGCGTGTCGGCGCTCCGCTCGGGCGGGATGTGATAGCTGATCAGTATGGCGGGCAGCGGCGTGTTGGTCTCATAGACCGTGCGGGATACGGCCTGGGTCCGCTCCGGTTCCTGCACCGTCACGCGCGGGATCGGATTGGCGGGACGCTGGATGCCCGCGAAATATTGGTCAACCCAGCGGTTCAACTGCGCCGGATCGAAATTGCCCGACACCACCAGCACCGCATTGTCGGGCCGGTAATAGGTGGCGTGGAAGGCGCGGACATCCTCGATGCCCGCCGATTCCAGTTCCTCCAGGCTGCCGATGCCCGGCCGCGCATAGGGGTGCACGCTATAGGCGAGCTTGGGGTAATAGATGGAGAACAGCTTGCCATAAGGCTGGGCGAGCGTGCGCTGGCGCAGTTCCTCCTTCACCACGTCGCGTTCGCTGGCGAAGCTCTTTGGCTCGACCACCAGCGCGGCCATGCGGTCCGCCTCGGCGAAGAGCAGGCGTTGCAGATGGTTGGCGGGCACCACCTCGAAATAATTGGTGTAATCGTCGGCGGTGGAGGCGTTGTTATAGCCGCCGACATCCTCGGTCAGGCGATCCATCTGTTCGGGGACCAGGTTGCGCGTCGCCTTGAACATCAGATGCTCGAACATATGCGCAAAGCCCGAGCGGCCCTTGGGGTCATCCTTCGACCCGACGTCATACCAGACCTGGACCGAGACGTTGGGCGTCGTCGTATCGCGAATGGCATAGACGCGCAGCCCATTGGGCAGGGTGCGCGTCGTGAAGTCGATGGGCTTCACGCTTTCCGTGCGCGCCCCCGAAGCGGGTGGCGGCGAGCCCTGTGCCCCCGCCAGCGAGGGAAGGGCGGCGACGCCGAGCAGGAGCGCGGCACGGAAAAGGCGCATGAAGACCCTCGTTATGGAGTGCGGGTTACTTGGACTTGTTGCGGGTGCCGTACAGCACCGCCGCGGCGATCGCGGCCGAGCCGATTCCGACGCCCAGCCCGATCTTGCCCAACGGCCAGTTGCGCGTCTGTTCCTTCACCGACTCCGCAGTGGCCTCGGCGGCGGCGACGGCATGCTCCTTGGCCTCCTTTGCGGCGGCGAGGATTTCGTTGGGCGCGTCTTCGGTACGATCGGTCATGGTTACTCTCCTACTCGACCAGCTTATTCCTTGGCAGCGTAGCGCGCCCGGAAGTCGTCCGCAAAGGCTGTAAGGCGGCCTTCGCCGATGGCGGCACGCAGGTCGGCCATCATTTGCTGGTAGAACCAGATATTATGCTCGGTCATCAGCATCGCGCCCAGGATTTCCCCGGCGCGGACCAGATGATGGAGATAGGCACGGCTCCAGGTCGCACAGACCGGGCAGCCACAGGCGGGGTCGAGCGGCCCCTGATCCTCGGCGAAGCGTGCGTTGCGGATATTGATCGGGCCCGAGCGGGTAAAGGCCTGCCCAGTCCGCCCGGAACGTGTCGGCAGCACGCAGTCGAACATATCGACTCCGCGCTCGACGGCCCCCACAATGTCGGTCGGCTTGCCCACGCCCATCAGGTAGCGCGGCTTGCTGGCGGGAAGCTGGCCGGGCGCGAAATCAAGGCAGCCGAACATCGCCTCCTGTCCTTCGCCGACCGCCAGGCCGCCGATCGCGTAACCGTCGAACCCGATATCGATCAGCGCATCCGCCGACGATTTGCGGAATCCTTCGTCCAGCGCACCCTGCTGGATACCGAAGATCGCATTGTCCTCGGCATGCTGGCCGCCCGCGTCAAAGGCGTCGCGGCTGCGCTTCGCCCAACGCATCGAGCGTTCCATCGCGCTGGCCTGGACCTCACGTGTCGAAGTCGTCGGGACCAGTTCGTCGAAGGCCATGACGATATTGCTGCCGAGCAGCCGCTGAATCTCGATCGAGCGTTCGGGGCTGAGCAGATGACGGGTGCCGTCGAGATGGCTCTTGAACGCCACACCGTCTTCGGACCGCTTGGTCAGCTCGGCGAGGCTCATGACCTGATAGCCGCCCGAATCGGTCAGGATCGGCCGGTCCCAGCCCATGAAGCCGTGCAGGCCGCCCAGCCGGTCGACCCGCTCGGCCCCAGGGCGCAGCATCAGGTGATAGGTGTTGCCTAGGATGATGTCCGCACCGCTCGCGCGCACATCGCCCGGCTTCATCGCCTTGACGGTGGCGGCGGTGCCGACGGGCATGAAGGCGGGGGTGCGGATCTCGCCGCGCTTCATGGTGATGGTGCCGGTGCGGGCGCGGCCATCGGTGGCGTGGATGGCGAAGGAGAAGCGGGCGGTCATTTTCTTCTGTCTCGGGGCGCAAGCGGGCCGGTCGGGCCATTGGCGTCGGCGGGAATGGTGCGGATGGTCAGCGCCTCGGCCCGGCTGATCGCGCCGTCATGGTCACGATCGAAGCGGGAGAAGAGGCGCGAGAAATGCGCCTGCAATTCGGGCAGGGTGATGCGGTTGTCGCTGTTCTTATCGACGTCGAACGGGCTGGGCAGCGCATTGCGGTCGCCCAGCCAGCGCTCCGCCCAATCGGCGAACTGGAGATAGCCGATCGATCCCTGATGCCCGGTGTCGATCAGGTCATAGGATCGCTTGACCCCTGCTTCCATCTCCTCACGCGTGGTCCGCCCGTCAGCATCGGAATCGAACGCAGCGATCATCATCGCTACCGGCTCCACGACCATGGTCGCGGGCGTCTGGGCGAAGGGGGTGGGGCGTGCGGTGACGGTGACCGTCTCGTTCGCCCCCGGCGTCGCCGCCTGGAGCAGCAGCGCCAGCACCATCATGCCGTGCGCTCGGGCAGCAACAGCGAGGCGTCGCCATAGCTGTAGAAGCGATACCCCTGGGCGATCGCATGGGCATAGGCCGCCTGCATCCGGTCCAGCCCCATCAGCGCGGAGACCAGCATGAACAGGGTCGAGCGCGGCAGGTGGAAATTGGTCATCAGCCCGTCGATCCCGCGAAAGCGATAGCCCGGGGTGATGAAGATCGCGGTATCCCCTTCGAACGGGCGGATCACGCCGTCCTCGCCCGCCGCGCTTTCGATCAGGCGCAGCGAGGTGGTGCCGACCGCGATCACCCGGCCGCCCCGCCGCCGGACGGCGTTGAGCCGGTCGGCGGTCGTCGCATCGATGCGGCCCCATTCGGCGTGCATCTTGTGATCGACGGTATCGTCCGCCTTGACCGGCAGGAAAGTGCCCGCGCCGACATGCAGCGTCAGTGTCGCATGCTCGATACCCGCCGCCGCCAGCGAGTCCAGCAGGCCGGGGGTGAAGTGCAGCGCTGCCGTGGGCGCGGCGACCGCGCCGGGCTCGTTGGCGAACATCGTCTGATAGTCTTCGGCGTCCTTCTCGGTCAGCCCACGCTTCTGCGCGATATAGGGGGGCAGGGGCATGGTGCCCGCCCGCTCCAGCAGAAGCTCGACCGGCTCGTCCCCGGCAAAGTCCAGCGCGAAGCTGCCATCCTCGGCCCGGTCGCGCGCGATGGCGGTAACGCCTGCGCCGAAATCGATCGCGTCGCCCTCGTGCAATCGCTTGGCGTTGCGGATGAAGGCGCGCCAGCGACGCGTGCCCTCGCGCTTGTGCAGCGTCGCGCCGATCTTCGCGTTACCGCGTGTTCCCTGCAACTGCGCGGGGATGACGCGGGTGTCGTTGAACACCAGCAGATCGCCCGCGCGAAGGCAGGCGGGCAGGTCGCTCACCCGCTCGTCACGGGTGACGTCGCCGTCCAGGACCAGCATTCGCGCCGAATCGCGCGGGGATGCCGGATAGAGCGCGATCCGCTCGGGCGGCAGCGCGAAGTCGAAATAATCTACGTTCACTTGGTCGCCGTTGCCGCCTTCTTGGCCGGAGCCGCCTTGGTCGCGGGACGGCGAACCGCCGCCGCCGCCGGCTTGGCAGGGGCGGCGCCCGGCAGCGTCACCGGCGCGCCCAGATTGGGGGCGGCGGCGGGGGCCATCGGGACATAGGCGGGGGGATTGTCGGCGGCGATATAGGCGTGGACGATCTTGCTCGGGTTCGCAGGCGGCTCACCGCGTTCGATCCCGTCGACATATTGCATGCCGTCGATCACCCGGCCGAACACCGTGTACTTCTTGTCGAGCGCAAAGCGCGGCTGGAAGACGATGTAGAACTGGCTGTTGGCGCTGTTGGGGTCATCCGCCCGCGCCGCCGCCACCGATCCGCGCACATGCGGCAGATAGTTGAACTCGGCCGGGATGTTGGGCAGGTCCGAACCGCCGGTGCCATCGCCCTTGGGATCGCCGCCCTGCGCCATGAAGCCGTCGATCACGCGGTGGAAGGTCAGGCCGTCATAGAAATGGCGACGGGTCAGCGTCTTGATCCGCTCCACCATCTTGGGCGCGACATCGGGGCGCAGCCAGATGGTGACCCGGCCACCCGTGGACAGGTCGAGCAACCACAGATTCTCCTTGTCGGTCACCGGCGGCGGCGTCGGGCGGCCGGCGACGTTGACCTCCAGCACTTGTGCCGCCTTGGCGGGGGTGGTGAATTTGGGCTGGGACTGGGATTGGGCCTGTGCCGGAACGGCGATCAGGCTGGCCATCATCATGGCAAGAGCGGCGAGAACGCGCATCACATCTCTACGACAAGGAAAGGAATGGGGTGGCTGTAGAGCAAATCGCCCCTTGCGCCAATCTGAACCTTCGCGCCGAATCCCGTCACTTTGCGGGTCAGGATCCCTTGCGTCCGACCAGCTCGACGCGCCGTACCACGTCCTCGCGGACGGCGGGGGTCACGAATTTGGCGATGTTGCCGCCATAGATGGCGATTTCCTTGACCAGGCGGCTGGCGATGGGTTGCAGCGCGACATCGGCCATCAGGAAGACGGTTTCGACCCGCGGATTGATCTGCTGGTTCATGCCCGCCATCTGGTACTCATATTCGAAGTCGGCGACGGCGCGCAGGCCCCGGACGATCACCTTCGCCCCCTCGCGCTCGGCGAAGTCCATCAGCAGCGAATCGAAGGCGACGACGTGAATCTCGCCGGCCACCTCCGCGACTTCGCGGCGGACCATCTCCATGCGCTCATCGAGGGTGAACATGGGCGACTTGGAAGGGTTGGTCGTCACCCCGATGACCAGCCGGTCGACCAGCTTCGCACCGCGCCGGATGATGTCCATATGGCCCAACGTGACGGGATCGAAGGTCCCCGGATAGACGCCGATCCGGGTCACCGGTCGCGCTCCACGACATAGGCGGCGATGGCGCGCAGCAAGTCGGCCTCAGAGCCGTGATCCCGCAAATGCTCGATCGCCTGGGCGACCAGCATCCGGCACTGCTCGCGCGCGCGCTCGACGCCCAGCAGGCTGAGGAAGGTCGCCTTGCCGGCATCCTCGTCCTTGCGCAGCTTTTTGCCCGCCACCGCCTCGTCGCCCTCGGCATCGAGCAGATCGTCGGCAATCTGAAAGGCGAGGCCCAGATCATGGGCATAGCCGCGCAAATGGGTGCGGCCCTCGGGGGGCACGCGGCCCAGTATCGCGCCCGCTTCCACCGCCGCGCAGATCAGCGCGCCGGTCTTCATCTGCTGAAGCCGGGTGACGGTGGCGAGGTCGAAGGTCTGGCGCTCGGCCTCCAGATCCATCTGCTGCCCGCCCGCCATGCCGCTGGGGCCGGAGGCGCGTGCGAGGTCGAGGATCAGCTCGGACCGGACGAAGGGATCGGCATGGGTCGCCGGATCGGCCAGAATCTCGAAGGCCAGCGCGTGGAGGCAGTCGCCCGCCAGGATCGCGGTGGCCTCGTCGAACGCCTTGTGGACGGTCGGCTTGCCGCGACGCATGTCGTCGTCGTCCATCGCGGGCAGATCGTCATGGATCAGCGAATAGACATGGATCGCCTCCAGCGCGGTCGCGACCCAGCCCGCGCAATCGCGGTCCACGTCGAACAGATGCGCGGTGGCGAAGACGAGCAGGGGACGAAGCCGCTTGCCCCCGCCGATCGCGGCATGGCGCATCGCGGCGTAGAGCGAGGAGCGCGGGTCGCTCGGATCGGCGAGCAGCGTGGCAAAGCGCTGGTCGATATCCTCGGCGACTTCGATCAGCGCGTCGGACAGCGTTGCGGCGTTCAGCGTCACGCGGTCAGCCTGCCTGGAACGGGCGGGTGCCGGCGGCCTTGCCCTCGGCATCCAGGCGTATCGCCTCGATCCGGGCCTGTGCGGCGTCGAGCCGCTCGGCGCAGCGCTGGCGCAGACGGTCGCCGCGCTCATAGAGGCGGATCGATTCGTCGAGCGTCGCTTCGCCGCTTTCCAGTCGGCCGACGATCCTCTCCAGTTCCTTGAGGGCGTCCTCGAACGTCAGTTCTTCGATGGGCGTATCCATGACGTCGCTATGCGGCACGTGTCGCACGGGCGCAAGGATGCTCGCGCAATCGTTGCAAGCCAAATAGATGCTTATCGGAGGCGGCGAACCGTCCAGGTGTAAAGAAACGAGACGCCGAACACGCCCAGATCGATCGCGGCCTGTACGCGGCGCGGCGATCGGTCGGTCAGGTCATGGGTGATCAGGCGAATATCCGCGGTCGGGTGACGATAGGCCAGCGCCAGCAGCGCCAGCGCCGTCATGGCCATCAGGATCCGCCGTTCGCGCACACGCCCTTCTCCCCTCGCCGATACTTACGCCGGGTGCGGGCGGCGGGCAAGAGGGGGGCGGGGTAGGCGCCATCGGCGGCCGGGCCCTTGCCGCCCGGCACCGTGACGCCCCAGCAGGCACGGTCGCGCCCGCCATTCTTGGCGGCGAACAGCGCCTGGTCGGCCTCGCGATAGACCAGGCGCCAATCCTCCTCATTGCGCATCGGGCCGGTGCACAGGCCCAGGCTGGCGGTGACCTTCGCCCCCGTGGGATAGGTGGCGGCCCGCAGGCACGCGAGCAGCGTGTCGGCATCGGGCGCGCGGGCGGCATCGGCCAGCAGCGCGAACTCCTCACCCCCGATTCGCGCCACCAGCATGTCGGGACCCAACGCACCCGCCAACGCCTTGGCAAAGATGCGCAGCACATCGTCGCCGCCGTCATGGCCCAGCAGATCGTTGATCCGCTTGAAGTGATCGATATCGGCCAGGATCAGCGTCTGCGGGCCGCTGCGACCGATCGCCTGGTCGAGAAAGGCGCGGCGATTGAACAGGCCGGTCAGCGGATCGGTTTCGGCCAGTCGTCGCGCGACGCGCTCGTCCTCGCGCGCCAGATCGCGCTCTCGACTGAGCAGATAGATGCGATAGGCGACACCGAGACTGGCGATCAAGGCCTCCGCTCCCATCGACAGGACCGTCGATTGGTCGATCCATGGCCGCCATTCGATCAGGTGAAGCGCATGGAGGACGCGGAACATCGCCAGGACGATCGGCGTGCCCCAGGCGATGGCGAAGGCCCATAGGAAGTTGCTGCGATGGCGCCAGGCGTTCACCAGCACGGCGACCAGGAAGACCAGCAGGATCAGGAAGCCCATGACCACCGCCATGTCGAGCGTGCGGATCCAATAGGGGGCAAGCAAGGCGAAGGCGATATTGGGCAGGGCAACCAGGACGAAGGTGACGATGGCCCATTGATCCAGCCACTTCTCGAACACCTTGCGCTCGAAAAAGTGGCGCGCGAACACGACCAGGGTCAGCGCGACGCCGCCCAGCATGATCGCGTTCAACCGATGACGTTCGTTGTTGTCGAGCCCGGGCAGCCATTGGCCGATCAGCCCCGATGAGGACAGCGTATAGCCGGTGATGAAGAACAGCAGCAGGCAGTAAATGGGTTGCAGCGGCTGGCGCAGCGCGGGCCAAAGCGCCAGATTATAGACGCCCAGGCCGACGACCAGCCCCATGATGATGCCATAGACCAGTCCCAGCGACGCCTCGGCGGCTCGGGCCTGGCTATAATGTTCGATCTTCGCACCGCGCACCACGCCACGCATATTGGCCGCGCCATGCACCTCCCACAGGACGCGTACCGGGCGCGACTCCTCGCGGGGGATCGGTACCGCGATCATCGCACCCAGTCGCAGATAGGGCGAGGTGGTGGCGCTGGTGTAGGAGACGCGTCGAATGCTGCCATCGGCATAAAGGAAGTAGAGCGTGGTCGCATCCTGCCAGGCGCTCGCGAAGCTGACGCTCAGCTGGTCTCGGGGATCGCCGGGAACGATGGGCAGGGGCTGCGACATCACCCAGAAGTCGCCAGCATCGTAGGATGACGGATCGCGCGTGCAGTCGAAACGCTGTGGCGCCGCGAACAGGGCCGACGGCGTCTGGCCGGATGCGATCGGCAGGATGCAGGTCCGGATCGGCAGCCCGACATCGGCACGCGCAACCGCAAATGGCCAGAAGACCATCAGCAGTGCGATCGCCAATGCAAGTTTCCTGATCGGAACCGTTCCGTTCATAACCAATGATGTGTCTGCAAAACGACGAAAAATCGGTTAAGGCCAGGGTTGAGGCCGAGATTTCGGGCGATCCTTTATCGCATCGCGCTTCGATGCGACATAGAAAAGGCCGGGTATTGCTACCCGGCCTTTGTCCGATCTGGATGTTGTTGCGCTTATTCGGCGTCGACCGATGCGGGCTTGCCACCCTTCTTGCGCGGCTTTTTGGGCGCGGCGGGTTCGATTGCGAAGGACAATGCGCCGTCCTTCATCTTCACCGTCACCTCGCCACCATGGACCAGCTTGCCGAACAACAATTCCTCGGCCAGCGGCTGCTTGATCTTCTCCTGGATCAGGCGGCCCATCGGACGCGCACCGTACAGCCGGTCATAGCCCTTTTCGGTGAGCCAGCTCTTCGCCGCCTCGTCCAGGTTGATATGGACGTGACGATCGGCCAGCTGGAGTTCGAGCTGGAGGATGAACTTGTCGACCACCCGCGCCACGACTTCCGGCGGGAGATAGCCGAAGGGCACGATCGCATCGAGGCGGTTGCGGAATTCCGGCGTGAACATCTTCTGCACGGCCTGCTCATCCTCGCCCTCGCGGGTGAGGTTGCCGAACCCGACCGTCTCGCGCGCCATGTCGGCGGCGCCCGCATTGGTCGTCATGATGATGATCGTGTTGCGGAAATCGACCGTCTTGCCGTGGTGATCGGTCAGCTTCCCATTGTCCATCACCTGCAACAGGATGTTGAACAGATCGGGATGCGCCTTCTCGATCTCGTCGAGCAGCAGCACCGAATGCGGATTCTGGTCGACCGCATCGGTCAGCAGGCCGCCCTGGTCGTATCCGACATAGCCCGGAGGGGCACCGATCAGACGGCTGACCGAATGACGCTCCATATATTCGGACATGTCGAACCGCTGGAGCGGAATGCCTAGGATCGTCGCCAGCTGGCGCGCAACCTCGGTCTTGCCGACGCCGGTGGGGCCGGTGAACAGATAGTTGCCGATCGGCTTGTCGGGATCGCGCAGGCCCGCCCGGCTCAGCTTGATCGCCGAGGACAGATTCTCGATCGCGGCATTCTGGCCGAACACCACGCGCTTGAGATCGGTTTCCAGCGTTTCCAGCTGCTGGCGGTCGTCGGTCGACACGCTCTTCGGCGGGATGCGCGCCATGGTGGCGATCACGGCCTCGATCTCCTTGGGCGTGATCGTCTTCTTGCGCTTGCTGACCGGCACCAGCATCTGCATCGCGCCCACTTCGTCGATCACGTCGATCGCCTTGTCGGGCAGCTTGCGGTCATTGATGTAGCGTGCCGACAGCTCGACCGCCGACTTGATCGCATCGGGCGTATACTTGACCTGATGGTGATCCTCGAACGCCGAGCGGAGACCGGCGAGGATCTTGATCGTGTCTTCGATCGTCGGCTCGTTCACGTCGATCTTCTGGAACCGGCGTAGCAGCGCGCGGTCCTTTTCGAAGTGGTTGCGGAACTCCTTGTAGGTGGTCGAGCCGATGCAGCGGATCGTTCCGCCCGACAGAGCGGGCTTGAGCAGGTTCGACGCATCCATCGCCCCGCCGCTGGTCGCGCCCGCGCCGATGACGGTGTGGATCTCGTCGATGAAGAGGACTGCGTGGGGCAGCTTCTCCAACTCGTTGACGACCGCCTTTAGCCGCTCCTCGAAATCGCCGCGATAGCGGGTGCCCGCCAGCAGCGCGCCCATGTCGAGCGAGTAGATGACGGCGTTGAGCAGCACCTCGGGGACGTTGCCCTCGATGATCTTGCGCGCCAGCCCTTCCGCGATCGCGGTCTTGCCGACGCCGGGATCGCCCACATAGAGCGGGTTGTTCTTCGACCGGCGGCACAGGATCTGGACGGTGCGGTCCACCTCGGGCCCGCGCCCGATCAGCGGATCGACCTTGCCCGCCTTGGCCTTTTCGTTGAGGTCGACGGTGAACTGCTTGAGCGCGCTCTCGCCCTTGCCCTTTTCGGCGGGCTTGGCGGGCTTTTCCTCCTCGGCGCCCTTGGGCGGGGTGGCTTCGCTGGTCGCGCCACCCTTGCCGACGCCGTGGCTGATGAAGCTGACGGCATCTAGGCGGCTCATATCCTGCTGTTGCAGGAAATAGACGGCGTAGGATTCGCGTTCGGAAAACAGGGCGACCAGCACGTTCGCGCCGGTCACCTCGTCGCGGCCCGAAGACTGGACATGCAGGATCGCGCGCTGGACGACGCGCTGGAACCCGCTGGTGGGGGAGGGGTCGGTCGCCGCGTCGACCTTCAGGGCGTCGAGCTCGGCGTCCAGATACTGGGCGACCGTGGCCTTCAGCTCGCCCAGGTCGACATGGCATGCCTCCATCACCTTGGAGGCATGTTCGTCGTCGATCAGCGCGAGCAGGAGGTGCTCCAGCGTGGCATATTCATGGCGCCGCACGGTCGCGGCTTCCAGCGCCTTGTGAAGCGTGGTCTCGAGCGCGGGGGCGAAAGATGGCATCTACGATACTCCTGGCGGAGCGCATGGGACATGCGTTCCGTTTCGAACAATGTCGGGATGGATGGCCCCGGCATCAAGCGGGGGTAACGCACGGGGCTTCAACAAAGCGTGTCGTGCGGATGGCGACGAGCCCGAAGACCGGCGAAAGGCGTAGGGTCGCCCGGCCGATCCCCATGTCGTCACCGCTTGAACAACGCGTCGGCGCTGGCGCGGTGGAGCGAGACGCGCTCGATATGGCGTCGGGTCCGGTCGATTTCCGCTTCCAGCACCGCGATCCGCGCTTCCAGCTCGGCGAGCGAGAGCGGATCGAGGTCGGCCTGGACCAGCGCCGTCAGGCTGTCCGGGGTGCGGAAGGGGGAATCATCCTGTTCCATCTCGGGATGCAGCGTTGACCCGGTGGCCGCCGATGTCAATAACGGGTTCCCAATATGGGCCAATAGGGGGCGGTGATCGGTGCGCGCGGATAGCGATGTGATGGGAATCGTCGACATTCCCGAAATGATGACCGCCATCGACCCCGAGGCGGCGGGCGGACCCGAGGTGTTGGTTCCGACGCAGCGGCCTACTCCGACCCCTGGTGAGGGGGAGGTGCTGATCCGCGTCGCCGCCGCCGGGGTCAATCGGCCCGATGTGATGCAGCGCCAGGGGCTCTACCCGCCGCCGCCCGGCGCGCCGTCCATCCCGGGACTTGAGATCGCGGGCGACATCGTCGCGGTCGGGCCGGGCGTCGGGTTCGAGATGCTGGGCCAGCCGGTCTGTGCACTGATCGGCGGCGGCGGCTATGCCGAATATGCGGTCGCGGTCGCCGACCATTGCCTGTCCGTGTCGCACGGCCTGTCGATGGAGCAGGCGGCCGCGCTGCCCGAAACTTTGTTCACCGTGTGGACCAATGTCTTCGAACGCGCCTATGCCCGCGATGGCGAGACGCTGTTGGTGCATGGCGGCACCAGCGGCATCGGTACGATGGCGATCGCGCTGGGCAAGCTGTTCGGGTTGACGGTCATCGTCACCGCCGGGTCCGATGACAAATGCGCCGCCGCGCAAAAGCTCGGCGCGGCCAGGGCGATCAACTATAAATCGGTCGATTTCGTCGAAGCGGTGAAGGATTTCACCGACGGGCGCGGCGTCGACATCGTGCTGGACATGGTCGGCGGCGATTATCTGCCCCGCAATCTGAAATGCCTGGCCGAGGATGGGCGGCACGTCTCGATCGCGGTCCAGCGCGGGGCCAAGGCCGAGATTCCGATCTGGGAGGTCATGCGCCGCCGACTGACGCTGACCGGGTCGACGCTGCGCGGACGGGATCGCGAGTTCAAGGCGATGGTGGCCGACGAGATCGCGCGCATCGTCTGGCCGCATGTCGAGGAAGGGCGTCTTCGCCCCCTGATCGATCGCAGCTTCCCGCTGGCCGAAGCCGCCGAGGCGCATCGCCGGATGGAGGCGGGCGATCATCTGGGTAAGATCGTCCTGACCCTGAACCTCTGACGCGGCGATGACGGCTTGATCGCCGCTGCAAAGATTGCGACGGATACTATATCCGGTCCGGCTGTTTCCCGGTATCGATAAGAGAGATTCGGGGGGATGCTGATGGCGCAGCAATGGGGTCAGGCCGGGTTCGTCATCACCATCGTCACGGTGGGGGCCGTGCCATTGGCTCCTGCCCATGCGCAGTCCGCGCGCGACATCCTGACTCAGGCGTCGTTCGGCGATACGGATGAGGCCAGCGCCCTTCGCCGGGTGGGCAACGCCTATGCTGCGGCGGGCAATGCGCTCCGCCGTGAACCCGATGACCGGGAGGCGTTGCTGATGCGTGCCACCGCGCTCGGCTATCGGGCGAAGCTGACCGGCAACCGCGGCGACGCGGTGGCCGCGCGACGCCAGTTCGAGGCGCTGATCACCCAGAACCCGCGCGACGCGGAAGCGCAGGCGGCGCTGGGGGCGTGGCATATCGGCGCGGTGAAGAAGCTGGGCGCCATTGTCGGCCGCGCCGCTTTGGGAGCGCAGCGATCGATCGGGATGTCCGCGCTGGAGCGCGCCGTGGCGCTGGGTGGCGACCGCGCCTTGTTTCCGGGGCTGGCCGCGCTGCTGCGGCTGGAGCTGGACCCCCGCGATCCGCGCGGTCGCGCGCTGGCCGAACAGGCGATGCGTGCCGAGGCGCCCACCGCGCTCGATCGCATCCTTCAGCGCGGCGCGGCACAGGTGCTGGTTCCGCTTCGGGCCGGGGATGCGCAGACCGCGCGCAGGCTCGCGTCGCAGCTCCTTCCCTTCGGCCGATTCGACGATGATTGAGCCGCCTCGCCGGGGCTGACGCACGCGGCGGCTTCGCCATGCCGGATCGTCGCGGGCTGTTTGTGGCGGCGCACCTTGCTCTTCGGGGCGCTTTTCTCTAGATTTGTCGCAGCTACGGCCGCTCCGGTGAGGGGCGGCCCTTTTATTTTCCGACTGGAGTGATCCCCGTGGCCCAGCCGCTCATGCCCCATGCGACCGCTTCCTGGCTGGTCGACAACACGTCGCTCTCGTTCGAGCAGATCGCGGATTTCTGCGGCCTCCACATCCTCGAAGTGCAAGCGATCGCCGACGACACGGCCGCCACCAAGCTGACCGGACGCGATCCTGTCCGCGCGCACGAACTGACCCAGAGCGAGATCGAGAAGGCGCAGGCCAATCCCGATTATCGCATGAAGATGACCAAGGGCCCCGAGCAGGTCCGCCGTACCAAGGGCCCGCGCTACACGCCGGTCAGCAAGCGGCAGGACAAGCCGGACGGTATCGCCTGGATCATCCGCAACCATCCGGAAATCTCGGATGGCGCCATCTCCAACCTGATCGGCACCACGCGCACGACGATCGCCGCGATCCGCGACCGCAGCCACTGGAACATCGCCAACATCACGCCGAAGGATCCGGTGACGCTGGGCCTGACCACGCAGCGCGAGCTCGACTCGGCGGTGGCCAAGGCGGCGAAGTCGACCGGAGGCAACGCCGATGCGCAGCCGACCGACACCCGTCTGGAGGGCGACCGCGAAGCGCTGCTCGCCTCGCTGCGTGCCGAGCGCGAGCAGCAGAGCCGCGACGTTGATTCGATCGGGCATGGCCATGGCGACGACGTGATCGACCCGCACTCGCTGTTCCGCAGCTGATCGCTCGGGCATTTGCCCGCAATCGTGAAGGGGCGTCCGTCGACATGGCGGGCGCCCTTTTGCGTCAGGGGGAACGTGGGCTCTCTTATCCCGTTGAACGGCCGAGGAGATTATTCATGTCCGACAATGACAAGCGGCCACCCCAGCCTTTCGATCGCGACAACGGCTATTCGGGGCAGGACTATCACCGCGACGAGGAGGCCGCGATGGGCCGGGCGGAGCCGTCGGGCCGCGTGACGACCACGCCACCTGCCAAGGGTGAGGGGAATGCCGAGACGAGCCTGCCCACCGATAATGGCCGCCGCCCCTCGATCGACCCGGAGACGGGTGAAGTGCATGGCAGTGGGGCAGGGGCCGGTGGCGGCCATCGCGGTGACGAGATCGATGAAGTCGACCCGGCTACGCCGCCGGGTGTGGGGGTACGCCCCGTAAACTGATCCGCTATTCCTCGCCTGCAACGGCAGGTGGCAGCCGAGGGCCTGACAAAGGCGTGTCGCGCTCTCGATAGGGGGTAAGCCCCTACACCAGCTCCCCTGGCTTTGCGCGGGAGGAATGCGCGAGACCACCCTCACCGCGAACGATGTGGGGTCGATCCGGCGATGTCATGAAAAGTGGCAGGAGTGCACGGACTCGAACCGTGGGCCCTCGGTTTTGGAGACCGATGCTCTACCAACTGAGCTACACTCCTGCGAGGCGGCCGCCATTAGCCCGACTGAACGGGCAGGGCAAGCGCCTGTGTGACGAAAATCGTAACTTTGTTCGTGGTGCCCGGTTTCCCGTGTTTCGAGGTGACGTTGACCACACATGCCTTCGCGCGTATAGGCCGCCGCTGCACGAAGGGGATTTCTCGGGAATCGGGACATGTCCGTCGGGCAAGCTTGAACATTGCTGGATGCGAATATGGGCCGGGCGAAAGCTGCGATGGCCCCTTTTTGTATTCCTAAGTGCTGTGATGGCTCCAGCAAAGTAACCTCATGGAAAGGTGAAGGCTTCAATGCCGACGATCAACCAGCTGGTCCGCAAGGGCCGCGAACTGCAGAAGGCCAAGTCCAAGGTCCCTGCAATGGAGCAGAACCCGCAGAAGCGCGGCGTTTGCACCCGTGTCTACACGACGACCCCGAAGAAGCCGAACTCGGCACTTCGCAAGGTGGCCAAGGTCCGTCTGACCAACAGCCGCGAAGTCATCTCGTACATCCCGGGCGAAGGCCACAACCTGCAGGAGCACTCGGTGGTGCTCATTCGCGGCGGCCGTGTGCGCGACCTTCCCGGCGTGCGCTACCATGTGCTGCGCGGCGTTCTCGACACGCAGGGCGTGAAGGATCGCAAGCAGTCCCGCTCGAAGTACGGCGCCAAGCGTCCGAAGTAAGCCGGTCGGGCCTGTCTTCAGGCTCCTCGACCATCAAAGGCTGAAGTTTTGTAAGGAAATACGAGAATGGCTCGTCGTCGTCGTCCCGAAAAGCGGGAAATCCTGCCGGACCCCAAGTTCGGAGATGTGGTCCTGTCGAAGTTCATGAATTCGGTCATGCTGGACGGTAAGAAGTCCGTGGCCGAAGCCATCGTCTACGGTGCTCTGGAAACCGTCGAGACGCGCGCCAAGCGCGATCCGATCGGCGTGTTCCACGATGCGCTGAACAACATCAAGCCGGGCATCGAAGTCCGTTCGCGCCGCGTCGGTGGTGCGACCTACCAGGTTCCGGTCGAAGTCCGTCCGGAGCGTGCCCAGGCTCTGGCCATCCGTTGGCTGATCGGCGCGTCGCGCGCCCGTTCGGAGAACACGATGGCCGCGCGTCTGTCGGGTGAGCTGATGGATGCCGCGAACAACCGTGGCAACGCGGTCAAGAAGCGCGAAGATACGCACCGCATGGCGGAAGCGAATCGCGCCTTCTCGCACTACCGCTGGTAAGGGCCTTGCGGCGGACCGGGATAATTTCCGCTCTGCCGCAACCTTTTCAGGGTGCGGTGCCGGCGGTCTTCCGCTGGTCACGCAAACAGCCTATATAAGGGGGAGCCGGGCCAACCGGCTCCCCCCTACGCTTGAGGAAGATCGATCATGGCCCGCAGCCATCCGCTCGAGAAGTATCGCAACATCGGCATCATGGCGCACATCGATGCCGGCAAGACGACCACGACCGAGCGCATTCTTTATTACACCGGCAAGTCCTACAAGATCGGCGAAGTGCACGAAGGCACCGCCACCATGGACTGGATGGAGCAGGAGCAGGAGCGCGGCATCACCATCACGTCGGCCGCGACGACCTGTTTCTGGAACGACAACCGCATCAACATCATCGACACCCCCGGGCACGTCGACTTCACCATCGAAGTGGAGCGTTCGCTCCGCGTGCTCGACGGCGCGGTCGCCTGCTTCGACGGCGTGGCGGGTGTTGAGCCGCAGTCGGAAACCGTGTGGCGTCAGGCCGACAAGTACGGCGTGCCGCGCATGTGCTTCGTCAACAAGCTCGACCGCACCGGCGCCGACTTCTATTTCTGCGTGAACTCGATCATCGAGCGCCTCGGCGCGCGTCCGGCGGTCCTGTATCTGCCGATCGGCATCGAGGGCGGCTTCAAGGGTCTCGTCGACCTGGTCGAGAACCGCGCGATCATCTGGCTCGAAGAGTCGCTGGGCGCGAAGTTCGAATATCAGGACATCCCCGATGACCTGAAGGAAAAGGCCGCCAAGTATCGCAGCGACCTGATCGAAATGGCCGTCGAGCAGGACGATGCCGCGATGGAATCGTACCTGGAAGGCAACGAGCCGTCGGTCGAAGAGCTGAAGAAGCTGATCCGCAAGGGCACGCTGGAAATGGCGTTCGTCCCCGTGGTCTGCGGCTCGGCGTTCAAGAACAAGGGCGTGCAGCCCCTGCTCGACGCGGTCATCGACTATCTGCCTTCGCCGCTCGACGTTCCGGCCATCAAGGGCGTGAAGCTCGACGGCGAGACGCCGGACGAGCGTCCTTCGTCGGACACCGAGCCCTTCTCGGCGCTGGCGTTCAAGATCATGAACGACCCGTTCGTCGGTTCGCTGACCTTCGCCCGCATCTATTCGGGCAAGCTCGAGACCTCGTCGCAGGTCCTGAACTCGGTCAAGGACAAGAAGGAAAAGATCGGCCGCATGCTGCTCATGCATGCGAACAGCCGTGAGGACATCCAGGAAGCCTATGCCGGCGACATCGTCGCTCTGGCGGGCCTCAAGGATACCACGACCGGTGACACGCTCTGCGCGCAGAACGCCCCGATCATCCTCGAGCGGATGGAATTCCCCGAGCCCGTGATCGAGCTGTCGGTGGAGCCGAAGACCAAGGCCGACCAGGAGAAGATGGGCGTCGCGCTCAATCGTCTCGCGCGCGAGGACCCCTCGTTCCGCGTGACCTCGGACGCCGAGTCGGGCCAGACCATCATCAAGGGCATGGGCGAGCTCCATCTCGAGATCCTGGTCGACCGCATGAAGCGCGAGTTCAAGGTCGAGGCGAATGTCGGTGCGCCGCAGGTGGCGTATCGCGAATACCTCAAGAAGCCGGTCGATATCGACTATACGCACAAGAAGCAGTCGGGCGGCACCGGCCAGTTCGGCCGCGTCAAGGTCAAGCTGACCCCGGGCGAGCGTGGTTCGGGCTTCGTCTTCAAGGACGAGATCAAGGGCGGTAACATTCCGAAGGAATATATCCCCGCGATCGAGAAGGGCTTCCGTGAAACCGCGGAAACCGGTTCGCTGGTCGGCTTCCCGATCATCGACTTCGAAGTCCTGCTGTATGACGGCGCGTATCACGACGTCGACTCGTCGGCGCTTGCGTTCGAAATCTGTGCCCGCGGCGCGATGCGCGAAGCGGCCCAGAAGTCGGGCATCACGCTGCTCGAGCCGGTCATGAAGGTCGAAGTCGTGACCCCGGAAGACTATCTGGGCGACGTCATCGGCGACATGAACAGCCGTCGCGGCCAGATCCAGGGCACCGACACGCGCGGCAACGCGCAGACGGTCGAGGCGATGGTCCCGCTGGCCAACATGTTCGGCTATGTGAACGCGCTCCGCTCGTTCACCCAGGGTCGTGCGCAGTACTCGATGCAGTTCTCGCACTATGACGAAGTGCCGCAGAACGTGGCGGACGAAGTCAAGGCGAAGATGGCCTAAGGCGTATATCGTGCCCCCGGGGCGACCTGGGGGTGCGAGCACGCTAGGGGCTGGCAATCACTTGAAACACCCGCTATGGGGCCGCGTTCGCGTGGCCTCGGATGCGGCACCGAATTCGATTCAGAAGGTAGGAAAATGGCAAAGGCAAAATTCGAGCGGAACAAGCCGCACCTCAACATCGGCACCATCGGTCACGTCGACCATGGCAAGACCTCGCTGACCGCCGCAATCACCAAGGTTCTGGCCGAGACGACCGGCGGTACCGCCGTCGACTTCGCGAACATCGACAAGGCTCCGGAAGAGCGCGAGCGCGGCATCACCATCTCGACCGCGCACGTCGAGTATGAGACGACGAACCGCCACTATGCGCACGTCGACTGCCCCGGCCACGCCGACTATGTGAAGAACATGATCACCGGCGCGGCGCAGATGGACGGCGCGATCCTGGTCGTGTCGTCGACCGACGGCCCGATGCCGCAGACCCGCGAGCACATCCTGCTGGCCCGCCAGGTCGGCGTGCCCGCGATGGTCGTGTTCATGAACAAGGTCGACCTGGTCGACGACGAGGAAATCCTCGAGCTGGTCGAGCTGGAAATCCGCGAGCTGCTGAGCTCGTACGAATTCCCGGGCGACGACATCCCCGTCATCAAGGGTTCGGCGACCTGCGCCCTGTCGGGTTCGAACGACAAGTTCGGCAAGGAAGCCGTCCTCGAGCTGATGAAGGCCGTTGACGACTACATCCCGCAGCCCGAGCGTCCGCTCGACAAGCCGTTCATGATGCCGATCGAAGACGTGTTCTCGATCTCGGGTCGTGGTACGGTCGTCACCGGCCGCGTCGAGACCGGCATCGTCAAGGTTGGCGAAGAAGTCGAGATCGTCGGCATCAACGACACCCGCAAGACCACCGTCACGGGCGTCGAAATGTTCCGCAAGCTGCTCGACTCGGGTGAAGCCGGCGACAACATCGGTGCGCTGATCCGTGGCGTTGCGCGCGACCAGGTCGAGCGTGGCCAGGTTCTCTGCAAGCCGGGTTCGATCAAGCCGCACACCGACTTCAAGTCGGAAGTGTACGTCCTGTCGAAGGAAGAAGGCGGCCGTCACACCCCGTTCTTCGCGAACTATCGTCCGCAGTTCTACTTCCGCACGACCGACGTCACCGGTACCGTCGAGCTGCCTGAGGGCACCGAGATGGTCATGCCGGGCGACAACGTCGCTCTGGGCGTCAAGCTGATCGCTCCGATCGCTATGGACATCGGTCAGCGCTTCACGATCCGTGAAGGCGGCCGTACCGTCGGCGCCGGCGTCGTCAGCGCGATCGACAAGTAAGTCTCGGGCGAAAGCCTGAAACTTATCGGTAAAGGGCCGGCCCCGGCGACGGGGTCGGCCTTTTTCGTGTGTGGCTGTCGCCCCAGCGAAGACTGGGGCCTGTCTCGGCGGGGCGCGCCAGGTGAGAGGTCCCGGCCGCTGCTGGGGTGACCGGGAAGGGGCCTCCGTTCGCGCCGAGCGCAGCCGAAGTGCCCGCCCGGCGGCCTCCGCTTTCCTGCTGCCTTCGACTTCGTTCAGGCCGAACGAGGGTCGGCGTTTTGGTTGGTGGGCACCGGTTCCACCCGTCCGAACAAAAACCCGCATCCGCCCCTTGCGGCACCCCCGCCATATGCGTATAGGCACGTGCCTTGAGGGAATCGGCTGGCACCGGGAATACCGGAGTCGGCCGTTTGCTTTTAGTGAGGGCAGGGTCGGTTTTCGCCTCTGTCGCAACCCAGAGTTTGTTTCGGCCCAAGGTCGCCTTCACGGTGGATGGTCGAGTGCCCGGTCGGACAGCCGATCGCACTTGATATCCATGGTGGGGAAAACCCGAAGGCCCGCTCTTTCGCATCGGTAGGGATCATGGACAGCAATATCCGCATTCGTCTGAAGGCGTTCGACCATCGCGTGCTCGATCAGGCGACCGGCGACATCGCCGACACCGCGCGCCGCACCGGCGCTCTTATCCGCGGTCCGATCCCGCTTCCGACGCGCATCGAGAAGTTCACGGTCAACCGTGGTCCGCACATCGACAAGAAGTCGCGCGAGCAGTTCGAAGTCCGCACCTACAAGCGGATGCTGGACATCGTGCAGCCGACCCCGCAGACCGTCGATGCGCTGATGAAGCTCGACCTCGCCGCAGGTGTTGATGTCGAGATCAAGCTGGCGTAAGAGGGCCGGCATTCCCGTGGTCGACGATTCCGTCCCACGGGATTTTGGCGTTTCTCCGGCCTGAAGCTACCGGAAAACGCGCCGAGGTCGCTCCCGTGATCCGGCACTCTTAAGGGATACCGCCCGGTGATCTCGCGCAAGCGGGATGGTGCCGGGGCAGCGTCCCCCGTCTGACCGGTTCGCCGGTCGCCAGCCCGGGACGGGGGCTCGTTTCGCTTTAATCGGGCTGGATATGCCCCCCTTGAATGGTTCTTGGGGGCCTCTGTCGAGGAAGGAACAGGATCATGCGTACCGGCGTGATCGCGAAGAAGCTGGGGATGACCCGCCTGTTCCAGGACGATGGTCGGCACGTGCCGGTCACCGTCCTGGCGCTTGAAGGCGTACAGGTCGTCGCTCGCCGCGAGATGGATCGTGACGGCTACACCGCCGTCCAGCTTGGTGCAGGTGTCGCCAAGACCAAGAATGTTGCCAAGCCGCAGCGTGGCCACTTCGGCAAGGCCGAAGTCGAGCCCAAGCAGGTGCTGGTCGAGTTCCGCGTGAACGAAGACGGCCTGCTGGACGTCGGCGCGGAAATCTCCGCCGACCATTTCGTCCCCGGCCAGTATGTCGATATCCAGGGTCGTACCCAGGGTAAGGGCTTTGCCGGTGCGATGAAGCGCTGGAACTTCGGTGGTCTGCGCGCGACCCACGGCGTCTCGGTCTCGCACCGTTCGCATGGTTCGACCGGTAACCGTCAGGATCCGGGCCGCGTCTTCAAGAACAAGAAGATGGCCGGCCACATGGGCGACAAGAACCGCACGCAGCAGAACCTCGAAATCGTGTCGACCGACGTCGAGCGCGGCCTGATCTTCGTCAAGGGCTCGGTGCCCGGCTCGAAGGGTGGCTGGCTGATCGTCAAGGACGCGGTCAAGGTTTCGCGCCACGCGGACGCCCCGTTCCCCGCCAGCATCAAGGCGGCCGCCAACAATAACGCTTCTGCCGAGCCTGCTCCGGAAGCCACCGAGAGCCAGGAGGGCTAAGTCGTGAAGGTCAAGGTTCAATCCTTCGCCGGCACCGACGCCGCGGACATCGAGCTCAACGACGAGGTCTTCGGCCTCGATCCGCGCGCCGACATCCTGCACCGCGTTGTGACCTGGCAGCTGGAAAAGCGTCGCGCCACCGCGCGCGGCACCCGTGAGCGCGCCGATGTCGCCCGCTCGGGCAAGAAGCTCGGTCGCCAGAAGGGCGGCGGTGTCGCTCGTCACGGCGATCGTCGGGCCCCCGTCTTCATCGGCGGTGGTAAGGCGCACGGCGCCCGCGTCCGCGACTTCAACCCGGGTCTGAACAAGAAGGTTCGCGCTCTGGGCCTGAAGATGGCGCTGTCGAGCCACGCCAAGGCGGGTTCGCTGATCGTGATGAACGATCTGTCCGTCGAAGGTAACAAGACGAAGACGCTGAAGGGCGATCTGGCGAAGCTGGGCTTCGGCAAGACCGCGCTGGTCATCGATGGCGACGCCGTCGAAACGTCGTTCGCGCTGGCCGCGGGCAACCTGAAGGAAATCAACATCCTTCCGGCCGCCGGTGCCAATGTCTACGACATTCTGAAGCATGACACCCTGGTGCTGACGCGCTCGGCTGTCGAAAAGCTGGAGGCCCGTTTCCATGGCTAAGCAGCAGAAGGCGGTCGATCCGCGTCATTACGACGTGATCGTTGCGCCGCACATCACCGAGAAGGCGACGCTCCTGAGCGAGCACAACGCCGTGGTGTTCAAGGTCGCCCCCGGTGCTTCCAAGCCCGAGATCAAGGCGGCGGTGGAAGCGCTGTTCGACGTGACCGTCACCGGCGTGAACACCATCGTCCAGAAGGGCAAGACCAAGAAGTGGAAGGGCGCTCCGTACCAGCGCTCGGACATGAAGAAGGCGATCGTCACCCTCAAGGACGGTCAGTCCATTGACGTGACGACGGGGATCTGAGCCGATGGCACTCAAGCATTATAATCCGACGAGCCCGGCCCGCCGCGGTCTGATCCTCGTCGACCGCTCGGCGCTGTGGAAGGGCGCGCCCGTCAAGGCGCTCACCGAAGGCAAGCGCAAGACCGGCGGCCGCAACAACAAGGGCCATGTGACCAGCCGCGGTATCGCGGGCGGCCACAAGCAGCGTTACCGCTTCATCGACTTCAAGCGTCGTCAGTGGGACGTCGAGGGCACCGTGGAGCGGATCGAATATGATCCCAACCGCACCGCCTTCATCGCGCTGATCAACTACGGCGCCGATGCCGAGGGCAAGGACAACGTTGCCTATATCATCGCGCCGCAGCGTCTGGCCGTTGGTGACAAGGTCATCGCCGGCAAGAAGACCGACGTGAAGCCGGGCAACGCGATGGAACTGGGCCAGATGCCGGTCGGCACCATCGTCCACAACGTCGAGATGAAGCCCGGCAAGGGCGGTCAGATCGCACGTTCGGCCGGCACCTATGTGCAGGTCGTGGGTCGCGACAAGGGCATGGTCATCGTTCGCCTGAACTCGGGTGAGCAGCGCTACATCCATGCCAACTGCATGGCGACCGTCGGCGCGGTGTCGAACCCCGACAACGGCAACACCAACCTGGCGAAGGCTGGTCGCAACCGTTGGAAGGGCCATCGCCCGCTGACCCGCGGTGTTGCGAAGAACCCGGTCGACCACCCGCACGGCGGTGGTGAAGGCCGGACCTCGGGCGGCCGTCATCCGGTCACCCCGTGGGGCAAGCCGACCAAGGGTGCGCGCACTCGTCACAACAAGGCGACGGACAAGATGATCATCCGTAGCCGTCACGCCAAGAAGAAGGGCTAACACGCAATGGCTCGTTCCGTTTGGAAGGGTCCTTTCGTGGACCTCCATCTCCTGAAGAAGGCCGAAGTGGCTCAGGATGCTGGCAACCGCGCAGGTCCGATCAAGACCTGGTCGCGTCGCTCGACCATCCTGCCGTCGTTCGTAGGCCTGACCTTCAACGTCTACAATGGTCGCAAGTTCATTCCCGTCTCGGTGAACGAGGACATGGTCGGCATGAAGCTCGGTGAATTCGCGCCCACGCGCTATTTCCCCGGTCACGCTGCCGACAAGAAGGGTAAGCGCTGATGTCGAAGCCAGCATCCCCCCGCAAGGTCGGTGACAAGGAAGCGCTGTCGGTCGGCACGCAGATCCGTGGTTCGGCGCAGAAGCTGAACCTGGTCGCAGGCCTGATCCGCGGCAAGAAGGCCGGCGACGCGATGAACATCCTGGCCTTCTCGACGAAGGCGATGGCTGTCGACGCGCGCAAGGTGCTCGCCTCCGCGATCGCCAACGCCGAGAACAACCACAACCTCGACGTCGACGCGCTCGTCGTCGCCGAGGCGTCGGTCGGCAAGTCGATCACCATGAAGCGTTTCGCGACGCGCGGTCGCGGCAAGTCGACGCGCATCCTGAAGCCGTTTTCGCGGCTCCGCATCGTCGTCCGCGAGCAGGAAGAAGCATAATGGGTCAGAAGAGCAATCCGATCGGCCTGCGTCTCCAGATCAACCGTACCTGGGACAGCCGCTGGTTCGCCGAAGGCCATGACTATGGCCGTCTGCTGCTGGAGGATCTGAAGATCCGCCAGTACATCATGAAGACGCTGCCCCAGGCTGCGATCTCGAAGGTCGTCATCGAGCGTCCGGCCAAGCTGTGCCGCATCTCGATCTTCGCGGCGCGTCCGGGCGTGATCATCGGCAAGAAGGGCGCCGACATCGAAAAGCTTCGCAAGAAGCTGGGTTCGATGACCTCGTCCGACGTGTCGCTGAACATCGTCGAGATCCGCAAGCCCGAGATCGACGCCAAGCTCGTCGCACAGGGCGTCGCCGACCAGCTCGAGCGTCGTATCGCTTTCCGTCGCGCCATGAAGCGTGCGGTGCAGTCGGCGCTCCGTCTGGGCGCCGAAGGCATCCGTATCACCTGCGGCGGCCGTCTGGGCGGCGCGGAAATCGCGCGGACCGAATGGTATCGTGAAGGCCGCGTTCCGCTGCACACGCTGCGCGCGAACGTCGACTATGCCGAAGCGCAGGCGCACACCGCTTATGGCGTGTGCGGCGTGAAGGTGTGGATCTTCAAGGGCGAGATCCTGGGCCATGACCCCATGGCGCAGGACCGGCTGATGATGGAGGCTCAGACCTCCGGCGTGCGCCCGGCGCGCGACGATCATCGCCGCTAAGGATCAAAGAACATGCTGCAACCAAAGCGCACCAAGTTCCGCAAGGCCTTCAAGGGCCGCATCCACGGCGATGCGAAGGGCGGCACGAGCCTGAACTTCGGTTCCTATGGCCTGAAGGCCATGGAGCCGGAGCGCATCACCGCTCGCCAGATCGAGGCGGCTCGCCGCGCGATCACGCGTCACATCAAGCGCCAGGGTCGTCTCTGGATCCGCATCTTCCCGGACGTCCCCGTCTCGTCGAAGCCTGCCGAAGTCCGCATGGGCTCGGGTAAGGGTTCGCCGGAATTCTGGGCCGCCCGCGTGAAGCCGGGTCGCATCCTGTTCGAACTCGACGGTGTCGACGGCCCGCTGGCCGCCGAGGCATTCGAGCGCGCCGCGATGAAGCTGCCCATCAAGACCAAGGTCGTTGCCCGCCTGGGCGACACCTCGCACCTCGGAGGCGAGTAATGGCCAAGACTGAATATACCGGCCAGAGCGACGACCAGCTCGTCGAGGCGCTGGGCAACCTGAAGCGCGAGCAGTTCAACCTGCGCTTCCAGGCGGCCACGAGCCAGCTCGAAAAGCCCAGCCGGGTCAAGGAAGTCCGTCGCGACATCGCGCGGATCAAGACCATCCAGGCGCAGCGCACCGCTGCGGCTGCCAAGTAAGGACCGAGACACATGCCGAAGCGCGTGCTGACCGGGGTGATTGTCTCGGACAAGACCGACAAGACGGTCGTCGTCAATGTGGAGCGGAAGGTTAAGCACCCCCTCTACGGCAAGATCATCCGTCGGTCGAAGAAGTATCATGCTCACGACGAGAGCAATGAGTTCAAGGCCGGTGAGACGGTGCGGATCGAAGAGACCGCGCCGATCTCGAAGCTGAAGACCTGGAAGGTGATCGAGCGGGTCAACACCCACTCGACGCCTGAGCGGGCTTCGGCCGAAGGCTGAAGTCTTTGATTCCGTGCCCCGCTTCTCCGTCAGGGAGGGGCGGGGTTCGGAATGAAGGCCGCCCTTCGGGGCGATGAGCGGATTGGTCAAAGAGGCGAAGCGACTCGCTTGCCTTTCGGACTAGGAGTGGCTAAGGGGCCTCTCCCCCTGGTGCGGTAGCCCGCGCCGGGGGTCGTTTTTTAAGGCGGGGTTGGGTCGGTATCCACCCCCAGATAGAGAGAAGGAAGCGGATCCATGATCCAGATGCAGTCCAATCTCGACGTCGCGGACAACAGCGGCGCGAAGCGGGTGCAGTGCATCAAGGTGCTGGGCGGCTCGAAGCGCCGTACCGCATCGGTCGGCGACATCATCGTCGTCAGCGTCAAGGAAGCGCAGCCGCGTGGCCGCGTGAAGAAGGGCGACGTTCACCGCGCGGTGATCGTGCGTACCGCCAAGGATATCCGTCGCGCCGACGGTTCGGTGATCCGTTTCGACGGTAACGCCGCCGTTCTGGTCAACAAGAACGAGGAGCCGATCGGCACCCGTATCTTTGGCCCGGTCGTGCGTGAGCTTCGCGGTAAGAAGCACATGAAGATCATTTCGCTGGCGCCGGAGGTTTTGTAATGGCCGCTGCACGCATCAAGAAGGGTGACAAGGTCATCGTCCTGTCCGGCAAGGACAAGGGCAAGACCGGCACCGTGTCGCTGGCGATGCCGAAGGACGGCAAGGTCGTCGTGGACGGCGTCAACATCGCCACCCGCCACCGCAAGCCGACCCAGGCGAACCCGCAGGGTGGCCTGGAGCGCACTGCTGCTCCGCTGCACATCTCGAAGGTCGCGCACGTGACCGCCGATGGCAAGCCGACCCGCGTCCGTTTCGAGACGCAGGATGGCAAGAAGGTCCGTGTCGCCGTCAAGACCGGGGAGAAGATCGATGGCTGATTACAAGCCCCGCATGAAGGCTATCTATGATGATAGCATCGTCAAGGCGATGACCGACAAGTTCGGTTACAAGAACGTCAACGAGATCCCCCGGATCGAAAAGATCGTGCTCAACATGGGCGTGGGCGAAGCGACGCAGGACAAGAAGCGCGTCGACCAGGCCGCTTCCGAGATGGAGCTGATCGCGGGTCAGAAGCCCGTCATCACCAAGGCAAAGAAGTCGATCGCGCAGTTCAAGCTGCGTGAAGGCATGCCGATCGGTGTGAAGGTCACGCTGCGTCGCGAGCGCATGTACGAATTCCTGGACCGCTTCATCACGATCGCGCTGCCGCGCGTTCGCGACTTCCGCGGCCTGAATCCGAAGTCCTTCGACGGTCGCGGCAACTATGCCTGCGGCATCAAGGAACAGATCATCTTCCCCGAAATCAACTATGACCGCATCGACAAGGTGCGCGGCATGGATGTGATCGTGACCACCTCGGCGAAGACCGACGACGAAGCGCGCGAGCTGCTCCGTCTGTTCGGCTTCCCGTTCCCGAAGGAAGACGCTGCCGACGAGAAGAAGGCAGCGTAACCGGACTGCCCCCTCTCCACGCCGGGGAGGGGGTCCTTACAGAAAGAGCTTAAGTCCATGGCGAAACTGAGTTCAATCAATAAGAACGAGAAGCGTCGCGCTCTCGTCAAGAAGTATGCGGGCAAGTACGCGAAGCTCAAGGCGATCGCGAACGACCAGAGCCTCGATGAGACCGAGCGTCTGATCGCGCGCCTGAAGATGGCCGAGATCCCCCGTAACGGCAACCCGACCCGTATCCGCAATCGCTGCGAGATCACCGGTCGTCCGCGTGCGTATTACCGCAAGTTCCGTCTCGCTCGCGTCATGCTGCGTGAACTGGCCAACAAGGGCCAGATCCCCGGCGTCACCAAGTCGAGCTGGTAAGGACCATTTGAGATGGCAGTGACCGATCCCCTGGGTGACTTGCTCACCCGCATCCGCAACGGCCAGCGCGCGCGCAAGGACTCCGTCCTGACGCCTGCGTCGAAGCTGCGCGCCCGCGTGCTCGACGTGCTCCAGCGCGAGGGCTATATCCGTGGCTACAGCGAAGAGCAGATGGGCCCCGCGGCCGGCATCCGCATCGAGCTGAAGTATTTCGAAGGCCAGCCCGCGATCAAGCATGTCGCGCGCGTGTCCAAGCCCGGCCGCCGTATCTATTCGGGCGCGCAGGAGCTTCCGCGCGTTCGCAACGGCCTGGGCATCACCATCGTGTCGACGCCGCGTGGCGTTCTGTCGGACGCCGAAGCGCGTGAGCAGAATGTCGGTGGCGAAGTCCTGGCGGAGGTGTTCTGATGAGCCGCATCGGTAAGAAGGCGGTCCCGGTTCCGGCCGGCGTCACCGCGACCATCGCCGACAAGGTGCTGAGCGTGAAGGGTCCCAAGGGCACCCTGTCCATGCCGCTGGCCGACGAGATCAGCTATGACGTCCAGGCGGACGCCATTGCCGTGCAGCCTGCGAACGCCACGAAGCGCGCTCGCGCGTTCTGGGGCATGCAGCGCACCATGGTGCAGAACCTCGTCACCGGCGTGACCGCTGGCTTCTCGAAGAAGCTGGTCATCACCGGCGTCGGCTACCGCGCCGCCGCGCAGGGCAAGACCCTGAAGCTGCAGCTCGGCTACAGCCACGACGTCAACATTGATGTGCCGGAAGGCCTCGAGGTGAAGACGCCGGACGCCACCACCGTCGAGATCAGCGGTGCGGACAAGCAGAAGGTCGGCCAGCTGGCCGCCGAGATCCGCCGCTGGCGCAAACCCGAGCCGTATAAGGGCAAGGGCATCAAGTACGACGGCGAGTTCATCTTCCGCAAGGAAGGGAAGAAGAAGTAATGACCAAGGGTCTCTCTCTTTTCGAGAAGCGCCGTCGGCGCAACCGTACCGCGCTGCGTGCGCGTGCGGGCACCCGTCCGCGCCTGTCGGTGCATCGCTCGGGCAAGCATATCTATGCCCAGGTGATCGACGACGAGGCGGGTCGTACCGTGGCTTCGGCCTCGACGCTGGAAAAGGACGCACGCGGCCAGTCGGGCGCGAACGTTGCAGCGGCGAGCGAAGTCGGCAAGCGCGTGGCCGAGAAGGCCAAGGCCGCCGGCGTCACGCAGGTCGTTTTCGACCGTGGCGGCTTCCTGTTCCACGGCCGCGTCAAGGCGCTGGCCGAGGCGGCACGCGAAGCGGGATTGGAGTTCTAATATGGCTGACGAGAACAACGTGGCCGTTGCCGGTGCCGAAGGCGCCGCGCAGGACGCGACCCAAGGTCGCGGTCCCCGGGGCGGCCGTGGCCGTGGTCCGGGCGGCGATCGCGGCCGTGGCGGCCGTGACGGCAACCGTGGTCGTCGCGACGACCGTCGCGGTGGCGCCGAGGAGCAGGGCGAAGAGCTGATCGAAAAGCTCGTCCACATCAACCGCGTCTCGAAGACCGTGAAGGGCGGTAAGCGCTTCGGCTTCGCCGCGCTCGTCGTGGTCGGCGACGGCAAGGGACGTGCGGGCTTCGGTCATGGCAAGGCGCGCGAAGTGCCGGAAGCCATCTCGAAGGCGACGGCTGCCGCCAAGAAGGCGATGGTCCGCGTTCCGCTGAAGGACGGTCGCACGCTGCATCATGATGGCAACGGCCATTTCGGTGCGGGCCGCGTGACGGTGCGTTCGGCCCCGCAGGGTACCGGCATCATCGCCGGTGGTCCGATGCGCGCCATCTTCGAATCGCTCGGCGTTGCCGACGTGGTGACGAAGTCGGTCGGTACGTCGAACCCGTACAACATGATCCGTGCCACCTTCGAAGCGCTGGGCGACCAGACTTCGCCGAAGGCGGTGGCGCAGCGTCGTGGCAAGAAGATCGCCGACCTGCTGGGTCGCGGTCACGGTGCCACCCAGCAGACTGCCGAGGCGGAAGCCGCGGCCGTCGTGGAGTAAGCGACCATGGCTACCATCAAGATCAAGCAGACCGGTTCGCCGATCCGCCGCACCAAGGACCAGCGCGCGACCCTGGTCGGCCTGGGCCTCAACAAGATGCACAAGGTCTCCGAGCTTCAGGACAGCCCTGAAGTCCGCGGCATGATCCGCAAGGTGCAGCACATGGTTCAGGTGGTCGAGGGCTAAGCCCTTCCCATCTGGCTGAGCCGAAAGAGGCGCGTTTCCCGGAATGGGAAGCGCGCCTTTTTCATGTCGTGGTCGGATCGTTGACGTCCCGCTGGCCGCCCTGCATGACTTGGAACGGCGAGGGATCGACAGTGACAGAAGGTCAACGGGCCGGGGCAGGGGCGGCTCATCCCGGCATCTTTTACGGCGTGCAGGTGGCGCGGGGCGTCGCCGCGCTATTGGTCGTGCTGTTCCACAGTTCGCTGACGCTCAATGCCCGGCACCTCGGTGGGATTCTCGACCGTGGCGGTGTCGGCGTCGATATCTTCTTCGTCATCAGCGGGTTCGTCATTTATTGGACGGCACAGGGACGGCCCTGGCGGGCGTTTCTGGCACGCCGCCTTGCGCGGATCGTGCCGTTATACTGGCTGTTCCTGACGGCCAAACTGGCTCTCATTCTCGCAACGGGCCACGATCCGACGGGAATGGCGAACGATCCCCTCTATATCCTCGGCTCCTATCTCTTCCTGCCGTTGCGTAGCGTCTATCCCCTGATTGGGGCCGGATGGACGCTGAATTTCGAGATGTATTTCTATCTCGTCGCCGCCATGATGCTCGGCCTTCTACCGTCCCGGCGGTTCGCGATCGGGTTGACGCTCTACATGGTCGTCTCGGTGTCGATCGGGGGCCTTGTCCATAGTCGGATTCCGGTGGCCGAGCTTCCCTTGTCGAGCCTCTTGAGTCCGCTGTGCTTGGAATTCGTCGCGGGGCTGTGGATCGCGCGGCGCTTGGTCGAGGGGCGGCGCTGGCCAGCTTGGCTGTCGATGCTGACGATCGGGGTGGCGGTGATCGCGATCGGCATGGGCCCGGCCGACCTTCATTATACGCCATGGCGCGCCGTCTATTGGGGCATCCCCGCGACTCTCATCATCCTGGGGCTGGTCCAGCTGGAACCGGTGATCGGCTTTCGCCGGTGGACGCTGCCGCTTCTCGCGGGTGACGCGTCCTATTCCATCTACCTGGCGCATACCGCGGTGTTACCCCTGCTCGATCCCCTGGTGCGGCGTCTGCCGCCAATCGCGGTGGTGCAGGGCGGGCTATTGGTACTGGGATCGGTCGTGACCGGGGTAATGGTGCATCGGATCGTCGAGGTTCCGCTGATACGCTGGTCGAGCCGATGGTTGGGGCGCCATGCGCGATCGCCGGGGCGTGCCCCTGCGGATTCGGGGGTGACAAACACGGCCTGACGCACTACGGGCCACGCTTTCCATCACGCGCGTAGCAAGCGAAAGCGAGTGCATATCATGAAGCTGAACGAACTTTACGACAACCAGGGTGCCCGCAAGTCCAAGATCCGCGTCGGTCGCGGTATCGGTTCGGGCAAGGGCAAGACCGGCGGTCGCGGCGTCAAGGGCCAGAAGAGCCGTGAGGGCGTGTCCATCGCGGGCTTCGAGGGCGGTCAGATGCCGCTCCACATGCGTCTGCCGAAGCGCGGCTTCAACAACATCTTCGCCAAGGATTATGCCGAGGTGAACCTGGGCGCGATCCAGAAGGCGGTCGACTCGGGCAAGCTGGCCACCGACGGCACGATCGATCACGCCGCGCTGAAGGCCGCTGGCCTGGCCCGTGGCGGCAAGGACGGCGTCCGTCTGCTCGGCAAGGGCGAACTGACCGCCAAGCTGTCGTTCGTCGTGCAGGGCGTGTCGGCCTCGGCACGTGAAGCGGTCGAAAAGGCCGGTGGTTCGGTCGACGTGCCGCACATCGTGCCGGCCGCCGAAAAGGCCGCTGCGAAGAAGGGTCAGACCCGCGCCGCGAAGCTCGCCGCCAAGGCCTGAATCGGATAGGTCCGTCGCTGTCGGCTGGCCGAAAAGCCACACCGGCAGCGGCGGATTTTTCATCCGGGTTAGACAAGCGCGTCTTCGCGCCTATATGAGCGGCGGGGCGGTTCAAAACGCATCCCGCCGTTTTTCGTTTCCAGGATAACGCAACAGCTATGGCATCCGCAGCCGACCAGATGGCGCAAAGCATAAGCCTGGCGAAATTCGCCAAGGCCACCGACCTCAAGAAGCGGCTGTGGTTCACGATCGGCGCGCTGATCGTCTTCCGCCTGCTCAGCTATGTCCCGTTGCCGGGCGTCGACCCGACCGCGTTGGGCCTGCTGAGCCAGAAGACCACGGGCGGCGTGCTCGATTTCTTCAACACCTTCTCGGGCGGTTCGCTCAGCCGCATGTCGCTGATCGCGCTGGGCGTGATGCCGTACATTACGGCGTCGATCGTCGTGCAGCTCGCGACCTCGCTGAGCCCGCAGCTCGCCGCCATCAAGAAGGAAGGCGAGAGCGGCCGTAAGAAGCTGAACCAGTATACCCGCTACGGCACGGTGCTGCTGACCGCGATCCAGGGCTATTTCATCGCCGTCGGCCTCGAGACGCTGGGCGCCAGCCAGGGCATCCAGGCGGTGATCGAGCCGGGCATGACCTTCCGCATCGCGGCGGTCATCTCGCTGATCGGCGGTACGATGTTTCTGATGTGGCTGGGTGAGCAGATCACCAGCCGCGGTATCGGCAACGGCGTGTCGCTGATCATCATGGCGGGCATCGTCGCGCATCTGCCGACGACGTTGGTGAACCTGCTCGAAGGCGGCCGAACCGGCAGCATCGATCCGGTCCGCCTGATCGGCATCATCGTCGCGGTCGTCGTCCTCGTCCTGTTCATCTGCTTCATGGAGCGCGCGCAGCGCCGCATCCTGATCCAGTATCCGAAGCGCGCGACGCAGCGGGGCATGCAGGCCGATCGCAGCCACCTGCCGCTGAAGATCAACACCGCGGGCGTGATCCCTCCGATCTTCGCCTCGTCGCTGCTGCTGATGCCGCTGACCATCTCGCAGTTCGCGGGGCAGCGTGTCGCGGGCGAGAGCCGCTGGGGCGACTTCATCATCAGCCTCAACCAGTATCTGCAGCACGGTTCGCCGGTCTATATGCTGCTCTACGGTGCGGGCATCATCTTCTTCTCGTTCTTCTACACCGCGGTCGTCTTCAACCCCGAGGAGACGGCGGACAATCTGAAGCGCTATGGCGGCTTCATCCCCGGCATCCGTCCGGGCAAGAACACCGAGACCTATCTCGATTATGTGCTGACCCGCATCACGGTGATCGGCGCGGCCTATCTGACCATCATCTGTCTGCTGCCCGAGTATCTCGTTTCGGCGCTCCAGATCCCCTTTTATCTGGGCGGCACCAGCCTGCTGATCGTCGTCAACGTGACGATGGACACGGTGACGCAGATTCAAAGCCACTTGCTCGCGCATCAATATGGCGATCTGATCAAGAAGGCGAAGCTGAAGGGCGGCCGCCTGCGCTGATCGGCGCCGGTGGGATGCAGGGAAAACAGGGGAGAGTGACGTGGGCGTGAACATCATCCTGCTGGGTCCGCCGGGCGCGGGCAAGGGGACCCAGGCACAGCGGCTGGTGGCCAATCGCGGCATGGTGCAATTGTCGACCGGCGACATGCTGCGCGCGGCGGTCAAGGCGGGCACCCCCGTCGGGCTTCAGGCCAAGGCGGTGATGGATGCGGGCGAGCTGGTGTCGGACGCGATCGTCTCGGCGTTGATCGGCGAGCGACTGGATGGCGCCGAGGCGGAAAGCGGCGCAATCTTCGACGGCTATCCCCGGACCGGAGCGCAGGCCGAGGCGCTGGACGTGCTGCTGGCGGAACGAGGCAAGACGCTGGATCATGTGATCGAACTGGCCGTGGACGAGGATGCGCTGGTCGAGCGGATCACCGGCCGTTTCACCTGCGCGTCATGCGGGGCTGGCTATCATGACAGCTTCAAGCCGACCGAGGTCGAGGGCGTCTGCGATGTCTGCGGCTCGACCGAGTTCAAGCGGCGTCCCGACGACAATGCCGAGACGGTGCGCACGCGCATGGCCGAGTATCGCGCCAAGACGGCGCCGATCCTGCCGATTTACGAGGCGCGTGGCATCGTGACGCGGGTCGACGGCATGGCCGCGATGGACGCCGTCGGGGCGGAAATCGACGCGATCCTCGATCGCTGACCGACTGCATGACGCGATGGCAAAGGGGCCGCTTCCGATCGGGAGCGGCCCCTTTTTCGTTATACGGGTCTATGCCGTGACCTGAGCGACGGCGTCACTGTGCAGCAGCTTTTCGAAGTCCTGCCACGATGCCGTCATCTCGGTCAGTTCGTAGCGTTGCCGGTCGGTCAGCGGATTCTGAGGACCGGCGTCCAGTGCGTTGTTCACCAGCGCGACAATCTGCGAGGCGCGTTTGTCCGCATCCTCGCCGCTGCGGGCGATGGCGAGGGTGGATGCGGCAAGGTCCGCCCGAATCGGGGTGGCGTCGGCCAGCATGTCGAATACCCGGCCGAGGATCGCGGTGGCTTCCTCCTTATGCTCTGGGGCGATCAGCCGGTCGGCGATCGCAGTCATCTTCATATGCTTCAGGGCGAATTCGGCGGCATAGGTGGTGTCGCTGCGCTGGCCCGCCTCCGGAAGGACGCTGGTCAGCGCGGCGGTCAGCGTCTGGGCGGCGTCCGATCCGTCCTTCAGCATTCCGTAAAGCGGCGCGACATCCGCGGCATAGGGGGAGGTATAGGGATTGGTAATCAGCGGGTTGCCGGTATCGCCAAGCTCGATGCCCCCGCCGCGTGCGACCACGTCCTGCCGCGCGGCGAGCAGGGCCTTGACCTGATTGTCATAGGTCAGCGGGTCTTGGACGGGCGCGACATAGCCCTGCTCCAACGCCTTCACCGCCTCGCGCGAAATGGCGACGGTCGTCGGGGTCCTCGGCTTGTCGAAGATCGAGGCGGTCGGCGTGGCGCCCTGCGTGTTCGACGGGGCTGCGAAGCGGATCGGGGCGGTGGGGGAAATGGACGCGATCATGGACTTTATGACGGCCGCTTCACCGAAATCCTTATTGATTTGGTGTTGACGCCGGGCCCTTGCCTGTCATCGAACCGGGGACATGACCGCCTCGATCGCCGATTATTTTCGCCATCTGACCGTGGACCTGCGACGGTCCGATCATACGGTGCGCGCGTATGTCACGACGGCGCAGCGATTCATGGCCTTTCTGAGCGCGCATTGGGGGCAGGCGGTCGATACGAAGGCGCTGGCCGCAATCACCGCCGCCGATATGCGCGCCTATCTCGCTGCGCGCCGGGGGGAGGGGTTGACCGCCGCCTCGACCGCGCGGGAATTGTCGGCGGTGCGGACCTATCTCCACTGGGCGGGTGTCGAGCCACCCGCGCTGAAAGGCCCACGTCGCAAGCGGAGCATTCCCCGCCCGCAGGCACCCGCCGACATCATGGCCCTGAGCCAGGACGTGGCGGACAACGCCGCCGAGCCATGGATCGCCGCCCGCGACTGGGCGGTGCTGCTGCTGCTCTATGGCGCGGGGCTGCGTATTGGGGAGGCCATGGCATTGCCCGCCGCCATCCTGCCGCTGGGCGAGACGATCCGCGTGACCGGAAAGCGCGGCAAGACGCGGATCGTGCCGCTACTGCCCGAATTGCGTGATGCGATCGATCGTTATGCGGCGCAGGTGCCTTTCGCGCTCGAACCGGAGGAGCCCCTGTTTCGTGGGGCAAAGGGCGGTCCGCTGTCTCCCGCCATCATCCGCCGATCGGTACAGGCGGCGCGTGATCGGCTCGGATTGGGTGCGCGTACCACGCCGCACGCGTTACGGCACAGTTTCGCGACGCATCTGCTGGGGCGCGGGGCCGATCTGCGGCAGCTTCAGGAACTGCTCGGTCATGCCAGCCTGAGTTCGACCCAAATCTACACGGCGGTCGATGCCGCGCATCTGCTGGACGTTTACCGGACCGCCCATCCACGGGCTTGACCGTCAGGGCCGGCCGGAAGGCTTCCAGGTCGCGACCCGCCAGAGATAGCCGATGATGATCGCCACCGTCATCGCAATGGCCGCCGGGCCGACATAGCGATTGATCGCCTCGAAATTCGCGCCCAGCCACAGCCCCGCATAGGCGAGGATGGCATTCCAGATCGTGCTGCCCGCAAAGGTCCAGAGCAGGAACCTGCCCAGCGGCATCCGCGTGATCCCCGCGGGCAGCGAGATCATCGTGCGAAAGGCGGGCATGAAGCGGAAGACGAACACCACCCATCCGCCATGCCGCACGAAGAACAGGTGCAGCCGCTCGACATCGCGCCATTCCATGGTCAGCCACCGGCCATGCCGGTCGATCAACGGGCGGAATCGCTCGTAACCGATATAGCGGCCGACCGCATACCAGGCATAATTGCCCGCCGTCGTCCCCGCCGTACCCCAGAGGATCAGCGGGATCATCTCCATCTGGCCGCGCGCCACCGCCATGCCGCCCAGGCCCATGATGACCTCGGACGGGATGGGCGGCACGATATTTTCCAGCGCCATCAAGAGGAAGATGCCGAAATAGCCGCCCCAGGCGATCAGGTTGAGGATGAAATCGGTCATGCGTGAAGGAATGTACCGATGAGGGGAGGGGCGGTTCCCCTATCGCGCTGGCCAAGAGGTGGAAAGGGGGAAGCGGCTTGACGACGCGGGCCCGTTGCGCGAACCCGCCAGACATGGCCGACACATCCCGGAAATCGGAGACGAAGGAAACGCTGCGCTTCTTCCTGAAGCTGGCGCTGTTCGTCTTCATCCTGCGCAGCTTCATCGTGACGTCGTTCGTCATTCCATCGGAATCGATGCTGCCGCGTCTGTTGATCGGCGACTATCTGTTCGTCACCAAGTGGAATTACGGCTATTCGCGCTGGTCGCTGCCCTTTGGCGTGCCGCTGTTGCCCGGTCGTATTCTGGGCCGCGATCCGGCGCGGGGCGATGTGGTGGTGTTCCGCTCGCCGGGGCCCGACGATCATGACGTCATCAAGCGGGTGATCGGCCTGCCCGGCGATACGATTCAGGTGACGAACGGCCAGGTCATCCTGAACGGTCGCCCGGTTCCCAAGCAGCGCGTGGCCGACTTCGTCCTGCCGCTGACCCCCAATTTCGGGCCGGACCAATGCGGCCCAGCGCATCTCGACACCGTGCAGGGAAAGCCGGTCTGCCGCTATGCGCGGTTCCGCGAGACGCTTCCCAACGGCAAGAGCTATGACGTGCTCGACCAGGGCGACTTTCCCGATCGCGATGATACGGTCGTCTATACCGTGCCCGCCCGCAACGTGTTCCTGATGGGCGACAACCGGGACGACTCAGCAGATAGCCGCTTCGCTCCCCCCATGGGCATGGGCTATATCCCGATGAACCGGCTGGAGGGGCGCGCGGCGGTGACCTTCTTCTCGACCGACGGATCGGCGGAATGGATCAAGCCGTGGACCTGGGTGACGGCGGCACGGTGGAACCGGATCGGAGAAGGATTTTGAGCGGGGTTGAGGATTGGCTGGCCGGGATATTCGGCCGCGCACCCGCCGATACCGCCCCCTTTCAGCGCGCGCTGACCCATGGCAGCCAGGCGGCGGAGAATTACGAGCGGCTGGAATTTCTGGGCGACCGGGTGCTGGGTCTCGTCATGGCCGAATGGCTGTGGGAGCAGTTCCCCGAAGAGCCGGAGGGGCAGCTTTCGCGGCGACTGAACACCCTGGTGACGGGTGCGGTCTGTGCCGATGTCGCGCGTGACCTGGGGGTGCGCGACCATCTCCGGCTGGGCAAGCAGGCGCGCGACGATGGCGCGTCGGACAGCGACAATGTGCTGGGCGACGTGATGGAGGCGCTGATCGGCGCCTGGTATCGCGAGGCGGGACTGGAGGCGGCGCGCGCCTTCGTACGCAAGGCCTGGGGCGACCGGGTGCATTCGCAGGGAAAAGCGCCGCAGCATCCCAAATCGGCGCTTCAGGAATGGGCTGCCGCGCACAACCGCAAGGCGCCCGAATATGTGGTCACCGACCGATCGGGCCCGCATCACGCGCCGCGCTTCACCGTGACGGTGCGGATCAACCGGTCGGGCGAGGCGAGCGCGACGGGGGCCAATAAACAGGAGGCCGAGACGGCGGCCGCGAAGGCCCTTCTGGCGAAGTTGAAGGGGTAGCCAGGCGGGGGCTTGGCCTTCGACTTCGCCTAGCTTGAGCGAAGCCGAAGGCCGAGGGAAGTCTTGCCGTTCAGGCCGCTCGCTCCTTCGATCAGCGCGTCCTGGCCGCCGCCGCTTCCTTCCTGGCCTGGACCTTTGCACGGTGATGGCCGATCGCGCATCCCGCCGCCGCGCCCAGCACGGCATGGCCCTTGCCGACGAAATGGCCGCCGACCGCGCCGACCGCGGCCCCCTTCAGGCAACCCTTGGCCGATGCCGGTCCCGCGACGGTGAGCAGCGCGGCGGCGGACAGGGCGGTGATCAGGGACTTCATACCAACTCTCCTGCTTGATACCGCCGTCGAACCTAGGGCTGGCACCGTGGCCGCCGCGTGATGGGGGTATTACATTCCTTCCATGCGGGCTTTCCCTTGCCGGACAGGGCGCTTCGCCTGTACCGCTGGGGGATGACTGAACAACGTTGCGGCCTTGTCGCCGTCGTCGGCGCGCCCAATGCCGGCAAATCCACTCTCGTCAACGCGCTGGTCGGCCAGAAGGTCGCCATCGTCAGCCCCAAGGCGCAGACGACCCGCGCCAAGCTGCTGGGCGTCGCGATCGAGGGGGAGGCGCAGATCCTGCTGGTCGACACCCCCGGCATCTTCGAGCCCAAGCGCCGGCTTGACCGCGCGATGGTCGCCGCCGCCTGGGAAGGCGCGGAGGGTGCGGACATCCTGGCTTTGGTGGTCGACGGCAAGGGCGGAGTAGGGCCCAAGGTCACCGCCATCGCCCAGGCGATTGCCCATCGGCCCGAGCCCAAGCATCTGATCCTCAACAAGGTCGACATCGCCGACAAGGCGCGGCTGCTGGGCCATGCCGAAAAGCTGAACGAGGTCGTGAAGTTCGACGAAATCTGGTTCGTCTCCGCACAGACCGGCGATGGCCTGCCCGAACTCAAGGCGCATTTCGCCCGGCTGGTGCCCGAGGGGCCATGGCACTATCCCGAGGATCAGGTGTCCGACGCGACCGAACGCGCGCTGGCGGCCGAGGTGACGCGCGAGCAGCTCTATCTGCAACTCCACGCCGAACTCCCCTATGCCAGCGCGGTCGAGACCGAGGCGTATAAGGAACGCGAGGACGGATCGGTCGAGATCCACCAGCAGATCCTGGTCGAACGCCCCACTCAGCGCGCCATCGTGCTGGGCAAGAACGGGGTGCGGATCAAGGAGATCGGCGCCAAGGCGCGCGAGGAACTGGCGCGCATCCTAGGGCACAAGGTGCATCTCTATCTACATGTGAAGGTCAAGCCCGGCTGGGACGAGGATCGCGGCGTCTACCGGGACATCGGGCTCGATTGGGTGGATTGAGCGGTTCCCGAGCCGTGGCCCCAGCGAAGGCTGGGGCCTTTGGCGGAGAAGGGGCCAACTCGCCCAGGAATGACGGGGTCAGCCGGTGTGCCCCTGGATCCGTCGCAAGGCCCAGTTCGCCGCTTCCGCCACGACGGGATCGGGATCGTCCCGCAACCTCTCCAGCACCGGCGCCAGTTCCATCGCCCCGCTATTCCCCGCTGCGATCGCCGCATTGCGGACCATCCGGTTGCGGCCGATCCGCTTGATCGGCGAACCGGAAAACACCTGCCGGAACGCGGCATCGTCCAGCGACAGCAAGTCCCCGAGTTCCGGCGCGGTCAGTTCGGCGCGCGGGTGGAACGCCATATTGGCCTGCGCCGCCGCGGCGAACTTGTTCCACGGACACACCGCCAGACAATCGTCGCAGCCATAGATGCGGTTGCCGATCGCGACGCGGAATTCCTCCGGGATCGGCCCGGCATGTTCGATGGTGAGGTAGGAGATGCACCGCCGCGCATCGAGTTGATAGGGTGCCGGAAACGCGTCGGTCGGGCAGGCCCGCTGGCACGCGTCGCACCGCCCGCAGGTGTCGCGCGCCACCGCGTCGGGCTCCAGCGCCAGCGTCGTATAGATCGCGCCCAGGAACAGCCAGCTTCCATGCTCGCGGCTGACCAGATTGGTGTGCTTGCCCTGCCAGCCGAGCCCGGCGGCTTCGGCCAGCGGCTTTTCCATCACTGGCGCGGTGTCGACGAAGACCTTCAGGTCGCACCCGGCCTCCTGCGCCAGCCAACGGCCCAGCGCCTTCAACTGGCGTTTCACCACGTCGTGATAATCGGCCCCTTGCGCATAGACCGAGATGCGCCCGATCCGTCCGTGATCGGCCAGCCGCATCGGATCCTGGGCCGGGGCATAGCTGACCCCCAGCGAGATGATGCTCTTCACGTCCGGCCACAGGCTGGCGGGGCTTTGCCGCTGGTGCGCGCGGTCGGCCATCCAGATCATCGACCCGTGGCGCCCCTCGGCCAGCCATTGGTGAAGCCGCTCGACCGTCCTGGGTGCGGCATCCGCATGGGTGATACCGATCGCGGCAAAGCCCAGTTCGGCCGCCTTCGCCTTGATCCGGGTTTCGAGCTTGTCTTGCGCCACATCAGCCCGCTACCACAGCCACTCTGGGAGGAACAGTTGCGTGGATAATCAGTGGGCGGTCACCGCCTCGGGCCTCGCCAAGCGATTTGGCGACAGGCGTGTGGTCGATGGCGTCGACATCGCGGTTCCAACCGGTGCGGTTTACGGCGTTCTGGGTCCCAATGGTGCGGGCAAGACGACGACGCTGCGAATGCTGCTCGGCATTATCGAACCCGATGAGGGCCAGCGCACGCTACTGGGCCATCGTCACCCCCGCGAGGCCAGCGATCTGGTCGGCTATCTGCCCGAGGAGCGCGGGCTCTATCCCGCGATGAAGGCACGCGAGGCGATCGCCTTCATGGGGGCATTGCGCGGGCTCGACTGGGCGACCGGGCGGACGCGGGCGGTCGAACTGCTCGACCAGGCCGGGCTGGGCCATGCCGCCGATACCAAGATCCGCAAGCTGTCCAAGGGCATGGCGCAGTTGGTCCAGTTGCTCGGCTCGGTCGTCCACCGGCCCAGGCTGCTGGTGCTGGACGAGCCTTTTTCGGGGCTCGACCCGGTCAATCAGGAGCGGTTGGAGGCGTTGATCCTGGGCGAGCGGGATCGGGGCGCGACGATCCTGTTCTCCACCCATGTCATGGCCCATGCCGAGCGGCTGTGCGATCGCCTTGCCATTATCGCAGGGGGACAGCGCCGTTTCGAAGGGACGGTGGACGATGCGCGCGGCACGCTGCGCTCGCATGTCCGCTACCGCCCCCGCGACCCTGAGCGGGTTTCGCCCGCCCTGCTGCCCGGCGACGCGGTACGGGAGGGAGGGGATTGGCGCTTCATCCTGCCCGAAGAGGGGATCGAGCCGATCCTGGGGGGGCTGCTCGCGGCGGGGGCGGGCATCATGAACCTGTCGATCGAACGCCCCAGCCTGCATGAGGCCTTTGTCCGCATCGTCGGCGAGCCGGTAGAGGAGAAGGCGGCATGAGCCCGACGCGTCGATTGATCCGCCAGACCATGACGATCGCGCGCCGTGACTTCATCGCGACCGTCTTCACCCCTATTTTCCTGCTGTTCCTCTTCGCCCCGCTGATCATGGTGGCGTTCAGCACCATCGGCGCGATGGGCGCGGCGCAGGCGGCGGATCACGGTGCCGACCGCGTCCGCATCGTTGCGATCATCCCCGACGCGGTGGCGGGCGCCTTTGTCGAGGCGGATCGCCGGTCGCGCACCATCTTCCGCCGCGACGAGGAGCCGCCGGCGCTGGCGACGCTCAGCCCCTCGGGCGATCCCGCCGCACAGGCGCGCAAGGCGTTCGAGGCCCAGGAGTTTGACGCGACGGCGGTGCTTTACGGTCCGCTCGACCGGCCGACGATCCTCTATGGCGCGCGTGGCGCGCGGGCGGCGGATTATCTGGCGGTGCTGGCGAGCGGCGCGCTCTCGGCTGAGCGGCTCGGCGGCAACCTGCCCAAGGTCGAGCCGACCAAGATCGCCTTCACCCGTCAGCGGGCGACGCTGGGCGGGCAGAACCAGACAGCGTTCCTCGCCGTGTTCGGCGTCTTCTTCCTGACGCTGTTCCTGGCGGGACAGGTCGTCGGCACCATGGCCGAGGAACGGTCGAACAAGGTGATCGAGGTGCTCGCCGCTGCCGTGCCCCTGGAGGCGGTGTTCCTGGGCAAGCTGCTGGGCATGTTCGGGGTGGCGGTGCTGTTCATCGGCTTCTGGGGCACGGTGCTGGGGCAGGTGACCAGCGTCCTGCCCCCGGCGTTCAGCGGCATGGTGGGCGAACTGTCCCCGGCGGTGGGCCTGCCGATGTTCACGCTCCTGTTCGTCACCTATTTTACCATGGCCTATCTGCTGCTGGGGTCGGTGTTCCTGACGATCGGGGCGCAGGCCTCGACCATGCGGGAAATCCAGATGCTGTCGCTGCCCATCACCATCGTGCAGGTGGGCATGTTCACCCTGACGCTGAGCGGCCTGTCCAGGCCGGATAGCTGGCTGGCAGTGATCGCCGAGGTGTTTCCGCTATCCTCGCCCTTCGCCATGGCGGGTATGGCGGCGGCCAGCGACTCGCTCTGGCCGCATGCGGTGGCGCTGGCGTGGCAGGCGCTGTGGGTGGCGATCTTCGTGACGATGGGCGCACGGCTGTTCCGCCGGGGCGTCCTGCAGTCGGGCAGCACGCGGCCCTTCTGGCGGCGCAAGGGGGCGTGATCCCTGATCCTCCCCGTGACTCGTCTTGGGGAGGGCGCCGCCGCTAGGGGGGAAGGGCGCGACCCGGTCGGATCATTTTGCGTCCATCCTTTCCCCCTGCGCACGGCATTCCTATCTTGGATCCATGATCGCATCGTCTTCTGATCGCCGCGCTTTTCTGTCGCTTGTCGGGCTGGGCGCATTGGGCGTGGGGCTGTCCGCCTGCGGGCGCGAGGCGACGGCGGCGGAGCGCTTTCCCGTCGCGATGAGCGATGCGGCGTGGCGGCAGAAGCTGGGCCCCGCGGCCTATAATGTCTTACGCCAGGAAGGCACCGAGCGCCCTTATTCCAGTCCCCTTAACGGTGAGCATCGCAACGGCGTATTCGCATGCAAGGGATGCGCGCAGCCGCTATTCTCGTCCAAGACCAAGTTCGAAAGCGGTACCGGCTGGCCGAGCTTCTGGGCACCGCTGCCGCGGGCGGTGGCGACGCGGAGCGATCGGTCGCTGATGATGGAGCGGGTCGAGGTCCATTGCAGTCGCTGTGGCGGGCATCTCGGCCATGTCTTCGATGACGGGCCCAAGCCGACGGGCAAGCGCTATTGCATGAACGGCGTGGCGATGACGTTCCGGGCGGGGTGATGGCTGATCCCTCATGCTGGTGAGGGTTCTCCTTGGCCTTCGACAATGTCCAGGCGGCACGGGGTCTTGGAGGTTGGGCTGCGCGCGGGAGAGGTGGGGTGTTCCACCACGGAGGTTTACGCTGAGCCGGGCAAAATCCGAAAATTACTGGATCGGCGCCGCGAAGGTCAGGATGCCAGCGACGCGGCCATCGGTGCGCGAGGCGATCTGGGTGGCGGGCAGCTCGGCAACGTTGCTCTTGTGGCCCGAATAGATGAAGCCCTTGGTCGGATAGGCCGAGGTGCCGAGATCGCCATTGGGGCCGTACCACACCTTGACCATCGACCAGTCGTTGTTGGGCGAGACATCGACCGCGCGGACGTCGCGTTCGATACCACCGCGGCGGGACCAGTTGGCATGGGTGAGCAGGACTTCGCGGTCGCTGACGACCTTGCTGACCATCGCGACATGGCCGACGCGCATGCGGCGGGTGGCGTCGAAGGCGAGGACCGAGCCCTCTTGCGGCGTGTGGCCGCGCTGGTAGCGGCCTTCGGCCTGACCCCACCAGGTGTTGGCGTTGCCGTGAAGATCGATACCCGAGATTTCGCGGGCATAGGGTGCACACTGCCAGAACTGCGCGGCAGCAGGGGTGGCCATCATCAGGCCGCACGATGCCATCAGCGCGAATCGCACTGCAAATGCCTTGAACTTCACTGGACCCCCCGGTCGGAATGTCGGTGTGAGTGTCGATTAACCGGGGCTAAACGTGTTGAAAAGCACTGCCGGAACCATATCCGGTGAACGGTGTTCCGGCGGCGGTGACCTGAAAACGCGGCGGCGAAACGATTAATTGGTTCCTCGTTTCGCCGCCGATCAGGCTCGTCCTATCGACCAAGCAGACGATCAACCGTCACCTGGGTTACCGAATGATAACCGGGACGCGCTTTGTCATAGATTCGCTTGGCCAGCGCCTTGCCCCATTCGCCTTGCCCCTGAAGCTGCTGGAACAAGGGCGCGACGAATTTCCGGCGACCCTGCGAGGTCAGGAACTGCTCGGCCGACGCTTCAGCCGGCGGATAGCGATTGGCGAGCGCGAGGCGAAGCCAGGCGAAACGGATTTCGCTATTGCCCGTGTCGTTCCAGTGAAACCGCCCGTCGAGCGCGGCCAGCCGTTCGGCGGAAAGCTGACGCGGCAGTTGGTCGAGGAAGCGGACATATTCCTGCGTCGTGACCTTGCCAGGGACGGCCGATACCGGGCCGCCCGCCGCGAACGCCTTGACCGCCGCATCGATCGCGGGGAAGGCGTCGGAGCGGATGTGGACGGCGTTGGCGGGAATGCCCGGCTGATAGACCCATTGGTCGACGCCGATCTTGTCTGCCTCGCCTGGCTTGAGCAGATTCGCCTTCAGGTCGGCGAGGAAACCTGCGCTTGTCTGCGGCTGAAATGCATGGCGGTCGAAATAGCGGCGCAGATACGCATCCCAGCGTGCCCGACCGACCACGGACTCGATCGTGCGCAGGAAGGTCGCACCCTTGTCATAGGCGATCTGGGTCATGCCGTCGTCGGGATCGCGTTTCGCATCCAGGTCGAGATGCAGCTTGGTGTCGGCGGACTGGAGCCCACCCGCTTCCTTCACCGCATTCTGCATGTCGGTCCATGCCAGGTCGGCCTCCATGTCGGCACGGCGCTTGCCGTACATCGACTCCATGATCCGGTTCTCGAAATAGCTGGTGAAACCTTCGTTCAGCCAGAAATCGTCCCAGGTCGCGTTGGTGACCAGATTGCCCGACCAGCTATGCGCCAGCTCATGCGCGATCAGGCTGACCAGGCTGCGGTCGCCCGCCAGCACGGTCGGCGTGGCAAAGGTCAGCATCGGGTTTTCCATCCCGCCGAACGGGAAGCTGGGCGGCAGGACCAGGACGTCGTACCGGCCCCAGCGATAGGGGCCGTACAGCCCCTCGGCCGCGGTCACGAATTTGTCGAGCCCGGCGAATTCCCATGCCGATTTGTCGAGCATCGCGGGCTCCGTCCAGATGCCGGTGTTGCGGCTCAGCGGGCGGAACTGCAGATCGCCGATCGCCAGCGCGATCAGATAGGGGGCGACCGGCTTGTCCATGCGATAGCTGGCGGTGTGGCGGCCATTCTCGCAGGGCGACTTGGCGACGCGTTCGCCACTCATCACCACGGTCAGGTCGCACGGCGCGTTGACGGTGGCGTCCCAGGTCTGGCGGATGCCGGGCGAATCCTGCGTGGGAATCCAGCTCCGGTTGAGGATCGCCTCGCCTTGGCTGAACAGATAGGGATGCTTCTTGCCTGCCGTCTGCTCGGGGGAAAGCCATTGCAGCGCCTTGGCCCCTGGCGCGGAGGCATAGGCGATCCGCACCGTCCGCTGGCCGTTCAGCGTGATGGTCAGCGGCGCACCATGCACCGCATCCCCCTGGCCGATGCTGTAGGGCAGGGGGCGGTTCTGCGCATCGGTGACGGCGACGATCCGCAGGCCGTTGTCATCGACCACCAATTGCTTGGCATCGGCCTTGGCATCGACCGACAGGGTCGCGATCCCGCGCATCACATGCGTGTCGAAATCGGCATAGAGGTTGAGCGAGACATGGGTGATCCGCGCCTCCAGCGGCCGGGCGAAGCTGTGCACATCGCGCGCATCGGCGCTGGCAAGTATGGGCGCGACGACGGGCGGGTTGGCGGGGGATTGGGCGGCGAGCAGCATCGCCAGGGCGGCAACGGACATGGGCACTCCGAATGGGACAGGATGATTGCACCATAGCCGGATCGCGTCGAAATGTTAGGGCTCTGGACGGACGGGCATAGGCTCACCAGCTAGGATGCATGGATGAAATGACGCTGGCGGTGGTCGGGATCGACTTTCCCAATGAGGACAAGGCACGAAGCAATCGGCGTTTCGAGGCGATGGCCTCCGCGATCGGCGAGCCGGTGACCCTGCGGCCCGAACCGCGCAATCGGCACGATCCGCATGCGGTGGCGGTCTTCAGCCAGCGCGACGTGCAATTGGGGTATTTGTCGGCCGAGCGCGCCCCCCTGGTGGGTGCGCGGATACGGCGCGGCGAAGAGGTGGCGGCGATCTATCAGGGGCTAAAGGGCTCGGTCGCTTATATTCGCATCCGCTTCGGCGGTGGCGCACCCGTCCTGCCGCCCGAGCGCAAGCGGCAAGAGCCGGAAGCCCCGGCGTCGGACGACGGCTTCTATCCCGATCCCGACGGTCCGGAATGGGGTGCCTGATAAGGCGTCGTGCAAAAGAAAAGGGAGCCGAAATCGGCTCCCTTCCCCCACATGGTTCGTCATGCGGCAATCATCGGGGCGGAGTTTCCCCCGCCCGCGAAAATCAGTTGCTGTCCGCGTCGTCGTCCTTGACGATCGCGACGACACCGATGGCAACGACGCCAGCGGCGATGATCGCGGCCAGGATGCCGCCGCCGGCCAGCTTGTTGCTCTTGGCGGTCGGAGCCGACGCGCGGACCGACTTCGAAACCGACAGGCTGGCAGCCGGGTTCGTCGGAGCAGCAGCGACCGGAGCAGCGACCAGAGCGGTGGCGGCAACAGCAGACAGGAACTTCATCATACGTAATCTCCCATGGCGAACTACCGCCAAGACGCGGTGGTGTTCTACGTCCCGATAGCGCATACGCGTCGATCTGTAAATTTGTTCCCGCAGTGCATCAAATTTCCGCACTTGCTTGGAACAATTTCAAATGACGAATTTTCGTTAACTATATCAGTTGTAATAAATGGCGATGCCGGGGCCGTATCAGCGCCCGCCGTCGCGCCGGGTCAGCGCCGCGACGCAGCTGGCACGGTCGATCGAACTGCCATCGGGCTCGCGCGCGTCCAGATAGGTGACCCGCGGCTCGGCCCCGTCCTTTGGATAGAGATAGGCGTCGAGGACGCAGAAGCTCCCCTGAAACTGCAACTTGCGTGCGGCCCCCTCGCGGACATCGGCATCGGCATTGCCGAACAGCTTGACCAGCCCGGCGGCGTCCTGCCCGATCACACGCTCGAGCCCGACACTGGTATAGGGCACCGCGACCGGGGCCATGCCGCCGCTACGGACCGGTGCCGCGCTTTGGGAAACGGTACAGCCCGCCAACAGGATCAGGCTCAGCAGCGGCAACGCGAAATGGCGGGTCATGCCTGTCGTCTCATATGGAAGAAATGGGTCGCCATGCTCGCCCCGAGGACGGGGGCCAGAAGGTTCAGTCCCGGAACCACGAACAGGGCGGCGGCGGCAAGCCCCAACAGGAAGCGGGCGGGTCCGGTCGCCTTGCGCCAGCGACGCATGGCGGGGCCGTCCACGTGCCGCGCCGCGACCATGTCCCCCAGGTCACGCGACAGCAGCCAGGCATTGACGAGCAGAAAGGCCACGGCGGTACCCATGCCGGTCGCCAGCAGGACGATGTAGACCGGCAGGAGCAACAGGTTGATCGCAATTACGCGAAGCGCCGATCCCAGCCCCATCGCCACGCCCCGCGCCAGCGGCACGGGCCGTGCGCCGGCCAGCGCCTGTGGGTAATGCCTGGCCTCCACCGCCGCGACGATGTCGTCGGCGAAGATACCGACCACCCCGATTGCGACCGCGCGAAAAGCGAGCCAGAGCGCCAGCATTTCGATCACCAGGGTGAGCGCCGCCGACCAGCCGCCGGCCTGCGCGCCCAGCCATCCGGTCAGGGCTGCGCGGACGCCCCACCACAGCGCCACGCCCGCCGCCGCGAACAGCGCGAAAGTGACCGCCAGCGATCGGATCAGCACCCGGCGGATCGCCGGATCGCCCAACTGGGCCAGCGACAGGAAAAAGGCACGGATCATGGACCGGGGATGGCGTGACGCAGCCCTGCAAGTCAATGCGGTAGAAGGGGGTGGGGCCTCTCTTGCGTCGCCATGGCCCGCTGACTAGGGCGGCGGCATCCATCTGATTTCCCGGAGTCCGTTTTTTGACCAACCCCACTTATGACGTGGTGGCGATCGGCAATGCCATCGTCGACATTCTCGCTTCGGCCGAGGATGATTTCATTGCCGAGAACGGCATGACCAAGGGCGCGATGCAGCTCGTCTTCTCGCCCGAAGAGGCCGATGCGCTTTATGCCAAGATGGGTCCGGGTCGTGAGATTTCGGGCGGTTCGGCCGCGAACACGCTGGCGGGGATCGCGGCGCTCGGCGGCAAGACCGCGTTCATCGGCCAGGTCGCCGACGACCAGCTGGGCGAGGTCTTCGCGCACGACATCCGCGCGGCGGGCGTCCGCTACGACACGCCGGAACGCGCCGGGCAGCCGACGACGGGCCGCTGCATGATCTTCGTCAGCCCCGACGGGCAGCGGACGATGAACACCTTCCTGGGTGCGTCGCATTATCTGCCCGCCGATGCGCTCGACCGCACGCTGATCGCCGATGCCGCCTATCTCTATATCGAAGGCTATCTTTGGGATCCCGAAGAGCCGCGTGCCGCGATGCGCGCCGCGATCGATGTGGCGCGTGAGGCGGGGCGCAAGATCGCCTTCACCGCCTCGGCCGAATTCGTGATCGACCGTCACCGCGCCGATTTCCATGCGCTGATCGACGGTGGCCTGATCGACGTGATCTTCGCCAACGAAACCGAAATCGTCGCGCTGACCGAGACGGCGGATGTCGAGGCGGCGATCGCCGCGCTGAAGGACAAGGTCGGGACGCTGGTCGTTACGCTCGCCGAGAAGGGTGCACTGGCGGTGCGTGGGGATGAGCGGGTGACGGTGCCCGCCCATCCGGTCGACAAGGTGGTCGACACGACGGGCGCGGGCGATCTTTTCGCCTCGGGCTTCCTCTATGGTCAGACGCATGGTCAGGACCTGAAGGCTTCGCTGACGCTGGGTGCGGCCTGTGCCGCCGAGATCATCAGCCATTTCGGTGCGCGTCCGCAGGTCGACCTGAAGGCACTGGCCGCCAGCCTGTAAGGCTCGATAGCAGTGGCCAAATGAAAAGGCCCGGAGGATCGCTCCTCCGGGCCTTTTTCGTGTCTCGCGTCAGCCGATCAGCGATTGATCGGCCGGGCGATTTCCGGCTGCATCGCCGGATCCTCGACCACATCCACGATGCCGCGCCCGACATGGCTGCGCTTGCGGCTGTAGAGGAAGTAGATCGCCAGACCCACCGCGCCCCAGCCCGGCAGGACCAGGATGGCGACCAGCGGCAGCGAGAAGTACAGATACGCGCAACCGATCATCGCAGCGGGCGCGACGATGAACACGGCGGGCGTGCGGAACGGCCGCTTGCGGGTCGGATCGGTCTTGCGCAGCACCATCACCGACAGCGCCACCATGAAGAAGGCGAACAGCGTGCCCGAGTTGGAATAGTCCGCCAGCTTGCCGACCGGAAGGAAGGCCGAAGCCAGGGTCGCGGCGATGCCCGTCACGATCGTCACGACGTGCGGCGTGCGATAGCGCGGATGCACCGAGGCCAGCTTTTCGGGCAGCAGGCCGTCACGCGCCATGGTGAAGAACACGCGGGTCTGGCCGAACATCATCATGAGCACGACCGAGGGCAGCGCCAGCGTGGCGGCGAGACCGATCAGGTTGCCGATCTTTTCCCACCCGATGGTACGCAGGACGTGCGCCAGCGCCTCCCGCGAGCAGGACAGCGGCTCGGCCACGCCGCTCGCGACGATCGCCTTGCACTGCGCGGCCAGTTCGGACGTGCCCGGCGACAGTACTGTGCCCGCCGCATCGCGCACCGGCTGCGCACCCAAAGGCGAGCCGATCGCGCCGGCGGAGACCAGCAGATAGAAGACGGTACAGAACAGCAGCGACGCGATCAGGCCGATCGGGACGTTGCGCTGCGGATTCTTGGTTTCCTCGGCGGCGGTCGACACCGCGTCGAAGCCGACATAGGCGAAGAAGATCGACGCGGCCGCCCCCGCCACGCCGGTCAGACCCGTGGGCATGAAGGGTTCGAAATGCGCGCCGTTCATGACCGGCACCGACAATGCGATGAACAGGGTCAGCGCGGCGACCTTGATCGCGACGAGGATCGCGTTGACGCGCGCGCTCTCGGTCGTGCCGATGACGAGCAGCCAGGTGACCAGCAGCGAGATGATGACGGCGGGCAGGTTGATGTAACCGCCCGAGGAGGGGCCGTTGACCCACTCCATCGGTATGTCGATGCCCAGCAGATTGCGCAGCTGCCCCACGACATAACCCGACCAGCCGACCGCGACGGCCGACGCGCCGACCGCATATTCGAGGATCAACGCCCAACCGACCATCCAGGCGAGCAATTCGCCCATGACCGCATAGGTATAGGTATAGGCCGACCCCGCGACCGGGACCATCGAGGCCAGCTCGGAATAGCAGAGCGCCGCCACCGCGCAGACGAAACCCGCCAGCACGAACGACAGCATCATCCCCGGCCCCGCCTTTTGCGCGGCTTCGGAGGTGAGAACGAAGATGCCCGTGCCGATAACGGCGCCGATACCCAGCATGGTAAGCTGGAACGCGCCTAGCGATCGTTGCAGCCCCTTCTTCTCGGCGGTCGCCAATATGGCGTCCAGAGGCTTAACGCGCCCGAAAATCATGAATGTCCAATCCCCCCAAGGGAAGGGCGGCCCCGACATGGAACACGCCCGGCGTTCGGTGAATGATTAGGAAGGTTAGCTGCAATTTTATTACGCGCAATCCCAAAGACGCGTGGAATGCGCCGAAGGGAGAAGCCTTCCGCCGGAACCCGGCCCGGCGATCAGCGCGCGAGCATCGGGCCCAACGGCCTGCCCGCCAGGATATGCACATGTAGGTGCGCCACTTCCTGCCCCGCATCGGTGCCGATATTGGCGAGCAGGCGATAGCCGGGTTCGACCGCGCCCGCTTCGCGCGCGACATGGCCCACCGCGCGGACAAAGCCCGCAATCTCCGCCTCGCTCGCACGGTCCGAGAAATCGTCCCACGACACATAGGGGCCGCGTGGGATCACCAGGATATGGGTCGGGGCGTGCGGCGCGATGTCGTGAAAGGCAACCGCCCATTCGTCTTCATAGACCCGGCGCGATGGGATTTCGTCGCGCAGAATCTTCGCAAAGATATTCTGGTCGTCATAGGGAAGGGTGGCGTCGATCGGCATCGAAACTCTCCGTGGGATCAGCGAGGCCCATCAAGGAAGGCGGGCGGCCTTTTCGTCATGCCCCGACACGCCTTCCCGGCGCGCCAGCTCGGCACGGACATCGTCCAGCGAATGGCCTGCCTCGGTCAGCAGAACGATCAGGTGGAACATCAGGTCGGCGGCTTCGGACACGAGCTTGTCGGGCTGTGCCATGGCGGCGATGACGGTTTCCACCGCTTCTTCCCCGAGTTTCTGCGCGATCTTCGGGCGGCCCTTGGCGAACAGGCTGGCGGCATAGGAGGTGGCGGCGTCGCCTTCGTCCCGGCGCGCGCGGATCGTGGCTTCGAGGCGGTCGAGCATGTCCATGGGCGGTGGGTGGCGCAGGCGGCGGGCGGCGTCAATCCTTGCGGTTCCGGCGACGCAGCGCACGCCGCAAAAACCAGATCGCGCCGATCGCGAAGACGAACAGCGTGATGTCCGACAACTCGGGATGGCTGCGCGGGCGGACGACGCCGCTATGGCCATTGGCCGAGGTCATGATGACGAGTGGCATGGGGGATGTTTAGCAGCCTGCTCGGCGGCGGTCATCGGGGGAGATTTCCACGCGAAGCCGCGAAGGTTTTTTGGTTCGCGCGGAGGCGCGGAGGCGCGGAGGGTTTCGATTTGGGGCGGGCGCTGGCCCGCGCTTCGAATGCTGGAAGGTCTCCCGATCAAAAGCGATGGCGCCACAACCCCACCCCCGTTCGGCCTGAGCGAAGTCGAAGGCCACGGGAATCCGACGCGGTAAAGGGCACGGCGTGCGCTTCGACTTCGCTCAGCGCGAACGGGAGATGGGATCGGTCGAAGGGGCGCCAAGCCGACCGCCCGGAAACCAATCCCTCCGCGTCGTCGCCCGAACTCAATGCGCCCGGACCGGCACCCCCGCCGCCGCCAGCGCCCGGTGGGCATCCGCGATCGAGGCATCGCCGAAGTGGAAGATCGACGCCGCCAGCACTGCCGAGGCATGGCCGTCGCGCACGCCCGCGACCAGATCGTCCAGCCCGCCGACACCCCCCGACGCCACAACCGGCACGCTGGTCCGGTCGGCGATGGTGCGGATCAGGTCGAGGTCGTATCCACCCCGCGTCCCGTCCCGGTCCATCGAGGTCACGAGCAACTCGCCCGCGCCCAGTTCCGCGAGGCGCAGCGCGTGCTCCACCGCATCGATCCCGGTCGCGCGCCGCCCGCCATGGGTGAACACCTCCCAGCCATCGGCTGTCCGCCGGGCATCGACGCTGGCGACGCAGCACTGGCTGCCGAATCGCTCGGCGATGTCGGAGACGACTTCAGGACGCGTGACCGCGGCGGAATTGACGGCCACCTTGTCCGCCCCAGCCAGCAGCAGCGCCCGCGCATCCTCCGCCGTGCGCACCCCGCCGCCGACGGTTAACGGCATGAAGCACACCGCCGCCGTCCGCCGCACCACGTCCAGGATGGTGCCGCGCGCCTCATGGCTGGCGGTGATGTCGAGGAAGCACAGCTCGTCCGCCCCGGCCGCGTCATAGGCGCGAGCCTGTTCGACGGGATCGCCCGCATCGATCAGGTCGACGAAGTTGACGCCCTTGACCACGCGCCCATTGGCGACGTCGAGGCAGGGGATGACGCGCGCCCGGACGGTCATGCGGCCGCCGCCACCGACAGCGCCGCCGCCAGATCGAGCCGCCCGTCATAGAGCGCGCGGCCGGTGATGACGCCCTCGACCCCGTCCTGATGATGGAGCGCCAGCATATGGATGTCGCCGATCCCCGCCACGCCGCCGCTGGCGATCACCGGGATGCGGACCGCGCGGGCCAGGTCGACGGTCGCGGGCACGTTACAGCCCTTGAGCAGACCGTCGCGGCCCACATCCGTAAACAGCAGCGAGGCGACGCCCGCATCCTCGAACCGCCGCGCCAGATCCTCGACCGACACGTCCGACACGTCCGCCCAGCCGCGCGTCGCGACCATGCCGTCCTTGGCATCGACCGCGACGACGATGCCGCCGGGATAGGCCTTGGCCATGTCACGCACGAAGTCGGGATTTTCCAGCGCCGCGGTGCCGATCACCACGCGCGAGACGCCCAGGTCGAACCAGCGCTCGACATTCTCGGCTTTGCGGATGCCGCCGCCCAGCTGAACATGACCAGGAAAGGCTTTGACGATCGCCTGCACCGCCTCGCCATTGACCGACTCGCCCGCAAAGGCGCCGTCGAGATCGACGACATGCAGATGCTGCGCGCCCGCCTCGGCGAAGAGCATCGCCTGATGGGTGGGATCGTCGCCATAGACGGTCGCGCGGTCCATATCGCCCTCGGCCAGACGCACCACTTGGCCGCCCTTCAGGTCGATGGCGGGGAAGACGATCAGGCTCACGGGTGCCACTCCAGGAAACGGGTGAGGAAGGAGAGGCCATAACGCTGGCTCTTCTCGGGGTGGAATTGCGCGCCGACCACCGTGTCGCGACCGATCGCGGCGGTGACGGGGCCTGCGTGGTCGGTGGTCGCCAGCACATGCTCGCCGGTAAAGGCAAAACTGTGGAGGAAATAGGCCTCGCCCGGCACGATCAGCGGGTGGTCGCGCGTCGGGCGGACATCGTTCCAGCCCATATGCGGGACCTTCGCCGCCGGGTCGGAGGGGGTGAGTCGCGCGACCCGGCCGGGAATCCAGCCAAGCCCGCGATGCTCGCCCATCTCCTCGCCCGTGTCGCCGAGCAGCTGCATACCCACGCAAATGCCCAGAAAGGGGCGAGCACGGGTGAGGGCTGCCTCGCGCAGTGCCCCTTCCAGCCCGTCGACGGCGCGCAGATTCGCCGCGCACGCCCCGAACGCGCCGACGCCCGGCAACACGATCCGGTCGGCCTTGGCAATCACATCCGGGTCGGCGGTGATGACGACATTGCTTGCCCCCGCCGCGCGCAGGGCATTGTCGACCGAGTGGAGATTGCCCGACTCGATGTCGATCAGCGCCAGCGTCACAACATGCCCTTGGTCGATGGGATGGCGTCGGCCTTGCGCGGGTCGATCTCGACCGCCATCCGCAGGGCGCGGGCCAGGCCCTTGAAGACGCTCTCGGCGATGTGATGGTTGTTGTGGCCGTGCAGCAGTTCGACGTGCAGCGTGATGCCTGCCTCCTGTGCGAAACTGTGGAACCAGTGCTCGATCATCTCGGTCTGGAGCGTGCCCAGCATCGGATTGGTGAACGGCACCTTCCATACCAGCCAGGGCCGCCCCGAAATGTCGAGCGCGGTGCGGGTCAGCACCTCGTCCATCGGCGACAGCGCCTCGCCGTAACGATAGATGCCGCGCTTGTCGCCCAGCGCCTTGGCAAAGGCCTGTCCGATCGCCAGCGCGCTGTCCTCGGTGGTGTGGTGCCCGTCGATATGCAGGTCGCCTTCGACCTTGACCGACAGGTCGATCAGCGAATGCCGCGACAACTGGTCGAGCATGTGGTCGAGAAACCCGATGCCGGTGGCGTTCTGATAGACGCCGATGCCGTCGAGATTGACGGTGACGTCGATGACGGTTTCCGCGGTGGCGCGGTGGACGGTGGCGGTGCGCATGGCCCCTCCCTTAAACACCTATCCGTCCCATGCAATCTTGACCCGCGATCAAAGGCCGCTAGTCCATGGGCTATGACCGAAGGATTGCCCGACAGCCTCATCCCCTATGACGACATCGTGCAGGAGGCCCTGCGCGCCGTGGTGGGGCGTGTACTCGGCCCGGTGGCGGAGACGGGGCATCTGCCCGGCACCCACCATTTCTACATCACCTTCAAGACCCAGGCGCCGGGCGTCGACATCCCGCAGCGGCTGGTCGAGCGATTCCCGGACGAAATGACCATCGTCCTCCAGAATCGCTTCTGGGACCTGACGGTGGACGAGAATCGCTTTTCGGTGGGGCTCAGCTTCAACCAGGTGCCGTCGAAGCTGGTGATTCCCTATTCGGCGATCACCCGCTTCCATGACCCGGAAGTGCAGTTCGAGCTGGGCTTCCATGTCGCCGACGACCCCCAGGGCGATCCCGATCCGCATGATTCGGCCGAGAATGACGAGCCGGTCGCCAAGCCGGTCGAGGACGGCAGCAACGTCGTCGCGGTGGACTTCAAGCGGAAGAAGTAAAACGGAAGCGGAGGAGGGCAAGACCCTTCTCCCTCTCCCCCTCGGGGAGAGGGCCGGGGGTGAGGGGCTGGAGCCGGGCCTGCACTCCGCCGTCTCGCCAGCCCCAACCCCTCACCCAACCCTCTCCCCGGAGGGGAGAGGGCTTGATATTCACCGGGAACCCATTCCCTATCCGGTGAGTCCCTAGTCCATGACCCAGACCCCCACCGCTACCCGCACCGAAACCGATTCGATCGGCCCGATCGAAGTCCCCGCCCACGCCTATTGGGGCGCGCAGACCGAGCGGAGCCTCGAGAATTTCCCCTTTGGCGCGCGCGAGCAAATGCCGATCGGCATCGTCCATGCGCTGGCCATCGTCAAAAAGGCCGCCGCGCGAATCAATCGCGGGCACGGGCTGACGGCGGAAAAGGCAGATGCCATCGAATCGGCGGCGCAGGAGGTCATCGACGGACGGCATGACGACCAGTTCCCTTTGGTCATCTGGCAGACCGGCTCGGGTACCCAGTCCAACATGAACGCCAATGAGGTGATTGCGGGCCGCGCCAATGAAATCCTGACCGGCACGCGCGGCGGCAAATCGCCCGTGCATCCCAATGACGATGTGAATCGCGGCCAGTCGTCCAACGACACCTTCCCGACCGCGCTGCACGTCGCCGCCGCGCTGGCCGTGACGCGGCAGCTTTATCCCGCGCTCGACCGGCTGCACGCTGCGCTGGATGCCAAGGCGAAGGAATGGGACTCGATCGTCAAGATTGGCCGCACCCATTTGCAGGACGCGACCCCGCTGACGCTGGGCCAGGAATTCTCCGGCTATGTCCAGCAACTCGCCAATGCCCGCGATCGGATCGAGGGGACGCTCCACCGCAATATCCTGCCGCTGGCGCAGGGCGGTACGGCGGTCGGCACGGGGCTGAACGCCCCCCATGGCTTTGCCGAGGCGATCGCCGCCGAGATCGCCGAGGCGACCGGGCTCGACTTCGTCACCGCGCCCAACAAGTTCGAAGCGCTGGCGAGCAATGACGGGCTGGTCGACCTGCACGGCACCTTGAATGTCCTCGCCGTGGCGCTGACCAAGATTGCCAATGACATCCGCCTGCTGGGTTCGGGCCCGCGCTCGGGGCTGGGCGAGCTTGAGCTTCCGGCCAACGAACCGGGCAGCTCGATCATGCCGGGCAAGGTCAACCCGACCCAGAACGAGATGCTGACCATGGTCGCGGCACAGGTGATCGGCAACAATGCCGCCGTCACGGTCGGCGGGCTACAGGGTCATCTCGAACTCAATGTGTTCAAGCCGTTGATCGGTGCGAATGTGCTGCGCTCGATCCATTTGCTGTCGGTCGGCATGGAAAGCTTCGCCGAGCGCACCGTCGAGGGCATGACCGTCAATCGCGACCGGATTACCGAGTTGCTCGACCGCTCGCTGATGCTGGTGACCGCGCTGGCCCCGGAGATCGGCTATGACAATGCCGCCAAGATTGCCAAGCACGCGCATCACAAGGGACAGACGCTGAAGGAGGCCGGGCTGGAACTGGGGCTGGTCGACGAAGCGACGTTCGACCGGGTGGTGCGGCCGGAGTTGATGCTGGGTCGGTGAGTCGTGGCCTTCGACTTCGCTCAGGCTGAACGGAGGTTGGAAACACATACCCCAGCCCGTTCAGGCTGAGCGAATTCGAAGCCCAAGGGATCATCCCCGATCCGTCCACTCCTCAGCCGGATAGGCGGGCAGGGCAAGCCTGTAGCGAATCGCCGCCCCGCGCAGCACGAAGCCCGCCAGCGCGGCGATCGGTCCCGCCATGGGCACGCCCAGTTGGGTCAGTATGACATAGCTGGTCGAGGCGAGCGCGGCGGCGGTGACGTAGAGTTCAGGCCGCATCAGGATCGATGGCTCGCCCGCGATCACGTCGCGGATGATGCCGCCGACACAGGCCGACACCACGCCCAGCATCGCGGCGGCGATGGGCGGGATGCCATAGCCGCTGGCCTTGGCCGCGCCGTACACGGCATAGGCGGCCAGCCCCACCGCGTCGAACCAGTCGAGCGCGCTACCGCGCCACCAGCGCTCGGGCGTCGCCCAGACCGCGACGGCGGCGGCCAGGCAAACCGCCGGCACGCGCGCGTCATGCACCCAGAACACCGGCGCATCGATCAGCAGGTCGCGCACCGTCCCGCCGCCGACCCCGGTGATGAGCGCGAAGAACACGAGCGTCACCATCGTCTGGCGATGCTTGGCCGCGACCAACGCGCCCGAGACGGCGAACACCGCCAGCCCGGCAAGGTCGAGCCACGGCATCGCGGCGGGCAGCATGGCGGTCGGTTCGGGCAACATCACCGCTGACCCTAGAGCGCCGGGCCCGCGCCGGAAAGGCCGTCCCGCAGATGAACGTGGCGTTATCTCGCGTTCATCCAACGGACAGTAGAATATGGACGTTACGGCATCAGATCATTTCGAAAGGAACAATGTCATGCGGAAATTGATGCTCGCTTTGGGATGCACCGCGATGGTCGTCCCCTCGCTGCTGGTTCCCGTCACCGCCGCCGATGCGCAGCGCCGCTACAAGTATCGCGAATGGCGCGACGATCGCGGTCGTGTCCGTTGCCGCAAGCCCGACGGCACGACCGGTCTGGTGGTCGGCGGTGTCGCAGGTGCGCTGCTGGGCCGCACGATTGATACGCGCGGCGACCGTACGCTGGGCACGCTGGGCGGTGCTGCCGTCGGTGCGCTGGCGGGCCGCGAGGTGGAGCGCAGCACGAGCAACCGTCGCTGCCGCTAAGGCACGGGCGGCCCGGTCCGCCGGCGCCATACCCAAAAGGCGTCACCTTCGGGTGGCGCCTTTTTCATTTCAGTCGCAATGGCTTATCCTGTCCCGTCGGTGAACGGAAAGTAGTTTTCGGTTCACGCAACAGCGCGGCCAAGACGATCGTTCAGCCATCATCACAATCGGGAGTATAGTAATGCGTATCGCTCTGTTGTCGGCTGCGATCGCCGCCACCGCCTTTGCCGCCATGCCCGCCGCGGCGCAGCGCAATGGTTGGGAGGCGCGTCAGGAATATCGCGAGGATATCCGCGATGCCCGTCGCGACTATCGCCGTGACGTTCGCGATGCCGATTCGCGCCGTGATGTTCGCGAGGCGCGTCGGGAATATCGCGAAGACGTTCGCGACGCCCGCAAGGACTATCGCCGGGACATGCGAAACGTCCGCTGGCGCAATTACGACTATAACCGGTTCGAGCCAGGTCAGCGCGGTTATTATCCCGAGCGCTATTATCGCGATGGCCGCTATTATCAGACCCGCTCGCTGGGGCGGAACGACCGCATCTATCGCGGCATGAATGGGCGTTATTATTGCCGCCGCAACGACGGCACCACCGGTCTGGTGATCGGCGGCCTGGCCGGCGGCACGCTGGGCAACATCATCGCGGGCGGCGGTTCGCGCCTGCTGGGCACGGTGATCGGCGCGGGCGGCGGTGCGCTGCTGGGGCAGCAGATCGACCGCGGTCAGGTCCGCTGCCGCTGATCCGGTAGGCCGGAGGATTGGGACGGCCCGGCTGGGAGACTCGCCGGGCCGTTCGTCGTTCAGATCAGGCCGCCGCCCAGCATCAGGCGCAAGCCGAAGATCAGAATGAGGATCAGGTTGAGATTCCGCCCGCTGTTGCGCGACGACAGCGCACCTACCGCCGCGCCGACGATCGCGATCGGGATGACGAACCAATAGCCCCAGGCGAAGAAGGGCAGGAACGGCACGATGCCGAGCAGAAGCGCGACAAAGCCGATGAGGATCGAGAACAGGTTCAGCATAGGCCGAACATGGCCCTGCCCCTGCCGATGCACAAGCGGCCTGCCGACAATCCCGCACCGGGACGATCGCCGAGGGGGAGGAGCATGTCGTTAAGGATCATGAGGCTTCCTCATGCTAGGAATGCCGCATGATGTTCATGTCGCGACGAAATCTCCTTCCCCTGGCGTGCCTCATGCTGGCCGCCTGCGGGGGCGGACAGGACGATGATGCGCAACTCAATGCGCTCGACAAGGAACTGACCGCGATGAACGACGGCAGCCCGACGCGTGATCCGCAACTGCGCGAGGCCTTGGCCGGACAGATCATGGTCGATCCCGGCTTGACCCAAAGCTCCAACGCCAATGCGGTGCGTCCCCCGAACCAGCCCGCCAGCGACATGGTGCCGTCCCTGCCGCTGGCGGCCGATCCAGTCGATCCGAAGACGCTGAAATCCGCGCCGCTGGCCGCGCGGGATTGCCCTGAATGCCGGGCCTCCGCCGGGGCATTCACGCTGGCGGCGAAGGCCGGACAGCAGCCGGGCAACGCGGCCTGCCTGTCGGGCCTGCGCTATTCGGCGGCCTGGGCGGGGCGGTTGCCCGCCGCACTCGCCGTCTATCCGGCGAGCCAGGTGGCGGAGGCGGCTGGCAATGACGCAGGCGGTTGCGCGCTGCGCATCGTCAGCATGCGGACATCGGCACCCGCCGCCAAGGTCATCGATTATTATTATACCCGCGCCGCCGCGGCGGGCTATTCCGCCGAGCACAAGATGGACGGCGCGCAGCATGTGCTGGGCGGGACGCGGGGGGCCGCAGCCTATATGATCTATGCCACCGCGCGTGCCGGAGGTGGCAGCGATATCGATCTGGTGGTCAAGGCCGGATAGGCCAAGCCGCCGCCATGCTTGTTCCTTTGCGCGGAACGCCGGGTTGCGCTAGGGGGACAGGATTATGTCACCGCTTCTACTCGTGATGCTGGGCGGCGCGCTGGGCTCGGGGGGACGGTATCTGACGGGGCGTGTGCTGACCGAGGCACTCGGCTCCGGCTTTCCGTTCGGCACGCTGGCGGTCAACTGGCTCGGCTGTCTCGCCATGGGCGTGCTTGCGGGCACGCTGGCGCGGATCGGTGGGCATGAGGGGTGGCGGCTGTTCATCGGCGTCGGGGTGCTGGGGGGCTATACGACCTTCTCCGCCTTCTCGCTGGACACCATCACGCTGATCGAGCGGGGGCAGGGGGCGGTGGCGCTCGCTTACGTCGCGCTGTCTGTATTGGGTTCGCTGGCCGCTTTGTGGGCCGGACTTTCGTTGACGAGGATTTTCGCATGACGGACTCTGTCCGCCAATTCACGGTCGGCTATGACGATGACGGTATCCGGCTGGATCGCTGGTTCAAGCGGCACCTGCCCGAAACCAGCTTCACGACCGTCGCCAAATGGGCCCGCACCGGGCAGTTGCGCGTCGACGGCGCGCGCGCGACTCCGGGCGACCGCATCATAGCGGGCCAGGTGCTGCGCGTTCCCCCCGCCGAGCCCGCCCTGGTCGAGAACAGCAAGCCGACGATGCGGCCGCGCAACATCCTGTCCGAAGATGAAGAGGCGTTTGCGCGCGAGATGGTGATCCACAAGGATCGCGACGCGCTGGTCCTCAACAAGCCGCCTGGTCTGGCGACTCAAGGGGGGACCAAGACGACCACCCATGTCGACGGTCTGCTCGACGCGTTGCAGTTCGAGGCGGAGGGGCGGCCCAAGCTCGTCCACCGGCTCGACAAGGATACGTCCGGCGCGCTGCTGGTCGCGCGCAATGCGCGTGCGGCGGCGTTTTTTGCCAAGGCTTTTTCGGGACGCACCGCCAAGAAGATCTATTGGGCGCTGGTTGTCGGCGTTCCCTCGATCGAGGACGGCACGATCGAACTGCCCATCGCCAAGCAGCCGGGCACCGGCGGCGAGAAGATGCATGTCGATGAGGAAAACGGCCAGGCCGCGCGCTCGCGCTACCGGGTGATCGAGCGGGCGGGCAATCGCTGCTGCTGGGTCGAGTTGCAGCCGTTCACCGGCCGCACCCATCAGCTTCGCGTGCACATGGCGGCGATCGGTCATCCCATCGTCGGCGACGGCAAATATGGCGGCGCGGCGGCGTTCCTGACCGGCGGGATCAGCCGTAAGATGCACCTCCATGCGCGCCGGATCCGTGTCGATCATCCCGATGGCGGCCGCATCGACCAGACCGCCGAACTGCCCAGCCACTTCGCCGAGAGCATGAATCAGCTCGGCTTCGACGAGATTCGTGGCGATGTCCTGCCCCAGGACGAGGATCGCGGTCCGCCGCCCAAGGACGTGCTCAAGCAGCGGGCCAAGGCGCACGCCAAGCAGTATCGCAAGGAACGGCGCGGCGAGCGGCGCGGCCGGGGCGCTCGTTGATATCGGGTTCCCCTCCCCAATGCGGGGAGGGGGCACCGCGAGCTAGACCTCACGCGGCGGACCCGCTTCGTCAGCGGCCTGGTACCGTCACATCACCGAACCATGGCGCAGCAGATGCCGCCCCGTGCTGCGCAACACCAGCGTCGCCAGCACATAGCAGGCCAGCGCCCCGGCGATCGCGATCGGCAGGATCCACAGCCCCATCTGCTCCGGCGCGGCGGGTGGATCGGCGAGAATGCCGAATGCCGGCCCCTGGGGCAGCGACCATAGACCGACATGGCCCGGAAAGAGCGGCTTGAGCGCGGCCATGCCGACGAGGCTCAGGGCGATCAGATAAAACAGCATCGCGACCAGGACCGATCCGAAAGCCGCCGCGCTCCGCCCCGAGCGGATCATCATCGCGCGGAGCAAGGGGGCTGATCGATCCTCGCCCAATGCGCCCGCCAGCCGATATTCCTGAACGAACCGCGCCGCCAGCGCATGCGGCGATCCGAGCGCGGACAGGCTGGCGTCGAGCCGGTCGGGTCCGGCGGCGAGGCTGTCGATCAGGTGGCTTTCTATCTCTCGCACGATACCGGCCCGATCCTCGGCGGGGATCGCCTGCAACGACCAGCGGAGACGGCGTACGTAATCGGCGATGATGCGGGCAGAGTCGGTCATGGCTGATCCTCCACTAGGGTCGTGATGGTGGTGCGAAACTCGATCCAGGCGGCGCGCATCGCGGTGGCCAGAGCGGCGCCCTCTTTGGTCAGGCGATAATATTTGCGCGGATTGCCGCCCTCGACCGGCAATTCCCAGCGAGAGGCGATGCGGCCCGATTTCTCCAGCCGGCTGAGCAAAGGGTATAGCGTCCCCTCGCTGACCAGATCGCCGCCCTCGCGGATGCGGGCCAGGATTTCCACCCCGTAAGCCTCACCCCGCGCGAGCACGGATAGCAGCACGAGTTCGGCCGCTCCCTTGCGCAACTGCGATTGCCATCCTGCAATATCCATAAGGGCATTCTATAACGCATTGTGCCTTGTTATACAAGGACGATGGTTATGCTGAACCCGGTTGAAAGCCAAGTCGTGCATTGTTGAAGGATGCATCACCCGCAACATGACGAACCCCGCCGGCCGGAGGGCCGACGGGGTTCGTTTCGATCGGGGGAGGGGAGGTCCCCTCTCGCCCGAAGCTTAGCGGCAATAGCCGGGGTTGTTCGACTTTTCGATCGCATGACCGGCCAGCGCACCGGCGCCGCCGCCCAGGATCGTGCCGAGGGTGCGATCACCCCGCGTGTCGATCGTGCGGCCCAGCAGGCCACCCGCGATCGCACCGACGATGGTGCCCGTGGTGCCGTTGTTGCACCGCTGCGGACCGCGATTGTAATAGCCGCGATCATAGCCGCGACGGTCGTAATAGCCACGGTCGTAGCGGGGCCCGCGATTGTAACCATCGGCATAGGCGTCGCCATAGGCACCGCGGTCATAGCGGTCATAATAGCGCTGCGCTGAAGCGGCGGTGGGAACCATGGCCGTCGCGCCGACAGCAAGGGCGGCGGCAGCGAGCGAGAGCTTCTTGAACATCTTCATCTCCCTTGATCTTCAAACCGGCGGCGGCGGGACGGTCCCGTCGTCGTTGATCCTCTTCTGCCCGATTCGCGATGTTCCGATGCTGAATGCGCTTGTTAGCTGTCGTTCATGAGAAACGTCATGCTTCCCCCGCGCGGCCTGTGCGGATAGGAGAGCGGGGATGACGCCACCGCGCCTTGCCCTGTTCGATTGCGACGGCACCCTTGTCGATAGCCAGGCCAATATCTGCCTCGCGGCGGTCGAGGCCTTTGCCCTGTCCGGCCTGACCCCACCCCCGGCGCCTGCGATCCGCCGGATCGTCGGCCTGAGCCTGGTCGAGGCGATGCGCGTGCTGGCGCCCGACCAGTCGGAGGAGGCGCATCACCGGCTTGCCGCCGACTATAAGGCCGCTTTCTTCCGGCTGCGCACCGCAGGCGCGATGGAGCCTGAACCCCTGTTCGAGGGGATACCCGCCTTGCTCGATCATCTCGCCGAACAGGGTTGGTTGATGGGCGTGGCGACGGGCAAGTCCGATCGCGGGTTGGCGCGGGTGCTGGCCGAACATGGGCTGACCGATCATTTCGTCACGCTCCAGACCGCCGACCGCCACCCATCCAAGCCGGACCCTTCGATGGTGCTGGCCGCGATGGCGGAGACGGGCGTCGCGGCGCAGGACGTGGCGATGATCGGCGATACGAGTTTCGACATGGCGATGGGCAAGGCGGCGGGCGCCTATGCGGTCGGTGTCGCCTGGGGGTATCATGACGTGCACGAACTGGTGAAGGCGGGGGCGCAGGTCGTCGCCGAACAGGTCGCGGACCTGCCAGCCCTGCTGGCGCGGCCATGAGCGAGGATGTCGCACGCGCGCGGCGGCGCTGGTTCGTTATCGTGCTGGTCCGGCTGATCGGCGTGGCGGGGGCCGTGTTCGGCGTGGTGCTGGCTTCGCGGGGGGTGGCCTGGCCGCACAAGGCGCTGGGGGCGGCGATCGTCGTGGCGGCGCTGGCGATGATCGCGATCGTGCCCGCCGGGCTGGCGCATCGCTGGCGGAGTGGCGGGGAATGAAGCGTTTCTGGCAGGATGTCACCGTCGATGCGGACCGTGTCGTGCGGCTGGACGATCGCCCGGTGCGCACGCCGGGGCGCACCCCGCTGGCGCTGCCGACGCCCGCCTTGGCCGAGGCGGTGGCCGAGGAATGGCGCTCGGTCGGGGAGACGGTCGATCCGCGCGCCATGCCGCTGACCGGGCTGGCCAATGCCGCGATCGACCGGATCGCCGCCGACCCGCAGCCATTCGCCATGGGGCTGGCGCGCTATGCCGAAAGCGATCTGCTCTATTACCGCGCCGATTCGCCGCCCGATCTGGTGGCGCGGCAGGACGCGGTGTGGAACCCGCTGCTCGATTGGGCGCGTGATCGTTACGACGTGCACTTCACGCTGGTGACGGGGATCATGCACCAGCCCCAGCCCGACGCGACGGTGGCGCGGCTGGGGCAGGCGGTGGCGGCGTTGGAGCCGTTTCGTCTGGCGGCCCTGTCACCGGTGGTGACGATTACCGGCTCGCTGATCCTGGCGCTCGCGCTGCTGGAAGGGGCGGCGGATGCCGACGCCGTTTGGATCGCGGCGAATGTCGACGAGGATTTTCAGGCCGAACAATGGGGCGAGGACTATCTCGCCCTCGAAGCGCGTGAGGCGAAGCGACGGGAATATGATGCGGCGGTGCGGTTCCTGACGGCGCTGGGGTGATTTGCGGCGCTCCATCCAAGCACACGCGACCCGTCGGCGGCCCGCCCGAACGCCTTGGCGCCGTTATTTCGTCGTCAGTTTCCGGATGAACCCGATCAGCCCTGTCTGGCGCGAGCGCTTCAGGCGTTCGGCCTGCAGGATGGTTTTTACCCCCTGGAAGCACTGCTCCACATCGTCGTTGACCAGGACATAGTCGTAACCGTCCCAGTGGCTGACCTCGTTCGCGGCGCGGGCCATGCGGGCGTCGATCACCTCGACCGAATCGGTCGCGCGGCGCTCCAGCCGCTGGCGCAGTTCTTCCATCGACGGGGGGAAGATGAACACGCGCACCACGTCGCCGCCCGCGATCTGGAACAGCTGCTGTGCGCCCTGCCAGTCGATATCGAACAGCACATCCTTGCCCGCCGCCAGCATCGCCTCGACCTGTGCGCGCGGCGTGCCGTAGCGATTGTTGAAGACATGCGCCCATTCCAGGAATTCGTCGTTCGCCACCATGCGGCGAAATTCCTCGAGGTCGACGAAGTGATAGTCCTTGCCATCGACCTCGCCCGGCCGCGCCCCGCGCGTCGTCGCGGAAACCGACATCTGGAGACCGTCGTCGTCCGCCAGCAGCTTGCGCGCAATCGTCGATTTGCCCGCACCCGAGGGCGAGGACAGCACGAACAACATGCCGCGGCGCTTCAGCTTGTGGGGATCGTCGGGGTTGGCGGGAGAGTTGGGCATGTCCGCCTTTGACGCACGCAGTCGCAGCGCGTCAAGACATGCTTGACGCGCTGCGGTATGCGATGCCGTCCAAAGGTGCGATCAGTAACGGTTGCCCGTCACCTTGCTCGCCTTGTGACGGTCATAAGCCTTCTTGGCCGCATAGCCGCCGCCAAGGACCAGGCCGAGCGGGCCCAGACGCCGCATGCCGCCCACCGCCAGCGCACCCAGCGCCGCGCCCTTCAGGCCGCTATTGCCGTCACGACGGCTGACTTCGCGCCCGACCAGCGCCCCGATGATACGTCCGATCATTGCACTTCTCCGAAAACCCGATCCTTGAGCTCGCCCGCGCCGCGAAGCACGGCCCAGCCCACCGCATAGGTGATGGCGATCGGCAGCACGACCTTCAGGACATTGGCGGTGACCGCTCCGATGATCGCGCCATCGGCGACGCCATCGTCGCCGGACATTCCATCAATCGCGGAGCCGACCAGCGCTCCCAACGTCGTTGCACCCATGCTCATCCCCTTTGTTGCTCGGAACAGGAAAGCATGGAGAGGGGCAAGGGTTCCGTGTGTCGGTTCTTCCTCTTCCTGGCGGAGAGGAATGGGATCACCCCTTGGCGGCGACCCTGGCCTCGATCGCGTTCCAGATCATCGCGGCGACATCGGTGCCGTCGAATTTCTCGATCGCGACGATGCCGGTGGGTGAGGTGACGTTGATCTCGGTCAGCCACTCGCCGCCGATCACGTCGATCCCGACGAACAGCAGCCCGCGCCGCTTGAGTTCGGGCCCCAGCACGTCGCAGATCTCGCGTTCGCGGGCCGTAAGTTCGGTCTTCTCCGCCGATCCGCCGACCGCTAGGTTGGAGCGGATCTCGCCCTCGCCCGGCAGGCGGTTGATCGCACCCGCGACCTCGCCGTCGATCAGGACGATCCGCTTGTCGCCCTTGGCCACGGCCGGAAGGAAGGCCTGCACCATATGCGGCTCGCGATAGGCGGTGTTGAACACCTCGATCAGCGCCGACAGGTTCGCGCCATCGCGCCCGACCTTGAAGATCGCCTTGCCGCCATTGCCGTGCAGTGGCTTGACGACGATCTCGCCATGCTGCGCCAGGAATGCGCGCGCCTCGTCGAGCGAACGGGTCACCAGCGTCGGCGGCATGAATTGCGGATAATCGAGGACGAAGACCTTTTCCGGCGCGTTGCGCACGCTGCGCGGATTGTTGACGACCAGCGTCTTCTCGCCGATCCGCTCCAGAAGATGGGTGGCGGTGATATAGCCCAGATCGAAGGGCGGGTCCTGGCGCATCAGTACGACATCGGCCTCTTCGCCCAGGTCCAGCTTCACCGGCTCGCCGAAGCGGTAATGGTCGCCCGCGACCCGCTGCACCGTGACGGGGTGCGCTCTGGTCCAGAGCCGCCCATCGGACCAGTTGAGGTCGCCTGCGTCATAATGGAAGAGCCGGTGGCCGCGGGCCTGGGCCGACAGCATCAGCGCGAAGCTGGAATCGCCCGCGATGTTGATCTGGTCCATCGGGTCCATCTGGACGGCGACGGTCAGCGACTGGGACATGGGGCTTTCCTTCCTTGGGCGGCTATTGCGACCGGGACGTAATCGCTGACCGCCCGCCTGTCACCCACACCAGGCATTTTCGATGTGGCGCGGCCGGGTGCCGGGGGCGAGCAGGATCACGTCGACTCGGATATCGTCGCCCGGCCCGGCATAGCTCGGCATCAGGATTTCCGCCGCCGCCGCCACCCGCGCCAGCCGCCGCGCGTCGATCGCGAAGTCGAGTTCGGCGGCGGTCTTGCGCGTCTTCACCTCGACGAAGGCGACCAGCGACCCGCGCCGGGCGATCAGGTCGACCTCGCCCGCGAGCGTGCGGACGCGGCGGTCGAGGATGCTCCACCCTTTCAGACGGAGCCACCATGCGGCAAGGCGCTCGCCACGCCGGCCCGCTTCTTCGGCGGCGCGACGGTCGCGACGGGGGCGGGAGGGGACCAGCGACATGGGGCCGGGGAATAGCCCATCGCGACAGGTCAGGCGAGCACATCCTCCGGTGCGGTCAGCCAGGCCAGGCTCTCCTCCGAATCGGCGAAGACCCGCATATAAGGCTGGCTCATCAATCGGCGGATCTGCTGCCGCCCGATCGCGCTGCCCGTGACCATCGCGATGCGGCTGGCACGGGGGAAGTCGCGCAGTTCCTCATGCACCGTCATCACCGCCTCGCGCGGTTGCACGGTGATCGCGCTCATGTCGATCCGCAGGCGATAGCCGGGGCGGAAACCGCTCCGTAAAAAGGCATCTACCAGTTCGCGGGCATAGCGGCGCGCAATGTCGGGCGTGAACAGGCCCGTCCAGCGAATGTCGAGCAGGTTCAGTTCGTGACGGAAATCGATAGTGTACATGGTCCAGGCCCCCCGACCGTCCTTGCGCTCCCGACCCTTGCCGAATCGCTAACGCGACCTGCTAATCCCCTGAAACCATTCCCTTCATCGCCAGCGCGCGAGTGTAGAGCGCCTTGCGATCCAGCCCCAGCGCCTTGGCCACCTCGCTGGCGGCGCGTCCCACCGGCAGGCGGGTCAGCGCCTCGGCCAGTGCGGTATCGGCATCCTGTTCGGTGGCGGGCGGCGCTTCGCCGGGCGGGGCCACGACGATCGCGATCTCACCCTTAGGGCCCCCCTCGGCATAGCGGGCGGCGAGGGTGGAGAGGGTGCCGGTCACCGCTTCCTCGAACTTCTTGGTGATCTCGCGCGTCACCGCCGCCTCCCGGTCGCCCAAGCCTTGTTCCAGCGCACTCAGCGTCGCGGCGAGGCGCGGACCCGATTCGTAGAGGACGAGCGTGGCGCGGATCGCCGCGATTTCCGCAATGGCATCGGCGCGCGCCTTTTCTTTCGGCGGCAGGAAGCCCAGGAACAGGAAGCGGTCGGTCGGCAGCCCCGCCAGCGTCAGCGCGGCGATCGCGGCGCACGGGCCGGGGATCGTCACCACCGCATGGCCCGCCGCCCGCGCATCGCGGACCAGCTTATAGCCCGGATCGGAAATCAGCGGCGTCCCGGCATCGGACACCAGCGCCACCGCCTGCGTCGCCATTTTCGCGATCAGGCCGGGGCGGACATGTTCGGCATTATGGTCGTGATAGGGCTGCATGGGCCGTTTCACGCCGATATGCCGGAGCAGTCCGGCGGTCACGCGGCTGTCCTCCACGGCGATGACATCGGCCAATGCCAATATGTTGGCGGCACGCGGAGACAGATCGCCGAGATTGCCGATCGGGGTCGCGACGATGTACAGCCCGGGTTCGAGAGTATGTTCGGATTGGGTCACGGGGATCGTCATGACAGAGGCAGGGCTGTTCGCACAACCAGGGGCCGTCATTCGGAAAGCCCCCAATATCGGGGCAGGGCGGCTGGGCCGGGCGGTGGCGCTGGCCATGACGCTGGTCCTGGCGGCGTGTCAGACGATCGTGCCGCGCGGGCCGATCGAACAGCCGCCGGCGCGGCCGGTGCCCACCAGCCCGCGCCCCTCGACCGAAGTCGAGCCGGGCCTGCCCCACGACGCGGCGCGCCATCGCATCGCATTGCTGGTGCCGCTGTCGGGCAGCAACGCCGGCGTGGGGCAGTCGATCGCCAATGCGACGATGATGGCGCTGCTCGATGCGCAGGCGGACACGATCCGAATCACCAATTACGACACCACGCCGGGCGCGGCGGCGGCGGCGCAAAAGGCGATCGCCGAAGGCGCTCAGCTGATCCTGGGGCCGTTATTGTCGGAGGATGTTCGCGCCGTCGCCCCGATCGCCCGTGCGGCGAAGGTGCCGGTGATCAGCTTTTCCAACGACACGGGCGTGGCGGGGAACGGCACCTATCTGATGGGCTATACTCCGGCCCAGTCAATCGAACGCGTCGTCGGCTATGCGCGCGGGCGCGGGGTGACGACCTTTGCCGGTCTGGTGCCCAACGGTCTCTATGGCGAGCGTGCGTCCACCGCTTTCCTTCGCGCGGTCGAAGGGGCGGGGGGGCAGGTCGTCTCGCTCCAGCCCTATGGCCGGGTCGCGGGCGGCATCGCCGGAGCGGCGCAGCGACTGAGCGCCAAGGCCCCCTATGACGCGGTGCTGATCGCCGATGGCGGCGCGGCTGCGGCGGCGGCGGCACCGGTCCTGAAGCGCGGATCGGGCGCGACGACGCGGCTGCTGGGCACCGAATTGTGGAATTCCGAATCGGGCATCGCCACGCGCACCTCGCTCAACGGGGCCTGGTTCGCCAGCGTGTCGAACGCTCTCTACCGCCAATATGCGACCAAATACCGTGCGCGCTTCCGCGCGGCGCCCTATCGCCTGTCCAGCCTGGGTTATGACGCGGTGTTGCTGACCGTCCGCATCGCGCGCGACTGGAAGATGAACGCGGCCTTCCCCGAGGCGCGGCTGCGCGCGGACGATGGTTTCGCGGGGATCGACGGGGCCTTCCGCTTCGGCCGTGACGGCGTGGCGGAGCGCGCGCTGGAAGTGCAGGAGATTCGCGACGGTACCGCCGTCACCGTATCCCCCGCGCCGACCGGTTTCTCGGATTGAGCGACGAGGCGATCGTCGTCATGTGCGCGGCGGCCTCTCGCGACGAGGCTGCCGCCATAGCGGAGGCACTGGTCGAAAGGCGGCTGGCGGCCTGTGTTCAGACGATGCCGATCGAAAGCTGGTACCGCTGGAACGGCGCGGTGCAGCATGATCCCGAGGTCATGCTGCACATCAAGACGATGCGGACATGCTTTCCCGCGCTGTGCGAGGCGATCGCAGCGCTGCACAGCTATGACGTGCCCGAGATCGTCGCCGTGCCGATCGTCGAGGCATCGCCCCCTTATCTGGAATGGCTGCGCGAGGCGGTGCGCCAAACCGCTCCCGGTCGCGAATAGCGACGGCCTAAGCGGGGATCTGGTCCTCGGTCATCACCACTTCGCGCAGGATCGCATCCAGCAGCAATGCACCTTCCTCGGTGACGATCAATCGATCGCCCTCGACGCGGATCAGGCCCTGTCTCGAAAGTGTGGCAAGGGCGGCCTGGTTCACCATATCGCGTCCCCCGGCCAGCGCGGTCACGCGGGACAGGTCAACCCCCTCGGTCAGGCGCAGGCCCATGACCAAAGCCTCGGTCGCGCGGGTGACGGGGGGGAGGGTTTCCTCGGCCTCGATGCCGTGGCCGTTGCGCTCCACCGCCGCCATCCAGTTTTCGGGCTTCTTGCGGCGGACCGTGGCCACCCCCTGACGGCGGCCATGTGCGCCGGGGCCGATCCCGGCATAATCGCCATAGCGCCAATAGGTGAGGTTGTGGCGGCTCTCCGCACCGATCCGGGCGTGGTTGGAGGTCTCATAGGCCGGAAGCCCGGCTGAGGCGGTGATCGCACGGGTCGTCTCGAACAGGTCGGCGGCTGCGTCGCCGTCCGGAATGACCAGCCGTCCCGCCGCCGCCTCGGTATGGAAGCGCGTGCCGGGCTCGATCGTCAGTTGGTAAAGCGACAGATGCTCGGTGCCGTAACCGATCGCGCGGTTCAGTTCCGCTTCCCAATCGGGAAGCGGCTGTCCGGGGCGGGCATAGATCAGGTCGAAGCTGACCCGGCCGAACAGGCCCTGTGCGGTCTGTAGCGCGCGCAGCGCCTCGTCCACCCCATGCGCGCGGCCGAGGAAGTGCAGCGCCTCATCGTCCAGCGCCTGTACGCCCAGCGAGGCGCGATTGACCCCGGCGGCGGCAAGGTCGGCAAAGCGCGCCGCCTCGACCGAGGAGGGATTGGCCTCGAGCGTGATCTCGATCCCGTCGGCAAAGCCCCAATGCCGCTCGGCCGCGTCGAGGATCGCGGCGACCGTGGCGGGCGGCATCAGCGAGGGGGTGCCGCCTCCGAAGAAGATCGAGGTCAGCCGCCGCCCCGGCAATGCCGCCGCCTCATGCGCCAGATCGGCGAGCAGCGCCTTTTGCCAGGCCGCCTGGTCGACCGATTCGCGTACATGGCTGTTGAAGTCGCAATAGGGGCATTTGGAGACGCAGAACGGCCAGTGGACATAGAGCGCGAGCGGAGCGGGCGTCGGCGATGGCGGCGATATTGCGGAGGACATGATGCGTGCCGATATGGCGGCGATGGTCGCACTTCGCCATCTCTTATCGCTGCCCGTCCTTGCCGCACTGCTGGCGGGATGCGGTCCCATGGTCTCGGCGCAGGGCGGCTCCAGCGAACGGCCGCCCGCACGGGTGGTCGAGGAGCGCGCGTCGGACACGCCCGCCGCGCGTGGCGCCGGATTGCTGCGTCAGGCCATGGTGCAAGGGCATCGCGCGGCACGAGCCGAGATCGGCTTGCCGCCGTTGACCTGGGACGACGGTCTGGCGGCGAGCGCGCTGTCCTATGCGCAGGAGATGGCGCGGACGGGGCGCTTCCAGCATGCCGAACAGCCGCAGGGGCCGACCCGGCAAGGGGAAAATCTGTGGACCGGCACGCGCGGCGCGTACAGCTATGACGAGATGATGGGGCATTGGGTCGCCGAGAAGCGCGACTTCGTGAACCTGCCCATTCCGCAAGCCAGCCGCACTGGCCGATTTGGCGATGTTGCCCATTATACTCAGATCGTCTGGGCACGATCCACGGCAGTCGGATGCGCGATGGCCAGCAACACACGCGACGACTTCCTCGTTTGCCGCTATAGCCCGACGGGCAACGTCGTCGGCGAGCGGGCATTCTGACCCGGTCGGACAGAGTGACGGGAAGGTAAGACGCGATGGCGAATCCCTATGATCCTATGGCGTGGATGGCCTTCTGGACCGCGCCCGCACGGTTCGCCGTGATGGCGGGCGAGGCGATGGTAAGCGCGCAGAGCGTGATCGCCACCCGCATGGGCGCGATGGCGACCGGTACGTCCTCGGTGACCGAGATGACGTTGATGGTCAGCGAGAAGGTGAAGGCCTTCGATCAGTCGGCGAAGTCCTGGAACCGTGATCAGGCGGCCTTGTCCCGGCTGTCGCGGCACGATCCGCGCGGCGGGATGCTCGACGCGTGGGAATCGATGGCCCGCGCGATGCTGATCGGCGCGTCGATGCCGCTGCAGGCAATGACGCCGGTGCATAAGGCGGTGACGGCGAACCAGAAGCGGCTAGCCAAGGGGCAGTAAATTTCCTCCCCTGCAAGGGGAGGGGGACCATGCGCAGCATGGTGGAGGGGTGTCACCCTCTCGATAGCGCGACACCCCTCCGTCAGGCTTGCGGCCTGCCACCTCCCCTTTTCAGGGGCGGGATATACGGTCAGAACACCGCCTTCACCAACTGGCCGAACGCGTCGGCGCGGTGGCTGATGCGGTTCTTTTCGTTCTGGTCCATCTCGGCGAAGGTCTCGGTATAGCCGATCGGCTGGAAGATCGGGTCATAGCCATGGCCCTGGTCCCCACGGGGTGGCCAGACGATCGTGCCGTCGACGCGGCCCTCGAACCACTCGACATGCCCGTCGGGCCAGCCGACCGCCAGCGCGCAGACGAAATGCGCGGTCCGGCTCATGTCCGGCTCTTCGTTCAGCCGATCCTCGACCGCGCGCATCGCCATGCCGAAGTCCTTTTCCGGCCCCGCCCAGCGTGCCGAGAACAGCCCCGGATCGCCGCCGAGAGCCTCGACGCACAGGCCGCTATCATCGGACAGGGCGGGAAGCCCCGACAGGTCCGCCGCCGCCAGCGCCTTCAATTCGGCATTGGCGACGAAGGTGGTGCCGGTTTCCTCTGGCTCGGGTAGGTCGAGGTCGCCCGCCGCGATCACCTCGACGCCGTATGGCGCGAGCAGTTCGCGGAATTCGACGATCTTGCCCTTGTTATGGCTGGCGAGGACCAGCTTGCCGGGTTCGAGCTTGCGGATCGCCTGGCGGCCATTGCCTTCACCGCTCATGCGCGGATCGCCCGGTCCTGCGCCGCGAAGATCTCGGCGCAGCCCATGCGCGCCAGACGCAGCAGGCGCAGCAGCGCCTCCTCGTCATAGGTGGCGTGCTCGGCGGTCGCCTGGACCTCGGCGATATGGCCGTTTTCGATCAGCACGAAATTCGCATCGGCATCGGCATTTGAATCTTCGATATAGTCGAGGTCGAGGACCGGCGTGCCCTTGTGGATGCCGCACGACACGGCGGCGACCTTGTTGCGGATCGGGTCGCTGGTCAGCTTGCCCTCGGCCATCAGCTTGTTGACCGCCATGCGCAGCGCGACCCATGCGCCCGAGATGGCGGCGGTGCGGGTGCCGCCATCGGCCTGGATCACGTCGCAGTCGATGGTGATCTGCCGCTCGCCCAGCGCCTTCAGGTCGCAGACGGCGCGCAGGGAGCGGCCGATCAGCCGCTGGATCTCCTGGGTGCGGCCCGACTGCTTGCCCTTGGCCGCCTCGCGGCTGCCGCGCGTATGGGTGGCACGGGGGAGCATGCCATATTCGGCCGTGACCCAGCCTTCGCCCTTGCCGCGCAGGAAGGGGGGCACGCGCTCCTCGACGCTGGCGGTGACGAGCACCTTGGTATCGCCGAACCCGATCAGTACCGATCCTTCGGCGTGGCGGGTGAAATTCGGCTCGATCGTGATGGGACGCATCTGGTCGGGCATCCGGCCGGACGGGCGCATAGTCTTCTCCTTGTTCCTTGACCCCAGCCCTAACCGGCCCCCGCGACTTGCGCCAGAGACCAAGGTGTCGATCGGAAGACACTCCTCTTCTCTCTGCGTCCTCTGCGCCTCTGCGCGACAAAATGGTTCACGCGAAGGCGCGAAGCCGCGAAGAGGGGGCTGGCAATCTTTGCGCCTTCGCGGCTTCGCGTGAACAATCTCTTTTTTTGCGCGCAGAGGCGCAGAGAGCGCGGAGAAGAAGGAAGGTCTCCCAATCGCGGTTGAGCGGCGTGCGGGGAATGCCTACATTTCCGGCATGGTCACCCCACCGATCACCGAGCTGACCGACCGGGCGCGCGACATTTTTCGCGTGGTGGTCGACAGCTATCTTACCAGCGGCCAGCCGGTGGGGTCGAAGACCATCGCGCTGTCGGGGATCAACCTGTCGCCCGCCTCGATCCGCAACGTGCTCCAGGAACTGGAGGAGCGCGGGCTGCTGGCCGCGCCGCATACCAGCGCGGGGCGGATGCCGACCGATATCGGGCTGCGGCTGTTCGTCGACGGCATGATGCACGCGATGGAGCCGAGTATCGAGGAGCGCGCCGCGATCGAGGCGCGCGCCGCGCGCTCCGGTCCCGTCGAGGAGGCGCTGGCGGCGACGACGGCGGTGCTGTCGGGACTGTCCGCCTGTGCGGGGTTGGTGATGGTGCCAAAGCGCGAGATGAAGCTGCGCTCGATCGGCTTCGTGCCGTTGTCGCCGACCCAGGCGCTGGCGGTGCTGGTCGCCGAGGACGGCGCGGTCGAGAATCGGGTGCTGGAGCTACCGCCGGGCATGACGCCCTCGGCGCTGGTCGAGGCGGGCAATTACCTGTCCGCCACGCTGGCCGGACTGACCCTGGGCCAGGCGCGCGAGCGGCTGGAGCGCGAACTGGCGGCGGGGCGCGCGGCGCTGGATGGTGCGGCGCGCGCGCTGGTCGAGCAGGGGCTGGCGGTGTGGAGCGAGGACGGCAATCGCCGCCCGATCCTGATCGTGCGCGGGCAGGGACGGCTGATCGATGCCGCCGCCGCCGCCGATCTGGAGCGGGTCCGCGACCTGCTCGACGATCTGGAGGGCAAGCAGGAGATTGCCAGCCTGCTCGATTCGGCGCGGGCGGGGGATTCGACCCGGATTTTCATCGGCGCGGAAAACAAGTTGTTCGCATTGTCCGGGTCGTCGGTGATCGCCCGGCCGTTTCGCGGACTGGACGGCCAAGTGGTTGGTGTGGTCGGCGTAATCGGCCCCACCCGGTTGAACTATGCCCGCGTCGTGCCCATGGTGGATTTCACGGCGGCAACGCTTGCCCGGATGATGGGCTGAACAGGGATTATGATGAGCGACAATACGACGAACGAACCCCAGACCGATCTTCGCGAGGAAACGGCCGAGGCCGCGCCCGAAGTGGCGGGGCAGGACCGTCTGGCCGAGCTGGAAAACCAGCTTGCCGATGCCAAGCAGCAATATCTTTATGCCCAGGCGGAGATTCAGAATGTCCGCCGTCGCGCCGAAAAGGAATCGGCCGACGCGCGGAATTATGCCGCAACTTCCTTCGCGCGCGATATTCTGTCGGTGGCCGACAATCTTCAGCGGGCACTGGCGACCATCCCCGCCGAACTGCGCCAGGACGACAAGTGGAAGGGGCTGGTGACCGGCCTCGACGCCACGGGCCGCGAGATGGAAAGCGTGCTGGGCCGTCACGGCATCACCAAGATCGAGGCGATGGGCCAGGCGCTGGACCCCAACAAGCATCAGGCGATGCTCGAACTCCCCTCCGATCAGGAGCCGGGGACGATCGTGCAGGAAATGCAGGCGGGCTATATGATCAAGGACCGTCTGCTGCGCCCGGCTCTGGTCGGCGTGGCCAAAAAGCCCGACTAAGCCTTTAACGATGGAATGACGAAGGGGGCGGGCCGGTTGGTCCGCCCTTTTTCGTTAGGGGGGAGCGCATCCGCCGCTCCGGCTGACCAATGCGCGCTACTGACCCCGAAACGGGACCAGCGTGGCATATTGCGCCAGTGGCGGAGCGCCGGCCACCACGGCCCCGCGTTTCAGCAAAAAGGCATGGCGCACAATTTCCGCCTGCTGCTCGATCCCATAGCGGGCAAAGGCCTGTCCCGGCTTCAGCGCATAGTCGTAGCGGCAGAAGGGGTGGCGCTTGAGCGGCAGGAAGATGCCGCGCTGATGCTGCCAGATATGCACCATCTCATGCACGAACAGCCCCTGCTCATGGAGCGGACAGGTGCCGAAGTCCTCGCGCCACAGCCCGCCCTTCGGATGAAAATGGATGCAGCCGGTCGGAGCCATCACCGTATTGCGCGGCTGGAAGAACGCCCATTTGGTCGGCGACAGCCGCACCTGCGCATAATCGATCGCATCGCCGAAGACGCTGCGGGCCAGGGCTTCCTCGGCGGGGGTGAGGGGGCGTTTCGTCACGACCCTTGCGGAGCCGGATCGGCCGCGCCGATCACCCGCGCGCCCTGGCGCAGCCGGGTCCCGTCCGAGAAGGTGAGGAGCAACGACAGAATGCGTCCCGGTTTCACGCCAGGATTCATGTCGTACAGCATCACATGCCGCCCGCCGGGCTGAAAGGCGATGGTGCTGCCCGCCGGGATCGGCACCGTGTCGACCTTCTTCATCGCCATTCCGCCTTCGTGCATCTCGGACGTGATGGCGACATCGCTGCTGACCGAGATGAGGTCGACGGGTTTGGGCCCGCCATGAACGATGAAATAGGCCGCCGCCGGGCGTCCGGGCACGGCGGCAAGGCGGACCCAGCCCTCCTCGGCATAAAGCTCCGGCGTCTGGCTGCAACCCGGCAGCGCCGTCGCCGCAACGGCGAAAAGGCCCAGAAAAATGGCGCGACGCATGGCAAACCCTCCCGTTTCGGCAAATCCTGACACGACCCTAGGTTCCATCCAATCTTGCGGCAACGGAACGCCCACCTATATCCGCCTCGTGAACGGGGTTTTCGGTCGCCGCTTTCGGGACCGGCGAATCCCGGCATTTGACTTCCAGACTATGTTCTTGAGGGGCATTTAGAGACTTATGGCAAAAGTGATCGGCATCGACCTCGGCACCACCAACAGCTGCGTCGCTGTCATGGAGGGCGGCAAGCCCAAGGTGATCGAGAATGCGGAAGGCGCGCGTACCACGCCGTCGATCGTCGCCTTCGCCAAGGATGGCGAGCGCCTGATCGGCCAGCCGGCCAAGCGTCAGGCGGTGACCAATCCCGACAACACCATCTTCGCGGTGAAGCGCCTGATCGGCCGCCGCTATGACGATCCCGTCACCCGCAAGGACACCGAGCTGGTTCCCTACGCGATCGCGCGCGGTCCGAACGGCGACGCATGGGTCAATGCGGGCGGCAAGGATTACAGCCCGTCGCAGATCTCGGCCTTCACGCTGCAGAAGATGAAGGAAACCGCCGAATCCTACCTCGGCGAGACGGTGACCCAGGCGGTCATCACGGTTCCCGCCTATTTCAACGACGCCCAGCGCCAGGCGACCAAGGACGCCGGCCAGATCGCCGGCCTCGAAGTGCTGCGCATCATCAACGAGCCGACGGCGGCGGCGCTGGCCTATGGCTTGGAGAAACAGGACGGCAAGACGATCGCGGTCTATGACCTTGGCGGCGGCACGTTCGACATCTCGATCCTCGAGATCGGCGACGGCGTGTTCGAGGTGAAGGCGACCAACGGCGACACCTTCCTGGGCGGCGAGGACTTCGACAACAAGATCGTCGACTTCCTGGCGTCGGGCTTCCAGAAGGAAGAGGGCATCGACCTCACCAAGGACAAGCTGGCGCTCCAGCGTCTGAAGGAAGCGGCCGAAAAGGCGAAGATCGAGCTGTCCTCGGCCCAGTCGACCGAGGTCAACCTGCCCTTCATCACCGCCGATCAGAACGGCCCGAAGCACCTCGTCAAGTCGATCACCCGCGCCGATCTGGAGCGTCTGGTCGAGGACCTGATCCAGCGTACGCTGGAGCCGTGCAAGAAGGCGCTGGCCGATGCGGGCATGAAGGCCGACGAGATCGCCGACGTGGTGCTGGTGGGCGGCATGACCCGCATGCCGCGCGTCCGTGAGGTCGTGAAGAACTTCTTCGGCAAAGACCCGCACACCGGCGTGAACCCCGACGAAGTCGTCGCCATGGGTGCCGCGATCCAGGCGGGCGTGCTGCAGGGCGACGTCAAGGACGTGCTGCTGCTCGACGTGACCCCGCTGTCGCTGGGTATCGAGACGCTGGGCGGCATCATGACCAAGATGATCGACCGCAACACGACGATCCCGACCAAGAAGAGCCAGGTCTATTCGACCGCCGACGACAACCAGAATGCGGTGACGATCCGGGTTTTCCAGGGCGAGCGCGAGATGGCGCAGGACAACAAGCTGCTGGGTCAGTTCGACCTGGTCGGCATCCCGCCTGCCCCGCGCGGCGTGCCGCAGATCGAGGTCACGTTCGACATCGACGCCAACGGCATCGTCAACGTCTCGGCCAAGGACAAGGGCACCGGCAAGGAGCAGCAGATCCGCATTCAGGCGTCGGGCGGTCTGTCGGACAACGACATCGACCAGATGGTCCGTGACGCGGAGAAGTTCGCGGAAGAGGACAAGAAGCGTCGTGCCGAGGCCGAGGCCAAGAACAACGCCGAGTCGCTCATCCACACCACCGAGCGTCAGCTGGCCGACAATGGCGACAAGGTCGACGCGTCGCTGAAGTCGGAAATCGAGGCGGCCATCGCCGAGACCAAGACGGCGGTCGAGGGTGGCAACCCCGACACCATGAACGAGAAGGCGCAGGCCCTCGCTCAGGTCGCGATGAAGCTGGGCCAGGCGATCTACGAGAAGCAGCAGCAGGCCGAGGCTTCGCCCTCCGCCGATGCCGGTGCGGCCAAGCAGGACGATGTGGTCGACGCTGAATTCTCGGAAGTCGATGAGACCAAGTAAGGCTGTCGGCCCGGTCTGCCTGTCGGCGGGCCGGGCCTTCGGTTGCTGTTGAGAATACCGCCTTTCGGGGCATGAAATGGCGAAGCGCTTGGGCGTCCGCTCCGTCCGGCCCGACGGCACGGTCGGTCGGCGGGCCACGCACAGGCGGACGGGGCGAGACCGGGCATGAGCACGACGATCGACTATTATGAACTGCTCGAATGCGAGCGCACCGCGGACGATGCGACGATCAAGTCGCGCTACCGCAAGCTGGCGATGCAGTACCATCCGGACCGCAATGCGGGCTGCAAGGACTCCGAGGCCAAGTTCAAGGCGATCAGCGAAGCCTATGACTGCCTGAAGGACCCCCAGAAGCGGGCGGCCTATGACCGCTATGGCCATGCCGCGTTCCAGCAGGGCATGGGCGGCGGTGGCGGCGGCCATGGAGGGCAGGATTTCGGCGCCTTCTCCGATATTTTCGAAAGCGTTTTCGGCGAGTTCATGGGCGGTGGGCGCGGCGGCGGGCGACAGAGCCCCAGGCGCGGTGCGGACCTTCGCTACGACATGGAAATCACGCTCGAAGAGGCGTTCCACGGCAAGTCGACCGAGATCACCGTCGACGTCTCGGCGGCGTGCGATACCTGCGACGGCACCGGTGCCAAGGCGGGGACCAGTGCCAAGACCTGCCAACAATGCGGCGGCCATGGCAAGGTGCGTGCGCAGCAGGGCTTTTTCGTGGTCGAGCGGACCTGCCCGGTCTGCCAGGGCGCAGGGCAGATCATCGCCGATCCATGCCCCGACTGCCGCGGTGAGGGCCGGGTCGAGAAGACCAAGACGCTGGCCGTCAACATCCCGGCGGGCGTCGACGAAGGCACCCGCATCCGCCTGACCGGCGAAGGCGAGGCGGGCGCGCGGGGGGCTCCCGCGGGCGACCTCTACATCTTCCTGCATGTGAAGCGGCACGCCATCTTCGAGCGCGAGGGCACGACCCTGTTCGCGCGCGCGCCGATCAGCTTCACGACGGCGGCGCTGGGTGGATCGCTGTCGATCCCCGGCCTGGACGGGCGCACACACGAGATCAAGATCCCGGCGGGCATCCAGTCGGGCAAGCAACTCCGCCAGCGCGGCGCGGGCATGCCCGTGTTGCAGGGGCGCGGCACCGGCGATTTGGTCATCCAGATCGAAGTCGAGACGCCGACGCGGCTGTCGACCCGCCAGCGCGAACTGCTCGAACTCTTCCGCGAGACCGAGACAGGCGACGAATGTCCCGAAAGTCAGGGGTTCTTCGCCAAGTTGAAGAGCGTCTTTGCGGGGGAATAAGGCGCTCTTTTTGCGGTTGTCATGAAATTGGGTGATGCGCGGGCCGGGTGACGATCACCTCGGCCCAGTTGCCTCATGGGCGGTCGCACGCCAATCCCCGAGGATGGGGGAATTAAGACTTGGTCAGGCGGCCAAGCCGGGGTCGTTCAGGCGGGATGCGTCGAACAACGGCATGCGGGTCACGGTTTGGGGGCGGTCGCCTTCATCGAATCGAGCTTTTTCATCTGCTCCACCTGAACCGGAACGCCTAGCGCAGCGCGCAGGCTGTCGGGCACCATTTCGCGATCATATGGGTCCATGGACACACCATTTTCCTTCGATCGGCCATATTGCGTGCCGTAGATTTGCGATTGGCCGATCTTCATCAGATAGCGGTCGAGCGTTGCCGCGGCGATCCAGTTCGCCTCCGCTTTGCCGCGCGCCACGGCGGCCATGGCAAGTGAATGGGCGAGCAGATAGTCGGAAGCCTGCGATCCATGCTGTAAGATGAAGGCCGCGCGATAATAATCGTCGGCGGTGTTCAAACGGCCTTCGCGCAGCATCGTCTGGGACTTGGCTCGACGCGCGGCATCTTCGGCGATCATACGGCGAACCAGCGCCACATCGATCGGTTTGGCGGGATTGATCGAGGCTCGGATCGTCTGATCAGCCTCGAACATCGCGCGCATCTCCGGATTGTCATTCGCCCCGCCTGCCTGAGCGTGAAGCTGGACGGGTAGCAGCATCATACACCCCAATGCCGCGACGAACATTATCCGCATCGCCACCATCTCCCCATGATCCTCTACCCTTTGATTACATTTGTAGTCAGGAGTGGCAAGATGGGCCAACTTGGCATGGGCCACAGGATCGCTTGCTTGCCAAATGTGGTTTTCCCCGGTTCATTGCCATATCTGATAAAAGGAAGACCCTAGCATGATCCCCAGGTTTCTGGCTCTGTCCCTGATCGCCGCGTCCTCCACTCTTCCCGCCGCCGCGCCGGTAACCGCTCCCCGCGTGGGCGTCGCCAGCTTCGAAGCGCTGCCCAAGCCCCTCCCGCTGCCTTACCATGCCGGCGATGCCAAGGCGGAGATCGCCGCGGCGCGGGCGCGGGCGGTAAAGACGCATAAGCGGGTGCTGATCGATCTGGGCGGCAACTGGTGCCTCGACTGCCGCTTGCTGGCGGGCACGATGGAGTTGCCGCAACTCCGCGCTTTCGTTGCCAAGCATTTTGAGGTGGTGACGGTCGATGTCGGTCGGTTCGACCAGAATATGGATATTCCCGCGTCCTACGGGATCAAGGGGCGGCTGGCGGGAGTGCCCGCCGTGCTGATCGTGGACCCGAAGACCAACAAGCTGGTCAATGCGGGCCGCGAGACGGCCCTGGCGGATGCGCGCTCGATGACGCCGCAGGCGCTGGCCGACTGGCTGGCGGGTTGGGTCGCCTAAGCTCCTGAACGTTGCCCCAGCCTGGGCTGGGGGCTTTCTGCGATGACGAAGGGGGGAGGGCATGGCGCACTCCCCCCCAAAGCCGTTACGCCTCGCCGAACACGCGCGCGAAAATCGTGTCGACATTCTTGTAATGATAATCGAGGTCGAAGCGCGCCTCGATCTCCTCGGGCGACAGCGCCGCCGTGACGTCCGCATCGGCCTTGAGCAGCTCCATCAGCGACAATTCGCCGTCGGACTCCCACACCTTCATCGCGTTGCGCTGGACGAGGCGATAGCTGTCCTCGCGGCTCACGCCCGCCTGGGTCAGCGCCAGCAGCACGCGCTGCGAATGGACCAGGCCACCCATCTTGTTGAGGTTCTTCTCCATCCGCGCCGGATAGACGACCAGCTTGTCGATGACGCCGGTCAGGCGGGCGAGCGCGAAGTCGAGGGTGATGGTCGCGTCCGGGCCGATATAACGCTCGACCGAGCTATGGCTGATGTCGCGCTCATGCCACAAAGCGACATTCTCCAGCGCCGGGGTGACATAGCCGCGCACCATGCGGGCCAAGCCGGTCAGATTCTCGGTCAGCACCGGGTTGCGCTTGTGCGGCATCGCCGACGAGCCCTTCTGGCCGGGCGAGAAATATTCCTCGGCTTCCAGAACCTCAGTGCGCTGGAGGTGACGGATTTCGGTGGCCAGCCGCTCGATCGAGCTGGCGATGACGCCCAGCGTCGCGAAGAACATCGCATGGCGATCGCGCGGAATGACCTGGGTCGAGACGGGCTCGACGGTCAGGCCCATCTTCTCGGCGACATGGGCTTCGACGCTCGGGTCGATGTTCGCAAAGGTGCCGACCGCGCCCGAAATCGCGCAGGTGGCGATGTCGGCGCGCGCTGCAACCAGACGGGCACGGTTGCGATCGAATTCGGCATAGGCCTGGGCGAGCTTCAAGCCGAAGGTGACCGGCTCGGCATGGATGCCATGGCTGCGGCCGATGGTCGGGGTCAGCTTATGCTCGTAAGCGCGACGCTTGATGACCGCGAGCAGCGCGTCGAGGTCTTCGAGCAGAATGTCGGACGCGCGCGCCAGCTGAACCGCCAGGCAGGTGTCCAGCACGTCGGACGAGGTCATGCCCTGATGCAGGAAGCGTGCCTCCGGCCCGGTCCGCTCGGCGACATGGGTGAGGAAGGCGATGACGTCGTGCTTGGTCTCCGCCTCGATCGAATCGATCCGGTCGATGTCGAAATCGCCCGCCGCCTTGTCGGCTTCCCAGATGCGCGCGGCGGCTTCCTTGGGCACCACGCCCAGTTCGGCCAGTGCGTCGGTGGCATGTGCCTCGATCTCGAACCAGATGCGGAAACGGGTCTGCGGATCCCAGATCCGGGTCATGGGGGCACGGGAATAGCGCGGAATCATCGGGGTACCTCAGGTCGTGGAAACGGCACGGCTTACCGTGCACTCCCTCTCGGAATCACGGTGTGCCGTGCCGTTAGCAGGGACGAGCCGAGCCTTCAAATCCGATGACGTCATTCCCATATGGCAAAATGGAGTTTGGGAACGTATCTCTAACGATGAAGATGCTTTTCCAATCTTCGTAATCATCGATCGACCAGAGTAAGGGAGAGACGAGATGATGAAATATGCTATTCTTGGCGCCGTGATGATGGCGTCCGCTCCGGTGCTTGCACAGACCATGACGGCGCCAGGTCAAACCTCACCGGCACCCGCACAGGATGCGACCGCAACCACGACGGACCCGGCACAGGCCACGCAGCCCGTTACCGATCCGGCCGCGGCGACTCCGGCACAGGGGCAGGTCCAGGCGACCGGCAGTCAGATCGCGCAGGTCGTGGACACCCAGTTCCCGACCTATGACAAGGACGGGAACGGCCAGTTGAGCAAGGCCGAGTTCGCCCAGTGGATGGTCGCGCTGAAGTCGCAGACAGATCCGTCGACCAAGGCCGATGCGCCCGCGACCAAGAAGTGGGTCGGCACCGCCTTTGCCCAGGCCGATACGGACAAGAGCAAGACCGTGTCCAAGACCGAACTGACCGGCTTTCTGAGCCAGGGTCAGGGCTGAAGCCAGATCGGAACCTCCCCTCCGTTCCGACCTATTCCCCGAGCGGGGATGAGCGGGGCCGTCGGATCTTGGGGTCCGGCGGCCCCTTTCTCATGCTCCCCATCGAACAAAGGAAAGGGAAGTGATGGGGCGCTCACCATCGCCAGCCCGCGATCCTCTCGTGCCAATCGAGCGGTGAGAAAATGCGACAGACATGAAAAAGGGCAGGGGCGTCACCGCCGCCTGCCCTGATTTTCGTTCGCTTGCCCGAAGGGGAAAGCGAGGCCGGATCAGGCCTCTTCCGAACCTTCGGCAGCCGCATCGGCGTCGTCCGCAGCGGTCGGGACCGTCGGCGGAACGATGGTCGCGATCGCGAAGTCGCGGTCGTCGATCGCCGGAGTCGCACCCTTGGGCAGCTTCACGTCCGAGATGTGGATCGAGTCGCCGACTTCCAGACCCTTGAGCGAGATGGTGATCTCGGCGGGGATGTCGGCGGCGTCGACGACGATCTCGATCTCGTGACGGGTGATGTTCAGGACACCGCCCTGCTTGATGCCACGGCTCTCTTCTTCGTCGGTGAAGACGACCGGAACGGCGACGGTGACGGTCTCATGCTCGCCGATGCGCAGGAAGTCGACGTGCAGCGGGCGGTCCGAAACCGGATGGAACGCGACGTCCTTCGCCAGCGTGCGCTGGCCGTCCACCATGATGACCGAGGTGAAGAAATGGCCGGTCATCAGCGCCTTGACGAGGGCCTTCTCTTCGAGATGGATCGACGCGGCGGCCTTGTTCTGACCATAGATCACGGCGGGGACGCGGCCTTCACGACGCAGCGAACGGGAGGCTCCCTTGCCAACCTGATCGCGCGTCTCGGCGGCGAGCGTAAGGGTGTCGCTCATTCCAGTAACTCCGAAACAAAATGGATATAGGCTTCCGACCACGCCTCCAGGGATGACCATGACCGGAAGCGGCGGCGCATAGCTGGGATGCGGCCGAAAAGCAAGGCGGGGGCGCTTGCGCCTTGGGGGCGCATCCCGCATGCTCCCCATAACGATCACGGTATGGGAGAATGCCATGTTTGTCGGGGCTTTGTGGATGATGCTGGCGCAGGCCGTATCCGGGGGCGAGGTCCCGCCCGCGCCCGATATCGTTGTGCGCGGCGAGCGGGCCGAGCGGGCCCTGTCCAACTGCCTGACAAGGGGGTGCGCGGTGCCGGACGATGTTCGCCTGACCATGGCCCTGGCGGAGGCGAAATTCGGGCAGGGCCGGTATCGCCAGGCGCGCACGGCGCTGGACCGCTCGATCGCGCGCAACCGCCATGCGGCGGACCAATATCCCCGGCATGTGGCGGCATTGTACGAGGCGAGCGCGACCGTCAATCGCCATCTCGGCGACATGGACGCCTATCGTGCCGATATCGTGGGGCAGGCGGGCGTCATCCGCACGAATCTGGCGGCGGACGACACCCAGGCCCGCATCCTGCCGATCCTGCTGGGCGACAGTTGGCTGGAGCGCGGCAACCGGCGCCAAGCGATGAGCAGCTATGACAGCGCCCGGCGTCGCTATGTCGCGCAGGGCGAGACGCGGTTGGCCGCGATCGCCGGTCTTCGTCGGGTCGCCGTTTATGTGATGGAGCGCGATGCGGGGCAGGCACAGCGGGAACTGGCGGCGATCGGGACCTACGGCCAGAACGATCCCGTGGTGGGGGCCGTGCGTGCCGTCCTGACCGCTCGGATCGCCGCGCTGACGGGCGATGATGCGGCGATCGACCAGCTCGTCGCGACGTTACGCACCGGGTCGAACGAGCCGCCGATGCTGCTGACCACGTCGCCCATGCCGCAATCGGCCGACATGGCCGCCGCCGAGATGCGCCGGACCTTCGGTGAGCCGGAACGCGGGGTCTGGTCGTCGGGCGGTGCGCCGGTGCGTTGGGTGGATGTCGGCTATATGGTGCGACCCGATGGGCGCGTGACCGATGTCGAGATATTGCGCGGCACCCGCAGTCGGGGCTGGGCCGATCCGTACGTCCAGTGGATCGCCAGCCGCCGCTACGCTCCCGTCACCTTGGCCGAGGGTCAGCCGGGAGTCTACCGGATCGAGCGGTTGACCCGCCGGGCCAAGATGGAAACCCCAGCGGGGTCGCTGGTCCGCCAGGCGACAGGCCCCATGGGTGTCGAGATACTGGATCTCACCCGCATGGAAACGACGAAGAGCTGACGACGAAACGGGCCGCCCGTTCGGGGGAGCGGGCGGCTTTGGAGATCAATAGGCGATCCGCTGCGCCTTGATCCCCTGTTTGGCGAGCTGCGCCTGGACGCTGTCATTGCCTGCCAGATGGCCCGCGCCGACCGCGATGAAGATGGTGCCGGGCTTGGCCATCCGCTCCTTGATCCACGTCGCCCAGCGCGCGTTGCGGTCGGTCAGCAGCGTCTTGGCGACCTCGGGCGAGTCCTTCAGGCTTTCGTTCATGGTACGCGCCAGCGCATCAGGATCGCCCTTGGCCCATTCGTCGACCATCTCGGCCATTTCCTCACCCGCCTTGGGCAGATCTTCGACCGTCGAGGTCAGGAACTCGATCTGTGCCTTTTGCGACAGGCCGTTGAAAAAGCCGATCTGCTGCTCGGCGGTCTCCAGTCCCGCAACCGGCTTGTTCGCCGCTTTGGCCGCATCGGCCAGCACGGCTTCCGGCCCGTTCTTGGGATCATAGCCCAGCTTCTGGATCGGCGCGAGCGACAGGGTGACGCCCGCCAGCCACGGCTTCATCCGGTCGAACGCCTGGGGCGGCAGGCCCGCATCGGTCATCGCCTTCAGATAGGCGCCGCGCTTGTCGGCGGGCAACTGCTCGGTCAGGGTCGGGCCGGTGGCGACGATTCCGTTCTTGAGGACGATCTGCTGCATCGTCGCCGGGTCGGGCTGCACCATCTCCAGCATCAGCTGGTCGGACTTGTCGAAGGCGGTCTTCACCGCCTCGTCGAACCAGCTTAGGCCGGGCTTCAGCACATGGATGGTGCCGAACAGATAGATGGTGGTGTCGGCATCCTTGACCACCCAGAGCGCGGGATCGGCGTCGTTGGGGGCCTGGGTGGGCTTGCTCTGCGCGCAGGCGGGTAGCGCCAGCATCAGCGCGAGCGAGGTGAGGGCGGCTTTCATGATCGTCTTCATGGGATCGGGCTTTCGGAAAGGGAAGGGGCCGGATGGGAGAAGGGGTCGGAAGATCAGACGTATTTGCGCCACATCCATACGATGCCGCAGGTGGCCATCAGGGCACCGTAGACCCACTCGACCTGAAGGGGCGGCAGCACGCCGCCGCGCCACAGGAACCACCAGACAGGGGCGCCCAGGCCGACGACATAGAAGGCCGCCAGCGCGCCGTCGCGATAGGCGCGGCTCTCATGCTCATCGACCACCCGGTGCCAGCGCCAGGAAATGATCGGCACCACGACGCCCCACATCAGTGCCATGAGGATCGCGAACCAGAGCGGCAATGGCGACGTCCACATGTTCAATGTGCTGGGCTTCATTCCCGCCGGGGCGGAAAGGATCGCCACGAGAGCCATGGACAAGCCCATGACGCCGCCGACGGCGCCCGAGATGGCGACCAGACGGTGGTTGGCGCGCTCGCTGGGGCCACGGCTGTCGCGTTGGGATAGATCGGTCATGGCCGCACCTCGATAAAAAGATGGACGGAAAAAGCGGGCATCCGCGCGCTATGGGCGGCGGTGGTAGCGGCGCGGATGTTGGGACGAAGCGTGTCGAACGTGACCTCGCCCACCTGTCCGGCCCCCCAACCGAGCAGCGACAGCGCGATGCCGCTCCCGATGACTGCGCGGGTCAGACGGCGGCTCATGACCGCACCCGCCGGACGAAATAGAAGGCCAGGCCGATCAGGATCGCGATGCCCCAACTGGCGTCTTCGAAATCCGCCTGATGCATCTGCGCGCCGATGATCGTCAGCACCGGGTGCAGGACGAAGTTGGCCAGTCCGATCACGGCCCATGTCTCGATTGCCAGCCGCCGTTGCATTTCGTCGGTTTCGCGCCAGTTGCGCCACGTCACGATGCCCCCGAGGATCAGGATGACGGCCGCTGTGATCTGGGCCAGGGGCCGTGGCGCGGATACGCGGGGAAGATGGAACAACCCGTCGATAAACCCTTCCAGAAACGGCAGGCCGACCACGAGCAGGATTGCCACGGCGACCAGCAGCATTCGCCGTCGCTTCCGGCGCGTCGTACGCGCGGCCTCGCGGCTCTCGCCCCATCCGGCGGCTTCACTCACCATGATGCTCGTCATCGAAAATCTCCTCGATGGGCATGTCGAACAGGCGCCCGATGCGAAAGGCGAGCGGCAGCGAGGGGTCGTATTTCCCCGTTTCGATGGCGTTGACGGCCTGCCGCGACACGTCCAGCCGCCCGGCGAGTTCCGCCTGGCTCCAGTTGCGTTCGGCGCGCAGCACCTTGAGGCGATTTTTCATGTCCACCTCCTCTTGCATGGCAACCTCCCTTTGTCACCCGTGCATGACGTAATGTCAGGTGACCATGACAAAGTGACAGCGAGTCGTGACCATGTCAACAAGACCTGACAAAATATCATGCTTGGCTGACTGGCGGCATTGCGGGCGCCGTGGCTCGCCTTGACCGCGAAGGGGGCATGAGCCAAAGCCTGCCGCGTTATGCTGACCCGGAACGGACCCCCGGAAGGACCACTTTCCTTCCAGCGCATGATCCTCACCCTCCATGACTATTGGAGCGAGCGCGGATGCGTGATCCTGCAACCCTATGACATGGAGATGGGGGCGGGCACCTTTCACCCCGCGACCACGCTGCGCGCGCTGGGTCCGGATTCGTGGAACGCTGCCTTCGTCCAGCCCTGCCGCCGCCCGACCGATGGCCGCTATGGCGAGAATCCCAACCGGCTCCAGCATTATTACCAGTATCAGGTGATCCTGAAGCCCTCGCCTGCCGACCTGCAGGACCTGTATCTGGGCAGCCTTGCCGCGATCGGCGTGGACATGGCCAAGCACGACATCCGCTTTGTCGAGGACGACTGGGAAAGCCCGACCCTGGGCGCCTGGGGCCTGGGCTGGGAAGTCTGGTGCGATGGGATGGAGGTGACCCAATTCACCTATTTCCAGCAGATGGGCGGTTACGACATGAAGCCGGTCGCGGGCGAGCTGACCTATGGGCTCGAGCGTCTGGCCATGTACATCCAGGACGTCGACAACGTCTATGACCTGCGCTTCAACGATGCGGGCGTGAGCTACGGCGACGTGTTTCTCGAAAACGAGAAGCAGATGTCGACCTGGAACTTCGAGGTGGCCGACACCGAGACGCTGTTCGACGCCTTCCGCAAGGCGGCGGCCGAGTGCGAGCGCTGTCTGGAGGCCAAGCTGCCTATCCCCGCCTATGAACAGGCGATCAAGGCCAGCCACACCTTTAACCTGCTGCAAGCGCGCGGCGTGATCTCGGTGGCGGAGCGTCAGGCCTATATGGGCCGCGTCCGCGATCTGGCGAAGGGCGCGTGCGGCGCCTGGATGGACAAGAACGGCTGGGCCGCGTGATGACCGATTTTCTGCTCGAACTCCGCTCCGAAGAAATTCCCGCGCGGATGCAGGCGGGCGCGCGGGAGAATCTCGCCAAGCTGTTCGCCGCCGAACTCGCCAAGGCCGGTCTGTCGGCGGGTGAGATCGTCACCTATGCGGGCCCGCGCCGCCTGGCGCTGATCGCCAAGGGTCTTCCGTCCGCGACCGAGGCGGTGTCCGAGGAAGTGAAGGGCCCGCGTGCCTCCGCCCCGCCCCAGGCGCTGGAGGGCTTCCTGCGCAAGACCGGGCTGACGCGCGAGCAGCTGACCGAGCGCGACGGCGTGCTCTTCGCGATCACCGAAAAGCCCGGCCGCGCGACCGCAGAGGTTCTGGCCCAGGCGATCCCCGCGATCGTCCGCGCCTTCCCCTGGCCCAAGTCGATGCGCTGGGGGGGCGAGTCTGCCTCGACCGAGTCGATGCGCTGGGTCCGCCCGCTGCATGCCATCGTCGCGCTGTTCGGGGCTGAGGTGATGCCGTTCGAGATCGCCGGGATCACCAGCGGCAATGTCACGCGCGGCCATCGCTTCCACGCGCCCGCCGAGATCGTGCTGACCGGCGCGGACACCTATGTCGAGCAGCTCCGCGCCGCCAAGGTGCTGGCCGATCAGGACGAGCGAGCCGCGATCATCCGCGAGCGCGCGTCGGCGCTGGCCGCCGAGGCCGGGTTGGAGCTGGTCGAGGACGAAGGGCTGGTGGCCGAGAATGCCGGGCTGACCGAATGGCCGGTGCCGCTGCTCGGGCGCTTCGACGAAGCCTATCTCGACGTGCCGCCCGAAGTCATCCAGCTGACCGCGCGGGTGAACCAGAAATATTTCGTCTGCCGTTCGACCGACGGCAAGCTGGCGAACGCGTTCGTCTGCACCGCCAATATCGAGGCGACCGACGGCGGCGCGAAGATCGTCGAGGGCAATGGCAAGGTGCTCGCCGCCCGCCTGTCCGACGCGCGCTTTTTCTACGAGACCGACCTCAAGACGAAGCTCGACGATCTGCGGCCCAAGCTGGAAAAGATCGTCTTCCACGAAAAGCTAGGCACCGTCGCCGACAAGGTCGAGCGGGTTGCCAAGCTGGCCGAATGGCTGGCGAGCGAGGGCATCGTCCCGAATTGCGACCCCGCACTGGCGCGTCGCGCGGCGGAACTGGCCAAGGCCGACCTCGTCACCGGCATGGTCGGCGAGTTCCCCGAGTTGCAGGGCCTGATGGGCGGTTATTACGCCGCCGCGCAGGGCGAAGACCCGCGCGTGGCCGAGGCGGTTCGCGATCACTACAAGCCGGTCGGGCAGGGGGATGATGTTCCCACCGCACCGGCGACGGTGGCCGTGGCTTTGGCGGACAAGCTGGATACGCTATGTGCCTTTTTTCTCGTTGATGAAAAGCCAACGGGCTCGAAGGATCCGTTTGCCCTCCGCCGTGCAGGGATAGCAATCTCCGCTCTCGTCATGCGGAATAATGTCCGGATGTCACTGAAGTCGGTTTTCTTAAAAGGGATGTTGGGCGTCCTTGATCATATCTACCGTGATGAGCACAAGGCGATCATAGGTGAGTTGACTCCAGCGCTCCGGCTAATCCCAGACAAGAATTTGACCAGCGCCGCATTGAATGCTGTTTTTCCGCCAGTTAATTTGCCGGAAAATCCCAACGAGCCGGTGCCCGTGATCCAACGGGATCGAGAAAATGCAGCCAAGCTTTTTGAGCTGATTATCTTCTTGATGGACCGTCTTAAGGTCCAGCAACGCGAAGCGGGTGTCCGCCACGATCTGATCGACGCGGTGTTCGCGCTTGGCGGGGAGGACGACCTCGTCCGCCTGCTCGCCCGTGTCCGTGCGTTGCAGGCCTTCGTCACCACCGACGACGGCGCCAACCTGCTCGCCGGGTACAAGCGTGCCGCGAACATCCTGAAGAAGGAAGGCGTCGAGGGCGACCAGGCATGGACCGCACCGACCTATACGCTTGAACCCGCCGAGGCCGATCTGATCGCCGCGCTCGACGCGGCCGAGCCCAAGGCTGCGCAAGCGGTCAAAGCCGAGGATTTCGAGGCCGCGATGGCCGCGCTCGCCTCGCTCCGCGCGCCGATCGACCGGTTCTTCGACGATGTCACCGTCAACGACGCCGACCCGGCCAAGCGGACCGCGCGCCTCGCGCTGCTCGCCCGTGTCCGGGCGGCTGTGCACACGGTGGCGGACTTCTCGAGGATCGAGGGATGAGCTGAGCCGGATCGGGAGACGGGGCGATACGTTCCTGTCTTCCCCTCCGGCAATATCGCCTTATTAAAGCCGACGCCTGTGTCCCCAGGGCGTCGGACGATACGACCAGTAAAGGATCGAACCGATGACCTATGTGTACCGTTTCGGCGGCGGCGTTTCGGACGGAGGTAAGGGGGACAAGAACCTGCTTGGCGGCAAGGGCGCGAACCTGGCCGAGATGGCCTCGATCGGGTTACCGGTGCCGCCGGGCTTCACCATCTCCACCGCGATGTGCACCCGCTATTACGAGGATGGCGAGCAGTTTCCGCAGGAGCTGCGTGACGAAGTGGCGCAGGGCATCGCGCATATCGAGGCGGTGACCGAGAAGCGCTTCGGCGATCCGGAAAACCCGCTGCTCGTCTCGGTCCGCTCGGGCGCGCGCGTGTCGATGCCGGGCATGATGGACACGGTGCTGAACCTCGGCCTTAACGACCAGACGGTCGAGGGGCTGGCGAAGAAGGCGGGCGACGAGCGTTTTGCCTGGGACAGCTATCGCCGCTTCATCCAGATGTATGCCGATGTCGTCCTGGAGTTGGATCACGGCGCGTTCGAGGAAGCGCTGGAGATCGCCAAGGAGGATAACGGCTTCACCCTCGATACCGAGATGTCGGCCGAGGATTGGAAGGCGCTGGTCACGACCTATAAGGGTCTGGTCGAAGAGCAATGGGGCAAGCCCTTCCCGCAGGATGTGCAGGACCAGCTCTGGGGCGCGGTCGGCGCGGTGTTCGGGTCGTGGCAGTCGGAACGCGCCAAGGTCTATCGCCGCCTGAACGACATTCCCGCCGACTGGGGCACCGCCGTCAATGTGCAGGCGATGGTCTTCGGCAATATGGGCGACACTTCGGCGACGGGCGTGGCCTTCACGCGGGATCCGTCCAAGGGCGACCGGGCCTATTATGGCGAATTCCTGATCAACGCGCAGGGCGAGGATGTGGTGGCGGGCATCCGCACGCCGCAATATCTGACCAAGGCCGCGCGCGAGGAAGCGAACGCCAAGCCCGCCTCGATGGAAGAGGCGATGCCGGAGGTCTATGCCGAACTGGCCGCCGTCTTCGACCGTCTCGAGAACCATTATCGCGACATGCAGGACATCGAGTTCACGGTCGAACAGGCCAAGCTCTGGATGCTCCAGACCCGCTCGGGCAAGCGCACCGCCAAGGCGGCGCTGAAGATCGCGGTCGACATGGCCAATGAGGGCCTCATCACCCGCGAGGAAGCGATCGCGCGGGTCGATCCGGCGGCGCTCGACCAGCTGCTCCACCCGACGCTGGACCCCAATGCCCGGCGCGACGTGCTGACCAAGGGCCTGCCCGCCTCGCCGGGGGCGGCGTCGGGCAAGGTGGTGTTCGACGCCGATGCCGCCGAGCGTGCGGCGGCGGCGGGCGAGGCGGTAATCCTGGTCCGCGTCGAAACCTCGCCGGAAGACATTCACGGCATGCACGCGGCCAAGGGCATCCTGACCGCGCGCGGCGGCATGACCAGCCATGCGGCGGTCGTGGCGCGCGGCATGGGGCGCCCTTGCGTCTCGGGCGCGCGCAGCCTGTCGATCGACAACAAGGCCAAGCTGCTGCGCGTCGGCAGCCGCGAGGTGCGCGAGGGCGATATCCTGACGCTCGACGGTGCGACCGGTGAGGTGATGGTCGGCGCGGTCGCCACCGTGCAGCCCGAACTGGCGGGCGATTTCGGCACGCTGATGGAATGGGCCGATCAGGTCCGCCGCCTGAAGGTCCGCGCCAATGCGGAAACCCCACTCGACTGCCAGACCGCGCGTGATTTCGGCGCGGAGGGCGTCGGCCTGTGCCGTACCGAGCATATGTTCTTCGACGCCGCGCGGATCACGGCGGTGCGCCAGATGATCCTGGCCTCCGACGAGGCGGGCCGCCGCGCCGCGCTCGCCAAGCTGCTTCCCGAACAGCGCGCCGACTTCACCGCGATCTTCGAGGTGATGGCGGGTCTGCCGGTGACGGTGCGGCTGCTCGACCCGCCGCTGCACGAATTCCTGCCGCAGCAGGAGGCCGAGTTCGCCGAAGTCGCGACCGCGGCGGGCGTGGACGTGGATACACTGAAGCGCCGGGCGAGCGAACTGCATGAGTTCAACCCGATGCTCGGCCATCGCGGCTGCCGCCTGGGCGTGACCTATCCAGAGATCTACGAGATCCAGGCGCGGGCCATCTTCGAGGCGGCGCTGGACGTCGCGGAGAAGTCGGGTGAAGCCCCGATCCCCGAGGTCATGATCCCGCTGGTCGCCACCCGGCGCGAGCTGGAGCTGATGAAGGCGGTGGTCGACAAGGCTGCGCAGGCCGTGTTCGCCGAGCGGGGTAAGACGGTCGAGTATTTGGTCGGCACCATGATCGAGCTGCCGCGCGCCGCGCTGAAGGCCGGGGAAATCGCCGAGGTGGGCGAGTTCTTCTCCTTCGGCACCAACGATCTGACCCAGACGACTTTGGGCGTCAGCCGCGACGACGCCGCGCGCTTCCTGGGCGCCTATGTCGAGAAGGGCATCTACGCCAAGGACCCGTTCGTCAGCCTGGACGTCGAGGGCGTAGGCGAACTCGTCAGCCTGGCCGCCGAGCGGGGCCGGGCGACGCGCCCCGGCATCAAGCTGGGCATCTGCGGCGAGCATGGCGGCGACCCGGCATCGATCGCCTTCTGCGAGCAGGTCGGGTTGGATTATGTCTCGGCCAGCCCGTACCGCGTGCCGATTGCCCGGCTGGCGGCGGCGCAGGCGGCACTGAAGGCAAACTAAGAGAATAGGTCGGAACCGCTTGCCAGAAGGCGGTTCCGACCTTCATTACTCTCCGCCCCAGCTTGCTCTGAGACGACGTGGCGGGCTCACCCGTGGGTCGTCACCCGGTTCCCGAAGTCGAACCAGCCGCGCCGCTCGCCAGCCGGATAGGCCGGGCGCGCCGCACTTGCCGCCACCGGGCGATAGTTCGAACCGGGCGCTGCCCGATCCACCACCGGAGCGGTGGCGACCGGAGCCGCCGCCGCCGGCTGCGCGCTGGCGAGCCGGTGATTCTCGCGCTCCAGTTCCGCGATACGGGTCTGGGCCGCGGACAGCTTGGTTTCGGTATCCTTCACCTGCGCCGCATGGGCGTCACGCTCGGTGGCGTAGCGCGTCCGCCATTTGCGCCCGCCCGGATGACTCGCCAGCCCGAAAAGCCATCCGGCGATGAGGACCAGCCCCAGCACGGCGAATTGCGTCGTCGAAGTGAACAACATCGCATCGATCCCTGTCTGTTACGACCGGTCAACGACTGGAGGCGATGCTGGTTGCGCGGGGACGGGCTGCGCGGGGACGGGCTGCTCCAAGTCGGGGGCGTCATTGCCCCGACAGGAGCGTATCCTTGATCGAACAGGCAGCGGGGCCCAGGATCACGACGAACAGGGTCGGCAGGATGAAGAGGATCAACGGCACCGTCATGATGGCGGGCAGACGCGCGGCCTTTTCCTCGGCGCGCATCATCCGTTCGTTGCGGAACTCCGCCGACAGGACGCGCAGCGCGCTGGCGAGCGGGGTGCCGTATTTCTCGGTCTGGATCATGGTCGTGACGACGCTGCGCAATGCGTCGAGATTGACCCGCATCGACAGGTTTTCCAACGCCTGCCGCCGATCGGTCAGGAAGCTCAGTTCGACCGAGGTCAGCTGGAACTCGTCGCCCAGTTCGGGATAGGCGCGGCGCAATTCGCGGGCGACGCGGGCAAAGGCTGCGTCGACGGTCAACCCGGCCTCGGCACAGATCACCATCAGGTCGAGTGCGTCGGGCAGCCCCTTGCGAATCGCGGCGGTGCGCTTGTCGATCCGGTTCTTGAGCGCGAGGTCGGGCGCCTTGTAGGACAGGACCAGTGTCCCAGCGACCAGCATATAGCAGCTCAGGCCGCTCCAGTCCGAAAAGCTGTCGGTGCCATAGACCCACAAGGCCATGCTGCCGCCCAGCAGGATGGGCAGCGCCAGCCGGCCGAAGATCACCGCCACCGCCAGTTCCTTCGACCGCAGGCCCGCCTGGAGCAGACGCAACTGGACCGCCTTGACCTGTTCGTCCTGCAGCATCTTCAGCGCGCTGAGGATCAGGCGCATCCGTTCCAGAATGTCGGCGCGGTCGACCCATTGCGATCGGCGCTTGGCGGGCGCAGCGATCCCGGCCTTTAGCTGTTCGCGCCGTTCGTTGAGCACCCGCACCCGCCGCGTCATCGGATCGCGCGTGCCGATCAGCAGATAGGCGACGACGAGCAGGGCGAAGATGCATACGCCCCATAACAGGGTGGCGGCGGCCGAGGGTTCCAATCCCAGGATGCTGTTGGCGGGAGCGGTCATTCAAATCTCGAAACTGATCATGCGGGACATGATGAAGGCGCCCAGCCCCAGCCAGACGAAACCCAGCACACCGATCAGCATCAGTCGCGGATCGGTGAAGAAGCGCGCCATGTAGGACTGGTTGATCGTCCAGATGATCCCGAACACGAAAAAGGGCAGCGAGCCGATGATATAGGCCGACGCCTTGGGCTCGGACGACATCGCCTTGATCTTCAGCTTCATCTGCGCCCGCTTGCGCAGCACTTCGGCCAGGTTGGACAAGGTCTCGGCCAGATTGCCGCCGGTCTCGCGCTGAATCGCGATGGCGATGACGAAGAACTGGAATTCGGGAATGTCCAGCCGATCGGCGGTTTCCTGAAGCGCAGCGTCCATCGTCCGGCCGATTCGCATCCGGTCGGCGACGGCGCGGAATTCCTCGCCTACCGGGCCGGGTATCTCATGCGCGACGACCGTCATGGTCTCGGCGATGGGCAGACCCGAGCGCAGGCCACGTACGAGCAATTCGATGGCATCGGGAAAGCGGGTGATAAACTTGCCGACACGGCGCGTGATCAGGCGACCGACCACCATATGGGGCAGCCAAAGCCCGAGCACCAATCCGGCCAGCAGCGCGAGGAACAGCGACAGGCCCAGCATCATGAGAAGGATCATGATGCCGAGCGCAAGTCCCGCGCTGGCCATGCCATATTGCCCGACTGTCCAGTCGCGGCCGGTCCGGTCCAGCCTTTGTCCCAATTGTGCGGGGTTGGGCAGCAGGCGACCGAACGCCTTGTCCATCCGCGTGTCCCCCGCCAGCGCGATGCCGCGCGACGAGGCAGCGGCGGTGGCCTGAACCGGCTGGTTGAGGTCCAGCGCAACCCGGTCCCGCAATCCCGCAAGCCGCCGCGATTGTCCGCGTGACGTCCCGGGGGTGGAGAAGGCCGCCATCGCCAGGAGCAGCGTCAGGAAAACGCCAACGGCCAGGATCAGGGTCGCCGTCATGCTCATGGCGTCAGTTCGCCCGCGTCCGCTTGGCGAGGAGCGACTTCAGGTCGAACCGATCGAGCAGGCCGCGCTTGCCGGACGCCGACGGGTCCGGTCCTTCGGAGGAGGCGCAGATGCGTTGCGCCAGTTCGACCAGTGGCGCGATGGTGCGCGAATTGCGGCCCATTGCGGCGATCGGCTTGCCGACCTTGGCGGCCTGCACCACCAGCTTCTGGTCATAGGGGATCAGCACGTCGAGCGGGCGTTCGATCGACCCTTCGAAATCGCTCTGCGCGATCTCGTTCTGGCCGGTGGGCATGACCCGGTTGGCGACGGTCAGCACATGGGTCTGCGGCGCATGGGTCTTGAGCCAGGAGAGGATGCGGATCGTGTCGCGCGCGGCGGCCAGGGTGAATTCGGTCACCAGCACCAGGGTCTGCGCGCTCGTGACCAGCATGGGTTGCTGGATCAGCAGGTTGCGGGGCAGATCGACGATCGTCGTCTCGAAATTGATCCGCATCTCGTCCTGCAATTGCGCAAAGGCGAGACCGTCATTGACGATCGGCGCGCTGATCGGGGCTTCGGCGGACAGGATGGCGAGCTTCGACGTCGCCTTGACCATCGCGCGTTCCAGGAACAGCCCGTCGATCCGCCCCGGATTGTCGATCGCATCGACCAGACCGCGTCCCGGCTCCAGATCGAGCGCGAGTGCGGCGGTGCCGAAATGCACGTCGAGGTCGAGAATGGCGGTCGTCCGATCTAACCGCTCCGCCATCAGCCACCCCAACGAGGTCGCGATCGTCGATGTCCCCACGCCGCCGCGAACGCCCACCACCGCGACGTTGCACGGTGCCTTTTCGGGGGCCGTATCCATCGCGCGCGGGGCGTGAAGGATCGTCCTGGCCTGACCGATGGCGTCGCGCAGCATGTCGGCGTTGATCGGCTTGAGCAGATAATCGTGAAGCCCGCTGGCCATCAGCATGCGGTAGAGGCGAACGTCGTTGACCTGGCCGACCGCGATCACGATCGTGCCCGGCTCGCACACCTCCGCCAGATTGTTGATCTCGTTGGTGGGGTCTGGCGTGTCGCTGAGATCGACCAGCAGGATTTGCGGGCTGGTGCTGACCGACAGGGCCTGGATTGCGCCGCGAAGCCCGCCCTTCAACACCTTGTCGGGCGACCATCCCTGTTCGATGAGGATCGGCCGGACCGCCTCGGCGGTCCAGTCGTCGCAGACATAGGCCTGGATCGGATCGCGCTGGGTCATGACATGCGGGGTCCAGGGGGCGTTCATTGCGACACCCCGCCGCCCGAAGCCATGCCACCGCCGCCCGAGGAATTGGCGCTGCGCAGCGAGGTACCGCCATTGCCAGTCGGTGGGGCGGCGCGCAGAGCGTTGACCGCGCGGCTGCCCATCGCCGGATCGGTCGTGGCCGGACCTTCGACCCCGCGGACCAGATCATTGGGGTTGGCGACCATCGCCGCCAGATTGCGATTGATCGCACAGCCATGATTGGACGCGGTCTGCCCGGACCAGTCGGCGGGGGCGGCATCGCTGCTTGCATCGGGGCATCCGGGCACCGACGCCTGGGCCCGCGTCACGACGACGCGGATGGTCGCAGGCGCCACCGGGCTGCGCGCGATGCCGGAGGGCTGCGCGATCAACAGGCCATAATGGCCGATGACGTCCGCCACTTCGCGATAGGCGCCGGTGGCCTCGCCCGCCGGATCCTCGAGCGTTACGCGGTCGCCATAGCCCAGCCGCAGATTATGCGCCCAGCCATCCAGCCGCCGATCCTCGTCCGCCGCCAGCCGCCCGCCGGATGTGGCGAGGTCCAGCGCATAGCTGGTCTGCGACACGACGGGCTGGTGACGGCTTTCGATCTGCGGCTGGCCGGTGCCCATGCACCCGCCGGTCAACAGCATCAGGCCCAGCGGCATCAGGATTGGCGAGGAGCGACGCATGGGGCGAGACATCCTTGGACGAGCGGTCATTCGGAGAAGCCGGGAGTGGGCGCGCCCTTGCGGACAGCGGAGGGGGATGCAGGTTTCGGCGGAGCGACCGGCACGGCTGCGGCGGCCCCTGCGCTCGGGCGGCCCTGCAGGGGGGCGGCCATGGTCGGAACCGGACGCGGCTGATTCGTGGTGGCGCCCATCTGGCCCAGCAGGATGCGTTCGGCATCATTGGGCGCGCGCTGTCCGTCATTGGGCAGCGCGATGTCAGACGGAGAGTTGACCGGCTTGACCAGATAGGGGGTGATGATGATCACCAGCTCGGTCTCGCTCCGCTTGAACGCGTTGGACCGGAACAGCGAGCCGATCAGCGGCAGGTCGCCCAGCCACGGCGTCTTCTCGATCGAGTTGTCGCGCGAGTTGGACAGCAGCCCTCCGATCATCATGCTCTGGCCCGAACCCAGTTCCAGCGTGGTTTCCGCGCGCCGGGTGGTCAGCGCCGGGATCGAGGTCCCGCCGACCGTCACCGCGCCGACCGACGAAATCTGCGACACTTCGGGCCGGACGCGCAGCGAGATGCGGCCATCGGCCAGCACGGTCGGCGTATAGGACAAGCTGACGCCATATTGCTTATATTCGACCGACACCGCGCCCAGCCCGGTCGCCAGCGGGATCGGGATTTCGCCGCCCGCCAGGAAGGTCGCGGTTTCCCCCGACAGGGCGGTCAGGTTGGGATTGGCGAGCGTCGACACCTGACCCAGCGTCTCGCCCAGATCGATCGCGCCGAGCAGGTCCATCCCCAGCACCCGACCCCCCAGGCCGAGCACCGAGCCCGAGCCGCTGCCGCGATTGAACGTATATTGCGTCGCCGGCTGCCCGGCGGAATTGGTGATGTCGGTGATCGTCCCCGCCCCCGGGCGCCCCGTGGCGAGCCCGAACACGAAGCCGCTGCCATTGCTGTCCCGGTTCAGCAGGTTGACGCCGATCGACTTGACGAAATTGCGGTTCACCTCGGCAATGCGGACCTGGAGATTTACCTGCAACGGCGTCGCGGTCTTCAACCGGCTGATGATCCGGGTGTCCTTGCCAACATAGGCCTGGACGAGCCGTTCGGCTTCGGCCGCGTCGTCGGGGGCGGCGACGGTGCCGGTCAGCAGGATCAGCCCGTTCATCGGCGTCGCGGTGATCGTCGCCTCCGGCATGGCCAGGCGCAGCATCCGGCCGATCGAATCGAGATTGTTGCCGACCCGAACCGTGGTCGCATAGACGACCGCGCCGCCACGCCCCGTGGCCGAGATGCTCGTCTCGCCCGGCTTCTTGCCGAAGATATAGAGCTGGGTCGGCGAACGCACCTGAACGTCCGCGATGCTGTCATCGGCGACGAACAGATCGGTCATCGGACGGGGAAGGGTGATCAGGCGCGCGCGGCCGGTATTGATCTCCAACGCGCCCGATCCGTCGTGCGCGATGGTCGAATCACCGGGTTCGGCGGCGGCTTTCGCCGGAGCTGGCGCGAGGAGCAACGGGGCGAGCATCAGCGCGACGGCCGACCCCCGCGCCGCGCCCGAGAATGTGGATCGCATCGACATCGTCAATTCTTCCCCGCAATGGGTGCGACGCTGGTGGAACTGCCGCGCGAGACCCGCACGACGGGTCCTTGCGCCATGGCGACCTGACCGGCGCCGGCGGCCGCGACGTTCGGCGCCATGCCGCCCGGTGCCGTGGTGCCCTGATCCGGGCCACCGTTCGACTGACGACCGGGCACGGTCCGCCGTTGATAGCGCGATATGTCGCCGCCGGTGACGTAGGAGGCACGGTCGACCTGTGGCTGGGTGATGGCGCCCGCCATCTCGTCGGGGCGGTCCGCCAGTGCACGCAGCGACAGGGAAAGGGTGCCTAGCGTCTGCGCCACGGCCAATTGCTCGGCGATCTTCGGCGTCGCCTCTACGGTGACGGTGGTGAAGGTATGAACCGGCGTCTTGCCATCATCGCCAACCTGCGAATCGGTGCGCTGGTCGGTTGCCAGAACGCGGACGTTGCGCAGAATGGTTTCCGACACCTTCAGCGGCGGGCCATCGCCGCCGCCGGCCACGTCCTGGGTCAGGACGACGTCGATCCGGTCGCCAGGAAACACGAATCCCGCAACCGCGGTCTGGGCGGAGACGGGCACCGTCACGGCGCGCATGCCGGGCGTCAGTGCGGCGGCAAGGAAGCCACGGTCGCCCGGACGCACCACCGCACCCTGGGTCAGCGGCTGCCCGGCAGTGATCGCATAGCGCAGCACCGTGCCCTGCAGCTTCGCCAGATCGGCCTGGCCCTTCACATAATAGGCACCGGCCAGCATGTCCTTGGGCCAGGGCTGGAACTTCAGCGCGGTCGGATCGATGATCGTGCCGACCGGTAGGGTGCGGGTGGCGACCAGGACCTCGTTTTGCGGCACGGGCGGGGCGACGACGACGGCGGCGGCCTCGGCGGGCGGCGCGCTGCTACCGGACGTGATCGTCCGCGCGAATAAGGCGGTCACGCCTGCGATCAGCAGGGCCCCCACCAGCAGTAAGACTTTGCGACTGTCCATCCTGTCTTCTTCGGCCTCGGCGCCGAGCCCGTTGCTCAGCCTATATGCGGCGTTAAGTATGAGGGAATGGGTTAAATATCGGTTCCCGCAGGATCATCAGCGCGGCGATCGCGATGGCGACGCCATACGGCACCTCGATCGCGCGTGCCTCCTCCGGCCCCCCGGCACGGCGTAGGCGATGGTCCACCAACATGAGCAAAGTGAACGCCCCGCCCGCGATCGACATGATCAGCATCATGCGGACCAGCGAGGGCAGGGGCAGCCACAGCGCGATCGCCGCGATCATCTTCACATCGCCGCCACCCATCATCCCGATGCGAAATGCCTGCGCAAACAGCAGGAACACGCCGATCGCGACGCCCAGTTGCCACAGCATGTCGGGCCAGACCGCCATGCCGCTCGCCCACCACCAGAGCGGGGCGAGCAGCGCGATGGCGATGTTCTTGCGATCCGCGATCTCGCGGGTGCGCGCATCCTCGATGCCGGCGGAGAGCAGCAACAGCATCAGCGCCACGATCAGGGCGATGCGGACAATGGTCCATTCCATGGCATAACGCCCTAGACGGCAGGGCTTTCCAAACCGTAACCGGGGATCGGATGACCGACAGCCTTTCCCTCCGCCGAACCTTTCCCGCCGCCGCGCGGGTGACGCGCTGGCATGCGCCGGACGGATGGGATCATCGCCGCTTCGACTGGGCGGCCGAGCGGCCCGTCGGGCGGCTGCTGTTCCAGACCGGCCGGGCCGATATGGTCGAGAAATATCTGGAGGTCTTCGCGCATCTGGTCGCGAGCGGATGGAGCGTGACCGCCTTCGACTGGCGCGGACAGGGCGGATCGGGGCGAATGCTCGCCGATCGGCATATCGGGCATGGCGGCGATTTTGCGGTGCTGGTCGAGGATCTTCGCGTGTTCTGGCGGACTTGGCGGGCGGAGGATGATTCGGCTCTTCCGCATGTCCTGCTCGGCCATTCGATGGGTGGGCATCTTGCGTTACGAAGTGTGGTGGAGGGGGCGGTGGACCCCCAAGCCCTGATCCTGGTCGCGCCGATGCTGGAGCTGCGCCTGCCGACCGGGGCACTGGTCGGCGGCGGCATCATCCGTCTGATGACCCTGCTGGGCCGGGCCGAGCGGGCTATATGGCGCGTCGAGGAAGGGGCGGGGCACCACACCCGCCAGCGCAACCTGACCCATGATGTCGGGCGGTTCGAGGACGAAGCCTATTGGTATGCCCAGTCGCCCGAACTGGCGCTGGGGCCGCCGAGCTGGGGGTGGCTGGCGGCGGCCTCGCGGTCGACACGGTCGCTGCTCCGCGATCGCCGGTTGGATGCCGTCACGCTCCCGACGCTGATGCTGATCGCCGAGGCCGACCGCCTGGTGGACCCGCGCGTGGCGGAGCAGGTCGCCGCGCGGATCGGCGCGCAAATCGAGCGTTTCGGACCGGACGCCGCGCATGAATTGCTGCGCGAGGCGGATCCGGTGCGGCTGCGCGCGCTGGCGGCGATCGATCGGTTTCTGGGCAAGGTCGCCGCATGACCTATGACATTGCGATCGTCGGCGCGGGCATGGCGGGCGCGAGCCTGGCCGCCGCGATCGGCACGCGCGCGCGGGTCGTCCTGATCGAGGCGGAGGATATGCCCGGCCGTCACGCGACGGGGCGTTCGGCGGCCTTCTGGTCGGAAACCTATGGCGGCCCGGCGGTTCAGCCGCTGACCACCGCCTCCGGCCCATATCTGCACGACGGCGGGTATCTGAACCCGCTGGGTTCGCTGCATGTCGGGCGCGTCGAGGACGGTACGCGGATCGAGCGGTTTCTTGCCGATTTCGCTGGCACGGGGGTGGATTTGTCGCGGGCCGATCCCGCCCCCTTTGTCCCCGGTCTTCGCCCCCAATGGGTGCAGGGGATATGGGAGCCGAGCTGCGCCTATATCGATGTCGCGGCGCTGCATGCCGATTATCTGGCGGCCGCACGCGCGGCGGGGGCGGTGCTGATGACCGACGCCGCGCTGCTGTCCGCCGAACGGTGCGACGGAACATGGCGACTGGAGACGCGGGCAGGGCCCGTCCGGGCGACGTTGCTGGTCGATGCCGCCGGAGCCTGGGCCGACGAAGTGGCACGGATGGCGGGCGCCGCGCCGGTCGGCATCACTCCCTATCGCCGGACCATGGTGCAACTCCGTATCGATCCCCCCGCTCCGGAAGGGCTGCCCCATGTCATCGACATATCGGGCGGTTTCTATTTCAAGCCCGAGCCTGGGGGCCGGCTGTGGCTCAGCCCGCATGATGAGACGCCGAGCATCGCTTGCGATATCGCGCCCGAGGAATGGGATGTGGCGGTCGCGATCGACCGGCTGGAGCGGGTGGTCGACTGGCGCGTCGAGGCGGTCGAGCGCCGCTGGGCGGGCTTGCGCAGCTTCGCGCCGGACCGCGCCCCGGTATATGGATTCGATGCGCGCGTGCCGGGCTTCTTCTGGTGTGCGGGGCAGGGCGGTTTCGGAATCCAGACCGCGCCCGCCGCCTCGGCACTGGCGGCGGCATTGCTGCTGGGGGAGGGGCCGGTGCCCGCTGGTGTCGATGCCGCGCGCTATGCGGCGGCGCGGTTCTGACCATGGCCGTCCCATCGATCCGTCACCGGGCAGCGGAGGTCGGCACACTTGTCTGATCGCAGGTCCCCGATCGGAAACGGCGTCACCATCCCGATCGGGGGGAAGCGATAGCGATTTTAGAAGGGCAGCGAAGCGAGATCGGGTTCGACCCATGCCCGGCGCGCAGGCACGCCAAACAACACGTCGCGGCTCCAATGTTCGAGAAGCCATTTCGAATCGCCAAGGTGGGACGCCATCAGCGCCGAATGCACGATGTGGAGAGGCGTGTGTTCGGGGTGCTTGGCAAGGCAGTGAGCCGCACCGCGCATGGATGCCAAGGTGATCGTGTGATGATAACCGCTCGTGTCGGTGTTCGCGGTCTTCGTGGCATCGTTGTATCGGGAAATCAGCAAGCGAATTTCGTCCGCTTCTATCAGGTCGTGTCGATGGCGACAAAGCCAAAGGGCTGCGGCGAAATGACCCGCATGTGTCCACTCGCTCTTCGCCAAGGTGCGATCGATCAGGCCTGACGCGATGCGGTCGATCGCGCCTTCGTCCCGGAAGTACATAGCCCTGTTGTCCTTTTGAATAGGCCCAACCGGCATAAAAAACCCCGCCGATTGGGCGGGGTGTTCAGCGTCAAGCGAAGGGATATGGCCTTTCGCTATCCCATGAGCCGAGCGCGCGCACATACACCGCCGTTGAGATGACGGCGTTGTTGTTGAACATGGGCGGCCACGCGGATCATGCGTGGTTCGTAACATCGATCAATTTTGCGCTCAAGCCGGTCCCCGCGCGCTATCGGAGCGATCGATGGCCGGGCTATTTCCGAAACGTCTCCGCCGCATCGCTGGCCAGCTTGTCGGCGCGTTCATTGTCCGGGTGGCCGGCATGGCCCTTCACCCATTTCCATTCGATCTGGTGACGCTCCGCGGCCGCGACGAGAGCCTGCCAGAGTTCGGCATTCTTGACCGGCTTCTTGTCCGCCGTGCGCCAGCCATTGCGCTTCCAGCCATGGATCCACTTGGTCAGGCCGTCCATCACATAGCGGCTGTCCGTCGACAGCGTCACCGCGCAAGGACGCTTGAGCGCATTCAGCGCCTCGATCGCGGCCATCAATTCCATGCGGTTGTTGGTGGTCAGCGCCTCGCCGCCAGACAATTCCTTTTCATGCGCGCCCGACCGGATCAGCGCGCCCCAGCCGCCGGGGCCGGGATTGCCCTTGCATGCGCCATCGGTGGCGATCTCGACAGGAGTCACAGTCCGGCCTTTCCGTCGCGATAGGCGATATAGCGCCGCCAATAGGCCAGGGGGTCCTTGCGCGTCACCAGTGCGTCGGCAGGGGTGTTGAGCCAGTCCCAGGCTCGCGACAGCGCGAAGCGGAGGCACGCGCCCATCGCCAGCTTCGCGAATGCCGCGCGCTCGGTGTCGGACAGCGGAAAGTGGCGCTCATATCCTTCGACCAGCGCCGCGCCGATGGCGGGCGCATAGGTCTCGCCGGTCGCATCGAAACTCCAGGCCGAGTGCATGACAGCCAGATCATAGACGCGGAAATCGGTGCAGGCGAAATAGAAGTCGATCAGTCCCGTCACCTGATCGCCCAGCACCAGCACATTGTCGGGAAACAGGTCGGCATGGATGACGCAGGTGTCGAGGCTTTGCGCGTCCCAACCGTCGAGCACCGCATCGAGCGCTTCACCCATCGCGTCGTGCAGCCCCGGCTGAATCCAATCGAGATCGCGCCCGCATTGCGCGAACAAGGGGCGCCAGCTCGCATGGCCCATCGAATTGGGGCGGTTCAGCGGAAAGTCCGCCACCGCGCGGTGCATCGCCCCCATCGCGTCCGCCGCCGCCAGCGCCTGCGCCGGGCTGGGATGCGACAGCGACACGCCGGACAGAAACTGGATCAGGCAGGCGGGGCGGGCCGCCAACTCCTGGATCTCGACGCCATCGCGGTCCTTGATCGCGGGCGGCACGGGCAGGCCCTTGGCCGCCAGATGGTCGAGCAGCGCTAGGAAGAAGGGCAGGTCGCCCGCCGCCACCCGCTTTTCGTACAGCGTCAGGATGAACCGCGCGGTCGTGGTATCGACCAGATAATTGCTGTTCTCGACCCCTTCGGCGATGCCCTTGGCCGAGATCAGCTCGCCAGCGTCATAGCGCCCCAGAAACGCCGACAGCGCCTCCGCCGAAACCTGCGTATAGACGGCCATGGATCAGGCGGCCGCTTCCAGCCCGCGGGGCAGCTTGAACGCGATCGTCTCGCGCGTCGTTTCTTCCTCACGCTCTGACACGGTGAAGCGTTCGGACAGGCGATCGACCAGCTCGCGCACCAGCAGCTCGGGCGCGGAGGCTCCGGCGGTCAGGCCCAGCGTCTTCACGCCGTCGAGGAACGCCCAGTCGAGATCGGCGGCACGCTGGATCAGTTGCGCGCGCTTGCCCGCCCGCTCGGCGACCTCGACCAGTCGCAGCGAGTTGGACGAATTGGGCGCGCCGATCACCAGCACCGCGTCACACTCGGCGGCGATCGCCTTGACCGCGGCCTGGCGGTTCGAGGTGGCGTAGCAGATATCCTCGCCGCGCGGCCCCTGGATCGACGGGAAGCGGCGCTGCAACGCCTCGATCGTCGCGGCAGTGTCGTCGACCGAAAGGGTGGTCTGGGTCAGGAAGGCCAGATTGTCGGGATCGGCGGGGGCGAAGGCTTCGACATCGGCGACCGTCTCGACCAGCGACATCGACCCTTGCGGCACCTGGCCGAAGGTGCCGATGACTTCCGGGTGCCCGGCATGGCCGATGAAGACGATATGGCGGCCCATCTCCACCAGCCGCTCGGCCTGGCGATGGACCTTGGACACTAGCGGGCAGGTCGCGTCGAGATAGTCCAGGCCGCGATTCTCCGCATCGGCGGGCACGGATTTGGGGACGCCATGCGCGGAGAAGACGACGTGCGCGTGCGGCGGCACCTCATCCAACTCCTCGACGAAGATCGCGCCCTTGGCCTTCAGGCTGTCGACGACGAACTTGTTGTGGACGATCTCGTGCCGGACATAGACCGGCGCGCCATGCTTTTCGAGCGCGAGTTCGACGATGCGGATCGCGCGGTCCACCCCGGCGCAGAATCCGCGCGGGGCGGCGATCAACAGGTCGAGCGGCGGCTTGGGGGCATCGGTCATGGGCACGGCTCTACGCCATTGCTTGCGCGCGTCCAACCCGGTTCCTATGCTGGCGGCCAAACCGGCATCATGCTTCGGCATATAGAATAGGCGTTTCGACCTGTGAAAGCACCGCTCCTCGTTTCCGTCGCCCTTGCGCTCGTCTTGGGGGGCTGCGCCCGTACCGGAGAGATCGATGCCTCGGGCGGCATCACCGCCGTCCGATCGGCCTGCCCGGTGGTGGGCGTCGCGGCGGGGACGGGCGACGTCACGCTGTTCAAGACGCCGGGCGCGACCGACGAAAAGTCGATCGATCTGGTTGCCAGCATGACCAATGTCCGCGGCAATTGCGCCGATGCGGGAACCGACATCGTGACCACCGTCACCTTCAACGTCGAAGCGCGGCGCACCGACACGAGCGCGGCGCGCGACGTGACCTTGCCCTATTATATCGCGATCGTCCGCGGCGGGACGAACGTCGTCGCCAAGCGGGTCAGCCGCGTCAACGTCCATTTCGACGCGGGCCAGGCGCGCGGACAGGTGGCGGGCGAGGCCTCGGCCACCGTCGCGCGTTCGGCGGCGACGCTGCCCGACGAGGTTCGCGAAAAGCTGACCCGCCGCCGCAAGGCCGGGGACGAGGATGCGGCGGTCGATCCGCTGACCCAGCCCGACGTCCGCCAGGCGGTGGCGAGCGCCAGCTTCGAGGCGCTGGTCGGGTTCCAGCTGACCGATGCGCAACTGCGGTACAACGCGACGCGCTGATCCGGTCCTTCCTGGCGGGGGGGCTTGCCACGCGGGTTACCGTGCGTGAAAGCCCCCTGCGTCTTGCCTGCGGCCTGTCGACTCTTCTCTCAGGGAAAGAATATTGGCGACGCCATCCCCAATATTTGCGCATGCTCCTTGCTGTCGCCAATTGACTTGAACCCACGCGCCCGGCAGAGGGCGCGGCGTCGATGTCGGACATGTCCGACATAGGCGCGCGCGGGAGAGCGCCGGGTGCATCTTTCAGATGACACAGCCCGGCCGCCGAAGGAGCAACCACCCCGGAATCTCTCAGGCAAATGGGACCGCGCGATCGCCATCGACACTCTGGAAAGCGCGCCTCGACCCCGGTCGCGGCGCCACCGAAGGGGTAAGCCGGAATCTCCGGCGAAAGCTCTCAGGTTCCGTGACAGAGGGGGATCGGATCGGGTAAGGACACACGCGTCCCTAGCCGACACCCTTTTGATGGAGACCGGCCCCGTGAGCGACGCAACCGACCTGAATATAGAAGACGCCCCCGAGGGTCAGGAGATCATCCAGACGCTGCCGCTGGACGCCTGGCACCGTGCGCGCGGCGGGCGGATGGTCCCGTTCGCCGGATACGAGATGCCCGTCCAGTATGAAGGCATCATGGCCGAGCATCTGTGGACCCGCGAGTCGGCCGGGCTGTTCGACGTCAGCCATATGGGCCAGGTGGTCTTCACCGGCGACAATGGTCTGGCCCCGGTCATCACCGCGCTGGAAAAGGTCCTGCCGGGCGACATCACCGGCCTTGGCGATCGTAAGAATCGCTATTCGCTGCTGCTCAACGAAGAGGGCGGCATCCTCGACGACCTGATGGTGACGAAGCGCACCCTCGATGGCGCGGACGAACTCTACATGGTCGTCAACGGCGCGACCAAATATGACGACATCGCCTATCTGCTCGACTTCATCCCCGACGATGCGACGCTGAACCTGCTCGACGAGCAGGCGCTGCTGGCGCTCCAGGGGCCCAAGGCGGTCGATGCGCTGTCGCGGATCGTGCCGGGCGTCGAGGCGCTGGTGTTCATGACCGCCGCCGACTTCCTGTGGAACGACGTGCCGCTGTGGATCAGCCGCTCGGGCTATACCGGCGAGGACGGTTACGAAATCTCGATCCCCGCCGAGCATGCCGCCGCATTCGCCGACCTGCTGTGCGAGCAGGCGGAAGTGAAGCCGATTGGCCTGGGCGCGCGCGACTCGCTGCGTCTGGAGGCGGGGTTGCCGCTCTATGGCCATGACCTCGACCCCGAGACGACGCCGGTGATGGCCGATCTGGGCTTCGCGCTCGCCAAGAAGCGCCGCGAGGCGGCCGACTTCCTGGGTGCCGAGCGTATCCTCGCCGAGCGCGAGAACGGCCCCGCCGTCAAGCGCGTCGGCCTGACCGTCGCGGGCCGCCAGCCGGTGCGCGAAGGCGCGTCGGTGGTCGCCGAGGATGGTTCGGTCATCGGCCGCGTGACCAGCGGCGGCTTCGCCCCCTCGATGGGCGCGCCGATCGCCATGGCCTATGTCCCCACCGAGCTGGCGACGCCCGGCACGACCCTCAAACTGCTTCAGCGCGGCAAGACCCATGACGCCACCGTCACGGCCATGCCGTTCGTCCCCCATCGTTACGTTCGTTCAGGAGCCAAGTGACCATGAGCCGCTATTTCACCGAAGATCATGAGTGGATCGACGTCGACGGTGATGTCGGCACGGTCGGCATCTCCGATTATGCGCAGGGTGCGCTGGGCGACATTGTGTTCGTCGACGTCCCCGAGGAAGGCCGCGAGCTGTCCAAGGGCGACGAGGCCGCCGTGGTCGAGTCGGTCAAGGCCGCCTCGGACGTCTATGCGCCCGTCTCGGGCACCGTGATCGAGGGCAATGCCCAGCTGTCGGACGAGCCCGCGCTGGTCAACACCGATCCCGAAGGCGAGGGCTGGTTCTTCAAGATCACCCTGTCGGACGCGTCGGAGCTGGACGGCCTGATGGACGAAACCGCCTACGCCGCGTTCGTCGCGAAGCTCTAACCTTCTTACTCTCCTCCCGCAGGCGGGAGGGGCTGGGGGAGGGGACTCGCTCTCCCCCGATCATCAGGCTTGTTGAAGCCGACTGCCCTCCCCCGACCCCTCCCGCCTGCGGGAGGGGAGAAGAAGGGAAGGGCGATGACCCCTCGATCCGCGAGGTTTTCGGGGTGAGGGGCGGAGAAATGGAACGCATGCGCTACCTGCCCCTTACCTCTTCCGACCGGGCCGAGATGCTCTCGGTCATCGGCGCGGGATCGGTCGACGACCTGTTCGTCGACGTGCCCGAATCCGCCCGCCTGTCCGGCCCCATCGAAGGGCTGCCCAACCACGCCTCCGAACTGGCGGTCGAGCGGCACATGACCGCGCTCGCGCGCAAGAATATCGTGGCGGGCGACGTGCCCTTCTTCCTGGGCTGCGGCGCGTACCGCCATCATGTCCCCGCCAGCGTCGATCACCTGATCCAGCGCGGCGAGTTCCTGACCGCCTATACGCCCTATCAGCCGGAAATCGCGCAGGGCACGCTGCAGATGCTGTTCGAGTTCCAGACGCAGGTCGCGCGTCTGCTCGGCACCGATGTCGCCAACGCCTCCATGTATGACGGCTCGACCGCGTGCTGGGAAGCGATCGGCATGGCGCGGCGTATCACCAAGAAGTCCAAGGCGATCCTTTCCTCGGGCCTGCACCCGCATTATGTCTCGGTCGCCAAGACGATGGCGAAATATACCGGCGACATGCTGGAAACCGGCACGCCCGTCCTGACTGCCGAGACCGATATCGACCAGATGATCGCGGCGATCGATGGCGACACCAGTTGCGTCGTCGTCCAGTATCCGGACATTCTCGGCCGCATCGCCGACCTGACTCCGCTGGCCGAAGCGTGCCACGCCAAGAAGGCGCTGCTGATCGCCGTCGTGACCGAGCCGGTCGCGCTGGGCGCGATCCGCAGCCCGGGCGAAATGGACGCCGACATCGTCGTCGGCGAAGGCCAGTCGCTGGGCGTCGGGTTGCAGTTCGGTGGGCCTTACGTGGGCCTGATGGGCTGCAAGGATAAGTATATCCGCCAGATGCCCGGCCGCTTCTGTGGCGAGACGGTGGACGCGGACGGCAAGCGCGGCTTCGTGCTGACACTGTCGACCCGCGAGCAGCATATCCGCCGCGAAAAGGCGACGTCGAACATCTGCACCAATTCGGGTCTGTGTGCGCTCGCCTTCTCGATCCACATGACGCTGCTGGGCGAGGCGGGGCTTCGCCGTATGGCGGGGATCAACCATGCCAATGCCTGCCGCGCGGCGGATCGTCTGGCGAAGGTGCCGGGCGTCCAGCTGGTCAACGACGTGTTCTTCAACGAATTCACGCTCGATCTGGGGCGTGAAGCGCGCCCGATCGTGCGGACGCTCGCCGAGCGCGGCGTGCTGGCGGGCGTATCGCTCGGCCGGCTCTATCCGGGCGAGGATGCACTCGCGAACGGACTGGTGGTGGCAGTCACCGAAACGGTGACGGCGGAGGATATCGAGACGCTTGCCCAAGCGCTTGAGGAGGTGCTGGCATGACGATCAACCAGAGCGGCTGGAAGCCTACGAGCCCCGAGGCCAAGGACGGCGAAGCGCAGGCGACCTTCACCGGCAACCGCGCGCTGATGCTGGAAGAAAAGCTGATCTTCGAGATCGGCGATGACAAGACCACCGGCGTCGACTTCGCCGAGGGCGATGTCGCAGGTTCGCGTCTGGGCGACCTGTCCCGCAAGGCCCCGATCGGCCTGCCGGGCCTGTCGGAGCCGGAAACGGTCCGCCATTACACCCGTCTGTCGCGCCAGAATTACGCGATCGACCTCGGCCTGTTCCCGCTGGGTTCGTGCACGATGAAGCACAATCCGCGCCTGAACGAGAAGATGGCCCGCCTGCCGGGCTTCAGCGACGTTCATCCGCTGGCACCCGTCGATACGGTGCAGGGCGCGCTGGAGGTCATTCACCAGCTGGCGCACTGGCTGGTCACGCTGACCGGCATGACCTCGGTCGCGATGAGCCCCAAGGCGGGCGCGCATGGCGAGCTGTGCGGTATCCTCGCGATCAAGGCGGCGCTGGAGAAGCGCGGCGAGGGCCATCGCAAGGTGATCCTGGTCCCCGAATCGGCGCACGGCACCAACCCGGCGACGGCGGCCTTTGCGGGCTTCTCGGTCGAGGACATCCCCGCGACCGCGGACGGGCGTGTCGACACGGCGGCGCTGAAGGCGCGGCTGGGACCGGACGTGGCGGGCGTGATGATCACCAACCCGAACACCTGCGGCCTGTTCGAGCGGGACCTGAAGGACATTTCCGACGCGGTCCATGCGGCGGGCGGCTATGTCTATTGCGACGGCGCGAACTTCAACGCCATCGTCGGGCGCGTGCGTCCGGGCGACCTGGGCGTCGATGCGATGCACATCAACCTGCACAAGACCTTCTCGACCCCGCATGGCGGCGGCGGGCCGGGTTCGGGGCCGGTGGTGTTCTCGGAGGCGCTGACGCCGTTCGCGCCGCTGCCGTTCGTCGAGAAGACGGGCGAGGGCTTCCGCCTGGTCGAGGAAGAGAATGCCGAGGACCATCATGCGGACAGCTTCGGCCGCATGGTCGCCTTCCACGGCCAGATGGGCATGTTTACCCGCGCGCTGACCTATATCCTCAGCCACGGCGCGGACGGGCTGCGCCAGGTCGCCGAGGATGCGGTGCTCAACGCCAACTATGTCCTGCGCTCGCTGGAGACCACGCTCGACGCCCCCTTCGCCAAGAGCGGCCCGTGCATGCACGAAGCCATCTTCTCGGACGAGGGGCTGGCCGAGGGCTTCTCGACGATCGACGTCGCCAAGGCGCTGATCGACGAGGGTTTCCACCCGATGACCATGTATTTCCCGCTGGTCGTCCACGGCGCGATGCTGGTCGAGCCGACCGAAACCGAGTCGAAGGCCGCGCTGGATCAGTTCATCGGCGCGCTGGCGTCGGTGGCGGAGCGGGCCAAGGCGGGCGACCCGTCGCTCAAGACCGCGCCGCACTTCGCGCCGCGCGCACGCCTCGACGAGACGCTGGCCGCGCGCAAGCCCGTGCTGGTGTGGAAGGACAAGGCGGCCTGATCGGCTGTTCCCCGCGCCGCCCGAGCGGTGGCGCGGGGGCATCGTCATCCCGGCGCAGGCCGGGATCTCTCGCGATCGTCAGCTGCCGTCGCCAAAGGCCCCAGCCTTCGCTGGGGCGACATCGCTAGAGCGCGGTAAACAGGCAAATTCCGCCCAGGATCACGCCGGGCGCATTGGCGAAGACGATCGGCCAGTCCCGCTTCTCGCGCAAAAAGCCATAGGCGACCCAGAGCGAGCAGTTCACCATCGTCGCCAACGGCTGAATCACCGAACCCTTCTGGCCCGCCAGGTTGAGTTGGATCTGGTCGATATAGGACAGGTACATGGCCACCGCCGTGGCGGTCGCGATCCAGCCGAGCAGCATCAATTTCCGTTCGCTCACAGCCGTTTGGTCTCCTTCTTCATGACAGATAAATCGATTGAAGCCTGGTGCTGCAACGCGCAAGCGGGGCAGGATGCTCCGGGGCGGAAAAGGGACGAGCATGCGCTTTGACACAAGCGACGCGACGACGCTGGAGACGATCCTGAGCTGGCGCCGCGACGTCCGCCATTTTCGCACCGATCCGATCGACGAGGCGGTGCTGGCGCGGCTGGCCGAGACGATGGCGCTGGCCCCCTCGGTCGGCAATGCCCGGCCCTGGCGGGTGATCCGCGTCGAGGACCCCGCATTGCGCGCCGCCGTCCGCGCCGATTTCCGACGCTGCGACGAAGAGGCGGCGGCCGATTATGCCGACGAACAGGCCGCGGCGTATCGCGCACTGAAACTGGCGGGCCTGGACGCCGCGCCGGTCCAGCTGGCGGTCTTCACCCATGTCGATCCGGCGGAGGGGCACGGCCTGGGCCGCCGCACCATGCCCGAGACGCTGCGCCAGTCGACCGCGATGGCGATCCACACGCTCTGGCTGGCGGCGCGGGCGGCCAATCTGGGCATGGGAATGGTCTCGATCCTCGACCCCGCCGCCATGGAGCGGATCTTCAAGGTGCCCCAGGACTGGAGCTTCGCCGCCTATCTCTGCCTCGGCCATGCCGAGTGGGACGACGATACCCCGCTGCTCCACCGTGCGGGTTGGCAGGAGAATGCGCCGAAGCGGTGGGAGGTGCGGTAAATAAGCCCTCCCCTTGCAGGGGAGGAATAACGTCAATCCTCCGCGGCGGCGGAGATCGTCTGCTGCTTGCCCAGCCGCTGCTCGCGCCAGACGATGAACAATCCGCTGGCGATGATGACCGGGGCGCCCAGCCAGGTTCCGGCCGTGGGCAAGGCCCCGAAGATCAGCCAGCCATAGACGGTCGCCCAGATCAGGCCCGAATATTCCATCGGCACGACGGCGGCGACGGGGGCCAGCCGCGATGCACCGGTCAGTGCCAGCTGTCCCATGCCGCCCGCCAGCCCGATCGAGACGAGCACCACCCAGGTCAGCGGATCATGCATCTTCAGGTGGAAGGCATAGGGCAAGGCGATGAAGGGCAGAGTCAGGATGGTGAAATAGAAGACGGTCGTGGTCGCGGGCTCGTCGCGCAACTGGCGCAGCACGATCGCGACTATCGCCACGAACATCGCCGCCATCAGCCCGACGCCCGCCCCGAACATCGACATGTCGCTCGCCCCTGGCCGCACGACGAGCAGCACGCCCGCAAAGCCGACCAGCACCGCGCTCCACCGTTGCAGCCCGGTCTTCTCCCCCAGCACCAGCGCGCCGAGCAAGGTGGCGAAGATCGGCACGGTGAACTGGAAGGTCGTCGCCTCGGCCAGCGGCAGCAGCATGACCGCGCCGAAAGTGAAGACCATGCCGACCAGCCCGACCATCGCCCGCTTGGCATGACCCTTCAACCGGGTGGTGCGCAGCGACGCCAGCCCCGGCCCCGCCATGACGAAGGCGAGCACGACCGGCAGCGCGCAAAGCTGTCGAAAGAACATGGTTTCGAACAAGGTCGCCCCACGCGACTCGGCCAGCTTCACGAGCGCCGACATGGTCGACAGGAAGAAGATGGCGATCAGGCGCAGGCCGATGCCTTTGAGCACGCGGTCATCGGACATTGGGGGGCTCCTAGCCCGTGCGATGCTGTGACGAAAGGCCGCATGCGCCCGCCCTCTTGGCGAAACCGGGTCTTTGCCGCTATCGGGCGGGCATGAAGCATGCTCTGTCCGTCACCCGCGACGCGGATTTCTCCGCCTGGTATCAGTCCGTCATCGCCGAGGGCGACCTGGCCGAGGAATCGGGCGTCCGGGGCTGCATGGTCATCCGCCCCTGGGGCTATGGCATCTGGGAGCGCATTCAGCGCCTGCTCGATGATCGCATTAAGGCGACGGGGCATGAGAATTGCTATTTCCCGCTCTTCATCCCGCTCAGCTATTTCGAGAAGGAAGCGGAGCATGTCGACGGCTTCGCCAAGGAAATGGCGGTCGTCACGCATCACCGGCTGATCGCTGACGGCAAGGGCGGGCTGGTCCCCGATCCCGAGGCGAAGCTGGAAGAGCCGCTGGTCGTCCGCCCGACCTCGGAAACGGTGATCGGCACCGCCTTTGCCCGCTGGGTTCAGTCGTGGCGCGATCTGCCGGTGCTGATCAACCAGTGGGCCAATGTCGTCCGCTGGGAAATGCGGACCCGCATGTTCCTGCGCACCGCCGAGTTCTTGTGGCAGGAGGGGCATACCGCCCATGCCACGGTGGACGAGGCGCGCGCCGAGACGATCCAGATGCTGGAAGTCTATCGCAGCTTCGCCGAGGACTGCCTCGCCATGCACGTCATCGCGGGCGAGAAGCCCGAGAATGAGCGTTTCCCCGGCGCGGTCGAAACCTATTCGATCGAGGCGATGATGCAGGACGGCAAGGCGCTGCAGGCTGGGACCAGCCATTTCCTGGGCGACAATTTCGCCAAGGCGCAGAATATCCGTTTCCAGAATGCCGAAGGCGGGCTGGACTTTGCCCAGACGACCAGCTGGGGCGTGTCGACCCGGATGATCGGCGGCATGATCATGGTCCACGGCGACGATGACGGGATGCGCGTACCGCCCAAGGTCGCCCCGTGGCAGGTGGTGATCGTGCCGATGGTGCGCGACCAGCCCGAGGACGAGGCGCTGCTGAGCTATTGTCGCGACCTGCAAAAGGAACTGGTGGGCCAGTCCGCGTTGGGCGAGCCGATCCGCGCGATGGTCGATGCGCGCGCGCAAAAGGCCGCCAACAAGCGCTGGGGCTGGGTCAAGAAGGGCGCACCGGTCATCATCGAGGTCGGTGGGCGTGACATGGCGGGCGGTAACGTCTCGGTGATCCGCCGCGACCGGCTGTACCGCGAGGACGGCAAGCTCGACTCGGTCGTGCAGCCGCGGGGCGACTTCGTGTCGGGGATCGAGGCGCTGCTCGCCGACATTCAGGGCGAACTCCATCGCCAGTCGGCCGAGCGGCTGAAGGCGCAGATCGTCCCCGTGGACGATTGGGCGGGCGTCGAGGCGCATTTCGCCGAAGGGCAGAAGAACCCCGGTTGGGTCGATGTCCGCTGGGCCAAGCCGACCGGTGAGGAACTGGAGCAGGTGGTCGAGAAGCTGAAGGGCTTGAAGCTGACCATCCGCAACGCGCCGATGGGCCAGACCGGATGCGATGACGGCCCCTGCATCTTCACCGGCCGCGCGGGCGTAGAGCGGGTGCTGATCGGGCGGGCTTACTAAAAGCTCGCTCCAAAACCGTAACCACCCCGGCGGAGGCCGGGGTCCAGCTCCACTAGGATTGCGGAGGCGCTGACCCATTGGCCTCCCACGCCCTGCCGTCACATTGCATCGAATGCGTTGCATCTGGGCCCCGGCCTCCGCCGGGGCGGGGTTTATCCGTGGACCAACCCCGCCCAAGGCAGGTCCGGCCCGGCGGGAATGATGCCAGTCGGGTTCAGCTCCAGATGGCTGGCATAATAATGTGTCTTGATGTGATCGAGATGCACGGTGTCGGCGATCGCGGGGATGGCCAGCATGCGTTCCAGCAGCCCTTCCAGCGCCGGATAATCCTGCACCCGGCGGACATTGCATTTGAAATGCCCATGATAGACCGCGTCGAAGCGGACGAGCGTGGTGAACAGCCGAATATCCGCCTCGGTCATCCGATCGCCGACCAGCCATTCGCGACCCGTGAGTCGCTCCTCCAGCCTGTCGAGTTCGGCGAATAGCGGGGCGACGGCCTCGTCATACGCCTCTTGGCTTTTGGCGAAGCCGCACTTGTAGACGCCGTTGTTCACCCCGTCATAGACGTCTGCGTTGATCGAATCGATCTCGTCGCGCCATTCGGCGGGGTAATAATCCCCCTCCAGCGCTCCGAGCCCGTCGAAGGCGCTGTTGAACATCCGGATGATCTCGGCAGACTCGTTGCTGACGATCGTGTCGCGGTCCTTGTCCCACAAGACCGGCACCGTCACCTTACCGGTGTAACCCTCTCGCGCACGGGCGTAGAGTTGCCACAGATAGTCCGCGCCGTGCAGCGTGTCGCCGGTCCCGCCCCGTGTCGTCGCGAAGGTCCAGCCATTCTCGCGCATCAGCGGGTCGACCACCGACAGGTCGATCATCGACTCCAGTCCCTTGAGCGCCCGCAGGATCAGCGTCCGGTGCGCCCAGGGACAGGCATAGGAGACATAGAGGTGATAGCGCCCGAGCTCGGCCCGGTGACCGGGCTGGCCGTCGGGGCCCGGGCCTCCGTCCGCCGTCACCCAGTCGCGGAAGCCGGAATCGGGGCGCTTGAAGCTGCCCTTTTCGTCCGACTTAAACAGCCCGTCGGCGTGCCAGACGCCGTCCACCATATTGCCCATGCATGATCTCCTTTTGGGGAGGTTACGCATGGGGGCGGGGAGCGATCCCCCGTTTTCCTCCCCTGCAAGGGGAGGGGGAACCATGCGAAGCATGGTGGAGGGGTGTCGCCCTGCCACCTCCCCTTCCAGGGCAGGAATGTATTAGCGCCGCTTGCCGTTGTGGCGGATATTTGCGGGCCTGCCGCGCCGTTTCAGCACGCGGCGCGGCTCGGGCTTGGCGCCCTTGCCGTCGGGCAGCTCGAAGCGCAGCGCCCCCGACACCGGGTTTGCCTCCGCCAGACGCAGCGGCAGGCGCTGGCCCAGCTTGTAGATTTCGCGCGTCTTTTCGCCGAGCAGTTGCTGCGAGGCTTCGTCATAATGGAAGTAATCGCCGCCCAGGTCGCGGATCGGCATCAGCCCGTCCCCGCCCACGCCGTCGACCGTCGCGAAGAAGCCGAAATTGGTGACACCGGTGATCCGCGTCTCGACCACCTGGCCGACATGCTCGGACAGATAGGCCGCGACATAGCGGTCGATCGTCTCGCGCTCCGCCTCCATTGCGCGACGCTCATATTGGCTGATCGACGTGCCCAGCCGCTCCATCTCTTCGCCCTCGGGCAGCAACCCGCTATCGCCCAGCTTGTACGCGCCGACCAACGCACGGTGGACGACGAGGTCGGCATAGCGCCGGATCGGCGAGGTGAAATGCGCATAGGAGCCGAGCGACAGCCCGAAATGCCCCTGATTGACCGGGGCATAATAGGCTTGGGTCTGCGAACGCAGAATCTGCTCCATCACCTGCGGTTTGAAGTCCGCGTCGCCGATCTTGTCGATGATGCGGTTGAAGGTCGCTGGGCGGATCACCTGGCCCATGGCGAAGGGGATGTCGAAGGTTTCAAGATATTCCTTCAGCGCGACCAGCTTGGTGCGGCTGGGCACCTCATGGACGCGGTACATCACGGGTGCCTTCTTCGCCCCCAGCGCCTTGGCGGCGGCGACGTTGGCGGCGATCATGTAATCCTCGATCAGCCGGTGCGCATCCAGCCGCGCGCGCGGCGCAACCGACAGGATGCGGCCATTCTGGTCGAGCACCACCCGCCGCTCGGGCAGGTCCAGGTCGAGCGGCTCGCGCGCATCCCGCGCCTTCGCCAGCGCGGCCCAGCAGTCCCAGAGCGGCCGCAGCGCCGTCTCGGTCAGCGGATGCGAGAGTTCGCCGTCTATGGCAGCCTGCGCATCCTCATAAGCGATGTTCGCCGCCAGCCGCACGACCGCGCGGGTGAAGCGGAAGCCCTTGAGCTTGCCGTCCTTCGTCACCTGCAAGTGACAGGCGAGCGCGGCGCGGTCCTCGCCTTCCTTCAGCGAACAGACATCCGCCGACAGGATTTCGGGCAGCATCGGCACGACGCGGTCGGGGAAATAGACCGAATTGCCCCGCCGCCGCGCATCCTTGTCGATCGCCGAGCCGGGGCGGACATAGAAGCTGACATCCGCGATCGCGACGATGGCGCGCCAGCCCTCGGGATTGGCGGGATCGTCGTCAGGCGCGGCCCAGACCGCGTCGTCATGGTCGCGCGCATCGACCGGGTCGATCGCGACGATGGGCAGGTCGCGCAGGTCTTCACGGTCGTCGCCCAAGGGCTGGCGCGCGACCCGCTCGGCCTCCTCCAGCGTTTCGGGCTGGAAGCGGTCGGGAATCTCGAACTTGTGGATCGCGATCAGCGAGAAGCTGCGCGGGGCGAAGGGATCGCCCAGCCGCTCGACCACCTTTGCGGTGATGCGCGGCGGGCGGCCCGCCTTCTCGGCCAGCACCAAGTCGCCCGCTTCCGCGCCGCCGGTGTCCGACACCATCATCTCGCGCCGATCCTTCTTGTCGACGCTGGTCAGCCAGAAGCGCCCGGCCTCCTCGCGCAGCACGCCCAGCACCTGTTCGGAGGCAGGCGCGATCGTCTTCATGACATGCGCGATCCAGCCGCCGCCCGCCTCCTCGGTCCGCGCCAGCACACGCTGGCCGATGCCGAGTTGCCCACGCTTGCGTTCGCGGATGCGCAGGCGGGGGATGGGCACGCCGTCCGCTTCCCAGCGTTCCGGTTGGCCCCACACATTGCCGCCGTCATCGACATCGACGACGCGCAGCACCGTCACCTTGGGCAAGCCGCCCATCTTGTGGAAGGCGCGGCCCGGTGCGCTGTCGATCAGCCCTTCGTCGGCCATGTCCTTTAGCAGCGCCTTCAGCCCGATCTTCTCCTGCGCGGACAGGCCGAAGGCGCGCGCGATCTCGCGCTTGCCCGCCGGCTGGTCCGACTGTTCGATAAAGGAGAGGATTTGCTCACGGGTCGGCAGACCCGGTTGGGGTTTCTTCATGGCTCCGAGATAGGGGGTGGCAAGGGCGGCGTCACCCCCGCTCGTCCATTCCCTCTCTTGTCGGGAGGAGGAACGTCTTCGGCTTGCGCGACCGACCTTATCATGGTCCAATATAGGACCATTATGTGTAGCGGGACGGGTGCAGGATGATGAGTATATGGGCTTCGGCCGCGATCCTGGCGGCGGTTCCGGCAGGAGGAGCGCAGGCCGATCTGGACCGGCTCGCCGCCACATTGGGCTATCGCTACACCATCCTGACCAACCGCCCGGCGTCCTGCCCGGCTGGCATTCCACGCTGTTTCGAGGCGGACATCGCGATCGCCGTGCCTGCCGATGCGCCCAGCCTGCCGGTCGAGATACGCTATAGCCTGGTCAACCCGGTATTGAAGATCGACAGCGATGCCTTCGACAACCGGACGATCAACGGCGATCTGAACATCCTGACGCTCAAGCCCGGTCGCCGCCTGATGCCAGGACAAATCTATCATGTGAAGCTGACGGCCTTGGGGGCGTTTTTCTCCCGCAATCACATGATGCCCAACGCCACGCTGGCCGCGCCCGGTCTTGCGCCGCGTGTGATCGCGGCCACCCGGACCGGCACCGACGCCGAGACGGGGCTGGAGACCCTGGATTTCGTCGCGCCGATGACCGACGAGGCTGCGCTGGCCCGAAGCGCGCCCGACGACCAGACCGTCTGGCGCACGCCCGAGCGCGCCTTCGCCCTGTATGCCGAGCGGGGAAGCGCGACCCCGGTCGATGTGGCGATCCTGCCAAAGCCGCTATCGGCCACCCGGCCGGGCGGCGCGCCGGTCGATCTGTCCCAGGGGCTGCGCATCACGACCAGCGGGATCGACCGCGCCGCCATCGCGCCTGCGGTGGCCGGAATGCCGGCGGGCACGGTGCCGCTGACCATCCGCAAGCAGACCGGGATCGCGCCCGAGGGCTATCGCCTGAAAATCGGCGATGGGCGGATCGACATCGTGGCGGCGGACGCGGCAGGGGCGTCCTATGGCTTGCGTTCGCTGGCGCAGCAGATGGCGGCAGAGGGAAGGACGCTTCGCCCGCTGACCGTGGAGGACGCGCCACGATATGGCTTTCGCGGGCTGCATATCGATCTGGCGCGCAACTTCCACAGCAAGGCGGAAATCCTGAAGCTGATCGAGCAGATGGCCGCGTATAAGCTCAATATGCTGCACCTGCACCTGGGCGATGACGAGGGGTGGCGATTGCAGATCGCCGCGCTACCCGAGCTGACCGAGGTGGGCGCCTATCGCTGCGACGACATTACGGAGACGACCTGCCTGCAACCCCAGCTTGGGGCCGATCCGGCGCGCGATGCGCCGACCAATGGCTATCTGACCGCCGCCGACTATTCCGACATTCTTCGCGCGGCCAAGGCGCGGCAGATCGACGTCATCCCTTCCTTCGACATGCCGGGCCATTCGCGCGCGGCGATCCGGTCGATGGAAGTGCGCTATCGGCGGCTGATGGCGAAGGGCGACCGCGCCGGGGCGGAACGCTATCGCCTGGTCGAACCGGGCGACACCACCCGCTATTCCAGCGTGCAGCATTATGACGACAACACGCTGAACGTCTGTATCGACAGCACCTATCGCTTCATCGACACGGTGATCGACGCCATAGCGGGCCTGCACAGGGCGGCGGGGGTGCCGCTGACCACCTATCATATCGGCGCGGACGAGACGGCGGGGGCGTGGAAAGAATCGCCCGCCTGCAAGGTCGTCATGGCGCGCGATGGGCTCCAGCCCCAGCAACTGGGCGCGCGCTTCATCGAGCGGGTTGCCGCCGACCTCGCCAAGCGCGGCATCGCGGTCGCGGGGTGGAGCGATGGCCTGGGCCATACCGATCCCGCCCGGATGCCCGCCAAAGTCCAGACCAATATCTGGAGCAACCTGCACGCCGGCGGCGTGGCCGAGGCGCATGGCCAGGCCAATCGCGGGTGGAAGACGGTGCTGTCGATCCCCGATCTGGGCTATTTCGACATGCCCTATGCCGCCGATCCGAACGAGACCGGCTATGACTGGGCCTCGCGCGGGGTGGACAGTTTCCAGGTGTTCGGCTTCATGCCGGGCAATCTGGCGGCCAATGCGGCGCTGATCCCCAATATCCTGGCCCAGCCCAAGGCCATTGCCGACACGACCCCGCTACAGCCCGGCCGTGCGATCGCGGGGATTCAAGCGCAATTGTGGAGCGAGACGGTCCGTCGCGACAGCCAGGTCGACTATATGCTGTTCCCCCGCCTGCTGGCGTTGGCGGAACGTGCCTGGAGCAAGCCGGACTGGGAGCCCGCCTATGTCGCGGGGGCGGGCTATACGCCCGGCGATGCGCGCGTGGACCGCGCCAAGCTGTTGACCGGCTGGCAGGATTTCGCAGGGCGGACGGGCGTGCAGATGCGGATGCTCGACCGGGCGGGCGTGACCTATCGCCTCGCCCCGCCGGGTGCGCGGATCGTCGGCGGCAGGCTGGAGGCCAATGCCGAGTTTCCCGGCACCCCGATCGAGTATCGCATGGGCGGCGCCACCGCATGGCGGCGCTATGATGGGCCGGTGGCGGTGACGGGGGCGGTCGATCTCCGCACCCGCACCCCTGATGGCCGCCGCGCCAGCCGGACGGTTACGGTTTCGCCGTAACCGCGATCAGGCTCGGTGCGTCCACGATGAACCGGTCGAGCACGCCGTCGGCGATCTTGATCGGTCCGTCGAACCGCACCGCACCCGGAATGCTTTGAACGGCGGCGGCCTGCGCGGCGATCCGCTTGGCATCGGCAAAATAGCGGCTTGCGGCAGGATTGCCCCGGTCGGCGGCATTCAGTCCGGCCGCACTCTGCTGCAACGCGCGGCCCCAAAGCTGCATCGCGTCGAGCCAGGGAGCCGCCTGCTCGGCAAAGGCCGGATCGGCGACGCCCGCGCGGATCGTGTCGGGGGCGTCGGCCAGCGCATCGGCCTTGGCGTGCAATTCGGCAAGCGCGGCGCGCCGCTCCGCCTCGCCGCCATTCGCCAACGCCTCGCGGACATGGTCGAGCAGAGCCTTCAGCTTGGGCGCCTGTTCCTGCCAGGGCTGGCTGCCGAAGGTCGGGGCCAGATGCTGGGTATCGAACAGCTCCAATAGCGCCGCCGCCGCCCGTGCATCGCCCCCCGCCAGATCGCGCGCGGCATAATGCCAGGTGCGGTCGGCGTCATAGCCCTTGTCGTTCCATCCGAACGCCAGCACGCCCGTCACCGCGACCCGGCTGGGCGCTTCCTGGTTCATCGGGTTGGACAGGATGCCGGTCAGCTCGGACGACAGCCCCGCCTCGCGCTTGGCATAGGGGGCCAGGAGCAGCCGCCCGGCGGAACTCGCATAGTCGTTGACCGGATAATTGTCCCAGAGCAGCGTCTTCCGCCCAAACGCCTTGGTCGCGGCCTTGGCATCGGGGATGGAAATGGCGGGCGGCACGACATCGGTGCCGGTCCATTGCACGACGATACGCGGGTCCAGGTGCGCGCGCAGAGCCGCCTTATAGGGGCTTTCCTTCGCGTCATAATATTCGGTCGGCACCATGATCAGCGGGCGTGAGGCTGGATCCTGCTTGAGCAGATCGGCCTGGACTGAGTTCAGCAGCTTCGACTGCGCGACGCCTGCCGCCTCTGCGCCCGAAGGGCCGAAGGCGGCCTTGTCCGTGTCGCAATTCCACTTTTGATATTCGATGTCGTCCAAAGCGACATAGAAGCTGTGCACGCCGATCCCGCGCAGCGCGGCGAATTTGCGCAACAGCGCCTGTTCGTCCGCCGGATTGGAGAAACAGATGCTGGGCCCCGGCGAAATGGCATAGACGAAATTCACATGATTGGCCTTGGCGCGTGCGGCGAGCGTGCCCAGAGCGTTCAGCGTTTCGGCGGGATAGGCCTCCCGCCATTTATCCCGCGCAAAGGGATCGTCCTTGGGGCTGTAGACATAGGTGTTGGCCTTCATCCGGCCCAGGAAATCGAGATGTTTGGTCCGGTCGGTCATCGACCAGGGCTTGCCGTAGAATCCCTCGATCGTACCGCGGATCGGCATGGCGGGATGGTCGCGGATGACGAGCGCGGGAATTTGCGGCCGCTCGACCAATTGGCGCAGCGTCTGTGCCGCATGGAACAGGCCATCGGCGTCGTGACCCGCCAAGGTGATAAGGCCGCCATCGCCCGAGGCGAGCGTGGCGAGGCTATAGCCCTCCGCCTGATCGTCCGTGCCCGCCTTGCTGCGCGCCAGAGCGTCGCGGACGATGGCAGCCGTGTCGGGGCCGATCACGATGGTCGGTCGGTCGAACGTGGCGGGCAGGCGGCTGGCGGAGACGATCTCGGTGACGCCCGCGTCGGCAAGGATCGAGCGGACCAGCGCGACTGTCGCGGGCTCGGTGCCCGGCGCGGCGATCAACAGGGCCGAACGGCCCAAGGTGATCGCACCGTCGCTCAAGCTGATTGCGGCGGGGGCGGGGAAGATGGCGGGCAGCGTCGTCGTCCGTGCGATCGCGGAAGACGAGGCAGTGGTCAACGCGATGGCCGCGGCAAGGCCGGCCTTCCATTGAGTGGATCGCTGCATCTTCCTGACTCCCCGGTACTAAAATGGTATTGTCGGAGCCTAGGGGAGTGTACCGTCGGTCGCAAGCAGGTTTGGCATAAGGAGAAAAGCGGCCCCGCGCTTTCCCTTATGCATAGCGTCAAGGAAGGTGGCGATGCCAATCCAGGGCCGTGCAGAACACGCGGCTCCTGCGCCGTTCAGCCCGAGCGAAGTCGAAGGCGATGCTTCACCCGATGCCAAAAGCCCGGCGGACCCATCCGCGTCCCCTCGACAGATCAAGAGGGGCGCGGGGAAACTGGTATTAAACCGGCTCCATCACTCTTGAAATTGCAGGCTCGCCAGCCGCGCATAAAGCCCGCCGGCCGCGATCAGCGCCGCATGACGCCCCTGCTCGACGATCCGTCCGCCATCCATCACCACGATGCGCTCCGCCGCCCGCACGGTGGCCAAGCGGTGTGCGATGACCAGGGTGGTCCGGTGCGCCATCAGCCGTTCGAGCGCCTGCTGCACCAGTTGTTCGCTCTCGGCATCAAGCGCGCTCGTCGCCTCGTCCAGCAATAGGATCGGCGCATCGCGGAGCAGCGCACGTGCGATGGTGATCCGCTGCCGCTGGCCACCCGACAGTCGTGCGCCACCTTCGCCGAGAAACGTGTCGAGCCCCTGGGGCAGCGCGCGCAGGAAATCGGCGGCATTGGCAGCCTCGGCGGCGGCCCAGAGTTCGTCGTCGCTCGCCTCCCACCGGCCATAGCGCAGATTGTCACGCGCCGAAGCGCCGAAGATCACCGTTTCCTGCGGCACCATTGCGATCCGCGCCCGGATCGCCGCCGGATCGGCATCGCGCAAATCCACGCCGTCGAGCGAAATCCGTCCCGCCTGCGGGTCGTAGAAGCGTTCCGCCAGTTGGAACAGCGTCGACTTGCCCGCCCCCGAAGGGCCGACCACCGCAACCGTCTCGCCAGGCCGGATGTCGAGCGAGAAGCCGTCGAGTGCCGCGACTTCGGGGCGGGTCGGATAGCGGAAGACGACATCCTCGAACCGCAGCGCGCCCATCGGTACCACCGGCAGCACGGCGGGGGCGGGGGGCGGCGCGATCTCCGGCTGTTCGGCCAGCAGTTCGGACAGACGCTGCGCCGCGCCCGACGCGCGCAAGATGTCGCCCCAAACCTCGGTCAGCGCCTGGAACGAGCCCGCGACCAGCATTCCCGTCACCACGAAGGCGGTCAGCGACCCGCCCGACAGCCGCCCGCTGGCCACGTCCGCCACCGCTTCCCATAGCAAAAGGGTAAAGCCGCTAAAGAGCAGGCCGATCGCCATCGCGGTCATGATCGCCCGCAGCAGGAAACGACGGCGGGAGGTGGCGAAGCCGTTGCCCACCGCCTGCTCGAACCGTTCGGCTTCGCGACGTTCCTGGCCGAACGCCTGCACGATCTTCATCGCGCCCAGGGTTTCGACCGCGATCGCGCCGATATCGGCAAGCCGGTCCTGGCTGTCGCGCGAATGGCTTCGCACCTTCTTGCCCAGCAGCATGATCGGCAGGACGATCAACGGAATGCCGACCAGCAGCGACAGGGTCAGCTTGGGTGATAGGGCGAAGAGATAGATAGTGCCGCCGATCCCGATCACCGTGTTGCGCAGCGCGATCGAGACGGTCGATCCCACCACCTGCTCGATGATCGCGGTGTCGGCGGTCAACCGGCTCGCAATCTCCGAGGGGCGGTTTTCCTCATAATAGCGGGGCGCGAGGCGAAGCAGATTGGCCTGCACCGCGACTCGGATATCGGCCACGGTCCGTTCGCCCAGCCACGACACGAAATAGAATCGGAACGCCGTCGCGATGGCCAGCACCAGCACGGCCGCCAGCATCCCCTGGAAATAGGGCGCGATGCTGGCCGCGTCGGAGGCCCGGCCAAAGCCGTGGTCGATCACCTTCTGAAAGGTGCGCGGGATGAACAGCGTCGTCAGCGCCGCCACCAGCAGCGACAGCGCGGCCGCCGCGATATGGCCTGGGTATCGCAGGGTAAACCGCCACACCATCTTGAGATTGCTCAACCGGCGGCTGGGCGGAATGACGGGCTCGGGGGAAGCGGCGGGTCTGGCCATGATCGCGCCGACCTAGCAGCGTGAGGGCATGGGCTCAACGGCGACGGGACGGGGTGACGCATCGTTCATGCGCATTCATGCGTTATGTTGGTGAAGACGATCACAGGCAATATGACGTGATGGCCATATTATGGTCATCTTGCGCAAAGGGTTTCGTGATAAACGGGATGCGATCATGGCTCCCGTCCGTGGAGCACGAGGGACGCGACGATGCTGTACGACGCCTATGAAATGCAACGCTCGATGCTGGCGGGGGCAAGCGCGCTGGCCAATTTCGGGGCGGGGTTGCTTCAGAACCCGGCCAACCCCTTCGCCTATTTCGGCGGCGGCGCGATCATGGGATCCGCACTGGAGGTATTCGCCCACGCCTCCGCCCCGCGTGGCAAGCCCGCTTTCGGTCTGACCAAGACCGAGATCGACGGGCGCGAGGTCGTGGTCCATGAAGAGATCGTGGCACGCAAGCCCTTCGGCCAGCTCAAGCGCTTTCGCCGCGAAGGCGTCGAGGACAGCCCCAAGCTGCTGATCGTGGCGCCCATGTCGGGCCATTATGCCACGCTGCTGCGCGGCACCGTCCAGCGGATGCTGCCGACCTGCGAAGTCTATATCACCGACTGGCGCGATGCGAAGCTGGTGCCCTTGTCCGAGGGGCGGTTCGATTTCGACGATTATGTCGACTATATCATCGACTTTCTGGCCGAGATCGGCCCCAACACCGAGCATGGCGGCACGCATATGCTGGCGGTGTGCCAGCCTTCGGTGCCCTGTTACGTCGCGGCCTGCGTCATGAGCGCCGACAAACATCCCTGTACCCCGCGCACCCTGACCCTGATGGGGGGGCCGGTCGACACGCGCGAGGCGCCGACCGCGGTCAACCTGCTCGCGACCGAGCGTCCCCACGCCTGGTTCGAGCAGAATGCGATCGCGACCGTGCCGATGACCTATCCGGGTGCGGGGCGGCGGGTCTATCCGGGCTTCCTGCAGCTGGCCGGGTTCATGTCGATGAACCTGGGCAACCACATGATCTCGCACTGGGAGATGTTCAAGCATCTGGTCCAGGGCGACGACGAGAGCGCAGAGGCGACCAAGCGCTTCTACGACGAATATCGCGCGGTGTGCGACATGACGTCGGAATTCTATCTCCAGACGGTCGAACTGGTGTTCCAGCGGCACGCGCTGCCCAAGGGGGAGATGCTGCACCATGGCAAGCGCGTCGATCCGGGCGCGATCACCGATATCGGCATCCTGGCGATCGAGGGCGAGCGCGACGATATTTCCGGCCTGGGCCAGACGCGCGCGGCGTTGACGCTGGCGACCCATCTCTCGGACGACAGGAAGCGCTATTATATGGCCGAGAATGTCGGCCATTACGGTATCTTCAACGGCTCCAAATGGCGCAACCGCATCGCGCCGGTGGTCGAGGAATGGATCAAGGCCAACGGGTGAGGGGTTGCCGGCACCACGCCTGACTCAATGTTCTGATCTCCCTTCAGCTTGAACGAAGTCGAAGGCTACGGAATGGCCTCAGCCAAAAGCGCGTGGCGAGCCGTTCCTCTTGGCTTCTACTCTGCTCAGGCTGAACGGGGCGGGGAAATAGAAAACGCCCGGAAGCCATGGCCTCCGGGCGTTTCGCAATCCGGCGATCGCGAATTACGCGACCGAACCGACCACCGCGTGGCTGGACGATTCGTCCGAACGGATCGTGCCGCCGAACAGCATCTTCACCCGGCCCGACAGCGAGATGTCGGTTTCCCACAATTCGGCCGAATTAATGTCGAAGCGCAGCAGCGTCAGGTTCGGGTCCGACTTGCCTTGCGGGAACCACGCCTCAACCTGGTTGCTCCACAGCTTGTCGATCTGCTGCGGGTCGTTGTCCTTCGAGACATGGCCCGCCAGGCAGGCGAAGAAGTCATGCCCCTTGCCGACGAACTGCGCCATCGCCTGACCACCACTCGCGATGCGGTTGTCGCGCCCCGCGAAGAAGAACAGCGTGTTGGGTTGATCGTCATCGATCTGCGCGGTCATCGGTTCGGAATGCTGGCCGTCGTTCAGGCCAATCATGACGAAGGGGCTGTCCTTCAGCTTGTCGAGAAACTTGGCAGCGATTTCCTGGGGGCTGTCGTCGGCCATCATGGCTCTCCTTTCAGGGGTTTGGCGGGAGAACGATGCGGGGGCAGGGATGGTTGCGAGCTTATATAAAGCGGAAAATCGAATAATTTTCCGCCTGACAAGCGAACTCATAGTTGAGACAAGATGCGAGACGGCAATTCCGCCGTCACTCACAGAAAGGACCACGGATGTCCGTAGCCGATCTGCGCCTGATCCTGGGCGTCGTCATCGCCTTCGCGACCTTGGTCGTGAAGATCGTTGAGGCTCGCAACAGGTAAGGTGCCCGGCGGGGCTTGGGCTGCAACCTGGGCCCCAAAGGCATTTGAGCCCCGGCCGCTGCAACAGCCGGGGCTCTACAGAAAGGCGGATGTCCTCGCCTGCGAGGCATATACGCCAACGACGTCAAAATTTCAATTCTGATGGCAGTCGTGAAGCGCGCCTCATCTCGTATCAAACCATACCCAATCCCCATATTTCCCGCTAAGCGCTGGTCCATCACAGCATAGCCATGCGACCCGCCAGTGCCTTACCGCGCGCCGGGTCGCTCGACCGGACCTGAAGACCTATGACCTCTGCCGTTACCGCCGACGCGCGCAAGACCATGAAATCGCTGTACCGCGCGCCCGAGCCCGATGTCCTGAAGCCGCTGCTCGACCGCGCCGCCGCGACGCCGGAGATGCGCGAGCGGATCATGGGCCATGCCTCGGGCCTGCTCGCCGACCTGCGTGCCGCGCAGAATCGCGGCTGGGTGAACCAGTTCCTCCAGGAATATCGCCTCAACTCGTCGGAGGGCGTGGCGCTGCTGAGTCTCGCCGAGGCGTTCCTGCGCGTCCCCGATCCCGAGACCGCCGACCTGCTGATTGCCGACAAGCTGGGCGAAGCCGACTGGCGCGCGCATACCGGACGGTCGGCGTCCAAGCTGGTCAACTCGGCCACCTGGGGCCTGGTCGTCGGCCGCGCGCTGGTCGGTGAGGGCGAGGCGGGGCCGCTCAAGCGGCTGTTGTCGCGTGCGGGTGAGCCCTTCGTGCGGCAGGCGGTCGGTGCCGCGATGCGGATGATGGGCGAGATCTTCGTGATGGGGCGCACCATCGAGGAGGCGATGCGCCGCATGAAGAAGCCCGAGAATAAGGGCTTCACCGCCAGCTTCGACATGCTGGGCGAGGCTGCCCGCACCCATGAGGATGCCGAGCGTTATTTCCAGGCCTATGTGAAGGCGATCGACGCGGTCGGCTCCGACCCGGCGGCGGGGCATTCGGTGTCGGTGAAGCTGTCGGCGCTCCATCCGCGTTACGAGCTGCCGCGCGCCTATGAATGCGTGCCTGCGCTGACCGATATGCTGGCGCAGCTCGCGCGGCAGGCGGCGGACAAGGGCATCGCCCTGACCGTCGATGCCGAGGAGTCCGAGCGGCTGGAGATGAGCCTCGACATCATCGGCGGCGTGGCTGCCCTCCCGGCGCTGAAGGGGTGGGACGGTTTCGGCATGGCGGTGCAGGCCTATGGCAAGCGCGCCCGCGCGGTCATCGCCTGGGCCAATGGCCTCGACCGGATCATGAACGTGCGGCTGGTCAAGGGCGCATACTGGGACAGCGAGATCAAGCGCACCCAGGTCGAGGGGCTGAACGACTATCCGCTGTTCACCCGCAAGGCGGCGACCGACGTGTCCTATCTGGCGGTCGCCAAGGACATGCTGGCGGCGGAGAATATCCGCCCCGCCTTTGCCAGCCACAATGCGCTGACCGTCGCGACCATCCTGGAATGGGCGGGCAACAGCCACGACTTCGAGTTTCAGCGGCTGCACGGCATGGGCGACGGCCTGTACGAGCGGCTGGTGCGCGAACATGGCCATAAGTGCCGCATCTATGCGCCGGTCGGCGGGCATCGCGACCTGCTGGCCTATCTGGTCCGCCGCTTGCTGGAAAATGGCGCGAATTCCAGCTTCGTGCATCAGCTGGCGGATGCGCGGCTGACCGAGGCGGAGATCCTCGCCGATCCGGTCGCCAAGATCGCCGCCGTGGGAGGCGCGCGGCACCCAAGCATCCCGCTGCCCATCGACCTGTTCGCGCCGGGCCATCGCAACTCGATCGGCATCGACCTGAGCGACATTGCGACGCTCGATGCGACGGTAAAGGCGGTCAACGCGCCTGCCGTGACGCCGGTCGCCGCCACCGCCGATGTGGCGTCGCTGGTCGCGCGCGCGCATGCGGCGTTTCCGGCCTGGAACGCGACGCCTCTCGACACCCGCGCTTCGGTGCTGGAAAAGCTGGCCGACCTGCTGGAGCAGGACCGCGAGCGGCTGATGGCGATCCTGGTGCAGGAGGCGTTCAAGACCATCCCTGACGCGATCGGCGAGGTCCGCGAGGCCGCCGATTTCTGTCGTTATTATGCGCAGCAGGCGCGGGCGCGGCTCGGTTCGGTCGAGCTGCCCGGGCCGACGGGGGAGCGCAACACGCTGCACCTCGAAGGGCGCGGCGTCTGGGCGACGGTCGCGCCGTGGAACTTCCCGCTGGCGATCTTCCTGGGCCAGACGGTCGCGGCGCTCGTCACCGGCAACACCGTCGTCGCCAAGCCCGCGCCGCAGACGCCCGCCATCGCGCAAGCCGCGGTCGAGCTGGCGTACCGGGCGGGCGTGCCGCGCGACGCGCTGTTACTGGCGGTCGGCGGGCCGGATGTTGGCCAGAAACTGACCGAGGATCACCGGATCGCGGGCGTGGCCTTCACCGGATCGACCGCCACCGCCAAGCGGATCGCGCGGACGCTGGTGGCCGATGACGACCGCCCGATCGTGCCGCTGATCGCCGAGACCGGCGGCATCAACGCGATGATCGTCGATTCGACCGCTCTGCCTGAACAGGTGGTGGCGGACGTCATCACCTCGTCCTTCCGCTCGGCGGGGCAGCGTTGCTCGGCGCTGCGGCTGCTGCTGGTGCAGGCGGATGTCGCGGACAATGTCATCGAGATGCTCAAGGGCGCGATGGAGACGCTGGTGCTCGGCCCCACGGGCCAGCCGGCGACCGATGTCGGGCCGGTGATCGACCGCGCGGCCTATGACAAGCTGATGGCCTATCGCGCGGCCATGACGGCGCGCACGATCAAGACGCTCGACGCCCCGTCCGACGGCCTGTTCGTGCCGCCGACGCTGATCCGGCTGGACCGGGTGGAAGACCTGACCCAGGAATGGTTCGGCCCGATCCTGCACGTCGCCACCTGGGAAGCGGGCACGCTGTCCGAGACGATCGCGAAGGTGAATGCCAAGGGCTATGGCCTGACCATGGGCCTGCACAGCCGCATCGCCCGCGCGAGTGAAGTCGCCGAGAGCGAGGCGGCGGTCGGCAACCTCTATATCAACCGCTCGATGATCGGCGCGGTGGTGGGTAGCCAGCCCTTTGGTGGCGAGGGGCTGTCGGGCACCGGGCCCAAGGCGGGCGGGCCGCATTACCTGTACCGCTTCTGTGCGGAGCGGGCGGTGTCGGTCGACACCACCTCGGCAGGGGGCAACGCCACGCTGTTGTCGCTGGACGAAGGCGGGATCTGATCCGACCTGTTCCTCTCCTGCAAGGGGAGGGGGACCATGCGAAGCATGGTGGAAGGATGTCCCGCTGGCCGTGACGCCCTCCGTCACTCCTTCGGACTGCCACCTCCCCTTGAAGGGGAGGATTAATTTGCCCGATGCACCTCGACCGGCTGGACCTGCGGATAGGGCATGACCAGTGTCCCGTCCGGCGCGGCGGTGTAGGTCGTCTGGGTGGGATAGGGGATGGAAATCCCCTCTGCCGCGAACCGCTTCATCAGCGTGACGAGCATCCGGTTGCGCAGGTCGTGCGCGGTGGCCCAGTCGTCGCCGGGCACGTCGAACTGCAATGCGAAGTCCAGGCTCGACGCGCCGAAATTCTCGAACCCGGCGCGGGCCACCTTGCCGCCTTCGCCCTCGACGATCTCGGTCAAGAGGGCCGGGATACGCGCCAACGTCTCGGGCGGGGTTTCATAGGCGACGCCGATCATGAACGACAGGCGGACATGGTCGCGCACGGTCGTGTTCTGGATTTCCTTGTCGAGCAGCTGGCGGTTGGAAATGATGCGCAGTTCGCCGGTAAAGGCGCGGATGCGGGTCGATTTCAGGCCGATCGACTCGATCACGCCATTGGTGCTGTCATAGCTGATCTTGTCCCCGCGTCGGAACGGCCGGTCGAAGATGATCGCGAGCGCGGCGAACAGGTCGCCGAAGATGCCCTGCGCGGCCAGACCGATGGCGATACCGCCGACGCCTAGACCCGCGACCAGGCCGGTGACGTTGACCCCCAGATTGTCGAGCACCACGACCAGCGCGATGGCGAACAGCACCACCGTCACGAGGAGGCGGATCAGCCCCATCGCCGACAGTAACGCCTCGCCCGAATAATGTTCGGATTGGGTACGATGCTCGATCGTGCCGAGGATCAGTTCGCGGGCCCAGATTGCGGCCTGGAACACGCTGGCGACGGTGAACAGGAAGCTGATCGTCTTGGCGACCTCTCCCGGCGCGCCAGAATAGCCCGCGACGAGTTGCGCGGCCAGGGTGACGATGAAGAACATGTTGGTCCGCGCGATCGCATGGCCCAGGATCACGCCCCAGCCACCGGCGAAACCGGGGCGGCTGCACAATTTGTCGCCCAGCTTGCGCACCCAGAGCAGCGCCAGCACGATGACCGCGCCGATGCCGATCGCAATCAGCACCTTCAGCCAATAATCCTGTACCCAGTTATAGGTCGCGTCGAGAATGCCCTCGACCTGATCGGGTATGCGTGAGCCGTCGAAGATCGGCGCCTTGGGCGAGGTATTGCTCGTCGCCATGGGGACTCCTGAAATGAAGGGCGGTCAGGCCGCCTTGCTCGCCGGGGTTCCGGCCTCGAGAAACGCGATCAGCCCGCATTCGACGCGGGACAGCCCGGCACGGGCGCGTGGCAGGCGGAGCGACTGGCGGAACGCAGCCTGCCCCTCCTTCACCAGCGCGATCAGCGAGGGGTGGACATAGGATTTGCGCGCGATGGCTGGGGTGTTGCCGAGCTTTTCGACCACCGGCTCCAGCATCGCCTTCAGGCTGAGGTCCGCTTCGGCCAGCGCCAGTGCCTCGAACGCAGCGACGCTGGCGGCCCAGGTGCGGAAATGCTTGGCAGTGAAGTCGCAGCCGGTCGCCTCGCGGATATAGGCGTTCACATCCGACGAGGTGACCGGATTGGCCTCGCCCTCTTCATCGACCCAGGCGAACAAATGCTGTTCGTCCAGATCCTGGCACCGCTTGACGAAGCTGGCGAGCGACCGATCGGTCAGGGTCATGTCGCGCATCTTGCCCGACTTGCCGCGATAGCGCAGCCGCAGCGTGGTGCCCTTCACCTGGCCATGGCGCTTGCGTAGCGTCGTCGCGCCGAAACTCTTGTTGGTGGCGGCATAGGCTTCGTTGCCGACGCGGATATGGCCGTTGTCGAGCAGCCGGATGACGGCGGCAACCGCGCGCTCCTTGCACAGCCCGCGCTTCTTTAAATCCGCCTCCACGCGCTTGCGGAGTGTGGGGAGGGCGTGGCCGAAGGCGGCGCAGCGTTCATATTTGGCCGCTTCCTGCGCCTCGCGGAAATCGGGGTGGTAGCGATATTGCTTGCGGCCTTTCTCGTCCCAGCCGACCGCCTGGATATGGCCATTGGCGCGCGGGCAGAACCAGGCGTCCTGATAGGCGGGGGGCAGGCCGATGCGGTTCAGCCGGTCGATTTCGTCGCGATCGGTGATCCGTTCGCCCTTCGGGCTCCAATAGGCCCATTTGCCGCGAACCTTGGTCCGGGTGATGCCGGGCTTGCTGTCATCGCAATAGACTAATCGGGTGGCCATCGCTCTCTCTCGGGTCGTCTTTGCAAATGCGTCGCTGGTCGCTTCGTTCCGGAACGGCCGATGCGGTCACGGGTTCTGATGGGGCCGATCCCCCAAGGCATTCCCCCAGACAGGAGTTTTCCATCATGGCCGATCTTTCCCAGGCACGCGTCCTGATGCTCGCCGCCGACGGGTTCGAAACCGTCGAGCTGTTCAAACCCAAACAGGCGCTCGAGGAAGCCGGCGCGAAGGTAACGCTCGCCTCGCTCAAGTCCGATCCGATCCAGGGCATGGAACAGGACATCAACAAGGCGGAGACCGCCACGCCCGACCTGACCGTCGATGAGGTCGATACCGATGATTATGATGCGCTGGTCATCCCCGGCGGCACCTGCAACCCCGACAAGCTGCGGATGAACGAGCGCGCGGTCGAGATCGTCACCGAGTTCATGGAAGACGACAAGATCGTGGCCGCCATCTGCCATGGCCCCTGGCTGCTGGCCGAGGCGGACGTGATCGACGGCCGTCGCCTGACCAGCTTCCCCTCGATCCGTACCGACCTGTCCAACGCGGGCGCGGACGTGGTGGATGAGGAAGTCGTGGTCGACGGCAATCTGATCACCAGCCGCAAGCCGGACGACATCCCCGCCTTCAACCAGGCGATCCTGACCGCGTTGGAGGACGAACTGGCCGACGAGGAAGAGACCGAGGAGGCGTAAACCCGGTCCCATCCATCAGGGATGGGCAGGATCCGGGCATCCCGCCGCGGGACACTACCGGGCGTCGCATCGCTGCCCCAGGCGTGGCAGGATGCGGCGCCCGCTTGTTATTTCAGGATATGTCGATGCGCCTGCTCCCGCTGCTGCTGATCGGTCTGACCTCCGGCGTCGCGCTTGCACAAGGTGCCTCCGCGCCGTTCACCGTCGGCGGGCGCGGCTTTGCGACGTTGCAAGAGGCGGTGGCGGCGATCGGCGACGGCGAGGGGACGATTCGCATCGCGCCGGGCACTTACCGTGAATGTGCCGTACAGGGGGCCGGTCGTATCGCCTATGTCGCGGCGGAACCGGGCAAGGTGATCTTCACCCGCGTCGCTTGTGAGGGGAAGGCGGTCCTGGTCCTGCGGGGGCGGGGGGCCACGGTGGATGGGATCGTCTTCAGCCATATCGAGGTGGCCGACGGCAACGGCGCGGGTATCCGCATCGAGAGGGGGCCGCTCTCGGTCACCAACGCGATGTTCCTCGACAGCCAGTCGGGCATCCTGTCGGCCGAAGACCCGAACGGCACCGTGACGGTCGACCATTCGACCTTTTCCGGCCTGGGGCATGATCCGACCGGCAATGGCGCTCATGGCATCTATATGGGGCGCTACAAGTCGTTGCGCGTCACCGCCTGCCGGTTCGAGCGGGGGCAGGGCGGCCATTACGTCAAGACGCGCGCGCCTTATGTCGAGATACTCGACAGCAGCTTCGACGACAGCCACGGCCACGCGACCAACTATATGATCGACCTGTCCAACGGCGCGAAGGGGCGGATCGCGGGCAACGAGTTCGTTTTCGGCCGCGACAAGGACAATCACTCGACGCTGATCACCGTCGCGCCGGAGGGGGGGAAGAACGACTCCTCGGGTCTGGTGGTCGAGAATAATCGCGCACGGCTGGCGCCGGGTGCGGACTTCAAACCGGTCTTCGTCGGCAACTGGTCGGGCGAGCCGCTGGTCATCCGGGGCAATATCCTGGGGGCCGGGATCACGCCGACGGCGCGGAAATGGTAGCCTTGCCACGCGGTGGAAGACGGCCGATCGGCGGCTTCTGCCGCCCCTCGCGGGTACGCCGCGCCAGATAGGTGTCCAGCCCGATCTGTGCCGCCAGCAACTGATAGAGGAAGGGGTTGAAGGCGATTCCGACGAACGCCCCGCCCAGCAGATAGATCAGATGCGCATGCTGAAGCGCGCCGGCAAGATGTCCGCCCCAAAGCAGCGGATCGTCCGGCCGGCGATACCGACGGCGCAACGCCTCCATCCGCAACAGCCCGGCGATGTTGATGCCCAGCCAGAGGAATAGGCCGGGCCAGCCCTGCTCTCCGAGCATCTCGAAATAGCTGGAGTGATAGGCGCGGGCATGGTCGGTGGTGACCTTCTGCTCGACCTTGCTGTCATGCGCCGACCCCTCGACCGTCGTAAGGTCGTAGCGCAGATTGTTCTGCAGATAAGCCTCGAAGCCGCCGCCGAACGGGTTGGAGGCGACATAGTCCAGCGTCCATTTCCACACCGCCAGCCGGGTCGAAGCCGATTCGTCCCCTTTATAGGTGCGGATGGTGTTCATCCGTTCGGTATAGGAGGCGGGAAGCAACGGCATGACCGCCACGCCCGCCGCCGCCAATGCACCGATATAGAGCAGCCGCCGCTTCACATCGCGCAGCATCAGCACCGCGAGCAGCGCGATGCACAGCAACCCCGTCCGCGCCGACGTGCCGACGGGGATCAGCAGGCAGGCGAAGATCAGCCCCGCGCCGAACAGCCGCACCCGCCAGTCGGGCGGGAAGATCGTGCCGTGCCTCATCAACCACAAAATGATCGGGATGGTCGCCACCGCGACCGCCGAGATGATGCTGCCCTCGTAAAAGCCGGTATTGTTGCTCACCATCAGGTTCAGTTCGCCATAACCGCCCCCGGAAAATAGCGTCTTGATCCCCCCGACGATGACGATCGAGGACAGCGACAGGATCACGAACAGCAACAGGGCCTCGACCCGCAAACGGGTGCGCAGGGTCATCGGCAGGAACACCGCAAAGGCCAGCGCCTTCCACACCCAGCTCCATTTGTCCGCCGCCTCGATCGGGAAATCGGCGCCGAAATAGGTGGTGATCGCGCAATAGATCAGCAGCAACAGGATGGCACCCTGCCGCGCGGTAAACCGGCTGTCGCGCTTGTCGTCGGTCAATATCCATCCGCCCAGCGCCGCGACGACGGCAATCAACGAAATGGGCACGGCGTTCAGCAGGTAATAGGTCAGCCGCTGGGGCGAGACGATGTCGATATAGACATAGACCAGCACCATCAGGAACGGCCGACGCAGGCCCATGGCGAACAGCCCGAACAGGAAACCGATCAGGAACAGGTCACGCATCGGGGCGCCGCCGCTTGCCGGGGGCGGCGCCCGCATCCCCCTCCTGATCCAGATCGCGGCGACCGAGCAATCGCCATGCGGCGATCAGCATCAGGCTATGGGTCAGCACAAGGGCCAAGCTGTCGATCATCGCCCTTCTTCCCGGCCAGAAACCCTACGCGTCACCGATGCTTATAAGCCGCCGGTTGACGCGGCGTTAAGGGCTGGCATGACAGGCATATCGTCATGCGTATCCTGCATATTCTCGATCATGGCCTGCCGTTGCAAAGCGGGTACAGCTTTCGCACCCGCGCGATCCTGAAGGCGCAGGCGGCGGCCGGGCTGTCGGTCGCCGCCGTGACCGGGCCACGCCAGGGGGCGGGGAGCGGAAGGTTGGAGACGGTCGATGGCCTGACCTTCTATCGCACGCCGGTTCGAGACGGCGGCGCGATGCGGCGCGGCGTGATCGGCGAGGGGGCGGGGCTGGCGGCGCAGGTTCGGGCCATCGATTCGGCGGTGAAGGCGTTTCGCCCGGATATTCTCCATGCCCATTCCCCCGTGCTCGACGCGCTGGCGGGATGGGTGGTGGCGCGGCGGCGCGGTTTGCCGCTGGTCTACGAGATACGCGCCTTTTGGGAGGATGCGGCGGTCGGCAACGGCACCGGCGTCGAGGGGAGTTCGCGCTACCGTGTCACCCGTGCGCTGGAGAGCTGGGCCTGTGCGCGCGCCGATGCGGTGGCGGTGATCTGCGAAGGGCTTCGTGGTGATCTGATCGAGCGCGGGATCGGCGCGGACAAGATCATCGTCTCGCCCAACGGCGTCGACCTGACCCTGTTCGGCCAGCCCGCGCCGCGCGACGAGGCGCTGGCGGTCGAGTGGGATTTGGCGGGTGCCGAGGTGATCGGTTTCATCGGCAGCTTCTATGATTATGAGGGGCTGGACGATCTGATCACCGCCATGCCCCGGCTCGTGGCGGCGCGGCCCCACGCGCGACTGCTGCTGGTCGGCGGCGGCCCGATGGAGGCGGCGTTGCGCGCGCAAGCCGGGCGTTCGCCGGTGGCGGACGCGATCCGTTTCGTCGGGCGGGTGCCGCATCGGGAGGTCGAGCGCTATTACGGGTTGGTCGATGTTCTGGCCTATCCACGCAAGAAGATGCGGCTGACCGATCTCGTCACCCCCTTGAAGCCGCTGGAGGCGATGGCGCAGGGACGACTCGTGGCGGCATCGGATGTCGGCGGCCATCGCGAATTGATCCGCGACGGCGTAACGGGCACGCTGTTCCCGCCCGACGATCCGGCCGCCCTGGCCGATGCGCTGGCAGGCTTGCTGGCCGACCGGTCGATTTGGGATGCCCGGCGTGCGGCGGGCCGGGCTTTCGTGGAGAAAGAGCGCGACTGGGCGTCGAATATTCGCCGTTACGAACCTGTTTACCACCGGCTATTACACGGGGCGTCGACGAGCAGCCTATGACCTTTACCGCCGAGCCCTCTCCCCATCGCTTCGCCCCCGCCCTGGCCGGTGGGGCGTTCGGCGTTCTGGTCGCCTTTCTGATGCTGGTCGCGCCGACCTGGCGGCTGGAGATGCTGGTGGCGCAGCTTGGCTTGGCGGACATCGTCGCCGCCGCGCAGCCGCCATTGGGGACCAAGGCGCGGTTGCTGCTGGCGCTTGTCGCCGGATTTGGCGCGGGGGCGGTGACCTGGGCGGGTGCTTATCTGCTCTGGGGGCCCGGCGGTCTATTGGCGCGCAAGGCCCCGGCCGAGCATGACGAGGACGAGGATTATGTGCCCTCGGTCCGCCGTTCGGACCGGCACCCCGACGCGCCGCCGCGTCGCCCGCTGCATGCTGCCGAGCTTGGTGCGCCGCCGCCGCCGCCGGTCGAGGAGGAAATGATCGAGCGGACGCTGCCCGCCGACCTCGATCAGCCGCTCTCCGCCTATGATCCCGACGCGATCCTGTCGGTCCCGCGCGAACCGGTCCGCCCCGTCACGCCGATCGGTCTTGAGCATCCCATGCCCATCTCGCCGATGCGCGAGCCGGATCCGACCGAAAAGGGGGCCGCCCTGCCGCGCCCGGACCGTGCGGAGGAATCGATCGAGGCGATGCTCGAACGGCTGGAGCGGGAAACCGCGCTGCGCAAGTCGCAACGATCGCATTGAGGTCGGGCGTGTGGCCGGGTTATGATCCGGCCGCCATCATTATAGAGAACCGCGCCCGAACGCGGACACGATGGCATCCAACCGGCGAAACCCGCCGTTGCAGGATGTGGGAGAGATCATGTCGCGCGCTATCGTTCCGCTGAGCCTTGCAGTCGCATTGCTGTCCACCCAGGCGGCCATGGCGAAATCGCCCCAAAGCTATAGCTGGGGCAAGCCCGGCACCACCCGCGAATTGTTCGAAAGCGGCAGCCGCGCTTGCATGCTCAAGGCTGCGCGGCGCGATGTGACCGGAGATGACGAGGCGCGCAAATATGTCCGCGGTTTCGAGGTGCTCGAACGCGAGAACAACATGCCCGCGGTGGGGGGCGAGTCGGTGTTTGACCGGAGCGAACGGCAAGTCCTTCTCCGGCGTCTGTACCGCCCGGACCAGCATGTTGATGCCTTGCAGGCCCAGCTTCAGGACGAAGTGGATGGGTGTCTGGTTCGATCGGGCTATACCCGCTTTGCGCTGACCAAGGATCAGGAACGAACGCTGAAACGCCTGCAAGCCGGGTCCGAGCAGCGAAAAGCCTATCTCTACACGCTCGGCAGCGACGCGCGGATCGTCGAGGCGCAAAAGGTCGTCGACTGACCCCATCCATCCTGCGCGAAAGATTGGGGCAGGGGCCACCTTGAGGTGATGGCGGAGGGGCGGGTGCGCGTGCCTCTCGGAACGCCCCGCCGATTCACCTCCGCTACCCATTCCAAGTGGAAAAAAAGGCCCGCCCGGATCGCTCCGGGCGGGCCCATTCTTGCGGGGAGGCGGGCCATCAGCCCGCCCCACCAGGCCGCTTACGCAGCCAGGTTGCGCAGCACGTACTGCAGGATGCCGCCGTTCAGGAAATATTCCAGCTCGTTGACGGTATCGATGCGGCACTTGGTCAGGAAGGTCTCGGTCGAGCCGTCCTTGCGGGCCAGGATCACTTCGACATCCTGACGCGGGCGCAGGCCTGCGACGTTCTGGATGGTGAAGGTCTCGGTGCCGTCCAGCTTCAGCGTCTCGCGGGTCACGCCCTCGGCAAACTGAAGCGGCAGGACGCCCATGCCGACCAGGTTCGAACGGTGGATACGCTCGAAGCTCTCGGTGATGACCGCGCGCACGCCGAGCAGGTTGGTGCCCTTCGCCGCCCAGTCGCGCGACGAGCCGGTGCCATATTCCTTGCCCGCGACGATGACGAGCGGCGTGCCGTCGGCCTTGTGACGCATCGCGGCGTCATAGATCGGCATCACTTCGCCGTCATACTGGGTCATGCCGCCTTCGACCCCCGGCACCATCTCGTTCTTGATGCGGATATTGGCGAAGGTGCCGCGCATCATCACGTCATGGTTGCCGCGACGCGCGCCATAGGAGTTGAAGTCCTTCTTGGCGACCTGATGCTCCTGCAGGAACGTGCCTGCCGGGCTGTCGGCCTTGATCGAACCGGCCGGGCTGATGTGGTCGGTGGTGATCGAGTCGCCCAGGATGGCGAGCGGCTTTGCCTCGATGATGTCGGTGACGGGCTTCGGCGTCATCTCCATGCCCTCGAAATAGGGCGGGTTGGCGACATAGGTCGAAGCGGCGGGCCAGGCATAGGTGTCCGAGCCGGTCACTTCGATCGCCGACCACTTGGCGTCGCCCGCATAGACGTTGCCGTAGCGCGAACGGAACATCTCGTCGTCGATGTTCGCATCCATCAGGCTGCGCACTTCGTCGTTCGAGGGCCAGATGTCCTTCAGATAGACGTCTTGGCCGTCCTTGCCCTGGCCGATCGGCGTTTCGCGCATGTCCTGCGTGACGGTGCCCTTCAGCGCATAGGCCACCACGAGCGGCGGCGAGGCGAGGAAGTTGGCGCGCACGTCGGGCGACACGCGGCCTTCGAAGTTGCGGTTGCCCGACAGGACCGAGGCGGCGACGATGTCGTTCCCATTGATCGCCTTCGAGATCGGCTCGGCGAGCGGACCCGAATTGCCGATGCAGGTGGTGCAGCCATAGCCGACCAGGTTGAAGCCGATCGCGTCGAGATCGGCGGTCAGGCCCGCCTTGTCGAGATAATCGGTCACGACCTGCGAACCGGGGGCGAGCGAGGTCTTGACCCAGGGCTTGGGCTTCAGGCCCAGCGCGTTCGCCTTGCGCGCGACGAGCCCTGCGGCGACCAGCACCGACGGGTTCGAGGTGTTGGTGCAGCTCGTGATCGCGGCGATCACGACGTCGCCGTCGCCGATGTCATGGCCACGGTCATCGACCGCGACGCGGGCGGGCGCTTCCTTCTTGTACACCTTGGCAAGATCGGCGTTGAACACGTCGTCGACTTCGGTGAGCACGACCTTGTCCTGCGGACGCTTCGGACCCGCCAGCGACGGTACGACCGTCGACATGTCCAGTTCCAGCGTGTCGGTGAAGACGGGGTCGGCGGCATCGTCGTGACGCCAGAAGCCGTTCGCCTTGGCATAAGCCTCGACCAGCGCGACATTCTCGTCCGAACGGGCGGTCAGGCGCATATAGTCGAGCGTCTTGTCGTCGATCGGGAAGAAGCCGCAGGTCGCGCCGTACTCGGGCGCCATGTTGGCGATCGTCGCACGGTCGGCGAGCGTCATCGACGACAGGCCGGGGCCATAGAACTCGACGAAGCGGCCGACCACGCCCTTGGCGCGCAGCATCTGGGTGATGGTTAGCACCAGGTCGGTGGCGGTGATGCCTTCCTGGAGCTTGCCGGTCAGCTTGAAGCCGACGACTTCGGGGATCAGCATCGACACGGGCTGGCCGAGCATCGCGGCTTCCGCCTCGATCCCGCCGACGCCCCAGCCGAGCACGCCCAGGCCGTTGATCATGGTGGTGTGGCTGTCGGTGCCGACCAGCGTGTCGGGATAGGCGATCGCCGCCGAACCCTGCGCATGCTCGCCGGTCTCGGTCGAGGACCAGATGGCCTGGCCGATATATTCCAGGTTCACCTGGTGGCAGATGCCGGTGCCCGGCGGAACCACCGAGAAATTGTCGAGCGCCTTGGAGCCCCACTTCAGGAACTCGTAACGCTCCATGTTGCGCTGATATTCGAGGTCGACATTGTCCTCGAAAGCCTTGGGCGTGCCGAACTCGTCCACCATGACCGAGTGGTCGATGACGAGGTGGACGGGGACCTGCGGATTGATCTTGGCCGCGTCGCCGCCCAGCTTGGTGATCGCGTCGCGCATCGCGGCGAGGTCGACCACGCAGGGAACGCCGGTGAAGTCCTGCATCAGCACGCGGGCCGGGCGATACTGGATCTCGCGGTCCGAACGCTGGGTCTTCTGCCAGTCGACGATCGCCTGGATATCCTCACGCGTGACGGTCTTGCCGTCCTCGAAGCGCAGGAGATTCTCCAGCAGCACCTTCATCGAGAAGGGCAGGCGGCTGATATCGCCGAGCTGCTCGGAAGCCTTGGCGAGGCTGTAATAATCATAGGTCTTACCATCGACGTCGAGCGTCGAGCGGGTCTTCAGGCTGTCCTGGCCTATCGCAGTCATGGGCGTCCCTTCTTGGTCGAGCCGGGCACGCCCAGGGGGACACGGCAGCTTCAGCCGCGGGCAGGCGCGCCGGGGATAGATCCGGTTGACACGCGCGGCCTTAGCAATGGCTTGCTCCAAGGGGAAGGGTGTCGCGATGCGAAACAGAGGTGTCGCGGCCAAGCTGTCCCGGTCGGCGATCGAAAGCGTGGAAAATGCGTGGAACAGGCACGCCGAATGACGGGTTCAGCCATGATGAATGGAGTTCGGACGATGCGCGGCCTGTTATTATCCTTGTTTTCCAAGCCTGCGCCCGGTCGCGGGGCCGCCATTGGAGAGACCCTTTCCGCCGTCCTGGCCGGGTGGCGGCGATGACGCGCGACCAGCCAAAAGTGCCGCGCCGCCCCGATCCGATCGTCGCGGTCGGTCTTTTGACCCAGCGAGACCTCGACGTCCTGGGGTCGGGCTTTCGCCGTTCCTTCCCGGTCGAGGAGGATGCGGCGTTCGACGACCTGCTTCGCGCGCTCGATTCGATCGAGGGTATAAGGTTGCCCGGTAAACCCGGCTAATAGGCGTCAATAATCGAAGTAAACGATTAACTTTGTTTCTTAATGGTTCCTTCCGCGCCGGATCGGTGACGGAACGGCTTGGCGTGGCCCCATAGTCCCGGCTAGGGCATATTCATGCCTGGACGGATCCTCCGGCGTGGCCGGAAAACGAGATGACCCCCGAACGTTTCGCCCTTCTTACGCGCCGCCACCGCGAATGCCTGCGTGGCGTGAAAGCGCTCAAGGGGGCCAAGGAAATCGCCACCGAACTGGGCTTGGGAAAATCGACGGTCGACAGCTATCTGGCGGAGGCGGTGCGCCTGCTCGGCGCGCGCAATCGCCGCGAGGCGGCCCTGGCCCTGGCCGAATATGAGGCGGAGGCGAATGGCCAAGTTAATGTAATCATTGAAGAAGATTCCCCGCATAAAATCATACCCGATTCTTCGGGGCTGTTTTTCGAGCCGAACCCTGTGCCAGTTCCGATCTCACCGGATGGGAGTACGGTCGGTGGGGCGGTGCAGGACGGCCATGTCCACGCATCGTCCCGCTTGCCCCTTCCGATCCGGCGGCGAGGTCAGCTCCGCAACGACATGACGATGGCCGAAAGGCTGTTATGGGTTCCCACGATCGCCATCGCATTCGCCATCGGCTTCGGCATGTTGGCGACCGGATTGGACGTGATGACCCGCGTGATCGGTCGGATGTCGCACCTTGCCGGTTGACCATGGTCCACCGCGTCCTGTTTTCGCGGCGCGCGGGCATCACGAACGGGGAAGGCGAGCGATGACGGCAGAGCATGAAGCGGCGGTCCAGGTGACCCGTCTGTTGTGGAAGCTGGAAAATGATCTCGATGCGGCCTTTGCGACCGCAGGCGCGCTGGCGGTGGCCTTGCCCCAGGCGCGGGCGGAGGCAAAATTGTCGGCTGTGGTGGGGCAGCACGCCTTCGAACTGCTGAGCCAGGCGATGCTGGCGATCGGCCAGGCACGCGGCGCCGCAGTGCAGAGCCACCGCGTGCTGGAGAAGGTCGGCAAGACGATCGGGTTCGATGCCGACGATTATGGCGATACCCGTCCCAAGCCGCCCGAAGTGACCGGGCTGGTCGCGCCCACGCCACTGCGCGTTGCGGCCTGAAGACCGCTTCGGCGACGTGCCCGCCCCCGCTTCCTGTTCGCGGTGCGCGTCGTGACGCATATTTATATTTTTCATATCCTGCAGGGCGCGGTCTGTCTTTACGCGCTGCTCCGTGGCGGGCGCCCCGAAAGATGGACCGCGATCATGTTGTTCTTCGCCTCGGTGGCGACATGGTTCATTCCCTTCGATCCCTCGACCAGCTTTCGCTCGATCGAGACGTTCGAACTGGTCATCGACCTGTCGTTGATGGGCGGGTTGATGACGGTCGCCTTGCTGGCCAACCGGTTCTGGCCGCTCTGGTTGGCGGCGCTGCATCTGCTGGCGATCGGAATCCATGGGGTGCGCGGATTCGACGCCGATCTGGTGCCGTGGATGTATGCGGCGGCGGGGGGCAAGCTGGCCTATCCGATGATCCTGGTGCTCGCCCTGGGCGTGATGCGGCATCAACGGCGGCTGGCGATCCACGGACAGGACCCGGACTGGAGCCTGCCATGGCGGGCGAACTGGCGGAGGGTGCGCAATGACGTCTGATCTGCGCCTCCTCCATTGGCCGGAGGACGATCGTGCCAGCTTCACCCAGTTCACCGGCATCATGACCGAGGTTCAGGCGCGTATCCAGGCGATTTCCGGCGAAGCGGGGGGCGTGCCGGTGCCCCGTCCTCCGCGCGAGCCCATGCCGCGCGAATGTGCCGCGATGATCCTGCGCCACCGGCGCGGCCTTCGCGCGATGGCGCGGGCCGATGGCGATCTGTTCGGTGATCCCGCCTGGGAAATCCTGTTGGCCATATTCGCGGCGGACGTGCCGCAGAGCGAGACGGCCATTTTGGAGGCGGCGGGCTTTGCGCCCGACGGATTGGTCGGGGCCCGGTGGGTTCGCCTGCTCATGGCGCGGGACTGGGTCGCTCGGACCTTGGAGGGCCGATTGCGCCTCACCGATAAGGGGCTGGCGAGCCTGAGCGCGATCTTCGAGCAGATGTAATCCAGCCGCTTCGGCGTCGTCACGGCAGGATGCCGTGCAACTCCCGGCGCGCCCAAGGGTTCAATTGAAACGGACGATGGGCAAGGAGAGTATGAAATGGCCGACGATTTCGGAAATGGTGGCGGTGCAGGCGCGATTGGTGGCGATATGGGCGCGGAGCGCTTCACCGACAGCCTGAAGGGCGCTGGCGAGGCGATGAAGGCATCGGGGCAGAAAATTGCCGAGGGCGGTTCGGTGGTGACGCTCAAGATGCTCGATCAGGCCGAAACCAATGCGCGCGAGGCTTTTTCCGCCATGCGCGCCGCCGCCTCCGCCAAGGATCTGTCGGACGTGATGCGCATTCAGACCGACTTTCTGCGCGAACAGGGAAACCGGTCCATGTCGCAGGCGCGCGAGATCGGCGAGTTGATCGTCCAGTTCGGTCGGGATGCCATCGGGGCGGCACGCGGCCCCGAACAAGGCTGATGCTTTCGTCCCGCCCCGGCCCTTCGCGCCGGGGCGGGACGCTTTATCCGCCGGGCGTCAGCGGCACCGGGCCGTCGGGCGTCGCTTCCAGGAGTGAATCGCCGCCCAGCACGCGGTAGAGCGACACGCGGTTGCTGGCTTCGACCAACTGGGTCGCGATCACCGTCCGCTGCGCCGAGTAGAGCGAGCGCTGCGCATCCAGCGTGTTGAGGAACGGTGTGATGCCCCCGCGATAGCTCGCCTCGGTCAATCGATAGGTATCGGCCGCCGCTGATAGGAAGCGGCGATTGGCGCCAAGCTGATCCGCGATCGTGCCTTGCCGCGCCAAAGCATCGGCGGTTTCCTGAAAAGCGGTCTGGATCGCCTTTTCATAGGTCGCCAGCGCCGCATCGCGCTGAGCCTCTGTATATTGGACGTTCGCGACGCCCGCTCCGGCCTGGAAGATCGGATAGCTGACGGCGGGTGCGACCGAATAGTTGAAGCTGCCGCCCGAGAAGAGCGAAGTCAGCGCCGTGCTGGCGAAACCGACCAATCCGGTCAGCGAGATGCGCGGGAACAAGGCCGCGCGCGCCGCGCCGATCTGTCCATTGGTGGCGCGCAGCAGATACTCTGCCTGGACCACATCGGGGCGGCGTAACAGGATGCCCGAGTCGAGCCCGGCGGGCAGGGTGGCGATCGTCGGCGCCGCTTCCTCGATCGAACGGGGAAGCAGGGCGGCATCGATCGGCGCGCCGACCAGGAGTTGCAGCGCGTTGACGTCTTGCGCGACGGCGGTCTTCTGCTGCGCCAGATCGGCCTGCGCGGTCGCCAGCACCTGTTCGGCCTGCCGCAGATCGGTGCGCGGTGCGATCCCGCCGGTCAGCCGCGCGCGGGTCAGCGTGACGCTGCGTTCCGCATTGGCCGCGGTCTGCTGCGCGATAGTCAGCAGGCTCTGGTCCGCCGCATAGTTGAGCCAGGCATCGGCAATATCCCCGACTAGGGTCAGCCGGGTCGCACGTGCCGCCGCTTCGGTCGCGAAATAACGGTCGAGCGCCGCCCCGGTCAGCGAGCGGATGCGGCCGAACAGATCCAGTTCGAAGGCGGTGGTGCCCAGATTGACCGACCAGGCGCTGCCGCTGCCATTGGCGCCGGAAACGATCGTGCCACCGGCGCCACCGGTGCCGGTTCCCGTACCGCCCGTGCCTGTTCCGCCCGTGCTTGTCCCCGTACCCGTTCCGGTGCCTCCGGTACCGGTCCCCGTGCCCGTGCTGCCATTGCCGATGGCCTGGCTGCCCGCCCCGCCCGATCCCCGGTCGGTATAGCTATAGCGGCCTGTCGCATCGATCTGGGGAAACAGGCTGCCGCGCTGGATGCGATATTGCGCGCGGGTCGAGGCGATGTTCGCCGCCGCCACGCGCAGGTCGCGGTTATTGGCCAGCGCCTGGACGATCAGCCGCTGCAACCGGGCGTCGCGGAACACGTCGCTATAGCGGACGCTGGGCAGCGCCGCTTCCGACTGGCGAAGATAGGCGTCGCCGCTCGGCCATGACGGCGGGACCGGTGTCGCGGGTCGCTCATATCGGGGAGCCATCGAACAGGCGGACAGCGCGCTCGCGGCCAGCAGCATGGCGGGGAAGGGGGACAGGATACGCATCAGGCCTGCTCCGTGCCCGGTTTTTGCTCGACGGGCTTATGGCCCGCACCATGCTCGCTCATCGGCTTGCCGCGCAGCCGCGCCAGACCGTTGCGCACCGAACGGCGCACCAGCACGAAGAATAGCGGGATGTAGAAGATCGCCAGGACCGTCGCGGTCAGCATCCCGCCGATCACGGCGGTGCCGATCGCGATGCGGCTGTTCGCGCCCGCACCCGTCGAGATGGCGAGCGGCAACACGCCGAAGATGAAGGCGAAGCTGGTCATCAGGATCGGACGCAGACGGATCTTGGCGGCTTCCAGCGCGGCATCGATGACGCGCTTGCCCTGTTTCTCCGCCTGCTCCGCGAATTCGATCATCAGGATCGCGTTCTTCGCCGCTAGCCCCATCGTCGTCAGCAGACCGATCTGCAGATAGACGTCGTTGGTCAGTCCGCGCAGCGTCACGAAGGCGACCGCGCCGATCAGACCGAGCGGGATGACCAGCAGCACCGCGAACGGGATCGACCAGCTTTCGTACAGCGCGGCGAGGCACAGAAAGACGACCAGGATCGACAGACCATAGAGAATCGGCGCCTGACCGCCCGACAGCCGTTCCTGATAGGACAGGCCCGCCCAGGCGATCGAGGTGCCCGGAATCTGCGAGGCCAGTTCGGTCATCCGCTGCATCGCGTCGCCCGAGCTGTAACCCGGCGCGGCCGACCCCTGGAATTCGTAGGAAGGGATGCCGTTGAACCGCGACAGGGTGGTGGGCGCCACGCCCCAGTTGATCGTCGAGAAGGAGGAGAAGGGGGCCATTTGCCCGCTCGACCCGCGCACGAACCATTGTTTCAGGTCCTCGGGTTCGCCGCGATAAGGCGCATCGCCCTGGACGAAGACGCGCTTCACGCGGCCGCGATCGATGAAGTCGTTGACATATTGCCCGCCCCAGGCGGTCGACAGCGTCGAGTTTACCTGTTGCTGGGTCAGCCCCAGCGCCGCCAGTTTCTGCTGGTCGAGGTCGACGCGCAGCGTGGCGATGTCGGGCAGCTCGGTCAGGCGGACCGAGGCGAGCATCGGGTCGGCATTGGCCTTGGCGAGCAGCTGGTCGCGGATCGCCTCGAACTTTTCCAGCGGCATGCCGGAGATGTTCTGCAACTCCATGGTGAAGCCGTCCGACTGGCCGAGGCCGCGAATGGCGGGCGGGACCAACGCGAAGACCTGCGCGTCGCGAAGCCCCCGGAACGCGGCGGAGGCACGGCCGGTAATCGCGTCGGCGTTGTTTTCCTTGCCCTTGCGGTCGGCCCAGTCGACGAAGTTGATGAAGCCCTGGCCGGTATTCTGGCCGCTGGTGCCGCCACCGCCGCCGCCCGCGACGGTGAAGAGCACCTTGACGTTCTTGCCCTCATTCTGGGCGAAATATTGCTCGACCCGGCGCTGGACCTCCATGGTGCGACCCTGGGTCGCGCCGGCGGGCAGACGGAACTGGATGATCGCCGACCCCTGATCCTCGGTCGGCAGGAAGCCGGTGGGCAGACGCAGGAACAGGATCGCCAGCAGCGCGACGACGCCGACATAGACCAGCAGAAACAGCCATTTGCGATCAACGACGGTGCGTACCGCGGAAGTGTATTTCTCGACCGTCCAGTCGAACCGGCTGTTGAAACCGTCCTTCGCGCGCTGAAGCCCATGCGCCACGCGCGGGAATTTGCGGTCGAGCCAGGCGCCTTCTTCGCCCTCCTTAGCCTTTTGCTTCAAAAGGCTTGCGGTCAGGGCGGGCGACAGGATGATCGCGACGGCGACCGACAGGATCATCGCCGAGACGATGGTGATCGAGAATTGGCGATAGATGACGCCGGTCGATCCACCGAAGAACGCCATCGGCAGGAACACCGCCGACAGGACGAGCGCGATGGCGATCAGCGCGACGGTGATCTCGTTCATCGACTCGATCGTCGCCTCGCGCGGGGTCATGTCGGGATTTTCTTCGAGCAGTCGCTCGACATTCTCCACGACCACGATCGCGTCATCGACCAGCAGGCCGATCGCCAGCACCAGCCCGAACAGGGTCAGGGTGTTGATCGAGAACCCCGCCAGATAGAAGATGGCGAAGGTGCCCAGCAGCACCACCGGCACCGCGATCGTCGGGATCAACGTCGCACGCCAGCTTTGCAGGAAGACGAACATCACGATGACGACAAGGATGATCGCCTCGATCAGCGTCTTGACCACCTCGTCGATCGACAGCTTGATGAAGGCGGTGGTGTCGTTGGCATAGGCGACCTTCAGACCGGGCGGAAAGGTCTTGGCGACGCGGGTGATCTCCGCCTTGACCAGTTCGGCGGTCTTCAGCGCATCGGCGCCCGGCGCCATCAGCACGGCGATACCGGCGCCCGGATGCTGATTGATCCGGCTGACCGCGGCATAGCTTTCCGCGCCCAATTCGATCCGCGCCACATCGGACAGCTTGACCGTTGCGCCGTTGTTCAGCGTCTTCACGATGATCTCGCGAAACTGCTCGGGCGTCTGGAGCCGCGACATGGAGGTCACGGTGGCGTTCAGCATCTGCGTGGTGGGCGACGGGGTGCCGCCGACCTCACCCGCCGCGACTTCGGTATTCTGGTTCTGGATCGCGGTGACGATGTCCGAGGGCATCAGCTGATAGGAGGCCAGCCGCTCCGGGTTGAGCCAGATGCGCATCGCATATTGCGAGCCGAAGACATTGGTGTCGCCCACGCCCTGGATACGGCCGAGCGGATCCTGGAGATTGGAGACGAGATAATCGGAGACGTCCTGGTTCGTCATCCGGTTCGTTTCGTCATACACGCCCGCGATCAACAGGAAGTCGGGGTTCGACTTGCGCACGACCAGGCCCTGTTGCTGCACCTGTTGCGGCAGGCGCGCGACCGATTGCTGGACCTGGTTCTGGACCTGCACCTGCGCGATGTCGGGATCGGTGCCCTTGGCGAAGGTCGCGGTGATCGTCACCGAGCCGCGGCTGGACGAGGAGGACTGGAAATAAAGCAGCCCGTCAATGCCGGTCAGCTGCTGTTCGATGACCTGCGTGACCGAATTCTGCAGCGTCTGGGCGGAGGCGCCGGGGAAGGTGGCGCGGATCGACACCTGGGGCGGGGCGACGTCCGGATATTGCGCGATGGGCAGGCCCATGATCGCGCCGACGCCTGCCAGCATGACGATGATGGCAAGAACCCAGGCGAAGATGGGACGATCGATGAAGACGCGGCTGAGCATGGTCCGGTCAGCCAGCCTTGCCCTTGGCGGCCTGCATCTTCTTCAGCTGTTCGGGCGAGGGGGGCTGGACCTTTTGCGGGCTGTCGGCGGGGACCGCCTTCACGCTCTGCCCTGCGCGCAGATTGGCAAGGCCCTGGGTCACGATCCTGTCGCCGGGCTTCAGCCCATCGGTGACCACCCAGAACGTACCCTGGGTGCGTTCGGCGCGGACCGTCTTCTGCTGGACCTTGTCGTTCGGGCCGACGACGAACAGCGTCGCATTGCCCTTTGGATCGCGGGCAATCGCCTGTTGCGGGACCAGATAGGCGCCGGTGTCGATCGCCTGCGCGAAGCGCGCGCGGACGAACATGCCGGGCAGCAACAGGCCTTGCGGATTGGGGAAGCGCGCACGCAGCGTCACCGTGCCGGTCTGCGGATCGACCACGGCTTCGGCGAACTCGACCGTGCCGGTCTGGCCGTAATCGGTCCCGTCCTCCAGCCGCAGCGAGACACGCGCGCTGGCGGGGATCAGGCCGTCGCGGGCCGCCAGGCTGCGGCGAAGCGACAGCAGGTCGGACGCCGACTGCTGAATATCGACGAAGATCGGGTCCAGTCGCTGAATTTGCGCCAGCGGATCGGTCTGGTTGGAACTGACCAGCGCACCGACGGTGAACAGCGAGCGTCCGATCCGCCCGCTGATCGGGGCGGGGACCGTGGTGAATTGCAGATTGACGCGTGCCGTCTCCAGCGCGGCACGGGTCTGTGCCACCTGCGCCGCCGCCTGCCGGGCGGATGCCTGGGCGTTGGTATAATCCTGCTTCGAGATCGCCTCGATCTGCGCCAGCGGGCGATAGCGTTCGGCCTGTATCCGCGTCGCTTCCGCATTGGCCTGCGCGCTTTGCAGGTTCGCCGCGGCCTGGTTCACCGAGGCGCGATAGAGGCGGGGATCGATCTCGTAGAGCGGCTGGCCCCGCTTGACGAGCGAGCCCTCAGTAAAGAAGCGGCGGCGGATGACGCCGGTCACCTGCGGGCGGACGTCGGAGCTTTCGAAGGCGGTGGTCCGCGCGGCCAGTTCGGTCACGATCGGCGCGTTGGTCGGCTGCACGGTGACATAGCCGATGGTCGGCGTCTGCTGCTGCCCGCCAGCGCCCCCCTTGGACGCGCCGCCCTTGTCACCACCACCGCATGCCGACACGCTCGCCAGCGCCAAGACCATGGCCGTGCCGGCAAGCGCCCGGCGCCCGCGAAAGCCTGGAAAGTTCAAATCGTCCACCTGCCTGAAATGCCGAGCGGGAGCCCGGCTCGCACGTCAATGCGCGATCCGGGCAAATGTTGCTGTCTCGTGGCAAAGTGCACGAGGCGGGGTCGAAAAGGCAAGGGATGATGGCCTATTTGCGGATGCCTTAATTGTCGCAATTTGTCGCGTTGCGACAAATCCGGCGATGCGGGAGCTTTTGGGGTTCTGATGCATTTTCAGAAAGACATGATCGATCGGGACGCCGACAAGCGCCTGGCCGCAGTCGCTGCGGTGCAGGAGGTATGCGACGATATGCTGGTGGGCCTGGGAACGGGCTCGACGGCGGCGCATGCCATTGCCGCGCTGGCCGAACGTCGCCTGCGGATCGAGGCGGTGGCGACATCGCACGGCAGTGCGAAGCTGGCCGAATCGCTGGGGATGCGGGTGCGAGACTTCGCCGAGGTGGCGCGGGTCGATCTGGCGATCGACGGTGCGGATGCGATCGACGCGGAACTGTTGGCGGTCAAGGGAGCGGGCGGCGCGATGCTGCGCGAGAAGGTGGTGGCGGACGCCGCCGACCGGATGATCGTGATCGCCGATGGTTCGAAGCGGGCGCAACGGTTGGGTGGCACCCCACTGCCAATCGAAATCCTGCCCTTTGCCAAGAGCTATGTCGTTGCGCGATTGGCCGATTTCTTTGACCGGACAGCCGAACGACCCGATTATCGCACCGACAATGGCAATATCGTCGTCGACGGCCATGGCTGGGACGACACCGCGCTACAGACCCTGGCGGATTCTCTGGTAGCGATACCAGGCGTTGTCGGGCATGGTCTGTTCCTACGCGAAATCGACGCGGCCTATATTGCCGATGGCGGGATCGTTACCCGGCTGGAACGGGGGCGGAACCCGCGCTAAGGCCGGTCGCGCATGGCAACCAGAGCGAGCGCGGACGCGTTCGATCGCATAATGAAGGATGAGGCCAGACTCCATGACCGACGCCACCACCCACGCCGTGGCCGATACCCATCTGCATGAAGACGGGTCGATCGAGCGACTGACCATCGACACCATCCGCACCCTGTCGATGGATGCGGTGCAGCAGGCCAATTCGGGCCATCCCGGCACCCCCATGGCGCTCGCGCCCGTTGGTCACACCATCTGGTCGAAATTTCTGCGCTACGACCCCGCCCATGCCGATTGGCCCAATCGCGATCGCTTCGTGCTGTCGGTCGGCCATGCCTCGATGCTGCTCTACTCGCTGATCCATCTGGCGGGGATCGAGGAGATCGACGCGGACGGCAACAAGTCCGGCAAGCCCGCGCTGAGCCTGGAGGACCTGAAGGGTTTCCGCCAGCTCAACTCGAAGACGCCGGGCCACCCCGAATATCGCCACACCACCGGCGTCGAGACGACGACCGGTCCGCTGGGCGCCGGTTGCGGCAACTCGGTCGGCATGGCGATCGCCGAGCGCTGGCTGGCCGCCCATTTCAATCGCGAGGGTTTCCCGATCTTCGACCATGACGTCTATGTCGTGTGCGGCGACGGCGACATGATGGAGGGCGTGGCCTCGGAAGCGGCTTCGACCGCCGGCCACCTCAAATTGTCCAACCTGTGCTGGATCTACGATTCGAACCAGATCTCGATCGAGGGCGGCACCGACATCGCGTTCAACGAAGATGTGGGCAAGCGGTTCGAGGCCTATGGCTGGAACGTCATCCATGTCGACGACGCCAATGACGTGGGTGCGCTGACCGCCGCGCTCGACACCTTCAAGGCGACCCAGGACAAGCCGACCTTCATCGTCGTGAAGTCGGTGATCGGCTATGGCAGCCCCAAGGCAGGCAGCGAGAAGGCGCATGGCGAGCCGCTGGGCGAGGATGCGATCCGCGCGACCAAGAAGGCCTATGGCTGGCCCGAGGACGCCAAGTTCCTGGTCCCCGATGGCGTGTGCGAAGCGTTCCGCAGTGCGATCGAGGGCCGCGGCAAGCCGCTGCGCGACGAATGGGTTGCGATGACCGATCGCTACCGCGCCGAATATCCTGAACTTGCCGCCGAACTCGACGCGATGCTCGCCGACAAGCTCCCCGAGGGCTGGGACAGCGACATTCCGGTGTTCGAGGCGGATGCCAAGGGCATTGCCAGCCGCGACTCGGGCGGCAAGGTGCAGAACGCCATCGCCGCCAAGGTGCCGTGGCTGATCGGCGGCTCGGCCGACCTCGCGCCCTCGACCAAGACGCTGATCAAGGACGGCGGTTCGTTCCAGCCGGGCAGCTATGAGGGGCGCAATTTCCACTTCGGCGTGCGCGAGCATTCGATGGGCGCGATCGTCGACGGCATGGCGCTCTCGCACCTGCGCTCCTATGGCGCGACCTTCCTGGTCTTCTCCGACTATATGCGCGCGCCGATCCGCCTCGCCGCGATCATGGAGATCGGCGCGGTGTTCGTCTTCACGCACGACTCGATCGGCGTGGGCGAGGACGGTCCGACCCATCAGCCGATCGAGCATCTGGCGACGCTGCGTGCGATCCCCGGTCTGGACACCATCCGTCCCGGCGATGCGAACGAAGTGGCCGAGGCGTGGCGCTGCGCCGTCGAGTCGGCCAGCCACCCGACCGCGCTGATCTTTTCGCGCCAGGCGCTGCCGACGCTCGATCGCGGCAAATACGCGCCTGCCTCGGGCGTGAAGAAGGGCGGTTACGTCCTTGCGGATTGCGACGGCACACCCGACATCATCCTGATCGCAACGGGGTCGGAACTGTCGCTGGTGACGGACGCCTATGAGACGCTGAAGGCCGATGGCATCAAGGCGCGCGTTGTCTCGCTGCCGAGCTGGTATCGCTTCGAGCTGCAGGATGCCGCGTACAAGGAAAGCGTCCTTCCAAAGGGCGTGACCAAGCGTCTGGCGGTCGAGCAGGCCGGGTCGATCGGCTGGGACCGCTATGTCGGGTTCGACGGCCGCACGATCACCATGTCGACCTTCGGCGCTTCGGCGCCGCTTGCCAAGTTGCAGGACAAGTATGGCTTCACCCACGACAATGTCGTGAAGGTGGCCCGCGAAATGCTGGAGACCAAGTGATGAGCAAGCTGTCGGAACTGGGCGCCAAGGGCTGCGCCCCCTGGCTCGATTTCGTCGATCGCAAGTTCCTCGAGGCGAAGGGCTTGGAAAAGCTCGTCGCCGAGGACGGGCTGACCGGCGTCACCTCCAACCCGTCGATCTTCGAAAAGGCGATGGGGCATGGCGATGCCTATGACGGCACGCTGGCGGCGTTCGACAAGGAGAACCCCGGCGCGGCGACCATCGACCGCTACGAGCATCTGGCGATCCAGGACATCAAGGCGGCGGCGGAAACGTTGAAGCCCGTCTATGACCGTCTCGACGCCAAGGACGGCTATGTCAGCCTGGAAGTGTCGCCCTATATCGCCGACGACACCGACGCGACCATCGCCGAGGCCGAGAAGCTGTGGCACGCGGTCGACCGCCCCAACCTGATGATCAAGATCCCCGGCACCGACGCGGGCGCACCGGCGATCTCGGCGACCATCGCCAAGGGGATCAACGTCAACGTCACGCTGCTCTTCTCGAAGGCCGCCTATATCAAGGTGGCCGAGGCCTATGCGGCCGGGCTGGAAGAGCGGGTCAAGGCCGGTCAGCCGATCGACCGGATCGCCAGCGTCGCCAGTTTCTTCGTCAGCCGTATCGATTCGGCGATCGACAAGAAGATCGATGACCGTGTCGCGGCGGGTGATGCCGAGGCGGATGCGCTGAAGGCCGTGCGCGGCAAGGTCGCGATCGCCAACGCCAAGATGGCCTATCAGTGGTATCTGGATTTCCTGAAGTCCGACCGCTGGCAGGCGCTGGCCGCCAAGGGCGCACAGCCGCAGCGGCTGCTCTGGGCGTCGACCGGGACCAAGGACCCGTCCTTCCCCGACACGCTCTATATCGACACGCTGATCGGGCCGGACACGGTCAACACCATGCCGCCCAAGACCATGGACGCCTTCCGCGACCATGGCACGGTGGCCGAGACGCTGACCGCCGATATCGACGAGGCCAAGCACGTGCTTGCCGAGGCCGAGCGGTTGGGCCTGGACCTGGACAGCGTGACCGGCACGCTGGTCGCGGAGGGGGTGGCCTCCTTCGTCAAGGCGTTCGACGATCTGCTCGGCGCGATCGGGCAGAAGCAGCCCGAAGCGGCCTGATCCGACAGGCCCCCTTCCCAAGGCGGGAAGGGGGCCTTTCACTTTCTACGACAGCTTGAAAACATAATGGAGTTCCGCATGAAGATCGGTCTGGTCGGCCTTGGCCGCATGGGTGGCAATATCGCGCGTCGCCTGATGCAGGCTGGGCATCAGGTTGTGGCCTGGGATCGCAGCGACGAGGCGGTGCAGGCGCTCGCCAAGGACGGCGCGGAAGCAGCCACGGGGCTTGAGGACATGGCCACCAAGCTCGCCGACAAGGCCATCTGGTGGGTGATGCTGCCCGCAGGCGGCCCGACCGAGGACACGATCGCGGAAATCGCCAAGCTGGCCAAGGACGGCGACGTCGTGATCGACGGCGGCAACAGCTTTTACAAGGACGACATTCGCCGCGCCAAGTCGCTGGCCGAAAAGGGCATCCATTATGTCGATGTCGGCACCTCCGGCGGCGTCTGGGGCCTGGAGCGCGGCTATTGCATGATGATCGGCGGCGACAAGGAAACGGTCGACCATCTCGACCCGATCTTCGATGCGCTGGCGCCGGGGCTGGGCGATATCGTCCGCACGCCGGGCCGCATCGCCGAGAAGGTCGATCAGCGCGCCGAGAAGGGTTATATCCATGCCGGTCCCGCCGGTGCCGGTCACTTCGTCAAGATGATCCACAACGGCATCGAGTACGGCCTGATGCAGGCCTATGCCGAGGGCTTCGACATTCTGAAGTCGAAGAACAGCGACAAGCTGCCCGAGGACGAGCGGTTCGACCTGAACCTGACCGACATCGCCGAGGTCTGGCGTCGCGGCAGCGTGATCTCATCCTGGCTGCTCGACCTGACCGCGATCGCGCTTGCCAAGGACGAGATGCTGGAGCAGTTCTCGGGCCATGTCGCCGATTCGGGCGAGGGCCAGTGGACGATCGACGCGGCGATGGAGGAAAAGGTCCCGGCCAACGTCCTGACCGCCTCGCTCTTCGCGCGTTATCGCAGCCGGGTCGATCATACCTATGGCGACAAGGTGCTATCGGCGATGCGCTTCGGCTTTGGCGGCCATACCGAAATCCCGCAATGAGCGAGCCTATCCGGCTGCCCATTCGCCTAGTCGTGTCAGACGTCGACGGCACGCTCGTCGACCCCGACAAGAAACTGCGCGCCGCCACCATCGCCGCCGTCAAGCGGCTGGAGGCGGCGGGGGTCGGCTTTACCATCATCAGTGCCCGGCCTCGTTCGGGGCTGGGATGGTTGGCCGACGAACTGGCCATTGATGCACCGATCGGCGCGTTCAACGGCGGGACGGTGTTCCGCCGCGATGGCGGCATCGATGCTCGGTTCCGCGTGCCGGTTGAGGTCGTAAAGGACGTGCTGGCGATGGCGGCGGACCACTCCGTCGCCATCTGGGTTTTCGCCGACGATCGCTGGTATGCCAGCAGCGGTGAGGGCACCCATGTCGATCACGAGCGCAAGGCTTCGTCGCAGGAGCCGGTCATCGCGCAGGACTTTTCCGCGCTGATCGACAAGGTCGACAAGATCACCCTGGTCAGCGACGATGCCGAGTTGCTGCGCGGTCTGCATGAACAGGCCAACGCGGCGCATGGATCGGCGGCGACCATCGCCCAGTCGCAGACCTATTATCTCGACGTGACCGCGCTTGAGGCCAATAAGGGCGACGGCGTGGCGACGCTGGCCAAGGCGTTCGGCGTGTCGCTGGACGAGGTGGCGGTGCTGGGCGATCAGGCCAACGACCTTCCCATGCTGACCCGCGCGGGCCTGCCGATCGTGATGGCGAATGCGCCGGATGCGGTCAGGGAACAGATTTCGGTACACACCCGTTCCAATGCCGAGGATGGCGTAGCCTATGCCATCGACACCATTATCTTTCCCCGAATTGGAGTCGCTTCATGAAGCAACTGGTTGCGTTCGACCTCGACGGTACGCTGGCCGAAAGCAAACAGCCCCTGGGCGAGCCGATGGGGGAGGCGCTGGCCGACCTGCTCGACGTCGCGCATGTCGCAGTGATCTCGGGCGGTGACTGGCCGCAGTTCGACAAGCAGGTGGCGAGCCGCCTGCCCGAGCGCGCCGACCGCACCAAGCTGTGGCTGATGCCGACGACCGGCACCAAGCTCTATACCTATCAGGACGGCCAATGGACCCCGGTCTATGCCGAGCTGTTCGACGATGCGACCAAGGCGAAGATCCTGGAGGCGTTCGACGCCTCGCTGGAGGCGACCGGCTTTGTGCCCGAGCAGACCTGGGGCGAGCGGATCGAGGATCGCGGCAGCCAGATCACATTCTCCGCGCTCGGCCAGCAGGCGCCGATCGACGCCAAGGAACATTGGGACCCCAAGTTCGAGAAGCGCAAGGTCATCCAGGCCGACCTCAAGCAACGCCTGCCGGGCCTGTCGATCAACATGGGCGGCGCGACCTCGATCGACATCACCCGCGAGGGCGTCGACAAGGCCTATGGTCTCAAGAAACTGCATGACGCCAGCGGCATAGCGCTGGATGCGATGATGTTCATCGGCGACGCGATCTTCCCCGGTGGCAACGACTATCCCGCCAAGGAACTGGGCCTCGACACGGTGCGCGTGCGCGATCCGGAAGAGACGCTGGCGGTCATTGCGGGGATCGTCGCCTGCCTGAAGTGAACGGCACCGCGTCGCTGGTCCTGCGCGAGCGAACCGGCCCCGCGCATGAGGCGGTGGATGCCGCCTATGGTCGATATCGGCTGGACGATCGGGAAAGCTATACGGCTTTCCTGATCGCCCACGCCCGCGCGCTTCCGGCGGTCGAGGACTGGCTGGCGGCGCATGAGGTCGGCTTCCCATGGCGGTCGCGTCGGGACGCGCTGGCGGCCGACCTTGCGGTGTTGGGGCGGGACATGCCCGAACCGATGACGATCGATCTGCCGGGGGACGAGGCGGCGCGGTGGGGGGCGCTGTACGTCACCGAAGGGTCGCGGCTGGGCGGCGCGATGCTGGCCCGGCAGGTGGGGGAGGGGCTCCCCAAGGCTTATCTCGAATCGACTTTCGGCCCGGGGGAATGGCGCGATTTCCGCCATGCGCTGGATGCGGCAGCGATGGGCGATCCGTGGATCGACCGTGCCGTCGCGGCGGCGACGACCGTCTTCGCATTATACGGGCGGGCGGCCTAGCCCCCGCCACCCATCCTGTGCCACCCGCCGTGTCGCGATCGCCCCTTAATCCGCGATCGGGGCGATCACAATGGCGCGAAGGCCCGGTCGGTTGTCGTCATATTCGATCGTGCCCGACAGGCGCTGCATCATCGCGGCCATCATCCGGCTGCCAAAGCCGTGCCCGTCATCGGCCTCGTCATCCCCCTTGCCGCGCCCTTCGTCCGCGACGATCAGGCGAAGACGATGACCATATTGCTCCAGCGTGATCGTCACCGGCCCCGGCGCGCCGTCATAGGCATATTTGGTGGCGTTGATGATCAGCTCGGTGGTGACCAGACCGAGGTTGATCGCGCGGTCGGTCGGCATGAGGACCGGCGTCAAATCCAGCCGCATCATCGCCGACCAGTCGCGTCCCATGGATTGCCGCATGTCGCCGACCAGGTCCTCCAGATAACGGGCAAGGTTGACCGTCTGGATCTGGTCGTCGCGGTAGAGCCGCCGATGGACCAGCGCGACGGCCGACAGCCGGGCCTGCGCCTCGTTCAGCTGCTCGCGCACGCGTGGATCGCCCGACGCCTTGGCCTGGAGCGCAAGGAAGGAGGATACGAGCTGAAGGCTGTTCTGGACGCGGTGGTCCACCTCCTTCATCAGCACGTCCTTCTGCACCAGAAGTGCGTCCTTGTCGTCCAGCGTCCGTTGCAACGCGGTGTTCAGTCCGCGCAGCCGATGGTTTTGCGACGCTTCATGTAGGGCGCGGCGGATGCGATGGGCGGACTCAACCTCCTCCATCGTCCATCGCCGCGAACGGCCGCGCACCGTCTCGCGCCAGCTCTCGAACGACGCACGCGGGGTCAGCGTGGCATCCGGGGTCAGCGCGACCGACTTGTGCGGGTTGCCCGCCCATTCAACTTCCTCGACTTGCTCGGCGCGGAACCACAGCAGCGTGATTCCGCCATCGACCAGCGGCAGCGCCAGCAGCCCGCTGGCCTTCGCGGCCAGGGGTGCCGTGTCGGGCATCACCTCCGACAGCTCATGGGTGACGAACAATTCGCCGCCGGTGCGGGCGGTCACCGTCTGGGCGATGTCCAGCGATGCCAGGGCGGGCGGACAGATGCCATGGTCATGGACCTTGCCCTTTTCGACGATTGCGAAGCCGGTCGCGCCCAGCATGGTCATCATGTCGGGCATCAGGCGGCGAATGGCGGGGACGATGTCGCCCAGTCCGATGATTCGCGGCAAGATGCCGTCCTCCGCCGCGCGCAGGCGAAGCCGCTCGCGATAGAGCTCGGCTTCCTCGCGACCGCGAATCTGACGCGCCAGCCCGCTGGCGAGCGCGGCGGCGGCGGCGCGCAGTTCGGCGGACAGGAGACGTGGGCTATGGTGGTGGCAGGCGACCATCCCCCACAACACCCCATCCTTGACGATCGAGATCGACGCCGATGCGACCACACCCATATTCGCCAGATAACGGAGATGGATGGGCGACACGCTGCGCAAGGCGACATCGCTCAGGTCCAGCGTCTCGAACCCGGCGGGGCGGAGCGGTGCGGGGACATAGGCGACATCGGGAATGCTGCGCGTGCGATTGCGGACGTAAAGCGCACGGGCCTGTTTCGGAATGTCCGATGCGGGGAAATGATGATGCAGGAAGGAATGGAGTTCGGGCGCGCGTGCCTCCGCGACGACGTGACCGGCATCCTCGTCCAGAAAGCGATAGATCATCACCCGGTCGAACCCGGTCAACTGTCGGAACGTCGTCGCCGCCCGGTCGAACAGCATCGACAGGTCGCCCGTCCGCTCGAAACTGGTGGCTGCCGCGTCCAGCCAGGCCAGCGGACTGCCCCGGCCCCATGGCGCATCGACGATGCCGGGTTCCAGTTCCATCAGGACACGCTCGCCCGCAACGCGGTGGGCGGTGACGGAAAAGGCTTCGCCCAGCCCCTCGACGGGAACGGCGGCGACCATGGATCCGGGCCCGACCGGCATCGCGGCAACCATATTCGCGACATGATCGCCCAGGATTTCGGCAAGCGGGCGGTCCAGCCATTCGGGGGCAAGCCGCTCCTCGATCGCGCCCGCACCCGCGACGATATGGCCCGTCGCCGCGTCGACGACCAGCAGCAAGCCATGTGGCTGTATCGCCCCGGGTATATGAATAGGTTCCCGATCGCAGGCGGTGATATCCTGGCCTGGATCGGTGGCAACGGGGCGGGTGGCCATCAGGTCAATAAATCCTCTCGTTCCTGATGCATGGCGGCTTTTGCATAAGCTTGCAAATGTTTGGATCGCGCATTCGATCCGCGCGCCCGTTCATGTGCCGTCCGACTTGGAACGAAGATTGCGCGTTTGGGTAATTTCCGTTTAAAATGGGGCAACGGACTCAAAGAGCCGTTTTGGAGAGGACATGATCGACGATTTCGACTTCGCGCTCGGCGAGAGTGCGGACATGATCCGTGAGGCGACCCGCCGTTTCGCCACCGACCGGATCGCCCCGCTGGCCGCGCGCATGGACGCAGAGGACTGGTTCCCGCGCGACATCTGGCCCGAAATGGGTGCGCTGGGTCTGCACGGCATCACCGTCGACGAAGCTGATGGCGGGCTGGGTCTGGGCTATCTGGAGCATGTCGTCGCGATCGAGGAAGTGTCGCGCGCCTCGGCATCGCTTGGCCTATCCTATGGCGCGCATTCCAATCTGTGCGTCAACCAGATCCGCCGCTGGGGCAGCCCCGAGCAGAAGGAGAAATACCTCCCCGGCCTGATCTCGGGTGAGCATGTCGGCAGCCTGGCCATGTCGGAAGTGTCGGCCGGGTCGGACGTCGTTTCGATGAAGCTGCGGGCCGTGAAGGCCGATGGCGGCTGGGTGCTGAACGGCACCAAATTCTGGATCACCAATGCGCCCTATGCCGAAACTTTGGTCGTCTATGCCAAGACGGGCGAGGGCAGCCGGGGGATCACCGCCTTCCTGATCGAAAAGGACATGGCGGGCTTCGCGATCGGGCAGAAGATCGACAAGATGGGCATGCGGGGCAGCCCGACCGCCGAACTGGTCTTCAGCGACTGTTTCGTGTCGGACGCGCAGGTGATGGGGCCCGTGAATGGCGGCGTCGGCGTGCTGATGAGCGGGCTCGACTATGAACGCGCGGTGCTGGCGGGGATTCAGCTGGGCATCATGCAGGCGTGCCTTGACGTGGTCGTGCCCTATGTCCGCGAGCGGCGGCAGTTCGGCCGCGCGATCGGCGAGTTCCAGCTGATCCAGGCCAAGGTCGCCGACATGTACGTCGCGCTCAATTCCGCGCGGGCCTATGTCTATGCGGTGGCGCGGAGTTGCGATGCCGGACGGACGACGCGGTTCGACGCGGCGGGCGCGATCCTGCTGGCCAGCGAAAATGCGGTGAAGGTGGCGATGGAGGCGATCCAGGCGCTGGGCGGGGCAGGTTATACCAAGGACTGGCCGGTCGAACGCTTTGCACGCGATGCCAAGCTGCTCGACATTGGGGCGGGGACCAATGAAATCCGCCGGATGCTGATCGGCCGCGAACTGATCGGCAAGCTCGAAAAGGTGGCGCAATGAGCATGGGGAGCGAACCATGGGTGCGGTGATCGCCTCGCGCCTCGTACGGGACGATGCGGCGTTCCGCGCCAACGCCGATCACAACCGCGCGCTGGCCGAGCGCTTGCGCAAGGACGTTGCGCAAGCCGGGCTGGGCGGGAACGAGGCGTCGCGCGAACGCCACGTCGCGCGGGGCAAGCTCTTGCCCCGCGACCGGGTGGAACAGCTGCTCGATGCGGGCTCGCCTTTCCTGGAAATCGGTCAGCTTGCCGCCAATGGCCTGTATGACGACGCCGTGCCGGGCGCGGGGGTGATTGCCGGGATCGGCCGGGTCCATGGACGGCAGGTGATGATCGTCGCTAATGACGCGACGGTGAAGGGCGGCACCTATTACCCGATGACGGTCAAGAAGCACCTCCGGGCGCAGGAGATTGCGCTCGAGAACCGGCTGCCCTGCATCTATCTTGTCGACAGCGGCGGCGCGAACCTGCCGCACCAGGCCGAGGTGTTTCCCGACCGCGATCATTTCGGCCGCATCTTCTTCAACCAGGCGCAGATGTCGGCGGCGGCCATCCCTCAGATCGCCTGCGTCATGGGGAGTTGCACGGCGGGCGGCGCCTATGTCCCCGCCATGTCGGACGAGACCGTGATCGTGCGCGGGCAGGGGACGATCTTCCTGGCCGGGCCGCCGCTGGTGAAGGCGGCGACGGGCGAAGTCATCTCGGCCGAGGAACTGGGCGGCGCGGACACCCATGGCCGCAAGTCGGGCGTGGTCGACCATGTCGCGCAGGATGACGACCATGCCCTGTCGATCGTCCGTGACATCGTCGCGACGCTGCCGCCGCCGACGCTGCCGGAGGTCAACCTCGCCGAGCCGGATGCGCCGCTCTATTCGGCCGAGGAGCTGTACGGCCTGATCCCCCAGGATGTGCGGGCGCCCTATGACGTGCATGAGGTCATCGCCCGGCTGGTCGACGGATCGCGCTTCCACGAATTCAAGGCACTGTACGGTGCAAGCTTGGTCTGCGGCTTCGCGCATATCCACGGCAAGCCGGTCGCCATCCTGGCGAATAACGGCGTGCTCTTTTCCGAGAGTGCGCAGAAGGGCGCGCATTTCATCGAGCTGGCATGCCAGCGGCGTATCTCCTTGCTGTTCCTCCAGAATATCTCCGGTTTCATGGTCGGGGGCCGTTACGAGGCGGAAGGAATCGCCAAGCATGGCGCCAAGCTGGTGACGGCGGTGGCGACCGCGCAGGTGCCCAAGATCACCGTCCTGATCGGCGGCAGCTTCGGCGCGGGCAATTACGGCATGTGCGGGCGGGCCTATTCCCCGCGCTTCCTGTTCACCTGGCCCAATGCGCGGATCAGCGTGATGGGGGGCGAACAGGCGGCGAGCGTGCTGGCGACGGTCCACCGCGATGCCGACAGCTGGACGCCGGACGAGGCGGAGGCGTTCAAGGCCCCCATCCGCCAGCGTTATGAGGACGAAGGCAATCCCTGGTACGCGACCGCGCGGCTGTGGGACGACGGGATCATCGATCCGGCGCAGACGCGCGATGTGCTGGGACTGGCGCTGGAGGCGTGCCTGAACGCGCCGATCACGGAGGCGCCCCGCTTCGGGGTGTTCCGGATGTGATGCCGATGGACCTGACCATCGACGGCGCGACCCTGGTGGACGAGGCCGATTTCCATGCCCGCATCCGCGAGGCATCGGGCGTCACATGGTATGGCGGCAACCTGGATGCGCTGTTCGACCTGCTGGTCGCGGTCGTCGATCCGCCGATCAGCTTGTCTATCACCAACGCCGCCGCCGCGCGAAAGGTGGTCGGCGAGCGTTTCGATCGCATCATGACCGCGATCTTCGACGCCATCGCCGAACGCCCGGGTGCCATCATGTTCAAGCTGGAATCCTGATGATGAACAGCCTCCTCATCGCCAATCGCGGCGAGATCGCTTGCCGCATCATCCGCACGGCGCGCGGCATGGGTCTGCGCACCATCGCGGTCTACTCCGAAGCGGATGCGCGGGCGCTCCACGTCCGGCTCGCCGATGAAGCCGTCGCCATCGGCCCCGCCCCGGCGAGCGAAAGCTATCTGGACGCCGACCGCATCCTCGCCGCCGCGCGCGCCACTGGGGCGGAGGCGATCCATCCCGGTTACGGTTTCCTGTCCGAAAATGCCGAGTTCGCCGAGAAGGTGATCACCGCCGGCCTGGTCTGGGTCGGCCCCGATCCCGACAGCATCCGCGCCATGGGCCTGAAGGACGCCGCCAAGGCGCGGATGATCGCCGCCGGGGTGCCGGTCACCCCCGGCTATCTGGGGGAGGACCAGAACCCCGACCGCCTCGCCGCCGAGGCCGACGCGATCGGCTATCCGGTGCTCATCAAGGCGGTGGCGGGCGGCGGCGGCAAGGGGATGCGCCGGGTCGACGATCCCGCCGCCTTCGCCGAGGCACTGGCTTCCTGCCGTCGCGAGGCGGCATCGTCGTTCGGCGACGACCGGGTGCTGATCGAGAAATATATCCTCTCGCCGCGCCATATCGAGGTGCAGGTCTTCGGCGACCGCCACGGGCAGGTCGTCCATCTGTTCGAGCGCGACTGTTCGCTGCAACGCCGCCACCAGAAGGTCATCGAGGAAGCCCCCGCACCCGGCATGGACGATGCCACCCGGCAAGCGGTCTGCGCCGCCGCGGTCCGCGCCGCGCAGGCGGTGGATTATGTCGGGGCGGGCACGATCGAGTTCATCGCGGACGCCTCCGAAGGGCTGCGCGCCGATCGGGTGTGGTTCATGGAGATGAACACGCGGCTCCAGGTCGAGCATCCCGTGACCGAGGCGATCACCGGCGTCGATCTGGTCGAATGGCAGCTGCGCGTCGCGGCGGGGGAGCCCTTGCCGATGACGCAGGGCGATCTCTCCATCCATGGTCATGCCATCGAGGCCCGGCTCTATGCCGAGGACCCGGCCAAGGGGTTCCTGCCCGCGATCGGCACGCTGGAGGTGTTCGACCTGGGCGACGATCCGGCGATCCGCATCGACACCGGGGTCGAGGAAGGTGCGGAGATCACCCCCTGGTACGACCCGATGATCGCCAAGGTCATCGCGCATGGCGACACCCGCGAGGAGGCGCGCGAGGCGCTGGCCGATGCGCTGGACGAGGCGGTGATCTGGCCGGTGCGTACCAATGCGGGCTTTCTTGTCCAGACGCTCGACCATGTCGATTTCGCGGGCGGCCGGGTCGATACCGGCCTGATCGCGCGCGAGGGCGAGGCATTGATGCCGCCGCCCGAACCGTCCGAGGAAGCGCTGGCCGAAGCCGCCGCCGCGTTGATCGGACAGGACGAACTGACCGGCTTCCGCCTCAATGCGGCGCCGAGGCGGAGCGCGCGCTTCCTGCTCGACGGGCGGCCGATCACCGTCGATTTCAGCGAGGCGGGCGATGTGCCCCCGGCGCCGACCGATCAGGTGCTCATCTCGGAGGGCGGGCAAAGCTGGTCCTTCACCCGCTGGCGCGCCGATGGGCTGGCGGCGGGCGGGGCGGGGGATGGCGCGATCCTGTCGCCCATGCCCGGCCGGATCATCGCGGTCGCCGTGACCGATGGACAGGAGGTGACGGCGGGCCAGCCGCTCGTCACGCTGGAGGCGATGAAGATGGAGCATGTCCTGACCGCGCCCTTCGACGGCATCGTCACCGACCTGAAGGCCCAGACCGGCGGGCAGGTGGCGGAGGGCATTGCGCTGGTCCGCATCGTCGCGGAGGATGCGGCATGAGCGGGCGCTTCTTCGAGGACTGGACCATCGGCGACCGGATCGACCATCCGATCCGCCGCACCGTGACCGAGACGGACAATCTCCTCTTCTCGACCATGACGCACAATCCGCAACCGCTGCACATCGATGCGGAAGCCGCGCGGGCCAGCGAGTTCGGGCAGATCCTCGTCAACGGCACCTTCACCTTCTCGCTGATGGTCGGGCTGTCGGTGGGGGAGACGACGCTGGGGACGCTGGTCGCCAATCTCGGCTATGACGAACTGGTCATGCCCGCGCCGGTCTTCCTGGGCGACACGCTGCGCGCGACGAGCGAGGTCACGGCGCTTCGGGAGAGCAAGTCGCGGCCGGGGGCGGGGCTGGTGACGTTCCGGCACGAGGCGTGGAACCAGCGCGACGAGGTGGTGTGCCGGTGCCTGCGGACGGCGCTGGTGAAGAAGCGGGGATAGGGGCGAAGGCCCTTCGACTTCGCTTAGGGCGAACGGGGTTCAGTACCACCCTCCGTTCAGCCTGAGCGAAGTCGAAGGCCAAGGGATTACAACCGCGTCCGAACCCCGATCCACAAGGTTCGCGGCGTCGCCCGTTCGATCAGCCCCGCGCCGCTATACGCCGCCTCGACCCGCGCATCGGCCAGGTTTTCCGCCCGCGCCTCGATCAGCCAGCCGCGCGTGACCGGTACCGCCGCATAGGCGTCCAGCGTCGTCGCGGGGGCCAGCGACCGGACATTCTGGTCGTCCTCGAACTGGCGCCCGACATGCCGCACCGTCCCGCTGAGCGCCGCGCCGCGATGCGCGACCGCCAGCGTCGCCGAGAGCTGGTCGCGCGGAGTCTGTGCCGGACGCAGGCCATCCAGCGGCGCGGCAAGCCCCGATGCCTCGACCCTGGCATTGACATGCGACCAGGAGGCGCGGGCACTGACCGGCCCCGCCTGGGCATTGGCCTCCAGCTCGAAGCCTGCCGACCGGATCGCGTCGAGATTCTGCCGCATCCGGTACACGCCGTTCGCGGCGACGAAGCCGACACCCGAAAACGTCCCCGGCCCACGCCCCATGGTCACATTGGCGATCGCATCGGTCAGCCGGTTTAGGAAATAGGTTGCCGACAGGCGCACGCCCGCCAGTGGCGTCAGGTCGAACCCGCCCTCGATACCCTCGACATGCTCGGGGTTCAGCGCGGCATTGGCGGCGGTGGCGTCGGCGCCCGCCCGGAAGGGCCGGTAGAGTTCGTTGAGCGTCGGCAGACGCCAGCCGCGATAGGCCGCCGCACGCAACGTCACCGGCTCGACCGGCCGCAGCGCGACGCCCAGCCGCCCGGTGAACTCCTGCCCCGAACGGTCGGGAAAATCGCTGTTGGTCAGTACCGCGCCGGTCGCCAGCGCATTCTCGTCCAGCCGACCGTTGCGGATGCGCCAATCGTCTACCCGCGCGGCGGCGGTGAGGGTCAGCGCCCCTGCCTCGACGCTGCCATCGGCGAACAGCCCCATGGTCCGCGTCGCACCACCCGCCTCGCGCCGCCGGGTGGGGAGGCCCGCGACATAGGTGTAAAGCTCCTGCGTCCGCCCGCTAATATCGCGAATGTCGCCGCCCAGCCGCAATTTCACGGCCTCGCCCAACGGGGGCGAAACCTCCACCCGTGCGCCGAGCCCGGTGGCGGGGACATTATACTGGTCGAGCGTCAGCGTCGCCGCGGTCCGCGCGGTATTCACGCTGGCATAGCGCGAGGCGAATTGCCGCGTCTGGACATAGCCGAGCGCCGACCAGCCCCAGGCGCCGCGTCCGACCAACCGGACGCTGGCATCCGCGCCGTCCGAGCGATTGTCGGTAAAGTCGGTGCCCCGGTCGCGCGCATCGTGGAAGGCGGCGAGCGTCATCTGCAACTCGGTCGAGGACGTAATCCCGACAACCCCGCGCGCCGCGCCCGAATATTGCTCATAGGGCGCGGGACGGTCGACCGGCCCCCGCTGCCCCTCGACAATGGGGGTAAAGCCATCGCCGCGTGCATAGGCGCCGGAAACGGTCAGAAAGCCGCCGTCGCGGACCAACGAGGCGGAACCCTGCGCATCGACCGAATCGCGACTGCCATAGGACAGCGCCAGATCGAGCGGGGCGAGTTGATCGGGCGTGGCGCTGTCCATCTCGATCGTGCCCGCCAGCGCGCCGGGGCCCCAGAAGCCGGAGCCGCCGCCGCGCGTCACCCGGATGCGGCCCAGCCGCCCGGTGGCATAGGCGGGAAACACCACCCAGCCACCGAACGGATCGGCCTGCGGCACGCCGTCCAGTACCAGCAGCGCCCGGCTCGACGCATTGCCCCCCAGGCCGCGCAGCGTGATGCCCTGCGAGGTCGGATGCGCGGAGCGGCTGTCGGAACGCCGGAACTGCTGGAGCCCGGCGGCATCGGCGAGGACATTCTCCAGTCGCTGCGAGGCGTTCTGCGTGATCCGGTCGCGGTCGATCGTCACGACGTCCAGCGCGCGGTCGCCGGGCTGGTCGGCCAGGCCCCGGCCGGTGACGGTGATGGTCGATCCCGTTTCCGGCAGCGTCTGGGCCAGGACGGCGGAGGGGGCGGTGCCAAGGGCCAGGCATAAGGAAAGGCGCGTGGAGAAAAGCCGCATGGGCCGAAACTTGGCGGTCGTCATCGTGAAATCCCCCTGATTGTCATTCGCCGCCGCAACTCACGCTGCGGCCTTTCCCGGCATATTGGATCTGTCCCGGAAGCCCCCGGCCTTTGCCGGGATGACGGAGCGGCTTTGAAGGCCTTTGTCGATTGGGTAAACCAGCCGCACGGCGCCGGGTTGCGCATGTCCAAGAATCTTGTGCGCAAACGGATGACGGGTCGGAAAAAGCCGCTTACAGTCCGCCCATCGTGCCGACCCTTCATGCCCTTGCCAACCCTGCGCGTTTTCTGAAGATCGCTCGTCCGCTGACCGGAATTTTTCTGGGGCTGGGCATGGTGCTGATCGCGGTGGCGCTATGGGCCGGGCTGACCCGGACGCCGCCCGATTACCTTCAGGGGGAGACGGTGCGCATCCTTTATATCCATGTCCCCGCCGCCTGGCTGGGCATGGGCGGATGGAGCGGGATCGCGGTGGCCAGCCTGTCGCTGCTGGTCTGGCGGCATCCGCTGGCGCAGGTCGCGGCGCGCGCCATCGCCTGGCCGGGAGCGGTGTTCGCAGGGCTGTGCCTGGCGACGGGTTCGATCTGGGGGCGGCCGACCTGGGGGACCTGGTGGCAATGGGACGGGCGGCTGACCTCGATGTTGCTGCTGCTGTTCGTCTATCTGGGCTATATCGCATTGGCGCGCGCCGATGCCGATCGCGGCGGGGACGGGCGGATACCGGCGCTCTACGGGTTGGCGGGAACGGCGTTGCTGCCGGTCATCCGCTATTCGGTGGTGTGGTGGAACACGCTGCATCAAGGCCAGTCGATTGGACTGACCGGCTCCAGCATCGACACGTCGCTGCTCTGGCCGCTGCCCATCGCGCTGGCCGGTTTCACCTTCCTGTTCGCGGCCATCGTGTTGATGCGGATGCGCACCCTGCTGGCGCAGGCCAAGGCCGAGGCGCGGATGCGGCGGATGGCGCGCGCATGACCCAGATGAGTTTCGTGGTGGCGGCCTATGTGGTGATGCTGGGAGGCGCAGGCGCGCTTACGCTGGTCAGCTATCTGGCGATGAAGCGCGCCGAGAAATGACGCCGAAATCCCAACGTCTCACGCTGGCGCTGCTGGCGCTGGCCGCGATCGTCGCTGCCGTCCTGCTCGCCATGTCGGCGATGAAGGACCAGGCGGCGTTCTTCTACACGCCGTCGGATGCGCAGAGGCAAGGGCTGCCGCTGGGCAAGGCGGTGCGGCTGGGCGGGATGGTCGAGGCGGGGTCGGTCCATCGCGCGCCCGATGGCGTGACGGTGCGCTTCGTGGTGACCGATGGCAAGGCGACGACGCCCGTGACCTTTGCCGGGATCACCCCCGACCTGTTCCGTGAGAAATCGGGCGTCGTGGCCGAGGGGCAGTTCCAGCCCGACGGCCGCTTCGTCGCCACCAACCTCCTCGCCAAGCATGACGAGAAATACATGCCCCCCGAAATGGCGGGCAACATGCACGAGAGCCGGAGCCTAGAGCCGTGATCGCCGAAGCGGGCCTTGTCGCGCTCTGGTTCGCCGCGATGCTGGCGGGGTTGCAATTGTTGCTGGGCGTGCTGGGCCTGCGGCGCAAGGATGCGGCGGGCGAGCAGGCGATGGCGGCGATCGGCCCGGTGGCCATCGTGCAGGGTGCGCTGGTCGCCATCGCCATGGCGACGCTGATCGCGCTGTTCCTGAACACCGATCTGTCGGTCAAGCTGGTCGCCGAGAACAGCCATTCGGCCAAGCCCTGGATTTACAAGTTTGCGGGCGCCTGGGGCAATCACGAAGGCTCGATGCTGCTCTGGGTGACGATCCTGGGGGCGGGCGGGGCGCTTGTCGCGTGGAAGGAGCGTACGCTCGACCGGGCGACCCATGTCGCAACGCTGGCGGCACAGGGGGCGATCGCGCTCGGCTTCTATGCCTTCCTGCTGTTCGCCTCCAACCCGTTTGCGCGGTTGAACCCGGCGGCGGTCGAGGGGCAGGGGCTCAATCCGCTGTTGCAGGACCCCGGTCTGGCCTTTCATCCGCCCACGCTCTACGCGGGCTATGTCGGGCTGTCGGTGGCCTTTTCCTTTGCGGTCGGCGCACTGGTTACGGGACAGGTCGGCCCCGCCTTTGCCCGCGCCATGCGGCCCTGGGTGCTGGGGGCCTGGGTTCTCCTGACCATCGGGATCACCGCGGGGTCCTATTGGGCCTATTACGAATTGGGCTGGGGCGGCTGGTGGTTCTGGGACCCGGTCGAGAATGCCTCGCTGATGCCGTGGCTGGCGGCGACCGCGCTCCTTCACTCGGTCAATGTGCTGGCGGCGCGCGACGGGTTGCGGGCCTGGACGGTGATGTTGGCGGTGGTCGCCTTCTCCATGTCGATGATCGGCACCTTCCTGGTGCGCTCGGGCATCCTGACCAGCGTCCATGCCTTTGCCGTCGATCCCCGGCGCGGGGCGTTCATCCTGGGGTTGCTAGGTCTTTATATCGGCGGCGCGCTGGCGCTGTTCGGGGCGCGGATCGGGCAGGTGCGCGCGGGCCGCAGCTTCGCCTTTGTCAGCCGCGAAGGCGGGCTGGTCGTCAACAATCTGCTATTGTCGGTGATCCTGGGCATCGTGCTGATCGGGACGCTCTATCCGCTGGTCGCGGCCGGGTTCGGCGTGCGGCTGTCGGTCGGGCCGCCCTTCTTTCACGCTGCCGCCGGGCCGATCGCGCTGGTCCTGGTCGCCGTCATGGCGGTCGGGCCTGCCCTGCGCTGGCGGCAGGATCAGGCGGAGGCGGTGCTGATCCGCATGCTCTGGCCCCTGGTCGCGGCGGCGGGGACCTTCGCGCTGGTCCTGACGCTGACCGGGGGGATGGGGGCGTTGCCGTTGCTGGGCTTGTCCTTCGGCGTCGGGCTGATCGTCGCCAGCGTGCTGCCGATCACGCGGCGCAACTGGCGGCGCACGCCTCTGCCGATCTGGGGCATGGTCGTCGCGCATGTCGGGCTGGGCGTCAGCATGGTCGGTATGGCGTGCGATGCCGCTTTCACCGCCGAGCGGCTGGTCGCGCTCTATCCGGGGCAGGCGACGATCGTCGGGCCGTGGCGGGTGCAGCTGAACCGCATCTATCCGAACATCGGACCCAACTGGTCCGCGCTGGAGGCGCGGCTGACCGTGACGCGCGATGGCTCCGCCGAAATGCTCCGACCGCAGCAGCGCTTCTTCACCGATCCGCCCACCACGACCAGCGAGAGCGCGATCGCGACCCATTGGGACGGCCAGCTTTACACCGTATTGGGGCAGCAGGATCCGGCGACCGGGCGCTGGCAGTTGCGGCTGTGGTGGAAACCGTTCGTGACGCTGATCTGGCTGGGCGGCGCGCTGATCGCGCTGGGCGGGGCGCTGGCGCTGTTCGGGCGCTGGTTTAAGGGCTGGCAGCAGCGGCGGCGCGAGGCGCTCTGGGGATGAAGCGCTGGTTGATCTGGGTGCCGCTGGCGGCGTTCGCGATCCTGTTCGTCGTGGTGGCGAGCGGGCTGATGCGGCCATCGGACACGACCGTCCGCTCGACGCTGGTCGACAAGCCGTTGCCCGAATTTCGGCTCGACCCGATGGTGCCGGGCAAGCCGGGGCTGGCGAGCGGCGACTTCGGCAAGGGGCGCCCGCGCCTGCTCAACGTCTTCGCCAGCTGGTGCATCCCGTGCATTGCCGAGGCGCCACAACTCATGGCCTTGAAGGCGAGGGGCGTGGCGATCGACGCCATCGCCATTCATGACAAGAGCACCGCCATCGCCGGCTTCCTGCGCCGCAACGGCGATCCTTATGCCGCGATCGGCGACGATTCCCGCAGCCGGGTGCAATTGTCGCTCGGTTCCTCCGGCGTGCCAGAGACGTTCCTGATCGACGGGCGAGGGCGGATCGTGCGGCAATATATCGGTGACATCCGAGCCGATCAGGTGGACGAGATCGTCCGCGATGTGGCGGCCGCGCGATGACCCTGTGGCTTGCCCTTGCGCTGGCGGCGGGAACGACCGCGCCCGATTATGGCAATGCGCAGCTTGCCGACCCCAGGGCCGAGGCGCAGGCGCGCGAATTGATGGGCGAGTTGCGCTGCGTTGTGTGTCAGGGACAGTCAATCGCGGATAGCGATGCCGACATGGCCGCCGATATGCGTGCGCTGGTCCGCCAGCGGATCGCGCGGGGCGAAAGCCCGGAGGCGATCCGCCACTGGTTGATCGAACGCTATGGCGATTATGTCAGCTATGATCCGCCGCTATCGGGCGCGACGGCGCTGCTGTGGGCGACGCCGATCCTGTTGTTGGGCGTCGGCGCATGGATCGCGCGGTCGAGCTTTCGGAGGAGAGGCTGATGGGTTGGCTCACGCTTCTCGGACTGGCGGCGGCGACGATGGCGCTGGCCTTGTGGCTCCGTTTCCCACGTCCTCTCTGGACGATGCTGGGGGCCGCGCTGGCACTGGGCGGGGTCGGCTATGCGTGGCAGGGGCGGCCGACGCTGCCTGCCGCCGCGCCGGTACCACCCTCCGATCGGCAGTCGGACAATGAGACGCTGATCGATCTGCGGGGACAGTTGATGGGCCGTTATGGCGGGGAGGCGGCGATGTTCACCGCCGCCGATGCCCTGGCGCGATCCGGCGACAACCGGACGGCGGTGAAGATCATGCTCGGCGCGGTCGGCGCGAACCCGCGCAGCGTCCCCTATTGGACCGAGCTGGGCAACGTGCTGTTCGCGCATGACCGCTTTCAGATGTCGCCCGCCGCGCGATTCGCCTTCCGCCGGGCCCGGACGCTGGGACCCAACGATCCTGTGCCCTTCTTCTTCGAAGGGTTGGCCTGGATGCGGGCCGGGGACTTCGCCAAAGCCCGCATCCTGTGGCGGGGTGCGTTGCAGCGCACCCCCGCCGACGCCCCTTATCGCCCCGCCATCGAACAGCGTGTGATGCTGCTCGACCAGGCAATGCGGATGATGGGGCAATAGGGGTTCATTGGCCCCGGCCGGTCTTGGACTGAAGCGCGTCGATCCGCTTGGAGGCATCGGCCTTGCTCAGCGTATCGTCAAAAGCTTCGCCGGCTTCCTCCGACAAAGTCTTGAGATAGCTGGCCTGCGCGCCGGTCATCGGCTCGTCGCCGGTGGTCCAGTCATCGGGGTCCTTCTCGGCGTTAGAGAAGGGTTCGGTCTTGGGGTTGTCGGTCATCGCGAAATTCCTTTCGCGGCGATCAACGACGGTGTTCGCTTTACGTTCCGCAGGCTCCTGGCGCCGCTCAGCCCGAGCGAAGTCGAAGGCCATGGGACCAGCCTTTGCGGCCATGGTCCGGGCGTGCACTTCGACTTCGCTCAGTGCGAACGGGTGGGGGCTTAGCCTGCCCAGGCCTCGAACGGCAGGTCGAGCGCTTCGGCGACCGCCGCGTGACGGATCTTCCCGCCCGAGACGTTCAGGCCCGCCGCCAGATGCGCGTCCGCCTTCATCGCGGCCTCGGCACCCATATTGGCCAGCTTCACCGCAAAGGGCAGCGTCGCGTTGTTGAGCGCGAAGGTCGAGGTACGGGCAACGGCGCCTGGCATGTTGGCGACGCAATAATGGATCACGCCGTCGACCTCGAAAACCGGGTCCTGGTGCGTGGTGGCATGGCTGGTCTCGAAGCAGCCGCCCTGGTCGATCGCGATGTCGACCATCACCGAACCGCGCTTCATCGTCTTCAGCATGTCACGAGTGACGAGCTTAGGGGCCGCAGCACCCGGAACCAGCACCGCGCCGATGACGAGGTGGGCGTTCTTCACCGCCGCCGCGATGGCTGCCTTGGAGGCATAGGCGGTCTTGATCTGGCTGGAGAAGAACATGTCCAGTTCGGCCAGACGGTCGTTGTTGATGTCATAGATGGTGACATCGGCGCGGAGGCCGACCGCCATCTGCGCGGCGTTCACGCCCGAGACGCCGCCGCCCAGGATCGCGACCTTGGCGGGCGCCACGCCCGGAACGCCGCCCAGCAGGATGCCACGGCCGCCCTGCTGCTTTTCCAGATAATGCGCGCCGACCTGTACCGCCATGCGGCCAGCGACTTCCGACATCGGCTTCAGCAGCGGCACGCCGCCACGGGGCGAGGTGACGGTTTCGTACGCGATGCAGGTCGCGCCCGACTGCATCAGGCCCTCCGCCTGCGGCTTGTCGGCGGCGAGGTGGAGATAGGTGAACAGGACGTGGTGCGGACGCAGCATCGCGACCTCGACCGCTTGCGGCTCCTTGACCTTCACGATCATCTCGGCCTGGTCGAAGACTTCGGCGGCGGTGGCGACGATGCGCGCGCCCGCGTCGACATAGTCCTGGTCCTCGAAGTCGATGCCGCTGCCGGCCTTGGTCTCGACGATGACCTCATGACCGGCGGCGACCAGCTCGGCAACCGAGGGCGGGGTCAGGCCGACGCGATATTCGTGGTTCTTGATTTCCTTGGGGACACCGACGCGCATGACGAACTCTCCTGAAAAGGCGTTGTCTCGATAATAGCGCCGATCGGGTGGGAGAGGTGTGCAAAGCGGTCCCGTCAGGCCGCCTAATTCAGGATGGCTTTGCACAGAAATGCCATATAGCGGGATGGATATGTCCGACGCGATAGACCGCCGCATCCTGGCCCAGCTGGCCCGCGATTCCGACCTGACCAGCGCCGCGCTGGGTGACAAGGTCGGGTTGTCCGCCAGTGCCGCGCATCGCCGCGTGGCGCAGCTTCGCGAGGCGGGGGTGATCACCGGCTATCGCGCGATCCTGAGCCATGAAGCCCGAGGGCGGCCGTCCACGGTGATGGTCAATGTCACGCTCAAGGATCAGCGGCAGGAAACGATGGCGGCCTTCGAGCGGGAGATTCTGCGCTGTCCAGAGATCGTCGAATGCTTTCTGATGAGCGGTGAGGCGGATTATATGATCCAGGTCGAGGTCCGCCGCGACGACAGCTATGAACGCATCCACCGCGAGACGCTGGCACGCCTGCCGGGGGTGACGCGGCTCGCCTCGCATTTCGTGATCCGCGAGGTGGTGCGCCGATCCTGACCGGATCGCCTACCATCTCTCCGCGACGGATGCGCCCGAGCGATATTCGTCGATCCGTCGCCGCGTCGCGGGGGACAGGCTGTCCGGCAGGTCGTCCAGCGCGAACCATCGCGCCTGTTCGATCTCGATCATGTCGGTGGGGCACAGCGGCGTGTCGCCATCGGTCACCGCATGGGCGATATAGATGACGACATGGTCGTCCTTGCCCTCGCGCATGCTGTGATAGACGCCCAGAACATTTGCGATCCGGACATGCTCGACCGCGATCTCCTCGCGCAATTCGCGTCGGATCGCCGCCAGCGTGCTTTCGCCCTTCTTCACCCCGCCGCCGGGCAGATACCAGTGGTCGGTATAGGTATGGCGGACCAGCGCGACGCGGTCGGCCTGATCGAGCAGGATGGCCCGGACGCCGAAGGTGCGCGGCCGCGTGATCCGCCAGACGCGATGGGCGATCCCGCCTGCAACCCGGTGATACCATGCCATGCCCGTCGTCCTCATCGTCCTCGCGCGCCGCGACCCACTGTCACCCGCCCGACGCCGCTGTCAAACGATCGGACCGGATCATGGCGCCGACGCCGACCCTGCGCGGTTGCGACCTTCCAACCGGGCCGTTCAGCGATTAGGAACGGACGCCTATGGCAAAACAGGCTCGTTTCCGTCGTCCGCTCCGGACCTTCCTCGCCGCCGTGCTGGCGGTGACGCTGACCCCCGTGGCGGCCTTTGCCGATGCGCTGGTCGACAATGTCACCGGCCTGACGCTGGACAAGGATGGCAAGGTCGTCCGCTTCACCGGCCTGTTGTTGACCCCGGACGGCAAGGTCGTGCGGCTGCTGTCCGCCAAGGACAAGCGCCCGGAAAAGCTCGATTGGCGCGCGGACATGAAGGGGCGGGTGATGTTGCCCGGCTTTGTCGATTCGCACGGGCATGTGATGGGGCTGGGCTTTCGGCTGATCGAACTCGACCTGTCGACCACCAAGTCGCTGGACGAGGCGCGCAGCCTGATCGCAGCCTATGTCGCGGCCAATCCGGACCGCAAGTTCATCCTGGGTGGCGGTTGGAATCAGGAAAGCTGGGGCCTGGGCCGCTTTCCGACCGCTGCCGATCTGGACGCCGTCGCCGCCGACCGCCCGGTGGTGATGGAGCGCGCCGATGGCCATGCCCTCTGGGCGAACAGCGCGGCGATGAAGGCGGCGGGGATCACCGCGAAGACCGTCTCCCCCGCCGGTGGCCGGATCGAGAAGGCTGGCGGACAGCCCTCCGGCGTGTTCGTCGACGCGGCCATGGCCCTGATCCAGAAGGCCATCCCCCAGCCGCTGGCCAAGGACCGCAACGCCGCGTTCCTCAAGGCGCAGAACGCGTTGCTCAGCCACGGCATCACCGCCACGGCGGACATGGGCACGACGCTGGACGAATGGATGACCTATCGCCGGATGGGCGATGCCGGGAACTTGCGTGTGCGCATCCTCAGCTATGGCGGCGGGATCGACGATACCGTGCGGATCGGCGGCACGGGACCGACGCCCTGGCTGTATAACAACAGGCTGCGGCTGGTCGGGGTGAAGCTGTACGGCGATGGCGCGTTGGGGTCGCGGGGGGCATGGTTGAAGCAACCCTATGCCGACGCGCCGGGGCAGACGGGGCTCGGCTTCATGACCGACGACGTCATCCGCAACCTGATGAGCCGCGCGGCGATGGACAAGTATCAGATCGCCGTCCATGCGATCGGCGATCGGGCCAATGCGCAGGTCCTCGATGCGATCGACGAACTGGCCGAAACCTATAAGGGCGATCGGCGCTGGCGGATCGAACATGCGCAGATCGTCGATCCGGTCGATCTGCCGCGTTTCGGCAAGCATGGCATCATCGCCTCGATGCAGCCGGTGCACGAAACCAGCGACCGCCAGATGGCGGAGGCGCGGTTGGGCCCGGCGCGGCTGGCGGGAGCCTATGCCTGGAACACGATGCTGAAGAATGGTGCCACGCTGACCTTCGGATCGGACTATCCGGTCGAGAGCCCCGATCCCTTTGCGGGCTGGGCGGCGGCGATCACCCGGCAGGGGCCGGATGGCCAGCCCTATGGCGGGTGGCAGCCGCAGGAGATTATCGGGCGCGAGGCGGCATGGCGCGCCTTCACCATGGACGGGGCCTATGCCGGGTTCGCCGAGGATCTGTTCGGACGCCTGGGACAGGGGCAGCAGGCCGATTTCATCATCGTCGACCGCAATCCGCTGGACATCAACCCCAGCGAGTTGCGTGCGACCCGCGTCGAGGAGACATGGATCGGCGGGCAGAAGGTGTGGGAGCGGCGCTGACCCGATCGGGACCGGGTCCCACATCGGGATCGACTGCGTAAAGAATTGGCAGGGTTTTCCTGCTATCCCCGCGAGCATGAAATATCGACTGTTGCTCGCGGGACTCGTGGCAGCCGCCTTGCCGTCCCTTGCCATCGCCTCGCCGGTCGTCGGCATCGACGCCTTGAAGGAGTGGAACCTCATCGTGCTGGGCGATCTGACATCCAGTTCGGAGGTGGAGGGGCGCACCTTTGTCGGCGGTAATCTCAGCGGCAATTCGTCCAACTACCAGATCGCCACGCCCGCCCCATCCACCTATGCCTTGCCCGGTCTGACCGTGGTGGGGAATGTGATCGGCGGCACGAAAAATCTCAACAACGGCTCCGGTGCGCTGATCGGGGGCAATGTTCAGAGCGGCTTCAATCTGAACGGCGGAGTTCAGAACGTGAAGGTCGGCGGGACCCTGTCGAACACCAACATCAACCAGAATATCGTGCAATCGGGCTTGGCGAGCAGTGATCCGGGCTTCGTCGCCGGCCTGAACCAGCAGAAGACGCTGCTGACGAGCAGCATGACCGACCTGTCGAACAGCTATGCCGCGCTATCCGCCACCGGGCAGGTCGCAATCAGCGGCAATCGGGCAACGTTCGACGCGGTGAAGGGGGCCAATGGCGTCGCGGTGTTCAACCTGACCGCCGCCGACCTGTCCCGCTTCGGCGAAATCGCCTTCAACGCGAACGGCGCGGACACGGTGATCGTCAATGTCAGCGGCAGCGCGATCCGGCTCGACGATAACTTCCTCGGCAACGCCAGCGGATTGGGCAAGCAGGTCATCTGGAATTTCCCCGACGCGACCATCCTGGAACTGACGACGGCGTGGAAGGGATCGGTCCTCGCGCCCAAGGCGGCGGCCATGACCGGCAATTATATCGAGGGATCGGCCGTGTTCGGCAGCCTGGTCCAGAATGGCGAATTTCATCTGGGCACCTATATCGGCACCTATACGCCGGGGACGTCCAACCCCCCGAGCAGTTCGGGCGGGACCGGGAGCAGCGGCGGAAGCCCTGCGACGGTCCCCGAGCCCGCCAGTCTGGCGTTGATGGCTGGAGGATTGGTTCTGTTGGTGCTGGCGCTTCGGCGGCGCGTGGCGGCCTGACGGGAGAGGGAGGGCGTGGCCTTCGGCCGCGCTCGGACCAAGGGGCTATTCGGTCTGGCGCAATCGGCCGACCCCGTTCGGCCCATAAGCGCCCGAAGGGCAAGGCTATTGCCCATGAAAAAGGGCCGGTCCGCATCGCGAACCGGCCCCTTCCACCCCCGATGCGAAAGCGTCAGGCGACGGCCTGTTCGCCTTGGCCCATCTCATCCGGCTCGCGCAGGACATAGCCGCGGCCCCACACCGTCTCGATATAATTCTCGCCATCGCAGGCCAGGCTGAGCTTCTTGCGCAGCTTGCAGATGAAGACGTCGATGATCTTCAGTTCCGGCTCGTCCATCCCGCCATAAAGATGGTTCAGGAACATTTCCTTGGTCAGCGTCGTGCCCTTGCGGAGCGACAACAGCTCCAGCATCGCATATTCCTTGCCGGTCAGGTGGACGCGGGCATTCTCGACCTCGACGGTCTTGGCGTCCAGGTTCACCGCCAGCTTCCCGGTGCGGATGATCGATTGCGAATGGCCCTTGGACCGGCGGACCACGGCGTGGATGCGCGCGATCAATTCCTCGCGGTGGAAGGGCTTGGTGACGTAATCGTCGGCGCCGAAGCCGAAGCTGCGCACCTTGGAATCCATCTCGTTGATGCCCGACAGGATCAGGACCGGAGTGGAGACCCGCGCGACGCGCAGCCGCTTCAGCACGTCATAGCCGTGCATGTCCGGCAGGTTCAGGTCGAGCAGGATGATGTCGTAGTCGTACAACTTTCCCAGATCGAGGCCTTCTTCACCTAGATCAGTGGTGTAGACATTGAAGCCTTCGCTGCCGAGCATCAGCTCGATCGCCTTGGCGGTCGTCGGTTCGTCTTCGATCAGCAGCACGCGCATCGACAGTCCCCATTCGCGAATGGCCGCCCCCCTTTTCCCCCGGCGACCGGATATCCTTACCATTAACCAACGTGGGGGTGAACGTAAAAGGTTAATTCGGTCCTAACCCGGATTATTATTGTCTTGTTTTACTTGTGCAAAAGGGTCGAGCAGCGTCTGATGTTTCACCGGGGGAATGTCCTCGCCAAGAACTTCCCGCAGATACAGGCTGCGAATCAAAGTAAAAGCGACGATCAACAAGGCCGCCGAAAAGAACAGGCCGAAAAGACCAAAGATCGTGCCGATCCCGATGATGGCGAACAGGGTGACGGCGGGCGGGATCGCGACGACCCGGCTGGTGACGAAGGGCGTGATGGCGTTGGTCTGGATCAGCCGCACGATCGCAAAGGTGATAAGCGTGCCGACGATCGCGCCATTGCCTGCCTGCGCCGCCAGTCCCAGCGCTGGCAGCATCGCGGCGATCGGCCCGACATAGGGCACGAATTCGCTCAAACCCGTCAGCAGTCCCAGCGCGGCGGCGGAGGGCACTCCGGCGATCGCCAGCCCGACGCCGACTAGCACGCCCATTGTCGTCATCTGGATCAACTGCGCCCGCAGCCAGAGGCGCAAGGTGGAGCCGGTGTCGAACAGCGCATCCTCCACCGCCGGCCGCATCGATCGGGGGATGAGCAGCAGGAAACCGCGCTCATAGACTTTGGGATCGGCGGCGAAGAACAGCGCACCGACCAGCAGCAACAGGCAGTTGAGGACGAATTCGCCCGCGCCCGACACGATGCCGCCAATATCCTGCGCCACCCGGCTGCCCGCATAGGCGGCGCGCACCGCGTCCACCACCTTGGCCCCGACCGGCGATTGCGACGCCCAGGCGGCCAACTGATCGATCAGGTTCGGCAATTGCGTGACCAGCGTGTTGAGTTGCTGGCGAAAGGCGACGCCGAACAGCCAGGCGAGGAACCCCAGCACCGCCAGCACCGTGGCGACCGACAGGGTCAGCGACCGTTTGGGCCCGATCGGCAGATGGTCGGCATAAAGGTCCGCGATCGCATGGATGACGATGGCCCCCAGGATCGATCCGAAGGCCAGGATCAGCAGATCACCCGCGCGGAACAGCGCGGCGGTGATGCCCAGGATCAACAGGATCAGGACGACGCGGCGGATGAACCGCGCGTCCCCCTCGTCGGGACGAAGCCGGTTCATCGGGCCGCCTCCTGCTGGCGTGCGGTGACGCAGGGATCGCGGACCTTGTCGGCCAGCCATGCGATCAGCGCCTCCACCCGTGCAGGGCGCAAGGGGCTGGGCGGGGTCAGCAGGTGAAGGCCGATGGGTGGCGGGGTCCAGTCCTGCAAAATCTCCACCGCCTGTCCGCCGGTCAGATAGGGCCCGATGATGAAGCCGGGCAGCCGCGCGATTCCCAGTCCGGCCAGCACGGCGGGGACCAGCGCATCGCCGCTATTGGCCGTCAGCGGACCTTGCGGGCGCACCGACACTTCGGCCCCGCCGGGATGGCGGAAACGCCAGGGGCCGGTGACGTTGGAATAGCTGAGCAGCCGATGCTCGCCCAGTTCGTTGGGATGGGTCGGCGTGCCATGCTCCGCCAGATAGCCGGGCGAGGCGATGATATGGGTCGAAATGCCGCACAGCCGCCGCGCACGCAGCGAACTGTCTGGCAGATCGGCGATGCGCAGCGCGATGTCATAGCCCTCCGCCACGATGTCGACCCGCGCGTCGGACAGGCTGAGCTCGATCTCGATTCCGGGATGCCGGGCCAGAAAATCGGCGATCACCGGCGCGATATTGGTCACGCCGAACGACATGGGCGCGGCCAGACGAATGCGACCGGCGGGCGCGCTGGCGGCGTCGCGTGCGGCTTCCTCGGCGGCGCGCGCTTCGGCCAGGATGCGCGCGGCGTGATCGGCCAGCGGCTTTCCCGCCTCGGTCAGCGCCAGGCGGCGTGAGGTGCGGTGGAACAGCGACTGGTTGAGCTGCGCCTCCAATCGGGTGATCGCCTTGGACACGGTGGCCTTGGACAGCCCGATCGCATCGGCCGCGGCGCTGAACGAGCGATGCTCGACGACGGCGGCGAAGATCGCCCAGGCCTCCAGATCCGGCAGACGCATTGATACCCCCCTTTGGAGCACCGTTCGGCACCCCCGTACGACCGGCAAACGGCCGGTTCTGCGTTACGATGCACATGGAAACGATCGGTTTCCAGCGTTTCCGTTTACGCGATCATGATCGTCACTATCTTGGGCGCAACCAAGGGAGTTACCCCATGAGCACGCAAGTCATCACCCACTCCGTCCGGGGAATCGACCGCCGCAGTTTCGAAAGCCTGGGCCATGCCAATCATGGCTGGCTGGACGCACGGCACCATTTCTCGTTCGCCAACTATTATGATCCGGCCCGCATGGGCTGGGGCGCGATCCGCGTCTGGAACGACGACGTCATCGGGCCGAACGCCGGCTTCCCGCCGCATCCCCATGCCGACATGGAGATCATCACCTATGTCCGCACCGGCGCGATCACCCATCAGGATTCGATGGGCAATGTCGGTCGGACGGCGGCGGGCGACGTGCAGGTGATGAGCGCGGGTTCGGGCGTGCGCCACGCCGAATATAATCTCGAATCCGAGCCGACGACGCTGTTCCAGATCTGGATCGAGCCGCGCAGCCGGGGTGGTCAGCCAAGCTGGGGTGCCAAGCCGTTCCCCAAGGGCGAACGCTCGGGGAAGTTCGTGACGCTGGCCAGCGGGTTCGAAGAGGATGGCGACGCGCTGCGCATCCGTGCCGATGCCCGTGTCCTGGGCGCCACGTTGCGCGCCGGGGAGAGTGTCGAACATGCGGTGGGTGAGGGGCGCCACGCCTATCTCGTCCCCGCCACCGGACGGATCGAAATCGACGGTGTCCCGTTCGCGGCACGCGACGGTGCGGCGCTCACCGGTGGCCGGACCGTGACGATCACGGCGATCGAGGATGCCGAGATCGTTCTGGTCGACGCCGAATAACTGACGTTTCTGCAAGGGAGTATATCACATGGCCAAGGTTCTGGTTCTCTATTATTCGTCCTATGGTCACATCGAGCAGATGGCCGACGCCATCGCCGAAGGCGCGCGTTCGGCGGGTGCCGAGGTGGACATCCGTCGCGTCGCCGAGACCGCGCCTGCCGAGGTGGTTGCGGCGGCGCACTTCAAGACCGACACCGCGCATCCCGAGATCGAAGGCCCCGACGCGCTGACCAACTATGATGCGATCATCGTCGGCACGCCCACGCGCTATGGCCGGATGGCGAGCCAGATGGCGGCCTTCTGGGACACGACCGGCGGCGTGTGGATGAAGGGCGGTCTGGTCGGCAAGGTCGGCGGTGCCTTCACCTCGACCGCCAGCCAGCATGGCGGGCAGGAGACGACCCTGTTCTCGGTCCTGACCAACCTGATCCACCACGGCATGACCATCGTCGGCCTGGATTATGGGTTCCAGGGCCAGATGGGCGTCAAGGAAGTCCATGGCGGCACGCCGTACGGCGCCTCGACCCTGGCGGACGGCGACGGCAGCCGCCAGCCGAGCCAGGTCGATCTGGACGGTGCGCGCTACCAGGGCAAGCGCATCGCCGAGACGGCCGCCAAGCTGTTCGGGTGATGCAAGGGACGGGGGCGCCGAAGGGTGCCCCCGTTCTTATATCCTTCCTCCGTTCTGCCTGAGCCGGGTCGAAGGCCAAGGGCCACAACCTCGACCAACCGGTACGCGCCAGTGCCGGATCGGCATGGCGGCCACGATGCATTTACCGCACCGCCACGTCGACCGTCACCGCGACGAGCTTGCCCCTCCGTGGACCGATCAGGGTTATGCCCGCCCCCACGCCATGCGGATCAATTATCGCCATCATCGCTAGCACCGGAAAATCGGCCGTGAAAAGCGGTGCGAATGTCTTTGCAAAGGGTTTGGTGACGACCGTCGTACCGTCCTTTTTATTAACCCAGGCGCTCATGCCCCAGGACGAACCGACGAATCTTAGCCCGGCTGGAACAGGATGGGACGGCATCTGGCGATCATTGGCGGGGCGATCGGCGCAGACGCTGGGCTCCAAACGCCCGCTTACGGGCCCGTAACTTCCGAGGTTGACGGAATAGAGCAGGCAGGTGCCGTTAGTCAGATACAGCGTTGCCGGGAGATGGCTTCGTGACCAGGCATCAATGACGCGGCCTCCGTCGATATCGGGGAGTTCGGTGCCAAAATAGATGTTGCGATCGGTAAAGGGGCAGCTGTCCGGGTCGATATAGCGGAATGCCGGCTTGAATTCGAGGATCGAGAGGGAGGGGAGCGTCTTGATGGCCGCCGCGTCGGAAGCCGTCTCCGAATGTTGCGCCAGAACGGGCGTAGGAAGCGTGACCAGAGCAGCACCCGCTATCAGAAGATACGTCGCGCATCGTGTCATGCGATGTCACCTCTCGTGCTGCGAGGATCGATCCTAAGCGGGGAGCGCGATCCTGTCACGCCGTTGTTCAGCGCCTTTGGCGGCGCGATTTGCCCTTCCTCGTCGCTGGGCTAGGCGCGGCCGCTGGCGGGGGCACCGGAACCGGCGGTTGGGCCGTCACCACCACCTTCAACGGATCGCGCACGCCAGGATCGGCCGGGAACTGCGCCCGCGCTCTGGCGAAGACCGCCCGCGCCTGCGCTGCGCCCGGTTCGGCGGGACTGGTCCCGACCCAGCGCCAGTGCCAGGGCTCCCACTTCACCCGCTGCCTGTTTCCCGCCGGAAAGCTCATTTCGAACCCGAAGCGCGAGGCGTTGGCGATCAGCCAGCGCGCCGCGGGCGACGCGGCCATGCACGCCTCCGCATCCGGGCATCCGCGCGCCGGACGCACCGCGAAATCGACCGCATAGCCGGTCGCATGTTCGCTATACCCCGCCGGTGCGACCGAAATGGCGCGCTCGGCGGCGGACACGCTCCGGTCGCGGCAGAAGACGTTGCGCTGGCGGGCGACCTCGCGGTGGCAGGACAGGCCGTGCAAGGTGCCGCCGACCGCCGGATCGGCCTTCGCCGCGTCCAGCAGCCGTTGCAGATCGGGGATCATCGCGCGGTGCAGGCGGCAATAGGGCTTGAGCCCAAACCCGGCAGGGGCGGGTACGATGTCCTGAGGCGAACCGTCGCCATAGGGGAAATGCCCGGCGACCCGACCGTCCGGGCCCGGCGGGGGCAGCGCGCCGTCGCAGGACTGTGCCGCCGCCATGACGGGCGTCACCGCGATCGACAGCAGTGCCAACAGGCGAAGGAAAACGGCAAGAGCGCTCGGCATGACACGCGCGCCTCTGGCATGTCGGCGCGCACGGTGGCAAGGGAGCGCGATGCACGGAGATCGCGTTCTATTCATCGACGGCGAAGCGCTGGTGATCGACAAACCGGCGGGCCTGCCCGTCGATCGGCCCCGCAACGGGTCGATCAGCCTCGAAAACCATCTGGAATCGCTGAAATTCGGGTTCAAGCGCTGGCCGCATGCGGTGCACCGGCTCGACCGCGACACCAGCGGCTGCCTGCTCCTGTCGCGCAACCCCAAGGCGCATGCCCGTTTCCAGCAGGCGTTCGAGGCCGGGCTGGTCGAGAAGCGCTATCTGGCGGTTCTGAACGGCGAGATCGAGGGCGAGGGGATGATCGACCTGCCGCTCGCCAAGGTGTCGACGATGGGAGAGGGCTGGCGGATGGTCGCCGATCCGACGGGCAAGGCGGCGCGGACCGGCTGGCGCGCATTGCGCCATGAGGGCGGGCGGACGCTGGTCGAGTTCCGCCCGGAAACCGGCCGTACCCACCAGATTCGCGTCCATGCGGCGACGGGCCTGGGCGCGCCGGTGGTCGGCGACCCCGTTTATGGAGCGGGCGAAGCGGGTGGCATGTTGCTGCACGCCGCCAGCCTGACGGTGCCGCGCGGAGACGCCAAGGACCCGATCACCGCCGAGGCCCCGACGCCGGAACGCTTCGGCGCGTTCCGGGACTAGGGGCGCAGGCGATGGCGCTGATCCCCGTCACCCGCGCCATCGCGATCGACGAGCGCGAGATCACCGAAAGCTTCACCCGCGCCTCCGGGCCGGGCGGGCAGCATGTCAACACGACCGACAGTGCGGTGCTGTTGCGCTTCGACGTGGGCGGCTCGCCGAGTTTGCCGGAAGCGGTGAAGATGCGGCTGGCTGTGCTGGCGGGGCAGCGGCTGAGCAAGGACGGCGTGCTGACCTTGCGCGCCGATGCCAACCGCTCGCAGGAGATGAACCGGCGCGAGGTGCGTGAACGGTTGATCGATCTGCTCCGCGAGGCGACCATCGTTCCCAAGAAGCGGCGGCCGACCAAACCCACCCGCGCGTCCCAGACCCGGCGGGTCGATGCCAAGAAGGGGCGGGCGCAGGTAAAGGCGGGGCGGGGGAAGGTCCGGTTCGATTGAAAGCGTTGGGGCGTAGCCTTCTTCGCTCAGGCTGAACGGACGTTGGAATATGGGGTCACAAACTCCTCACGCCGTTCAGCCTGAGCAAAGTCGAAGGCCACGCAAACCGCCCAAAGAAAAACGGGCCGGCGAACTGATCGCCGACCCGCTTCTGTAATCCCTGAGGATAACGCCCTTTAGCGGCGGACATCCTCGCCCGCGCGGACCAGCGCGTTGCCGGTCGCCTGGCGGGCATTGTCCGCGCCGCGCTCGATCTTGTCGCCCGCATGGTCGAGCCCGCGATCGATATTCTCGCCCGCGCGGTCGGCATGGGCTGCGGCACGGTCACCGGCGCGGTCCAGCTTGTCACCCGCCTTGTCCATGGCATTCTCGGCCGAGTTCAGTGCCTTGGCGGTCGCCGCCTCGACATCGTCCGAGGCGTTCTGCGTCGTCGCCTTCACGTCCGAGCCGATGGCGTCGGCGGCCTGCTCGGTCTGCTGCTGGGCATTCTCGCTGCAAGCGGCCAGCGACAATGCGGCGGCACCGGTCAGGGCGAGGATCAGGGCCTTCTTCATCGCAAACACTCCCGTTTTCATCATTTGATCGGCGTGCCAACGCAGATCATCCGTTTCGGGTCCGTGTCGGCCGAAATGAGTTCGCTCCGTTGACCGCATATAAAGATATCTTTATATCGTGATCCATGGCCAATGCGCTCGAAATCTTTCGCGCCCTCAGCGACCCGACGCGGCTGCGCATCCTTGCGCTGCTGCGGTCGATGGAGCTGTCGGTGGGCGAACTGGCGCAGGTGCTGGGGCAAAGCCAGCCGCGCGTCAGCCGCCATGTGAAGATCCTGGTCGACGCCGAACTGGCCGAGCGCCGCAAGGAAGGCAGCTGGGTCTTCGTCGCGCTGGGCGACCGCGAGGCGGTGGAGCCGATGATGGCGGCGCTCGATCGCTGGACGGCGGATGCGCCCGATCCCTGGATGGTGGCCGATGTCGCGCGGCTGGCGGCGGTGCGCGCCGACCGGGCGGCGAGCGCGGCCGCCTGGTTCGAGGATCATGCGGGCGAGTGGGATGCGATCCGCTCGCTCCATGTCGCGGACAGCGAGATCGAGGAGGCGATGGCCGGGCTGATCGGCGAGGGCGATCTCGGCACGCTGATCGACATCGGCACCGGCACCGGGCGGATGCTCGAACTCTTCGGCGACCGCGCAGATAGCGCGCTGGGCATCGACCGCTCGTCGGAGATGCTGCGGCTGGCGCGTGCCAAGCTGCACGGCCGCGCCAATACCGAGTTGCGGCAGGCGGACCTCTATGCGCTGCCCATGGGCGACGGCGCGGCGGACATCGCGATCCTGCACCATGTGCTGCACTTCGCGCAGCAGCCGGGCGCGGCGATCGCCGAGGCGGCGCGGGTGCTGGGGCCGGGCGGGCGGCTGTTGATCGCCGACTTCGCGCCGCATGATCGCGAGGAATTGCGGCAGAAGGCGGCGCATAGCCGCCTGGGTTTTGCCGACGAACAAATGGCGGGCTGGTTCGGCCCCGCCGGGCTGACGCTGGCGCGGACCGAGACGCTGGAGGGTGGCGAACTGACCGTCAAGCTCTGGCTGGGTGTGAAGAAGGGGCTTCGGCCCGTCGAGACGAATAGGGTGAAGGCGGCATGACGAACACGATCCTGACGCGGGCCGAGGCCGCGCTGGCGCATGAGGAACCGCTGTTCGCCGATGTGGGCGGCGATATCGCGGTCAGCTTCGAATTCTTCCCGCCCAAGACGGAGAAGATGGACGCCCAGCTGTGGGACGCGATCCGCACGCTGGAGCCGCTGGACCCGCGCTTCGTATCGGTGACGTACGGCGCGGGTGGCTCGACCCGCGAGCGGACCCATGCGACCGTCGCGCGAATCCAGCGCGAGACGACGATGGACGCCGCCGCGCATCTGACCTGTGTCGAGGCGACCCGCGAGGAGATCGACCAGGTCGCGCAGGAATATTGGGCGGCGGGCGTGCGGCACATCGTGGCGCTGCGCGGCGATCCTCCCGCCGAGGGCGCGCGCTTCGTCAGCCATCCCGGCGGCTATGAGAATGCCGCCGATCTGGTCGCGGGCCTGAAGAAGCTGCACCCGTTCGAGATTTCGGTTGCGGCCTATCCGGAATGTCATCCGGACTCGGCGGACCAGAAGGCGGACATCGACAATCTGAAGCGCAAGATCGACGCTGGCGCGAACCGTGCGATCACGCAATTCTTCTTCTCGCCCGAAGCCTATTTCCGTTTCCGCGATGCCGCCGCCGCCGCGGGGATCACGGCCGAGATCGTGCCGGGTATCCTGCCGGTGTCGAACGTCGCGCAGACCCGCAAGTTCGCCGCCATGTGCGGGGCGTGCATCCCGGACTGGATGGACCGGTTGTTCGAGGGGCTGGACGATCATCCCGGCGCGCGCCAACTCGTCGCCGCGACCATCGCCGCCGAGATGTGCCGCCGCCTTTATGCGGGCGGGGTGAAGGGGTTCCACTTCTACACGCTCAACCGCGCCGAACTGGCCTATGCGATCAGCCATTTGCTGGGCGTGCGCGGCAAGAAGGCCGAGACGGTAGCGGCAGCGTAACCTCTCTGCCCCTATAGGAATGGCAATACGCTCCCGCACTGGTCGGGGGCAGGAGTAGATCATGACGACCCGCGACACGTTCCTCGCCGAAGCCGCCAAGCGCATCCTGATCACCGACGGCGCGTTCGGCACCGAAATCCAGAACTGGAAGCTGGACGAGGCGGCCTATGCGGGGACGCTGGGCCTGTCCCACGACCAGAAGGGCAATAACGACATCCTGGCGCTGACCAAGCCCGAGGTGCCGGAGGCCATCCACCGCGCCTATTTCGAGGCGGGGGCGGACATTGCCGAGACCAATACCTTCTCCGCCAACCGGATCAGCCAGGCCGATTATGGCGCGGAAGCTCTGGTGCGGGAGATCAATGTCGAGAGCGCGAAGCTCGCCCGCCGCATCGCGGACGAGTTCGCCGCGAAGGACGGCCGCCCCCGCTTCGTCGCGGGCGCGATCGGGCCGACCAACAAGACGCTGTCGCTGTCGCCGGACGTGAACGATCCGGGTTACCGCGAGATCGACTTCGATTACCTCAAGGACGTGTACCGCGAACAGATCGACGCGTTGGTCGAGGGCGGCGCAGACTTCATCCTGATCGAGACGGTGTTCGATACGCTCAACGCCAAGGCCGGGATCATGGCGACGATCGAGGCGGGCGAGGCGCTGGGCCGCGAGATCCCGATCATGTTGTCGATGACGCTGACCGACCTGTCGGGCCGCAACCTGTCGGGCCATACGGTCGAGGCCTTCTGGCACGCGGTGCGCCATGCCAGGCCGCTGACCATCGGGCTGAACTGCTCGTTCGGGGCGGAACAGCTGCGCCCGCACGTCAAGACGCTGTCGGAAATCTGCGACACGCTCATCATGATCTACCCCAATGCCGGGCTGCCCAACGAACTGGGTGCCTATGACGAAGCGCCCGTCACCACCGCCGGTCTGGTCGGCGAATGGGCGGTCGAGGGGCAGGTCAATGTGCTGGGCGGCTGCTGCGGCTCGACCCCTGCGCATATCAAGGCAATCGCCGACAAGGTGAAGGGCATGCAGCCCCGCACCATCCCGACCCCGCCGGTCGTCACCCGCCTCGCCGGGCTGGAGCCGTTCACCATGGCGGCCTGATCCCCATAATTCCTCCCCTGCAAGGGGAGGGGGACCAGCGAAGCTGGTGGAGGGGTGTCAAACCTCTCGATACCGCGACACCCCTCCGTCAGGCCTGCGGCCTGCCACCTCCCCTTGCAGGGGAGGAATAGAGATCGAAAAATGACCCAGACCGCCTCTTCCACCAATTTCGTCAATGTCGGCGAGCGGACCAACGTCACCGGATCGGCGGCGTTCAAGAAGATGATTCTGGCGGGCGACTATACCCGCGCGGTGGAGGTAGCGCGTAGCCAGGTCGAGAATGGCGCGCAGGTGGTCGACGTCAACATGGACGAAGGGCTGCTCGACGCCGAATACGCCATGACCACCTTCCTCAAGCTGATCGCCGCTGAGCCCGATATCGCGCGCGTGCCGATCATGATCGACAGCTCGAAATGGAGCGTGATCGAGGCGGGGCTGAAATGCGTCAGCGGCAAGCCGATCGTCAACTCGATCAGCATGAAGGAAGGCGAGGAGGCGTTCCTTCATTATGCCCGCCGCTGCATGGCCTATGGCGCGGCGGTGGTCGTCATGGCGTTCGACGAGGTCGGTCAGGCCGACACCAAGGACCGCAAGGTCGAGATTTGCGCGCGTGCCTATGACCTGCTGATGTCGATCGGCTTCCCGCCCGAGGACATCATCTTCGACCCCAATGTCTTCGCGGTCGCGACCGGCATCGAAGAGCATAACAATTACGGCGTCGACTTCATCGAGGCGTGCCGCGAGATCAAGGCGCGCTGTCCGCACGTCCATATCTCGGGCGGCCTGTCGAACCTGTCGTTCAGCTTCCGCGGCAACGAGCCGGTGCGCCGCGCGATGCACTCGGTGTTCCTCTACCACGCCATCCCGGCGGGCATGGACATGGCGATCGTCAATGCGGGCCAGCTCGACGTGTACGACACGATCGACCCCGAACTGCGCCAGGCGTGCGAGGATGTCGTTCTCAACCGCGACCTGGAAGCGGGCGAGCGTCTGGTGGCGCTGGCCGAGCGCTATCGCGGCACCGATGCGGTCGCTGAGAAGCAGGCGGCCGAGTGGCGCAGCCTGCCGGTGACCAAGCGGCTGGAATATGCGCTGGTCAAGGGCATCGACGCGCATGTCGTCGACGATACCGAGGAATGCCGCCAGCAATTCGCACGGCCGATCGAGGTGATCGAAGGTCCGCTGATGGACGGCATGAACGTTGTCGGCGACCTGTTCGGCTCGGGCAAGATGTTCCTGCCGCAGGTGGTGAAGTCCGCCCGCGTCATGAAGAAGGCGGTCGCGCACCTGCTGCCCTTCATCGAGGCGGCGAAGGAGCCGGGCGCCAAGGGCAAGGGCCGGATCGTTCTCGCGACCGTGAAGGGCGACGTCCACGATATCGGCAAGAACATCGTCGGCGTGGTGCTCCAGTGCAACGGGTTCGAGGTGGTCGATCTGGGCGTCATGGTCCCCTGGTCGAAGATCATCGCGGCGGCGAACGAGAATGACGCCGACATGATCGGCCTGTCGGGCCTCATCACCCCCTCGCTCGACGAGATGGTGACGGTGGGCGAGGAGATGCAGCGGGCGGGCATGTCCATGCCGCTGCTGATCGGTGGCGCCACCACCTCCAAGGTTCACACCGCGCTACGTATCGCGCCCGCCTATTCGGGGCCGGTGGTCCATGTCCTCGACGCATCCCGCGCGGTCGGGGTGGCGACGACGCTCGTGTCCGATACCCAGCGCGATCCTTATGTCGCGCAGGTCGCCGCCGATTACGAAGCTGTCCGCAAGGCGCGCGAGGGGAAGGGAGCCAATGCCCTGTTGCCGCTGGAGGAAGCCCGCGCGCGCGGCTTCGTCGCGGACATGGCGCTCAAGGCGGGCGACCCAAAGCAGCCGGGCGTGCATGTCTATCAGGACTGGGACCTGTCGGACCTTCGCGACTATATCGACTGGACGCCCTTCTTTCGCGCCTGGGAACTGGCGGGCAACTTCCCCGCCATCCTGACCGATGAAGTCGTGGGCGAAAGCGCCAGCGGCCTCTATGCCGATGCGCAGGCCATGCTCGACACGATCATCGCCGAGAAGTGGCTGACCGCCCGCGGCGTGGCGGCGCTCTGGCCGTGCCGCCGCGACGGCGATGACGTGATCCTGACGGCGGACGGGGAAGAGACACGCATCCCCTTCCTGCGCCAGCAGATCGCCAAGCGCGAAGGCCGCGCCAATATGTGCCTGGCCGACTTCATCGACCCGGCGGGCGACTGGATGGGCGGCTTCGCGGTCGGCATCCACGGCATCGACGCGCATATCGAACGCTTCCGGGCTGGCCATGACGATTATAACGACATCCTGCTCAAGGCGCTGGCCGACCGTCTAGCCGAGGCGTTCGCCGAGCGGCTTCATGCGCATGTCCGCACCGACTTGTGGGGCTATGCGGCGGGCGAGCAACTGACCAACGAAGCGCTGATCCGCGAGCAATATCGCGGCATCCGCCCCGCACCGGGCTATCCCGCCTGCCCCGAACACAGCATCAAGCGGACGCTGTTCGACCTGCTGGCGGCGGAAAGCGCGGTCGGGCTGGAGTTGACCGACAGCTTTGCGATGCTGCCGACGGCGGCGGTCAGCGGCTTCTACTTCGGGCACGCCCAGGCCGAATATTTCGGCGTTGCGCGGATCGGCGAGGACCAGGTGGCGGACTATGCGACGCGGCGCGGGGTCGATGTCGCCCAGGCGACCCGCTGGCTGCGCCCCAATCTCGACTGACGGGGTGGCATTCCGCTTTGTGACCTGGATCAGCAGTCCGATTGATCGATGCTAATTATGTGAGATAAAACGGCTTTTCGGGAACGCTGACCTAACCGTCGCGTTGGGGCATCCCATGTCGAAAACCGGAAGCAGTCTATTCCCCCCGCACGATCCCAGCGAGCCTGAGTCGGCCGCGATGCTTCGTGCCCATATCGCGGCGGCGGATTTCCCTTGCGTCGGTGCCAAGGCGGCGATGGCGCGGGGCACGCTGGATATCCTGGGCGCTCGCGACATAGCGAGCGCTTGGGACGATCTGCGCATCCATGACCGGCTGCGGCGTTTCGCCGAACGCTATCGTGCCGAGCCACAGCTGTTCCGCAGCCTGGCGGTGGTCTTCGCCGGACCCGAGCAACTCGACGAAGCCGCGTTCGAGCGCGCGATCTGGGCGCGGATCCAGTCGCTGTCGGACAAGGATGTCTGGTTGGGGCAGGACTGGGACGAACGGGTCAGCGCGGACCCGGAAGACCCGCATTTCTCGCTGTCGTTCGGTGGCGAGGCGTTCTTCGTCGTCGGGCTGCATCCCAACGCCAGCCGCCCCGCGCGGCGCTTCCCGCGCCCGGCCATGATCTTCAACCTGCACGACCAGTTCGAAATATTGCGCGCCCAAGGCAAATATGAGGGGATGCGCGAGAAGATCATGGTCCGCGACGAGGCGCTGGCGGGATCGCGCAATCCGATGCTGGCGCGCCATGGTGAGATGAGCGAGGCCCGGCAATATAGCGGTCGCGCGGTGGAGGAGGGTTGGCGTTGCCCATTCCACTATGCGGGCACGGATGCCGGGGCCGGTCGATGAGTGCGGCGACGGTCGAGATTCCGCCCCGCAGCGGCGACGCCTTCCGCATGGCCAAGGGCGACACCCTGACCGTCATCGACCCGCGCGGTCGACAGGTCGCCGATCTGCTCGCTTTCAACGCCAATGATCTGGATGAGGTGATCTCGTCAGGCCGCACGCTCGACTACGCCGAGACGATCCGGCTCACCACCGGGCACAAGCTCTATTCCAACCGGTCGCGGGTGATGCTGGAGATCGTGGCCGACACGGTTGGGATGCACGATTTCCTGCTGACGCCCTGTTCGGTCGATACGTTCGATCATTTCTATCCCGACCTGCCGCGCCATCGGGGCTGTTTCGGCAATCTAGCCGCCGCGCTGGAACCCTATGGCGTGACCCCCGACCGGATTCCGGTGGCGTTCAACTGTTTCATGAACGTGCCGGTCGATGGCGCGACCGGCAAGCTGGAGGTGCTGCCGCCGCTGAGTGGGCCGGGCGATCATATCCGGTTCGTGGCGCAGATGGATCTCGTGATCGGGCTCACCGCCTGTTCCGCACCCGCGTCGAACGGGGGGAGCTTCAAGCCGATTGAATATCGGGTCGAGCGCCCCTGACATTGCCCCCCTGTAAGGGGAGGTGGCAGCCCGGAGGGCTGACGGAGGGGTGTCGCAGCCAGTGGGGACACCCCTCCACCACCGCTTCGCGGCGGTCCCCCTCCCCTTGCAGGGGAGGTACAAGCTTACTTCTTACACGTATCCGCTGCACCCGGATCAAGGTCCAGGCAGCGCCCGTCCACGCCGGGGATCGGCAGTCCGATCGTCGCCGCCAGTGTCGGGGCAATATCGACCGTCTCGACCGACAGTGGCTGTTCGAACCCGCTCATCCCCTTGCGCCAGAACAGGATCGGCACGCGGCGATCATAGTCCCAGGGCGAACCATGAGTCTCGACATAGCCGGGGGTGGGCTCCTCGATCGTGGTGACGCGCGGCTTGAGCAGGATTAGCAGGTCGCCCGAGCGCGTCGGATCGTAGGAGGAGCGCGCCTTTTCCTTCAGCGTCCAGGTTTCCGGCGGGGTGGTGGGCCAGGGCGTCGCGGCGATCTCGTCGCGGGTCAGCGCGGCGGCGACCTGCGGCAGCGCTTCGTAACGCCGCTTCGCTTCGGCCAGCACCTTCGCGCGCGTGGCGGGTGGCAGGTCGCGGTTGATGTAGATGTCGCCCTCCGCGCTCATCATGATCGGCGGGGTGTTGGACAGGCCCAGACCTTGCGCAATGACGGCGGCCATCGCCTTGGTCTTGGCCTCCGGCGCAACATGGCTTTCCATCGGCATGGCGCGGATCTGCTGCCGCTCGGTCATGTCGTGCGCGCCGTGGTCGGCGGTCAGCATCACCTCATAGTCGACACCGGTCGCATCGAGCACGTCGAAGAATCCCGCCAGCGAGCGGTCGAGTTCCTCCATCTGGATGCACATCTCGACCCCCTGGGTGCCCAGCGCATGGCCGATATAGTCGGTCGCCGACAGGCCGACCGACAGCATGTCGGTCTGCGGCCCCTGGCCCAGCTTCATGTCCTGGACGAAGCCCGCCGCCATCGCCAGCACCGCCGCGTCGGCCGCTGGAGACACGCGGAACGCCTTCATATCGCCCGCCGCGCGCTGGAACCGGCCGGTGCCCAGGGTCTGGCCGCCGACCGTGATCGGCCGGTCGAGCGACTTGCAGAAACCGGGCAGCGGCAGGGCCGCCTGCGGCCGGGCGATCAGGTCGGCGACGGCCTTGCGCGTGCGCTCCACGACGGGCGGCACGGCGCGACCGGCATAGGAGACATAGGTCTTGCCGTCCCACCACCAGATCTCGTCCATCTTGTGCCCGCCCATCATCACGGCCGCACGGTCCTTGCCCGCGACGGAGACGGTGCGGACGCGGGGATCGGCGGTCTTCATCCGCTCGCCCAGCGTCGGCACCTTCAGGTGCATGTCCGACACGGTATAGTTGTTGTGATCGTTGCCCGGAACGCGTTCGTCCTCCGAGCAATAGACGATCTTGTCCACACGCCCGACCGACTGGTCGACCCAGTTGTTGGCGATGATGCCGGTATGCGCGGGGCGATAGCCGGTCAGGATGGTCGAGTGGCCGGGGCAGGTCTCGGTCGCGGCATGGCTTTGATAGCCTGAGGGAAAGACCGCGCCGGTCAGCAGGCGCGCCATGCCGCCGGTAAAGTGGTTGCGATATTGCTGGAACAGGTCGGCCGAGAATTGATCCACCGAGATCGCCACGATCAGCTTGGGCGGCGTGGTGGGGAAGGGCGGCTGCGGCGTCGCGGGGGTCGAGGCGACGGGCGCGGGGGCGCCGCCGGGTTCGGGGCTTGCCGTCTGCGCGAGGGCGGGCGCGGCGAACAGCGCGGCGGAGGCGAGAAGCGCGGCAGTCAGGGACTTCATGGGCAACCTTGATGCAAAGCGGGGACGGGGGCGCTATGGAACGCGAAAGCGGGTTAGGGCAAGGTCGATGCGCGGTTGGTTTTACATCCTGATGACGGCTCTCTTCATGTCGGTGGCGATGACCCCCGGCATCGCGGAGAGCGGGCCGCCGGCCGCGCCGGGGGCGATCCATCTGCCGATGCGCCTCGTCGCCGAAAGCGCGACCCCGGCGGCGGGGGGGCAGACCACCCTGGCCATCGTCGCGACGCCCGAGAAGGGCTGGCACGGCTATTGGAAGAATGGCGGCGATGCGGGCCTGCCGACCGAGGCGCACTGGACCCTGCCCAAGGGCGTGACCGCAGGTGAATTGCGCTACCCGGTGCCGGGGCGGCTGAAGATCGCCGGGCTGATGAACTATGTCTATGAGCGGCCCTTCACGCTGCTGGCGGACCTGAAGGTCCCGGCGGGGCTGGTGAAGGGAACGCCGCTGCCCGTGACGGTCAAGCTCGACTATCTGGTCTGTACCGACACCATCTGCGTCCCCGAAAGCCAGACGCTGTCAACCCGGCTGACCGTCGGCGAGAGCGCGGTCGACGCCGCGACGCGTGGCGAGTTCGACCGCTGGCGCGCCGCGCTGCCCAAGCCGCTGGGTGGCGACGGCGTGATCGAGACCAAGGGCAAGACGGTGCGGATCGCGGTGCCGCTGCCCGCCTCGGTCGCAGTGAACCAAGCCTATTTCTTCCCCGACCGCAGCGGTGTGATCGACCATGCCGCGGCGCAAGGGATGGAACGCAAGGGCGACCGGTTGATCCTCGCCATCCCCGCCGCCGCCGTGCCGACCCCCGGACCGGTATCGGGCGTGCTGTCGATCGGGGAGGGGCAGGGCCTCGCCTTTGCCTCCAAACCGGGTGCGATCGCTTCTAGCGGCGAGGGCGCGGGGGGCGATCACGGGTTCGGCGCGGTCACTCTGGCGTTTCTGGGTGCCGTGCTGGGCGGATTGCTACTCAACATCATGCCCTGCGTCTTCCCGATCCTGAGCCTCAAGGCGCTGAGCCTGGCGCGTGGCGGCGGCGACGAGCGGCATGCGCGGGCCGAGGCGCTGGCCTATACGGCGGGCGTGGTGCTGGTCTGTGTCGGGCTGGGCGTGGTGCTGCTGGCTCTGCGGGCCGGGGGGCAAAGCGCGGGCTGGGCCTTCCAGCTACAGGACCCGCGCGTGATCGGCATATTGCTGCTGCTGGTCGCGGGGATCGCGTTCAATCTGGCGGGACTGTTCGAGTTGCCCACGCCCGCCTTTGCGGGGCGATCGGGGGCGATGGGATCGTTCGCCACCGGGGCACTGGCGGCGTTCGTCGCTACGCCCTGTTCGGGGCCGTTCATGGCAGGCGCCTTGGGCGCGGCGCTGGTCCTGCCCGCCGCCGCCGCGCTGGCGGTCTTCGCGGGGCTGGGGATCGGAATCGCGTTGCCCTTCATCGCGATTGGCTTTGTCCCTGCGCTGCGGCGGCGGCTTCCCAAGCCGGGCATGTGGATGGTGCGGCTGCGCCATATCCTGTCGGTGCCGATGTTCCTGACCGCGCTCGCGCTCGCCTGGATATTGGGGCAGGAGGCGGGGGTGACCGGCATGACGCTGGGCCTCGCCGCCGCGTTGCTGGCCTCGCTCGGCTTCTGGTGGACGGGACTGCGCCAGCATGGCGGCAAGGGCCGCGCGGGCTGGCCCGCGGTGGCGGCGCTGGTGCTGGCGGTGGCGATCGTGGTGACGGTCAAGCCCGCCGCCGCCATCGCCAAACCGACGGCCGACACCGGCTTTACCGAGGCCAAGCTGGACAGCCTGCGTCGCCAGAACCGCCCCGTCTTCGCCTATTTCACCGCCGACTGGTGCCTGAGCTGCAAGGTGAACGAGGCCGCCGCGATCGAGCGGGCATCGGTGCGCGAGGCGTTCGACCGCAACAAGGTGGCGGTGCTGGTCGGCGACTGGACCGATGGCGATCCGGTTCTGGGACGCTTTATCGAACGGCATAACCGGGCCGGGGTGCCGCTCTACCTCTATTACGCGCCAGGTGCGAAAGAACCCCAGGTCCTGCCGCAGGTGCTGACTCCGTCCATGTTGGAGAAACTGGGAGCGTAAGTCCTCCACCGTGCCGGGGCGGAGCGGGAAATCTCCCCTTGCGCACCCCCCTCCTGCGGTGCAGCATGGAACCCGATCACTAGGGGGAGCGTAACGACCGGATGGGGACAATCGCCGCGTTCGACGAAATCATGGGGGCTTCCGGTGCTGTCGCGCCGCGCCCGGAACTCAATGCACTTCAGCGCTGGCTCGATCACACCCCCGATAGTGAACTTCGCCGCCGGCAACAGGCGGCCGAGGCGACTTTCCGGCAACTGGGCATCACCTTCGCCGTCTATGGCGAAAGCGACGCGGCCGAGCGGATCATTCCGTTCGACATCGTCCCGCGCGTGTTCCTGCCCGACGAATGGGCGCGGCTGTCCGAGGGGCTGGTCCAGCGGGTCGAGGCGATCAACGCGTTCCTCGACGATATTTATGGCGAGCGGAAGATTCTGCGCGACGGGGTGCTTCCGCCCGATCTGATCTTCGGCAATCCGCAATTCCGCCCCGAAATCGCGGGCATGCGACCGCCGCACGGGGTCTGGGCGCATATCTGCGGCATCGATCTGGTGCGAACCGGCCCGGACGATTTCTTCGTGCTGGAGGATAATGCGCGCACTCCCTCGGGCGTCAGCTATATGCTGGAGAACCGCGAGGCGATGCTGCGTCTATGCCCCGAACTGTTCCGGCAGTTCCGGGTGGCGGCGGTGGACAGCTATCCCGACCGGCTGCTCGCCACGATGAAGTCGGTCGCGCCGCACGGTGTCGCCGAGCCGACCTGCGTCGTACTGACGCCCGGCCATTATAACTCGGCCTATTACGAACACAGCTTCCTGGCCGATTCGATGGGGATCGAACTGGTCGAGGCGGCCGATCTGATCGTCGATGACGACATCGTCTGGATGCGCACCATTGCGGGGCGGGTGAAGGTCGATGTCATCTATCGCCGGGTCGATGACGATTTCCTCGACCCGCTGGTCTTCCGTCCTGATTCGATGCTGGGCGTGCCGGGGCTGATCGCGGCTTATGCGGCGGGCAATGTCGCCATCCTCAATGCACCCGGCAACGGCATCGCCGACGACAAGGCGATCTACAGCTATATGCCCGACATCGTCCGCTATTATTCCGGCGGCGAGCCCAAGCTGAAGAATGTCGAGACCTGGCGGTGTCGCGAGCCCGAGGCGCTGGCCTATGTCCTCGACCATCTGAGCGAGTTGGTGGTCAAGCTGGTCGATGGATCGGGCGGCTATGGGATGCTGGTCGGTCCGACGGCGACCAAGGTGCAGATCGAGCATTTCCGCGCCGCGCTGATCGCGGAGCCGCACCGCTATATCGCGCAGCCCACTCTGGCGCTCTCCACCGTACCGACCTTGGTCGAAAGCGGCGTCGCGCCGCGCCATGTCGATTTCCGCCCCTTCGTCCTGACCGGGCGCAACGGCGTGGAGGTGACACCCGGCGGCCTGACCCGCGTCGCGCTTCGCGAGGGGTCGCTGGTCGTCAACTCCAGCCAGGGCGGCGGCACCAAGGACAGCTTCGTCCTGTTGGCGCCCGAACCCGACAAATGGATACAGGTGCAGGGCCAGCAGTCGCAAATTCAAAGCCAGGGGGTGCGCTGATGCTTTCGCGGACCGCATCCTCGCTCTACTGGCTGGGGCGTTATTTCGAACGGGCGGACTTCATCGCCCGGCTGGTCGAGGCGACCGTTCGCCTCGACGTTCTGTCGCCGCGTTCGGCGGGGCTGGCGGCCTGGGGATCGGCGCTCGCGGTCACCGATACCGCGAGCGCCTTTGCCGAGGGCGGGCGCGAGATGCGGCGGCGGGAGGTCGCCCGGTTCCTGACGGTCGAAAGCTGCCATCCCGGCTCGATCGTCCGCTGCGTCGACATGGCGCGGACGAATGCGCGGGCGGTCCGCACCGCGCTGACCCGCGAGGCGTGGAGCGCGATCAATCGCGCCTGGCTGCATTTCGAGGCACGACCGGCGGCCGAGGACCCGACCGCCGTGCTCAGCCTGGTCGAGGCTGTGAAGAACGAGACGCGCGGTTTCGAAGGCGCGGTCCACCGGATGCTGCGCAACCAGACGACCTGGTTCATCCGGCTGGGTCAGGCGGTCGAGCGGGCGGACAACACCGCGCGGCTGCTCGACGTGAAATACCATATCCTGCTGCCGGCAGGCGAGCGGATCGGCGGCGTCGTCGATCGCGACCAGTGGACGACGATCCTCCAGACCGTGTCCGCCGTCACCGCCTATCGCTGGCTCTATTCCGACGGGCTGAAGCCCGCCAATGTGATCGACTTGCTGATCGCGCGCACCGAATTGCCGCGCAGTCTGGCGGCATCGGTCGAGGAAACGGTGGACGTGCTGGGGCAACTTGCCCGGCGAACGGGGCAGCATGGGGAAGCGGATCGTATGGCCAGGGTACGTGCAAACCGAATGACCAAGACGCGATCGGGGGACGTGATCGCCGGGGGGCTCCATCAATATCTGGAAGCCTTTATTCAGGAGAATGCGCAACTGCACGCCGCCATCGGCCGTCAGTTCAAGTTCGTCTGATGCGCATCGCCGTCGAGCATCAGCTCCTGTGCCGTCCCCACTCGCCGCTGGGGACGATGGTGCAGATGTTGCGCCTCACCCCCGAAAATCATGACGACCAGACGGTCGCGCATTGGCGGATCGACGTCGATTGCGACGCGCGGTTGCGGCGAAGCCATGACGGGTTCGGCAATGCCGTGACCATGCTGTATATCGAGGACGCGCCCGAGGTCGTGACGATCACCGCCGCGGGCGAGGTGCTGACCAGCGATGCGCATGGCCTGATCCATGGCGCGGCCGAGACATTACCGCCGCCGCTTTTCCTCCGCGCGACCCAGGCGACGCCTGCCGATCCGGCGATTGCGGGTTTCGCGGCGGAAGCGACGCGAGGGGCGGGGGGGCCGCTTGCCGCGCTCCATTCCCTGAACCATGCGCTGCGGCACCGTTTCGCCGTGGATTTCGAAGCGAAACCGGCGGACCCCGACCTAGCGCACGCTTTTGCACAAGAACGCGCGACGCCGTGCGATCTGGCGCATATCTTCTGCGTGGCGGCGCGTTCGCTGAACATCCCGGCACGCTATGTCTCGGGCTATGCCGCCCTGAATGGGGCGGAGCAGGGCAAACCCCATTGCTGGGCGGAGGCGCATGTCCCCGATCTGGGCTGGATCGGCTTCGATCCGTGCACGGGACTTAGCCCACAGGATCGCCATGTCCGCGTCGCCGTGGCGCTCGACGCCACCGGCGCGGCGGCGGTGGCGGGCGAACCCTGGGCTGCCGTAACCGCGACCGGCGAGACGCAATAGGCTGGTGCGATCGGGGCATCCCGTTCCGGGTGCCCCGCTTTCCGAGTGCCCCGCTTGGCGGCATCAATCCGTCCGTCGATTGCCTATCGCCTTAGCCGGGGCGACGGCCTTTGATTGACGATCGGCTCAGATCCGCGCTGATGCAGACGCGCCTCCGAGCGAGGAGAAATTCCGTCCAGTCCTAACCCAATGCCTCGACGGGCGGCGGTGCGGCGGGCGCAGGCTGTTCGCCGTTGAACGTCGCCCAACCACGCGGGCCCAGCGCTTCGAGCGGTTGATACCGGGTCTTGTACGCCATGCGCGGCGAACCCTTCACCCAATAGCCTAGATAGACATAAGGCAGGCTGCCCGCGCGTGCGCGGAGGATATGGTCCATGATGATGAAGTTGCCCATGCCGGGGCGGTTCTCATCCTGGGTCTCGAAGAAACTGTAGATCATGGACAGGCCATCGCCCTGCCGATCGGTCAGGCACGCACCGACCAGCCGGCCACGCTGCCCCTCCGGCCCCGTCGGCTCGCGATACTCGACCAGTACGGACTGGACCGGGGAAAGTTCGACCATGTCGGCATAGTCACTTTCGTCCATCGCGGTCATCCCGCCACCCGGATGCCGCTCGCCCAAATAGCGGCGCAGCAGCTGGAACTGCTCGGCGGTCGCCCAGGGCTGGCAGGCGGTGACCTCCAGATCGGCATGACGGCGCAGCAGCTTGCGCTGGCTCGCATTGGGACGGAAGCCATCGGCGACGACCCGCACCGAGATGCAGGCGGTGCAGCCCGCGCAGGAGGGGCGATAGGCGACCCCCTGGCTCCGGCGGAAGCCGATTCGGCTCAACGCCTCGTTCAACTCGCCCGCATGTTCGCCGTTCAGTTCGGTGAACACCTTCCGCTCGTCACGCCCCGGCAGATAGGGGCAGGGAGACGGGCTGGTGACGAAGAAGCGCGGAAAACGAAAGGGCGCGGTCACCGCCGGGCAGTTCCTTCAAGGGGAGGACGATCCCTCCTTATTAACGATCTTCCCGTCCGAAGCGATGGGGAAGCATCGTTCGGAAACGGGACGATTCAGCGAAAAACTAAATGGCTCAGGCCAGTTCGACCTGAGTCGTCTCATAGCCCCCGGCGCGCAGTGCCTCGATCAGCCGGTGCAGGTGCAGCGCGTCGCGCGTCTCGCACTCGATGTCGGTGATCAGCCCCTTGGCGGGCAGGGTGGTGAAGACGCGCTGGTGATAGACCTCGATGATGTTCACCCGCTCGCGGTCGAAGATACGCGCGACGTTGAATAGCGCGCCCGGCTGGTCCTGCAACCGGATGCGCAGCCGGGCGAGGCGACCCGAGCGGGCCAGATCGCGCAGCAACACATTGGCGAGCAGCCGCGTGTCGATATTGCCGCCGCACAAAACGATGCCGACCGTCTTGCCGCGGAACCGCTCCGGGTGGGACATGAGCGCGGCCAGACCCGCCGCGCCCGCACCCTCGACCACGGTCTTTTCGATCTGCAACAGCGCGCTGACGGCTTCTTCCAGATGGCGTTCGTCGACCAGCACGATCTCACGAACCAGCTGCGCGACGAGTTGCGACGTCAGCCCGCCGGGGACCTTGACCGCGATGCCCTCGGCCAGCGTGTCGCCGGCGCAGGGCAGGTCGGTGCCGTTCAGCTTGTTGTACATCGAGGGGAAGAGCTCGGCCTGCACGCCCACCACCTCGACCGGGCGGGGCATGGCGGACGCGACGGTCGCCATGCCCGAGATCAGCCCGCCACCGCCGATCGGCACGATCAGCGTGTCGATGTCGGGCGCATCCTCCAGCATTTCCAGCGCGACGGTGCCCTGACCCGCGATCACGCGCGCATCGTCGAACGGATGGATGAAGGTGAAGCCGCGCTGTGTCTCCAGTTCGCGCGCATGGGCATAGGCGGCATCGAACGTATCGCCCTCCAGCACCACGGTCGCGCCATGCCCCTCGGTCTGGACGACCTTCACGATGGGCGTGGTGCGCGGCATCACGATGGTGGCGGGGATGCCCAGCCGGTTGGCATGATAGGCGAGGCCCTGCGCATGATTGCCCGCCGAGGCGGCGATCACGCCCTTGGCCCGCGCTTCGTCGGAGAGCTGCAGCAGCGTGTTGAGCGCGCCGCGTTCCTTATAGGCGGCGGTGAACTGAAGGTTTTCGAACTTGAGATAGACGGTCGCGCCGGTCAGTTGTGACAGGGTCCGGCTGATCAGGGTCGGCGTCCGAATGATACGGTCCGAAATCCGCGCATGGGCGATGCGTACATCGTCGATGGTGACGATGGGGGGCGGGACTTCCGAAGCGGCATGAACGGCGGGACGACTAACCATGGTCCTGCCCTAGCCGATCGGGGGCGGGAGGTGAACCGTTTCGGATGGGGAATGTGACGTGGCGCTGACCGATCTCGTGGTCCGAGCCTTTCCTGCCCCATCGCAGCGTTCCTCTGATCCACTGTTGCATTGCCGCATCGCTGGTCATTCGAAATCATGCGTCGATGCAACAAGCGCCGGGGGTCCGCGTTGCTGCCCTTTCGGGGGCATGCTAGGGGCGCGCGATGATCGAAGGGTTGCCACCGATGTTGCCGATGATCCTCTCCATCGTCGGTACGATCGCACGATGAGCGTCGCCCCGACCGGCACCGCCACGACCGCGAACCCCATGGTCGCGCCGGACGAGCATCAAACGCATCATCCGCAGGGCATGGCGCGGCTCGCGCTGGGGGCCATCGGCGTCGTGTTCGGCGACATCGGCACCAGCCCGCTCTATGCCTTTCGCGAGACCTTCGCCAATCCGCACCACCCGCTGCCGCTCGACGCCGCGCATATCCTGGGCGTCATCAGCCTGATCTTCTGGTCGATGATGATCGTGGTGTCGGTCAAATATGTCGCGATCATCATGCGCGCCGACAATAAGGGCGAGGGGGGCAGCCTGGCGCTGCTCGCCTTGGTGTCGGGGCAGACCAAGACGCGGCGCTGGTCGCGCGGGATCGTGCTGCTGGGCGTCTTCGCCACGGCGCTTTTCTACGGCGACAGCATGATCACGCCCGCCGTCACCGTACTGGGCGCGGTCGAGGGTCTGGCGGTCGCGGCCCCGGCATTTGGCGGCTTCGTCCTGCCGATCGCGATCACCATCCTGATCGTGCTGTTCAAGATCCAGCGCTCGGGGACCGAGCGGGTGGGCCTGTTCTTCGGGCCGGTCATGCTGGTTTATTTCGCCTCGATCGCGGTGCTGGGCGTGATGAGCTTCATCCAGACGCCGGGCGTGCTCTGGGCCCTGTCGCCGCACTACGCGATCCAGTTCTTCTTCATCGATCCGTTGCGCGGATTCCTGGCGCTGGGATCGGTGGTGCTCGCGGTGACTGGAGCCGAGGCGCTCTACGCCGATATGGGGCATTTCGGGCGGCGGCCGATCGGGCTGTCCTGGCTGGTCTTTGTCCTGCCAGCGTTGATGCTCAACTATATGGGGCAGGGCGCGCTGCTGTTCCGCGAAGGTGCCGCGGCGCTGGAAAGCCCCTTCTACATGCTGGCCCCCGAAGGGTTGCAGCTGCCCCTCGTCCTCCTCGCCACGGCCGCGGCGGTCATCGCCAGCCAAGCGGTCATCACCGGCGCCTTCTCCGTCACGCAACAGGCGATCCAGCTGGGGTTCATGCCCCGGCTTCGGATCGAGCATACCTCCGCTGCCACCGCCGGTCAGATCTACATCCCACTCATCAACTGGATGCTGATGGTGATGGTGATCCTGCTGGTACTGTTCTTCCGCTCGTCGTCCAACCTGACCTCGGCTTACGGCATCGCGGTGACGGGTGCGATGCTGATCGACACCTGCCTGCTGGGTGTCGCGCTGACGCGCCTGTGGAAATGGCCGCTCTTCGCCGCCGTGCCGCTACTCGGCCTGTTCTTCCTAGTCGATGGTGCCTATTTCCTGGCCAATCTGACCAAGGTGCCCTCCGGGGGCTGGTTCCCGCTGCTGGTCGGCTTCGTCATCTTCACCTTCCTCACCACCTGGTCGACCGGGCGAAAGCTGATGATCCAGCGGCTGCGCGAGGGGACGATGCCGATCCACATCTTCATCGACTCGGCGGCGGGCGCGGCGAGCCGGGTGCCGGGCACGGCGATCTTCATGACCTCCTCGCCGGAGGGTGTTCCCCACGCGCTGCTCCACAACCTCAAGCACAACAAGGTGCTGCACGAGCGGATCATCCTGCTGACCGTCAAGATCATCAGCCAGCCCTATTGGCCCGAGGACGACCGCGCCAAGCTGGACGATCTGGGGCATGGCTTCCACCGCCTCGTCCTGCGGTTCGGCTTCATGGAAGAGGCGGACGTGCCCGCCGCGCTGAAGCGGGTCGCGATGGCGGGGGGCAGTTTCAAGATGATGGACACCAGCTTCTTCCTGTCGCGCCAGACGCTGCTCGCCGCTGAGCGGCCGGGCATGTCGGTGTGGCGCGAAAAGCTTTTCTCCTGGATGCTGCGCAACGCCGAGAGTGCGATGGAGTTCTTCCGCCTGCCGACCAATCGCGTGGTCGAACTGGGTAGTCAGGTGGAGATTTGAGCGGCCAGCCCGCCCCGATCATCGTTACCGCCCTGTTCGGGCGTGCCGATCAGGGCTGGTTCGACGGGCTGCGCCGCCAGCATTTCCCGCCCGAACGCAACGTCCTCGACGCGCATTGCACCTTGTTCCACCATCTGCCCCCCTCGGTCGAGGCGGAGTTGAAGCATCGGTTGAACGGGCTGACACGCGGGGTGCGCGCGCCTGAGGCGCGGGCGGGCGGCCTGATGTCGCTGGGCCGGGGGGTGGCGATCCGTATCGAATCGCCGGGGCTGGTCGCGATACGTCGTGAGTTGGTCGAGGCTTTTGCAGGGCTGTTGACGCCACAGGACGCAGGCGGCTGGCGCGCGCATGTCACCATCCAGAACAAGGTCACACCCGCTACGGCCAAGCTGCTGATCCAGCAGATGGAGCGCGATTTCCGTCCCCGCGCGGTCGAACTGATCGGGCTGGGTGCATGGTGGTATCGGGGCGGCCCATGGGAAATGATCTCGCGTCATTTGTTCGCTTGACGCCCCGAAAACCCCTGTCTATAGGCGCGCCTCCACCGGGTGGAACGCCTAGCATGGCGAAGTAGCTCAGCTGGTTAGAGCAGCGGAATCATAATCCGCGTGTCGGGGGTTCAAGTCCCTCCTTCGCTACCACCCGGTGTATTTCCCAATCGAAATCGATGCTTTCCAAGCGGCTACGATCGCCGGCTGGATCATGTCGCGTGGACGGGCTGCCGGATGGGCGGTCGTGCGTCGATAACCTAGTCGGGGCTCTTCCTAGTGCAGCCATGGGCTGCGGTTTCGATGGCGAATCGCAATGGCATCACCGCTTTGCCAGGCTACCGCCTGCGGCAGATCGGGCGAATTGGTCGACAAACCGACATACGGTCCCAACATGCCGCAGTGCATCGCGAATTTATGACAATATTCTCATGTCTTCGCGACATGCCGCTTACGGCAGCGTGGAATCTTGATCCAGGTTGGTGTAGCATGAGCCTTGCATCGGCTGCGACCTAACGTCACGAAATCGGTGTAATTTAACCGCTCCTTCGTTTCTGAAGGATAGAAATTTTCTTAAGATTTCAGAGGGGGCTTCGGTTTCAACGCCGTGAACGCTGCAGTTTACGCACTGATAGCCAATAGCTGTATGGCAGCGCTCTTCGTCATAACCTATGGCGTGGTGGCGGTGTCCTATTCGCGCCAGCGTGCGGCGGCCTGGTTCATGGCGAGCTATTTCCTGGGCTTCCAGACCCCGATCTGCGAGCTGTTGATCCGATACACCGATCATATCCTGCTCTTTTCCTTGATCGGCTATGCGGTATTCCTGGGCGGCATCCTCCTGATGTCGGTGGGGGTGCAGGCCTTTGCCGGACGACGTCTGCGCTGGCGCTTCGCCCTGATCCTCTGGCTTGCGGGGATCGCGCTGAGACTGGCGATCCTGGGCGGTATGCGCGGCACCATGCCCTATGAATTCCTGTTTCAGCTGCCCTTTGCCACCGCTGCCATCGTGGTGTTGCTGGCCGTGCGGGAGATCGGACAGAAGGGGCCGATCCGTACCATGCTGATGGGCATCTTCGCCGTCATCTGCGGGCATTTCCTGATCAAGCCGTTCATGGCCGTGTTGCTGGGGTCGGGGGCTTCGGCCAAGGCCTATGCCAGCACCTTCTATGCGGTGGCGTCGCAGGTTTCGACCGGGGTCCTTCTGGTCGCGGCGGGGCTGTTCCTGATGCTGTTGGTCATTCAGAAGGCGCTTGAGGACACGATCCTCGATGCGGAGACCGATCCGCTGACCGGGCTGACCAATCGCCGGGGACTTTACCGGATCGGCCCGCGCCTGCTGGTCGATGCGGCGCGGCAGGGGCGTGGCCTTTATGCGGTCGTGCTCGACCTGGATCACTTCAAGAGCATCAACGACCGATATGGTCATGCGACCGGCGATGCGGTGCTGGTGGCCTTTGCCCGTTTGCTGGAGGGGCTGGCGACGCGCGACGTGTTGACCATCCGCATGGGCGGCGAGGAATTCGCGCTGCTCGTCCCCGATGGCGAAAGCACGCCCGAGTCGATCAACAACCGCGCCACCCGGTTGTGCCGGGCGATTCGTGCCGCGCTGGAACCCTTTGCGGAGCGGGGTATGCCGGCGCTGACCGTCAGCGGTGGCGTGGTCCGCTATATCGAGGGTGAGACGCTGGAGGGCCTGATCGCGCGCGCCGACCAGCTGGCCTATCGCGCCAAACGGGCGGGGCGTGATCGCATCCTGCACGACCGGTGCGAGGTCGTGCCCGAGCATCCGCTGATCTGGCCGGAAACGGCACGCCTCGTCGTCGGATAAGCCTCAGTCGAACAGATGATGGGGATCGTGCGCGATCAGCATCGCATCGGCACGGGCGAGCGCGATCAGGGTCAGGCCATGCGCACGGGCATGATCGATCGCCAGGCTGGTCGGGGCGGAAATGCCGACCAGCAGGCCGACCCCCGCCACCAGCGCCTTGTCCACCATCTCATAGCTGATGCGCGAGGTGACGAGGATGAAGTCGGCACCGGACTCCGGATCGACCGCCAGCCGCCCGATCAGCTTGTCGAGCGCATTGTGCCGCCCGACATCCTCCGCCGCCGCCAGCACCTGTCCTGCCGCGTCGCAAGCCATGGCCGCATGTACCGCACCCGTCCGGGCATTGAGCGGCTGATTCGTGCGCACGTCCGCCAGCGTGGCGAACAGTGCGGCAGGACGGACCCGGGGGGCGGGGGGGCGTCGGGTGACGGGGCGCGCAATCTGTTCCAGGCCCGACAGACCACATAGCCCGCAACTCGTATCGCTGGTCCGGTGGCGCACCCGGTCCTGCATCCGGCCGCGCAGATGACCGGCGAGCGAGACGCGGACGATCCATCCGGCTTCGGCGGCGAAGGGTTCGATGGCGAGGATGTCGCCCGGTGCGTCGATCAGCCTTTCGGTCAGCAGGAACCCCGTGGCGAAATCCTCCAGCCGCGCGGGCGTCATCATCATCACGGCATAGCCGAACCCGTCGATTTCGATCGCGACCGGGCATTCGACCGCGACCTCGCGCGCGACCGGCCCGACCGGACCCTCCGGCGGCAGGCGCAGCAACGTCAGCGGACGAGTCGGCTCGGCATCGACGCTCACAGTGCGGCGAGATCGGCGGGGGTGTTCACATTGGCGATCGGCTCGGGCGAGGCGATCGGGATGGCCCCGATCGCGCGGGTCCAGCCGCGTACCGATCGGTCCCGCCCCAGCGAGAGATGCGCCATCAGGTGCGCGCCCAGTGCGGCGGGCCATAGCCCCAACACCGGCGCATCCTGGCAATAGCTGGGCTCGCGCCGCAGGATCGCCTCGATCAACCCCTCCGGCAGGCGCGGCATGTCGCATCCGATGGTCAGCACACAGCGAAAGCCATTGGCGGCGGCATAGTCCAGCGCCCCGGCGATTCCGCCCAGCGGTCCCAGGCCCGGCTCGGGCATGTCGGGCACGCCATCTTCGCCACCCACCTGCACGACCCGCGCGCAATAGGGGACGAGGGTGGCGCGGGCATGCGCCACCAAGGGACGGTCGCCGAGCAACGCGACCGCCTTGTTCGATCCGAAGCGCGACGATCGCCCCCCGGCCAGTACAGCTCCCAATATGCTCATGCCGGAACGCGGACCTTCACGGGCACCGACTTGCCGGCGGGCACATGGCTTTCCAGCGCGTGATGCTCCAGCGGGATCAGATAGTTGAGCTCGGGATAATAGCCGCCGATGCACCCTTCGGGGATGTTATATTCGACCACCCGCAGCCCCTCGACCACACGATGCTCGCCGTCATCGGCATCACCTTCCAGCGCGATCGTCTGGCCGTCCGTCAGACCGAGTTTGGCGATGTCGGCCTTGTTCATCATCGCCACCATCCGCGTGCCGCTGATCCCCCGGAAGCGATCGTCATAGCCATAGATGGTCGTGTTGAACTGGTCGTTGGAGCGCAGAGTGATCAACCGCATCCGTCCCTCGGCGGGGGTGATGCCCGACGCGTCCATCGCGCGCGGCACGTTGAATTCGGCCTTGCCGCTTTCGGTTTCCCATTTGCGATGCGAGGCGGGATTGCCCTTCCAAAAGCCGCCGGGCTCGAACAACCGTTCGTTGAAGTTGGCGAATTTGTCGGGATAGACATTCTCGATCGCAGTCCGGACCAGGCCATAGTCGCCGACCCATTCGTCCCATGGCACGTTCGGGTTGGGCTCCAGCACCGCCTTGGCGATCCCGGCGACGATGGCGGGCTCGGACAACAGGGTATCGGCGGCGGGCGTCGCCTTGCCGACCGAGCCGTAGATATGGCTGAACGAATCCTCCATCGACACCGCCTGTCGGCCGCCCTTTTGCATATCGGTTTCCAGTCGCCCGATGCAGGGGAGGATGTAGCTTTCCTCGCCCGGCACCAGATGGCTCTTGTTGAGCTTGGTCGCGATATGCACGGTGATGGGCAGCTTGCTCCACGCCGCCTTCATCTTGGCGTGCTCGGGTGTCGCGCGCAGGAAGTTGCCGCCGAGCTGGACGAAGCCTTCCGCGGTTCCGGCGATGATCTGGCGGCACGCCTCGACCGTGTCCCAGCCGTTCTCGGTCGGCGGCTCGAACTCGAACAATTCCTTCAGCCGCTCGACGGGGGCGAGTTCGGTTTTTTCGGTGATACCGACCGTGCGCTGTCCTTGCACGTTGCTGTGCCCGCGCACCGGGCCCGGCCCGGCCCCCTCGCGCCCGATATTGCCGCGCAGCAGGAGCAGGTTGACGATCATGTGCAGCGCGTCGATGCCATAGCGGTGCTGGGTGATGCCCATGCCGTACACCGCGATCACCCGCTCGGCCCGCATATAGACGCGCGCCGACTGTTCCAGCGCATCGCGGGTCAGGCCCGAGTCGCGCACGATGTCGCTCCACGCGGCCTTGCGGCAGTAATTGGCGAAATCCTCAAACCGCGTGGTATGCTGCTCGATGAAGTGATGGTCGAGGATGCGCTTGGTGCCCTTGGCAATGGCCCGGTCATCCTCTTCGATCACCAGCTTGCAGATGCCGGTCAGTGCGGCGATGTCGCCGCCCGCCTTCACCTGATGATATTGGCTGGAGATGTCGGTCGAACTGCCGGTCAGCATCTGGACCGGGTTCTGCGGCGAGGCGAACCGCTCCCAACCGCGTTCGCGCAGCGGATTGAAGGTGACGATCTCCACCCCCCGCTTGGCGCAGGCCTGAAGATTGTGGAGCATACGCGGTGCGTTGGTCGCGACATTCTGCCCGAAGGAGAAGATCGCGTCGCATTTGTCGTAATCCTCCATCTGGATCGTCGCGACGGGCGATCCGATGGCGGACTTCAGGCCGACCGAGGTGGTCTCGTGGCACATGTTCGAGCTGTCGGGCAGGTTCTGCTGCCCCCACATCCGCGCGAACAGCGAATACATGAACGAGGTTTCGAGGCTGGCGCGGCCCGAGGCATAGAGCACGACCTTGGTCGGATCGCAGGCCTTCAGCTTGCGCCCGATGGCGGCAAAGGCATCCTCCCAGCTGACCGCGACATATTTGTCGGTCGCGCGGTCATAGCGCATCGGGTGGGTCAGGCGGCCCGCCTGTTCGAGGTCATGGTCGGGCCATGCTTCCAATTCGGTGACGCTGTGCTTGGCGAAGAAGTCCGGCGTGACGCGCAGCGAACTCAATTCCCAGGCAGTCGCCTTGGCGCCGTTCTCGCAGAATTCGGCAATATGCGGCTTGGCCGGCTTGCCCCAGGCGCAACTGACGCACATCACGCCGCCGGGTTTGTTCTGACGGCGCAGCGTGTCGAGCGTCTCCGGTCCCAGCCCTTCCTTGGGCAGGACCTTCGCCATGCCTTTCATCGAGCCCCAGCCGCCGGCAGGGGCGGTATATTCGGTGATCTTCACATCGTCGTCATCGCGCATCGGGCACATCTCCACTTATTACGCCGAACGAAGCAAGCGCCGATTGGCCGCATGAGAAGGAGTTCATTTTTGTCGCCCGTGTGACTATCTAGGGGCCAAATCGCGCTTCACAGGAATATGACATGACCACCCACAGCACCCGTATGCTCATCCTCGGTTCCGGCCCCGCCGGGCTGTCCGCCGCCATCTATGGCGCGCGCGCGGGGATGCAGCCGATCGTGGTGCAGGGCATCCAGCCCGGCGGGCAACTGACGACCACGACGGACGTCGAGAATTATCCCGGTTTCGCCGACGTCATCCAGGGCCCCTGGCTGATGGAGCAGATGCAGAAACAGGCCGAGCATGTCGGCGCGCGGATGATGTGGGACACGATCACGCAGGTAGACCTGACCAGCCGCCCGTTCCGCCTGATCGGCGATGGCGGCGATGTCTATGAGGGCGAGGTGCTGGTCATCGCCACCGGCGCGCAGGCCAAGTGGCTGGGCCTCGACAGCGAGGACGCGATGAAGGGCAAGGGCGTGTCGGCCTGCGCGACCTGCGACGGCTTCTTCTATCGCGGCAAGAAGGTCGCGGTGATCGGCGGCGGCAACACCGCGGTCGAGGAGGCGCTGTACCTGACCAACCATAGCGACGACGTGACGCTGATCCACCGCCGCGATTCGCTGCGCGCCGAGCGCATCCTGCAGGAGCGGTTGTTCGCGCATCCCAACGTCAAGGTGCTGTGGAACAAGGAAGTCCGCGAGTTCGTCGACGGCGGCGGCAATGCGGGCCTCGTCGCGCTCGACCTGCTCGACACGGTCACGGGCGAGCATAGCCGCCTGGATGTCGAAGGCGGCTTCGTGGCGATCGGCCATCACCCGGCGACCGAGCTGTTCCGCGGGCACCTCGAACTTGATTCGGACGGCTATATCGCGGTCGAGACCGGTTCGACCCGGACGAGCGTTCCGGGCGTGTTCGCCTGCGGCGACGTGGCGGACAAGGTCTATCGCCAGGCGGTGACGGCGGCGGGTACCGGCTGCATGGCGGCGCTGGACGCCGAGCGGTTCCTGGCGGCGGCCGAGTTCGAGGATATGGCCAAGGCGGCGGAGTAACTGCGCGCTTTCCTCCCCTGCTAGGGAAGGGGAACCAGCGAAGCTGGTGGAGGGGTGCCCCGCTCTCGAAAGGGCGACACCCCTCCGTCAGGGCTACGCCCTGCCACCTCCCCTTGCAGGGGAGGAATAATTCTCAACTCAACCGGTCGATCGCCTCGGGCGTCAGCGACCCCGGAATGATCATCACCGGCACCGGCAGCGCGCCCGCGTCGGTACCGGAAAAATGGCTGACCAGCTTGCCCGGCGCGCCGCTCGCGGCTGCGCCCAGCACCAGCGCCGCAACGTCGGAATTGGCCGCGATGATCTCGCGGATCACCTTGGGGCCATCGCCGTCGCGCACGGTGATCGAGGGGCGCAGACCCGATTCGTCCAAAATGGTGCCCGCCGCGCTCGCCAGCAGCGCTTCGGCCTGTTGACGCGCCTCATCCTCGATCGTGGCCTGCACGCCGCCAAAGGCGATGAACTCCTGCGGGGGCAGAAGTGTCAGGATTTCCACGCCACCGCCCGTCTTTACGGCGCGCCTCGCGGCGAAGCGCAGGGCTATTCTGGACTCCGGACTGTCGTCGATCACGACCAGATAGATACGCATGACGGCCCCCTATTTGTCTCCAACCGATGCCGTTACATAGAATTTCGTCGAAGGCCATGACTTGACCGAGCGCAATTCGGGCGCAAGAGACGGGCCGCTACGGAATTGGTTTGCCCCGAGAGGACCTCCATGTCGATCGAGATCAAGATGCCCGCGCTGTCGCCGACCATGGAGGAAGGCACGCTGGCCAAATGGCTGGTGAAGGAAGGGGATACGGTGAAGTCCGGCGATATCATGGCCGAGATCGAAACGGATAAGGCCACGATGGAGTTCGAGGCCGTGGACGAAGGCGTGATCGCCAAGATCCTCGTCACCGAAGGTTCCGACAATGTGAAGGTCGGCACCGTCATCGCGATCCTGGCCGAAGAGGGCGAGGATGCTTCGTCGGTTCAGGCCCCCACCAAGTCGGACACCCCGGCTCCGGCCAAGCCGATGCCGACCGACCCCACCGATCCCAATAAGACCGGCAGCGAAGCCAAGCCGGTGGAACGCACGGTCGAACAGGCCGAGGATCATGGCAAGCCTGCCGATTCGGGCAGCAAGGACGGAAATGGCCGCGCGATCGCCAGCCCGCTGGCGCGCCGCATCGCTTCGCAAAAGGGCCTCGACCTGTCCGCGCTGACCGGCTCGGGCCCCAACGGCCGCATCGTGAAGGCGGACGTCGAGAATGCGCAGCCGGGTCAGGCCAAGGCGGCCGCTCCCGCCGCGTCGACCTCGGCCCCGGCGGAAACCGCCTCGGCCCCCGTCGCCGCGCCGAAGCCCGCACAGGTGCCGGATATCCCGCACGAGACGTCGAAGCTGTCCAACATGCGCAAGACGATCGCGCGTCGCCTGACCGAATCGAAGCAGCAGGTGCCGCACATCTATCTGACGGTGGACGTGCGCCTCGACGCGCTGCTCAAGCTGCGCGGCGAACTGAACGCCGGTCTCGAATCGCGCGGCGTCAAGCTGTCGGTCAACGACATGCTGATCAAGGCGCTGGGCGTCGCGCTGATGGCGGTGCCGAAGTGCAACGTCATGTTCACGCCCGACCAGCTGATCAGCTTCAAGCGCGCCGACATCTCGGTCGCGGTGTCGACCCCGGCGGGTCTGATCACCCCGATCGTGTCGGAGGCGGATACGCGTTCGCTGTCGTCCATCTCTACCACGATGAAGGACCTGGCCACCCGTGCCCGCGACAACAAGCTGCAGCCGCATGAATTCCAGGGTGGCACGGCCTCGATCTCGAACATGGGCATGTTCGGCATCAAGCAGTTCGAAGCGGTCATCAACCCGCCGCAGGGCATGATTCTGGCGATCGGCGCGGGCGAGAAGCGTCCGTACATCGTCGACGACCAACTCGGCGTGGCGACCGTCATGTCGGCGACCGGCAGCTTCGACCACCGCGCCATCGACGGGGCCGACGGCGCCGAGCTGATGAAGGTGTTCAAGGAACTGGTCGAGCGTCCGCTGGCGATGCTGGCCTGATCGACCGGGGGCGGTGGCCATGCGGGTTCTGATCGAGCTGTTCCATATCGGCCTGGGGCTGGTGGCGGCGCTCGTCATGACCTGGGCCGCCGCCTGGGCCTATCCGCTGGCCCGCACCGAGATATGGTGGTGCGGGGTAGGCGCGGCGATCGCGACGGTGGCGATGGGCGTCGGCCCGCTTCACCGCGCGCGAATCGCGGATCGCATGGCACGGAGACACGCTGAACAATGAGCACGCTGCCCGATCTGAACCCCACCATCCGCGTCACCGCCATGCCGTCAGACGCCAATCCCTATGGCGATATTTTCGGCGGCTGGTTGATGGGGCAGATGGACTTGGCGGCGGGTTCGGTGGCGTCGCGCCATTCGGGCGGCCGGGCGGTCACGATCGCGGCGGAGGGGATGAAGTTCCACGCCCCCGTGCTCGTCGGCGACGAGGTTTCGGTCTATGCCACGCTCGTCCGCGTCGGCAACACGTCCATGACGATCGAGGTCGAGGCCTGGCGCCGCGCCCGTCACGTCGAGGATGCGACCAAGGTGACGCAGGCCCGCTTCGTGTTCGTTGCGACCGACAAGGACCGCAAGCCGCGCAGCGTTCCGCCGCTGGCTTCCGCGCAAGACTAAATCCCAATTTTCTCGGGGGGCGAACCCCCGCGCACCGTCAAGGCGCGCGTTCAGAAGGAAGAGCAAAGTGGCTGACACTTACGACCTTATCGTCCTCGGCTCCGGCCCCGGCGGCTATGTCGCGGCGATCCGCGCGAGCCAGCTTGGCCTGAAGGTCGCGATCGTCGAGCGCGAGCGGCTGGGCGGTATCTGCCTCAACTGGGGCTGTATCCCGACCAAGGCGCTGCTGCGCTCGGCCGAGGTCTATCACTATATGACCCATGCTGCGCAGTACGGCCTGTCGGTCGAAAAGCCCTCGTTCAGCCTGGACAAGGTGGTCGATCGCAGCCGCAAGGTCGCGGGCCAGCTGAATGCCGGCGTCAAGGGCCTGATGAAGAAGAACAAGGTCGCCGTCCATGAGGGCGTCGGCACCATCACCGGCAAGGGCAAGCTGTCGGTCGTCCAGGGCGACAAGACCACCGAGCTGACCGCCAAGCACATCATCGTCGCCACCGGCGCGCGCGCCCGCGACCTGCCCTTCGCCAAGGCGGATGGCGAGCGCATCTGGACCTATCGCCATGCGATGGTCCCGCCCGCCATGCCGACCAAGCTGCTGGTCATCGGATCGGGGGCGATCGGGGTCGAGTTCGCCAGCTTCTACAACGACATGGGCGCGGAAGTGACCATCGTCGAGATGCTCGACCGGATCATGCCGGTCGAGGACGCCGAAGTCAGCGAGTTCATGACCAAGCAGCTGACCAAGTTCGGCATGACCATCAAGACCAAGACCGGCCTTGAGAAGCTGGAGGCGACCGCGTCCGGCGTGAAGGCCGCGATGAAGGGCCCGGACGGCAAGGTCGAGACCGCCGAGTTCAGCCACGCGATCGTCGCCATCGGCATCGTCCCCAACACCGAAAATATCGGCCTGGAAAAGCTGGGCATCACCACCGATCGCGGTCACATCAAGACCGACGGCTATGGCCGCACCAATGTCGACGGCATCTGGGCGATCGGCGACGTGACGGGCGCTCCGTGGCTGGCGCACAAGGCGAGCCATGAGGGCGTGATCGCGGCAGAGGCCATCGCGCAGGCGCTGGGCAACAAGGACGTCCACCCGCACGCGATGGACAAGGGCAACATCCCGGGCTGCACCTATTCGCGTCCGCAGGTCGCGTCGGTCGGCCTGACCGAAGCGAAGGCCAAGGAAGCCGGTTACGAAGTGAAGGTCGGCAAGTTCCCCTTCATCGGCAATGGCAAGGCGATCGCGCTGGGCGAGGCCGAGGGTTTCGTGAAGACCGTGTTCGACGCCAAGACCGGCGAGCTGCTGGGCGCGCATATGGTCGGCGCGGAAGTGACCGAGATGATCCAGGGCTATGTCGTCGCCCGCCAACTGGAGACGACCGAGGCCGAGCTGATGGAAACGGTGTTCGCGCACCCGACCATCTCGGAATCGATGCATGAGTCGGTGCTGGCCGCCTATGGGCGCGCGCTGCACATCTGATTTTGCCTATCCGGTTTTGGGGAAGGGGCTCGCTGCGGCGGGCCCCTTTTTCTTTGCGGTTTCCCTTTGGCCGTCACCCCAATCCCACCAAGACCGCTTCACTCCCCACGACCTCCGCGAAGTCCGCCGCCAGCAATCCCATGGTCACGTCGAAGATGGTCTGGGCGTCCAGACCGGCGGATGGCAGGTCGAAACCGATCACCGCATCGCGTACCACCGTCACGGCGAACCCCAGATCGGACGCCGCCCGTACGGTCGAGTTGACGCAGAACCCCGCCACTGCCCCGACGATGTGGATATGCGACACGCCATGGTCGCGCAGATGCCGCTCCAGCCTCGTCGTCGCGAAGGCCGACGAACTCGTCTTCACGAACACCGGTTCGCCGGGCATTTCGGCGGCGCAGGGCATCACCGGATAGCCGGGACTATCCGGATGCAGGGGCGAGGCGGGATCGGTGTCACCATGCCGGATATGGATGACGGGGCGCCCGGACCTTCGGAAAGCAGCCGCAAGCTCGCCTATCCGGGCGGGCGCATCGGGATTCACATGCGGACGACCCGCGTCGATCCGTCGCTGCATCTCGCTTTGCATGTCGATGATCACCAGTACGCTCGTCATGGCCGTTCCCCCTCTGTTGCACCCCGCCGCATCGTAGGAACGGATACGCGATAAGGTGAATCCCGCCGCCCGGTCGCAATTCGCTTGCGAAACGATCGGCTTTGGCCGCATCGCGCACATTCGCCATCATTCCGCGCGCGAGCCATGACCCGAGCCCATACCCATCGCCTGCGCATCATCGTCGCCGCCCTGATCCTGTTCGGACTCAGCGTGATCGTCTTCGCGCCCGGCTATGTCGAATATGACAGCGTGAGCCAATATGCGCAGGCGCTGACCGGTGACTATGACGACTGGCATCCCCCGATCATGGCGCGGCTCTGGTCGCTGTTCCTGGGATGGGGCGCGACCCCGATGCTGGTGCTGCAACTTGCGGGATGGTGGCTGGGGCTGGCGGGTATCGCGACGGCGATCGCCGACCGGCGACCGCGCGCGGCGCTGGGTGTGCTGGCGATCGGTCTGGTGCCGCCTTGGCTGGGCTGGCAGGTCGCCATCCTGAAGGACGCGCAGATGACCGGCGCCCTGCTGGCGGCGACGGGCGTGATCGGCTGGTGGCGATTGCGCGGGCGCACGGTGCCGCGCTGGGGATGGGCGGCCGCCAGTCTGTTCCTCGTCTATGCCACGCTGGTCCGGGCCAATGCGATCTTTGCCGCCGCCCCGCTCATCGCATTGCTGACCGCGGAGCGTTGGCGCAGCCGGATCGCGATCGTCACCGGGTTGACGCTGGCTGCATTGGCGCTGTCTCCGCTCGTCAACCACCGGCTCCTCGGGGCCGCGCCCAGCGGCGTGGCGCGTTCGCAGGCGCTTTACGACCTTGCAGGGATCGCGGTGCGGGTGCCCTATGACCCGCGGTTGGGCTTCTCGTCGCAGGAGGTTGCCGAGATGCGCGCGAAGCAGTGCGTCCGCGCCTTTTTCTGGGATTCGCTGGGCGAGCCCTCGCGCTGCGGCGATCGGTTGAATCGGTTCGACACCATGCCGCCCGGTCGGCTCTATGCGCGGCTGGCCCCGGCGATCCTGCACCACCCGCTCGCCTATGCCGCGCAGAGGGTGGCGCACGTCAATTCCACATGGCGGCTTTGGGTGCCATCCCGCTGGCCCAATGCCGCTCCGCCCGAGGGCGCCGAGCCCAATGGCTATCATCTGGGTCAGCCGGGCAAGGTGGCGGTGGCGTGGCAGCATATGGCATCCAGCTTCGTCGATCTGCCGATCATGTGGCCGATCATCTGGATGATCGTCGCGGCGGGCGGTTTGGCGGTGACGCGGGGCGATGGGCTGGCGGGGGCGCTGTTCGGATCGACGCTGGGGCTGGAGGTGAGCTTCCTGGTCATCAGCGTGGCGTCGGACTTCCGCTATCACCTCTGGGCGGTGGTGGCCTGTGCGCTGGGCATGATCCTTGCCAAGCCATGGCGCGGCGACCGGCCGATCGTGCGCGCCACGATGGCGGCGCTGGCGGTCGTGCTGGTCATGAGCGGAATCGCGCGTGCGACCCTGCCGGTGCCGCCACAAAGCTATGAAGGAATGTTGTGAGCCCGATACTCGGCTGGCGGCGTTGACCCCGCCGAAAGGAGCCGCGCATGGCCGAAGATCACGAGCAGATTTATGCGGATTTCAAGGAGGCCGTGAACATGGCCCCCGCCGAACTGGAGAAGTTTCTGGACACCGACGAATCGAAAGAGGTCGGCCAGAAAAAACGCGGATCGGACGAAAGCGTCGGTCATGAGTCGGGACGCAAGATCATCGCGATCAAGCACAAGAAGAAGGCGGACCTGACGGACGACGATTATGCCCATATGAAGAAGGTCGTCGGCTATGTGCACCGGCATCTGAAGCAGGGTGGCCCGGACAAGGATGCCGAGCATTCGCCCTGGCGGTACTCGCTGATGAATTGGGGCCATGATCCGTTGAAGGATTGAGACGCGCCCCACGCCTTACGCTCCGTTCACCCCGACTGGGCCCCGGCCTTTGTCGAGGTGGCGGATTGGAAATTGCGTCCTTGGCCGTCGACTTCGCCCAGACTGAACGGACGGAGGAGCGCTGGACAAAGAAAAAGGGCCCGGTCTTTCGACCGAGCCCTCCGAAACCTCGTGATAGGAAAATCAGGCCGCGACGTCGTACGGCTTGATCTCGCCCGCCAGATACAGGTTGCGCGCCTTGGCGCGGCTCAACTTGCCCGAGCTGGTGCGGGGCAGGGTGCGCGGCGGGATCAGTTCGATCACGCAGTTCATGCCCGTCACCGCGCGCACGCGCTCGCGAATCTCGTCGCGCAGGCGCAGCCGTTCCTCGTCATCCGAGCTGCGGCACTGGACCAGCACGGCAGGGGTTTCCTCACCGCCCGGCGTGGTGATCGCGAAGGCGGCGATGTCGCCCGCCTTGAAGCCCGGCAGCTGCTCGACCGCCCATTCGATGTCCTGCGGCCAGTGGTTGCGGCCGTTGACGATGATCATGTCCTTGGCGCGACCGACGATGTAGATATAGCCCTTGGACATATAGCCCATGTCGCCGGTATCGAGCCAGCCATCGACCAGACAGGCATCGGTCGCCTCCTGATCGCGGAAATAGCCGACCATTACCGACGGCCCCTTGCACCACACCTTGCCGATCGCACCGTCGGGCAGGGGGGTGCCGTCCTCCTCGCGGATTTCGATCACCATGTCGCGCGCAGGCTTGCCGCAATTGACGATGGCGCGGAAGCGCTGCGGCCGGTCGGTGCCACGCGCGCCGCCCGAAAGCTGGGTTTCCTCGACCAGTTCGACGCGAATGCCCTCACCCGGCGGCATGATCGACACGGCCAGCGTCGCCTCGGCCAGGCCGTAGGAGGGCAGGAATGCCGTCGCCTGGAACCCCGCATCGGCAAAGGCATCGACGAAAGACTGCATGACGTCGGGGCGGATCATGTCCGCGCCATTGCCCGCAATCCGCCAGCGCGACAGGTCGAAACGGTCCGACGCCTTGGTCTGCGACGAGATGCGGCGCGCGCAAATGTCATAGCCGAAGGTCGGCGAATAGCTGACCGACGTGCCCGGATTGCGGCTGATCATGTCGAGCCAGGCGAGCGGGCGGCGCGCGAAGTCCTCGGTCTTGAGATAGTCGGTCGAGACCTGGTTGGCGATCGGCGACAGGAAGCAGCCGACCAAGCCCATGTCATGATACCAGGGCAGCCACGAGACGCAGCGGTCGCTCTCCTGGATTTTCATGCCATGGCTGTGCGCGGCCAGATTGTTCAGCAGCGCGCGGTGGGTGATGGCCACGCCATGCGGGAAACGGGTCGAGCCGCTGGAATATTGCAGATAGGCGATCGCCTCGGGATCGGCCTTCGGAAGCATGGCCTCCGGCGCTTCGCGCTGGGCGAAACTATCCCAGTCGATCCCCTCGACGCCCGCGGCTTCGGCGGCGGCCCCCGCCATCTGCGCCAGTTCGGGCGGGAAGATCAGCATCTTGGGGTCGCAGCTCGCCAACTGGACGCGCAACTGCTCGATATAGCTGTCGCGCCCGCCGAACGACGTGGGCAGCGGCAACGGCACCGGCCAGGCACCCGCATAGATCACGCCGAAGAAGAGAGCGGCGAACTCCGCCCCCGTCTCGGCGACCAGTGCGATCCGGTCCTCGGGCTTCACGCCGCTGGCGATCAGGCGACGGGCGCAGGTCAGCGCGTCCTCGCGCAGGTCGGCAAAGGGATAGGGGCGGTTCAGGACCCCACGCGCGTCGTGGAAATTCAGGCCGCGCGAGCCCGAGGCGGCATAGTCCAGCGCCTCGCCCAGCGTGTCGAAGTCGGCGAAGCGGCGGGGGCGCGCATCCTCGGTCGGCGTCGCGATGATGGCGCGCGCGTCGTCCTGATGGTGCTCGATCGTCATGGCCTTGCCTTCGTTCCTTATGCTTTTGCGCCCCCGCACCGCAGTCGGCGGGGACGAATGAATCTTTTCCGCCGCGGATAGCGGCTTCCCGCGTTCTAAATCCGGTGTCACTGTGGCACAAACAAGGCGTGTCCGCCGAACGTCGCCCGCCAAAGCCTCTGGATCCCCGATCCCTGGAGCATCTTGCCCTGCGCTATGTCGAGCGATTTGCGACGACCGAGGGCAAGCTGGTCGATTATCTGACGCGAAAGCTGCGGGAACGTGGCTGGTCGGACACGGAATCGCCTGCACCACGAAAGCTGGCGGCGCGGATGGTCGCGCTCGGCTATATCGACGATCGTGCCTATGCGGAGGCGAAGGCGGCCTCGCTCGCGCGGCGGGGGTTGGGAGCGCGGCGGGTGCGCCAGGCCCTTCAGGCGGCACGTGTCGGGGCGGAGGACCATGAGGCGATCGCGCCGCAAATGGCGGAGGCCGCGCGCGATGCGGCGCTGGCCTTTGCCCGGCGCAAGCGAATCGGTCCTTACGGCGATGGCGAGGCGGACCGGGCGGTCCGGGAGAAGCAGTTCGCCGCGATGATGCGCGCCGGCCATGGATCGACCCTGTCCCGTCGGATCGTTTCCGCCGCCCCCGGCGAGACGATTGACGATGATTAGTCCTTACATCCCAATCGTATCGCGCGCTTCGGCGGGACTATTGCGCCGCGATCGTCCCACTGCGGACCAGTGAATGTGACAGCATTGCATTGCAGGCGCGAACAATGATGCTAGCAATAGTATCAAGGGTGCGATGATGCTGGATGAAACGCCAATCAACGGGGGCGGCATCGACGGCGAGACGGCGGATACGGCCGTAGGGCTGGCGGGGGTCGTCAAATGGTTCGACGTGACGCGGGGTTTCGGCTTCGTCGTGGCGGACGATCCGCTTTACGGCGACGTGCTGGTGCACTTCACCGTCTTGCAGCCACATGGCCGCCGGAGCCTGCCCGAGGGCGCACGGGTCGAACTCGTGGCGGTGCGTGGCGGCAGAGGCTATCAGGCGCGCCAGGTCGTCTCGATCGACCTGACCCATGCCGTTCCCGAGGTTGCCAAGCGTCCGCGTGCGACCGACCGGATCGACCCCGTCGCGCTGGTGGCCGGAGCGGGAGAGCCCGAATTTGTCGCGGTCAAATGGTTCAATCGCCTGAAAGGCTATGGCTTTCTGCTGGGAGGCCGCGACGGGACGGATATATTCGTGCATATGGAAACGCTGCGGCGCGGCGGCATCATCGATGTCCAGCCGGGCCAGCCGCTGCTCGCACGCATCGTCGAGGGGCCGAAGGGGCCGCTGGCGGTCGTCGTGACCGAAAGAAGCGTGGAGTGAAGCGGATGACGTGGACGGGGCATGCGGCGGCGCTCGCCCTGATGCTGGCGGGGACCGGGCTGGCCGGCTGCTCCAAGGACGATGCCTCCTCGACACAGGCCGGGCAGAAGGTGGTGACCATTCCCGTCACCGTGACCACCGGGCAGGGCAAGCACGTCTTTCTGGTCGAACCGGCGCGGACCACGGCCGAGCAGGCGCAGGGGCTGATGTACCGCACCGACCTGAAGCCCGATGGCGGTATGTTGTTCGCGCCCTATCCACCCGAGGGCGGGGGGGCGCGCGTGGCGGAATTCTGGATGAAGAATACGCCGACGTCGCTCGACATCCTGTTCATCCGCGCCGACGGGACGATCGCGCGGATCGCGGAGAATACCCCGCCGTTCAGCGAAGGAAAAATCCCTTCGGGGGAGCCGGTGGCGGCGGTGCTCGAACTGGTCGGTGGTCGCGCGGCGGAACTGGGGATTTCGGAAGGCGATTCGGTTTCCTGGCCGCGCTGACGCGGTGCGCTTCATTGTCTCTCCTGCAAAACCATTGCGAGATTCACGATACTATCCCGGCCGGCGCCGGGGTGGTGGTGGAGGCTAGGGGAGGGAGCAAACCCCGGCGGAGGGGCTTCGTGCTAATATGCTCTTGCGGCACGCTACTTCACCATGGCTGTGATGGCCCTGCCCCGGCGGGGAGGACTTGTGATGCGCTTCCCGGCCATTTCCAACCGCCCCGCCGCATGTCCATCCGATGCTCGGCGTGCGAACGCGGTTGAAGGGCGGCGATAGGCGGGCTACACGGCGCGTCATGGGCATCAACCTCAATCCCTTCACCTGGTGGAACGGCGCCACCATCGGCACCTGGTTCGGTCTGCGCGGCAAGGCGCAGGTGGGCGAGGATGCGCACGGCAATGTCTATTATGAGGGCGGCAGCGATACCGCCGGTCGTCCGCGCCGTTGGGTGATCTATAACGGCCCCAACGATGCCAGCCGCGTCCCCGCGGAATGGTTCAGCTGGCTGCATCATCAGGTCGAGGACGTGCCCGATCGCGCGCTGCCTCCGCGTCGCGCGTGGCAGAAGCCCGCCATGCCCAACATGACCGGCACCGCCATGGCCTATCGCCCGTCCGGGGCGCTGGAAAAGGGCGGCCAGCGCGCCGCCGCGACCGGCGACTATGAAGCCTGGACGCCCGAGGGGTGAAGAAGGCTCGCTGGCTGGCCGGCGCTGTGCTGGCCGCCGCACTGGGTGTCGGGGGCTGGTTCGGCTATCAGTCGCTGACCCATAAGGGCGCGCCCTCCGCCGACGAATCGGCGGTCAGCCAGATCCTGCCCGACCGCCCCGGCGGGTCGGGAATCGAATCGGTCGATGCCGGTCAGGCGGCGCTTCCGACCGGCGGCACGCCGATGGCGCAACGGGTCGCGGTGATCGGCCTGCTGAACAAGCGCAACGGCGTCTCCCGCGACCTGACGCTGAAACCCGGCCAGGCACTTCGGGTTGGCGACGTCGTCGTTCGGCTGCGGGCGTGCGAAAAGACCGCGCCCTGGGAAACCGAGCAGCTGACCGGCGCCTTCGTCCAGCTCGACATACGCGGCGCGAATCAGCGTTGGCAGCGTGTCTTTTCGGGATGGCTCTACAAGGAACGTCCGGCGCTCAACGTCGTCCAGCACCCGGTCTATGACGTCTGGGCCAAGAGCTGCACGATGTCCTGGCCGGAGACCGGCCCCGATACCGTTTCGTCAGCCGCCCCCGTCGCGGCCACCAAGCGGTCGAGCGCGGCGAAGTCGCCTGGCGCCGACGCGCCCGATGCGGACGCTCCCGGCGCGACGACCCCGGCCAATGCATCGGACAATAGCGCGACATAATCGTCGCGCCCGATCTCGACCGCGCCCATGGTCGACAGATGGGGCGTCTGGAACTGGCAATCGAGCAGACTGTATCCCCCGGCGCGCAGCCGCGCGATCAGCCAGACCAGCGCGACCTTGGAGGCATCGGTCCGGCGGCTGACCATCGACTCCCCGAAAAAGGCGCGCCCCAGGCTCAGGCCGTAAAGCCCGCCGACCAGTTCGTCCCCGTCCCAGCATTCGATCGAATGCGCGAAGCCCATGTCGAACAGATCGATGAACACCCGCTCGATGGCGTAGTTGATCCAGGTCTCGGGCCGGTCGGGCACGCTTTCGGCACAGAGCCGGATGATCGATTCGAACGCCGTATCGGCCGTCACCCGGAAACGGTCGTTCGCCACCGTCTTGCGCAGCGAGCGGGACAGGTGAAAGCCGTCGAGCGGCAGGATGGCACGCTTGCGCGGCTCCACCCAATAGACATGCTCGGTATCGCGGGTGTCCGCCATCGGGAACACTCCGACGGCATAGGCACCCAGCACCAGATGGGGGGTCAGCCGCTCGGTCGCGCCGGATCCCTCATGACGGCTCATAGCGTCGCCAGACGCCGTTCGATCGCCTGCCACAACTGGGCATAGGCCTTGGCGGCGGTGCTGCGCGGGGCGAAGCTGCCCAGTGGCGCGCGGTGCTGGCCCATCGCCTCGACCGCGCTGGCCATCGGAATGACGGGCCAGTCGGGATGCGCCGCCAGCGCGTCAGCGTGCAGCCTGCGGCGACGATCCGCCATGACATGAACCGGCATCAACGGCACCCGCCCCCGGACATGCCCATCCACCACTTCCAGCGCGCGGGTGGCCAGGGCTGAGGGGACGACCGGCACCACGATCAGGTCGACCGCGCGCAGCATCTGTTCGGTGGTTTCGGTCAACCCCGGCGGGCAGTCGAGCAACACGCGGTCGAAGCCGTCCAGGCGCTCGATCAGCTTGCCGAGCCGCTTCCTCTTGTCGATCCTTTGAAACAGCAGGTCCAGCCCACGCAGCGAATCGTCCGCTCCGATCATCGATAGTCGGGGGATGGCGGTGGGGCGGATCAGGCGATCGACCGCGACATCCTGACTGAAGATCGCTTGGGCCCGGTCACCGGGTGCGGCCCCGCCGAGCAGCCAGGTGGAGGCGGCCTGCGGATCGAGATCCCATAACAGGGTCCGTCGTGCCGCCAGCATGGCCGCACACCACGCCAGATTGACGGCCATGCTGGTCTTACCCACGCCGCCCTTCAGGCTGTAGATCGCGATCGCGGCCACTATTCCTCCGCCCTCCCTGACGCCACCCCACGAAAAAGGCCGACGGAGGTATCTCCGCCGGCCGGCTTTCGATCAAGTCCCTATCGTCGGCGGACCGACGGCAGGATCAGATGTGGCAGGTCTGCGCCGCCTTTTTCGGCGTGGTCAGGGTGATCGCCTTTTCGTCACCCGTCATCTTCCAGCCGCCCTCGGCGGTCAGCGGTTCGCCGGCTGCGGGTGCCTTCAGCACCACCGGCGTCTCGCCTTCCTTCAGGCGGACATTGGCCTGCTTGTCGCCCTGGAAGAAGGTGACGAAGACGAGGCTGTTGTCCTTGCAGCGGAAGCTCTTGTCCGCCTTGATCGCGGGGGGCAGTTCCACCGGCGCGCGGTTGGCGAGGATGTTGGCCATCGGGTCGGGATTGGTGTCGACGACCTCGGGCTGGCTGGGCTTGGAGTCGCATGCCGCCAAAGCGAGCAGCGGTACGGCGATGAAGACGGGGAGGAGGCTTTTCATAGCGGGAAACTACTTCGCAAATGCAGCAACCCGGCGTCAAGCACGACATGCATCGCCATGCCGAATGTCCAGAATTCGCCCTCGATATGCCTCGCGCTTGCGGGTCCCCAAGCAAGGCTTTGCTTGCCGTGTCGCGGGGCAGGGGCCATCTAGCGGATATGCACGTGACCCCCGACACATTGGCCCTGATCGGCAACACCCCCCTCGTTCGCCTCAAGGGGCCGAGCGAGGCCACCGGCTGCGACATTTATGGCAAGTGCGAATTTGCCAATCCGGGCGCCAGCGTGAAGGATCGCGCCGCCCTGTTCATCGTCGAGGATGCCGAGGCACGGGGGCAGTTGCTGCCGGGCGGCACCATTGTCGAGGGAACGGCGGGCAATACCGGCATCGGCCTGGCGCTGGTCGCCAATGCCAAGGGCTATCGCACCATCATCGTGATGCCTGAGACGCAGAGCCGCGAGAAGATGGACACGCTGCGCGCGCTGGGGGCCGAACTGGTGCTGGTGCCCGCCGCGCCCTATTCGAGCCCCTGTCACTTCGTCCACACCTCGCGCCGCATCGCGGAAGAGACGGACAATGCGATCTGGGCCAACCAGTTCGACAATATTGCCAATCGCCGCGCGCATATCGTCGGGACCGCCGAGGAAATCTGGAACCAGATGGAGGGCCGGATCGACGGTTTCACCTGCGCGGCGGGGACGGGTGGCACCCTTGCCGGTGTTGGCCTGGGCCTGAAGGCGCATGACGAATCGGTGACGATCGCACTCAGCGACCCGCATGGCGCGGCGCTGTACGACTATTACGCCCATGGCGAGTTGAAGTCCGAGGGGGCGTCGGTCGCCGAGGGGATCGGTCAGGGGCGGATCACCGCCAATCTGGAAGGGGCGCCGGTCGATACCCAATTCCGCATTTCCGACGCCGATGGCTGGCACTGGGTGCAGCGGCTGTTGACCGAAGAGGGGCTGTGCCTGGGGCTGTCATCGGGTATCAACGTGGCCGGCGCAGTCGCGCTGGCGCGCACGCTGGGACCGGGTAAGCGTATCGCAACCATTTTGTGCGATACGGGGTTCCGCTACCTCTCCACGCTGCACAATCCGGCGTGGCGAGCGGATAAGGGGCTGTAAATAAGGGCCCTTTTCCGAAGGTCGACAGCATGCCGGGGACAGGGTAATAACATCGCATACATGAAATCACCCGACCATCATCATATCATGCAACGCGTGAAAGTCGGTATGATCGGCCTGGCTTCGGTTATCCTGCTGATCGCGGTCGCCAGCACCATTCTGGGTTCGCTCAATCGCGACGAGCCGCCCGTGGCCGCCGCCGGTGCGGCCCAGTCCAACATGGTCGCCGATATGGCGATGACCAACGGCAATGCACCGAGCAACGAGCCCCTGGCCGAACTCGGCGTCGCCCCGGCACCCGTCAACGCGCAGGCTTCCGCCGACGCCGGACGCTGATCGGCGCATCCGGCGTTGGCCAGCGGCCCCGAGTGGGCGCCGACCGGAATCGCGAATCCTATTCGTCAGAGTCGCTTGTTCGAAGCGCCCAATTTGCGCCGATCGACTCCGCTTTCGCGGTTAATTCCCGCTCCTCGGTGACTCTTTTTTATCGGCCCGGAAACGCGCGGGGAAAATCGGGGAAATCGTGCCTGAAGGGCTGATTCAGGCCACTCTGCCGTTACTTCCTTGATCGTCCCATCCCGTTCTTCGCCCAGCCGTTCGTCGCATATTCCATGTTTTGGGAGTAGTTTCCCCGGTTATCCCCAAAAATCCCGTTGCCTCCCGGTTCTGCTATAGGTAGACCCATTTCCAACAGAGGGGCAGGCTCACTGTTATCCAGAAATGGTCGGAATGCGGCTCGGGTCGGGTTCCGAAACGGTGGGGCATGCGCGCCATGTGCGAGGTTGGCGTGTCCGAAAGGGGTTTGTATCAGGGAAGTGGCATTGGCCTTGTCGACGACAAGGGCCGCGTCGCCATCCCTAATGCGCTCCGCTCCACGCTGGCTCAAAATGCGCCGCGCCCTGATGGAAAAGATGGCGGAACCATCATCATCGCGGTCCACGAAACCGAGCGTTGTCTGATCGCTTATGATCCGGGTTATGTTGCCGTGCTGAAGAAGGAACTGGACGCGCGGACCGAGATGTCGCGCGGGCCGGACGGGCGCATCGACTATAATATCAAGCGCGACCTGGCGAATGGCGAGGCGGTGCCCTTTGACGGGTCGGGCCGTTTCATCATGCCGGGCTTTCCCCGTTTCCATGCCGGGATTGCGGGCCATGCCTTTTTCTGGGGCACGTTCGACTATATCGAAATCTGGGATCCCAAGACACTGGTCGACACGCCGGGCCTGCCGCCGAAGATGATCTCGGCCGCGCGCTTCCATTGCCATGAAAAGGGGATCGCGCTGTGAGCCCCGCCGTCAACGACGCTCCGCACATCCCCGTCCTGCTCGACGAAGTCCTCGACGCGCTCGCCATCCTGCCCGGCGAGACGCATGTCGACGGCACGTTCGGCGCGGGCGGCTATACGCGTGCGATGCTCGCCAAGGGGGCAAAGGTCATCGCCTTCGACCGCGATCCCGATGCGATCGCCAATGGCCAGGCGCTGGTCTCGGCCGAGCCCATGCTGACCCTGGTCCACCGCGAATTTTCGGGGCTGGATCAGGAACTGGCCGAGCTGGTGGACGGTGTCGTGCTCGACATCGGCGTATCCTCGATGCAGCTCGATCAGGCCGAGCGCGGCTTTTCGTTCCAGGGGGACGGGCCGCTCGACATGCGTATGGCGCAGGAAGGCGAATCGGCGGCGGACTTTCTGAACACCGCCGATGAAGCCGCCATCGCCGACGTGCTGTATCATTATGGCGAAGAGCCGCGCTCGCGTCGGGTAGCGCAGGCGATCGTCGCTGCGCGTCCGCTGACCCGAACCGGTGAACTGGCCGCCGTGGTGCGCCGCGCGCTGGGCTATCGCCCGCATGACAAGAAGGACCCGGCGACCCGGACCTTCCAGGCGATCCGCATCCATGTGAATCGCGAACTGGACGAACTGGCCGATGGGCTGGCGGCGGCGGAGCGCGCGTTGAAGCCCGGCGGGCGGCTGGTGGTGGTGACGTTTCACAGCCTGGAAGATCGCATGGTCAAGCGCTTCTTCCGCGAGCGGGCCGGGCAGATGCCGGGCGGATCGCGCCACCTGCCGGAGCAGGCGGTCACGCGTGCGCCGAGCTTCACGAACGTCGGCAAGGCGATCCGCGCGGGCGAGGCCGAACTGGCCCGCAATCCGCGCGCGCGGTCCGCGACGTTGCGGTTTGCGACACGAACGGAATTCCCCGCCTGGTCGGCGGGGCAGGGGCGGGCGCCGGGGGGCGAGTTGGGTCAGGAGTTGGGCGTATGACGGCGGCGTATCGGTTGAAGGGGATCGGGTGGTTCGGGAGCTGCGTGGCGGTCGTCCTGGGCTTTTACCTGGTGTCCCTGCAGGTGGCGGCGGAGCGCAAGAAGCTCGACGACGTCAACGTCCGTATCCGCACCGCCGAGCGTGACATCCGTGCGCTGGAGACCGAGTTCGACACGCGCGCCAATCTGGTCCAGCTCGAAAAGTGGAACGGCGATACGCTGGCGCTGACCGCGCCGGTCGCGGGGCAGTTCGTGGGTGACGAGGCGCAACTCGCCTCGCTCGACGTGACGCGCGGGCCGGAATCGGGTGCCGTCCAGACCGCCTTGCTCGTCCCCTCGCAGCCCGTTCCGGTCGCCCAGCCGGATGCGATGGCCGCCGTCCCCGCTGCGACCAAGCCCTCCGCACCCGCCCCCGTCGTGCAGTTGGCGAAGGTCGAACTGCCCAAGCCGCAGGTCGTGAAGGCCGTGGCCGAACGCATCGTCGCGCGCGGCGATGCGGCCAAGGCCGGTAAGCCCGCCCCGATCGCGACCGTGCGCACCGCCGCCGCCGTGGCCAAGGTGCGTCCGCAGGCGGTCGCCATGCTCGACCGCCAGCTTCTGTCCGACACGACGCTTGGCGACATTCTGAAGGGGGCCAAGTCCGAATCGCGGCGGCGGCATTGAGCGTTCTCGTCGCGCGTCCCACCGGAACGCAGCGTACCGCCGGCCAGCGCCATGCGCTGGTCGCGACGACGCATATGCGATTGATGATGTTGATGATGCTGTTCGGCGCGGCGGTGGTCGTCGTGATCGGGCGGTTGATGCTGCTGGCGGTGTTCGCTGGCCCGGCGGATGCGGCGGCGCGGACCGCGACGCTGGCCGCGCGCGGCGACATCGTCGATCGCAACGGCGCGCCGCTCGCGCGTACGATCGATAGCTGGACCATCGCGGTCCATCCCAAGAAGCTGATCGGCGATCCGATGGATATCGCCGCGCGCCTCGCCGCGCTGATGCCCGATCGCGGGGACCAGGCCTGGTTCTACAACCAGCTGACCCGCAAGGCCAATTTCGTCTATCTGCAACGCCGCGCCAGCCCGACCCTGGTCGAGCAGGTCAATGCCATCGGCGAGCCGGGTTTGGTCTTCGACCGCGAGACGCAGCGGCTCTATCCGCAATCCACGCTCGCTGCGCATGCGCTGGGCTTCCTGTCGACCGATGGGCACGGCATGAGCGGCATGGAGCGCGTTCTCGACGAGCGGCTGCTCAACCCGACCCAGGCGGGCAAGCCGGTCGCCCTGTCGATCGACACCCGCGCGCAGGCCGCGCTGGAGAGCGAACTCGGTCGCGCGATGAACACCTTCGCGGCGCGTGGCGGCGGCGGCATCATCCTGGACGTGCACACCGGCGAGGTGATCGCGATGGTCTCGCTGCCCACCTTCAACCCCAACCGGGTCGGCATGGCGGGCACCGACGAACTGCGCAACATCACGACGCAGAGCGTGTTCGAACTGGGGTCGACCTTCAAGCCGATCACCATGGCGACCGCGATGGAGAATGGCGTCGTCACCTCGATGCAGCGGCGCTTCGACGCGACCCATCCGCTGAAGGTCGGCGGCTATACCATCCATGACGAGGCGGGCGATCCGAAGCGCTGGTTGAACATGGCCGAGACGCTGATCTATTCGTCCAACATCGCCACTGCGCGCGTCGCCGACGAGATCGGGCCGCAGCGGATGCAGGCGATGTTCCGCAAGCTGGGCTTCGATACCAAGCCCGACATTGAACTTCGCGAAAAGGGGCGTCCGCTGCTGCCGACCTATTGGGCGCGGACCACGACGATGACGACGGCCTATGGCCATGGCATCGCGGTGACGCCGCTCCACCTGGCCTCGGCCTATGCCGCGCTGGTCAATGGTGGCATCTGGCGGCCTGCGACGTTGTTGAAGGTCGAAGCCGGCCACGGCGCCGCGGGACGCCGGGTGTTGAGCGAGGCGACCAGCTACAAGATGCGCCAGATGTTGCGTCTGATCGTGATGCGCGGCACGGGTCGCAAGGGCGATGCGCCCGGCTATCGCGTCGGGGGCAAGACGGGTACCGCGGAGGCGGCGGTCGCGGGTGGCTATGATCGGTCGCGCAACGTGGCTACCTTTGCCGCGGCGTTCCCCATGGATGCGCCGCGCTATGTGGTGCTGGCGATGCTCGACTCGCCAAAGGGTACGAAGGAGACGTTCGGGTGGAAGACCGCAGCCTGGAACGCCGCCCCGGTGGTCGGGCGGACGATCGCTCGGGTGGGCTCGATGCTGGGCGTGGTGCCCGACGCCAACAAGGATGTGGACGTGTCCGACATTCTGCCCACGCTGTGGCAGGATCCCAAGGCGCCGCCGACGGATGGGCGATGAGGCTGGCCGCATGAAGCTGAATCAGCTGGACCATGGCATCACGGGCGAGGGCGGGGACGCCCTCGTCTCCGGTTTTGCGATCGACCATCGCAAGGTCGCGCCGGGCACCATCTTCGGCGCCTTCCAGGGTGCGCGGGTGAATGGCGAGGACTTCATCGCCGATGCGGTGCGCAGCGGCGCGGTGGCGGTGGTCGCGCGGCCCGGCGCGACGGTGGAGGGGGCGGTTCATATCGCCTCGGACGAGCCGCGTGCGGCCTTTGCCCGGCTGGCGGCGGCGTTCTTCGCGCCCTTCCCGGCGACGGCGGTGGCGGTGACCGGGACCAACGGCAAGACCTCGACCGTCGAGATGACGCGCCAGCTCTGGCGGATGGCGGGGCATCACGCCGCCTCGATCGGGACGCTGGGCGTCACCACGGCGGATGAGCGGACCTATACCGGGCTGACCACGCCCGATGTCGTTACCTTCCTGTCGAACGTCGCCGGGCTGGCGCGCGAGGGGGTGACCCATCTGGCATTCGAGGCGTCGAGCCATGGCCTGACTCAATATCGCACCGAAGGGCTGACGGTATCGGCGGCAGCCTTCACTAATTTGTCGCGCGACCATCTCGACTATCATGGCGATATGGGCGCCTATCTGACCGCGAAGATGCGGCTGTTCTCCGAAGTGCTGTCGCCCGATGGGACGGCGGTCGTCTGGGCCGATGACGTGCAGAGCGGTCGGGTCATCGACCTGGCGCGGGCGCGCGGCAACAGGCTGGTCACGGTCGGCGAGCGGGGCTCGACGCTGAAGCTGATCGAGCGGCATCCCACGCTGCTGGGGCAGGGTCTGGTGATCGAGGACGAGCAGGGGACGGTGCACAAGGTCCAGTTGCCGCTGATCGGCGCCTATCAGGCGGCCAATGCACTGGTTTCCGCCGGGCTGGTCATCGCGACCGGGGGCGACGTGGCGAAGACCATCGCCGATCTCGCCCGGTTGCAGCCAGTGCGCGGACGGCTGGAACGGGCGGCCATCGCCAAGAGCGGCGCGCCGATCTATGTCGATTATGCGCACACCCCCGATGCGATCGAGGCGGCGATCGCCGCGCTCAAGCCCCATGCGGGCGGGCGGCTGATCGTGGTGCTGGGGGCGGGCGGAGACCGCGATCCGGGCAAGCGGGAGGTGATGGGGCAGGTCGCGTCGATGCACGCGGACCGGGTGATCGTCACCGACGACAATCCCCGCACCGAAGACCCCGCCGCCATCCGTGCCCAGGTCATGCGCGGCGCGACCGGTGCGATCGAGATCGGTGACCGCCGCGACGCCATCGCCGCCGCCATCGCCGAGGCGGGCGAGCAGGACATCGTCCTGATCGCGGGCAAGGGGCATGAGCAGGGGCAGATCATCGGCGACCTCGTCCTGCCCTTCGACGATGTGGCGGTCGCGCGGGAGTGCGCGGCATGACGGCCAAGCCGACGACGAAGACGCCCCCCGCCCAGACCAGCGATACCGCGCCGTCGGAGACGCCCGCGCGGGTCCGCCCCAAGCTGTCGCTCCATTATGGCGCGTCTTCGAAGGGGGAGGGAAAGTGAGCCTTTGGACCGCTCAGGAGATCGCGCAGGCGACCGGCGGCACCGCTTCGGGTGACTTCGCCGTGTCCGGCGTCGCCTTCGACAGCCGTGAGGTAGGGCCGGGCGACCTGTTCGTCGCGATGTCGGGGGAGGCGACCGACGGCCACCGCTTCCTCGATCAGGCTTTTGGGCAAGGGGCGACGGGCGCGCTGGTCAGCGCCGATACCGACCACCCGCATGTGCGTGTCGCCGACAGTTTCCACGCATTGGAGGATCTGGGGCGTGCGTCGCGCGCGCGAACGCCGGCGACGATCATCGGCGTCACCGGATCGGTCGGCAAGACCAGCGCCAAGGAAGCGCTCTATGCCGCGCTGGAGCGTGGCTGGCGCGGGGCGGTACACCGCTCGGTCAAGAGCTACAACAACCATACCGGCGTGCCCCTGAGCCTGGCGCGGATGCCGCGCGAGATGCGCGCGGGCGTGTTCGAGATGGGGATGAACCATGCGGGGGAACTGACCGCGCTGACCGCGATGGTGCGCCCGCACATTGCAATCGTCACCGCCATCGCCCCCGCGCATACCGAATTCTTCCCCGACGAGTCCGCCATCGCGGATGCCAAGGGCGAAATCTTTCGGGGGCTGGAGCCCGGCGGCACCGCGATCATCCCCTATGACAGCCCGCATCGCGAGCGGCTGATCGCGGCGGCCAAGCCCTATGCCGAGCGTATCGTGACCTTCGGCTTCACGCCGGAGGCTGATGTCCGCGCGGTCGAGGCGATGCGCGGGCCGACCGGTGGCAGCTTCGTCACCGCGCGGCTGGGCGCACGGGAGTTGAACTTCACCCTGTCGCAGCCGGGACGCCATTGGGTGTCCAACGCGCTGGCCGTGTTGGCGGCGGTGGACGCGGCGGGCGGCGATCTGGGGCTTGCCGGGCTGGCGCTGGCCGAACTGGGCGGCCTGCCCGGACGCGGCGCGCGGTTCCGTGCGGGCAATGGCGCGCTCATCATCGACGAAAGCTACAATGCCAATCCCGCCTCCATGCGCGCGACGCTGGCGGTGCTGGCCGAGGAGCCAGGCCGCCATGTCGCGGTGCTGGGCGAAATGCGCGAGCTGGGTGAGGATTCCGCCGACTATCATGCGGGCCTGGCCGAGCCGATCCTGGCCGCGCGCGTCGAAAAGGCGCTGCTGGTCGGTGAATCGATGACGCCGCTGGCCGCTGCGCTTGAGGGGCGGGTCGATTTCGTCCATGTGGCCGATGCGAAGGCCGCGCGTGAGGCGCTGGCCACGATTATCGCACCCGATGACGTGGTGCTGATCAAGGGATCGAACGGGGTGGGGTTGGCGCGTGTCGTAGCCGCCCTGCGCGACGAAATCCGAACGGGCGGGGCGTGAGTTAGATGCTGTACTGGATCGCGGAGCATCTCGGGTTTCCGGGGCTTCTCAACCTCATCCGTTACCAGTCGTTCCGGACCGGCGCGACGGTCGCGACCGCGCTGTTCATCGGCCTGATCATCGGCCCGCGCTTCATCGGCTGGCTGCGCGTCCGCCAGGGCAAGGGGCAGCCGATCCGCGCGGACGGGCCCCAGACGCACCTCGCCAAGCGTGGCACGCCCACCATGGGCGGGCTGATGATCCTGACGAGCATGACGCTGTCCATCCTGATCTGGATGAACGTCTTCAATCCCTTCGTCTGGGCGTGCCTGTTCGTGACGCTGGGGTTCGGTGCGATCGGGTTCCTCGACGATTATGACAAGGTGCGCAAAGCCTCGACGGCGGGCGTGTCCGGGCGGACGCGGCTGCTGCTGGAATTCACCATCGCCGGGATCGCCGCTTGGATCATCATGGGGCAGAACGGTCCGCACCTCTATCTGCCCTTCACCTCGCGCATGTATATCGATCTCGGCTATGTCTATCCGCTGTTCGCCGCCTTCACGATCGTGGCGTTCGGCAATGCGGTGAACCTGACCGACGGGCTGGACGGGCTTGCGACCATGCCGGTCATCATCGCCAGCGTCGCCTTCATGGTCATCGTCTATCTGGCGGGTAACGTGAAGTTCGCCGATTATCTGGGCATCCCGCATGTGCCGGGCGCGGGCGAGCTGGCGATCTTCTGCGGTGCGGTGGTCGGCGCAGGCCTCGCCTTCCTATGGTTCAATGCGCCCCCGGCGGCGGTGTTCATGGGCGATACGGGCAGCCTGGCGCTGGGCGGCGCGCTCGGCACCATCGCGGTGGTCGCGCATCACGAAATCGTGCTCGGCATCATCGGCGGCCTGTTCGTGGTCGAGGCGATGTCGGTCATCATCCAGGTCTTCTTTTATAAGCGGACCGGCAAGCGCGTGTTCCGCATGGCACCGATCCACCATCATTTCGAACAGCTCGGCTGGTCGGAGCCGACCGTGGTGATCCGTTTCTGGATCATCGCCTTCGTGCTGGCGCTGGCGGGCCTGTCGACGTTGAAGCTGCGATGATCGTTTCGCACGACTGGGCGGGCAAGACTTTCGCGGTGCTGGGGCTGGCGCGCTCCGGCGCCGCGACCGTTTCGGCATTGCTGGAAGGCGGGGCGAGCGTCGTGGCCTGGGACAGCGATCCCGCCAAGCGCGAGGCCTTTACCCCCCATGACCGGTTTAGCATGGCGCCGTTGGACGACCTGGCAGGCTTCGATGCGCTGGTCGTATCCCCGGGCGTGCCGCTCAACGCCCATCCGCTGGCCGCTGCGGCGCGTGCGGCGGGGGTGCGGATGATCGGCGACATCGAACTCTTCGCGGAGGCTCGGCACGACCTGCCGCCGCACAAGGTCGTCGGCATCACCGGCACCAACGGCAAGTCGACCACCACCGCATTGGTCCATCATATCCTGAAGACGGCGGGCGTACCGACCCGGATGGGCGGTAATATCGGCCTGCCGATCCTGGGGCAGGAACCGTTGCCCGAGGGCGGGGTCTATGTGCTGGAGCTGTCCAGCTACCAGATCGACCTGACCCGGAGCCTGGATTGCGACGTGGCGGTGCTGCTCAACATTACGCCCGATCATCTCGACCGCTATGACGGTTTTGCGGGTTACGCAGCGTCCAAGGCGCGGCTGTTCACGATGCAGTCGGCGGGACATGTCGCGGTGGTAGGCACGGGCGACGAGGCTTCGGCCAGCATCGCGCAAGGGCTTGCCGGACGGACCGACGATCTCGTCACCATAGCGCCGGGCGTCATCGACCAAAGCCGCTGGCCCGCGCTGCAAGGCCCGCACAATGCCCAGAATGCGCGAGCCGCCATCGCGGTCGCGCGTGCCCTGGGCATCGCCGAGGATGTGATCGAGGCGGGGCTGGCCAGCTATGCCAGCCTGCCGCACCGGATGCAGCATGTCGCGATCCGCAACGGCGTGGCGTTCGTCAACGACTCCAAGGCGACCAATCCCGAATCCACCGCGCCCGCGCTGGCGGCCTTTCCGCGCGTCCACTGGATCGTCGGCGGCAAGCGCAAGGGTGACGATCTCGACGCCTGCGCCGCGCATCTGGATCATGTCGTCGCGGCCTATACCATCGGCGAGGCGGCGCCGTTGTTCTTCGACCTGTTGAAGGACAAGGTGCCGGTGGTCGAGCAGTCCGGAACGCTGGAGGGGGCGGTCGCCCATGCGGCGGCGGCGGCGCTGCCGGGCGAGACGGTGCTGTTGTCGCCTGCCTGCGCCAGTTTCGACCAGTTCCGCGATTATGAAGCGCGCGGGGACGCGTTCCGCGCGGCGGTGGAGGCTTTGGCGTGAAGGACCGTGTTGCCAAGACCGCCCCGCGCCCCGGCTTGATCGGATCGATCAAGGGCCGCGGCGGCCGCGGCGACCGGTCGCCGCTGGGCACCTGGTTCTGGGACATTGACCGGGTGCTCCTGCTGCTCACCCTGTTCCTGATCGCGATCGGCCTGATCGCGGTCGCGGCCGCCAGTCCCGCGACCGCGATGCGCTATTCGGGCGAGCACCGGAAATTCGCGCCGCTTTACTATTTCTGGCGACAGGTGATGTGGGTGGGCGTTTCGCTGCCCGTGCTGTTCGGCGTCTCGATGCTGCCCGTCGTTACCGCGCGACGAATGGCGGTGCTGGGGACGGGCATCCTGATTGCGATCTTGGCGGTCACGCCCTTTATCGGCGTCGAGATCAACGGCGCGCGGCGCTGGATCGGCTTCGGCATCGCGCAGTTCCAGCCTTCCGAATTCCTGAAGCCGATGTTCATCGTCACGACGGCATGGATCCTGTCGCTCAAGGCCAAGGAGCGCGATCTGCCCGCAACCCTTATCACCATGGGGATGACCGGGATGGTCGCCGGGTTGTTGATGCTGCAACCCGATTTCGGCCAGACGATCGTCTTCTGCCTGGTCTGGGTGGCGCTGTTGATGATCGCGGGCACGCCGCTCAAGGTGATGCTGGCGATCGGATCGCTGGCACCGATCGGGCTGGTCACCGCCTATATGTTCTATGGCGTCGCGCGAAGCCGCATCAACGCCTTCCTGTTCCCCGATGTCGATGGCGAGGGGGCGGCCGACCATTTTCAGGTCAATGCCGCGCACAACACGCTGACGGCGGGCGGCTGGACCGGCACGGGGCCGGGCGGGGGCTCGGCCAAGTTCGGCCTGCCGGAGGCGCATACCGACTATATCTTCTCGGTGATCGGCGAGGAGTTCGGGTTGATCGCCTGTTCGATCATCGCGCTCGTCTTCCTGGCGATCGTGGTGCGGGTGTTCGTGAAGCTGCTTGACGAACAGGACGAGTTCAAGCTCTACGCCGCCTCCGGGCTGGCGGTGCAGTTCGGTGCGCAGGCGCTGATTTCGATGGCGGTGAACACGGGGCTGGCCCCGTCCAAGGGGATGACCCTGCCGTTCATCAGCTATGGCGGCTCGTCGATGATCGCGCTGTCGATCGGGATGGGGTTGTTGCTGGCGTTCACCCGGCGCAACCCGTTCCTGACGCGCAGCCCCTATGTAGTCAGATGGAGCGGGCAATGAGCCGTCACTTCGTCCTCGCCGCCGGGGGTACCGGCGGCCATATGGTGCCCGCCGCCGCGCTGGCGGCCGAACTGACCCGGCGCGGCCACCGCGTGGCGCTGGTGTCGGACGCGCGCGGGGTGCGCTTCCCGGGGCTGTTCGAGGATATTCAAACCCATGTCCTGCCCGCCGGGCGCTTCGCCGGCGGTCCCGTCGGCTGGGGCAAGGCGCTGCGCGAGATGTGGCGCGGCCGCGCGATGGCGCGCGAGCTGTACAAGACGTTCCGCCCGGCGGCGGTGATCGGCTTTGGCGGCTACCCCGCAATGCCGGCACTTCTCGCGGCGTTCGCTGAGGGGATTCCGACCGCGATCCATGAGCAGAATGCGGTGCTGGGCCGGGTCAACCGGCTGGTCGCGGGAAAGGTCGATGCGATCGCGCTGTCCTATGAGGATACGCAGCGGCTGAGCGCCAAGCATTCGGACAAGACCCGGCTGGTCGGCAATCCGGTGCGCGATCAAGTGCTGGCACTGCGGTCGCGGCCCTATCCGCTGCTGGAGGAGGACGGCATCTTCCGCGTCCTCGTCACCGGCGGCAGCCAGGGGGCGAGCATCCTGTCCAAGGTGGTGCCCGATGGCCTCGCCATGCTTCCCGTCACATTCCGGCGGCGGTTGCAGGTGACGCATCAGGCGCGGATCGAGGATATCGACGAAGTCCGCGCGAAATATGCCGAGCATGAGATTCCGGCCGAACTCGCCACCTATCTACCCGACCTGCCCGAGCAGCTGGCCTGGGCGCATCTGGTCATCGCGCGGGCGGGTGCCTCGACGCTGGCCGAGCTGACCGTGGCGGGTCGCCCGGCGATCCTGGTGCCCTTGCCGAGTGCGACCGACGATCACCAGACGGTGAACGCGCGCGAGATGACCAAGGCGGGCGGTGCGCGCACCATCGCGCAGAAGGATTTCACGCCGGTCGAACTGGCCAAGCAGATGCAGAAGCTGGGCCTCGACCCGGCGGCGCTGGAGAATGCGGCGGGTCGCGCGCGCGGCTGTGGGCGACCGCAAGCGGCGAGCGATCTCGCCGATCTGGTCGAAGGCCTCGACGCACCGCGCATGGTCTTGCCGGTGGGCAAATCGCAAAGGACAGGGAATTTGGCGGGGATGGGCGCATGAAGGGCGTCGCGACGGACATCGGCACAATTCATTTCGTCGGCATCGGCGGCATCGGCATGTCGGGTATTGCCGAAGTGATGAAGAATCTCGGCTACCGCGTGCAGGGCTCCGACGTGGCCGAGGGCTATGTCGTGCAGGGGCTGCGCGATAAGGGGATTCCGGTCGCGATCGGCCACGCGGCCGATAATCTGGGCGATGCGGCCGTCGTCGTGACCTCGACCGCGATCACCCGCTCCAACCCCGAAGTTGAAGCCGCGCTGGAACGTCGCATCCCCGTGGTGCGCCGCGCCGAGATGCTGGCCGAGTTGATGCGGCTGAAGTCCACCGTCGCGGTGGCGGGGACGCATGGCAAGACGACGACCACCTCGATGGTCGCCGCGCTGCTGGATGCGGGTGGGGTGGACCCGACCGTCATCAATGGCGGTATCATCAACAGCTATGGCTCGAACGCGCGTCTGGGCGCCAGCGACTGGATGGTCGTCGAGGCGGACGAGAGCGACGGGAGCTTCCTGCGGCTCGACGGGACGATCGCGGTCGTCACCAATATCGATCCCGAGCATCTTGATCACTACGGCTCGTTCGACCGGGTGAAGGATGCGTTCGTCGAGTTCGTCGAGAATGTGCCCTTCTACGGCGCGGCCCTGCTCTGCCTCGATCACCCCGAGGTGCAGAATATCCTGCCGCGTGTTCGCGACCGCCGCGTCGTGACCTATGGTTTCTCAGCCCAGGCGGACGTGCGCGGCGTCAACGTCACGCCCATCCCCGGCGGCAACCGGTTCGAGGCGATCATCCGCAACCGCGACGGCTCGAGCCGCTCGATCGAGGGGATCGAACTGCCCATGCCCGGCCGCCACAATGTCCAGAACGCGCTGGCGGCGATCGGCGTCGCGCTGGAGCTGGGCATCGAGGATGCGACCATTCAGCAGGGCTTCGGCCAGTTCGGTGGCGTGAAGCGCCGCTTCACCAAGGTCGGCGAGATCGCGGTGGACGGCGGCACGGCGACCGTGATCGACGATTACGGCCATCACCCGGTCGAGATTCGTGCGGTGCTGGCCGCCGCGCGAGAAGGCGCGCGGGGGCGCGTGATCGCGGTGGTGCAGCCGCACCGCTTCACCCGGCTCGGCAATCTGATGGAGGAGTTCCAGACCGCCTTCAACGATGCTGACCGCGTGCTGGTAACCCCGGTCTATGCGGCGGGCGAGCAGCCGATCGAGGGCGTCGATGCGCAGGCGCTGGTCGAGGGGCTGAAGCGGCGCGGGCATCGTTCGACCGCGACCGTCGCTGATGCCGATGCACTGGCTGAGGAACTGGCAGGTTCGATCCGTGCGGACGATATGATCGTCTGCCTGGGTGCAGGCGACATCACCAAATGGGCGGCGGGCCTCGCGGCAGCGGTCGAGGCGCGTCGATGATCCTGCCCGACACCGCCGGCCGATTGACCCCCAGCGCACCCTTGGCGCCGCTGGTGTGGTTCAAGGCAGGCGGACCGGCCGAATATCTGCTGGAGCCGAAGAGCGTCGAAGACCTGTCGGCCTTCCTACGCGAACTGGCATCGGATGTGCCGGTGATGGCCCTGGGCCTCGGCTCCAACTTGATCGTGCGTGACGGCGGCGTGCCGGGCGTGGTGGTGCGGCTAGGCAAGCCCTTTTCCTATGCGCGGGCGGAGGAGGGGCACCTCGTCATCTGCGGCGGAGGCACATCGGGCATCCTCGTCTCGTCCAACGCCCGCGATGCGGGCATTGGCGGGCTGGAATTCCTGCGCTCGATCCCCGGCACGGTCGGCGGCTTCGTGCGGATGAACGGCGGGGCCTATGGGCGCGAGGTGGCCGATGTGCTGGTCTCCGCCACCGTCGTCCGCCGGGACGGCACGGTCGAGACGCTGGGCGCCGCCGACCTGGGCTATACCTATCGCCACTCCAACCTGACCGACGGCACGGTGGTGGTCGAGGCGACGTTCCGGGGGCACGCGGCCGAACCGCAAGCCATTCAGGCCGAGATGGACCGCATCGCCGCCGCGCGCGAAGCGTCGCAGCCGCTGCGGTCGAAGACCGGCGGATCGACCTTCAAGAATCCGGAGGGGCACAAGGCCTGGGCGCTGGTCGATGCGGCGGGGTGTCGCGGGCTGACGCTGGGCGATGCGCAGGTGTCGGAGAAACACTGCAACTTCCTGCTCAACCTCGGCAATGCCACGGCGGCGGAGATCGAGGCGCTGGGCGAGGACGTCCGAGCCAAGGTCAAGGCGCAGTCGGGCGTGACGCTCGAATGGGAAATTCAAAGAGTGGGAATCGCGAAGTGACCGATCATCTCCATATCGCGGTTCTGATGGGCGGCTGGTCGGCGGAGCGGCCGGTGTCGCTGATGTCGGGGGCGGGCGTCGCCGATGCGCTGGAGCGGAACGGCCACCGCGTCACCCGGATCGACATGGGCCGCGACGTCGCGGCGAAACTGGTCGAGGCTCAGCCTGACATCGTCTTCAACGCGCTCCACGGCTCGCCCGGCGAGGACGGCACGGTGCAGGGGATGCTCGACCTGATGGGCATTCCATACACCCATTCGGGTCTCGCCACCTCGGTCATCGCGATCGACAAGGTACTGACCAAGCAGGCGCTGGTCCCGCACGGCATTCCCATGCCCGGCGGCCGGATCGTGAAGTCGGAGGATTTGTTTGCCGGTGATCCGCTGCCGCGCCCCTATGTGCTGAAGCCGGTCAATGAAGGCTCGTCGGTCGGCGTCGCGATCGTCACCGACACCAGCAACCATGGCAGCCCGATCGCGCGCGATGCGGCAGGTCCGTGGGGCGAGTTCGAGGAATTACTGGCCGAGCCCTATATCCGCGGTCGTGAACTGACGACCGCCGTTCTGGGCGGCCGTGCGCTGGGGGTGACCGAACTCAAGCCCAAGAACGGCTGGTATGATTTCGACGCCAAATATACCGATGGCCTGACCGAGCATGTCTGCCCCGCGCAGATTCCAGACGAGATTGCCGAGGCGTGCAAGTCGCTGGCGCTGGAGGCGCACCGTATCCTGGGTTGCCGGGGTGCGTCGCGTTCCGATTTCCGCTGGGACGATGAACGCGGCGTCGACGGGCTGTTCCTGCTGGAAGTGAATACCCAGCCGGGCATGACGCCGCTCAGCCTGGTGCCCGAGCAGGGCCGCCATGTCGGCATGGATTACGACACGCTGGTCCAGGCGATCGTCGATGAGGCGGTGGCCTGGTACAAGGACCAGGCGGGATGAGCCGTACGATCAAGCGCGGGCCATCGCCCCGCCGTCCCGTCCCGCGTCGGCGTCAGCCGGTGCGTCGCGAGACGCTGGCGCAACGGCTGCTCGGTCGCCTGCCGGTCAGCGAGGAGACGATCAAGAAGGCGGTCACCTGGACGATCCTGGGCGGTGCGGGCGCGGCGGCTCTGGCGGTGGCGACCTATATCGGCGTGCCGGGCATGATCGGCACCGCGATCGCCGAGCAGGCGGGCCATGCCGGATTCCGCGTCCAGCAGATCGAGGTCACCGGCCTGAAGCGCATGGACCGGATGACCGTCTATGCCGTCGCGCTCGATCAGCAGAGCCGGGCGATGCCGCTGGTCAATCTGGAAGATGTCCGTGCCAAGCTGCTTCGCTATGGCTGGATCAAGGACGCGCACGTCTCGCGCCGTTTGCCCGACACGCTGCTTGTCGACATCGAGGAGCGCAGCCCGGCGGCGGTGTGGCAGGATAACGGCCAGCTGACGCTGATCGACGCAGGCGGTGTGCTGCTGGAGCCGGTCCAGCCAGAAGCGATGCCCGACCTGCCGCTGGTCATCGGGCCGGGCGCCAATTTGCAGGAACCGGCCTATCAGGCATTGCTGTCCGCCGCACCTGCTCTGAAGCCGCGTGTGAAGGCCGCGACCTGGATCGGCAACCGCCGTTGGGACCTGACCTTCGACAGCGGCGAGACGCTGGCGCTTCCCGAGGACGGGGCGGGGGCGGCGTTGATGCGTTTCGCGGCGATGGACGGATCGCGGCCGCTGCTCGGCCGGGGCTGGCTGCGGTTCGACATGCGCGACCCCACGAAGCTGGTTGCGCGAAAGCCCGGTTTGAATCAGAACCATGCACTGGCCGAACCGGCGCAGGCCGGGGGATCGGCCAAGGGAGGCACCGTGCCGGAGGGCGACGCCGAAGGTGCGTCCGGCACGGGGGAATCACAGGGGTAACGGGACCATGGCGAAAATTGCGCCCGAAGGGCTGATCACCGCCCTGGACATCGGATCGTCCAAGGTATCCGCGCTGATCGCCCGCAAGGGGGATGGCGGCGAACTGATCGTGCTGGGCACCGGTCAGCGCGAGAGCCGGGGCGTCAAGCGTGGCTATATCGCCGATATGGGCGCGACCGAAGCCGCGGTGCGCGAAGCGGTCGAACAGGCCGAACGGATCGCCGGGCTGAATATCGAGAATGTCTGGGTCGGCTTCTCGGCCGGGGGCCTGGTGTCCGACGTCGCCGAGGTCGAGTTCGAACTGGGCGGCCATCAGGTCGAACAGGGCGATATCGACGCGCTGCTGGCCGCCGGGCGCAATTCGATCGACCCGCAGGGGCGGATGGTGCTTCACGCGCAGCCCGCGCTCTATACGCTCGACGGGCTGACCGGCGTGAAGAAGCCGCTGGGGCTCCACGCCGACCGGCTGGGCGTGCATATCCATGTTGTCGCGGCCGACGGATCGCCGGTGCGCAACCTCGATCTGTGCGTCCGTTCGGCACATCTGGAGGTGAAGTCGATCATCGCCGCGCCGGTCGCGACGGGTCTGGCCTGTCTGTCCGATGAAGAGCGCGAACTGGGCGTCGCGCTGGTCGAGATGGGGGCGGGGATCACCAACGTCTCGCTGTTCGCCGGGGGAATGCTGGTCGGGCTGTGTTCGCTGCCCATGGGGGCGGCGGATATTACCGACGATGTCGCCTCCGCCTTCGGCACGCGGCGGCAGATGGCCGAGCGGATGAAGTGCTTCCACGGCTCGGCCAACGCCTCCCCGCGCGACAATCACGACATGATCCAGGTGACGCCGATCTCCGCCGAGGACGGCGGCGACACGATGCAGATCACCAAGGCGCAGTTGATCGGCGTGATCCGCCAGCGGCTGGAGCATCAGATGGGCGAGATTCGCAAGGCGCTCCAGCATCTGAAGTTCGAAGGGCCGGTGGGCCGCCAGGTGGTGCTGACTGGGGGTGGCGCGGAGCTGAAGGGCATTGCCGATTATGCGCAACAGGCGCTGGGCCGTTCGGTTCGGATCGGGCGACCGCGCGGATTGTCCGGCCTGCCCGATGCGCATGGCGGACCGGCTTTCGCGACGCTCGCTGGGCTGGCATTCTACGCCGCGACCGACCTGCGCAGCATCGCTCCCACCAACCAGACCGTTCACCGGCCGAGTGGTATGGGGCTGTTTCGGCGGCTGATTCAGGCGGCTAAGGCAAATTATTAAGGAAAAGCCTTCCAAGTTGGACGGTTTTATGTTGGCACCGGGCAGTCCTCTGGTGCACTAACGATCATTCAGGGGCCTGGTCTTAGCGTATCGACCGGGAACGGCGGAGTAATATTGGGATGAGCATCGAATTCATCGCACCCGAGGTCGACGAACTGACGCCGCGCATCGCGGTGATCGGTGTCGGCGGTGCCGGCGGCAACGCGATCGCGAACATGATGCGCGCCGAGGTGCAGGGCGTGGATTTCCTCGTCGCCAACACCGACGCGCAGGCGTTGAAGCAGTCGATCGCGCCGCAGCGTATCCAGCTGGGTGCCAAGATCACCCAGGGCCTGGGCGCGGGCAGCCGCCCCGAAATCGGTCGTGCGGCCGCCGAGGAGACGATCGAGGATCTGTCGAAGCTGCTTGAGGGAAGCCATATGTGCTTCATCGCGGCGGGCATGGGCGGCGGCACCGGCACCGGTGCGGCCCCGGTCATCGCCAAGGCGGCGCGCGACATGGGCATCCTGACCGTGGGCGTGGTGACCAAGCCCTTCGCCTTCGAGGGCAATCGTCGCGCCAAGTCGGCGGACGGCGGCATCGAGGAGCTGCAGAAGTACGTCGATACGCTGATCGTCATCCCCAACCAGAATCTCTTCCTGATCGCCAATGCGAACACGACCTTCAAGGAAGCGTTCTCGATGGCGGACGAAGTGCTGCAGCAGGGCGTGCGCGGCATCACCGACCTGATGGTCATGCCGGGCCTTATCAACCTCGACTTCGCCGACGTCCGCTCGGTGATGCAGGAGATGGGCAAGGCGATGATGGGCACCGGTGAAGCCACCGGCGACAATCGCGCGATCGAGGCGGCGCAGAAGGCGATCGCCAACCCGCTGCTCGACGGCGTGTCGATGCAGGGGGCCAAGGGCGTCATCATCTCGATCACCGGCGGCGACGACATGCGCCTGCTGGAGGTGGACGAGGCGGCGAACCACATTCGCGAGCTGGTCGATCCGGATGCGAACATCATCTGGGGTTCGGCCTTCAATCCCGAACTGGAAGGCCGCATCCGCGTGTCGGTGGTCGCCACCGGCATCGACGCCGATGTGAAGCCGGGTGCGGCGGCGCCGACCGAGGCGCAGCGCAGCAGCTTCAGCATGGGCGGCATGGCGCGCAAGGCCGACGAAACCCCCAGCTATCGTCCGAGCGAGCCGGCGGCCACGACGTCTTCCGCACCGACTCCGGCACCTGCTCCGGTCGCTCAGCCGGCGGCTGCCGCGCCGACGCCCGCCCCGGCTCCGGTGCCGCCCGTCGCCCCGGCGGCGACGACGCTCGGCAGTTCCGCTCCCAAGCCTGCGCCCGTCGCTCCGTCCCAGGACGACGAGCTGGTTCTGGGGACCGACACGATCGTCCCCAGCGCCGCTGCCCCGGCACAGCCCGCACCGACCCAGGCGGCGGTCGAGCCCGCCCCCGGTAGCGAAGAGGCGCGTCGTCGCTGGCTGGCTCCAGGCAGCGAAGCGGGCGAGGTTCCGGCGCAGCCCGCGCCTCGCGTGAAGCTGGGCGGCACCTTGTTCGAGCGTATGTCGAACGCCGCCCGTGGCGCGCAACGCGATGACAATGGCCAGGGTGGATCGGACTCGTCGCTCGACATTCCGCGCTTCCTGCATCGCCAGAACAACCAGTAAGGTGTCGCCCGATCCGTTCGGAAGGGCGGACCGGGCATAACAGCGAAGGGCCTGCGCCATAGGGTTGCGCGGGCCCTTCGTGCTTTTCGGGGGAATGGTATCCCTGCGCCGTATCGACATTCCGGCGGAGCGGCCTCCCGTTCCCTCCCTCGCAGGGGAGCGTCACGGGCATTGGTTCGTCCTGCATCACCCCGGCATAGGCCGAAGGCCCGTCACGCACCGATCTACGTAAGCTGGCAGCGCTTCTCCAACCCGATGCTGGCCCATGCGGGGATTGCGTGGCGCGTTTTGCAACGATCCCGGCAAGGGGAGGTCGCAGGGTGAAATCCTGGCGGAGGCATGTCCCCAGCCGCGCGGTCCCCGCACCGCCATCGGCTTGGCCCCAATGCCAGGTCCGCCAACCGCCAAGCTTCGCTCCGCCTGTTGGTCGACCGCCCGGTGCACTCGGGCGCGCAAGCTGTGCGATGGGCATTGCCGCGCGCGCCGAAACGCGCTTTATGGAACATGGTCTCATGACGTTCGCATTTCTTCCCCGCGCCTTGTTGGCGCTCGTCCTGGCGCTCGCGGTTTCGCCGGTGCCATTGTCCGCACAGGAAGTGGTACAGCCGCTTCCCGGCACCACCGATGCCGATCGCCTGGGGGACGTGATGCGCCGCGTGGCGCAAAATCCCCGGAACGTCGATGCGCTGGTCGAGGCGGCCGATCTGTCGATCAAGCTGGACGACCTGTCCGGTGCGGCGTCGCTTCTGGCCCGAGCGGAAAAGGTCGACGCACGCGATCCGCGGATCAAGGCGGGCATGGCGTCGATCCTGGTGCGGTCCGAACGCCCGGGCGAGGCGCTTCGCTATTTCACGCAGGCCGAGGCGGCAGGCCTGCCCGCCGCCCGTTTTGCCGCCGACCGTGGTCTGGCCTATGACCTTATCGGTGATCAGGCGCGAGCGCAGCGCGATTATCGGCTGGCACTGGCCAATGGCGCGAGCGACGAGGTGATCCGCCGCTACGCCTTGTCGCTGGGTATCTCGGGACAGCGCGAGCAGGCGCTGGAACAGCTCGATCCGCTGCTGCGCAAGACGGACCGTGCGGCATGGCGCGCGCGGGCGTTCATCCTCGCCATGGCCGGCGACCTGCCAGAAGCGACACGGATCGCGAGCACGATGATGCCCCCGCAACTGGCGCAGGGGCTGCAACCCTTTTTTCAGCGCCTGCCGACCCTGCCCGCGGTGGACCGCGCCTTTGCGGTTCATTTCGGCGAGACGCGCGCCACGCCCGAACGTCTGGCCGATGCGCGACTGGCGCCCAATCTGCCCGCGCTGGCCCCCGAGGCCCCGGTCGCGCTGGCGTCGGCAAGGGTGACAACGCCAGTCGCGGCGGCCCCGGTGACGAGGCGCGAAGAACGGCGGCGCGGTGGACGATCGTCGCGCGACAATCGAGGCGTTGCCCTTGCGGCGGCGGTTCCGCAGCCGATGACGCCCGTACCGAATGCGGTGCCCGTCCCGGCGCAAGCGATCCCGGCGACCCCGCCCGAGCAACGCGTCGTCGCGGCGGCCACGCCGATTCCAACGGTCCAGCCTTTGCCAGGCGCCAGCCCGACCGTGCCCGGCAATTCCGGCGCGGTGAGCCTCGCCGAAAGCCGTGCGCCGGTTGCCATCGCCGCGAATACGCCGCCGCGTCAGCCCATCGAGCCGCTACCGGCCGTGCAGCCGACGCCGGTCCCGGCACCGAGCAGCGCCACCGCCATGGTGCAGCCGCTTCCTGCGACCCCGGTCTCGGCTCCTGCTCCGGTTCGCACGGCGGACGCGGCCCCAGCCACGCCGGCACCGGTCGCCCTCGCGTCCGCCCCGCCGGAAAGAAGCGTCACGCCGGCTCCGCGTCCGACGCGAACCGCCACGCGCCGCCCCTCGCTGGCCGCCGCGCGCGCCGTGCGTGAGGATTCGGTGCTGGCGCGGATCGTCGCCAATCTCTCCATTCCGGCGTCCGAACTGGGCGTGGATGGACCCGAACGCCCGGCCGCGCTCGCCGCCAATACGCCCGCGAACAGCGGCACCCAGCGCGTTCTGGCCGAAGCGCGTGCCAAGGCCGAGCGTGACGAGGATGCGCGCAAAAAAGCCGCTGAGACCATCGACTCGGCCCCGCATACGCCGACCGCCGCCGAGCGGAAGGCCGCTGCGGCCAAGGCGGCCGCGGACAAGAAGGCACTTGCCGCCAAAAAGGCCGAAGCGGCCAAGAAGGCGCTCGCCGACAAGGCCGAGGCGGAGGAGAAGCGCCGCGCCCGGTCCAACCCCGAACGCATCTGGGTACAGGTTGCGGGCGGTGCGAACGAGGATGATCTGCCCAAGGCTTGGGCCGCGACCAGGGCGAAGGCACCCGCCGTTTTTGCGGGACGACAAGGTTACAAGACCCCGCTGCGCGCTACCCACCGCGTGCTGACCGGCCCGTTCAAGACCGATGAGGAAGCGCGCGCCTTCGTTAATCACTTGGCGAAGAAGGGCGTATCGGCCTTCCCGGTCACCAGCGAGGCGGGGCAGGCGGTGACGCGGCTCGATTCGAAATAAGCTTGTCGATGAGCCTTTTCGCCCCCTGGGCATCCTATCCCGACCAGAGCCGGGGGCGTCGCCATGGCGAGGCGCAAGGGCTGGAGCGGGGGCCGCGCGATGCGTTCCAGCGTGACCGCGATCGGATCATCCATTCGATCAGCTTTCGGCGCCTGCGGCACAAGACCCAGGTTTTCATGGCGCCCGATGGCGATCATTTCCGCGTCCGCCTGACCCACAGCCTGGAGGTGGCGCAGATCGGGCGAACGATCGCGCGGACATTGGGGCTGAACGAGGACCTGACCGAGGCGTTATGCCTGGCGCACGACATCGGCCATCCGCCGTTCGGCCATGCGGGCGAGGATGCGCTGAAGGCGGCGCTGGCCGATCATGGCGGGTTCGATCATAACGGCCATACGCTGCGCACCCTGACCGAGATCGAACGCCCCTATCCGCGGTGGGATGGGCTCAACCTGACCTGGGAAACGCTGGAGGGGCTGGCCAAACATAACGGACCGATCCGCCATCCCGGCTGGGCGCTGCGAGAGGCGGATGCGGGATTTCCGCTCGATCTGGAAAGCCATGCCTCGCTGGAGGCGCAGGTCGCCGCGCTGGCGGACGATATCGCCTATGACAATCATGATATCGATGACGGCCTGCGCGCCGGGCTGCTGACGCTCGACCAGTTGCTCGGCGTGCCGTTGGTGGCGCGCGGATGGGACGCGGCGCGGGCACAATTCCCCGACGTCGCACCGAAAAGGCTGGCGAGCGAGCTCATCCGGTCGCAGATCGGGGTGATGGTCAACGACCTAGTCGCCGAAACCCGCCGCCGAATCGCGGATAGCGGGGTAGGGGATGTCGCCGATGTTCGTGCGGCGGGCCGTGCGCTGGTCGGCTTCTCCGACGCGATGCGGATCGAGGAGCGCGACCTGAAGCGGTTTATGTACGCCAATCTCTACCACCACCCGCGCCAGCTGGCGGCGGCGGATGCGGCGCACGGCATCGTGCAGGGCCTGTTCGCCGCCTATCGCGCCGACCCGGCGCAGCTGCCCCAGGAATGGCGCGAACGCTTGCCGGAGGACGAACCGGCGCGGAGTCGGCATATCGCCGACTTTATCGCGGGAATGACCGATCGTTATGCGGTGCGCTGCTATCGCGAGGTGATCGGCGCGATCGACCTGCCGGACGGCTTCTGACCGGAAGGCGGTGTTCGGGACTGGTGGCAATTCTGGCCCGATAAGCGCTATCGTGCCGTCATGCGACAGCGCTCGACCGGTTGGTTGCGATCTCGAAGACCTTCCTATCGTCCAACCGCCGAAGCGAGTGGCGCGGAGCCACCGCCCTTCCGGTCCGATCATGATCTCTATCGATGGCGAATGTGGATTCGCATGGCCGTCCCCTTGACTCTTCTCAGCTACGGGGGGCTGCGCGATTTGGGACTGCCCCTGGTTTACGCACCATTGGGCGCGGTTCCGGCGATCCTGCTCTACCTCATGTTGAAGCTGCTCGCATGGCGTGATCGCCGGGCGGGGCGACGCTTCCACCAATATGACGCATGCGACTTTCCCGGATAAGATCTGTCCCAGTGCGATTTGATCTAAGTCACTCAATTTAAATGGAACGTGCGGGGGTTTGATCCTGTTCTTGATCGGTTGCACAGGAGATGGATCATGGCACAGAAGGGCGCAGGCGGTAATCCGGGAGCGGTTACAACCAAAGGCGGAGACGGCGCGCGTGGCAGCCTGGGGACCGGGCGAGGCGGTGGCACAGGCACCGGAGCGAAGAAGACCGCCCCCCAAAAATCGAACAAGGAGGATGGGCATTCGGGACAGAAGATCAGCGGTGCCTGAACACGCCTGTCGATCGCCCCAAATAGAAAACGGCCCGCTCTTCCCATCGGAAAAACGAGCCGTTTTTTTAGCCGTAAGGCAAATCAGCGAGCGCTGGTCTCGACGCCCGCGCCCAGTGCGCCACGGGCTTCGTCGGTCGTGAAGGCGACCTGGGTGTTGCCGGTCGTGCCGGTCACGCGGTGGCCCTTCACGACGAAGCGGAACGGCTCGGCGCCGGGATAGCGGCGGCCTTCGATGACGGCATGGCCGTTCTCGGTCGAACGGGTGTAGACATAGGTGCTGCCCTCATGGACAAAGCGCTGTTCGCCTTCGGCGGCGATTGCGCCAACGGCGGGGACGGCGGCAACGGCAGCGGCCATGATCAGGATGGTCTTGCGCATGATCGAAACTCTCTCGCTATAGGGCGTGGAGCCGGATCAGGTCCTCTCGCGCGTTTTCGCGCTTAACTTTCGTATACCGAATTATTGCATCGCAGCATGCGCCGCAACTGCAAAGGGTTTCAGGGCAATTGCATTCGGCGCAATCGCTGCGCGCGGCGGCCAAGGCATGATTTGAAGCGAGGCTCCGATTTCGCTAGAGCGCAACGCTTTGCTACCCCGATCGGACGATGTGATGACCCTCTACACCCGCTTTGCCGCGCATATTGATGCGGCGCTGGACACGCTGGTCGCCGCCGGCACGCTGCCCGGCGGGCTGGATCGCCGCAATGTGACGGTCGAGCCGCCGCGCGATGCGTCGCATGGCGATCTCGCCACCAACGCGGCGATGGTGCTGGCCAAGCCCGCCGGAACGAACCCGCGCGCACTGGCCGAGGCGATCGCCGCCGAACTGGGCAAGCTGGACGAGGTGGACAGCGTGTCGGTCGCGGGGCCAGGCTTTCTCAACATGCGGCTGACCGATGCGGCATGGCGCGACGAGCTGGCCGCGATCCCACAGGCTGCGGGCGATTATGGCCGCTCGACGCGAGGGAATGGCGTGACGGTCAATATCGAATATGTCTCGGCCAATCCGACGGGCCCTATGCATATGGGCCATTGCCGCGGCGCGGTGGTGGGCGATGCGCTTGCCACGCTGCTGGAGTTCGCCGGTCACAAGGTGATCCGCGAATATTATGTCAACGATGCGGGCGGCCAGGTCGACGTTCTCGCCCGCTCGGCGCATCTCCGCTACCGCGAGGAGCTCGGTGAGACGATCGAAATTCCCGAAGGCCTGTATCCGGGCGAGTATCTGAAGCCGGTGGGCGCGGCGCTGGCGGCCGAGTTCGGCGACCGTTACGTGTCGGCGCCTGAGAGCGAATGGCTGATCCTGTTCCGCACCCGCGCGGTGGCGGCGATGATGGCGATGATCCGCGAGGATCTGGCGCTGCTGGGCATCCATCACGACCTGTTTTCCTCCGAGGCCGAGTTGCAGGCGGCGGGCAAGCCCGAAGCCGCCGAGGCGGAGTTGCGCTCACGCGGTCTGGTCTATGACGGCGTGCTGGAGGCCCCCAAGGGTGAGACGCCCGAGGATTGGGAGCCGGTCGAGCTGCCGCTGTTCCGCTCCAGCCAATTCGGCGACGATCAGGATCGCCCGATCAAGAAGTCGAACGGCGCCTGGACCTATTTCGGCGCCGACCTGGCCTATCACTATCAGAAGGCGCAGACCGCCGATCAACTGATCGACATCTGGGGCGCCGACCACGCGGGCACCGTCAAGCGGATCGTCGCGGCCGTCGAGGCGCTGACCGGCGGCAAGACCAAGTTCGACGTCAAGCTGGTCCAGATGGTCCGCCTTCTGCGTGGCGGCGAGCCGGTGAAGATGTCCAAGCGCGCGGGCAATTTCGTGACGCTGGCCGATGTCGTGCGCGAAGTCGGCAAGGATGTGGTGCGCTTCACCATGCTGACCCGCCGTGCCGACGCGCAGATGGACTTCGACTTCGCCAAGGTGGTCGAGGCGTCGAAGGACAATCCCGTCTTCTACGTGCAATACGCCCATGCCCGCATCGCCTCGCTGAAGCGCCGCGCGGCCGAGGCGGGGATCAGCCTTGAAAATGGCGGTGCTGCCGATCTGTCGCTGCTCGATGCGGAAGATCTGGGTCTGGTGAAGCTGGCTGCGCAATTCCCGCGCATCGTCGAGACGGCGGCGGCGGCGCGCGAACCGCACCGAATCGCCTTCTATCTCTATGATCTGGCGGCAGCCTTCCACGCGGCGTGGAATGTCGGCAACGATCGCTCCGATCGCCGCTTCCTGATCGCGGAGAATCCCGACGTCACGCGTGCGCGTCTTTTCCTCAGCGATGGGATCGGGCAAATCATTCGTAACGGTTTGGCGCTCATGGGTGTCGAAGCGGTTTCGGAGATGAAGTGATGGCGAACGAGATGGACCTGCGCGGCTATGACCAGGACGAGGATCGTCTTCCCTGGCTGGAAACGGTCGAGCCGGACGAGCCGGAGGGGGTTGCCATCGGCAAGGTCGTGGCGCTGGTCATATTGGGCCTGGCGTTTCTCGCCGCCATCGGCTTCGGCCTGTACAAGTGGCAGGCCAATCGCGCGGCGGCGGATGGCGGCGGCGCGCTGATCGCGGCGCCCGAAGGCGATTACAAGGTGCGTCCGTCCGATCCGGGCGGTCTGAAGGTCAAGGGCGAGGGCAATACGGCCATCGCCACCAGCGCGGGCAAGCCCGGTGGCAATGGCGCGATCGATCTGCGCGCGGTGCCCGAAGCGCCGATGAACGGCACGCGCGTCGTCCAGAAGCCTGCCGAGCCCAATGGCGGCCGCAACGCGGTGGCGCAGGTACCCGAATCGGGCGGCAAGCTGGTCGCTCCCGCGCCCGTCACCGCCGCCCGTGCCCCCGCCGCCACCCCGAGCGGCAGCGGCGCGATGGTGCAGCTTGGCGCCTATCCCAGCGAGTCCTCGGCCAATGCGGCCTGGGATCGCTTCTCCAAGCGCTTTTCCTATGTCGCGGCGCTGGGCAAGGTGGTTCAGCCGGTCGCATCGAACGGCAAGACCCTGTACCGCCTGCGCGTGAACGCCGGGTCGGCCAACCAGGCCGCCGACATTTGCGGCCGCCTGCGCGTGGCGGGCGAAAGCTGCTTCGTCGCGAGCTGATCGATCACGCCCCCCTGTCCGCATCGGCGGGCGGGGGGCCGGAGTGTGCGTCCATGATCCCCGTCATTTTCGGCCTGTCGGGCCCCGTGCTCACCCCCGACGAGCGCGCCTTTTTCGCGTCGGTCGAACCGGCGGGCTATATCCTGTTCAAGCGCAACATCGTCGATCGCGTGCAGTTGCGCGCGCTGACCGACGCATTGCGCGCGCTGGCGGGGCGCGACGATCTGGCGATCCTGATTGATCAGGAAGGCGGCCCCGTCGCCCGCATGAAGCCGCCCCACTGGCCCGCTTTTCCCGCTGGTCCGGTCTTCGCCAGACTGTACGAGGCCGCGCCCATGTCGGCGATCCAGGCGATGCGCGCCAATGGACAGGCGCTGGGCCTGATGCTGCGCGAGGTGGGTATCACCGTCGATTGCGCGCCGCTGCTCGATGTCGCGCAGGTCGATACGACCGAGGCAATCGCCTGTCGGACCTATGGGGCCGAGCCGATGCAGGTCGCCGCGCTGGGTCGCGCGATGCTGGAGGGGCTGGCGGCCGCAGGCGTGGTCGGCGTGGTCAAGCACATGCCCGGCCATGGACGCGCGCTGGTCGATTCGCACCATCTCCTCCCCACCGTCACCGCGAGCGAGGCGGAATTGGAGGTCGATCTCGAACCCTTCCGTACGCTGGCCAGCGCACCGATGGGCATGACCAGCCATATCGTGTTCGAGGCCTGGGATGCCGATCGTCCCGCGACCCTGTCGCCGGTGGTGATCGATCGCGTCATCCGGGGGCGGATCGGCTTTGACGGCCTGCTGATGAGCGACGACATCGACATGAAGGCGCTGAGCGGCACGGCGGGCGAAAAGGCGGCGGGAGCGCTGGCGGCCGGGTGTGATGTGGTTCTCGATTGCTGGGCGCGGATGGACGAGATGGTCGAGATTGCGGGCCGCGTCCCGGCGATCGGCGACGCGGCCCGCATGCGCCTGGACCGCGCCATGGCGAGCGTCGGCGCGGGCGAGGGGGATTTTGCCGAATTGATCGCCCGTCGCGACGCCCTGCTGGCGCTGGCGGGGTAAGCCGCCGATCCTTCCGCCGACGCAGGGGGCGGCGCTCCATCGTCATCGCCTCGCGATGCCACCTTCCAGCGGCGACAGAGGGGATTTTGTCGGTCGCCCCCATCTCGCGTTCCACCCATATCGCCGCTAGGGTCCCGCATCATGACGGGGGAACAGCTGACGCTCGATCTGGAGGGGTGGGAAGGGCCGCTGGACCTGCTGCTGTCGCTGGCCCGCTCGCAAAAGGTCGATCTGCGACAGATTTCGATCCTCGCTCTGGTCGAACAATATTTGCGCTTCGTCGATCGGGCGGGGCGGATGCAGTTGGAACTGGCCGCCGATTATCTCGTAATGGCGGCGTGGCTGGCCTATCTCAAATCCTCGCTGCTGCTTCCGCGCCAGCCGGAGGAAGAGCCTGATCCGGAGGACATGGCGCTGCGCCTGCAACTCCGCCTCGAACGGCTGGCGGCGATGCGCGAGGCGGGGGCGCGGCTGATGGCGCGGGACCGGCTGGGCCGCGACGTCTTCCCGCGTGGCGCGCCCGAGGGGCTGGCGGTACAGCGCAAGGCGATGTGGCAGGCCGAGCTTTACGATCTGATCTCCGCCTATGGCCGGATCAATGCGCGGACGCGCCCGGTGATGCATGTCGTGGCGGATCGGCAGGTCATGACGCTGGAGGCCGCGCTCGAACGCGTCTCGATGCTGGTCGGCAGCCGGGTGGAGTGGTCCGCGATCGAAACCTTCCTGCCCGATGGCAGCGAGAGGTTGAGGCGATCCGCGCTCGCCTCCAGCTTCCTCGCGGTGCTCGAACTCGCGCGACAGGGCAAGGTTGAGTTGCGCCAGGCCGCACCCTTTGCCCCGCTGATGATCCGGCAACCGGCATGAGCGGGATCGACCCGACCGTTCGGGCGGTGGAGGCGGTGCTGTTCGCCTCGCCCGAGCCGATGGGGATCGATTCGATCCGCGCGCATGTCGGCGTCGGCCAGCGCGGCGGCGACATACGATCGGCACTCGAGACGCTGGAAGCGCAATATCGCGGGCGCGGCATCGTGCTGGTCCGGCGGGGTGATCGCTGGCATTTCCAGACCGCGCCCGATCTGGCGCATCTGCTTCGGCGCGACCGGGAGGAGACGCGTCGCCTGTCGCGTGCCGCGATTGAGGCGCTGGCGATTATCGCCTATCACGAACCGGTCAGCCGCGCGGAGATCGAGGCCATTCGTGGTGTCGCCATTTCCAAGGGGACGCTGGACGTTCTGATGGAGGCGGGCTGGGTCCGTCCGGCGGGACGACGCGAGGTGCCGGGGCGGCCGCTCATCTATACGACGACGCCCGCCTTCCTTCAGCATTTCGGGCTGACCAGCCGGCGCGACCTGCCGGGGATCGAGGATTTGCGGGCTGCGGGCCTGCTCGATCCCGTCGATCTGGCACTAGAGCGAATGGGCGACGACGACCTGCCCGACAACCCGGCGGAGTCGCAAGGCGAAGCCCGGAAGGCCGATTGATCGCTTTCCTTTGCGTCATGGCCACGTCACAATGCCTTGCCACGGCTTTGGCATGTCCGCTGACGGCCGTTCGCATCGCTCAACCATTGCCGCTGGCGATGCCAAGGCCTAGATAGACTACAGATTCCTAGGAGACGCGCCATGGGCAGCTTCAGCCCGATTCACCTTCTCGTCCTCGCGGTCGTCGCGATCCTTCTGCTCGGCGGTGGCCGGTTCTCCAACCTGATGGGCGATGTCGCCAAGGGTGTGAAGAATTTCAAGAAGGGCATGGCCGAGGAAGACGAGACGCACGCCAAGCCGTCCGCCCGCATCGAGGCGCAGAAGTCGGCTGAGCCCGCCTTCGACCGCGATGGCGAGCGCGTGCGCGACGATCGCTGATCCGGTTCGCCTTCTAACACCGGATCTCCATGTTCAACATCGACTCGAGCGAGTTCCTGCTGGTCGCCATCGTGGCGCTGGTCGTGATCGGTCCCAAGGATTTGCCCAAGGCGATGCGGGTCGTCGGCTATTGGGTGGGCAAGGCGCGTGGCGTCTCGCGCCAGTTCCGGCAGGGCTTCGACAATATGGTGCGCGAGGCTGAGCTGGAGGAAATGGAAAAGCGCTGGGCGGCGGAAAATGAGCGCATCATGCGTGAACATGCCGCCGACGCGCCGCCCACTTCCCCGCTCGTCGACACCCCTTCCGCTTCCGAGGCTACCGTCCAAGACGGGGCAAGGACGGAGCATGGGGGCCATGGGGACCATAGCGACCATAGCGACCAACCGGTCATGGTCGAAAAGCCCGTGGTCGCCGCTGCGCCGGTCGAGACCGCACCTCATGCCCCGCGTCCCAATGAAGGGGCGGCGTCGTGAGCGACGATCATGACGAGATCGACGCCAGCCGCGCGCCCTTGCTCGACCATCTGATCGAGCTGCGTCGGCGCCTGCTCTATTGCATCGTCGCGATCGCCCTGGGCTTCGGCGTATCGATGTATTTCTCGGAGTCCATCTTCGGCTTCCTTGCCAAGCCGCTGCTCGCGGCGGGGCAGGGCAAGCTGGTCTATACCGAGATTTTCGAGGCCTTTTTCGTTCAGGTGAAGGTGGCGTTCTTCGCCTCGGTGATGATCGCCTTCCCAGTCATCGCCAACCAACTGTGGCAATTCGTCGCGCCGGGTCTGTACCGCAAGGAAAAGCGGGCCCTGCTGCCCTTTCTGCTGGCGACGCCGGTGCTGTTCCTGATGGGCGCGGCGATGGCCTATTATATTGCCATTCCGATGGCGCTGCACTTCCTGCTGGGCTTTGACGGCGTGGTCGGCGGCGTGCGGCGAGAGGCGCTGCCCGCCATCGGCAACTATCTGTCGTTCATCATGCAGTTCCTGTTCGCCTTCGGTCTGGCGTTCCTGCTGCCGGTGCTGCTGATGCTGCTGGAGCGGGCGGGGATCGTCACGCGCAAGCAGCTGATCGGCGCGCGGCGTTACGCGATCGTGGCGGCGACGGCGATCGCGGCCGTGTTGACGCCGCCGGACCTGATGTCGCAGGTGCTGCTCGCGGTGCCGCTGATCATCCTGTACGAGCTGGCGATCATCGGCATCTGGTTTACCGAGCGCTCGCGGGCAAAGCAGCTGCCGGACGAGGAAGCCGACGCGACGGCCTGATCGCCTCGGTTTTTTTGAAAAGGGCCTCGATGGACGTCGGGGCCCTTTTTCTTTCTGGTGAGAGCGGGGCTTAGCCTTCGACGTCGCTCGGGCTGAACGACTTTTGGGGGCATGAGCGCTCCGTGTCGCGCTGTTCCGCCTGAGCAAAGTCGAAGGGCATGGGAAGAGCCCTCGAACATCGCCCACCCCCCCAAGGCTTCCGAAAAAGGAAAAGGGCCCCGACGCTGTCCGTCGAGACCCTTTGCCATTCAGCCGGGTGAGTGGCTTATTTGGCGTCGTCCGCCGTCTTGGCGACGGTGTTGCCCGCCGAGCTGACGTCGCGGCCCACGCCCTCTACGGTGTTGCAGGCGCTGACCAACAACGCACCGGCGACGATCGCCAGACCCATGAGCTTACGCATTCTCTGTCTCCTCTACGAAATCCGTCTCGGCCCAATGCCTCAACACGGCATTCGTTCCGGTGCTGTCACGGACGACGGAGGCTGACGCTTAAAAAAGATTAAGGCCTGGAAGCGTCACCGGGGGGGGGAGGGTGGACGCTTCCAGGCCTATGGCTTGGACAGCGAGAGCGGGGGGGCATAAGTTCGCTATCCGAAGAGCAGAACCCATCGCCGGGCGGTCGGTTCCCGGCATTTTCCCGCAATCGCGAATCTTTTTCGAAAAAATTCAGTCGCGCCCGACGATCGGTACGGCAATCTCATAAGCGCCGGTCAACGGATCGTGATGCAGCGGTGCGCGAAGCTGCCGAGCCAGCCCTTCCATCACCCGGCCATAGCGCTTGCCGATCAGGTGACGAAGCTCGTCGGTTTCCACCAGCGCGCGCGAGACGACCCGTACGACCGCGCGCCCTTCCTGCTCGGCCGGCTTGATCGCGACGCGGATCTGGGCCGCAGGGTCGCAGTTCATCGCCAGTTCGATCGTCTCGGTCACCAGAAAGGCGACCGCGACCGCCACATCCTGATTGACCAGCAAGGGCGCGACGTCGAGCGAGATGCCGATCCCGGCGGCATTCTCCGGTGCGGTAGCGCGAATATTGGCCGCCAACTCGCCGATCATGGTCCGCAGGTTCAACCCGCGATTTTCTTCCAGCTCGGCAAAGTGATGGCGATGTACCACGGCCAGCGCGTCGACCCGCCGCTGGATCGAGGAATAGGCGGCCATCGCCTCCGGCCCGGTCGCGCCACGCGCATGAAAGTTGATCAGGCTGGAGATCACCTGGAGGTTGTTCTTGACGCGGTGATGGACCTCGCGTGTCAGCTTGGTCTGGCGGACCAGCCCTTCGGCTAGCCCTGCCTCATGGGTGGCCACGGTCCGGGTGATCGCCTCGAAAGTATCGGCCAGATCGCGGATTTCCTGCGCCGGTGCGGCCTCGACCCGGCTGATGTCCAGAACCTCGCCGGGTTGATAGGCGGCGACGATCCCCCGCAACTGGCGCAACGGGCGGATCAGCAGACGGTCGACGACGAACCACCCGATCAATACCGCCGCCAGCCACATCAGCAGCGGAAGGGCGAGGGCGACGATCAGCGAGGAGGTGATGGGTGCACTGGGCGCGGATGTGCGCAGGACGAGACCGGCAATGCCCAACTCGGTCCGTATCGACTTCACCCGTTCCAGCGGCCCGCGCTTCTCGCCCTGTTCCAGCAGCAGTGATTCGCCGTCCAGCTCCAGGGCGGAGGCGATCGGGTCGCTGTGGTTATTCTGTTCGATCAGTGACTGAAGGAACGGCAATGGGAAGAAGGCACGCGCCTGGGCCCGGCCACCCTGATGTGCGACCGACAGGACCAATCCATTGCCGGGCAGAATGTCGGCGCCGATCGGGGAGCCGTCGACGGGCATCGGCACGGCGGAGGGCAGGGGAACGCCGCATAGCGTCCGTCCCGAACGATCGGTGATCAGGAATCGCGCGCCGGTCAGCGATTGCTGGGCGAAGACGCCCTGCGCCCGCGCGCAACTGGGCATATCCAGCGGGTCCTGGCCCATCGCCCGCACCGCGACGCGCAACGCGGTCATGTCGCCCATCAACTCGGCGGCGATGGCGCGCGCATCCTCATTGGCGGCGATCCGCAACCGGCCGCTGGCCTCGCTATCGGCAAGTCTTGTTGTCTGGAGCGTGGCGAAGACCGCGATCGCGGCCAGGATCAGCAGCGTGCCGCCGAGCACGAGCACCAGCTTGGCACCCGTCGTCAGGCGAGGCGGGGCGGGGCGGAGGCGTTCGACAGCCTCAGTCTCTTGGGGAGGGGCACTGGCCATGCGGCCGGACGTCAATCCAGCTTGCTGAGAAGGTCAAGCATCTCGTCAGGAATCTTTTCGTCGACGGTCTTTTGATACGCCTGGCGAAGTGCCGAGCCCGCATCCTTCTCGCCACCCTTTTGGGGTGCGGATGACGGCGTCTGCTTCGTCTTGTTGCCCAAACTCAAAATATCCCCCTGAAACGACCCACCAAGCGGGGCAACCGACATGTCGACGCAGTATGGCGCCGCCGGTCGGCGTTACGCCAAGAGCCATAGTTGATGTGGCGATGAAACCAAATTCGATCTTGTTGGTTCCCGATGCGATACGAAAAAACCGACGGTCGGTTCGATCCGGCTCGGCCATAGGGGATTTCGGGAAACGGCATTGAAAACCGGCGCGGGGGCCAGCACATGAGTCACCGCGAATACCTCAGGGAGTGATTATTACCCATGTCGCTTGGACAGCAGCTTGCGCCCCATCTTCCCTTTCTGCGGCGCTATGGCCGGGCCCTGACGGGTAGCCAGATGCACGGCGACAAATATGTTCGCGCCACGCTGGAAGCGATCGTCGCGGCCCCCGACCAGTTTCCGCGCGAAGTCGATCCGCGTCTGGGCCTTTACCGTATGTTCCAGGGCATCTGGTCGTCGGCCAATTATGACGAACTGGACCGGGAAGGCATCGATGCCGAAGGCAATGAGGGCGTTGCCCGTGCGCGTCTGGCCCGGATGACGCCGCTGTCGCGTCAGGCGCTGCTCCTGACCGCGATGGAAGGCTTCACGCCCGAAGACGCCGCCTATCTGATCGATGTCGAGCCGAGCGAGGTCGAGGTGCTGGTGTCCGAGGCGCTGGCCGAGATCGAGAAGCAGACCCGCGCCCGCGTCCTGATCATCGAGGACGAGCCGATCATCGCGATGGATATCGAGACGATCGTGCGCGATCTGGGCCATGAAGTGACCGGCGTCGCCGTGACCCGCGACGAGGCCGTGGCGCTCGCCATGGAAGATCGTCCGGGTCTGGTCCTGGCGGACATCCAGCTCGCCGACGACAGCTCGGGCATCGATGCGGTCAAGGACATCCTGGCCGAGTTCGAGGTGCCGGTGATCTTCATCACCGCCTTCCCCGAGCGCCTGCTGACCGGCGAGCGGCCCGAGCCGACCTTCCTGATCACCAAGCCGTTCCAGCGTTCGACCGTGAAGGCGGCGATCAGCCAGGCTCTGTTCTTCGATCAGACTACCATTCCCGCCGAATAAGGTCTTTAACGGCAACGCGTTTCGGTTACGGACCCAAAACGGTTTACAGGCGTTGAGGTTGACATGGCTGATCCCAATGAACCCATTCATGTCGCCAAAGAGGATGCCCGGGCAGGATCGACGCCGCATGTCACGCGGTACATCCTGCCCATATCGCTGGTCCTCGTGATCGTGATCTTCGCCTTTCTGGTGTTGCGCTGACGCGAGGTCGCCCGATCAGGGCTCTGACACGACTGGCTATTTCTGGGCCGGTACCTTATATTTCGAAGCGGTCGTGTGTTCGGCCGCTTCCGACGATCGGATTTTCATGACGCAGCCACTGACTCGGGACGAAATCGAGGACGACGCACCCGTCGAACACGTCGCGTTGCCCGACTCCGAATTCAAGGCGGAACTGGCTCGCGTGATTCCGCATCTTCGCGCCTTTGGCCGCTCGCTGTCGGGCAGCCGCGATCTGGCCGACGATCTGGTGCAGGAAACGCTGCTCAAGGCATGGGCCGCGCGCAAGCGGTTCCAGGCGGGCACCAATATGCGTGCCTGGACCTTTATCATCCTGCGCAACCTCTATCTGTCCCAGATGCGCCGCGCGCGCTTCAAGGGCGAGTGGGACGATCTGGTCGCCGACCGCATTCTCGCCGCGCCTGCCAGCCAGGATCGCCATGTCGAACTGGGCGATATGCAGCGCGCGTTGATGCACTTGCCTCAGCCGCAGCGCGAGGCGCTGATCCTCGTCGGCGCGGGTGGCTTCGCCTATGAGGAGGCGGCGGAAATCTGCAATGTCGCTGTCGGCACGATCAAGAGCCGCGTCGCGCGGGGCCGCGTCGCGCTGGAGGCGATCCTGACCGAAGGCTCGTTGCCCTCGCGTCGCGAGCATGAAACCGACAGCAGCAAGACCGCGCTCGACAGCATCATGGGCGATGTCGATCAGTTGAGCGGCGGGCGGTAAATTCTGCCGGCCATGGTGTTCCGACCGCCTCGGCCACCGGGTTGGGGCGGTCTTTTTGTGTCCGGCCGTGGCGATGGATGATCCGTCCTTCGGTTGGGAAGGCGCGGCAGGGCGGTTCGCCGCGCTCCGCTCCGATATAGGCCGCAACGTCGTCCTCCACTGGGCGACGCATATCCCAACCGGCGGTGCGATTCTCGATGTCGGCTGTGGGACCGGCCTTCCGGTCGCGCGCGCGCTCAGCGATGCCGGGTTTTCCATTCATGGCGTCGATCCCTCGCCGACATTGCTCGCGGCCTTCCGTCGCAACGTGCCGGGAGCCTTGGCCGCCGAGAAACCGGCCGAGACCAGCCGGTTCTTCGATCGCAAGTTCGAGGGGATCGTCGCGACCGGCCTTCTGTTCCTTTTACCCGAGGACCGACAAGGCGAAGTGCTGCTGCGGATCGCAAAGGCCATGAAAGCGGGAGGCCATCTGCTGTTCAGCGCCTCGGAAATGCCCTGCCATTGGGATGATAGCCTGACGGGACGCCGATCTTGTTCGCTGGGCAGAGCAGAATATAGCCACATACTGACGAATGGTGGCAATTCGATTATAGGCAGCTATCGCGATGAGGGCGGCAATCATTATTGTCATGCCACCCGATCCGAGGATCAACCGCTCTCTGGCGAATAGGCTTTCGTCACGCCACGCACGCGATCCAGCCGTGCGAGCAACCGAACCCAGGGATCGGGCAGCCGCGAAGGCTCCGAAAAGGCGGAGCGCAACGCGAAGCCAATATCGTCCACGCGGCGCGGCGCGGGAACGAAGCGGATGTCGCTGGTCCAAGGCTCTGTACTCGTCATACGATCATAACGATCTATGGCTTGACAGGTTCAAATTATTATGAAGCGATCTTCGTAATGATTTGGAAAGGCTTGGTTCATTCTGTGCCGTTGGGATAGACGGTGGGAATGAATATGCCCCCGGTGACCGACCCATTTGCGACCCTGCCCGATGCTGTCGGTCGTGCCCGACGCCATTCGCCATTCCTCGCCATGCTCCTGGATCGGGAACCCGAAATTGCGCGGCTGGCGGAGCAAGGGCGGTTGCCGACAGCGGTTGCCGTCGATCCGGATCTTCCGGTCGCCACGGCGCTGCGTCGGGAGCGGCGGGCGCTCGCGCTGACGGTGGCGCTGGGCGATGTGGCGGGGTTGTACGACCTGACACAGGTCACGCACCGGCTGACCGACTTTGCCGACCGCGCGCTGACCCGCGCGATCCGCGCGGCGATCGAGGAGCGGACGCCGGGCGCGGAGCCGGTCGGCTTCGCCGCCATCGCGCTTGGCAAGCAGGGTAGTCGGGAACTCAACTATTCCTCCGATATCGATCCGATCCTGATCTTCGACCCCCAGACATTGCCGCGTCGCGCGCGCGAGGAGCCCGAAGAGGCGGCGGTGCGAATCGGCAAGCGGGTCGTCGAACTGCTCCAGGCGCGCGATGGCGACGGCTATGTCCTTCGCGTCGACCTTCGCCTGCGACCGTCGCCGGAGGCGACCCCGATCGCGATCCCGGTCGAGGGCGCGATCGCCTATTACGAAAGCCAGGCGCTGACCTGGGAGCGGGCCGCGTTCATCCGGGCGCGAGCGGCGGCGGGGGACGTGGCGTTGGGCCAGCGCTTTCTCGACGCGATTCGTCCGTTCGTGTGGCGGCGCGCGCTCGACTTCGGGGCGGTGGGAGAGATTCGCGATCTTACCCGGCGCATCCGCGATCACCATGCCCAGGGGCAGGCCATGGGGCCCGGCTATGATCTGAAGCGCGGGCGCGGCGGCATCCGCGAGATCGAGTTTTTCGCGCAAATCCATCAATTGATCCATGGCGGACGCGATCCCGCCCTTCGTGCGCCTGCCACCCGCGATGCGCTGGCCCGCCTGGCCGAGGCGGGGCGGATCGATGCGGGGGAGGCGGCGGCATTGTCCGACGCCTATGTCCTGCTCCGCACGATTGAGCACCGCGTGCAGATGATCGACGATCGCCAGACGCATCAACTGCCGCTGGGTGATGGTCTGACCCGTGTGGCGCAGCTTCACGGCCTGGCGGATGGGGATGCGCTGGTCGCGATGCTGGCGCCGGTGACGGCGCAGGTCGGGCGGTTCTACGACGCGCTCGACGCGGATGAGCGGCCGCGCTTGCCGCATGATCCGGTGTTGCTCCACGAACGGCTGATTGCGGCGGGGCTTCGCGATACGGAGGCAGCGGCGCGGCGGATCGCGGCGTGGCGGGGCGGCGACTATGCCGCACTGCGCAGTCCGGCCGCTCGCGAAGCGCTGGACGCAGTCTTGCCGACTCTGGTCGAGGCGCTGGGCGAGGCCCCGGACCCCGACGCGGCGTTGTTGAAACTCGATTCGCTGTTCGAGCGGATGACGAGCGCGATCAACATCTTCCGCCTGCTGGAGGCGCGGCCCGGGCTCGCCAGCCTGACGGTCGCGATCCTCAGCCATGCGGCCCCCCTATCCGCCGAGCTGGCGCGTCGTCCCGCGCTGCTCGACGGATTGATCGACGCCTCCGCCTTCGATCCGGTGCCGGCGGTCCCGTTGCTCGAACGGGCGATGCGCGGGGGTGAGGCGCGGCAGGACTATCAGGATCGTCTGGACCATGTCCGGCGCGTGGTGGGCGAATTGCGCTTCGCCCTGGGCGCGCAGATCGTGGCGGGCCGCGCCGATCCGCTTGAGGTCGCGGGCGGCTATGCCCGCGTGGCCGAGGCGGCGGTGGGAGTGCTGACCCAGGCGACGGTGGACGAATTCGTCGCCGCGCATGGCCGGGTGCCCGACAGCGAACTCGTCATCCTGGCGTTGGGGCGGATGGGGGGAGCGGCGCTGACCCATGCGTCTGACCTGGACCTGGTCTATCTCTTCACCGGCGAGTTTTCCGCCGAATCCGACGGGCCCAAGCCATTGGGGGCGACACTATATTATAACCGGCTGGCGCAGCGGGTGACGGCGGCGTTGTCGGTGCCGACACAGGCGGGGCCGCTCTATCCGGTGGACACGCGGCTCCGGCCATCGGGAACGCAGGGGCCTTTGGTCGTCTCGATCGCGAGCTTCGCCGGCTATCAGCGTCGGGATGCATGGACCTGGGAGCATATGGCGCTGACCCGCGCCCGGCCCATTTTCGGTTCGGTCGAGGCGCGCCAGGCGGTCGCAGCCGTCATTGCCGATGTGCTGAACGGCAACCGACCCGAGCGGGACGTAGTGGCGGAGGCGGGGGACATGCGGGCCGAAATGGCGCGGCACAAACCGCCGCAAGGGCCGCTCGACGTCAAGCTGGTGCCGGGCGGACTGGTCGATCTGGAGTTCGCGGTGCACCGCACGCAACTGGCCCATCGGGCCGGGTTCGACCCCGATCTGGGCCGGGCGATCGCGGCGCTGGTGGGGCAGGGGCTGATGCCGCCGGGCATGGCGCGGGCGCATGACGTGCTGACCCGTGCGCTGGTTGCCTTTCGATTGCTGGTGCCCGATGGCCAGGAACCGCCCGAGCCGACCCGCCCGCTGATCGCGCGGGCTATGGGGTTGCCCGATTGGGACGCGGTGGTTGCCACGCTGGAGGCGACGCGGCAGGAGGTCTCGCAAGTCTGGCAAGGAGGATAGGGCGATGGAACAGGGCGATGCGATCCCGGCGGTGACGGTCACGACGGCGGCGGGCGAACCATTGGCATTGGGGGACTTGGCCGGGCCGCTAGTCGTCTATTTCTATCCCAAGGACGACACTAGCGGCTGTACCCGCGAGGCGCAGGACTTCACCGCACTCGCCCCCGCTTTTGCGGATGCGGGCGTGCGGGTGATCGGCATGTCTAAGGACAGTCCCGCCAAGCACCGCAAATTCGCCGAGAAGCATGCGTTGACCGTCGAACTGGCAAGCGACGAGGACGGTGCGGCGTGCGAGGCGTTCGGCGTGTGGGGCGAGAAAATGCTCTACGGCAAGACCTATATGGGGATCGAGCGCGCGACCTTCCTGTTCGGCCGCGATGGGCGACTGGTGCAAAGCTGGCGCAAGGTGAAGGTACCCGGTCATGCCGAGGCGGTGCTGGAGGCGGCGCGCGCGCTTTCATGACGGGATCGATCGCCACGGCCTGCGCGGCGGTGCTGCGCGAAAGCGATCCGCTCGCCAAGGTCCGGCTGGCGCGTGCGACCGCGCGGGCCTGGCGGCGGGGGGCGCTGGCCCATCGGTTCGACGCTGCCATGCCCGATTCGCCGGGGCGCCCGGATCGGCCCGAGCTTCTGCCCCCCAACCGCATGCCCAAGCGGGGGCGAGGGGGATCGGAAAAGGGCCGCATCGCACTGCTCCATGCGCTGGCGCATATCGAATTTTCGGCGATCGACCTGGCCTTTGACGCGGCAGGGCGGTTCGGCGAACAGTTTCCGCGTAGCTTCGTCGACGACTGGATTTCGGTGGGCGCGGATGAGGCGATGCACTTCGCGGTTCTCCACCGGCGCCTGCGAGCCCTGGGGTCGGGCTATGGCGAACTGCCCGCCCATGCCGGCTTGTGGGAGGCTGCCGAGGAGACCGCGCACGATGCGATGGCGCGGCTGGCCATCGTGCCGATGGTGCTGGAGGCGCGGGGGCTGGACGTGACGCCGGAGACGGTGGCCCGCTTTCGCGGCGGTGGCGACGAGGCCTCGGCGCGTATCCTGCACCGCATCTATACCGACGAGATTCGCCATGTCGGTTTCGGCGCGAAATGGTTCGGCTATTTGGCCGCCGGACATGATATCGAACCCGCCGCGCATTGGCAGATGCTGGTCCGCCGCCATTTCCGCGGGGCGGTTAAGCCACCGTTCAACGTTTCGGCGCGCGAGTCAGCCGGTTTGACGCGTGATTTCTACGAACCCCTTGCGGACATGGAACCCGGACAGGCACAAGCTGAGCGTCTGTAACGCGGTGGGGCTGCGAAACAGGATTGGATGGGACAAAGCCGGCAAACCCGACTGCGGGGGCGCTCGGCGTAAGCATGTCGGGGTTCGATGAAGCAGCTTCAGTTCTCGGGGAAATCGATTGCTTCGCGCGCCCGATCCGTCTTTGCCACCGCCGCCGTCATCGCGCTGACCGGCAACGCCGCGCTCGCGGCTTCCTCGGCCCCCATAGGCCCCAAGGCACCGCACCATGCTCCGACCGCTGTAGGCGGTGAGTTCATTCCGGCCAATAGCAGCGAGGCCTCGGCCGACCTTCGTACCGACCAGCAGTTCCGCACCCTGTTCCAGACCTGGAAGAAGATGGACACGCTGCAAAAGGGCGTGATTGCGATCCCATCGGTCCATCCGGTCGAGAAGCTTCAGTTCACCAGCAATTTCGGCATCCGTTCGGACCCGTTCCGGGGCACCGCCGCGATGCATGCCGGGGTCGATATTCCCGGCCCGGTCGGGACCCCCATCTATGCGACCGCCGACGGCATCGTCGATCATGCGGGCTGGCAGGGCGGCTATGGCAATCTGGTCGAGGTCAATCATGGCAAGGGCATTGCGACCCGCTATGGCCATCTCTCCAAAATCCTGGTTGCCGACGGCACGCGGGTGAAGCGCGGCCAATTGATCGCGCTGATGGGCTCGACCGGGCGCTCGACCGGCCCGCACCTCCATTATGAAGTCCGTATGGACGGCCATGCGGTCAATCCGGTCCCCTTCCTGACCACTGGCGACTATCTCACCGCGTCGCAGGATCATGCGATCCACCAAATTCCCGTTTCCACCGATGGCCCCGCCGCGCAGGACTGACGGATAATTCTCTCCCGAAAGGGGGCAGCGAAGCTTGAATAAGGGGTGTCGATGCTCGCGAGGGGAAACTCGCCGGCGTTGACACCCCTTATCCGTTCAGCGAGGTGCGACTTCCGTCTGGCAAGGGGAGGAATAGTGCGACCGGGATTGCCCCTCTCGCCACCCGCGCCTATCTGAACCCTATGGCCACCAGCATTTCCGAAATCGCGCTGACCCCGGCCGCCGCGGCGCGCGTCGCGACGATCGCCGAGCGGCAGAACAAGCCCGCCATTCTTCGCCTGTCGGTCGAGGGCGGCGGCTGCTCCGGCTTCCAGTATAAATTCGGCCTGGCCGATGCCCCCGCCGATGACGATGCGATCGCCCGGACCGATGGCGTCACGCTGGTCGTCGACAGCATCAGTCTGGACCTCGTGCGGGGCGCGCAGGTCGATTATGTCGAATCGCTCGGCGGCGCGGCGTTTCAGGTGAAGAACCCCAACGCGGCCTCGGGTTGCGGCTGCGGCACCAGCTTCTCGGTCTGACGTGAAGATCACCACCTATAACGTCAACGGGATCAAGGCCCGTCTGCCTCGCTTGCTGGAATATCTGGCGGAGGCGGATGCCGACATCGTCTGTCTTCAGGAGTTGAAGGCCAGCGACGAGACCTTTCCCGCCGCCGAGATCGAGGCGGCGGGCTATGGCGCGGTCTGGCACGGGCAGAAGAGCTGGAACGGCGTCGCCGTCTTGGCGCGCGGCACCCAGCCGGTGGAGCGGCAGCGCGGTCTGGCGGGCGAGGATGAGGACGAGCATAGCCGTTACCTCGAATGCGAGGTGAACGGGCTGGTCGTCGCCTCGCTCTATCTGCCCAACGGCAACCCGCAGCCGGGGCCGAAATTCGATTACAAGCTGCGCTGGATGGAGCGGCTGGCCACGCGCGCGCGCGAATTGCTGGCGGAGGAAGTGCCTGCCGTGCTCGCGGGCGACTATAATGTCATTCCCAATGACGACGATACTTTCTCGGTCCCCGCCATGGCCAGCGATGCGCTGATGCAGCCGGAAAGCCGGGCCGCCTATCGCCGCTTGCTGGCGCAAGGATGGACGGACTCGTTGCGAACGCGCGCGCCCAAGGGGGGTGTGTGGACCTTCTGGGACTATCAGGCCGGATCGTGGCAGCGCGATGCCGGGTTCCGGATCGACCATCTGCTGCTCAGTCCGCAGGCCGCCGACAGGCTGGTCGATGCCGGTGTCGACAAAAGCTATCGCGGCCGGGAAAAGGCCAGCGACCATGCCCCGACCTGGGTGAGATTGCGGGACCAGTAGTTCCTCCCCTGCAAGGGGAGGTGGCAGGCCGGAGGCCTGACGGAGGGGTGTCGCGGCCGGTGGCGTGATTCATCGCAGGCGGTTACACCCCTCCACCACCGCTTCGCGGTAGTCCCCCTTCCCTTGCAGGGGAGGAATTTCCCAAATCCGAGAACGCCGATGCGCCGTGCTGCCGCCCTGATCCTTGTCACCCTGACCGTCACCGGCTGCGGACAACGCAGCCCCGACGCGCGTCTCGCCGATGCCGACGCGCAGGACCGGGCGCGCCAGGAAAAACAGGCGAGGGAAATGGTCGAGCAGACCGAGGATCAGGTGCGGGTCAAGATGCTGGAACAGCGCGTCGCGACATTGGAGGCGCAGGTCGCGGCGATGCAGGGGGATCGCAAGCTGCTGGATGCGCAACTGGTCGAGCAGCGGCTCAACCAGATCGAGGCGGGGCGGGTGAGCGCTGTGGATGCGCCGGCTCCGGCACCCTCGGCGACGGCGACGGCGACGGCGACGCCGTCTGCGACGCGCGGCCGGGCGAAAATGCCGGCTCCGGCCGCTACGCCCGCCGCGCGCAAGCCGCTGGTCCTGGACCTGCGATAACGGCGCGGCGGGCAAAGGCGCCCCGGTGCGAACGACCGAGGCGTCTGCTAAGGCTTACTTCTTCAGATGCGCCGAGATGAACTTGTTCATCTCGAACATGGTGCACTTATCCTTGCCGAACACCTTCTTCAGCTTGTCGTCGGCCAGGATCTCGCGCTTGTTCTCCGGGTTCTGCAGGTTGTTGGACTTGATGTAATCCCACACCTTGCTGATGACCTGGCTGCGCGGCAGCTTGTCGTTGCCGACGATCGCGCCGAGTTCCTCGGACGGCTGAACCGGCGCGTGGATGCCGGTGCCCGTGGTTGCGGTGGCCATGTGTTTCCTTCCCTTAATCCTTCTGCGGCCCAGCCGTCGGGCGGGCCGCGCGTGAATCACGCCTTTTTGAGCGCGTCCGCCTTGTGCGCCGCCTTTCCGCCATTGTCACTCTCTACTATGTATTGCGGCTCATCCTTGGAAGCGCGGACGGTGTGGCCCTTGATCTGCGTGTCGCTGGTCTGCTTTTTCAGGACCTTGCCCTCGGCGGTGCCGCCATGGCTGTTCCAAGTGACGCGATCGTCCTTTTTAAACTCGGTCATCTCTGCTCTCCCATCGGTCTGATGCGTATCAATCCACCGGGGCTTTCGTTGGTTGCACGCGAGCCCATGACACGGCATCAGGACGCCATCCAAGGAGACAGGAATTCATGAAGACCCGCGCCGCCGTCGCCTTCGAAGCGAAGAAGCCGCTCGAAATCGTCGAACTCGATCTGGAAGGCCCCAAGGCGGGCGAGGTCCTGGTCGAGATCATGGCGACCGGCATCTGCCACACCGACGCCTATACGCTGGACGGCCTGGACAGCGAGGGCATTTTCCCCAGCGTGCTCGGCCATGAAGGCTGCGGCATTGTGCGCGAGGTGGGTGCGGGCGTGACCAGCGTCGTGCCGGGCGACCATGTCATCCCGCTCTACACGCCGGAATGCCGCCAGTGTAAGTCGTGTCTGTCGGGCAAGACCAACCTGTGCACCGCGATCCGCGCGACGCAAGGCAAGGGGCTGATGCCCGACGGCACCACCCGCTTCAGCTATAAGGGCCAGCCGATCTTCCATTATATGGGCTGCTCGACCTTCTCGAACTTCACCGTCCTGCCCGAAATCGCGGTCGCCAAGATCCGCGAGGACGCGCCGTTCGACACCAGCTGCTATATCGGGTGCGGCGTGACGACGGGCGTGGGCGCGGTGGTCAACACCGCCAAGGTCCAGCCGGGCGAGAATATCGTCGTCTTCGGTCTGGGCGGCATCGGCCTGAACGTCATCCAGGGCGCCAAGCTGGCGGGCGCGGGCCGGATCATCGGCGTCGACCTCAACCCCGACCGTGAGGAATGGGGCCGCCGCTTCGGCATGACCCACTTCCTCAACTCCAAGGGCCTGTCGCGCGAGGAGACGATCGCGAAGATCCTGGAGCTGACCGATGGCGGCGCGGATTACAGCTTCGACGCGACCGGCAATACCGAGGTGATGCGCACCGCGCTTGAGGCGTGCCATCGCGGCTGGGGCACCAGCATCATCATCGGCGTGGCCGAGGCGGGCAAGGAGATCAGCACCCGGCCGTTCCAGCTGGTGACCGGGCGCAACTGGCGCGGCACCGCGTTCGGCGGCGCGCGCGGGCGGACCGACACGCCCAAGATCGTCGACTGGTACATGAACGGCAAGATCGAGATCGATCCGATGATCACCCACCGGCTGACGCTGGAGGAGATCAACAAGGGCTTCGACCTGATGCACAAGGGCGAAAGCATCCGCAGCGTGGTGATCTTCTGATGTTCAGCCATGTCGTGCTGGGCGCGAACGATATCGCCGAGGCCAAGCGCTTCTACGACGCGATCCTGGGCGTGCTCGGCGCGCCCGAGGGGGTGATCGATCCCTGGGGGCGGCTGGTCTATAGCCATGAAGGCTCGCGCTTCCTGCTCACCCGGCCGCTGAACGGCGAGCCTGCGACCCATGCCAATGGCGGGACGCTGGGCTTCGCGGCGACGTCGATCGAGCAGGCGGACGCCTGGCATGCCGCCGGGCTGGCGCATGGCGGCACCGCGATTGAGGACCCGCCCGGTTATCGCTATCCGCCGGTCGGCAAGATCTATCTGGCATACTTGCGCGATCCGACCGGCAACAAGCTGTGCGCGCGCTATCTGGTGCCTGCCGCCTGACGGTCCCAAGGGGGGAATGGACATGTACACCCATATCATGGTCGGATCGAACGACATCGCGCGGTCCAAGACCTTCTATGACGGGCTGTTCGCCGCGCTGGGCGGTCAACCGGGTCGACAAGCGCCAGGTGCCGAGCGTGTCTTGTATCTGCACCATGGTGCGGTGTTCATCGTGACCCGGCCGATCGACGGCCAGCCCGCCACCCATGCCAATGGCGGCACGATCGGGCTGGGCGCGGTCGATCCGGCGCAGGTCGAGGCAGCACATGCCGCCGGGACCGCGCATGGCGGCACCGCGATCGAGGGGCCGCTGGGCGAGCGGGACACCGGGCTGGGCAAGGCCTATCTGGGCTATCTGCGCGATCCGGACGGCAACAAGCTCTGTCTCGGCTGTCGCCTGCCCGCCGCATGAGCGACGCCGACTATATCCTGACGCTGGCGTGCCAGGACCGGGTCGGCATCGTCGCCGCCGTGTCGGGCGCGCTGGCGGGGATTGACGGGTTCATCCTCGACAGCCAGCAATATGCCGATCTGGAGACGGGGCGCTTCTTCCTGCGCATCGTCTTCACCGGCCAGGGGGCGCGTTTTCCCGCCTCGGTCGAGGGGGTGAAGGACGCGCTGAACGAACCGGCGGCGCGGTTCGGCTTCGACTGGCATGTCGCGCCCGCCAGCGAACGCCCCCGCATGCTGATCGCGGTGTCGAAGGGCTCGCATTGCCTGAACGACCTGCTCCATCGCTGGCGGACCAACACACTGCCGGTCGAAATCGCCGGGGTCGTCTCCAACCATGACAGCCTTCGCCCGCTGGTCGAGTGGCATGGCCTGCCCTGGCACCACCTGCCCGTCAGCGACGCCAATCGCGCGGAGCAGGAGGCGGCGATGCTCGCCCTGATGGACGAAAGCCGGGCCGATTATCTGGTCCTCGCCCGTTATATGCAGGTGCTGGGCGAGCGGCTGGTCGCGGCGCTGCCGGGGCGGTGCATCAATATCCATCACAGCTTCCTGCCCGGCTTCAAGGGCGCGCAGCCCTATCACCGCGCCCATGCGCGCGGCGTGAAGCTGATCGGCGCGACCGCGCATTTCGTGACGGCGGACCTCGACGAAGGGCCGATCATCGAACAGGCGGTCGAACGCGTCGATCACCGCGCCAGTGTCGACGACCTGATCCGCATCGGCCGCGATATCGAGGCGCAGGTGCTGGCCCGCGCGGTCGCCTGGGTGGGCGAGCGGCGTGTTTTCCTCAATGACAACCGGACGGTGGTGTTCCGATGACGATCGAGACGATTTCGACCTCCAAGGCGCATGGCGGCATTCAGGGCGTCTATGCCCATGACAGCCAGGTGACTGGAACGCGCATGACCTTCTCGGTCTTCGTGCCGGAGCATGGGGAGGGCGAGAAACTTCCCATCCTCTGGTATCTGTCGGGCCTGACCTGCACCCATGCCAATGTCACCGACAAGGGCGAGTTCCGGGGGCCGTGCGCGGAGCATCGGGTGATCTTCATCGCCCCCGACACATCGCCGCGTGGCGAAGGTGTGGCCAATGACGACGCCTATGACATGGGGCAGGGCGCGGGCTTCTATGTCGACGCGACGCAGGAGCCTTGGGCGAAGCACTTCAAGATGCGGAGCTATATCGAACAGGAACTGCCCGCGTTGATCGCCGCGCATTTCCCGGTTGCCGACATGGAGGCGCAAGCCATTACCGGCCATTCGATGGGCGGCCACGGCGCGCTGACCATCGGACTTCGCAACCCCGATCGGTTCCGCAGCGTGTCGGCCTTCGCGCCGATCGCTGCGCCGGGCCAGGTGCCATGGGGCGAGAAGGCGCTCGGCGGTTATCTGGGCCCCGATCGTGCGGCATGGCGACAGGCTGACGCGGTCGCGTTGATCGAGGACGGTGCGCGGGTCCCGGACTTGCTGGTCGATCAGGGCGATGCCGACCAGTTCCTGGCCGAGCAATTGCGGCCGGAGCTGCTGGCAGAAGCCTGCGAGAAGGCTGGGATTGCGCTGACCCTGCGGATGCAGCCGGGGTACGACCATAGCTACAACTTCATCTCGACCTTCATGGCCGACCATGTCGCCTGGGCGGCGGAGCGACTGCGCGGCTAATTCCTGCCGGCTGAGCCAAGCATCCCTCCCTCCCTTCAGCCCGAGCATAGTCGAAGGCCAGGCTGTATCGCCTGAACCCTGGGCGGATACCCTTGGCCTTCGGCTTCGCTCAGGCTGAACAGGCGTGGGGGATCAACAGGCAATTTTGCACCGCGGCAATCGATGCGCTATCGGACCGGCTTTGGTATGAAGGACGTGATATGAGCTGCGCCCATGGCGACCCGGAGGATGGCGACCTGATCGGCGAGGACGGCAAGATCGCCGTGCCGCCCCAAGTCGCCGACGCCATCCGCACGCTGATCGCCTGGGCGGGCGACGATCCCACGCGCGAGGGGCTGGTCGACACCCCCAAGCGGGTCGCGCGGGCGTGGCGCGAATATTGCGCGGGCTATGGCGACGATCCGGCCGTCCACCTGTCTCGCGTGTTCGAGGAGGTCGGCGGCTATGACGAGATCGTTCTGCTGAAGGACATCCCCTTCCAATCGCATTGTGAGCATCACATGGCCCCGATCATCGGCCGCGCGCATATCGCCTATCTGCCGCGCAATCATGTCGTTGGCATCTCCAAGCTCGCCCGCGTCCTGCACGGCTTCGCGCGGCGCCTGCAGGTGCAGGAGCGACTGACGGCGGAAGTCGCCGACTGTATCTGGCAGAATTTGAAGCCGCTGGGTGTCGCGGTGGTGATCGAGGCGACCCATGCCTGCATGACCGCGCGTGGGGTGCGCACGCCCGGTGTGGCGATGGTGACCAGCCGGATGATGGGCGTGTTCCGCGACGACGACCGTAGCCGCAAGGAAGTGCTGTCGTTGATGGGCCTGGGCGGATGACGATCCGCACCGTTTTGGTGACCGGAGCGGCCAAGCGGCTGGGCGCGGCGATCGCGCGCCGGCTGGCGGCGGACGGGCACAGGGCGGTGCTCCATTATCACGGTTCGCAGGACGAGACGGAAGCGCTTGCCGAGGAACTGGATGCGCCGACGGTGCAGGGGGACCTAGCCGATCTTGATGGCATTGACGCGCTCTTCGCCCGTGCGCGCGACGCGGCGGGCGGGCCGATCGATGGGCTGGTCAACAGTGCATCGGCCTTTGTCTTCGACCGTCCGCCACAGGTGGATGCGGCACTGATGGCAAGGCTCCACGCGATCAATGCCGCCGCGCCTGCGCTGCTGACCTCGGCATTGGCTCGGCAGGACGAGGTGACGGACGGGGCGGTGGTCGATCTCCTCGACCAAAAGCTCGCCAATCCCAACCCCGATTTCTTCGCCTATAGCTGTGCCAAGTTTGCGCTCGCGGGGGCGAACATGATGCTGGCCCAGGCGCTGGGGCCGCGTATCGCGGTCAATGCGATCGCGCCCGGCCTGACCCTGCAAAGCGGCGACCAGTCGGATGCGGAATTCGCCACGGCCTCGGTCAAAAACCTGCTTGGCCGCCCGATCGGTGCGGCGGCGGTGGCGGAGGCCGTGTCCTTCCTGTTGACCGCGCGCGGAATCAGAGGACAGGTCCTCCATGTCGATTGCGGACAGCGCTTCTGCCGCCGCGACGGCGATGTGATGTTCGAGGGGCGGGGATGAGCGCGAACTACACCATCCTGCTCGACGAACTCCGCGTCGCGATGCGCCTGGGCATCCACCCGCACGAGATCGAGCCGCAGCCGGTCACCCTGTCGGTCGCGATGACCGTCGCCTATCCCGCCCCGCCCAGCGCCGACCGGATCGAGGAGGTGCTCGACTATGATTTCCTGCGCGAGGGCATCGTGGCAATGGCGCAGGGCCCCGGTTTCGCCTTGCAGGAAAGCCTGTGCGAGGCGGTCGCGGCGCTCTGCCTGGCCGATCCTCGCGTGGTCGCGGTCCGGGTGCGATCGATGAAGACGGGCATCTATCCCGATGCGCAGGTGGGGTGCGAGATCGAACGGACGCGGTGACGGCGCGTCGTTGTCACGAAAATATCACCGGACTGTCATCAATCTGTTGCGAACGGGGCTGGAGCAGGCCTAAGCCGCCGCCGGAAACAGGGCGGAACGAGCATGGCGATCAAGGCAAAACCTCTCCCGGCGCGCTACCGGGTTGTCGCTGCCATGCTGCTGGCAACCTGCCCGGTGCCTGCGGCCGCGCAGACGGTGCAGGAACTACAGCGCCAGATTGATGAGTTGAAGGCGCAGATCAAGGCGCTGACCGACGCGCAGAAAGGGGCGACGGCAGCGGCGCCGCCGCCGACCGCCGCCGCGCCCGCACCCACACCCGCGCCGCAACTGGCGGCATCCACCCCCGCGACTCCCAGCCCGAGCCCACGCGTCGTCGCGGTCGCCAAGCCACCATCGGCCCGCCCCCCCTGGTATGAGCGGATGCGGCTGCGCGGCTATACGCAGCTTCGCTATAACGCAGTGCTGGACGACGACGAGCCACTGTCCGCCACGGGCTCGCGGCTTCGCTCGGTCCACGACACGTCGATCAACGACGATGGCGGCTTCCTGCTTCGTCGCGTGCGGTTGGTGCTTCAGGGCGACATTACCGACCGGCTGCAACTCTATTTCCAGCATGACTTCGGTGCGGCGGTGAACAACCAGTCGAGCACCGAGCGGCGCGAGAATTTCGGGCAACTGCGCGACGTCTATGTCGACTGGTTCTTGGATCCCGAACGCCGCCTGCGGTTGCGCTTCGGCCAGTCCAAGGTGCCGTTCGGTTGGGAGAATCTTCAATCCTCATCCAACCGGGTGCCGCTCGACCGATCGGACGCGATTAACAGCGGAGTGCCGGGCGAGCGCGACGTCGGCGTCAATGCCTATTATACTCCCGATGCCGTCCAGGCGATTTGGGATCAGTTGACCAAGAACAAGCAGAAGCTGTTCGGCAATTACGGCGCGTTCGGCGTGGCGCTGTACAACGGGCAGGGGACTAACCGGACCGAGCGCAACGGCAGTTTGATGAAGGTCGCGATGGCGACCTGGCCCTTCGCGCTCGATGGGCTGGGTCCGCTGTTCCGGGGACAGGTGCTGGAACTGGGGGGCTCGGCGATGTTCAACCGCTTCCGCCCGGAGATTCGCAGCGGCGGCGTCAGCCCGATCGACTATCGCGACGACCGGGTGGCGTTCCACGCCATCCTCTATCCGCAGCCCTTCGGCATCCAGACCGAATGGACGACCGGCTGGGCTCCGCAATATGACGGCGATCTGCGGACGATCCGGTCCAGCCGGGCGGGCGGCGGCTATGTCCAGCTGATGGCGGATATGGGGCGGACCCCGCTGGGCAGGATGATCCCCTATGCGCGCTGGCAGCGCTATCGCGGCGGGTGGAAGGCCAATGTCGATGCGCCCCGCATGGAAACCGATGAATGGGAACTCGGCACCGAGATCCAGTTGATCGACGCGCTGGAGCTGACCCTGGCCTATGCCCGGATGGAGCGGCGAGAGGCGGATGCCCGGCGGACCGGCCGTGCGACGGGCGACCTGATCCGCACGCAGCTGCAGTTCACTTACTGAGGCGCACGGCACGATCACCATCCGTCGCCGGATACCAACTTTCGTTGGGGTAGAGCGTTAACGGCCTCAGTCACCGCCCTTGGTGGTGAAGTCGATGCGGATGCGCACCCATTCGCCGACCATCTCCTTGCCGTTGATGCGGGGCGCGCGGACGCGGAATTGCCAGGCGGCCTCGCGCATCGCTCGCGCCAGCCCCGATCCGACGGGGGATTCGTCCAGCATCCGGCAATTCTCGACCCGATAGTCCGGGACGGTCTGGCACGCGATCAGCGCCCAGCCGCCCGGTGGTGGCGGGCTGCGCAGATAGCCGTTGAGTTCGGCATTGGTCGGACGGCGGGGGAACCATTCGGCATTGTAGAGCCGCTTGCCGCCCGGCCCCTCACCGGGGCCATAGGCCGAGGCGCTGTCCTCGCCGCGATCGTCGCCCTTGCTCGACCCGACACCCTTGCCCTCACCCTTGGGCAAAGCGCCGATGTCACCCGCCGCGAACAGCGACTTGTCCCCCCATTGCCACGGCGTCGGCGCGGAGGTGTCGGCCTGTTTCTCTGCGGGCGGCGTGGGGGTGTCGGGCTGTTTGGGCGGGGCGGGGGCCTTGGATCCCCCCGCCGCCGCTGGCTTGCGGGTAACCGTGCGCGTCTTCGGCACCGGCGCACCGGCATCCTGATCGGAAGGCGACACCGAAAAGGTGCTGAGCGACGAGGATGTTTCCGGGTCGATCAGCTTGGGCGCGATATGGAAGAGCAGCCATGCGAGCAGCAGATGCGCCAGCACAGTCAGCGTGATCGATGCCCCCCGCTCCCGCAGCGTCTCGCGATAGCGTTCGGGAATGAACGCCGATTTGTCTCTGGCGGCGGGGGAGGGCGGCGATCCGATGGATGGTGGAGGGGAATCGCCGCTCATGATCGCCTCATCACCAGGCGGGATACCCCTCCGTCAATCCTTCGGCCTGCTACCTCCCCGTGCAGGGGAGGAAGAGGCGACAGGCCGATCGCGTCCACCGGTCGCCGTCTTAGCCGAGCTGGACGTGGAACACCGGATCAGGCCCGGTTGGCGGCGGACAGGACCGCCCGGACGCTGGCGGTGGCGATGTCGGTGTCGAGGCCGACACCGAACACGATCCGGCCATCGGCGGTTCGCGCCTCGACATAGGCGGCGGCCTGCGCATCGGCACCATGGCCGATGGCATGTTCGTTATAGTCGATCACTTCCAGGTTCGGCCCCGTCGTGTCGGCCAGTGCCGCGATCACGCTGGAGATCAGGCCGTTGCCGCGCCCCGAAATCGACTTTTCCTCGCCATCCACCTGGACGCGACCGATAAAGGTCCGCTGGCCCGTGGAGCCGCTTTCCTGATAATCGCGCAGGACGAAGCGGTCGCCCTCACGCGGCAGATAGGTCGCCTCGAACCCGCCCCAGATGTCGGCGGCGTTGAGTTCGCGGCTGGTCGCATCGGCCATCGCCTGGACATGGCGGCTAAAATCCGCCTGGAGCCGTTTGGGCAGCTTCAGCCCCTTGTCCTGCTCGATCACCCAGGCGACGCCGCCCTTGCCCGATTGCGAATTGACGCGGATCACCGCTTCGTAAGAGCGGCCCAGATCGGCCGGGTCGATGGGGAGGTACGGGACTTCCCACAGATCGTCGTTGCGCGCCGATTGCGCCGCGAAGCCCTTCTTGATCGCGTCCTGATGGCTGCCCGAAAAGGCGGTGAAGACCAGGTCGCCCGCATAGGGTGTGCGCGGATGGACGGGCAGGTTGGTGCAGTACTGCACCGTGTTCACCACCTCGTCGATGTCGGACAGGTTCAGGCCCGGATCGACCCCTTGAGTGTACATGTTGAGCGCGACGGTCACGAGGTCGCAATTGCCGGTCCGCTCGCCATTGCCGAGCAGGCAGCCCTCGACCCGATCGGCCCCCGCCATCACGCCCAGCTCGGCGGCGGCGACGCCGGTACCGCGGTCGTTATGCGTATGGAGCGAGATGACCACCGAATCGCGGTTGGGGATGTTGCGCCCGAACCATTCGATCTGGTCGGCATAGACGTTCGGCGTCGCACACTCGACGGTGGCGGGCAGGTTCAGGATCAGCGGATGGTCGGGCGTCGGCTTCAACACGTCCATGACGGCGGCGCAGACCTCGACCGAGAAATCCAGCTCGGCGGTCGAGAAGGTTTCGGGGCTGTATTCGAAGAACCAGTCGGTGTTTGGACGCTTGGCCGCCTCGTCGCGCAGAATCTTGGCGCCCTCGACGGCGATCTGACGGACCTCGTCACGGGTCATGCCGAACACGATCTTGCGCCACGCCGGGCTGACCGCGTTGTAGAGATGGACGATCGCGGTACGTGCGCCATCCAGGCTTTCGAAGCTGCGTTCGATCAGGTCGCGGCGCGACTGGGTCAGCACCTGGATCGTCACATCCTCGGGGATGCGGTCGTTCTTGATCAGGCCCGAGATGAAGTCGAACTCGGTCGCGCCCGCGCTCGGGAAGCCGACCTCGATTTCCTTCAGCCCGACCTTGACCAGCAGGTCGAACATCCGCGTCTTCTTTTCGGCGTCCATCGGGTCGATCAGCGCCTGGTTGCCGTCGCGCAGATCGGTCGACAGCCAGCGGGGTGCCTTGGTGATCGTGCGGTTCGGCCATTGCCGGTCGGGCAGGGCGATGGTCGGGAAGGGGCGGTATTTGGTCGAAGGATCGCGCAACATGATCGGGTCTTCCAGCATTCTCGGCCGCGTCTGGCCAGAGGCACGGCGGGGACAGGCTTATCGGTTCATTCAGCCCTTAGGGAAGTCGCGCATGGCCACGCCGATCCTCCCCTAAGGGCGGATAAGTCGAAGCGAACGAAGCGGCAGCACGGCGATCATGATGGCGGGGTCATGCCGTGTCGCCGCGCACTTGTCCATATCGAGAATGATGACGGCCGCCTGACGCCGATCGTCATCGGACATGAAAAAGGCGAGGCCGCCGGGGGATGCGACCTCGCCTTTCGGATGGGAACGGGTGAATTACTGCGCGGTGAAGGCGGCGTTGATCGTCAGGTCGACCGTGTCGCCGACGACCGGCACATAGGCGCCGACGCCGAAGTCCGAACGCTTGATCTTGCCGGTCGCGCGGAAGCCGATGTTCAGCTTCTTCGACATCGGGTTCGTGCCAGCACCGAAGAAGGTCGCGTTCAGTGTGACCGGCTTGGTCTGGTCCTTAATGGTCAGGTTGCCGGTGATGACCGCCTTGGTGCCCATGACCTTAACGCCGGTCGAGACGAAGCGCGCGGTCGGATAGGTTGCGGCGTCGAAGAAATCCTTCGACTTCAGGTGATTGGCGAAGGGGGCGGCGGTGACCGATAGATCATCGATCTTGAAGGTGACATCGACCTTGGCGGCCTGCGGACGGGCCGGGTCGAGGGTCAGCGTGCCTTCGGACGCGCCGAACTGTCCCTCCAGCATCGAGAAGCCCATATGGTTCAGCGACCAAGTGACCTGGGTATGGGCAGGATCGACCGTATAGGTGCCCGCGACGACGCGCGAGGCAACCGGCGCGCCCGGCGTACCCGTCGGCGCGGTCTGGGCAATGGCGGGGGCAGCGAAGGCGAGCGCCAGGGCGGCGGGAAGGACGAAACGCATGGGTAAACTCCCTGTTGGACCGTGACTGTGTGGCCGGTGCGCATAACGCACGTCAAAGGCCAAGGTCGCAACGATGCGTTTCCGTTGGGGTCAGAACCGAGAGGCTCTGACGCCTTCATTTCCTCCCCTGCAAGGGGAGGTGTCAGGCCGAAGGGCTGACGGAGGGGTGTCGCCCTCTCGAGAGCGGGACACCCCTCCACCAGCTTCGCTGGTCCCCCTCCCCTTGCAGGGGAGGAAGAGCGACGAGAGGACTTAGTTCTTTTCCTTGTCCACCAGCTTGTTCGCGCCGATCCACGGCATCATCGCGCGAAGTTCGCTGCCGACCTGTTCGATCTGGTGGCGCTTGGCGGCGATGCGGCTGGCCTTCAGTTCGGGCTGGCCGGCGCGGTTGTCGAGCACGAAGTCCTTCACAAAGCGGCCCGACTGGATGTCGGCCAGGACGCGCTTCATTTCCTTCTTGGTCTCTTCGGTGATGATGCGCGGGCCGGTCTTGATGTCGCCATACTCGGCGGTGTTCGAGATCGAGTAGCGCATGTTGGCGATGCCGCCTTCATACATCAGGTCGACGATCAGCTTCAGCTCGTGAAGGCACTCGAAATAGGCCATTTCGGGGGCGTAGCCCGCCTCGACCAGCGTCTCGAAGCCCGCCTGGACCAACGCGGTCGCGCCGCCGCACAGCACGGCCTGCTCGCCGAACAGATCGGTTTCGCACTCTTCGCGGAAGTTGGTCTCGATGATGCCCGAGCGGCCGCCGCCGACGCCGCTTGCATAGGCCAGCGCCACGTCATGCGCATTGCCGCTGGCGTCCTGATGGATCGCGATCAGGCAGGGCACGCCGCCGCCGCGCACATATTCGCTGCGCACGGTGTGGCCGGGGCCCTTGGGGGCGATCATGATGACGTCGATGTCCGCGGGCGGCTCGATCAGGCCGAAATGCACGTTCAGGCCGTGCGCGAAGGCGAGCGCGGCGCCGGGCTTCATCTTGCCCTTGATATCGGCGTCATAGATCGCGGCCTGATGCTCGTCGGGGGCCAGGATCATCAGGATGTCGGCCCAGGCGGCCGCTTCCTGGTTCGACAGGACCTTGAAGCCCGCCGCTTCCGCCTTGGCGGCGGAGGCCGAACCGGGGCGCAGCGCGATCGCGACATTCTTGACGCCCGAATCGCGCAGGTTCTGCGCATGGGCATGGCCCTGCGAGCCGTAGCCCAGAATGGCGATGTTCTTTTCGGAGATCAGGTTCAGATCGGCGTCGCGATCGTAATACACACGCATTGGTTTCTTCCCTTTCGATGAGGTCCGTCATGCCAGCGCAGGCTGGCATCTCTTGCGGTCAGGGCCAGTGCCCGGCCAGGAGACCCCAGCCTTCGCTGGGGTGACGATAGTGGTTGTGATGATGTTTTAGGCCGCGTCCTTGCCCCGCGAAATGGCGGCGATGCCGGTGCGGGCGACCTCGACCAGGCCGACTTCGCCCATCAGTTCGACGAACTTGTCGATCTTGCTGATCGTGCCGGTCACCTCGAATACGAAGCTGGAGATGGTCGCATCGACCACGCGGGCGCGATAGACTTCGGCCAGGCGCAGCGCCTCGATCCGGCGTTCGCCGGTGCCCGCCACCTTCACCAGCGCCAATTCGCGTTCGACATGGTCGCCCTGCACGGTCAGGTCGGTGACCTTGTGGACGGGGACCAGCCGGTCGAGCTGTGCCAGGATCTGCTCCATCACCGGCGGCGAGGCGCTGGTGACGATGGTGATGCGGCTGACGGCCTTGTCGGCGGTGATCTCCGACACGGTCAGGCTCTCGATATTATAGCCGCGCGCGGTGAACAGCCCGGCGATCCGCGCCAGGATGCCCGGTTCGTTGTCGACGATCACCGCCAGCGTGTGGCGTTCCACCTTCTCGGTCTTGATGTGCATTCCATATTCCTCCCCGGAACGGGGAGGGGGACCATGCGGAGCATGGTGGAGGGGGTTCTCCACTCATGCTGCCCTGCGCGGCGATCCCCCTCCACCGTGCCGCTTCGCGTCACGGTCCCCCTCCCCGTGCCGGGGAGGAGATTGAAGGTCAGACCAGCGCCTTGGCCTCGTCGTCCATGGTGCCCGATACCTCATTGGCCTGCAGGATCATGTCGGTATGGGCCGCACCGCTCGGGATCATCGGGAAGCAGTTGGCGAGCTTGGCGACGCGGCAGTCGACGATCACCGGCCCGTCATGGTCCAGCATCGCGGCGATGCCGTCCTCCAGCTGGTCGCGATGCTCGATCAATATGCCCTTCCAGCCATAGGCCTCGCCCAGCTTCACGAAATCGGGCAAGCTGTCCGAATAGCTTTCGGCATAGCGGCTTTCATAGGTCAGTTCCTGCCACTGGCGGACCATGCCCATATATTCGTTGTTCAGGATGAAGATCTTGACAGGCAGGCGATACTGGGTCGCAGTCGCCAGTTCCTGGATGTTCATCTGGATCGAGGCTTCACCGGCGATGTCGATGACCAGCGCCCCCGGATTGCCGAGCTGCGCACCGATCGCGGCGGGCAGGCCGTAACCCATGGTGCCCAGACCGCCCGAAGTGAGCCACTTATTGGGCTTTTCGAAGCCGAAATGCTGCGCGGCCCACATCTGGTGCTGGCCGACCTCGGTGGTGATGATCGGCTGGCGGGCCTGGGTCGCTTCATACAGCGCGCGGATCGCCCGCTGCGGCATGATCGCGTCGCCATTCTCCGGGAAGGAGAGACAACCGACCGCGCGCCACCCCGCGATGCGGCGCTGCCACTCGGTGGTGTCGGGCTTGGGATGCTGGCGCGACTTCCAGATGCGCACCGCATCCTCCAGCGCATGGCCGACATCGGCGATGATCGCCAGGTCGACGCGGACATTCTTGTTCACGCTCGACCGGTCGATATCGACATGGACCTTGCGGCTGTTCGGGCTGAACGCGTCCAGACGGCCCGTCACGCGGTCGTCGAACCGGCTGCCCAGCGCGACCACCAGATCGGCCTGGTTCATCGCCATATTGGCTTCATAGGTGCCGTGCATGCCCAGCATGCCCAGCCATTGCGGGTCGCTGGCCGGGAAGGCCCCCAGACCCATCAGGGTCGAGGTGACGGGCGCGCCGGTGATGCGGGCCAGTTCGCGCAGCAGCTGCGACGCGGCCGGACCCGAATTGATGATGCCGCCGCCGGTATAGAGGATCGGACGCTCGGCCGCGGCCAGCATGTCGACCAGCTGCTCGATCTGGCTCTGGTCGGCCTTCACCTGCGGGCGATAGGTCTTGTGACGGATCGGACCCGGCTTCTGATAGCGGGCGGTGGCGACCTGCACGTCCTTGGGGATGTCGATCACGACCGGGCCGGGGCGGCCCGAGGTCGCGATGTGGAACGCCTCGTGCACCACCTCGCCCAGACGCGCGGGGTCCTTCACCAGATAATTGTGCTTGGAGCAGTGGCGCGTGATGCCGACCGTGTCGGCTTCCTGGAACGCGTCGGTGCCGATCAGCGCGGTCGGCACCTGGCCGGTGATGACCACCATCGGGATCGAATCGAGCAGCGCGTCGGTGATGCCGGTGACCGCATTGGTCGCACCGGGGCCGGAGGTGACGAGCACCACGCCGGGCTTGCCGGTCGAGCGGGCATAGCCCTCCGCCGCGTGCGTCGCCGCCTGTTCGTGGCGGACCAGAATGTGGCGGATGCGCTTCGATCGGAACATGGCGTCATAGATCGGCAGCACCGCACCACCCGGATAGCCGAAGACGACCTCCACGCCGAGATCGCACAGCGCCTCGACCAGGATATCGGCTCCGCTTTTCTCGGTCATCGTCTTTGTCCTTCTGCGTCCGTGCCCACTGACGGGGCTTGTCGGGAAAGGCGCGGCTACAAGTTTAAAAAGTGCGCGTCAACCGTCAACGGCGCAATAAAGTTTCTATTATGTTGCGACGCACATCGGCGTCAGGGTCCGGAATCACGGTCCAGTCGGGCCCCGGCTGGTGGCGGAACCAGGTAAATTGCCTTTTGGCATAACGCCTTGTCGCCAGCGCCCCGGCCGCCTCCGCCTCGGCGCGGGTCATGCGGCCTTCGAGGAGCGCGGCGGCCTCCGGCACGCCGATCGCACGCCGGATCGGGGCGTCGGCGGGCAGGTCGGGACGGGCGAGAAGTGCGGCGGCCTCGTCCAGCCCCTCGTCCAGCATTTCCCCGAAGCGTCGGTCGATGCGGGCGTTCAGCCAGTCCCGGTCGGGCAGCAGGATGACGGCGGACAGCGCGATGCGATCGCCGATCCCGCCTTCCTTATGCGCCTGCCATGCGTGCAGCGGACGCCCGGTCGCGCGCACCACCTCCAGCGCGCGGGCGACGCGGGTGGTGTCTGCCGCATTGAGCCGGGCGGCGGCGGTCGGGTCCTCGCGGGACAGGGCGGCATGGGCCTCGGCGACGGGCAGCGCCCGGACCTCGGCGCGGATGGCGGGATCGATCTCGGGCACCGGCGCGATGCCGTCGAGCAGCGTGCGCATATAAAGGCCGGTGCCGCCGACCAGGATCGGCAGCGAATCCGCCGCCACGCAACCTTCGATCGCCCCGCGCGCCTCCGCCGCCCAGCGTGCCGCCGAATAGCCGGTGTCCGCGCCGTCGACATGGCCGAACAGCCGGTGCGGGGCCTGCGCCACCTCTTCGGGGGCGGGGCGGGCGGTCAGGATAGAGAGGTCGCGGTATACCTGCGCCGAATCGGCATTGATGATCGTGCCGCCGGTCGCCTTCGCCAGATCGAGCGCCAAAGCGGACTTGCCGCTGGCGGTCGGCCCTGCGATGAGCGCGACCCTGGGTCGGTCAGAGGAGTTCGCCATGTTCATCGCCACGCTGATAGCAGCCAAGGGCCAACTGGCCGATCAGGATTTGTCGACCGCGCGGGAGAAACTGGAAACGGCGGGCTGCACCGTCTTCGCCACCCGCTGGATCGATGCGGGCGTGGCCGCGGATCTCAACTTCACCGGCGATCCGCTGGCGGCGCGCGAAGCGCTGGAGGGGCGGTTCGATGCGACCGATGTGGTCGTACAGGCAGCCGAGGGTCGTCAGAAGCGCCTGCTGGTCGCCGACATGGACTCGACCATGATCACCGTCGAGTGCATCGACGAACTCGCCGATTATGCCGGGATCAAGGAGCAGGTCGCCGAGGTCACCGAACGCGCCATGCGCGGCGAACTGGACTTCGCCGCCGCGCTCGACGCGCGGGTTGCGCTGCTGGAGGGCCTGGACGAGGCGGTCATCGAACGCTGCCTGGCCGAGCGGGTGACGCTGATGGCCGGGGCCCGGACGCTGATCCGCACGATGAAGGCACGCGGCGGCCATGCCATCCTGGTGTCGGGCGGCTTTACCCGTTTCGCCGAGCCGGTCGCCGCCGAGATCGGTTTCGACCGCGCCATCGCCAATTATCTGGAGATCGCGCACGGCAAACTGACCGGTACGGTACGCAAGCCGATCGTTGGGTCGGACACCAAGGAAAAGACGCTGGTCGAGGCGCTGGCCGAACTGGGGCTGGATGCATCGGCCAGCATGGCGGTGGGCGATGGCGCCAACGATCTGGCGATGATCCGTCGGGCCGGGCTGGGCATCGCCTATCGCGCCAAGCCGATCGTCGCGGGCGCGGCGGCGGCGCGGGTCGATTATGGTGACCTGACCGCGCTTCTCTATGCGCAGGGTATCCCCAGCGCCGAGTGGGTTGCCGCCTGATCCGCGTCCGGCGGACGATCAGGGTGCGCCCGGATTCCTCCCCTGCGATGGGGAGGATCGGATGCCGGTCGGCCCTGGTTTACGGAACGACCACGACGCAGGGCTGGCCCGAACGGCTGCACGCCGCCTGTGCCTCGCCACGATTGGCATAGCCGCCCGCCTGTAACCTCGTGACCCCGCCCGCCGTGACGTAGAAGGGCTGCGCCCCGGCTAAGCGGGTGCGGACACGTTGCCACAGGACATTGGCATTCTCCCGGTCCCGGAACGCGCCGAGTTGGATACGCCATGTGCCCCCGGTCGTGCGGACAGGCGCGGCCTTGGCCGGAGCCTTGGCGGCGACACGCGGGGGCGCGGCGCGCGGGGCGCGGGGGGTGGGGGTCGGTTCGATCGCCTCCAGCCTGTCCGGGCCGCGATCTTCGGTCGCGGTCTTCACGGGCGTACCGGGCGCGGGATAGCTGGCCCCCGGTGCGGCGGGGCGGGAGGGGGCGACGGGGACCGGCTGGATCGCCGGACGGGGGGTGCTCGATGCCGTGGCGGCCATGGCGGTGCCGGTCGAACGCGGGGGCTCGCCACCGACCATGACCCGTGTCGCACTGCCAGCGGGCGGGGCGGGGGGCGCGGCCAGCCTGGCGCCATATTGCTGGACGAGCGCGGTCCCCTGCTGCCGGTCGGCGGGGGTGATATACTGGTCCATCTGGGCAAGCGTCTCCGACGCGGCCTGCAACCCCGCCTGCGATGCCATCGTCATCAGCGCATAGGCGCGCGGATAGTCGCGCGGGACGCCGTCGCCGTTGAACAACATCGTGCCCAATACCAGTTCGGCACGCGGTTCGCCCCGCGCCACCGACTTTTCCAGCCAGGGCAAGGCCTCTGCCCGTTTGCCCGCCTGAAACAGCGCGAGCCCATAATTGTCGGCCGCCGGGATATGGCCCTGCGTCGCTGCCTTGCGGAACCAGCTTTCGGCCAGTGTCGGGTCGAGCGGGACGCCGCGACCCAGCTTATACGCCTGCGCCAGATTGAACTGCGCATCGGCTTCGCCCGCCACGGCGGGGCCGCGCCATTCGTCCACGGCCTTGCGATAATCGCCCCGCGCCCAGGCATCGACCCCGGCCTTTACATCGGCAAGGGCGGGGCTGGCGGTGAGGCAGGCGGCGATGGCGACCAAGCCTGCGCCGATGATCGGCAATCTGCGCATCATCCTTCGTCCTTCCCCGAATATGCTGTCTGTCATCCATGCCCCGGCCCCGGTCGCGGGTAAAGCGGTCGCGACCATTTAACATTTCCTTAGACGGTTAATGGATAGCATCTGCCCAATTTGGGGAGATGGGGGTCATGCGCGCTCGGCTTCCTCCTGCCTGCCATTATCGGATGACCATCATGACGACGTTCCGCACCCTCATCACCTGCAGCGTCGGCGCGCTGATCGTCGGCGGCGGCCTGGCGGGATGTACGGCAAGCGGACCCCGCACCGCGCGTCTGACCGAGGGAACGGGCGGTCCGCGCGCGACCGCTGCGCTGGCGGACCGGACCCGGCGCGTGCTGGCGCAGCATGACGGTATCGGTGCGGTGGCGCTGGCCGAGCGACTGGTGGCCGCCGATCCGCATCAGGCCGCCTATCGCGCGCTGCTGGGGCAAAGCTATCTTCGGGCGGGGCGCTTCGCCTCGGCGCGGCAGGCCTTTACCAATGCACTGCAACTCGACCCCGCTGATGGCAGGTCGGCGCTGAACCTGGCGCTGGCGATGATCGCGGGTGGCAATGGCGCGGGCGCGCGGGCCTTGCTGGCGGATCATGCCGCGCACATCCCGGCGGCCGATCTGGGGCTGGCCATGGCGCTGGCCGGGGCACCGGCGGATGGCGTGCGCATCCTGACCGCCGCCGCGCGCGAGCAGGGGGCGACGGTCAAGACCCGCCAGAATCTGGCGCTGTCACTGGCGCTGTCGGGCCAGTGGGACATGGCCCGCATGGCGGCGTCCGCCGATATGGCACCGGCCGAAGTCGAGACGCGGATGCAGGAGTGGGCGGGTTTCGCCGCCGCCACCAGTCCGGCGGATCAGGTCGCATCGCTGTTGGGGATCCAGCGGGCCTCCGATGGCGGCCAGCCGCTGGTGTTGGCGCTGAACGCCGCGCCATCCGCCGCCATGGTGCAGGACATGGTTCAAGCCCTGCCGCAGCCGGTTGCAGCCGCCGTCCCGACGGAAGTCACCCGGCAGCCCGATCGGCTCGCCGCCTCCGATCCGGCGGCGCACATCCTGTTCGCGGCCCGGCAGGAAGTCGTCCAGCCCTTGCCGATGGTTCTCGCACGGCCGGCTCGTGCGTCGGCGTCCGGCACGGTGCCGTCCCGTCGCGACGCAGGGGCCAAGGAGTACGCTGCCCAGGCGGTGCGGGTCGCGCAAATGGCCCCCGGCCTCGTCACCACGCCCGCGCTGCTGCGGCGCGCGGAGCAGCGTCGCGAGATGGCTCGTCCCAAGGGCGATTGGAATGTCCAGATCGGCGCATTCGGCAAAGAGGATGCCGCGCAAAAGGCCTGGGCGGAGATCACTCGCCGCTTCACCGGCCTGTCGAACTATGTCCCCCAGTCCGGGACGGTGCAGGGCGGCGGGGGGCATCTCTATCGCCTGTCGGTCGGCGGCCTAGTACGGGCGGAGGCCGATGCCTTGTGCCACCGCTATCGCGACGCGGGCGGCTCATGCTTCGTGCGGCGGCAGGCGGATGATCGCATGGCGCATTGGGCGCGGCCGGGCATGGGGCTGGCCGCGCTCTGACCGGTCAGACCGCCTCGCCGGCGGCGCGTCCGCTGGCCCAGGCCCATTGGAAGTTATAGCCGCCCAGCCAGCCGGTCACGTCCACAGCCTCGCCGACGAAGTGAAGGCCGGGCACCGCCTTGGCCTCCATGGTGCGCGATGACAGCCCGGCCGTGGAGACGCCGCCGACCGTGACCTCGGCCTTGGCATAGCCTTCGCTGCCATTGGGATGAAAAGGCCAGTCCACCAGCCGCGCCTGCGCCGCCACCAGCGCCTTGTCGGTCGCTGCGCCCAGTTCGGGCGGCAGCGCCAGCCGCTCGGCCAGCGTTTCCGCCAGCCGGTCGGGCAGATGTTGCCCCAAGGCGCGACGCAGCGATGCGCGCGGCGTCGCGCGCTTCGTCGCGATCAACCAGTCCGCCGCGCAATCGGGCAGGAAGTCGATCCCGATCGCTTCGCCATGACGCCAATAGGAGGAAATCTGCAGGATCGCGGGACCTGACAGCCCGCGATGGGTGAACAGCGCCGCCTCGCGAAACCGGGTCTTGCCGGTCCGTGCGACGACCTCCGATGCGACGCCCGACAGCGAGCGGAACAGCGTCTCTTCGCCGCCCAGGGTGAGGGGAACGAGGGCGGGGCGCGGCTCGACGACCTTCAGCCCGAATTGCCGGGCGAGGTCATAGGCATAGCCGGTCGCGCCCATTTTCGGGATGCTGGGGCCGCCCGTCGCCACGATCAGCCTTGGGACCTCGTCCGTCTTTCCGCCATGGGCGACGCGAAAGACGGAGCCGTCATGCGCGACCGCCTCAACGCTCTTTCCGAGCGCGATGTCGACCAGACCGCCGCTGCGAACCGCCTTGTCGCATTCGTCGAGCAGCATCGTGACGATCTGCCGCGCCGATCCGTCGCAGAAGAGTTGGCCCAGGGTCTTTTCGTGCCAGGCGATACCATGCGCCTCGACCAGCGCGAGGAAGTCGGCCGGGGTGTAGCGACCAAGTGCCGACTTGGCGAAATGCGGATTGGCCGACAGGAAGCGATCGGGCGCGGTGCCGATATTGGTGAAGTTGCACCGACCGCCGCCCGAGATCAGGATCTTCTTGCCCGGCGCGTCGGCATGATCGAGCACCAACACCCGTCGCCCCCGTTGCCCGGCGGTCGCCGCCGCCATCAGGCCCGCCGCGCCCGCGCCCAGGATGATCACGTCATAATGTTGCATGATCGGGCTTTAGGGCGATTTGGCGAAGGGGGATAGGGCCGATGGTCCGGGCTGTCCTCCTGCGGGCAGGCTGGGATAGCAGGGGTTCAGGAGGTCGCCACGTCCAGGATTTCCACCGCGTCCGCCTTGCCCCCGAATGCCACCGTCTCCCCCGCCATGGCCCCCATCAGCGCGCGGGCCAGCGGCGCGGCATAGGCGATGCGGTCATGCGCCGGATCGGCCTCGTCATGGCCGACAATGGTCAGCGATTTCGTCTGGCCGTTGAGACGGATCGTCACTGTGCTCCCGATCCCCACCTCATCTTCGGCAGGCGCGGGGGCGAGTTCGGCGGTGGCGGCGCGAGTGTTCCAGTACCGCAATTCGCGTTGGAGACGGGTGCGATCCTCTTCCGTCGCCGCTGCCGCGACGGCGGCCTCGACCTCGGCGACTTTTGCGCGGGTCAGTTCCAATCCGCGCGGCGTGACCAGATTGGGGCCGGGCGGGATCGGCAACTCGAACTTGGGTTCGAGATGCTCTTCATCGGATTCGCGGCGAAAGGCGACACTCATCGGGGATCAACGCAGCAGGGCATGGCGCGGCTCCATGGCGGCCCCATCGCTTTGCCGCAAGCGCGCGATGGCCGGTTGAGTTTTCCGTCAATGGGTGTATAGGGTCCCGCTTTCACGGAACGCAAACATTCACCCGTGCCGCATGGGTGTATCCGCCAACCGAGTGGGATGGGTCCCTTGGTTCGGCGGTACGCGCTCCTTTTTCTGTTGGAGTCCCCATGCCTTTCTCTGCTTTGCCGCCGGTATTGTCGGCTGCTCTCTCCGCGCGTGGCTATACCGCGCCGACGCCCGTCCAGGCTGCCGTCATCGAGGCTGACGCTGCCGGTCGCGACCTGATCGTCTCCGCCCAGACCGGGTCGGGCAAGACCGTCGCCTTCGGCCTGGCCATGGCGAACGACCTGCTGGTCGATGGCGAGAACCTGCCCCATGCCGGGGCGCCGATGGCGCTGGTCATCGCGCCGACCCGCGAACTGGCGCTGCAGGTCAGCCGCGAGCTGGAATGGCTTTATGCCGGTGCGCGGGCGCGCATCGCCACCTGCGTCGGCGGCATGGACGCCTCGCGCGAGCGCCGGGCGCTGAACCACGGCGCGCATATCGTCGTCGGCACCCCCGGCCGTCTGCGCGACCATCTGGAGCGCGGCGCGCTCGACCTGTCGTCGCTCAAGGCGGTGGTGCTCGACGAGGCGGACGAGATGCTCGACATGGGCTTCCGCGAGGATCTGGAGCAGATCCTGGACGGCACGCCGTCCGAGCGTCGCACGCTGCTGTTCTCGGCCACCATGCCGCGTCCGATCGTCCAGCTCGCCAAGCGTTATCAGAACAACGCCAAGCGGATCGAGACGATCAGCGAGGAAAAGGGCCATAGCGACATCGAATATCAGGCGGTGACGGTCGCGCCCGCCGATATCGAGGCGGCGGTGGTCAACCTGCTGCGCCTGCATGAGGCCGAGGTCGCGATCCTGTTCTGCGCCACGCGCGACAATGTCCGCCACCTGCATTCCAGCCTGGTCGAGCGCGGCTTCTCGGCGGTCGCGCTGTCGGGCGAGCATTCGCAGAACGAGCGCAACCATGCGCTCCAGGCGCTGCGCGACGGTCGCGCCCGTGTCTGCGTGGCGACCGACGTGGCCGCGCGCGGCATCGACCTTCCCGGCCTGACGCTGGTGATCCATGTCGAGATCCCCCGCGATGCCGAGGCGCTTCAGCACCGTTCGGGCCGCACCGGCCGCGCGGGCCGCAAGGGCACCGCGATCCTGATCGTTCCCTATCCGCGCCGTCGCCGGGTCGAGGGCATGCTGCGCGGTGCGCGGATCGACGCTCAGTGGCGGCGCGCGCCGACGCTGGAGGAAATCCGGGCGCAGGACCGCGAGCGCCTGCTGACCGCGCTGCTTGCGCCGGTCGAGGTGGACGAGGCCGATCGCGAACTGGCGACGCGCCTGCTCGCCGAGAAGTCGGCCGAGGACATCGCCGCCGCGCTGGTCCGCGCGCACCGCGCCGCGCTGCCCCAGGCCGAGGAACTGATCGAGGGCGATGCGCCCGCCCCGCGCGAGCGTCGCGAAGGCTTTGACGACACCGTCTGGTTCCGGATGAGCGTCGGGCGCAGCCAGAATGCCGATCCGCGCTGGCTCCTCCCGCTGATCTGCCGTCGCGGGCATATCACCCGCAACGAGATCGGCGCGATCCGCATCCAGCCCAGCGAGACGCTGTTCGAGATTCCGGCCGCGCTGGCGTCGCGCTTCGTCGCCGCGCTGAAGCGGACCGAGGCCGATCATGCCGAGGACGATATCGCGATCGAGCAGGCCGACGGCCCGCCCGCCGGTGGTTCGGGTCATGGCGGCCCGCGTCGCGGTCCGGGCGGCAATCGTCCGATGGGCGGCCGTCCCGCTGGCGGCCCCGGCGGCCCGCGCCGCTACTCGCCGCGCCCCACCCAGGGCGGCCCGCGCGGTCCCCGTCGCGGCTAAGCCAGGCACGGTCCAGCAAAAAGCCCTCCCCGAGACGTCTCAGGGAGGGCTTTTTTGTTGAACGTCGCCCCAGCGCAGGCTGGGGCCTTTCTCGGCTTTCGGGAAAGATTCGCCAGAGGCACCAGCCTGTGCTGGGGCGACGGACCTTGCGAAGAGTTTAGAGAATTTCCCGTCCCGCCTTCCACAGCCGCCGCGCGCGGCCCTGGACGGGGAAGCCGTCGAACGGCGTATTGCCCGCCGAGGCGAAGGCGTCGCCCGACACCATCCACGGCGTTTCCGCATCGAACAGCATCAGGTCGGCAGGCTTGCCCGGCTCCAGCGTGCCGGTGTCGAGGCCCAGTACCTTCGCCGGATTGGCGGCCAGCAGCGCGAACAGCCGGGGCAGGGTGATCCGCTCGTCGCGCACCAGCATCAGCGCCAGCGGCAACAGCGTCTCCGCCCCCGCCATGCCTGCCTCGGCATCGACGAAGGGCAGGCGCTTCGCTTCCGGGCCATGCGGGTCGTGGCCCGATCCGATCACATCGACCGTCCCGTCCGCGACCGCCGCCAGCGCCGCCTGCCGGTCGCTCTCGTCGCGCAAGGGGGGCGACAGGCGGGCGAAGGTGCGGAAATCGGTGATCGCGATGTCCGACAGGTGGAGGTGCGCAGGGGTGATCCCGCACGTCACCTTCACGCCCCGTCGCTTAGCCGCACGGATCAGGTCGAAGCCCGCCGCCGTCGTCACCTGCCGGATGTGCAGCTTGGCCCCGGTTTCCTCCGCCAGCATCAGGTCACGCGCGATGGCGAGCGACTCGGCGATGGCGGGGGCGGAGGGCAGGCCCAGACGGCTCGCGGTCTCGCCCTCGGTTGCGACCGCGTCGGCGGCCAGGCCGCCATCCTCGGCATGGGCGATGACGGTCAGGCCCAGATCGCCGGCATAGGCGAGCACCCGGTGCATCACGCCCGAATCGGCGATCCAGCCGCGCCCGGTGCCGACCGCCTTCGCGCCCGCCGAGACGCAGACCGCCATTTCCGCCAGATCGGTCCCCGCCAGCGAGCGAGTCGCCGCGGCAATGGGGTGAATCCACAGGTCCGGCCGCCCGATCAGCGCCGCGCGCTGCACCACGCCGGGATCATCGAGCACCGGCGACTGGTCGGGCATCAGGCCGATGCGCACGATCCCGCCCGCGCGGAAGGCGGCATTGTCGACCTTGAACACGCCCAGATCGACGATGCCGGGCGCCAGCATCTTGCCGCCGCAGTCGATCACGGTCGCGCCCTCCGGCACGTTTCCGGTGCCGGTGATGACGCCGTCCTCGACCAGCAAAGCCTGGCCCTTGGTCTCGCCGCCGACCGGGCAGATCAGCACGGCGTTGGTGAAGGCGGTGACGCTCATGCCCAGCCCTCCAGCTTGCGGGCTCGGCGGGTCAGCACGTCCAAACAGGCCATGCGGACCGCGACGCCCATCGCCACCTGTTCGGTGATCGCCGATTGCGGGCCGTCGGCCACCTCCGAGTCGATCTCCACCCCCCGATTCATCGGGCCGGGATGCATGACCAGCGCACCGGGCTTGGCGCGCTTGAGGCGTTCAGGCGTAAGGCCGTAGCGCAGGCGATATTCGCGGGTGGAGGGGATATAGCCGCCCGCCATCCGCTCGTTCTGGACGCGCAGCATCATGACCACGTCCGCATCCTCGATGGCTTCGTCGAAATCGGTGAAGGGGGTGACGAACATCCGCTCGATCCCCTTGGGCATCAGCGTCGAGGGCGCGCAGACCCGCACCTCGGCCGCCAGCGCAGTGAGCGCGAGGATGTCCGAGCGCGCGACCCGGCTGTGCAATATGTCGCCGCAGATCACGACCTTCTGTCCCGCCACGCCGCCGCGACGGCGACGGATGGTCAGCATGTCGAGCAGCGCTTGCGTCGGATGCTCGTGCCGCCCGTCGCCCGCGTTCAGGACGGGGCAGTCGACCTTGTCGGCGATCAGGCGGACGGCTCCGCTCGCCATGTGGCGGATCACGATGACGTCGGCGCGCATCGCGTTCAGCGTCATCGCCGTGTCGATCAGCGTCTCGCCCTTCTTCACGCTCGACTGGGCGGCGTGCATGTTGACCACGTCCGCGCCCAGGCGCTTGCCTGCGATCTCGAAGGACAACAGGGTCCGGGTCGAGTTCTCGAAAAAGGCGTTGATCTGGGTGAGGCCCGCCAGCCGCGTGTCGGGCGTATCGGTCGCGCCGCGATCGAGCCAATGTTCCGCCTCGTCGAGCAGGAACATGATCTCATGCGGTTGAAGGCCGTCGATTCCGGTCAGATGCCGGTGCGGGAAAACGGCGCCACCCTGAATGAGCGTGCCGGGGCGATGATCCGAGGTCTGCATTAAACCCGCCGGGTAGCGAGCGGCGGCGCGATGGGCAAGCGGGCAGTTGGCCCCGGCCCCGATAATCCGGGGCCGGGGCGGGACTGTTCGTATCAGAACGCGCCCGACAGGGTGATGAAGCCCATGCGCGGCGGCTGGGCATAGCTGTTCCAGGTCTTGGACGCGGCACCCACGACCAGTTCGTAAATGCCCTTGCGGTTGGTCACGTTGGTGACGTTGACCGACAGTTTCAGGTCCTTGACCCCGAACCCGTCGATCTGTGGCAGCGTATAGCTCGCCTGAAGGTTCAGCAGATAGCGCCCGCCGATTCCCTGATCGTTGGTATAGGTCGCGAAGCGCGGGCCGACATAGTCGCCGATCGCCTGGATTTCGAAGGGGCCGTCATTGATCGTGACCACCGTCTTGTTCAGCCACTTAGCGGTGTTGGGCACATATTTGCCCGCGGTCAGGATCGTGTTGGTCCCGCTGACATAATTGTCGCGATATTTCGAGCTGTTGTACGACAGCGCGTTGTAGACCGACAGGTGCGGACCGAAGCGCAGCGTAGCGGCGGCGTCGACACCGTTGGTCCGGACCCGACCGACATTCTGCAGGATCGACACGCCGCCGATGACCGAGGCGATGACCGGCGTCGCGCTGATCTGAAGCAGGCGATTGTCGAAATCGACATGATAGGCGCTCACCTGACCCTCGATCGCGGTCAGCGGGCCGAGGTCGAGCGCATGGCGCGATCGCAGGCCCGCTTCATAGGTCCAGGAAGTTTCGGGCGAGGTGTTCGCCTTGATCTGCTCGAATGCCTGCTGGCTGCCCACCGCGAAGGGCGACAGGCCCGCCGCGACCGAGGCCTGGAACTGGCGGACATTCTTCTGGATATGGCCGAACAGCTGGTCGTTGGTGGTGATGTCCCAGATCGCGCCGATGGCAGGCAGGAACCACTTCTTCGTGTTCAGCCGCCCCTCGGGATAGCCGGTCGAGGTACCGGGCAGCGCGCCGGGCAGCGGCTGGGTCGGCACGCGGCCATCGGCGAATTGCAGGCTGGACTTGAAGCCCGCCTCGACTGTCACCGTTGGGGTGACGTGCCAGCGATCCTGCACATGCGTCTGGATCAGGTCGTATTTAGTGATCGCGGCATATTGGGTCAGGCGGCGCTTGGCGGGATCGGCCCATTCATAGGGCGAGGGCGGATTGTCGATGGGGGCCGCATACCAGCGGCGGAAGATCGTGTTGCGGTTATGCTCGTACCAGCCGCCCAGCTCGATCTCGTGATCGCCCGCACGGATCGCCAGCGTCGAAATGCCGCCCTTGCGGTCGATGCCATATTCGGTCGTGCGCAGCGCATAGCCCGAGCCGCCGAAGACCTGCTTCAGATTCTGTCCGGGATAATAGATGCGGAACAGGCCGGGCAGGCCCGCCGCGGCGATCGGGCCGGTGATCTGCCCCTGGCCTTCGTCATGGTGATAATAGACCTGATTCGTCCAGGTCACGGCACCGCCGAAGCGATGTTCGTACTTGATATAGCCCAGATAGTCGGTGCGCTGCGCATCGCCGAAATAGTTCATGTAATTGTTGGGATTGTTCGACGGCGGCGCGCCGTTGGCGTCGACATAGGCGAGCGCGGCCTGCCAGTTCGGATAGAGCAGCGAGCGGTAATAGGGCTCGATCCCGCCCGCATTGTGCGCGACCGAATCCTGGTTGGGCTCTGCCTTATCGGAAATATTGAAATAGCCGGTCAGCGTGCCGTTCTCGCCCTTGTGAACGAACTTGGCATTGCCCTGCCACCCGCCCTGCTTGGCATTGAATTCCCAGGCGCGTGCCTTTTGCCGGACGACCGAGAGGTATCCGCTATTCGTGCCGCCCAGCCCCTCGACCTCGCCGCTGTCGATGCGCAGGAAGGTGCGGCTGGCGTCGTAGCTGCCCAGCGTCTGGGCGAAGCGCACGCCCAGGGTCGCGGTCGGATCGCTCGAATAGGTCTCGATCCCGCCGCCCAGATTGCTGGCAGACGCGGTGCCCAGATCGGCGGCGCCGGCGGTCAGGCGGACGCGCGCGACGTTTTCGGAAATGACCGCGCGCTGCGGGCTCAGGCCGTTGTAATTCCCATAGGACTGGTCGCCCAATGGCACGCCATCGAGCGTGAAGCCCAGCTGGTTTTGGTTGAAGCCATGGACGAACAGCGCGATATTCTGTTCGTTATTGCCCCAGGGATCGGCCGTCTCGAACTGCACGCCGGGCAGCGTCTGGATCGCCTTCACCGGGTTGGCGCCAGGCAGCACCTTTTGGATCTCCGCCGCGCCCAGCTCCACCGAGGAACGGGAGGTGCGGGTCGCAGTGACGACGATCTGGTCGCCATTGGTCGCAGCGTCGGGCGACGGCGAATCGGACTGCTGCTGCGCCCAGGCGGGCATGGCGATGACGGCGGCGCCGATCATCAGCATCGAACGGGAAAGAACGGAAAAACGCTTCACGGCTAGGCCCCCCAAAGGCTTCGAAAGAAGCGGCGCAGCTAGGGGGCTTCGGTGACAGGTTAACGACTGGCTAAAGACCAATATATGACATTTTTGCCGAAACTGGTCGTTTTGCGGTCAACGGTCTGTCCCTTGTTCAAGGGTAATCTTTCCTCCCCTTCCAGGGGGAGGAAGGCATGGATTACGCCATCACCAGCGCGTCGATCGCTGCTTGCAGGATATGCGCGGCGGCGAGGTTGTCGATCCGCTCGGCGCGCTTGGCGCGGCTCATATCCTGTTCGATCATCGTCCGCTCGACCGCGACCGTCGACCAGCGTTCGTCCCACAGCAGGATGGGGCCAAGGTCGGCGCAGTTGCGGGCGAAGGCGCGGGTCGATTGCGAGCGTGGACTCTCCGACCCATCGAGGTTCAGTGGCAGCCCGATGACAAGGCCCATCACTCCCTGCTGCGCGATCATCGCGATCAGCTGTTCCTTGTCCTTGGTGAACTTGGTCCGGCGGACCAGGGTGGCGGGGCTGGCGAAGCTCCATCCGGCATCGCACAAGGCGGTTCCGATCGTCTTGGTGCCGACGTCTAGCCCGATCAGCCGCCCGCCGGAGGGGAGGGCGGCACGGAATTCGCTACGGTCGGTGGTGATCAGGCTCATCGAAAGGCTTTCAAACGGCGCTCCGCATCGGCGCGGACATTCGCCCAGAACAGGCTATAGTCATAGACGTGGTAATTGTTGCCCGGCAGAACATAGGGGCCGACATTGGGCCCTTCGCCGATAGTCAGGATGCCGCGCCCCTCGCATTTGGCAGGTACACGGCCCGCGATGATGTCGGCGGTCTTGAGGTCGGAGGAGGGGAAGAGCGTCCCCAGATTCGCGGTGGCGGGAGCCTCCGCGCCCGACGTGCCGGTCAGTGGATTGGTACACAGCATCGCGCTGTCCTTGCGCGGTGCGCCGGTATAGCCGTTCGTCCTGTCGAACACGTCGAGGATCAGCGACGGGTCGGCGGGCTGTCCGAAACTCTGCCAGCTCAGGATGCAACCGGTCTGGTCCGCGCGCTCGCAGGCGGGAAGGCCCATGGCGGGCAGGTCGGCGGTCATCGAGATCGGCCAGCCCACGACATAGGCTGCGACGATCCGCCGCTTGAGCGCAGGATTCTGGGCCACCCGGTCGGTCAGCAGGCGCGACAGGTGCAGCGCACCCTGGCTATGCCCTGCCAGGATCAGGGGGCGCTTGGGATCGACCTGTGCCAAAAAGGCGGTAAAGGCGGCGTCGACGTCCCGGTAAGCGAGGCCGAGCGCGCGTTCGGCATCTTGGACGCTGGTCAGAAACGCCCCGAAGGTCGCCTGTCGATAGCGCGGGGCCCAGATGTCGCCCGCCGCATTAAACGCGCTGGCCTGTCCGCGCAGGAACAGTTCGGCGCGGGCGTTGGTCTCCGGATCATCGATCGGCGCGTTCCAGTGCGACTTGTTGATGTACGATGTGGGGTGGATGAAGAAGATCGCGGCGCCGGTGCCGGGGCGGCCTGGTTCATAGCCGGCCGGAACCCAGGATGCGGGGTTGTTGGCGATGTCGGGCCGCGCCAGCCACAGGACCTTGCGCTCGTACAGATCGGCCGGGGGCGCCGCCTGCGCCTTGAACGATTCGGACGGGACCGTCGACCAACGGAGCAGCTGGTTGCCGAACAGCCGATAGGCGAAGGCGGCCGCGATCGTCAGCACGATGAGCGCCGCCACGACATAAAGGAATTTCCGCGCCAAATCGTCACTCCGTTGTGCGGTGCAGCAAAACTGGACGGCCTGCAATTGCTATCCATGATGCCCCACTTGTCCCCGTTGCAATCGCCGAGACGGCAAAAGCGTTGCGCGAAGCCGCGCGGCGATGCTAGCCGCAAATCCATGTCCGTAGATACCGCAACCGTGAAGAAGATCGCGAGCCTCGCCCGCATCGCGATCACCGAGGAGGACGCGACGCGCCTCGCCCCCGAGCTTGGGAATATCCTGGGCTGGATCGAGCAACTGGGCGAGGTCGACACCCAAGGGGTCGAGCCGATGACCGCGGTGATCCCGAACCAGCTTCGCCTGCGCGACGACGTCGTCAATGACGGCGGCATCCGCGACCTCCTCATGCAGAATGCGCCGCAGGCCGAACATGGCTTCTTCACGGTGCCCAAGGTGATCGAATAATGACTGATCTCACCACACTCGGCATCGCCGCCATTCGCGACGGCGTGCGCGATGGCCAGTTCAAGGCGCGCGAAGTCGCCGAGGCCTTCAACGCCAAGGTCGCGGGCGCGCGCGCGCTCAACGCCTTCCTGGTCGAAACCCCCGATCACGCGCTCGCCGCCGCCGATGCGGCCGACGCCGCGCGCGCGGCGGGCGAGACGCTCAAGCCGCTGGCGGGCGTGCCGATCGGCATGAAGGACCTGTTCGCGACCAAGGGCGTCGCGACCACTGCCGCCAGCAAGATCCTGGAAGGCTTCGTGCCGCCCTATGAGTCGACCGTTTCGCAGAATCTGTGGAACGCGGGCGCAGGCATGCTCGGCAAGCTGAACCTCGACCAGTTCGCCATGGGCTCGTCCAACGAGACCAGCGCGTTCGGCAACGTCATCTCGCCCTGGCGTCGCCCCAACGATACCGCCGCGCTCGCCCCCGGCGGGTCGTCGGGCGGTTCGTCGACGGCGGTATCGGCGGGTCTGGCGCCGGGTGCGACCGGCACCGACACCGGCGGCTCGATCCGCCAGCCCGCCGCCTTCACCGGCATTTCGGGCATCAAGCCGACCTATGGCCGCTGCTCGCGCTGGGGCACGATCGCCTTTGCCTCCTCGCTCGACCAGGCGGGCCCGATGGCGCGCGACGTGCGCGACTGTGCGATCATGCTGGAGGCGATGGCGGGCTTCGACGCCAAGGACGCGACCTCGCTGAAGCTCGACGTGCCCAACTGGGAAGCCGCGCTGTCGGCGGACCTCAAGGGCAAGAAGGTCGGCGTGCCGAAGGAATATCGCGTCGACGGCATGCCCGTCGAGATCGAGGCGCTGTGGCAGCAGGGCATCGACTGGCTGCGCGATGCGGGGGCCGAGATCGTCGAGGTCTCGCTGCCGCACACCAAATACGCGCTGCCCGCTTACTACATCATCGCCCCTGCCGAGGCGTCGTCCAACCTCGCCCGTTATGACGGCGTGCGCTACGGCCTGCGCGACCTGCCCGAAGGGGCGGGGTTGCAGGACATGTACGCCGCGACCCGCGCCGCCGGGTTCGGCGACGAGGTGAAGCGCCGCATCCTGATCGGCACCTATGTGCTGTCGGCGGGCTTCTACGATGCCTACTATACGCAGGCGCAGAAGGTCCGCACGCTGATCGCGCGCGATTTCGAGAGGGCGTTCGGTGAGTGCGACGTGCTCCTCACCCCGACCGCGCCGTCGGCGGCGTTCGCGCTGGGCGAGAAGCAGGCCGATCCGCTGGCCATGTATCTCAACGACGTGTTCACGGTGCCCGCCTCGCTGGCGGGACTCCCCGCCATGTCGGTGCCGGGCGGTCTGGACAAGGACGGGCTGCCGCTCGGCCTCCAGATCATCGGCAAGCCGCTGGACGAGCAAGGCGTGCTGAACGCCGGGCTGGCCATCGAGCAGCGCGCGGGCTTCACCGCCCGTCCGCAGGCCTGGTGGTAAGCGATCGCGCCTTCACGGCCCGCAACATCGCGGTGTTGCGGGAAGCACAGGGCGCCCTGAACGTCGCGTTCGGGGCGATCCTCAGCGCCTATGTCGGCGTGTCGCTGACCAACATCGACAACCACCCCTTCGACCACCACATGCTGGCGCGGTTTTTCCTGGGGGTGGCGGGCTTCATCCTGTGCCTGTGCGTGGGCAACAGCGTGATCCTGCGCGGTGAGTTTCGGCTGGGCATCGCGTTTTTGATGCTGGGCGCGGGGGCGGCCTATATGGGGTTGATGGAGGCGCGGCATCTCGGCTTCGAGACCGCGATCCTGCGCATCCTGTCGACCTGCTGGATCGTCGCCCTGCTGGGCAGCAACGCCGTCCTGACGGCGATCAACTATCTTCATCATCGAGATCGAACATGAGCGAATATCGCATCCAGGGCGCGAGCGGAGAATGGGAGGTCGTGATCGGCCTGGAAGTCCATGCCCAGGTCACCTCCAACGCCAAGCTGTTCTCCGGCGCGGCGACCGCGTTCGGCGCGGAGCCCAATACCCAGGTCTCGCTGGTCGATGCCGCGATGCCCGGCATGCTGCCCGTGCCCAATATGGAGTGCATCCGCCAGGCGGTGCGCACCGGCATGGCGATCGATGCGCAGATCAACAAATGGTCGCGCTTCGACCGGAAGAATTACTTCTACGCCGATTTGCCGCAGGGCTATCAGATCAGCCAGCTCTATCACCCGCTGGTGGGCGAGGGCGCGATCGAGATCAGCCTGGACGAGAAGAACCCCGACGGCCCGACCAAGTCGATCGGCGTCGAGCGCATCCATGTCGAGCAGGATGCGGGCAAGCTGATGCACGACCAGCATCCGACGCGCTCCTATGTCGACCTCAACCGCTCGGGCGTGGCGCTGATGGAGATCGTCAGCCGCCCCGACATGCGTTCGCCCGCCGAAGCTGGGGCTTATCTCCGCAAGCTGCGCGCGATCCTGCGGTACGTGGGTAGCTGCGACGGCAATATGGAAGAGGGCTCGATGCGCGCCGACGTGAACGTGTCGGTGCGCAAAGTGGGCGACGAGTTCGGCACGCGTACCGAGACAAAGAACGTCAACTCGGTCCGCTTCGTCATGGCCGCGATCGAATATGAGGCGAAGCGCCAGGTCGCGGTGCTGGAGGATGGCGGCAAGATCGTCCAGGAAACGCGCCTCTTCAACGTCGAGAGCGGCACGACGCGCTCGATGCGGTCGAAGGAAGATGCGCATGATTACCGCTACTTCCCCGATCCCGACCTGCTGCCGCTGGAGCTGACCGACGCCTTCGTCGAGGAATGCCGCGCCAGCCTGCCCGAACTGCCCGACGCCAAGCGTCGCCGTTACGAGGCGCTGGGCCTGACCCCGTATAATGCGGGCGTGCTGACCGCCGAGGTCGAGACGGCGCGCTGGTTCGACGGGCTGCTGGAGGCGCTGGAAGGCACGAGCGCCAAGCCCGCACAGGCGGCCAACTGGGTCGCGGCCGAACTGTTCGGCGCGCTCAACCGGCTGGGCAAGGACATCACCGAAAGCCCAGTCTCGCCTGCGCAGGCTGCCGAACTGCTGGCGCTGGTCGCCGACGGTACGCTGTCGGGCAGCCTGTCCAAGCAGGTGTTCGAGATCATGCTGGAGACGGGTGACGGTCCCTCGAAGATCGTTGAGGAGCATGGCCTCAAGCAGACCAGCGACACCGGCGCGATCGAGGCTGTGATCGCCGAGGTTCTGGAAAAGAACCCCAACCAGCTGGGCCAGTATCGCGCAGGCAAGGAGGCGCTGTTCGGCTTCTTCGTCGGTCAGACGATGAAGGCGATGGGCGGCAAGGCCAACCCGGCGGTGGTCAACGACCTGCTGAAGAAAGCGCTGGCGGGGTAAGCCCTATCATTGCGAGGAGCGGAGCGACGCGGGACAACCCCGGTTATCCGGATATGTGGTCCTGGATTGCTTCGCTTCAGCCGCAATGAGGGTCTGTAATTTCCTCCCCGGTACGGGGAGGGGGACCGCCGAGTAGCGGTGGTGGAGGGGGCTCGCCACGAGGTGTATCCTGCGTGGCGAGCCCCCCTCCGTCAGGCCTGACGGCCTGCCACCTCCCCGTGCCGGGGAGGATTAAGTTTACTGCGCGTCCAAATCCTGGTTGCGCACCACACCGCCGGTCCCGCCGACGCCGTCATGTTCGCCCGAACTGGTAAACGTCACCGGTTCCTCGCCACCTTCGCCACGTTTGACCGCGTCGGAGCGCGCCTCGACCGCCTGTTCGATATCGCTGCGCTCGTCGTCGCGCGGCGGGCTGTCGGGGTTGTTCTCCGGTGCCTCGGCGGGCGGGCTGTCGGGATGGTTTTCGGGGTTGGTCGCCATCGTCTTCCTCAAATCTGCGGGGGCTGCTGCGTGCCGGGGTCACCGGGTCCGACGCCGGGGGCGGGCTGGTCGATATCGGGGCCGGGCGGCACGATTTCGGGCGGGGGCGCATCGGGCTGTGCGGGCTGGGTCGGCTGCGGGCTTTCGGGCGGGGGCTGGGTGGCCATTCTCGCTCTCCAATTCGGACTGGGGAGGGGATAAACGCATCGCGACCGCACATGTTGCCTGTTGTCCCTTGCCGAAGCCGCCCATGGTGATATAGACGCGCGCCCATCGGCGGTGTCCTCGTGCGGGCGTGGCGGAACTGGTAGACGCGCTGGATTTAGGTTCCAGTATCGTAAGATGTGGGGGTTCGAGTCCCTTCGCCCGCACCAGTCCCCGGTCACAACGGGGCGACAGCCACACGGAATTTCTCCAGATTGAAGGCCTTTAGATGCAGACTGTCGAGACGCTGAACGAGGGGCTGAAGCGCGCCTACACGCTCACCATCACCGCCCAGGATATCGAGGGCAAGGTCGATGCCGAACTGAAGCGCATCGCTCCGCAGATGAAGATGCCCGGCTTCCGCCCCGGCAAGGTGCCTGCGAATCTCGTTCGCAAGATGCATGGCCCGGCGCTCCTCCAGGACGCGCTGAACACCGCGCTGCAGGAAGGCGTGCAGTCGCTGATCGCCGAGCAGGGCCTGCGTCCCGCGATGCAGCCGCAGGTCGAACTGGCCGAGGGCTATGAGCAGGGCCAGGACGCCAAGCTGACCGTCACGCTCGAAGTGCTGCCGCAGGTCCCGACCCCCGCGATCGACGCGCTGAAGCTCGAGCGTCTGACCGTTCCGGTCGCCGACGAGGCGGTGGACGAGCAGCTCCAGAAGTTCGCCGATCAGCAGAAGCGCTGGGACGATGCGGGCGACAAGGCCGCCGAACAGGGCGACCAGGTCACCGTCGATTTCGTCGGCAAGACCGCGGACGGCGTCGCTTTCGAGGGCGGCTCGGGTGAGGACATGGCGGTCGAGATCGGTGGCGGTCGCCTGATCCCCGGTTTCGAGGACCAGCTGGTCGGCGTGAAGGCCGGTGAAGAGAAGCAGATCTCGGTCACCTTCCCCGAGGACTATCCCGCCAAGGATCTGGCCGGTCAGCCCGCGACCTTCGACCTGACGATCAAGTCGGTGAAGACCGCTGGCGAAGCCAAGATCGACGACGAGATGGCGAAGAATCTGGGCCTCGAAAGCCTGGAGCAGCTGCGCGGCCTGCTGAAGGGGCAGATCGAGCAGGAGCATAACGGCCTGACCCGCACGTACATGAAGCGCAAGCTGCTCGACCAGCTGGCCGATGGTCACGACTTCGAAGTGCCGCCGTCGATGGTCGAGGCCGAGTTCTCGCAGATCTGGGCGCAGCTCGAGCATGAAGCGACCCATGAGGAAGACCCCGAGGCCGCCAAGGCCGAGATGGAGAAGGAGCGCGACGATTATCAGAAGATCGCCGAGCGCCGCGTCCGTCTGGGCCTGCTCCTCTCGGAAATCGGTCAGGCCAATGGCGTCGAAGTGACCGCGCAGGAAATGAACCGCCTGATCGCGCAGGCCGCGCAGCAGTACGGCCCCGAAGATCGCCAGCGCTTCATTCAGTATGTCCAGCAGGAGCCGATGGCCGCCGCCCAGCTGCGCGCCCCGCTCTATGAGGACAAGGTCGTCGATTTCCTCTTCGGCAAGGCCGAGATCACCGACCGCGAGACCACCCGTGAGGAGCTGGAAGCCGCGATCGAGAGCGAGGACGGTTTCGCTTCGGGCACCCATGTCCACAATCACGACCACGACCATGGTCATGACCACGGCGCGAAGAAGCCCGCCAAGGCGAAGGCCAAGAAGGCCGATGTGACCGAGGACGCGGCCGGCGAAACGACCGGCGAGGAAGCGCCGAAGAAGGCGACCCGCGCGAAGAAGGCTCCGGCCGAGGCTGAGGCCGAGGCGGAAGCGACTGCCGAAGCGACCGAGGAAGCCGCGCCCGCCAAGAAGCCGCGTGCGAAGAAGGCAGCCGCTCCGGCGGACGGTGAGGCCGAGGCGGCCGAAGCCCCCGCCAAGAAGCCGCGCGCGAAGAAGGCCGCGCCGACCGAATAATCGGAAGGCGCTGCGGACTCCGGTTCGTGACGAAACAGGGAAGGGCGGTCGCGCGAGCGGTCGCCCTTCCTGTATCAGGGCGCACCGATCTTCCTCCCCTGCAAGGGGAGGTGGCAGGCCGCAGGCCTGACGGAGGGGTGTCACGCGTGGTGAGGTCGAACCACTTTCGCGACCGGGGACCCCCCTCCACCAGCTTCGCTGGTTGCCCTCCCCTTGCAGGGGAGGAATGTTATACGAGCATCTCGCCATGTCAGGTGGCGCAGAGGGACGGAGGGCGGGATCGCCCGCCTTTTGACGAGGACTAGGTGTGAACGAGACCCGGATCGCGGTGCTGCTGCCCTGCTATAACGAAGAGGCGGCGATTGCGCAGACCATCGCAGGGTTTCGGGAGGCGCTGCCGAACGCCGCCATCTATGTCTATGACAATAATAGCAAGGACCGCACGATCGAGGTCGCACGGGCGGCTGGCGCGATCGTCCGGTCGGAACGTATCCAGGGCAAGGGCGCGGTGGTGCGCCGCATGTTCGCCGATATCGACGCGGACATCTATGTCATGGCCGATGGCGACGCGACCTATGACGCGGCGTCCGCCCCCGATCTGGTGCGGCGCGTGGTCGAGGAACAGCTCGACATGGTGGTCGGGCAGCGGATCAGCGAGGCCGAGCTGGCCTATCGTCGCGGACACCGGTTCGGCAATGCGATGCTGACGGGAATGCTCGCCAAGCTGTTCGGGCGGAGTTTCACCGACATCCTCTCGGGCTACCGCGTCTTTTCGCGTCGCTTCGTCAAAAGCTTCCCCGTCCTGTCGGTCGGCTTCGAGATCGAGACCGAGATCAGCGTCCATGCGCTCGAACTCAAAATGCCCTGCGCCGAAATCGCGACGCCCTATTATGCGCGGCCCGAGGGGTCGGCGTCGAAGCTGAGCACCTATTCGGATGGCTGGCGCATCCTGCGTACCATCCTGAAGCTCTATCGGATCGAACGGCCCATGTGGTTCTTCGGCGCGATCGCCGCGCTGTTCGCGGGCGTGGCGGTGCTGCTCGCGGTGCCGTTGATCCTGACCTATGTGGAGACGCATCAGGTGCCGCGCTTCCCGACTGCGATCCTGTCGACCGGGCTGATGCTGCTGGCCGGACTCAATCTGTTCACCGGACTGATCCTCGATACGGTGGTGCGCGGGCGGCAGGAGGTACGGCGGCTGGCCTATCTGGCGCTGCCCGCGCCCGGGAACGCGCGCTAATCCGATTTTCATTCCTGAAAGAGATAATCGCTGCACGGCAACATTGTTGGGGTGTCGCCGGGGCTTGAATATGCGCGGGCATCACGCGACATAGGGGCTCTTCTGGGCATAAGAGAGATTTCCATGCACAATCCGTTCGAGACCGGCGATTTCGCGAGCCCGCTGGCGCATGCCGGTGTGGGGCTTCGGCAGACGCAGGCCGGTCTGGTTCCGATCGTCATCGAACAGTCGAACCGCGGCGAACGGTCGTTCGATATTTTCAGCCGCCTGCTCCGCGAGCGCATCATCTTCGTCACCGGCGGTGTCGAGGACGGCATGGCCTCGCTGATCTGCGCGCAGCTGCTGTTCCTTGAATCGGAAAATCCGAAGAAGGACATCTACATGTACATCAACTCGCCGGGCGGTGTCGTCACGGCGGGCATGGCGATCCATGACACGATGCAGTATATCCGTCCGCGCGTCGGCACGCTCTGCATCGGCCAGGCCGCATCGATGGGCAGCTTCCTGCTGGCCGCCGGCGAACCGGGCATGCGCTTTGCGACGACGAACAGTCGCATCATGATCCACCAGCCTTCGGGCGGGGCGCAGGGCATGGCGGCCGATATCGAAATCCAGGCGCGCGAGATCCTGCGCATGCGGCACTTCCTGAACACGCTGTACGCCAAATATACCGGCAAGCCGCTGGAGGAAATCGAGCGTGCGATGGATCGCGACAAGTTCATGAGCTCCGAGGAAGCCAAGGAGTTCGGTTTGATCGATCAGGTGTTCGACAAGCGTCCGGTCCCGGCCGACGACGCGTCGGCCGCCGCATAAGGCGGGCCGTTCACTATGAACGGTTTATTTCGATTGTGACTTTATCGGGGTGCGGTACGATGCGCACCCCGGCAACGGTAGCGCACCGTTTGATGGGTGCGAGAGGTGATTGATGGACAAGGTGAGCGGTGGCAACTCGAAAAGCACCCTCTATTGCTCGTTCTGCGGCAAGTCGCAGCACGAGGTGCGCAAGCTGATCGCGGGGCCGACCGTCTTCATTTGCGACGAGTGCGTGGAGCTGTGCAACGACATCATCCGTGAGGAGACCAAGTCCGCTTTGGTGTCCAAGAAGGATGGTGGCGTGCCGACGCCGCAGGAAATCTGCAACGTGCTCGACGATTATGTCATCGGGCAGAAGCAGGCCAAGCGCGTCCTGTCGGTCGCGGTGCACAACCACTATAAGCGCCTGAACCACGGCGCGAAGGGCGCCGATGTCGAACTCGCCAAGTCGAACATCCTGCTCGTCGGCCCGACCGGCTGCGGCAAGACGCTGCTCGCGCAGACGCTGGCGCGCATCCTCGACGTGCCGTTCACCATGGCGGACGCGACCACGCTGACCGAGGCGGGCTATGTCGGCGAGGACGTCGAGAACATCATCCTGAAGCTGCTTCAGGCATCGGACTACAATGTCGAGCGGGCGCAGCGCGGCATCGTGTACATCGACGAGATCGACAAGATCAGCCGCAAGGCCGAGAATCCCTCGATCACCCGCGACGTGTCGGGCGAGGGCGTTCAGCAGGCGCTGCTCAAGCTGATGGAAGGCACGACCGCCAGCGTTCCACCCCAGGGCGGCCGCAAGCATCCGCAGCAGGAATTCCTGCAGGTCGACACGACGAACATCCTGTTCATCTGCGGCGGCGCGTTCGCGGGTCTGGAAAAGATCATCGGCGACCGTCTGCAGGGCAAGTCGATCGGCTTCGGCGCTTATGTCGCAGCTCCCGAGGAGAAGCGGACCGGCGAATATCTGCGCCAGACCGAGCCCGAGGATCTGCTGAAGTTCGGCCTGATCCCCGAATTCGTCGGCCGTCTGCCGGTCATCGCGACGCTCGAGGACTTGGACATTGCGGCGCTGGTCAAGATCCTGTCCGAGCCGAAGAACGCACTGGTCAAGCAGTATCAGAAGCTGTTCGAGATGGAGAGCGTCGAACTCGACTTCACCGACGATGCGCTGACCACGGTCGCCAAGAAGGCGATCGAGCGCAAGACCGGCGCACGCGGGCTTCGCTCGATCCTGGAGGGCATCTTGCTCGACACCATGTTCGACCTGCCCGGCATGGACGGCGTCGATGAAGTGATGGTCGACAAGGACGTGGTCGAGGGCCGCAAGGAACCGATCCGCGTCTATGCCGAAAAGGCGAAGAAGAAGGACGATGCGGCGGCCTGATCGCCAGCCGCACGATCGATGGTAGAAAGCGGGCGCTTCCGAAAGGGGCGCCCGTTTTTCATGAGAGCGATGCGATGACCGTGATGCGCGATGCGGTGAGTGCGGATCAGGTGGCGGTAGCGCGGATGCTGGGCCGCGCTTTCGCCGACGATCCGGCCATGTCCTATATCTTTCCGGATTCGACCGACCGGGCAAAGCGCCTGCCGCGCCTGTTTGCGCTGCTGTTCGACTGCGATGCGGTCGGGATGCGGCTGGTGAGCGAAGAGGCGGATGCGGGGACCTTTTGGCGACCGCCCGGGCAGGCACATGTGCCGACCATGGTCTTTGTTCGCCGGCTGATACCCGTGCTTCACGCCCTGGGGGCGTCGCTGCCCCGCGCGATGCGGCTGGGCGATGCGGTGGAAGCGCATTTTCCGGCCGGGCCCTTCTGGTATCTGCACATTGCGGGCGTCGATCCGGCGCAGCAGGGACGGGGGCTGGGCGGCGCGTCTATCCGCGCAGGGCTCGCCAGATGCGACGTGGACGGCGTGCCCGCCTATCTGGAGACCGCGACCGAGAGCAATGTCGGGCTCTACGCGGGGTTGGGGTTCGAGCTGACGGGGCAATGGTCGGTCCCGAAAGGCGGCCCACGCTTCTGGTCGATGATGCGGCCGGTCGGGGGAAAGTAAATTCGTCTCCGGTAAGCCTGCCTCATCGGGATAAGCTGTGTCAGCCCGTTGAGGGCTTTGCTCCCATGACAACCCCGAGCAGCGCGACCGGCATTTGGTTGCGACGTCGCAATGATTTTCGTCCTGATCGGGAGCCAACAGGGCGGTTGGCGCATTGGCATGACAGGAATGTCATCATGCCATGACGAGGAGACCCGACCAGCCATGAGCGAACCCGATGCCATCGTTTCCCCCGGACAAAAGCGCGCATTGCTCCAGCGTCTGTTGATGCCCTGGTGGACCCTGGTGTTCCCGTTGCTGGGCCTGCTGGCCATCGCCGTGTCACTCTACAAGATGGGGACGGTGGGGGTGGTCGTCGCGGCGATCATTCTGTTCGGCTGCGTGCTGTCGGCGGTGCATCAGGCCGAGGTCGTCGCCCACCGGGTCGGCGAGCCGTTCGGCACGCTCGTCCTGGCGGTCGCGGTGACGGTGATCGAGGTATCTCTGATCGTCAGTCTGATGCTGTCCGATGCCGGCGATGCCTCCAGCCTGGCGCGCGATACCGTGTTCGCGGCGATCATGATCATCCTCAACGGCATTGTCGGCCTCTGCCTGCTGGCGGGGGGCGTGCAGCATGGCGAGCAGCGCTTTTCGCTGCGGGGCGCCAGTTCGTCGCTGAACGTGCTGACCGCGATGGTCGTGCTGTCGCTGGTCCTGCCCAATTACGTCTCGTCCGCGCCGGGGCCGACCTATGCAACCTCGCAGTTGGTCTTCGTCGCGATCGTCAGCGTCATCCTCTATGGCACCTTTGTCATGGTGCAGACGGTGCGGCACCGCGACTATTTCCTGCCCGGGCATGAGGATCTGCCCGCCGACGCCCATGCCGAGCCGCCGACCAATGCGGCCGCCTGGGCGGCATTGGGGATGCTGCTGGTCGCGTTGGTCGGCGTGGTACTGCTCGCCAAGGGGCTGTCGGGGATCGTCGAGGCGGCGATCCTGAACGCCGGCCTGCCGCTCGCCATCGTCGGGGTGGTCATCGCGGCGCTGGTCCTCGCGCCCGAAAGCCTGGCGGCCTATCGGGCGGCGAAGCGGAACCGGTTGCAGACCAGCCTCAACCTCGCGCTGGGCTCGGCGCTGGCGACGATCGGGCTGACCATTCCGGCGGTGGCGATCGTCTCGCTGATGCTGGGCCTTCCGCTCGCGCTGGGGATCGGGGCCAAGCAGATGATCCTGCTGGTGCTGTCATTGTTCACCATCACGCTGACGCTGGGCAATGGCCGGACCACCGTGCTGGGCGGCGCGGTGCATCTGGTGATCTTCGCGGCCTATCTGTTCGTGACGGTGGTGCCGTGATTTTGAGCGCCATCCTCCGTTCAGCCTGAGCGAAGTCGAAGGCCAAGGGAATTCGGTGGGACCGGGCACGCTTGGAACCGCGTTCGGTCCGTGGCCTTCGACTTCGCTCAGGCGGAACGGAGGGCGGGCTTACTTCTTGGTCTTCGCCGCCTGTTCAGCCTTCCACGCTCGGAACTGTTCGATCGCGACTGAGCGCTTCAGCACCTTCGCCCAGGGATCGACCACGACGTGTGCGTCTTCGGGAACGGTCAAGGTGCCCGTGCCGTCCGTCATCGGCAACGTCTCGACACTATCACCCACCTGCACGTCGACCGGCATCGGGAAGGGCCCGCCGCCCGGCACCTTCCACCTCAGCGTCAGCCGGTCGCCCGCCCGCGTCTCGACGATCTCGGGCAACGCCGCTTGGCGCAGATAGACGTTGAAGAACCAGCCATAATCCTTGCCCGTCACCTGCCGGACAAAGCCCTCATATTCCTTGGTCGAGCCATAGCGGGGCGTGAAATTCCCCGGCTTCGGATCGGTGCGACCATAGACGGCAAGTCGCGTCACGTCCCAAAAGGACTTGTCGCCGATCAGGTTGCGCAGGGTGTGGAGCATCCACGACCCCTTCATATAGATGTCGAGGCCGGGGCCGCCCTTGGCGTCCTCATAGACGTCCTGCTCGGTCATGCTGCGATCATGGACGATGGGCGACTTGTTCGCGATCTGCCCGCGCTGCGCATCCATCATCACCGCATAGCGCGCCTCGCCCTCGCGCCAGCGGCCATAGCTGGGCTGCATATAGCTGCCATAGCCCTCGTGCAGCCAGAAATCGTCCCAGTCGACATTGGTCAGCTGGTTGCCGAACCATTCATGGCTGAACTCATGCTGGAACAACCAGTCGAACCCCTCGGGCGCCTTGGCATATTCATTGCCATAGGCGTTGATCGTCTGGTGCTCCATGCCCTTGTGCGGGGTTTCGACCACGCCCAGCTTCTCGTCGGCGAAGGGGAAGGGGCCGACCGTCGATTCGAAGAAATCCAGCGTCGGCGCGAACTCGGCGAACAGGCCTTCGGCCTTCTGCTTCTCGCCGGGCAGATACCAGTAGAACATCGGGATCGTATTGCCGAAGCGGCTCTTGTACGAACCCTCGACCACCTCATAGGGCCCGACGTTCAGCGCGATGGCATAGGTGTTGGGATGCTTGGTCCGCCAGTTCCAGCGGGTGCGGCCATCGGGCAGCGTATCGACGCCCAGCAGCACGCCGTTGGAGGGGGCCTTCAACCCCTTGGGCACAGTGATGTGGAGCGTGACGATGCCCGGCTCGCCCATCGGATAGTCTAGGCAGGGCCAGAACAGGTCGCAGCCATAACCCTGTGCGGTCGTCGCGAACCAGGGGCGGCCGTCCGGCGTCTTGGCCCAGACCACGCCCGTGTCCCAGGGCGCGCGCACCGCGACATGCGGAGTGCCGCCATAGGTGATCTTTGCGCTCACCTTCTGGCCGGCACGCAGCGCGCGAGGCAGGGTTATGACGAGTTGTCCTTCCGGATTGGACCACTGGCCGGGCTTCAACGATTTGCCGTCGATCGCGATCGCCTTGACCGGCAGATTCTTGTCCAGATCGATCACCAGCCGGGCAAGCGGCGCCTTGGCGGTAAAGCCCAGCACCGCAATGCCGTTCAATTCTTCGGTATCGGGCAGAACCTCGAACGAAAGGTCCGCGCTGTCGAAGCGCATGGCCAGCTGTTCGGGGGGACGCACGCCGCCCGACACCATGGTCTGTGCGGTCAGCGGGGGCTCCCCCTTGGCCGGAAGGGCCTTCGCGGTTTGCGCTGCGAGCGGGGCGGCGGAGAGAAGCGAGGAGGCGAGCAGCGCGGCGGCGCAGTTCCGTATACGATCCATGGTGCATGGTGTCGCCCAAGCGGACCGGCTTGGCAAGCGGCGCGCACATCGCCTTATCGCACGGACGATTGATGGATCGGCAACCCTCCCCATATATAGTGACGAACGGGCCCCGTTGGGGGCCGACCGGAGTTTGCATGAACCAGTCCTATCCTGTCCTTCCGCTGCGTGACATCGTCGTCTTCCCGCACATGATCGTGCCCCTGTTCGTCGGCCGCGACAAATCGGTCGCGGCGCTGGAAGCGGCCATGGCGGCGGACAAGGAGATTTTCCTGGTCGCCCAGCTCGACCCCGCCGAAGACGACCCCTCGCGCGAGGATCTTTACGAGATCGGCGTCACCGCCACCGTTCTTCAACTGCTCAAGCTGCCCGACGGCACGGTTCGCGTGCTGGTCGAGGGCAAGACGCGCGGGCGTCTCGACCAGCTCGATGAATCGGGTGCCTTCCTGACCGCGACGATCGACGCGGCCCAGGTCGAGGGCGATGACGAGGCGCTCGAAGAGCAGGATCACGACGTCAAGGCGCAGATCGCCGCGCTGATGCGCTCGGTGGTCGATCAGTTCGAGAATTACGCCAAGCTCAACCGCAAGCTGCCCGCCGAGACGGCGGTGCAGTTGGCGGAGATCGAGGATGCCTCGCAACTGGCCGATGCGGTTGCCGCGAACATCTCGGTCAAGGTCGCCGACAAGCAGGCGCTTTTGGTGGAAACCGATCCGGCCAAGCGGCTGGAGATGGCGTACGCCCTGATGGAGGGCGAACTCGGCGTTCTGCAGGTCGAGAAGAGGATCAAGAGCCGCGTCAAGCGCCAGATGGAGAAGACGCAGCGCGAATATTATCTCAACGAACAGCTCAAGGCGATCCAGCGCGAGCTGGGCAATGAGAGCGAGGACGGCGACGGCGACGAGATCGCCGAGCTGACCCAGAAGATCGCGACGCTCAAGCTGTCCAAGGAAGCGCGGACCAAGGCGACCGCCGAGCTGAAGAAGCTGAAGACCATGGCGCCGATGAGCGCCGAGGCGACCGTCGTGCGCAACTATCTCGACGTTCTGCTGGGCCTGCCCTGGGGCAAGAAGTCCAAGGTCAAGAAGGACATCGCGGCGGCGCAGGCGATCCTCGACCAGGATCATTATGCGCTGGAGAAGGTGAAGGACCGGATCGTCGAATATCTCGGCGTGCAGGCGCGCACCAATAAGCTGAAGGGGCCGATCCTGTGCCTCGTCGGCCCGCCGGGCGTCGGCAAGACCTCGCTGGGCCAGTCGATCGCCAAGGCGTGCGGGCGCGAGTTCATCCGCCAGTCGCTGGGCGGCGTGCGCGACGAGGCCGAGATTCGCGGCCACCGCCGGACGTACATTGGCTCACTGCCGGGCAAGATCGTGACGAACTTGAAAAAGGCCGGCACGTCCAACCCGCTTTTCCTGCTCGACGAGATCGACAAGCTGGGCCAGGACTTCCGCGGCGACCCCGCCTCGGCGCTGCTCGAGGTGCTCGACCCCGAACAGAACGCCAAGTTCAACGATCACTATCTGGAGATCGACATCGATCTGTCGGACGTGATGTTCGTGTGCACCGCAAACACGCTGAACCTGCCGCAGCCTTTGCTCGACCGCATGGAGATCATCCGTCTGGAGGGTTATACCGAGGACGAGAAGGTCGAGATCGCCGAGCGCCATCTGGTTGCCAAGCAGGTCGAGAGCCATGGCCTGAAGGACGGCGAGTTCACGCTGACCCAGGAAGGGCTGCGGGCGCTCATCCAACGCTACACCCGCGAGGCGGGCGTGCGCACGCTGGAGCGTGAGATTGCGCGTCTCGCCCGCAAGGCGCTGCGCCAGATCCTGGAGGGCAAGGCGACGTCGGTGTCGATCACGCCTGAGAACCTCCACGAGTTCGCGGGCGTGCAGAAGTATCGCCACGGCCTGTCCGAACAGGAGGACCAGATCGGTGCGGTCACGGGCCTCGCCTGGACCGAGGTGGGCGGCGAGCTGCTGACCATCGAATCGGTGACCGTGCCGGGCAAGGGGCAGGTGAAGACTACCGGCAAGCTGGGCGACGTGATGAAGGAATCGGTCCAGGCCGCCTTCAGCTTCGTCCAGGCGCGCAGCCCCAGCTTCGGGATCAAGCCGTCGTTGTTCCACCGCAAGGACATCCATATCCACCTGCCCGAGGGCGCGGTGCCCAAGGATGGTCCGTCGGCAGGTATCGGCCTAGTGACCTCGATCGTCTCGACGCTGACCGGGATTGCGGTGCGCAAGGATGTCGCGATGACCGGGGAGGTCACGCTGCGCGGTCGCGTGCTGCCGATCGGCGGCCTGAAGGAAAAGCTGCTCGCGGCGTTGCGGGGCGGGATCACCACTGTCCTCATCCCGCAGGAGAATGAGAAGGATCTGGCGGATATTCCCGCCAATATCCGCGAGGGGTTAAAGATCGTGCCGGTTTCCCATGTCGACGAGGTGCTTCGCCTCGCCCTGGTGGGGCCGCTGGAGGCGATCGACTGGACGGATGCGGACGAACTCGCCGCACTGCCGCCCGCCGCCATCCCGGCGGTCGCAGGGGGCGAACGCCACCATTGATCATCGCAAGGGCAGGGCCATTCGCCGAAAGGCGGGTGGCTCTGTTCGCTTTTGTCACGCCATTGTCGCGGATCGACGCTTAGGCGAACGTCCGCGCCGCCTGCGACAACAGTTTGACAGCCGGCACAACAACGGCATTATTGATCCTTTAAGGTTTGAGCGGCAACCGAGTCCGCCTGACTAATCATTGAGATCATAGGGGGTTATGGAATGAACAAGCAGGAGCTGATCGCTACCGTCGCCGATTCCTCGGGCCTCGCGCGCGGTGATGCGATCAAGGCGGTCGATGCCGTATTCGAATCGATCACCGCCGCGCTCAAAAAGGGTGACGAAGTCCGCCTGGTAGGATTCGGCACCTTTTCGGTTTCCAAGCGCAAGGCCTCGACCGGGCGTAACCCGCGCACCGGCGAGCCGATGACCATCAAGGCGTCGTCGCAGCCCAAGTTCAAGCCGGGCAAGCTCTTGAAGGACTCGGTCAACTAATCCGGATTTTTTGGGCTGGACAGGCGGCGGATCGCCGCCTAAAGGCCCGTCTCCCGGTTACGGGCGCGTAGCTCAGCGGTAGAGCACACCCTTCACACGGGTGGGGTCACAGGTTCAATCCCTGTCGCGCCCACCATTCTTTCCCCAAACCTCGCGGTCGGGAAAGAATGGCGGTCAGCCTGAACGGTCAGGCTTCTTCTTCATTCTGGCGGCTATTCGGTAAGATGCGGCAGTGCACTGCCGAATTTCCGACCATTTGCCTTGCCTTTGGCGGCCTCTCCCTATGCTGACCGTCAAACGGGACTGTCGTCATGCGGCAGGGGCATCGCACCTTCTGTCCCGATCATCCGGCCTTTGCTATTGCCATGGCGTTCCAGCCGATCATGGATGGCGAGACCGAACGGCCCATCGCCCATCAGGCGCTGGTGCGGGGCGGCAAGGGCGACGGCGCACGCGACTCCTTGCGCGGATCAGCCCAAAGGACCGCTATAATTTCGACCTGCGATGCCGCGTCGCCGCGATCGAGGGCGCCGTGGCCGCGGGGCGGTTCGCATTCGATGCGCGGTTGTCGATCAATTTCTTTCGCGACACCGTCACTCGCAGCCTGCCCGGAGCCGGTTCTGGACGCCGTGTGGCGGCTGAATCAGCGGTCCGCCCCCATATCCCCCGCCAGATAGCGGGCGATGGGATCGATCATATCCTTCGGAATGCGCCGTGCGATGACGGGCATGGTCGCGTGGCTCTTGCGCGCGTCGACGACATTCTTGTCACCCTGCCAATGGCGTAAGCGCTCGGCGATATAGCTGGCCCGCTGCCCCGCCAGGATGGGATAGGGCTTGCCGGGCGTGTGGCAGCTGACACAGGCGGGAAGCTGCTTGTCGGGCAGTCCGCGCTCGACGATCCGTGCCGCCGCCGAACTACCTGCCGGTTTCGCACCCAGCCCGGGCATCGCGGCAAAGCGGCGTGCCGCGGCCTCCATGGCGGCGGGCTCCATCCGCATCGCAACCTGCTGCATGACCGCGCTCGACCGTGTGCCGTTGGCATAGCCCTTCAGCGCGGCGAGCAGATATTCAGGGCTCTGGCCGCCCAGGATCGGAATGTCGGGCGCGCCGCGACCCCGGCCATCGGTGCCGTGACACCCGGTGCAATTGTCCGGATCCACGGCGGGAGAGGCTTCGGCGACCAGCGTGCGATACTGGGCAGGCGTCATGCCTGGCAGGCGACGGACGAACGCGACCATGCGGCGCACCTCGTCGGGACGATCCTGTACGGCCCAGGCGGGCATGCCGGTATATTTGACGCCGTGCTGGAGGATCCAGAAAAGTTGCTTGTCGCTCCATTCGCGCGCGTTGATCGCCAGGACGGGCGCGGGCGGCGTGGCGGCTTGCATCACGGGGGCAGGTTTCTGCCCCGGCGCGCCGTGACAGACCGCGCAGCTATTGGCGAAATGGCCCGCCGCGCTGACCAGTCCGCTGGCGTCGGCGGGGTCCTTGGGCGCGGTGAGGGCGGCATGGGTGCGTACCGAGTTGCGCATCGCCCAGTGGAGGAACCAGTCGGTGATCGCCCAATGTCCGCTCGATGCGGCGAGGCTGATGACGCCCGACCAGGCGAGCGCCATGCCCAGCGCGGCCAGGCCTAGGATCGTCGCGATCACGCGTTTCCAGGTGATGCGGATCGTCATGCGCGCGCCTCCGGTCGGGATTGGAGCAGGCGGCCCAGCATCCCAAGCCCACCGCACAGATAGGCGATGCCGCCGACCAGCAGCATGACGACGCCCGCAATCTGCTGGTCCTGCATCGCGCCCGCGCCGTGATGGCTGTACAGCGGGCGGGGGGCGAGGCCGATCAGCGCACCCAGCAGGGTCATGTGCATCGATGTGACCAGCAGGGCGGCGATTCCGGCGGCGCGATGCTGCGGCGCGAGCACCGCCGACCACAGCAGCAGTCCGGCCGCCAGGAAGCTGGCCTGTTCGGCGATCAGCCATAAGGGGGCGTGATCCGCGAGCCGCCGCAGTGCCGGGACATGCCAACCCCAGACGATCACCGCCTCGACCAGGGCGGCGACCAGCGGCGTGGCAAGGCGCGGCCATCGGCGCGCTGGATCGAAGCGGCTGCCCTGTATCCCCAGCGCAAGAAGCGGAGCGGCTATCGCCACCGCGATCATATGCGCGACCATATGCCCGGTCATGCCCTGCCCGCTCAGCGTCCAGCCGAATGCGAGCAGGGCAAGGCCCGCGACCGGATAGACCCGTGTCATCGGCAATCGCTCAGCATCAGGACAGGCATGGCGGTGAACAGCACCGCGACGAAGCTCAGCCCCGCGAGGAGAAGGGTCGAATAGGCGATGAAGCGCAGCCGATCGACATCGGTGCCTTCGTTGTGCGGCGGCGGGTCGCCGGGAGTGCGCGACTGCTGCCACGCGATCACGCCCGAGGCGACGATGACGAGCAGGGCGATGACGGTGGCGATCGCGAACACCGTCGGGAACCGGGCCCATTCGCCGATCTTGGCGCAGGATATGGCGGCCCAAAGGTAGGACAGCAGGAAATGCGCCGCCCAGACGGTCGGGGGCACGATCAGCGTCCATAGGGTGACGCGCAGCCGATGCGCGCGTTTCAGCAGGCGCCTCACAGCCCCGTCTCCGGAAACAGGCCGATCGTCAGATAGGTGACGATGGCGGTCAATGCGAAGAAATGCGCATAGACGGTGATATTGCGAATGTCCGCGTCATGGGTCGGCGTCATCCGCCCCGCAAGGCTGCGGGCCAGCGTGTAAAGCTGCATGATCGCGGCGATCGCGGCATGGACGATGGTCCAGACGACCAGCACCCAGACGATGGCGGGGTAGACGTTCGCCTCCGGGTCCAGCCCTTCCAGGCAGGCGAGCCCGGCGAACAGGCTGGCGATCGCCATGGTCGCCCCGACGATCAGCAGCGCGCGGGCGATCAGGATCCCGCCACGATGATGGACCTCGCGCGCCGCCAGCGTCGCGGCCCAACTCGCCAGCGACAGGGCGAGCGCGAAGAGCGGGCCGCTACTGCCCGGCCCGTCGAACCCGGCACCGAAATCGGGATGGATCGTCCAATAGAAGTAATAGCCGAAGACGAGGCCGGAAAAGGCGGTGGCATCCGCCATCATGGTGATGAACATCGCCCACCATCCCGGTGCGGCGGGCCCGGAGATGTAAAGGGGCATGCGCATCCCGTGGCCGATCGGCTTTTCGGGCTTTTCGGGGATTTCGGCGGTGTCCCACAGCCACCAGAGGATGCAGGCCAGCGTCACCACGCCAAACAACGCCGAGACCAGATACAGATGATAGGTGGTCAGGATGAAGACGCCGCCCAATGCCACGGCGGTCATCATCGGCTTGACGCTGGGCGTGCCCAGTCGGATGACCGACACGGGCTTGGCATCGAGGACCGAGGTGATGATCGTCTCGCGCCGGCCTTCCTCGGCATCGGGCAGGAAGAAGCGGCCCTCATCGACCTTGGCCACGAAATTCTTCTGGTCCCAGATCGGATAGCGGCTTTCGACCAGCGGGACCGATCGAATGCCCCAATCCTCGTCATCGGGGTGGGCTAGCCATTCGAGCGTCCCGGCATTCCAGGGATTGCGCGGTGCCTTGGCGCGGGTGGGGGACAAGGCCAGGTCGACGACCAGAACTGCCACCCCCGCCGCAAACAGATAGGAACCAGCGGTCGAGGCGAGATTGAGCCAGCCGATGCCAAGTTCCTCGGGATAGGTGAAGACGCGGCGCGGCATGCCTTCCAGACCCGACAGATGCATTGGGAAGAAGGTGAGGTTGACCCCGACGAACATGATCCAGAAGGCGGTGCGTCCCATCCGGTCGGACAGTTTCTTGCCGGTGATCAGCGGCCAATAATAATAAAGCCCGCCGAACAGGGGCAGCAGCGTGCCGCCGATCAGCACGTAATGCAGGTGTGCGACGATGAAATAGGTGTCGTGCGCCTGCCAGTCGAACGGTGCGACCGCGACCATCACCCCGGTCAGACCACCGATGACGAAGATGGCGAGGCTTCCCGACGCATAGAGCAAGGGCGTCGACCACTTCACCTTGCCCGCCCAGAGGGTGGCAATGAAGGCGAAGATCTGTACGCCGGTCGGGATGGCGACGGCTTCGGAGGCGGCTGAGAAAAAGGCCAGGCTGATCTTCGGCAGGCCGGTCGCGAACATGTGGTGGACCCACAGGCCGAAGGACAGAAAGGCGGTGCCGACCGCCGCCAAAACGATCCACGGATAGCCCAGCAGATGCCGCTGCGCGAAGGTCGGGATCAGCATCGCGAACAACGCGATGGAGGGTAGGAAGACGATATAGACTTCGGGATGGCCGAAGATCCAGAACAGGTGCTGCCAGAGAAGCGGATCGCCTCCGCGTGCGGCGTCGAAGAAGGGCCAGTTGAGCAGCCGCTCCATTTCGAACAACAGATCGCCCGCGATCAACGGCGGGAAGGCGAACAGGATCATCACCGCCACGACCAGGATATACCAGGCATAAAGCGGCATCAGGTTGAGTCGCATCCCCGGCGGGCGGCATTTGAGCACACCGACGATCAGTTCGACGGCGGCGGCGACCGACGACACTTCGATGAAGGACAGGCCCAGCATCCAGATGTCTGCACCCAGTCCCGACAGATCGGTGCGGGTGGTTAGCGGAGGATACATGAACCAGCCGCCATCGGGCGCGGCGTTGAAGAAGATCGATCCGCCGACGAAGACGCCGCCGAGCAGGAAGCTCCAATAGCCGAACGCCGACAGACGCGGGAAGGGCAGGTCGCGCGCCCCCAGGAGCTGGGGCAGGAGGATGATCGACACCGCCTCGAACATCGGCACGGCGAACAGGAACATCATCATCGAGCCGTGCAGCGTGAACAACTGGTTGAAGGTGTTCGCCGAGACCAGATCATTGTCCGGCACCGCCAGCTGCGTGCGCATGATCAACGCCAATATCCCTGCGAACAGCATGAAGCCGAACGCGGTCAGCGTGTACCAGACACCGACGCGGTTGTTGTTGACGTCGGTCCAGCGGAGGAACAGCCCGCTGGGCGGCTTCCATACGGCGCGAAGGCGTTCTTCCTGCGCGGCGCGAAGCTGGGGATCGTCCTGGGCGTGGAGGCTCATTTCAGGCCCTGCAGATAGCGGGCGAGGGCCACGGCCTCGTCATCCGACAATTGGGGAAAGGAGGGCATGCGGACGCCCGGCTTGGCCTTTTCGGGATGGCGAATGAAGGCGACGACATTGGCCTCCGTCATCGGCAGGATGCCCGCCGCCAGCGTCCGGCGCGATCCGAAATGGGTCAGGTCGGGGCCGATCCGGCTGGGCGCGGTCACCCCGGCAATGGCATGGCACCCAGCGCAGCCATTCTCCGCGAACAGCCGCGCCCCGGCCGAAGCGTCGGTGCGGGCGGGCAGGGCCTGTTGCGCCAGCCAGGCGTCGAAGGCAGCGGGCGGCATGGCGATGACGTCGAACGCCATCAGCGCATGGGAAAGACCGCAAAACTCCGCACATTGCCCGCGATAGCGACCGGGCTTTTCGGCGCGGACGACCAGGCTGTTGGTGCGGCCGGGGATCATGTCCATCTTGCCCGCCAGCCCCGGAATCCAGAAACTGTGCACCACATCGCCCGCGCTCAGCGCGAAGGCGACGGTCCGTCCGGTGGGGATGCGAATTTCGTTGGCGCCCAGAACGGGTGGGCGTCCCGGCGGGCGATAGGTGACGCGCCACCAGAATTGTTCGCCATCGACCGCGATCTTCAGGTCGGCGGGCGCGACCGGGCGGGGGCGCATATAGGGCAGCGAATAGGCAAGCAGCGCCAGCAACAGGATCGCCGGAATGACCCCGCCCAGCCACAGGACGACGCGCATGCCCTTTTCATGTCCGATCGCACCTTCGGGCGAGCGCACCGCATGGCGCATCAGCAACGCAACCGCTCCCGCGATCACCACCGCGCCGACCAGCATGACGATGAAAAGATGACGAATATCGGCTGCGTCCGCCCCGAATGGGGCCAAGGTCGACTGAAGCGTGTTGCACCCCGCCAACAAAGCGGCCGTCCCGACGATGATGGCGATGCTGATCCCCCGCATGGCCACCAAACGTTTTCATAGCGAAATGGTTCATGTTGGCGTCATCTTAAATTCATGTTGGGCGGGGGCGCCCTATTCCGCGTCGTTGCGCCGCCACACCTCCCCGGCAAGGATCGTCGCGAACCCCAGCCAGGCGGCCAGTGGCAGGACGCTGACGGCGGCGGGGCGATCGACTTTCCATGCGGTCGCTGCCAAGGCGGCGGTGCCGACCGTCATGGCCCCCGCTGCGGCCGTGCTGGCGCCGGTCCGCCGTTCGCGAAAGAACAGCTCGGTCCACCCCCCGATCATCGCGCTATTGCCCAGCCACAAGGCGATCGCCGCATGGCGTCGCGGCGACGATGGCTGGCGAAGCAGGCGATAACCGCCGACTGCGGCCAGACTTTCCAGCACCGGCCAGACCGCCCCGAACAGCCTGTCCGGCGGCGTGAAGCCCGGCTTGTCCAGCCGCTTGTACCAATGCCGGATGCGCGGGTGCGACGGATCGGGCGCGTTGCGCCGCCCGACCAGGGTGCTGACACTCAACAAGGCCACGGCGACGCCGCCCGCCATCCATGGTGAAAGTCCCGTTTTCGTCCTGTCGTTCATCGCCGTTCCTCTCGATTGCGGGGGGATAACGGTTCGGCTTCACCCCTGTTCAGTGGTCGCGCGATTTGACGGGGGCGTTTGCCTCCAGAAATAGGCCACCAGACGATCGATCGCCGCGATGACCAGCAGCGACGCGCCGAACAATGGGAGGACCCCGCCCGCCACGACCAGCGACGCCAGCAGTCCACCCATCCGCGCGCCCGACAGTGGCGGCGGAGCGCCCACGCGACCGGCCGGACGCCGTTTCCACCACATGGCGACGCCACTGATCACCAATATCCAGATGGCGAGGCACGGGACCAGCATCAGCCATTGGTTCGCCCGCCCGAAATAATTGCCCATGTGAAGCTGCACCCCCGATTCCACCGCGCGCCCGACCAGGCCATATTGGACGTAGCGGACTTCGGGTCCGATCGGCCTCAGGCTGTAGCGATCGACATAGAGGGTGCGCTGTCCGGCGGGGCGGTCGGGATAGGTGAAGACGGTATAGACCCCGGTCGGGCCGCTAGGCAGGAACAGGCGATAGCTGCCCGACCAACCCTGCGCCGTCAGCAATTTCGCCACCCGGTCGGTGCCCGCGATCACCGCCGGATCGCGGGTCGCGCCCGGCGCGGCGGGACGGTGTTCGGCGTGCTCGCCCGGCATGTTGGGCATTGCGGGTAGGGCGGGCATGGCGGAATGCGGCATCGGCGCATCCTCCAAAGTCCATGGCGCATCGCCCAACATGGCCTTCATCGGCTGGCTGTGCGGCGCGTTATACTGGCGGAAGGACGGGGGATAGCCGATCCCCATCGCCGCGCTCGCCCGGTGAAGCAGCGGGCCCGACACGCCTGCCCAGGGCAGGCCGGTCAGGATCAGGAATCCGATCAGCGCGACGGTCCACACGCCCACCGGCCCATGGAGATCGCGCCAGAAGCGTCGTCCCCGTCCCGACCAGCGCGGCCATAGTATCCCCGCCGCCCGAAAGCCGCCGCGCGGCCACCATAGGATCACCCCAGTCACCAGCAGGACCAGCGCCCAGCTGACCGCCAGTTCGACCAGTCGCTCGCCCGCAATGCCCATCAGCATCGACCGGTGCATGGCATCCGCCCAGCCGACCAGCGTTCGGTCATAGACCACGCTGCCCAGCACGCGCGCCGTTCCGGGATCGACCGCGACGCGGCGCGGTTCGCCGCCATCGGGTGTCACGAATACCACCGCTGATCGATCGGCCGTCGCCGGCATGTCGATCCGCGACGCGGTCCCGGGATAGGCGTGCAGGGCCGCGCGGATCATTCGTGAAAGCGGCACATTCTCGCGATGCGGCGCGACGAAGCGGAGTTGCGGATAGAGCGCATCGTTCAACTCGTCGTTGAACAGATAAATCGCGCCCGTCGCGCTGAGCATCAGTAGGATCGGCGCGACCAGCAGCCCGGCCCAGAAATGCCAGCGCCATATGGTCCGGTGAAAGGCCGCGCGGTGGGAGCCTGGCGTCATGGCGTTCGCCTTCATAGCCGGGCCGCCAGCGCGATTTCGAAGGATCGCGGCGCGCCGATATAGATGTTGGTCGTCGGATAGCCCGAATATTCGCCGTAAAAGCGGTTGGTCAGGTTCCGTCCGCGCAATCTCAGCGTCATTGCCTTGGCGATCGGCAGCGACAGGCTGGCGTCGAGCAGCATGCGCCCCGCGACATGGATGCTGTTGGCGGTGTCGGTGTAGAAACCCCCGGTCTGGCGTAGCGTGCCGCCCAGCGTCACGCCCGGAGTGATCGTGTAGGACGCAGCGGCATAGAGCGTCGTGTCCGGGATGTTGATCGGGCGGTTGCCGCTGCGATCCAGCCTTATGCCGCCGATCGTCTCGGCCAGCGCGTCGTAGCGCGCGTCGGTATAGGATGCCCCGACCGACAGGCTCAACGGCGGCAGGGGGGTGATCTGTCCCGACACTTCCGCGCCGCGCGACGATTGCCGCCCGCCCTGGACGCTGAGCGAGGGGGTTATGGGATCGCGGGTCAATATGTCGGATTGCCGGATGTGATAGATCGCGCCCGTGACGCTGGCCCGGCCGGCCCAGCCCTCAGCCTTGAACCCCGCCTCGATAGCCCGACCATGGGTCAGGCGAAAGCGGCTATTGGCGATCGAGGCGAGCAGGATCGACGATACCGGCGAAACGGCGGTGGTATATTGCGCATAGAGGGTCAGGCCGGGTGTCGCCGCCCAACTGCTCCCGATGCGCCAGGATAGGGGATCGAAGCGCGGGGCGTTGCGATCGGTCGCGCCACCGACATTCTGGATCGTCGTCCGGTCGAGTGCGATATGGTCCCAGCGCAGGCCACCGACCAGCAGCCATTTGCCGGTGAGGCTGACCGCGTCCTCGGCAAAGGCCGCGCTCTGCTTCACGCGCGACAGGAAGGTGACGTTGCCGCTGGTGAACACCGCCGTAGAGGTGGGAATGGCGATGACGCCGGGATGGCGGACATCGACATCGGGCAGGGTTCCCGCCGGCGCCTGCTGGCGCAGGCTGGTAAAGTCGGTGTCGTTATATTCGACGCCCAGGGTGAAGCGGTGGCGCAGACCCACGATGCGCCCGTCGCGTCCGACAGCCCCCCGCACATTCCAGAAGCGGTGATCGTGGCGGAAATCCTGATAGCTTTGACGGATGCTGCCGTTCGGGAAACGCGCATCAGGTGCGACGAAGCTCTGCGTATCGGCCAGCAGAAAGGCGCGGTCGGCGGTATAACCGGTCAGGTCGAGCGCGAAGGTCCAGCCATCGCCCATCGCCCAGTCCAGTCGGGATCGGATCGTCGTCTCGTCCGCACCCGACCAGGCCCCGCGCGGATTATAGTTGTTCCGCCGCACGGCGCGATCGGCGACCAGCCCGTTCGCGGTCCGCACCGCATCGCTGGGGTCCAGTGCATAGCGCGCGGGGATCAGTGGCAGACCCTGATAGGTTGAGTCGTAGCGATCCTCGAAATGATCGACCGCGATCAGCAACGACAGGCGATCGCTGGGCCGGTACAGGGCACTGGCGGTCAGCCCGGCGGAGAAACTGGCATTGCGCTCGACATCGTAGAGGCTGTCGGATCGCTGATAGCTGGCGTCGGCGCGGACCGCGACGGTGGACGATACGGGCAGATTGGCACCGGCCGCCGCGAAGACGGTGCCGAAGCTGCCCCCCGAAAGCAGCATGTCCAGATGCCGCTCGCCCGGCACGGGCTTGCGGGTCACCTTATTGATGACGCCGGCCAGCGCGCCCTCGCCATAGAGGACGGAAGCGGGGCCCTTGAGTATCTCGATCCGGTCGTAATGCCAGATATTGGCATCGCGCTGCGCCACCGTGGAGGCGGCGAGGCGCACTCCGTCCTGCAGGATCGATACGGTGTTGCCCGCAAAGCCGCGCATCGACACGACGGCGGGGTTGCCCGGCACATTGCCTGACATCGCGCCGACCACCTGGTCGAACGCTTCGCGCGCGGTGCGGACGCCGCGCTGCTGCAGATCCTGCTGCGTCAGCAGTTCGACGGTGGCGGGGGTTTCCCGGATCGTCAGCGGCAGGCGGCTGGCAGCGGCGACCGGGGCGTCCGATTGCCGCTTGGCGGTGACCACGACCGTGGGGGACGCGGGTACGGATTGCTGGCCGGACGCGACGGCGTCCGGCATCATAGGGGGTAGGAACATCGACAGGCTTTCGACCGGTCCGCCACGCATATGGCGGACGAGGATCATGGAGGCGCCGCAAGCGGCACCGGATGAAACGGGTCAGGAAAGCGCGGGCGGTCCCCGAAGCGGGGGACGAAGATAGGGTGCGTCCCCCGGGCGTGGCACGACGCGCACGACCAGGCCCAGGGCCATGACGAAGGCGATGAGCAGCGCCAACTGGATCGGATCGATCGCCGCCAGCATCGGCGCGGCGAGCCCGGCAAAGGCGCAGGGCATGTCGCGGCCATGTCCGCCATCCGAATGACCCGCCGGATGGTCGAAGCGGTCATGCATCGTCATGGCATGGCCCGCCATCGCCATTCCCGCTCCCTGCCCCTCGTGCGGGGCAGGGAGCGATGCGGGCAGCGGCCCGGCACCGGGGCACAGGATCACCGTGATCCGTCCCTCGACCGATCCGACCATATATCCCATCGGCATAATGAGCTTGAGCAGCAGCGTCGCCGTGCAGAGCAGCACGGCCAGATTGCGTTGCGCGAGGAGGCTGCGGATCGCCGTCACGTTTCCGCGCTAGACAAGGGGGCCAGGCTTGTCACTTGGACAGATCGGCACAGCGGATGAACCATGTTATCCTCGATCAGGATGATCGGTAATTTTCGTGCTAGCCGGGCTGTGTTTTTCCTATAGCAACGATTGGCGCTTAGTAGCGCTTTACATCATGTATCGGACGATGACGGACTCCCCCGCATTTGCTTTTCTGAATGGCGTTTCCGGGCAGGTAGTCGACGAGATCATCGGCTTCGACTGGTCGGCGACCTCGCTGGGCGGGCCGGAGCAATGGCCGATCGCCCTGCGGTGCCAGTTGGCGACGATGCTGGCCTGTCCGGCGCCCATGTATATGGTCTGGGGACCCGAGTTGGTGTCCTTCTACAACGACGCCTATCGCCCGATACTGGGCTATCGGGCGGCGACCGCGATGGGCACGCCGTTCCGTATTCTCTGGGGCAGCATCTGGAACGAGATCGAGCCGCTGGTCGATCAGGCGCTGTCCGGCGGCGTCGCACGGGTCACCGATATGCGGCTGGACCTGGCGCGCCATGGCGAACCCGAGGAAAGCTACTGGACCTTCTCCTACTCGCCGGTCTTCGACGATCACGGCGCGGTGGCGGGCATGATCTGCGTCACCGGGGAGACGACCGCGCGCGTCTTCGCCGAACGACGCCAGCATGAGGCGGACGAGCGACTGGCCCTTGCGCTCAGTTCGGGTGCGCATGTCGGCATGTGGGACTGGGACGTGGTCAACGACTCGGTACGGTCCGATCGCCGGTTCGCGGCGATGTATGGCGTCGATCCGGCGGCGGCCGAGGTCGGGATGCCGATTGCCGAGTTCTTCCGGAATATCCATCCCGACGATCGTGCCCGCGTCCAGGCGGAGATCGACGCCGTCATGGCCGGAAAGGGCGAGGGCGAGGAGGCATGGCTTTTCGCCTCCGAATATCGGCTGGTCCAGTCCGACGGGTCGATCCACTGGGTGTCCGCACGCGGGCGCTGCATCCTCGATGAAACGGGGCGTTGCGTGCGTTTTCCGGGGGTCAGCTTCGACATCACCGACCGGGTGCGCATCGAGCATCAATTGCGCGAGAGCGAGGCCCGCGCGCGGCAGAATGCCGAACGGGTGCAACTGGCGCTGGGGGCGGGGGCGATCATCGACACCTGGCTCTGGGACCTGCCGACCGACCGTTTTACCGTGGACGAGCCCTTTGCCCGCAGTTTCGGGTTGGACCCGGCCCTGGGCCATGACGGCCTCAGCCTCGCCCAGGTGGTGGAGACGGTTCACCCCGACGACCAGGCGGGCCTGGCCGAGGCGATCAAGGAGGCGATCGCGCGGGGCGGCCCCTATGCCCATCAATATCGCGTCCGGCGGCACGACGGTAGCTATCACTGGCTGGAGGCCAATGGTCGGGTCGATCACGCGCCCGACGGCACGCCGTTGCACTTTCCAGGCGTGCTGATCGACGTCAGCCGTCGCTTGGCGCTGGAGGCCGAGCGCGACCACGCCATCGCCGAACTGCGCGCCCTGACCAGCCAGCTGGAACAGCGTGTGGCGGAGCGCACCGCCGAACTGATGCGCGCCGAAGAGGCGTTGCGCCAGTCGCAGAAGATGGAGGCGGTGGGCCAGTTGACCGGCGGGCTGGCGCATGACTTCAACAATCTGCTTGCGGGCATTTCGGGCTCGCTGGAACTCATGGCGCTGCGGCTGTCCCAAGGGCGGAAGGCCGATGTCGACCGCTATATGGACGCGGCGCAGGGCGCGACGCGGCGCGCGGCGGCGCTGACCCACCGGCTGCTCGCCTTTTCGCGGCGACAGACGCTGGCGCCGCGACCGACCGATATCGGCGCGCTGGTCGCCGGAATGACCGACCTGATCCGTCGGACCGTGGGCCCGGCGATCACGGTCGAGACGGAGGCGGCGGACGATCTGTGGACCGTCCTGATTGATGCGCCGCAGCTGGAGAATGCGCTGCTCAACCTGTGCATCAATGCGCGCGATGCCATGCCGGAGGGCGGGCGCATCGCGATCGAGATGGTGAACCGGCGGCTGGACGGTGACAATGCGCGGTTCGGTGACATACCCGATGGTGAGTATCTGGCGCTGTGCGTCACCGATACCGGGATCGGCATGACCCCGGAGGTGATCGAAAAGGCGTTCGACCCCTTCTTCACCACCAAGCCATTGGGGCAGGGGACAGGCCTCGGGCTCAGCATGATCTACGGCTTTGCCAAGCAATCGGGCGGCCAGGTCCGTATCCAGTCGACGCCGGGGGAGGGCACCACCGTGTTCCTCTATCTGCCGCGCCATGACGGCCCGGCGGAGCCGGTCGAAGAAGGTTCGACCGGTATTCCCGATGGCCCCGCCGGTTCGGGTGAGACGGTGCTGGTGGTCGATGACGAGTCGACGGTGCGCCTGCTGATCGTCGATGTGCTGCGCGACATGGGCTATCGGGTGATCGAGGCGGCGGACAGCGCCCAGGGCATGGCCATTTTGCGGTCGTCGGTGCGCATCGATCTGCTGGTCACCGATGTCGGTCTGCCCGGCGGAATGAACGGGCGGCAACTGGCCGAGGCGGCGCGCGAGTTGCGACATGAATTGAATGTCATGTTCATAACGGGCTATGCCGAAAGCGCGGTGTTGAACAGCGGCCATTTGTCGCCGGGGATGCAGTTGCTGACCAAGCCGTTCACCGTGGACGCGCTGGTCACGGGGATACAGGCCGCCATGGGCGCGACCGCGCGCCGGTACGAACCGCACGTTCCCTGATCCCCTAGCGTCCCCGGCTTCGGGTCATGTGCGGCACCGCATGACGATGACGACCGGGAGTTCGACGCCATGATGACCAGCCGCTTGGCCCTTTTCCTGATGGGTGGGGGCCTGTTCGCCGCCATGAGCCCCGCTGCGGCCCAGAGCGGGCCCGACATCCCGGAACCGATGGTGTTCGACATGATCCGTCCGCTGACCGCGAAGGCGGGCGAGGTCGAGGTGAACGCCCTGGCGCAGCGCGATCTGACGGGGCCGCGCGGGGAACTGGAATGGGCGCCCGAGGTCGAATGGGCGGTGGCTGATGGCCTTGCCGTCGAATTGGAACTGCCGCTGATCGACGCGCGCATCGTCCAGTATAAAATGGGTTTGCAGGGAAAGCTGGGCACGATCCGGGGCGGGCGCGGGGTGCACGGCGTCCAGTATCTGGGATTGCACGACCGCGAAAGCGGGGGATGGACCTCCACCCTGCTCTGGCTGCTCGGCAACCGTTTTGGCGAGCGGTGGAGCACGATGACGATGGTGGGTGTCGGTGACGTGACATTGCGCGAAGGCAATGAGACCGGGATGATCGTCAACCATTCGACCTTTTACGACGTGAATCCCGACACCGTGCTGGGACTGGAACTCAACCGGCAGAATGGCGAGGGGGCCTATTGGCTGCTGATGCCTCAGCTCCACCGCGCGGTCGGCAAGCTGGGTGTTCAAGGTGGGGCCGGCGTGGAAAAGGCGCGGGGCGAGCGGTTCCGCCCACGCCTGGGATTGCGAATCATCCGCGAACTGTGATGGGACGGCCGCGAACCGGGAGACAGGATATGGCCGTGGAACTGATCTGCCTCGATGCGGACGATACGCTATGGCACAATATGCGTCACTTCGCGGAGACGGAGGAGGCGCTGGTCGGCCTGCTCGCCCCCTTTGCCGAGGCACGGGTGGCGCGGGCGACGTTGGAATCGTGCGAGGCGCGCAACCTGCGGCTTTATGGCTATGGCGCCAAGGGCTTTACCCTGTCGATGATCGAGACGGCGGTGGAGCTGGCCGGGCCGACCCTGCCCACCGAACTGATATCGCGTCTTCTGGAGGCGGGGCGGCAGTTGCTGGCACACCCGGTCGAACTGCTCGACGGGATCGCGGAGACCATGGCCGCGCTGGCCCAGCGCGGGCGGCTGGTGCTGGTGACCAAGGGCGACCTGCTGCATCAGGAGGCCAAGCTGGCCGCATCGGGGCTGGGCGCGCATTTCGTCGATGTGGCGATCGTCAGCGACAAGACCCCAGACACCTTCCGCCGAATCTTCGACCGCCACGGCGTCGCGCCGGAGCGGGCGGTGATGGCGGGGGATTCGATGCGCTCCGACATATTGCCCGCATTGGAGGCCGGGGCCTGGGCCGCCTATATCCCGCAACCATTGGCATGGAGCCATGAGGCAGGGCGGGTGCCCACCGATCATCCGCGTTTCTGCCAGTTGGAGAGGCTCGGCGATTTGCCGGGCTGGATCGACGCGATCGGCGGAACGGCTTAGCCCGGATCGCTTTCCGCGCCCACGACGACGCCGTGCTCCACGCCCGGCCCGTCATGGGCAAAACCGTTGCGGTGGACGCGGACGCCCGCCGTCGTGACCGGGACGCTCGCCGCCACCGCCGCGGCGGGGGGCGTGGGCGTGGTCGAAACCGCGGGATCGTCGCCATGCTGTTCGCCGCGATGGATGACGACGCCGGCCATCATCTCCGGGCCGGCGACCGGCGCGTCGGCCAGCATGGCGGGGGCGGGGGCCGGGATGCTGGGCTCCACCCCGGCATATTGCTGGCGGAAGGACAGGTCGCGTTCCAGCGCGCCCTTCCAGCGATAGAAGATATGGCTGCCGATCGCGCCGATCCGGTTCAGGCTGGGCGCCCACCAGGGCAGCACGTAATTGGCGTGATAGAAGGTCGCGGCCCCGACGGGCGCATAGACCATGCCCGCCAGCGCGGCTTGCGCGACGGCGGCGGCGCGCGCCCAGGCGGTGGGTTCGCGCGGGTGGAGCATCGATCCGTCGCAGGTGAAGCTGAACTGGCATCCCGTCGAGCGTTCCGACCCCTGATAGACGACGCCGCAGATGCTCTTCGGAAACGCCCGGTCGCGTACCCGATTCAGTACGACCTGCGCGACGGCGCGTTGGCCGTCGATCGGTTCGGAGCGGGCTTCATAATAGATGGCGGCGGTCAGGCACTCGGCGGCGCGTGCGGCATCTTGTGCAGAGCGGGCGACCCCGGAAAAGGCGGGGGCGGCAGCCATTTCGATCGGGGTGTTGCCACTGATCGTCTCGGGCAGGTCGCTGTCGGGCACGTCGAGCGCAAGCTGCCGCAGCAGGGTCTTGGCAGTCGGCGGCGGTACGTCCAGCGTCAGGTGAGCGGGCGGGTGCCGCGCGGGGGTGCACGACGTCGCGACCGCCAGCGTCGCGACCAACATCAACCAGCGCAGCACGTTCGCCCTATCCCAACCCGTTGCCCCATGACGGCGCTGTACCGGGCGGGGGGTTAGGAAGCGGTTAAGTCACCGGAAACGGACGCATCCCGATGGACGCGCCCGTTTGCCCGGCATCAGAATCGCGCACCCAGTTCGATGCCGTAGAAGTGCGGTTCGCCCGCGATATAGGTTGGTGCGCTGAACGTGCCGCCGGTATTACCCGCGTCGATCAGATAGCGCTTGTTGGTCAGGTTGCGGGCAAAACCGCCGATATGGAAACGGCTCTCCGCGCCGAATTCCATCCCGGCGCGCAGATTGACCAGCGTATAGCCGCCCTGCGAGATCGCCTCGCGATTGGGCAGTTCGAAATAGACTTTCGAGCGATAGGTCGCGCTGGGCGTCGCATAGAAAGTCGCTGAGGAGCCGACCGGCACCCGCAGGGTCGCGCCGCCCGACGCCGTCGTGTCGGGTTGCAGGCGGAAGCGATTGCCCGCGAACACGCCATTGGCCGGATCGTTCGCGATGCCGCCATCGATATAGGCGAAGCTGCCGAACAGGCTCAGCCAGCGATGCACCGCCCAGTTCGCCTCTACTTCCACGCCGATATTGTTCGCCGAACCCGCGCTGCGCGTCACCGTCCGACCATTTTCGAACGCGGTGACCTGAAAGCCCTTATAGCTTTGATAGAAGACCGACGCCGCGCCGCTGAACGCGCCGATCCGGCCCTTGATGCCGCCCTCGTAATTCCAGACATCTTCTTGCGGCACGATCTGAAGCCGTGGGATCGCGCCCGAATTGGCGACGGTCAGCGGTACGATCCGCTGTGCATCCAGTTGCACGACCGGCGAGCGGCGGCCCTTGCTGATCGTCGCATAGACATTCACGTCACCGCCCAGCCGGTAGAGCGCATTGAAACGCGGCAGGATCGCGGCATAGCTGCGCTGCGCCGTGAACAACTGCCCCTTGGTATTGGCGGCGCCCAAAAGGCTGGTGAACACGCCGGCGCCCGCCAGCAGGCGGCTGTCGGGCATCACGCTGCCATAGCTGGAACGCCGATCCTCGATCAGCACGCGCGCCCCTGCCGTCAGTTCCAGCGCGGGAACAGGGATCCAGGTGGTGTCGGCAAAGACCGAATAGGTGTTGTTGCGCCCGTAATTGGCGAAGCTGGCGCTGTAGGGCACAATCGTCGCGGTGCCGCGCGACAGGATCGCCGTCGCGCGCGTCGCCGGGATTGTGCCGTTGGCGGCGACGCAGGCGGTGCCGGTCGGCAGGCCGGCCGCGCCCAGGATCTGCCGAACCTGCGCGAAATCACCTGCGGTCGAACAGGCCAGATACGTCCCTTCCTCGGTGGAGAAGGGCACCCGCTGCTGCCCATTCTCGAAGAACGCGTTCCACCCGATCGAGGCGCGATAATGGTCGCCGTCGAATGCGAAGCGGCTTTCATGGCTCCACTGGTCGCCGCGCGCATCCTCGCCGAATTCGAGATACCAGGCGGGGCCGCCATCCGCATCGAAGATTTCCAGCGCGTCGAACCGGCGATAGCCGTTGACGGTGGTGAAGGTGACGCCCGGCGCGACATCGACCGCCAGGGTCAGGTTCGCGTCATAGACATTGCGGGTCAGGCCCAGCTTGCGCCGCCCCAATATCTCGGCGGAATAGGGCGATCCCGACAGTTCGGCATAACCATAGTCGCCGGTCTGTCCACCCGTCGGGGCGAAGACGCGGCTCTTGAACGCGGTGCCGGGATTGCGCTGTCCGTCATAGGTCAGGACGAGATCGGCGGTGACCGATCCATTGGGGGTCCAGCGCAGCGATCCACGCACCCCGCGTTGATCCTGCCCGTTCAGATCGTCCTGATCGACCCGGCCCTGATTCTGATTGGGCACATCGGGATCGCCCGCGATATTACGGACATAGCCGTCGCGATATTTATAGGCGAAGGCGATGCGAGCAGCGAGCGTCTCGTTGCCCGCGTTCAGATAGCCGGACAGCTGGGTCCGGTTGAAATTGCCATAGGAGGCGACCAGGCCGCCTTCGGTCCCTGCATGGGGGCGGGCGGAGATGATGCTGATCGCGCCGATCGCGGCGGCGGTGCCGAACAGGGTCGCCTGCGGGCCCTTCACCACCTCGATCCGCTCGATATCGTAAAGGTCCTGATAGGCGCCGCGCGTCCGGCTGATGTCGATGCCGTTATAATAGAGCGTCACGCGCGCGCCCTGTTGCGCCGAGCCGGAGTCGGACGTGATGCCGCGAATGACGAAGCCGGGATTGTTCGCGCTCTGCTCCTGAATTTGCAGGCCCGGAATATATTGCGCCACTTCCGACAGCGAGTTGACGCCCAGATTGGCCATGCGCTCGCCCGAGACAGCGCTCACGGTGACCGGCACGTCCTCGATCCGCTGTTCCCGCTTCTGCGCAGTGACGATCACCTCGTCGGCGCCGTCGGCCTCGTCCTGCGGCTGGATCATCGCCTGCGCTTGCGCGGCGTGCGCGAAGGCGATCGGCGAAAGGCTCGCCAAAAGCGCGGCCAGCGTCATGCGGCGCACGGTCGAAGTCATATCGGTCCCCGGTGATTACCCCTGTTGTGGGCCGCATAGACGAAACGGATTACCAGTTGGTGTCCCGCGGCTTGCGGATTTGTGACAATCGCGTTTCGATGTCGTCGAATCGTCATCCATCCGCCATCGCATTGTCGCCTGGGGTCATTAGCCGTGCGCGGCGAAAGGACCTTCGACGATGACGATGACGAACCGACGCCGCGCGATCACCCTGATGGGCAGTGGCGCGGCGCTCAGCCTGCCAGCCACGATCACCGAGGCGGCCGAGCCGTCGGCGCGTTTCGACCATGGTGTCGCCAGCGGCGATCCTTCGGCGGACGGCGCCATCCTGTGGACCCGCGCGACCCCGGCGGAGGGGCAGGGGGCTGACGTGACGCTGACCTGGCATGTCGCGCCCATGGATGCGAGCGAGGCGGTCGGCCTGCGCACCGGGCGGGTGACGGCCCGCGCCGCGCGCGATTTTACCGCCAAGGTCGAGGTGACCGGGCTGCGCCCCGGCCGCGACTATCGCTATTGGTTCGAGACGGCCAAGGGACAGCGCTCGCCCGAAGGCCGGTTCCGCACCCTGCCGCGCGGGCGCATCGAGGATGTGGTGCTTGCGGTGGTGTCGTGCCAACTTTATCCCGGCGGGCTGTACAATGCCTATGACGCGATCGCGCGGTCCGAGCGGCTGGACGCGGTGCTGCATCTGGGCGACTATATCTATGAATATGGCGCCGACGGCTATGGCGCGGAGACCGGGCGCAAGCTGAACCGCCTGCCGGAACCCGCCCACGAAATTCTGTCGCTCGCCGATTATCGCCAGCGTCATGCACAGGTGAAGCGCGATCCCGACATGCAGGCCGCCCATGCCCGCGCGGCGTTCATCTGCGTCTGGGACGATCATGAGGTCGCCAATGACGACTGGATCGGCGGCGCGGAAAATCATGATCCCGCGACCGAGGGAGACTGGGGGAAGCGCAAGGCGGCAGCGATGCAGGCCTATTTCGAATGGATGCCGATCCGCGACCCGCGCCCCGGCCAGCCCTGGGCGGCGATCAACCGCAGCTTCGACTTCGGTAATCTGGCGACGCTGGTGATGGTGGAGACGCGGCTGCTTGCCCGGTCGAAGCAGGTTCGGGCCAAGGGCGAGGCGCCCGATCCGTCCGAATATGCCGCGATGATGGCCGACCGGGGGCGGCCCGAACGCGAATTGCTGGGCGCGGGGCAACTCGACTGGATCGAACGGACGCTGACCCGTTCGGTCAAGGCGGGCACGCCGTGGCAGGTGATCGGCAATCAGGTGGTAATGGCACGGATCGACGGTCCCGACCTGGAAAAGCAGATGGGGGCGGAGGGCTATGCCAGGCTGACCGCGCGGCTGTCGGAGACGATGAAGACCCAGCTTGGCAAAGCCCAAGCCTCCTATCGCGCGGGCCTGCCGCTCAATTTCGATAGCTGGGACGGTTATCCGGCGGCGCGCGAGCGGCTATATGCCGCGTTCCAGCGGGCGGGCAGCCATCCGGTCGTCCTGTCGGGTGACAGCCATGCCGCCTGGGCCAACGACCTGTATGACGGAAGCGGAAAGCTGGTCGCGGCGGAGTTTGCGGGAACCTCGGTCACCAGCCCTTCCTGGGGCGACATCATGCCCGGCATCGGCCGGGAAATTGCCGCCGCCAATCCCAAGGTCGTCCGCTTCTGCGACCAAGAGGACAAGGGCTGGCTGCACCTGACCCTGACCCGCGACATGGTGACCGCGCGCTACATGACCGTCTCGACCGTGATGGCCAAGCCCTATGCGCCAGGGTGCGCCGCGATCTGGCGGACGCGATCGGGCGGCAATGCCCCGATCGAAAGCGTGACCGCCTGAGGTTAGGGCCGGCCCTTTTCCGTCAGCGCATCGCCGCGGCGGAAAGGGGCTGGCCCGCAATGGCCGCCCGCACATGGGCGACCAGCGCGGGGTCGTCATGGTTCATATAATGGCCGCCGGGCATCGCGACGACATGGGCGTTGGGCAGTTTGAGCAGCGGGCACAGGCTGTCCGGTTCCTCGACGCCATAGATGCAGGTGACCGGCAACCAGTCCAGCGTTCGTGCGGTGGTGATGCCCAGGCTGTCGGGTCGGCCCATATAGGCGAGCCCCGAGGGATCGGACCGGAAATAGGCCGTCCGGCCCGGCACCACCAGGATCAGCGCCGACACCCGGGCGCGCAGATCGGCCGGCAGCCGTGCCAGCCCCGTCTGCAACATGTCCGCGCCATAGGACTGGCCGAGCAGCACCAGCCGTCGCCCGTCCGCTTCCTGCACGGCCTGGCGGATCAGGTCCGCGATCAGCGTATCGACCTGTTCGCGGGTCCGGCGCTGTCGAAACAGAACCGGCGAATTGACGCCCAGCACCGCGATCCCGTTCGCGCTCAATTGCCGCGCGACGACCCCGCTCATGCCATAGCGAAGCCCCATATCGCCGGATAGCGACAGGACCAGCACGGGCTGCACCCGGCCCGTCGCCGGATAGCGGGTAAATGGGTTTCGGTCGAAATAACTACCCGAATAGAGAAGGATAGATATGCCGCCCACGATCATGAGCAGGATCGCGGCAAGATAACGACCACGGTATCGGCGAACATGGGCCAGACGATCGGACATGCTTCGTCCTAATCCCGCCATCCGCCCGCTGTCACCAGCCGATCATGATGCTGGCGAATGCGATCATGAAAAATCTGTAATGTTACGATCACGCGCTCTATGCGCATGATCTGTCATCGGCGAACCGGTGAAGACATGGGTTGGCCGGCGGCGGCCGCCATGTCGATGACCAGCCGCAAGGAACGACGTCCGTGACCAACCCGATCTTTTTCGACCCCACCGGGCGCCGGGGCGCATGGGCGCGGCGCGGTGTCGGGGTTCTGATCTTGGCCGTGGTGATCGCGGCGATCGCCTTTGCCACGACGCTGGTCGCGGTGCCCAATTCGGGCGTCCTGCCCTTGCCCTTCGCGCGGCGCCAGGCGATGACGCTGGAGCCGACCGCGCAGTTGAAGGGGCGGCGTGGCGAATGGCTGCCCCGCAAATCGGTGGCGCAGGGGCATACGCCGCTGACCATCGCCTTCTACACGCCGGGCAATGATTCCGCGCTGGCCTCGATCAATGCGCATATGGGCCAGATCGACTGGCTGGTCCCCGGCCTGATGAACGTCGCCGGGCCCAAGGCGCAGTTGCAGATCAGCAACGATGCCAAGCTGGCCAGCCTGTTGGCCCGCGCCGCCAAGCCGCCGCGCCTGTTGCCGATGGTCCAGAATCTGGGTGCGGACGAATGGGACGGCCAGGCGATCGCGCGGATCATCGCCAGCCCCGCCGCCTCCGAGAAACTTGCGACGCAACTCGGTCAGTCGGTGACGGCCAATCGCCAGTCGGGCCTGGTCATCGATTTCGAGAATCTGCCCGCCAGTGCGATGGCGCGCTATCCGCGCCTGTTGCAGCGGATCAAGGCGCATCTGCCCAAGGGGGCCGTGCTCGCCGTCACCGTACCGGCGGAGGATGAGGCGTGGCAATTGCGGCCGATCGCGCGCGTCGTCGATCGGGTGATCCTGATGGCCTATGACGAGCATTGGCAATCGGGCACGCCCGGCCCGATCGCGTCGCAGCCCTTCTTCCTGCAATCGTCCGAAAAGGCGTTGCGTGAGGTGGGGCGCGACAAACTGATCGTCGCACTGGGCAGCTATGCCTATGACTGGCCCAGCAAGGGCAACGGCCCGGCCGAACCCGCCGAGGCCAAGTCGATTGAAGAGGCCTGGCTGATGGCGCATGACAGCCAGGCGAAGGTGACGTTCGATCCGTCCAGCGGCAATGCCGGTTTTGCCTATGACGAGAATGGCGAGCACCATATCGTCTGGATGCTCGACGCGGCGACGAGCTGGAACCAGCTCCAGGCGCTGAAGCGTCTCGGCATCGACGATGTCGCTTTCTGGCAGCTGGGCAGCGAAGACCCCGGCCTGTGGGCCGATTTCGCCGCCTTTCGCAGCACCGCACGGGGCGTCATCCCCCGGCTGGGCACGATCAACTCGCCGCTGAACACCGATGTCGAGGGGCCGGGTGAAATCCTGCGTATCACAGCACAGCCCACCGAGGGGCGGCGGGTCATGCAATATGACAAGGACGGCATCATCCGGAACGAGGTCTATCAGGCCTTTCCGACGCCTTATGTCGTACAGCGTGCCGGTGCGTTGCCCAAGACCATCGCGCTGACCTTCGACGACGGGCCCGATGCCGAATGGACGCCCAAGATCCTCGACGTGCTGGAGCGCGAGCATGTGCCCGCCACCTTCTTCGTCATCGGCGAAAACGCGCTTCAGCATCCCCAGCTTTTGCGCCGGATCGTCGCGGACGGCAGCGAGATCGGCAATCACAGCTATACCCATCCCAATATGGCGACGACGGGCGAGCGGACGATCAAGCTGGAACTGAACGCTACCAAGCGGTTGATCCAGGCCTATACCGGCCGTTCCACGACGCTGTTCCGCGCGCCCTATTTCGGCGACGCCGAGCCCACCACGGGCGACGAGATCGGCCCGGCGCTGGTCGCGCAGAATCTGGGCTATACGGTGGTCGGACTGCATGTCGATCCCAATGACTGGCAGACGCCCGGCACCGACAAGATCGTCCATGAAGTGATCGAGCAGGTGCACGGCGCGACACCCGACAATTCGGCCAATGTCGTCCTGCTGCACGATGGCGGCGGCAATCGCGAGCAGACGGTGGAGGCGCTTCCCCGCATCATCGATACGCTGCGTGCCGAGGGCTATCGCTTCGTCGCCGCCTCGCAGCTGGTCGGGGTCAGCCGCGACCAAGCGATGCCGCTGGTCGAGGGCAAGGACCTGCTGGCGGTGCGGACCGACGTGGCGATCTTCGTCATCCTCGCGACCTTGTCGGCGGGGCTTGCCTGGCTCTTCTACCTGGCCATCGCGCTCGGTATCGCGCGGGCGGTGGTGATGGCGGGGCTCGCCTGGTTCCAGGGCCGCCGGTCCAAGCCGATGCCACCCGAATTCACCCCCAGCGTCTCGGTCATCATTCCCGCCTATAACGAGGAGCGGGTGATCGCCCAGTCGGTAGCGCGCGTACTCGCCAGCGACTATCCGGGGCTTCAAGTCATCGTGGTGGACGATGGGTCGAAGGACGCGACCAGCGCGGTGGTGCGCGAAGCCTTTGCCGGGGAGCCGCGCGTCCAGCTGCTGACCCTGCCCAATGGCGGCAAGGCGGCGGCGCTGAACCGGGCGTTGCGCGATGCGACGGGAGAGGTTCTGATCGCACTTGACGCCGATACCCAGTTCGAGCCGGAGACGATCACCAAGCTCGCCCGCTGGTTCGCCGATCCCAGGCTGGGTGCGGTGGCGGGCGATGCGCGGGTGGGCAACCGGGTCAATCTGGTCACCCGCTGGCAGGCGGTCGAATATATCACTGCGCAGAATCTCGAACGGCGCGCGCTGGCGGGGTTCGATGCGATGACGGTGGTGCCGGGCGCGGTCGGCGCATGGCGTCGTGCCGCGCTGGACGCGGTCGGCGGCTATCCCGAGGATACGCTGGCGGAGGATCAGGACCTGACCATCGCGATCCAGCGGGCGGGTTGGCGCGTCACCTATGACCCGCGCGCCGTCGCCTGGACCGAAGCGCCCGAGACGTTCCGCGCACTCGCCAAGCAGCGCTATCGCTGGGCGTTCGGCACGCTGCAATGCTTGTGGAAGCACCGCGCGGTGCTGCGCACCGGACGGCCCAAGGGGCTGGCGCGGGTCGGCCTGCCGCAGGCGTGGCTGTTCCAGATCCTGTTCGCCGCCATCTCGCCGCTGATCGACCTGTCGCTGATCCTGTCGATCATCGGCACCTTGGTCCGGGTCGCGCAGCATGGCTGGGCACAGACGCACACCGATGTGTTCCAGATGGTGGCCTATTGGCTGGTCTTCACCTCGGTCGACGTGCTGTGCGGGTGGATGGCCTATCGCCTGGACGGCAACCGGGTGCGCTATCCGGCGCATCTGCTGGTCGCGCAGCGGCTGGTCTACCGCCAGATCATGTACTGGGTCGTGCTCCGCGCGATCAGTTCGGCGATCGGCGGCTGGATCGTCGGTTGGGGCAAGCTGGAGCGCACCGGGAATGTCGGGGCGTAGGGACTAGTCCCGGTCCCCTTCTTCAAGGGCGAGGGGGGCTTTACCTCAACCTCCGTCCGCGCTGGCCGAAATCGAAACGCATGCCCGGAGGTTGCGCCGGGCATTGCCTGCGGCTCCGCTCAGGCGGAACGGACATCCGGCGCAAGCGTCAGGCGAACCCGCAACCCCGGCGCGTTATCCTCCAGCGTCACCATGCCGCCGTGCAGATGCGCGACCGCCATGGCGAGCGACAGCCCCAGGCCCGCACCGCTCTCGGTCCGCGCGGCATCCAATCGTCCAAAGCGCTTCAACGCCTCGTCCCGGCGATCTGCGGGAATGCCGGGGCCGTCGTCCGCGACGACCAGCACTGGACCCGGTTCGACCCGGACGACGACCTCGCCCGCGCCATATTTCAGCGCATTGTCGATCAGGTTCGCCACCGCCTGGCCGAGCAACTCGCGGTGCACCGTCGCGACCAGCGCCTTTGGCCCATCGGCGCGGATCGTCATGCCGCGATCCTCGGCCAGAGGCTCGAACATGTCGGCGACGTCGCGGATCATTTCCGCCAGATCGGTCTCGACAAAGGCGTCGCGACCCAGCCCTGCCTCGGCGCGACTGATACGCAGCGCAGTGTCGAGCATCGCCAGCAGCCGGTCGCCCTCGTCGAGCGCCCGCGCCACCGCGACCCGCGCGTTCTCGTCCCGGCATTCCGCCAGCGCCCGGTCCAGCGTCGCGCGCAACCGGGTCAGCGGCGAACGCAGATCGTGCGCCAGCCCGTCGGTGGCGACCTTCAACTCGGTCATCAGCAATGCGATGCGGTCGAGCATCGCGTTCACCGCCTGCGCCAGCGCGTCGAAGGCATCGTCGCCGCCGCTGGGCACGACACGGCGCGACAGGTCCCCGCCCGCAACGGCATGGGCGGTGGCGACGGTGCCCTGCAGCCGCCGTTCGATCATCCGGGCCGCGGCCCAGGCGGCCAGCGCGGCCAGCACGATCGCCGCCGCCATGCCGACCGCCATCGCCTCTTCCATCGCCCGCGCGACGCGCAACTCGCTCTCGACGACATGACCGGCCAGGATCCGCGATCCATCGGGCAGGCGCATCGCCATCACGCGCATCCGCTCAGGCTGCGAATGGCCGATGCGGAATATCTCGATCGTGGCGGCACCCGGGTTGGGCACATTGGGCGGCCATTCGGCGATATTGCCCGCCACGAAGCGCCCGTTGGGGTCGGTCAGCAAGATGACCGAGAGCGGCAGGCGATCGGTGGTCAGCCGCCGGTCGACTGCGGCGCGAACCGCCTCCTGGCCCCCCGAAAGCCACATGCTTGCCAGTTCGTCGCGCAGGTCGCCGGCCGCATCCTCCGCCTGCGCCGCAATCTCGCCACGCGTCAGGTGACGCACCATCGCCACCATCGCGCCCGCGCCGACCAGTTGCAGCGCAAAGACCAGAAGCGCGAAGCGCAGCGTGGTCGAACGGAGGAAGGCGGGCGTTATTTCTCGACCCCCAGCTTATAGCCCGAACCCCGCACCGTATGGAGCAGCGGGCGGGCAAAGCCTTCGTCGATCTTCTTGCGCAGCCGGCTGATATGCACGTCGGTGACGTTGGTGTTGGGGTCGAAATGGAAATCCCATACCCCCTCCAGCAACATGGTGCGCGTGACCACCTGATCGACATGCTGGAGCAGATATTCGAGCAGCCGATACTCGCGCGGTTGCAGGTCGATCGACTTGCCCGCGCGGCGTACCCGGTGGGCGAGCAGGTCCATCTCCAGATCGTCGCATATCAGCTTGGTCTGAACCGCATTGCCCGTCGTGCCGCCGCGCCGGATCAGCAGGCGGACCCGCGCCAGCAACTCGGCGAAGACGAAGGGCTTGGTCAGATAATCGTCCGAGCCCGAGGTCAGCCCGGCGACCCGGTCCTCCGGCGAGGACAAAGCGGACAGGATCAGAACCGGCGATTCGATTCCGGCCGCACGGATCGCGGCCAGCACCGACATGCCGTCCATGCCGGGCAGCATCCGGTCGAGGATGATGCAATCATAGGTGCCGTCCGTCGCATGGAACAGGCCATCGCGTCCGTTGGCGGCATGATCGATCAGGTACCCCTCTTCCCGCAACCCGTTGGCGATATAGTCCGCCGTCGAGCGATCATCTTCGATCAGCAAAATCCTGTTGGCCACGCATTCCTCCCGACCCGCTCCTTAGCAGCGTGATCGTGATCAAGCCATGGTCGCGCGCAACGCGCAGGCGCACCGGCGCGTCGCCTGCGCGCGAGGCTTCCTCGCGTAGCAGGGAAAAGGAGGTGGCAGGCCGGTCGTCGACCGCAAGGATGGTATCCCCGACATGCAGGGGAGGCCTGACCGCCGCCGCTCGATCCCTGTCCGCAGCGCTGCGCAGGCCGGCATCGTCCACCTCGCTGCGCAGGCTGGTGACGACGAGGCCCGGCCTGTCGTTGCCGACCGGGGCGAAGGTGGCACCGTAGAGCATCGAAGCGGCAGGCGACCCGGCATGAAGCGGCATATGCCCCATGAGCAGCGCAACCGCCGCCCCGCCGATCAGCGCGGTCAGCCCCGCGCCCCAGCCCACGATCCGCAGCCCCTTCACCGGAACGGCGAACCGGACACGCGACACGCACGGGGCGGCACGGCATCTGGGACAGCGGGCATGGTCGATCCTTTCACCCTCTCCGTGTAACTTGAACCACATAAGCGAAGGGTGGGCGAAGCATGACGCTTCTGTCATCAAGGCGCCGTCAGGCGGGATGACGAACTTGTCATGCGACCGTAAGGCGGTGAGGGCGACGCCGGTTCTATGTCCCGCGACGCCACCGCGGAACGATTGGACCTTAAACGAATATGTGCGTGAGCGGGGAGATGATGACGGGTGATCCGGCCATGACGGTCGTGACAGGGTTCAGGTCGTGAAGGATATATCCCGCCCGGCCCATTTGCTCGATTGGATCGTCGCCTATGCCAGGGCGCGGCGCGGCTATCTGGCGGTCGCCGCGGTCGTCCTGCTGGTCGCGCTGGGCCTGTCGGCGCTGCATCATCTGACCCGGCAGATCAGGTTGGCCGATGTCCGGGCGGCCTTTTACGCGATCGATCCGCATCAGATCATGCTGTCGATCGCCTTCACCATCGCCAGCTATATCGCGCTGACCTTTTACGACGTGATCGCGCTTCGCGTCATCGGGCGGCCGCTGCGCTGGCGGACCGCGGCCATGGCTTCGTTCACCAGCTATACGCTCAGCCACAATCTGGGACTGGCCCTGCTGACCGGCGGGTCGGCACGCTACCGCGTCTATGCCGCCGCCGGGCTGGACGGGCCGGACATCGCGCGGGTGGTGGCGATCGCCAGTGCGACCTTCTGGTTCGGAGTGTTCACCGTCACCGGATTGGGTTTGTTGTTCCACGACGGACCGATCACGCTCGATGCGCTGGTGCTGGGGCAGGGGGTGGTCCGCTGGCTGGGCGGGGCGGTGGTGGCGGGGGCGTTGCTGCTGATCCTGCTCTGCGCCTTGCGGCCCGGACAGCGTGTGGGCTGGCGCGCCTGGAGCGTGCCGCTCCCCACCCCGGCCCAGGCGGTCGCGCAGATCGGCATCGCGACGTTGGATCTGGGCTGCGCCAGCACGGCGCTGTTCGTCCTGCTGCCGGGCGCGGCACCAGAGCTGCTGCCCGCCTTCATCCTGGCCTATGCGCTGGCGATCATCGTCGCGCTGGTCAGCCATGTGCCGGGCGGGATCGGCGTGTTCGAAGCTGTGGTGCTGGCGACGGTGCCCGCCAATCGTACCGAATTGTTCGCCGCGCTGATCGCTTACCGCGTCCTTTATTATCTGGTGCCGCTCGCACTCGGCATCGCGCTATTGGCGTGGGACGAAGCGCGGCGGCGGCCGATCAAGGCGCTGACCGATCTTCGCCGGGTGCTGCTGAACGTCGCGCCGACCCTGCTCAGCGCCGCCTGTTTCGGGGGTGGGGCGATCCTGTTGCTGTCGGGATCGCTGCCCGCCATTCCGCAGCGCGTCCACCAGCTCGTCCACATCGTGCCGCTGCCCTTTATCGAGGCGTCGCATTTTGCCGCCAGCCTGGTCGGCACGGGGCTGCTGCTGCTTGCGCCGGGCCTGTACCGGCGACTCGACGGGGCCAGCCTGGCGGCGCGCGCGCTGCTGGTCGCGGGGGCGGTTTTCTCGCTGGCCAAGGGCATTGATTACGAGGAGGCGGCGGTCTGCCTGACCATCGCGCTGCTTCTTCAGATGAGCCGCCGCGCCTTCTACCGGCGGACCTCGCTGGTCGCGCGACCCTTGTCGCCCGCCTGGCTGTTCAGCGTTGCGGTGGTAATCGTTGGGACCGGCTGGATCGGCTTTTTCGCCTATAAGCATGTCGATTATCAGGAAGCGCTGTGGTGGCGTTTCGCGCTATCCGACGACGCCTCGCGCTTCCTGCGTGCGGGCCTGGGCGTGGCGGTGATGCTGGCGGCGGCGGGGCTCTGGCGCCTGTTCCTCGCCGCGCCGCCGGGAGAGGCCGATCACCCCGCCATGGCGCAGGTGCTGCCGGTGGTCGAACAGGCGGACCGGACCGACGCCGCCCTGGCGCTGCTGGGCGACAAGCGCTTCCTCTTCTCGCCCGAAGGGGATGCCTTCGTCATGTATCAGGTGCGCGGCACGAGCTGGATCGCGATGGGCGATCCGGTCGGCCCGCGCCCGGCCTGGGCCGATCTGCTCTGGCAGCTTCGCACGCTGGCCGATGCCGCGCAGGGGCGGCTGATGCTGTATCAGATCACCCCGGACACGCTCGAGATCGCGATCGAGATGGGCCTGCAGATCATCAAATATGGCGAGGAGGCCCTGATCGACCTGCCCGGCTTCGCGCTGGAGGGTGGGCGGATGCGCGGGTTGCGTCAGACGCTCAACCGGTTCCGCACGCGCGAGAATGCCCGGTTCGAGATCGTGCTCGCCGCCGAAGTACCCGCCATTCTGCCCGATCTGAAGGGGGTGTCCGACGACTGGCTGCTGGCCAAGGGGCATGGCGAAAAGGGGTTCAGCCTGGGGCGGTTCGACCCCGCTTATCTGGCGCTGACCGATTGCGCCGTGGTGCGGGTCGGTGAGCGGATCGTCGCCTTCGCCAATATCTGGAAGGCCGGGGAGAAGCGCGAACTGTCGGTCGATCTGATGCGCCATGTGGAGGACGCACCCGGCGGCGTGATGGACTATCTGTTCGTTGAGTTGATGCTGTGGGGGCAGGCAGAAGGTTATGCCCGGTTCGCGCTCGGGCTGGCGCCGTTGTCCGGCGTCGGCGGGCGGCGCATGGCCCCGACCTGGGCCAAGGTCGCCGCGCTGGTGTTCCGCCATGGCGAGCGCTTCTACGGTTTCCGGGGGTTGCGGGCGTATAAGGAGAAGTTCCAGCCGGATTGGGCGCCGCGCTATATCGCCGGGCCGCGCGGGCTGGGTCTGGTCAAGGCACTGCGCGACCTGAACGCGCTGATCGCCGATGGGGGGGAGGGGTAAATCCTCCCCGGCACGGGGGGCAGGCCTAAGGCTTGACGGAGGGGGCTTCCACAAAGGACCTCCTGTGTGGCGATCCCCCTCCACCACCGCTTCGCGGCGGTCCCCCTCCCCGTGCCGGGGGGGATGGTTAAGCCTTGAACAGCGACGGCGCCTTTTCGACGCGCGTCCGCCCGGAGGCATCCGTCACGGCATAGGTAAAGCCCGGCAACAGGCAGAAGGCGCCGATCCGTCCCGCCGTGTCCATCGCCAGGAAGCCAACCTGCACGCCCTTGATGGCATCGCCGCGCAGGCTGGCGATATGGCGGGCCGCCTCTTCGCAAGCCGCCTGTGGGCTCATGCCGTGGCGCATCGAGGCGACGACCCGCGCGGTGCCGACGGTGCGGGTGACTTCCTCGCCCAGCCCGGTCGAGGTCGCGCCGCCCACGCCGCGCTCGACATAAAGGCCCGATCCGACCTGCGGCGAATCCCCGACGCGCCCGCGCATCTTGAACGCCATGCCCGATGTGGTGCACGCCCCCGCCATCCGGCCCTGTGCATCGCGCGCCAGCATCCCGATCGTGTCATGGTCGAGCGCACCGCCGGGCGTACCCGGGCGGCCCGCGCCATAGGTGCCCGTCTCGCTATTGGCGACGGGGCGATAATTCTGGGTCTTCAGCCAGTCGCGCCACGCCTTTTCCGCCTCCGGGGTCAGCAGGTTGACGCGCGGAAAGCCCCGGTCCCGCGCGAAACGGGTCGCACCCTCGCCGACCAGAAAGGTGTGTGGCGTATGCTCCATTACCGCCCGTGCGACCGAGATGGCGTGGACCGTATCCTCCAGCGCGGCGACCGCGCCGACGCCGCCCGCATCGTCCATGATGACCGCGTCCAGCGTCACGTGCCCATCGCGGTCGGGATAGCCGCTATAACCCACCGAATGATTGTTCGGATCGGCCTCGGGCACCTTCACGCCTGCCTCGACCATGTCGATCAGCGATCCGCCCGCCCGGCCCGCGGCAAAGGCGGCGTCGTTGGCTGGCGCGCCGAAATCCCAGGTGGAGACGATCGTCGCGCGCGGGCCCGCCGCCTGGGCGAAGGCGCGCGCCGGAGCCACGGCCCATCCCGCACCGATCCCCACGATCGACGCCATGCCGCCCAGAAATCCCCGCCGCCCGTTCTGCATTCGACTGTACCCCATCTGTCGTATCGCGCTGCTGATACCGGTGGCGATTGTGCGGGCGGAAAGCCGAACTCGCAAGCCCGCCCGAACCTATCTAGAACCAATAATGCGACTCATTGGATCAATGGCGCGGTGGGAACTGGTCGTTCGGAAGGGCGACGACACGCGACGGTGCGCGCAGATGAACGCAAAAACATGAAAACGTTTGAATTTGTGTCTTTACGGTTACAGTGTCGACCTAATGTCGTGATGGGTAGCGCATAGGTATGCATTAGGTATTGACCAAATACCGAAAAACAATTGTCATTTCCGCGCACCCGGTCACCCATCAACCGGGACGAAGGGGAGATGTATGAGAATCCAGCAGTCCGCATCATGGTTGGCCCTGTCGGCCGCGTCGATGATGCTCGCGGCGCCCGCCATTGCGCAGCAGACCGGAACCACCGGTGCCCAGGCGGACGCGCCGCAAAGCGGTACTGACCAGAATCCGGGTAACCTGAGCGCCGATGCCGCCGCCACCCGTTCCGCCGCGATCACCGGTACTCCGCAGGCCAGCCCGAACGGCGGCGATGTCGTCGTGACCGGCACGCGCATCACCCGTCCAAACCTCGCCTCCGCCGCGCCGATCACCTCGGTCACGCGCCAGGACATCCAGGCGCAGGCCGCGGTCAATGTCGAGGACGTGCTCAACCGCCTGCCGCAGGTCGCGCCCGACAGCCAGCAGACCTATAATGATTCCGACGGCCGCCAGCGCATCAAGCTGCGCAGCCTGGGTTTCGAACGGACGCTCGTCCTGATCGACGGCAAGCGCCTCGGCACGCAGAACGGCCAGGACGTGGGCATCATCCCGACCTCGCTGCTGCAGCGCGTCGACGTGCTGACCGGCGGCGCCTCGTCCGTCTATGGCTCGGATGCGGTTGCGGGCGTGGTAAACTTCGTCCTGCGCAAGGATTTCGAGGGCGTTCAGCTCGACGCCAATTACAATTTCTTCAACCATTACAACAAGGACACGATCGTGTCGCCGCTGGCCCGCGCAGCGGGCTTCGGTAGCGCGCGGGGGCTGACCAATGACGGCGGCCGTGCCGACCTGACGCTGACGGCGGGCACCAAGCTGTTCGACGACAAGCTGCACGTCAGCGGCTTCGTCAATTATCGGCATACCGACGAAATCGCGCTGACCTCGCGCTCGAATGCGGGCTGCTATCTCACCCAGTTGCAGCTCAACGGCCCGCTGTCCTGCGGCCTGACGCCCAGCAGCTCGACCAGCGGCCTCATCACGCCGCAGTCCGGCCCGAACGCAGGCGCGCAATATGTCAACAATCCGGACGGAACGCGCAGCTTCGTGCCGTTCGGCGCGGGGCAGGGCAATGCGTCCAACTATTTCAGCGGCTATGCCTATCAGCGTCCTTCGGAGCGGGTAAATGCGGGCGGCTTCGCCACGCTCGATCTCGCGCCGGAAGCCGAGCTCTATGCCTCGGGCATCTGGTTCCGCGACAAGTCGTACACCAACTATCCGACGATCGCGAGCGGCACCGTCAACGTCAATTGCAGCAACCCCTATCTGTCGGGAACGCAGGCGACCGCGATCGGGTGCGGCACCGGGGTGACCAGCGTGCCGGTCACGCTCGCCTATCGCCTGGGCGAAAATAACGATCGTCCCGACACCTTCATCAACACCGGTGTTCGCCTGACCGGCGGCGTCCGTGGCAAGGTGGGCGACGCCTGGACCTATGATGTCGGCGGCGTCTATGCCCGCAACCATCAGGACTATACGCCCAGCTTCCGCGTTCCCGGCACGCTGCAGAATGCGGTGAATGTCGGCGGCACGGCGGCCAACCCGGTCTGCGCCAGCGGCGCGGCGGGCTGCGTGCCCTTCGACATCTTCAGCGCCGGTGCCAACAACCCGGCATTGATCAACTATCTGTTCGGCTATGGCACCTCGGAGACCACCGGTACGCTGTATGACGTACAGGCCAATGTCACCGGCGACCTCGGCAAGTACGGCATCACGTCTCCCTTTGCCGAACAGGGTCTGGCGATCGCGCTGGGCACCGAATACCGCAAGGACACGCTAAAGTCGCGTGCGGACAGCGCCTATCGCAACGCGCTGGGCGGTACCGACACCTATCTCAGCCAGGACGTGTGGGAAGCCAATGTCGAGGTCCAGGCCCCGCTGATCGAGCACAAGCCCTTTGCCGAGCTGGTGCAGGTCAATGGCGGCTATCGCGTGTCGAAGTACAGCAGCAATCCCAAGGCGTTCAACACCTGGAAGATCGAGGGCGTCTATGCCCCGGTCAGCGACCTGACCTTCCGCGCCTCGTTCAACAAGGCGCAGCGGGCGCCGACCGTGGTCGAGATCCGCCAGGCGAGCAATATCGAGCTTGCCGGGGGCGGATCGGGCACCTTCACCGACTTCTGCGCGCCGACCGTGACCAATGGTGCCAACGGCGTCTCCTATGGCGCGCCGATCGCATCGCGCGAAGTCTGCCGCGCGACGGGTCTGTCCGACGCACTCTATGGCAGCCGCGACCTGCTGTGCAGCAACGGGACCACGCCGAACGGCAGCAGCGCCTGCGCTGTCCGCTCGGGCGGCTTCACCGCCGATCCGGAAACCGCCTATACCCAGACCTATGGCCTGGTGGTGAAGCCGCGCTTCATCAAGGGGCTGGTCTTCTCGGTCGATCGCTATCGGATCAAGATCGACAACTCGCTCGGCTATAACGACTATAGCTATTACACCGATGGCTGTCTGCGTTCGGGCGGCGACCAGTTCTTCTGCCAGGGTCTCGTCCGCAACTCGACCACCGGCCAGTTGTTCAACGGCGGCTATATCCGCCAGGGCACGACCAACTACTACACCTCGATCGCGCAGGGTTGGGACTTCCAGGCGCAATATGCGCTGACGCTGGAGTCGATCGGCCGTCTGGACTTCGGCTTCAACGGCTCGCTGACCACCGCCGCCGGTGGCCAGGACTCGCCGCTCCAGCCGGAGCGCAACTGTGCGGGCTATTACGGCAATGGCTGCGGCCAGCTGATCCCGAAGTGGAGCCATGGCCTGCGCACGACCTACACCACGGTCGACAAGAAGTTCAGTGCGTCGTTCAACTGGCGCTATGTCGGTTCGCTGACCAACGCCAACAATTCGGGCGACTCGGCGATCGGCGGCACGCCGGAGCGCGCACTGACCAATTACTACCGCGTGGCGCCGCAGAATTATTTCGACCTGGCGCTCAACTTCGCGATCGCCAAGCAGTTCTCGCTGCGCCTGATCGCAAACAACCTGTTTGACAGGGCCGCGCCGATCGTGCCGGATTCGTACAATATCAGCCTGGCACGCACCAACACCATCCCGCAGCGTTACGACTCGCTGGGTCGCAACATCGCGATCGGGACGACGATCAACTTCTGACCCCTTCCCTCCGGCGGAGTGCACTGGCACTCCGCCGATCCTCGAATGAAAAAGGCCGGTCGTCCCAGTGGACGACCGGCCTTTCCTTTATCCCGTCCCCTCGGCTCAGGCTGAACCGAGATTTGTTTATTCCACGAAGGCTTCCACCTCGCGCCGCTTGCCGCGCATGAAGGCGTCGGCGACGTGGCGCAGCGGGGCGATGTCAACGTCCGAGCGGCCGCCCTTCACCAGTTTGGCGAAGCGGGCGTAGAGCCCGGGATATTCGCCGTGCAGCCCCTCTTCGCGATGCGGGGTCGAACCGTCGGGCAGGGTCAGCACCGCACCGCCCTCGGCCAGCTTGAGCGTGCCGTCGGTCGTCTCGACGATGATGTCCCAGCTCTGATGCCCCTCCTGCCGCCAGTCGAGGTCGAGCGTGACCGGCGTGCCGTCGGTCGTCCGGAACGCCACGTCGGCGGCGATCGGCGCGTCGCGATTGGCGGGGAAGTCCAGTGTCGCGCGTTCGATGAAGAAGGGCTGGGGCATGATGTGCGTCGCGATCGACAGCGCGTTGATGCCCGGATCGAACACGCCGAAGCCGCCCGCTTCCCAGATCCAGGCCTGGCCCGGATGCCATTGCCGCACATCCTCGCGCCAGGTGATCGCCGCCGATGTCACTTTGCGGGTGGACAGCCATTCGCGCGCGGGTTCGACGCCCAGCGCATAGCGGGAGTGCCAGCTGGCGAAGAGCGTGACATTCGCCTTGGCGGCCAGCTCCTCCAGCACCGCCACCTCGGCCAGCGTCGCGCCCGGCGGCTTTTCGAGGAAGACGTGCCAGTTGTTTTCCAGCGCAGCGGCGGCAATGGCGTGGCGGACCTGCGGCGGCGTGCACAGCGCCACCGCATCGACCGTCACGTCGCTCTGGGCGAGTTCCGCGATGTCGTGGAAATGGGGCACGCCCTCGACCCCGTTGGGCGAACGGCTGACGGTGGCGACCAGTTCGAAGGCCGGATTGCCCGCAATGGCGGGGACATGCTGGTCATGGGCGATCTTGCCCATGCCGACCAGCGCGAGGCGGATCGTGTCGGTCATCGGTATCAGCGTGCCTTTTCGACATAAGCGCGCGCCGACACGGCGACATCCGCCGCCGGCTTGCCCGCGCGATAAAGGTTGGAGCCCAGGCCGAAGCCGTCCGCGCCGTGGGCGCGCCATTCAGCCATGTTGTCGGGCGTAATCCCGCCGACCGCCAGCACCGCGACCTCGCGCGGCAGGACGGCGCGCTGCGCCTTCAGGAAAGTCGGCGAGGCGCCCTCGGCCGGGAACAGCTTTAGGCCGTGCGCGCCCGCCTTCAAGGCGGCGAAGGCCTCGGAGGGCGTGAAATAACCGGGCAGCGAGATCAGCCCCTCCGCCACGCTATGTGCGATTACGTCGGTATCGGTGTTGGGCGATACGATCAGCGTGCCGCCCGCCGCCTTCACCCGGTCGACCTGCTCGGTGGTCAGCACGGTGCCCGCGCCCACGATCGCCTTGTCCCCGACATGCGCCGCGATGGCAGCGATGCTGTCATAGGGCTGGGGCGAGTTCAGCGGCACTTCGATCAGGGTGAAGCCCGCCTCCACCAGTGCGTCGGCGACCGGGATCGCCTCGTCGGGCGTCAGGCCGCGCAGGATCGCGACGAGCGGGCAGGCGGCGAAGGCAGCGGCGAAGCGCGCCTTTGCGGAATTTTGGGCGGAGTCGGTCATGACAAATGCTCCCGAATGGCGTGAAGTCCGGCAAGGAAACCGGCATGGCTGTCGAGCGCGACGACGTGACCGCCGCGTGCCTCGATCCCGATGGTGTAAAGGTCGGCGAGAAGCCCGCTCGACAGGAGATGGACGACTTTGCCCTCCATGTCCGGCACCGCGCCGATGTCGGACCCGATTAGCAATCCGCTGGCATAGGCAGCGGCGTCCTCCGCCGCGATCCGGCCAAGCAGGACCGAGGCGCGCACCCCGAACAAGGCGGCGGTCAGATCGCACGCCCCACCGCCCCGCGACAGGCCGTTGCGAAAGGCCGGGCCGTCCGCCACCGGGCCGTCGAGCATCCCCGCCAATATGCCGTGTCCCTTGATCAGCGCGAACAGCTCGCCGGTCATGGTGGTGGCGAAGTCGGTAATTCGGCCGCCCTGCGAATGGACCCATTTATTGTGGGTCCCCGGTTGCGCGAACAATGCGTCGGCGGGAGCCTGTCCGGCGGCGATCGCGCCCAGAACCTGCACCTCCTCGCCGCGCATTACATCGGCGCGGGTGTCGGTGAGCAGGGATATGCCGGGTACGATCACCACGTCATGATCCGCGATCCGGGTCGCGGCGCGGGCCAGCGCGGGCAGGTCGGCGGGGGCGGGGACATACGCCGCCTCACGCCAGCCGCGCGTCGATCCGACCATGCCCGCGGTGATGATCGGCAAATTCCCGAACCGTACCCGGATTGCGGCGATCTCGTTGGGATAATCCTCCTGCCGCATCGCCAGCACGCCGCGATCGTCGCGCACCGTGTCCAGCATCCGGCCGTCATCGGCGAGGACGTAGATTCGGCGATTGGTGGTGCCCCAGTCGATCGCGATATAGGCGGGCGTCATCTCTGATGGCACGGTGGGAACGGCCTCTCCTGAATTTTCTTGCCCGATTTGTAGGACAATAAAATGCCCGGCGCAAGCGCGACGGCGGGGGATGACGGGCGCGCCCCGGCGGCCTACAATCGGGCTTATGTACGAGTTCGACATCGCCGCCGGATCGAAGGCGGAGCTTTATCATGATCTTCACGCCGCGCTCGATGCGCTGACCAGCGGGGAGGCGGATGCGGTCGCCAACATGGCCAATGCCGCCGCGCTGATCGGGCAATATCTGCCCGACCTTAACTGGTCGGGCTTCTATCGGATGGTCGAGGGGGAGCTTGTCCTCGGCCCGTTCCAGGGCAAGGCCGCCTGTATCCGCATCCCCGTCGGCAAGGGGGTGTGCGGCGCTGCCGCCGCGACCGCTCAGACGCAGCGCGTGGCGGATGTTCATGCCTTTCCCGGGCATATCGCCTGTGATGCGGCCAGCCGTTCGGAACTGGTGGTGCCGATCCTGCATGACGGCCAGGTCATCGGCGTGCTCGATCTCGACAGCCCGATCCCCGACCGGTTCGATGCAGAGGATCAGGCCGGGTGCGAGGCGTTGATGACGCTTCTCGCCCCCCGCCTCGCCGCCGGACCGCGCTGATCCCGCCTGACCCGATTCGGGACGTGATGAGGCGCTATCGGCAAGGCTAGGGCGCTGGTAATAAACCTTGTTTCGGCAAAGGCGTTTCGGGTGACGTCTTTGTCTCGATACAGGGGAATAACGTCGCGCCATGCGGAGAACGTCGCATATGATCGCCCTGTCGACTGCCATGGCGATGGCTATGGTGGCGAGCGCGCCGGCCGATGCGCAGGCGGGGGCGCGTTATCCGCGTCCCGCCATCGACGCCACCCCCGGCCCGTCGGCGCGGCCCGTCGTTGCGACCAGCACGGTGGGCGTCCCGCCCGCGCGCGCGGCCCGTTGGGGCAGCCGGGTCGGCGGTCGCTGGTGGGGCGGGGCCAATGCGCCCGGGGGATGGCAGGCCTATCGCCGTCCCGTGCGCGGCATGGTCGTCCCCACTTACTGGAACGACCGGCGCTTCGCTGTCGAGGATTGGGCGAACTATCCCTTGCCGCAGCCGCCGGTCGGCTATCGCTGGTCGCGCTATTATGACGATGCGGTCCTGATCGATCCGCGCGGCGCCGTGTATGACAGCGTGGCGGGGGTGGATTGGGATGGCAGCGGGGCACCGGCCTATGCCGGGGCGGGATACCCGCCGCCGCCGCATGCGCGTCGGTACGACGGGCGAGGTAACGACGGATTGGGCGGCGCGGCGATCGGTGCGGTCGCGGGCGGCGTCGCGGGCCATGTCATCGCCGGCCGCGGGAACCGGCTGGGTGGTGCGCTGATCGGTGCGGGCGTCGGCGCGGCGGCGGGCTATGCCATCGACCGGGCGGAGGATCGGCGCCGATCCATGCCGCCGGGTCGGGACGATTACGGCGAGGGCTATGACGGTCGCCCGGATTATTCCGATCCCTATGCCTATGCGCCGCCACCGCCGCCGCCCGCCATGGGCCGCCGGATCGTAACGCGCGACGGCACCACCGTCACCACCACCACGACCGTCGGCACGCTCGCATCGGGCCAGCCGGGTTATTATGATGGCGGCTACTACTATCCCGCTCCCACCACGACCACGATTGTGGTACAAGGCGCGCCGGTTACCACGACAACGACGACAACCACGACCGAGGAGGTTCGCTCGACGCCACGCCGTACGCGTGTGCGGAGCCGAACGACTCGCCGCTGACGCCTTCCCCCAGGGGGGATTACAACCCGAGAGACGCCGGGTTGTAATCGGGATGCCGCTCCGCCCACTCCCTCGGGGCGGCATCCCACTTGATCCGATCAGCGCCCGCCGAAGGTGACGAGGCTTTCGGCCCCGTCCGCCGCCACGGCGGATACGCCGACGAAGTGATCGTCGACCGGAATCTGGGTGAGGACCGTCTTGGTCTCGGTCACGTCGCGCGACTGGGTCCAGTCGGACGAGTCGTTGCGCCGCCAGTGTACGCGGTAGCGGACCGCGCCCGGCACCGCCGCCCATTCCACCGTCGTATCGCGGGACAGGGCACCGCTGATCGTCACCTTCTCGGGCGCGGGCGGCGCGGCGGCCAGGCGGGACAGGGTGGCGATGTTGATCGCGGTCACCCTGGCCAGATAGGCAAAGTCCATCTTGTCGATCGTATCGCCATAGGCCGTCGTGCCCTCCTTGCGCAGATCCTGATGCTGCGCGTCCCAATCCTCGTTCGCGACCGAGAAGCGGACGGCGGGATAGCCGAGCTTCAGGAACGGCTCATGATCGCCGCCGCGCCCGAACCGGTCCGGGCGCCGATCGAGAAATACATCCAGCCCGCCAAGCTTGTCCGCGACGCCGTCAATCGCCTTGGCCAGCGCGCGGCTGGGGCCGTCATCCTCGCCGCCATTGCCGCGCCGCTGCAACTGCTGGGGCAGGTCCTCTGACGAGCGAATACCCTCGGAGAAGACGCGCACCCACCGGGCCTCGCGCACGCCGCCCTGGCCGATGGTGTTGCCCACTATGTCGTTGTTGAGCATCGCCGAGACCCGCCAGTTGCGGGCCTTGGCCGTGTCGGCGAGCAGGGTCGCGCCCCATAGCCCCTGTTCCTCGCCCGAGAAGACCGCGTAGACGATGGTCGCGTCGAACTGTCGTTTCGACAGCTGGCGCGCGGCCTCCAGCACCAGCGCGACGCCCGAGGCATCGTCATTGGCCCCCGGCGCGTCGGAGGTCGCGTCCATCACATCGGTCACCCGGCTGTCGATATGCGCGCCGACGATGACCACGCGCGAGGGATCGCGCCCGCGCTGAATGCCCAGCACATCCTCTACCATCACGCCATTCGGCGCGCGCGGGCCGGTGAAGCGGCGGTTGATCCGCTCGACGGAGATACAGCCGTTGCAGCCTTGCGCGATCGTCTCGAACTGGCGGGCTGCCCAGTCGCGCGCCGCGCCGATGCCACGCTTGGGATCGTTCGTGGTCGACAAGGTGTGGCGCGTGCCGAAGCCGACCAGCGCCTCGACATCGGCTTTCAGACGGGCGGGGGAGGGGGCGGCGGTCGGCGTCGCGGCGGCGGCGAGAAGCAAAGGGAGGATCATGCCGTCAGACTGGCCGAGCCGGGAATGCGAGGCAAGTGTCGGATTTCCGGTCCGATCCGATCAACTCGACTCATGGCTTGCCCCGGCCCACTTTTCTCCAGGCGACCGGATAGTGGATCAGGCGGCCAGCTCGATCGCCTCTCCCGCCGCGGCGCCCAGCAGGCGCTTCTCCAGCGTCTTCAACCGCCCGCCATTGGTGATCTGGTCGCCGGTCAGGTCGGTCAGGTAGAAGACGTCGACTGCCCGTTCGCCATAGGTCGCGACATGGGCCGAATGGATCGTCACCTTCGACTGGAACAGCGCATGGGCGAGCTGGTTGAGCAGCGCCGGGCGGTCCCGCGCATGGACCTCGACCACGGTGAAGCGGTTCGACGCGCGATTGTCGATCAGGACATTGGGTGCGATCGGGAAGGCGTCGGCGCGGGGCCGGACTGAGGGCTTGGCGACCAGCCGGTCCGACAGCTTGTTGCGATTGGCCAGCGCATCCTCGATCGCGCGGCGCAGGCGCGAAAGCTGGCCCGGATCGTCGAAGGGGCGGCCCAGCGGATCCTGCACCAGGAAATTGTCGATCGCCATGCCGTCCCGCGTCGTATGGATGCGCGCGTCGATGATGTTGCCGCCCGCGACATGGATCGCACCCGCGATGCGGTAGAACAGGCCCGGATGGTCTGCGGCATAGATGGACACCAAAGTCGCGCCGCGTTCGCCATAGACCTGCGCATCGATCGACAATTGCGCATCGCCCGCCGCCGCCATCTGGCGGGCGTTATGGGCGAGGACATCCTCGGGCTCGGCGATCCAATAGGCTTCGGGCAGCCGCCGGACCAGCGCAGCGAACTGCTCCTCCGGCCAGGCCAGCGTTTCACGCAGGCGTGCCTGTTTGATGGTGATCCGCTCGGTCCGGCCACGTTGCTTGTGGCCGAGCCGCAGGACTTCCTCCGCCGCTTCGTACAGATCGGCAAGCAACTGGCGCTTCCAGCCATTCCAGGTGCCTGGCCCCACCGCGCGAATGTCGACGATGGTCAGGACCAGCAACAGCCTCAGGCGCTCTGGGCTTTGCACCGTTTCGCAGAAATCCAGGATCGTCTTGAAGTCCGACAGGTCGCGCTTGAACGCGGTCGCCGACATCAGCAGGTGCCAGCGAACCAGCCACGCGACCGTCTCCGTCTCGGCATCGGTCAGGCCCAGCCGCGGACAGAGGCGTTCGGCCACCTCCGCCCCCAGGATCGAGTGATCGCCACCGCGCCCCTTGGCGATGTCGTGGAGGAGCACCGCAACATAGAGCACGCGCCGCGACACGATCTGCCCGATGATCGCAGAAGCGACGGGATGTTCGTCGAGCAGTTCCTGCCGCTCGATCCGGGCGAGCAGGCCGAGCGCGCGGATGGTGTGCTCGTCCACCGTATAATGATGATACATGTCGAACTGCATCTGCGCGACGACCCGGCCGAAATCGGGCACGAAACGGCCGAAGACGCCCGCTTCGTTCATCCACCGCAGAACGAGTTCGGGGTCGCGGGGGCTGGTCAGCACGTCCAGGAACAGCGCGTTGGCGCGCGGATCCCTGCGGACGTCATCGACGAGCTTGGCGTCGCGCGACGCCGCCCGCACCGCCAGCGGATGGACCTCCAGCTCGTAACGGTCGGCAAGCTGGAAGATCTCGATCAACCGCACCGGATCTTCCTGGAAGAAGTCGTCGCGGGGAAGCGCCAGGCGTCCGCGATCCAGCACGAAGCCGTTCAATCGGCGCGGGCGGCGGCGGATTGTGGGCAGGCCGAAGCGATGCCCGCGCGCCGCGAACCGCTCGTCCAGATGCGCCAGGAACGCGCCCGTCAGCGCGCCCACCGTCTTCACCTGGAGGAAATAGAGCTGCATGAACCGCTCGACCTTGGCCTTGCCCGGTCGGTCGGAGAAGCGCATCCGCTCGGCGATCTGGCGCTGCACGTCGAAGGTCAGCCGGTCCTCGGCGCGCCCCGTGATGGTGTGGAGGTGACAGCGTACCGCCCACAGGAAATTGTCGGCGCGGTGGAATTGCCGATATTCCTCGCGGGTGAACAGCCCGCGATCGATCAGATCGGCGGCGCGGTCCACGTCATAGACATATTTGCCGATCCAGAAGAGCGCGTGCAGATCGCGCAGGCCCCCCTTGCCCTCCTTGACGTTCGGTTCGACGACATAGCGGGTGTCGCCCATCTTGCGATGGCGCAGGTCTCGCTCGGCCAGCTTGTCGGCGATGAACTGGCGGTGCGTATCGGTCTGGATTTCCGCCTTGAAGCGGCGCGAGGCCTCTTCGTACAGTGCCTGGTCGCCGCACAGGAACCGCCCTTCGAGCAGCGCGGTGCGCACCGTCACGTCGGCGCGCGCCTGGCGGATCATCTCGTCGATCGAACGGCTGGAATGGCCGACCTTCAGCCCCAGATCCCAGAGCGAATAGAGCATCGATTCGATGACCTGTTCGGCATGGGGCGTCTGCTTGAAGGGGGTGAGGAAGCCGATATCGACATCCGAATAGGGTGCCATCTCGCCCCGGCCATAGCCGCCCACTGCAATCAGGGTAAGCCGCTCGCCCGCCGTCGGGTTGCTCAGCGGATAGAGCGTCTCGGTGGTGAATTCGAACAGCAGCTTCAATATCTGGTCGGTCAGATACGCCTGCGCTGCCGCAGCCTCCAACCCGCGCGACGGATGAAGCGACAGCCGTCGCGCCACTTCCTGCCGCCCGGCTTCCAGTGCGGCCTTTAAGGTCGGGGTGACGAGGGTCCGTCCCTCCGGCCCGGTGATGCCCAGGGCGGCGACCTGTTCGGCCAGGGCCCGGCGATCGACGATGGCGCGGCGGTTGGGCAGGGATTCGAAACGGCTGTGCATGCCGCTGTCATAGGGACTCGGGATGAACAAATGGAGAGGGGACGGCCGTCAAATCGTCGCCGCCCGTCCTGAGGAGCAGCGCCGGGTCGAATGACATCCACTCGCTATCCCCATGCAGGCGATTGTCATGAAACCCGGCCGCCCGATCCCCTCACGCGGGGCAAAGGAAGCAGCCCCGCGTGAAAGTTGACCTGGAAATCAGACCTTCGGCTTCTCGCCGATCTGTTCCGCCTGGGCGCTGCTGTCCGGGCGGGCGGGGCCTAGGACCGGTTCCTCGCCCATCGGTTCGTTGCGGAATACGGTGAACTCGCCCCGACCATCGGTGCTCGGCCCCTTGGTCCAGCGTCCTTCGGGATAGGTGCCGTCTATCGAAGTGACGAAGAAGTCGTAATTGTGGGCCTGATCCTCCTTCGACTGCGGGAAGGAGTTGGGGATGGGAAGGGAGGACTCGGCACCCAGTTCCTCGATCACGGCCAGCCATTGCTCCTGATGCATGGTGTCGCGCGCGATCATGAAGTGCAGCATGTCCTTCATACCCTGGTCGTGCGCGGCGTTGTAGAGGCGGGTCGCCAGGACGCGGCCGGTACTCTCGGCGGCGACATTGCAATACATGTCGGCGGCGATGTTCCCGCTGGCATAGATATGGCTCATGTCGAACGGCACGCCGTCCGAGTCCGAGGGATGCGCGGCAAGCCCGGTCGACAGGATATGCTTGTGCAGCGTTCCTTCGATCGCATGGCGGGCATTGCCGCCGCCCATCACCGCGCCGACGATCCCGTCCGCCGCACCCTCTTCCTGCAAGGAGGCGGGGGCCTTGTCGAGGTTGAGCGCGACCGCGGTCGCCAGCATCTCGATATGGCCGATTTCCTCGGTGGCGGTGTGGAGCAGCATGTCGCGATATTTCGGCGTCGGCGCGCGGTTGCCCCATGCCTGGAAGAAATACTGCATGCAGACGCGGATCTCGCCCTCCACGCCGCCGATCGCCTGTTGCAGCATGCGTGCGAACAGGGGGTCGGGTGCCTCGCACCGGACGGGATATTGCAGGCGTTTGTCGTGATAATACATGGTCGGCCTCGCTTCTGGGGGACAGGGGGCCGCTCCGACCGACGAGCCGGCCGGGCGGAGTCGACGGGATTTAGTGGCTGGCGGTTTCGCCGGCGGCCCGGCGTTCGAGATAGCGGCGGGTCAGCGCGGCATTGTTCTCGTCCACCCAGGCCGCCATCGAGAGTTCCTCGTTCAGCGACTGGGTCAGTAGCGGCGAAGCACTGGCGAAGCCGCCGACGTCCGCAATGGTGATCAGCGACTTGTAACTGGCCGCCTCGAAATTCTCGAAGGCGAAGTTGGCGAAGCTGTTCTTCAGGATTTCGTCGGGCGCGAAGGTGTGGCCCAGCGCCGCCATGTTGCCCGAGAAGGACAACGCGGCGTCCTTCAGCACCGACCGGCTCTCGTTGAACCCGTCGAGTATGTCCTCCAGCCGGACGATCTGCTGCTCGGTCTCGCTCCGGTGCGACCGAAGCCGGTCGGCGACGTCGGGATAGTTGGCCAGGTGGTCGAGCTGCCGATCGATCAGCGCCAGCGCCTGATGCTCGACGGCATGGGCGTTCTTCAATCCGGCGACGAAGACCGCCGCGACCACGTCATGGGGTAGGGATGCCATGGATCATCGCTCCTTTCGCTTGAGGATCAGAGGAAGGGGGTGCCGCCGGTGACGGGGATGGTTGCGCCGCTGATGTAGCTGGCCTCGCCGCTCGCCAGCAGGACGTAAGGGGGCGCGAGTTCGGCGGGTTGCGCGGCGCGGCCCATCGGCGTCTGCTGGCCGAAGCTCTTCACCGACTCGGGCGGCATGGTGGAGGGAATCAGCGGGGTCCAGACCGGCCCTGGCGCCACCGCATTGACCCGGATGTTCCGCTCAGCCAGCATTTGCGCCAGCCCTGCGGTGAAATTGTGGATCGCGCCCTTGGTCGTCGCATAGGCGAGCAGTTGCTGGTTGGGCTTGTCGGCGTTGATCGAAGTCGTGTTGATGACCGACGACCCCTCGCCCATGTGCGGCAGCGCGGCCTTCACCAGATAGAACATCGCATGGATGTTGGTGGCGAAGGTGACTTCCCATTCCTCGTCGCTGATGTCCTCCACCGTCTGGAAGCTGGCCTGATGCGCGGCATTATTGACGAGGATGTCGACCCGGCCGAAGGTCTGGACCGCGCGCTCGACGATGGTGCGGCAATGGGCCGGATCGCTGACGTCGCCGGGGATCAGCAGCGCCTTGCGACCCGCCTGTTCGACCAGCCGCTGGGTCTCGGCGGCGTCCTCGTCTTCCGAGAGGTAGGAAATCACAACGTCTGCGCCTTCACGGGCGAAGGCGATGGCGACCGCGCGACCGATGCCGCTGTCCGCACCGGTGATGATCGCTTTCTTGTCGGTCAGCTTGCCATGGCCGACATAGCTGTGCTCGCCATGATCGGGGCGGGGGGTCATCGCCTCCGTCTCGCCAGGCATGTCCTGCTGCTGTTCGGGTTGTGGTGGGGTGGGGCGTTCGTTCATGGACCGTCTCTCCTTGCCCGGACCAATAAACGGGGCGGAGAGGCGTTCCGGTAAAAACTGTTATCTTAAAACGCGTTAGTCGATATTTTTCGGTTCCGATAGGTCGTCCCGTCCGTCGCTCGCTTCGTCTGAGTCCAACGCCGCGAGCCGACCCAGGATCGCCCGTTCCAACTGGTCGAGCGCATCGGCATAGCTGTGCGAGTCCGTCGCCAGCGTCTCGATGCGAAAGCCGTGCCCGCGTGCGGCGGCGCGGAAGGCGACCCCGGTGGCATCGCCACGCGCCACGATGATCGCCGCATCCTCACCCCAGGCATGGATGGCATGGAGTAGCGGCGCCGCAGCCTCGTTCAGCGGCGCGGGCGAGGCGGCGATCTTGGTCAGCCCCTGCCGCAGCTTGGACAGGTCGACCGCACCGCGCACCAGCCGCATCCATTCGGCGGGATTGGCCAGCTTGCGGGCATAATGGCGGCGGATCGCGGCGGCGGGGGGCAGGGTGTCGGGCTCGTCGGACAGCCAGGGATTGGACAGCAGCATCCCGCCCAGTCGCGCCTCCGCGCCGAACATCGCCAGCGCGGTGGCGGCATCGCAATTGCCGAACCCGATGACGCGCGCCACCCCTGTCGCGTGCACGAAAGCCTCGACGGCGGCGGCGATGTCGGGGCCGCTCGACTCCCAGCCGCCATTCGCACCCTCGCTGTCGCCCACGCCGCGTCGGTCGAAGCGGAACACCGGAAAGCCTCGTGCGGCGATCCGTGCCGCGAGTATCGCCTGCCCGCGATGCGCGCCCATGCGCGGCTCGTTTCCGCCGGACACGATCAGCAGGCCGGTGTCGCGCCTGCCTTCGTCCAGCGTCCCGACCAGCGTCGTATCGTCGCAGGGAAAGGAGATCAGCCTGCGCATGAAGCGATCCACTGCGCGATGTCCTGCGCCAACGTGGCGGCGAGGTCGGGGTCTTCCTGCGGCTCGGCACGGCGCCAGGGGGGGACGGCGTCGATCGTCCGGTCGGCGGGTGCGCGGTCATGGCCCAGGCGCACCACCCGGCGCGGCACGCCCGGCTGGTCGTAAGGTTCGGCCCCCGCCAGCCCTGCCAGGAAATGCGGCGAGACGCGATTGCCCGCAATCCGCACCGGAGACTCCGCGCCGAACAATCCATAGCGGTCGCTGTGCAATCCTGCGGCCGCACGCAGGCGGATGACGTCGCGCAGCACCGCTTCGCCGGTCATCGGCGCCAGATGCCAGCGCCCCAGCAACAACGCAAAGCCATCGACCAGCGTGCCGCCCCGGATCGACACGCCGTAGCAGGGGCGGTCGCCGAGCGCCTCCGCCGCCGCCTCATGCGCATTGCGCCACTGGATCAGGCTGGCCTGTTCGGTGTCGATCAGGCTTTCGCCCGTACCCGGCCAGTCGGGCAGCGCGCCGCCAATGCCATGATCGGCCAGCCGCCGCAGCATCGCCACCGCCAGGCTGCGCGTCCGGTTCGCCTCCTCCCAGAAGGGGAGCGCGACCAGCACGACCGGTCCTTGCGCGGGGCCGAAGCGCAACATCGCTTCGCGCCCGCCGGGCCAGTCATAATAGTCGATCAAGCGCGCGCCTTGGTGTCGGCGAAGGCGACGAGTTGCCCGAACGTCTCCAGCATTTCGCCATCGACCTCGTCATCCTCGATCAGGATGCCCAGCCGGTCCTCCAACTCCGTCAGCACGCCCGCGACCGCCATCGAATCCAGTTCGGGCAGCGCGCCGAACAGCGGCGTGTCGGCCTGGAAGCTCTCTACGCGCTCCTGCGACAGCCCCAGCACATCGGCCAGCACGCCGCGCACCGTCGCCTCGACATTCCCACCCGTCTGGAGTTCCAAACCCTGTCACCTTGCTATCTTTATCGTGCGGACCTGCGTTAAAGCGGCGGGGGGCTTTCGGCAACCGGCCGTGGCGTGGGCAGGGCGGCCCTGATCGCGCGAAAGCTTACCCCGCACCCGCCGCTCGACTTTGTCCCCCACCGCCCTGTAGATGGCCCGATGATCCTCGATCCGACCGCCTATCCGATCGACCATGTCCTGCGTGGAGCGCCCGATGCCCCGGCGCTGATCGAGCGGGACGGCGGCCTGAGCTTTGTCGAAGCCGAGCAGGCGGTCGCGCGGCTGGCGGGGTGGCTGGCTATGCAGGGTTTCGAGCCCGGTGCGCGGGTGGCGACCTGGCTGCCCAAGACGCGGGTCGCCGCGCTGATGCCGCTTGCCGCGCCGCGCGCCGGGCTGGTCCATGTGCCGGTCAATCCGCTGCTCAAGCGCGCGCAGGTCGCGCATATCCTGGCGGACAGCGGCGCGGCGATGCTGCTGACCCATGGTCCCCGCGCCGCCACGCTGGAGCCTGGCGACGTGGGTGAGGGCGTGCGGCTGTTCACCGAGGCGTGGGAGGGCGATGCGCTACCCCGGTCCGCCGCCGATCCCGATGCGCTGGCGGCGATCCTCTATACCTCCGGTTCGACGGGGCGGCCCAAGGGTGTGATGCTGAGCCATGCCAATTTGTGGTTCGGGGCGATCGCGGTGGCCGACTATCTGCGGCTGACGCCGGACGACCGGGTGCTGGCCGTCCTGCCGTTCAGCTTCGACTATGGGCAGAACCAGCTTTTCTCGACCTGGGTGGCGGGTGGTGCGGTCGCGCCGCTCGACTATCTGACCCCGCGCGACGTGGTGAAGGCGGTGGCGCGGGTCGGTGCGACGACGCTGGCGGGGGTGCCGCCGCTCTGGACGCAGTTGCTGGCAAGCCCCTGGCCAGAGGAAGCGGTGGCGCCGATCCGGCGTCTGACCAATTCCGGCGGTGCGCTGACCCCGCGGCTGGTTCGGGGGCTGCGGGATCGCTTTCCGGCGGCCGATCTCTATGCGATGTATGGGCTGACCGAGGCGTTCCGCTCGACCTATCTCGACCCCGCGCTGATCGACGCGCATCCCGATTCCATCGGCCGAGCGATCCCCTTTGCAGAGATCATGGTGTTGCGTCCGGACGGCAGCCACGCCGAGTCGGGCGAGCCGGGGGAACTGGTCCATGCCGGGCCGCTGGTCGCGCAAGGCTATTGGCGCGATGCGGAGCGGACGGCGCAGCGTTTCCGCCCTGCACCGGGCTGGCCCTGCGCGGTCTGGTCGGGAGATACGGTGGTCGAGGGGGCGGACGGCCTGCTCCGCTTCGTCGGGCGCGATGACGAGATGATCAAGGTGTCGGGCAACCGGATCAGCCCGCAAGAGGTCGAGGAGGCGGTGCTTGCGGGCGGCGAAGCGCGGGAGGCGGTGGCGATCGGCATTCCCGACGAAGCGCAGGGGCAGGCGATCGTCGTGGTGCTGGCGGGCGATCCCGCCATGGAACCGGCCTTGCGCGCGCGGCTGAAACGGGACCTGCCCGGTTTCATGCAGCCCGCAGCCTATGACTGGCGGGAAGACCTGCCGCGCAACGCCAATGGCAAGCTGGACCGCGCTTCGCTCCGCCGCGCATTGGTCGAGGCGGGGTGCGACAAGGATATGACGCGATGAAGCCGATGGGCCCGATCCCCCCCGAATTCGCCGGACAGCGAGGGGTGCTGACCATCGCCGGACGAAGCGCCGAGGATTGGATGCAGGGGCGGGACGGTCCGCTGTTCGTCTATGACCCCGCCATCGTCGCCCGCCGGGTCGCCCGGTTCCGCGCGGCCTTTCCGTCGATCGATCTTCATTATGCGATCAAGGCCAATCCTCATCCGCCATTGCTTGCGGCTATGGCCGACCTGGTGGACGGGTTCGACGTCGCCTCTGCTGGGGAACTTGCCAAGGTGGCGGGGCTGGGCAAGCCGATCAGTTTCGCCGGGCCGGGCAAGCGCGACGCCGAACTGGCCGCCGCGATCGAAGGCGGCATCACGCTCAATCTGGAATCGGAGGGCGAGGCAAGCCGCGCGCTTGCCATTGCCGAACGGTTGGGCACCCGTCCGCGCCTCGCCGTTCGGGTGAATCCCGATGTCGAGTTGCGCGGATCGGGGATGAAGATGGGCGGACGGCCATCGCCCTTCGGCATCGATGCGCAGCGGGTGCCCGCGCTGGTCCGGCAAATCGTCGCGGCGGGGGCGGACTGGCGCGGCTTTCATATCTATGCGGGCAGCCAGGCGCTCGACCCCCAGGCGATCATCGATACGCAGGCGGCGACCATCGCGCTGGCCGCCCGGCTGGCGGAGGCGGCGGGTCAGGCACCGCCGCTGGTCAATCTGGGTGGCGGATTCGGGGTGCCTTACTTTGCGGGCGACACCGCGCTCGACATCGCACGCGTGGGCGAGGCGCTGGAGCAGGCCTTGGCGGCGCGACCCGCCATGCTGGCCGATAGCCGTTTCGCCATCGAACTCGGCCGCTGGCTGGTGGCGGAGGCGGGGGTCTATCTGGCGCGTGTGATCGACCGGAAGGAGAGCGGGGGCGAGACGTTCCTGATCCTCGACGGCGGGCTCAACCATCAACTCGCCGCCAGCGGCAATTTCGGCACGGTGGTGCGGCGCAACTATCCGCTGGCGCTGGCCCATGCGATGGGCGATGACCCGGTGGAGACGGTGTCGGTGGTCGGCCCGCTCTGCACCCCGCTCGACCGGCTGGGCGATCGGGTGGCATTGCCTTCGGGACGGGTGGGTGACATCGTCGCGATCTTCCTGGCGGGGGCCTATGGAGCCTCGGCCAGCCCTGCCGCGTTTTTGGGACATCCCCCCGCCGGGGAAGAGATGGGCCCGCGCACAAAGGCATAACCCTATGTTCACCTATTGGTGGGCATAGCCGATCCTGCGCAATTTGCCTTTTGTCTCCGATCGGGGCGGGAGGTTCAGGAGACTTGTTCGCATGGCATCGTTCGCCCGCCCCCTTCTGCTCGCAGGCATGGCCGCCTCGACGCTGACCGCCTGTTCCGCGGGCGGGACCAGGTCCGAGCTGCCCTCGGCCGGCTATGTCGCGCGCAAGGAGCAGCCGGGCGAGGAATATGTGATCGGCCCGCTCGATACGCTCAACATCTTCGTCTGGCGCAATCCCGACCTGTCGACCAAGGTGCAGGTGCGCCCCGATGGCCGCATCACGACGCCACTGGTCAACGACATGCCCGCCGTCGGCAAGACGCCCGCGATGTTGCAGGACGATCTGAAAAAGGCGTTGTCCGAATATGTCTCCAATCCGATCGTGTCGGTGATCGTCGAGAATTTCTCCGGCACCTATAGCCAGCAGGTGCGGATCGTCGGCGCGACCGAGCGGCCTGCCTCCATCCCCTATCGCGCGAACATGACGCTGCTCGATGCGATGATCGCGGTGGGCGGGCTGAACCAGTTCGCGGCGGGCAACAAGGCCAAGCTGGTGCGCACCAATCGCGAGACCGGCAAGCAACAGGAATATGCGCTGCAGATCAACGACCTGCTGAGAAAGGGCGACTCCAGCGCCAATGTCCGGCTGGAACCGGGCGACGTCATCATCATCCCCGAATCGATGTTCTGAGGCCGATCGCCGGTGTCGACCATTCAGGATGAAATCCGCATCGCGCTCCATGCCATATGGATTCGCCGCTGGCTGGCGCTGGCCGTGGCCTGGGTGGTGTGCATCCTGGGGTGGCTGTTCGTCGCGCAGATCCCCAGCAAATATGAATCGCGCGCGCGCATCGCGGTCCAGAACTCGCAGATCCTGCCCGACGGCATGACCAACGGTCAGCCGAACGACATGGGTTCGGTCGATCGGGTGCGCCAGACGCTGATCTCCGCGATCAACCTGCAAAAGGTGGTGCGTGGCACCGACCTCGCCAGCACGGTGTCGAGCGATGCCGATGTCGCCGCCCGCGTCTCGTCGCTGGCGCAGGCGATCAAGATCGAGAACCAGCAGGACACCATCTTTCAGCTGACCGTCACGCAAGGCAGCCCCAAGCTGGCGCAGCAGGTGGCGCAGAAGCTGATCGACATCTTCGTCGAATCCAACCTGGTCGGCGACCGCAACAACACGAACCAGAGCCTCGCTTTCCTCGACAAGCAACTGGCCGATCGCCAGAAACAGCTTCAGATCGCCGAGGCGCGGCGTGCCCAGTACCAGAACCAGTTTCTGGGCGGCCTGCCCGGTACCGGGTCGGTCGCGGACCGGATCGGGCTGGCCCGGTCGCAAATGGCGCAGGTGGACAGCGATCTCGCCGCCGCCCAGTCCAGCTTCGCGGCGGTACAGGGACAACTCGCGGGGACGCCGCGCAGCGTCAGCGACGGGGGCGGCGTCGCGGTCAGTCCCGCCCGAGCGCGGCTGGCGACCATCCAGGGGCAACTCGCCGACGCACGGGCGCGGGGCTATACCGAAAACCATCCCGATGTCGTCGCGCTGAAGAACCAGCTGGCGGCGGCGCAGGCAGCGGTCCGCGCCGAACCGGCGGGCGCGGCGGCAGGCGGGCAGCCCAATCCGCTTTACATGTCGCTCCAGTCGATGGCGGCCGAGAAGCAGGCGCAGCTCGCCAGCCTGAAGATCCGCAAGTCGCAACTGCAGAACGATCTCGACCGGCTGAACGCCAGCCTGTCGAGCGATCCCGAAGCGGCCGCGCAGCAGGGGGCGAACGACCGCGACTATCAGGTGCTGAAGGACAGTTACGACCAGCTTCTCCGTCAGCGCGAACAGGTTGCCCTGCGGGGACAGGCGCAGAACCAGACCGACGCGATGCGCTTCTCGCTGATCGACCCGCCAACCTATCCGCGCGCGCCGACCTCCCCCAATCGCATCCTGCTGCTCAGCATGGTCTTCGCTGCCGGGCTCGGCCTGGGCATCGGTTCGGCCTTCGCACTGTCGAAGCTGCGCCAGACCTTCACCACGCCGCAATCGCTGCAGCGGACCATGGGGATGCCGGTGATCGGTGCGATCGGAGAAGTGGTGACGCGGTCGCAGGCGACGGCACGGGCGCAGCGGCTGAAACTGTTCCTAGGCGGGACGGCGGCGCTGGGTGGCGCCTATGTCATGGTGTTGGCGATCGAGCTATTACAACGGGGAATGGCCGCGTGAACGGAAGCGTGAAAAACCCCAAGCCCCGCCGCGAACCTTCGCTGCTCGAACGAGCGGCGAATGTGTACGACTTCCGGACCTATTTCCGCGACCCCGGTTCCGAGGCGCCTGAGCCCCAGGGCGTCGAGGATGCGCCCGCGGCAGAGGTCGTGCCGGTGCCTCCGCCGCCGCCCGAACCTGCGCCACCCGTTTGGACGCCGCCTTCGGTCATCGCGCCCGACGAACCCGAGCCGGCGCCGCCCGCCATGGCCCCGGGCGAAGCCCCCGCCTCGCTCAGCGGCATTCCCGCCGAGTTCCTAGCCCAGCCGGGGGATGAGGAATTTCTGGCGAGCGAATATAATCCCGGCTTTTCCGACATTGCGATGGTCGACCGCGCGATGCTGGCGGAAAATGGGATGATCGTGCCCGGCGCGCCGATCGGTCCGCTGGCCGAGGAGTTCCGGCTGGTCAAACGCCAGCTCATTACCACCAGCCAGCGGCTGGTCGAAGGCGGCGACGACGACAAGGCGCGCGTCATCCTGATCTGTTCGGCGCGGCCGCAGGACGGCAAGACCTTCTGTTCGGTCAATCTCGCGCTGTCGCTGGCGGCCGAGCGCGATACCGAGGTGCTGCTGGTCGATGCCGATGTCGCGAAGCCCGATGTGCTCGCCCGGCTGGGGCTGGTGGAGGGGCCGGGGCTGCTCGATGCGCTGGACGACAGCAGCATCGATGTCGAGTCGCTGGTGATCCGTACCGATGTTCCGCATCTTTCGGTCCTGCCGTGCGGGACGCGCAAGGCCAGCGATACCGAATTGCTCGCTTCGGCGCGGACGCGCGCCGTGGTGCAGCGGTTGCTGTCCGCCAACCCGCGCCGCCTGGTGATTTTCGACTCGCCGCCCGCGCTGGTGGCATCGCCCGCCTCGGTGCTGGCGATGCTGGCGGGGCAGGTGATGATGGTCGTTCGGGCCGACCGAACCCCGGAAAGCGAAGTCTCTGCGGCGGTCGCGCTGCTCGACGCGTGCGAGAATATCCAGCTCGTTCTGAACAGCGTGGCCTTTGTGCCGGGCAGCCGCCGGTTCGGCTTCTACGGGACATATGGGAAGGACGGCGTCCTGTGAGGCGCGGCCGCTTCATCCTGACATGCGCCTTGTGCGGGGTGGCGGCATGGCCGACCGCGCTTGCGGCGCAGGCACAGGATGGAGCGGCGGCCTCCATCGGATCGGCCCGTACCGACCCGGCACCGGGCAACGGGGCACAGGGCAACGGGACACAGGGCACCGCATCCAACGATGCGACCCGTCCGGCGCGCTCGCGGGCCCGGCTGACCCCCTATGTCGAGGTGGGACAGCTTTTCAGCGCCGACCTCAATGGCGGCGACGCCGTGACCTATACGACGCTGGCGGCGGGGGTGAACGCCGCCATCCAGACCATGCGGGCCGAGGGGCAGGTCAGCTATCGCTACGAACGGCGGATCGGGTGGAGCGACCGCGCCGGGGATGGGGACATCCATAGCGGGCTGGCGCGCGGCAGTTATCGCCTGACGCGCGAGCTCAGCATCGACGGCGGCGCGCTGGCGACCCGGACGCGCGCCGATATTCGCGGGGCGGCCCCGGGCGTGCTGGTCGGTGACATCGGCAATATCTCACAAGTCTATTCCGCCTATATCGGCCCCTCGCTGGCGACGCAGGCGGGACCGGTGCAGATCGGCGCCAATTACCGGCTGGGTTTTACGCGGGCCGATACGCCGGGCATAGGTGGGTTGGCACCGGGGCAGCCGCGCCTCGACTATTTCAGCGACAGCCTGAACCAGCTTGCGACGTTCAGCGCGACGGCACGGCCGGGGGCCGTCGCGCCGGTAGGCCTATCGTTCAACGCCGCCTATGACCGCGACGATGCGGGGCAACTGGCGCAGCGTTACGAGGGGTGGTTCGTCCGTGGCGACGTGCTCAAGCCGATCTCGCCCTATGTCGCCTTGACGGCCGGGGCCGGTTACGAGCGCATCCAGACCAGCCAGCGCGATGCCGAGCGGGACGCCGCCGGTCAGCCGCTGCTCGATGCCCGGGGCCGGTTCGTCACCGATCCGGACAGCCCGCGTCGCATCGCCTATCGCACCCAGGGCGTCTATTATGATGCGGGCGTGATCTGGCGTCCCAATCGACGCACCTCGGTGGAGGGGCATGTCGGCGAGCGTTACGGATCGCTCAGCGTCACCGGGCTTGCGCGCTATCAGGCGTCGCGTGACGTCATGGTCCAGGCATCGGTCTACGACGGTATCCAGACCTTTGGCCGCCAGTTGCGCAACGGCCTGTCCAACCTGCCGACCAACTTCATCGAAACGCGCGACGCCTTTGGGCAGCAATTCAACGGCTGCGTCTTCTCCGCCACCGGGACGACGCCGGGGGGGTGCCTGAACGACGTGCTGCAATCGGTGCAGACCTCAGTCTATCGTGCGCGCGGCGTGGATGCGACCGTGTCGCTGTCGCGGGGGCGGTCCACCCTCGGTTTCGGCCTCGGCTATGCCAGCCGGCGGTTGTTCGCACCCGATGCTTCGCCCGGCATCATCGTCTATGGCGCGGAGGACGAAAGCTACTACGCGCAGATTTTCTTCGGCCATGCGCTGAGTCCGAATTCGGGGCTTAACGTGAATGGCTTCGTTAACTATTATGCCAGTAGGTTGGCGGGGGCCGAGGACGTGGTATCGCTGGGTACGACCGCCAGCTATTTCCGCAACTTCGGTCGGCTCGGAACAACCGCGTCGGTTGGATTGTACCATTTCACGGTCGGGGACCTGACCAACGCCCTGTCGGCGCAGGCCCTGATCGCCGCACGGTATCAATTCTGACCGGCCGAAAGGCACGATGATGTACGAGACCCATTTCGGGCTGGGCGAACGCCCGTTTCAACTGACGCCGGACCCGCGTTTTTGGTACGAAACCGCCACCCATGGCAAGGCGATGGCCTATCTCGGCTATGGTCTGGCGCAGGGTGAGGGCTTCATCGTCATCACCGGCGATGTCGGTGCGGGCAAGACGACGCTGGTCGGGCATCTGATCGAAACGCTCGATCCCCGCCGCCTGAAGGTGCTGCATGTCGTGTCGACGGCGGTCGATCCGCACGATCTGCTGCGCGTCCTGGCCGAGCAGTTGAACGTCGACGCGCAGGGCCTGTCCAAGGCGGCGCTGCTGTCGGGTATCGAACGCGCGTTGAACGGCGTGGCGCGTGACGGTCGCCGCATCCTGCTGATCGTCGACGAAGCACAGGCATTGCCGCTCGCCTCGCTCGAAGAATTGCGCATGCTGTCCAATTTCCAGGCGGGGGGCCATGCGCTGCTCCAGATCCTGCTGGTCGGACAGCCCGAATTTCGCGAACGCCTGTTGGGCTCGGCGGCCGTCGAGCAGCTTCGCCAGCGGGTCATCGCCATCCACCATCTCGACCCGATGGAAGCGGAGGAAGTCCCCGACTATATCGCGCATCGCCTGGCGGTGGCGGGATGGACCGGCCGCCCCGATTTCGCCGCCGACGCCTTCGACGCGCTCTATGCGGTGTCGAACGGGGTGCCGCGTCGCCTGAACGTGCTGGCGGGGCGCGTGCTGTTGCAGGCGGCGATCGAGGGGATCGAACTGATCGGCCAGGACACGGTCGAGAGCGTTGCCGCCGACATGGCCGCCGATCTGGGCGGACGGCCTATGGCGGCTCCGGTCGAAGAGCCGCCCGTCCCGCCGACGCCTCCGGTTGTCGATCGCCCGGTCTTTGCCGGTCCGACCATGCAGTCCTTCAAGCTGAACGGCGCGAACGTCCATGTCGGCACAGGCGCGGGTGTGCATACCGCCGCGCCGGTTCGTCCCGCCGATCCGATCGTCCGCACCCCGGCCATGCCGCAAGGCGAACTGCCCCGCCACCGCGTCGTCGCGCCGCCACCTGCGCCCGAACCCGTTTCGCTCCGCCCCGGGCCGAAGCCCGAACCGGCTGCCGAGCCGCCCGCCGAGAGCCCGGCACTGTCCGCGATGGAGGACCGGGTGGCGCAACTGGAAGCCCGGCTGGAGCAGCAGGAGGCGGCGCTTCGCCGTGTCCTGACCCTGTTGGTCGACTGGTCGGAAATCGACAATCGCGCCGGCGAAGCGCGACGCGAAGACGTCTCCACCATTCGGCCGGGGGCGTGGGGCCATGCCGCCTGAGGGCGTTTCGCCGACGACACGGCCGATCAACGGTATGTCGGTCGATGTCGAGGAATGGTTTCAGGTCGGCGCGTTCGAGAAGACCATCGACAAGAGCGACTGGGATCGTCTCGACAGCCGGGTGGAGGCCAATACCGATGCCGTGCTGTCGCTGTTTGCCGACACGGGGACGCGCGCGACCTTCTTCACGCTGGGCTGGGTCGCGCATCGTCACCCCTCGCTGATCCGCCGCATCGTCGCGGCGGGGCATGAGATGGCCAGCCATGGCTGGGACCATCAACGCGTCTTCACCATGACCGCCGACCAGTTCCGCGCCGACCTCGCCCGCGCTAAGGCCGCGATCGAGGATGCGGGCGGGCAGGCCGTCACCGGATACCGCGCACCGAGCTTTTCGATCGACAAGCGGACCCCCTGGGCGCATCCGGTGCTGGCGGAGGCGGGTTACCGCTATTCCTCCAGCGTCGCGCCGCTTCGTCACGATCATTATGGCTGGGCCGAATCGCCGCGCTATGCATGGCGGCCGTTGGACGATTCCGACTTGGTCGAATTGCCGGTGACGGTCGCGCAATTCGGCAGGCGGCGGCTGGCGACCGGAGGCGGATTCTTCCGGATGCTGCCTGCCAAGCTGACCGATGTCGCGGTGGGACAGGTTCAGCGCGACGCGCATGGCGCGATCTTCTACTTCCACCCCTGGGAGGTCGATCCGGGCCAGCCGCGCGTAACCCATGCGCCGCTGCGCTCGCGCATTCGCCATTACAGCCGGTTGGGGGCGATGGCGGGCAAGCTGCGCGGGCTGTTGACGCGGCATGACTGGGGCCGGGTCGATCAGGTCGCGGCCGAGGAAGCGGCGCGGCTGGCATGACCGCGCCGATGCCGACGATCCGCGTCGCCGATCTGGCGCGCGAGGCGGACTGTGCGCGGATCGATGCTTTCGTGGCGGCACAGCCGGACGGTACGCCCTTCCACCGCACCGGCTGGTCGAAGGCGGGGGCCGAGGGTTGCGGGCAGAAGGCCCATTATCTGGTGGCCGAGGGCGAGACCGGGGCGATCATCGGCGTCCTGCCGCTCAGCGAGATACGATCGCCCTTGTTTGGGGCGGCGATGGTCTCGACCGGCTTCGGGGTCGATGGCGGCGTGCTGGGGCAGGGCGGTGATGCCTTGGCGGAGGTGGCCTGGACGCTTGCGGAGGAGCGCCGCATCGGCTCGGTCGAGTTGCGCGGCGGGCCGGTGCCCCAGGGGTGGACGGCGGATGCCGAAAGCTATCTAGGTTTCGTCCGTCCCCTTGCGACGGATGACGAGGCCGAATTGAAGGCCATTCCCCGCAAGCAACGCGCCGAGGTCCGCAAGGCGCTGTCGCAGGATTGGGATATCGTCGTGGGTCGCGACCCGGCGATGCTGGCCGAGCATTACCGTATCTATGCCGAGTCGGTCCGCAACCTGGGAACGCCCGTCTTTCCCGCGCGCCTGTTCCGCGAGGCGGTGGCGCGGCTGGATGCCGATATTCTGACCGTAAGGCATGGCGGGCATGCGGTAGCGAGCGTGCTGAGCCTTTATCATGGCGGCACGGTCTATCCCTATTGGGGCGGGGGGACGCAGGCGGCGCGGGGGCTCCGCGCCAATGACATGATGTATTTCGCGCTGATGCGGCATGCCCGCGCGCGCGGTTGCCGTCATTTCGACTTCGGCCGATCGAAAGTCGGCACCGGGGCGGCGGCGTTCAAGAAGAATTGGGGCTTTGAGGGGCGGCCCTTGGTCTATGCCAGCCGCAGCGTCGATGGCCCGCGCGCGATCAATCCGCTCAATCCCAAATATGCGCTGATGATCGCGGTGTGGAAACGCCTGCCCGTCTGGGCGGTGCGGCTGGCGGGCCCGCTGATCGCGCGGGGATTGGGGTGAAGGACCTGCTGTTCCTGGCGCACCGCGCGCCTTTCCCGCCCGACCGGGGCGACAAGATCCGCAGCTATCATGTGCTGCGCCACCTGATGCGGGACTGGCGTGTCCATCTCTGCGCGTTCGGCGAGGGCGAGGGGGATTTCGAACCGCCACCCGCTTTGCGCGATGGGCTCGCCAGTTGCCATATCATTCCGCGAACCAAGCCGATGCCGGTCGCGGCCCTTCAGGCACTGGGCCGGGGGCAGCCGGTCTCGCTGCCCGCCTTCGCGCATCCCCGGATGAGGCGCGCGGTGGCAGGGGTGCGCGCCGATCACGCGATCGCGGCATGCTATATCTTCTCCGGCCAGATGGCGCAGTATCGCGGGCCCGAGCCGACCATCATGGACATGGTCGATGTCGACTCGGCCAAATTCGCCGCGCTGGCCCGCCAAACGCGATGGCCGATGCGCGCGATGCTGGCGCGCGAGGAGCGGCGGCTGGGGGATTTCGAGCGCCGCATCGCCGGCGAGGTCGCAGCGACGGTGTTCGTCAGCGAAGCCGAGGCCGCGCTGTTTCGCGACAGCGGCGGACGGGGGCGGATCGTCGCGATCGAAAACGGCATCGATGCCGATCATTACGATCCCGAAGTCGCCGCAAGAAACGAATCAAAAGAACCGCTGATCGTCTTCACCGGGCAGATGGATTATCGCCCCAATGTCGACGCGGTCACGCGCTTCGCCACCCGCATCCTGCCGATGGTCCGGACCTGCTGTCCGTCCGCACGCTTCGCGATCGTCGGACGCGCGCCGACCCCGGCGGTGCGGCGTTTGGCGGGAGACGGGGTGATCATCACCGGCGAGGTCCCCGATACCCGCATCTGGCTGGCGCGGGCGCGGGTCTGTGTCGCGCCGCTCGACCTGGCGCGGGGTATCCAGAACAAGCTGTTGGAGGCGATGGCGATGGCGCGTCCCGTAGTCGCCTCGATTGCGGCGGCGGAGGGGATCGACCATGGCGGCACGATCGCCGTGGCGGAGGGGGACCGCGACTTCGCCGACCGGGTGATCGCCGCACTGGCTGGCCCCGCCGACAATCCCGCCGCGCGCGCGCGGGTGCTGGCGCGCTATGACTGGGCGGCTCGGCTCGCACCGCTGGACCTGTTGCTGAGGGACCTGCCGGCGTGACGCTGGCGGAACGGATGAAGCCGGGGCGCTGGACCTATCATCTGGCTTTGCTCGGCGTGACCGCGCTGATCGTGCTTTTCCTGTTCTGGCGCGACGCGGCGCATCTGGTCGACATCTGGTGGACCAGCACGACCTATGGCCATTGCCTGTTCATCGGGCCGGTCGTCGGCTGGCTGATCTGGCAGCGTCGCGGCGAACTGGCGCAACTGACCCCGGTCGCATGGTGGCCCGGCCTGATCGCGGTGGCTGGCGGCGGGTTGCTCTGGCTGCTGGGCGAATCCGCGACGGTCGCGCTGGTCCGGCAATTGGGGCTGGTCGCGGTGATCGAGGGGCTGGTCCTCTCCCTGCTCGGCCCCATGGTCGCGCGCGGCCTCCTGTTCCCGCTCGCCTATGCGTGGTTCCTGGTGCCCTTCGGCGCGGAACTGGAAAGGCCGCTTCAGCGGATCACCGTGTCGATCGTCATGCCGCTGCTCGACTGGAGCGGCATTCCCGCCTCGGCCGACGGGGTTCTGATCCATGCCGGACGCTATTGGTTCGAGGTGGCGGAGGCCTGTTCGGGTTCGAAATTCGTCCTCGCCATGATCGCCTTCGCGACGCTGGTCGCCAATCTGTGTTTCAAGTCGCCGTGGCGGCGCGGCGTCTTCCTGATCGTATCGCTGATCGTGCCGGTGCTCGCCAATGGCGTGCGCGCCTGGGGAACGATCTTCGCCGCCGACAAGACCTCGATCGAGGTGGCGGGGGGCGTCGATCATATCATCTTCGGCTGGGTGTTCTTCGCGGCCGTCATGGCGGCGGTGCTGGCGATCGGATGGCAGTTCTTCGATCGCTCGCCCGACGATCCCGACTTCGACCCACGGCGCCTGTCCGCCATGCCGGGGCATCGCATCGATCCGCTGCTGGCCGCGGTCCTGGCGGTGACGATCACCGCCCTCTATCCGAGCTGGAGCGGCGTTGCCGGATCGCGCACCGCGATCCTGCCCGGCCGAATGACGCTGCCCGATGTGCCGGGCTGGACCACCACGACGCAGGTTAGCGCGTGGCGGCCCTATTATCCCGGCGCCGACGCGGTCCTGCTGCGCAGCTACAGCGATGGGGACGGGCATCAGGTCGATCTGGCCGTCGCCGTCTTTTCCCGCCAGCGCGAAGGGGGCAAGCTGGGTGCGTTCGGGACCGGCGTGCTGCACGAGGACGATCGCTGGATCCGGGTCGCCGATCTGGGCCGGATCGCCGGGGGCGACACGATGCGGATCATCTCCACCGGCGCGAACGGCCGGTCGGTGCAGCGCGACGTTGCGACATGGTATCGGATCGGCGATAGGCTGACCCCGGATATGCGACGCGTGAAGATCGAGACGATGAAGGCCTGGTTGCTCGGCCAACGCCAGGCCGCCATGGCCATCCATGTGGCGAGCGAGGGCGATGATCCCGCCGCAATCCAGGCCTTTGTCCACGCGCTGGGCCCGGTCGACGACTTTGCCGACCGTCTGACCGGGCGGCACTGATCGCGCATGTGCGGGATCGCCGGCCTTTTTCATCCCGCCACGGCCAAGCCGGTCGACCCTGCCCGCTTGCGCGCGATGATCGGGGTGCAGGCGCATCGCGGGCCGGACGGTCAGGGGATATGGACCGCGCCGGGCGTCGGCTTTGCCCATGCGCGGCTGTCGATCATCGACGTGGCCGGTTCGGCCCAGCCGATGGTAGAGGACGAGGTCGCCGTCTGCTTCAACGGTGAAATCTATAACTACCGGGCGTTGCGTGAGGAATTGCGCGCGCGCGGCGCGGTGTTCCGGACCGACGGCGATACCGAAGTGCTGCTGCATGGCTGGCGGCATTGGGGCCCGTCCATGCTTCACCGGCTGGTCGGTATGTTCGCCTTCGCCATCCACGATGCCAAGGCGGGGACATTGTTCCTGGCGCGCGACCGGCTGGGGGTGAAGCCGCTGCACTGGGCGGAATTGACCGACGGCGCGGTCGCCTTCGCGTCGGAGATGAAGGGGGTGCTGGCGCATCCGCTGTTCCGCCGCCGCCCCGACATTCGCGCGGTCGAAGATTATCTGGCGCTGGGATATGTGCCGGACGATGCCAGCATGGTTGCCGGAATCCACAAGCTGGCCGCCGGACATTTCCTGCTGATCGAGCGGGGGCGGGGCGTCCCCACGCCCCGGCAATGGTGGGACGTCGATTTTTCCAAGCGCGAGAACGGATCGGTCGCGCAACTGGGCGACGGGCTGCTCCAGCGGATGCGCGAGGGCGTCACCAGCCGGATGGTGGCCGATGTGCCGCTGGGCGCGTTCCTGTCAGGGGGCGTGGACAGCTCGGGCGTCGTCGCGTTGATGGCGGAGGCTTCGCCACGCGCCGTGCGAACCTGCACCATCGGTTTCGAGGAAGCGGGGCATGACGAGCGTGGCTATGCCCAGATCATCGCCCGGCGTTTTGCCACCGATCATGTCGAGCGCATCGTCCGGGCGGACGATTACGCGCTGATCGATACGCTGGTCACGCATTTCGACGAGCCCTTTGCCGATGCCTCGGCGCTGGCGACCTATCGCCTGTGCCAGCTGGCGCGCGAGCATGTCACGGTCGCTCTGTCCGGGGATGGCGCGGACGAGGCGCTGGCCGGCTATCGACGGCATGTCTTCCATGCGGGCGAGGAACGGGTGCGCGGCCTGTTCCCGGCGGAACTGCGGTCCGGGCTGTTCGGCACATTGGGGCGGCTCTATCCCAAGGCCGATTGGGCACCACGTCCGCTTCGGGCGAAGACGACCTTGCTGGCGCTCGGCATGGACGGGGCGGAGGCCTATGCCCGTGCCGTTGGTGTCACGAGTCCCGAATGGCGCGCCCGTCTGTTCTCGGCGGAGGCAAAGGGGGCGCTGGGCGGACACCGGGCCGAGGATCGCTATGTCGCGGCGATGCGGCAGGCGCCAGCGCGCGACGCGATCGACCGGGCGCAATATGCCGATCTGAAGATATGGCTGCCCGGCGACATCCTGACCAAGACCGATCGCACCTCGATGGCGGTGGGGTTGGAGGCGCGCGAACCGCTGCTCGACCACCGGCTGGTCGAATATGCCGCGCGCCTGCCCGCCGCGATGCGCGTAAGGGGCGGGCAGGGCAAATGGCTGATGAAGAAGGCGCTGGAGCCCTATCTGCCGCGCGACATTCTCTATCGCCCCAAAATGGGGTTCGTGACGCCGATCGGCGCGTGGTTCCGGGGCGCGCTGGCCGACAATGCCGCACGGCTGGAGCATAGCGGGCTGTTGCGCGAGACGGGATGGTTCCAGCTTGCCGAATTCGGGCGGATGGCCGCCGACCACCGTTCCGGCCGCGCCGACCATGGCCGCACGCTGTGGCAGATGGTGATGCTGGAGCGCAGCCTGACGCGGTTGTTCGCCTGACCCGCGCCCAGGCTCGGTCTGGGGACGGTTTTCCTACATCGGAAAGCAGGCAATGGATCACCCCCGCAACGTCTGGCTGATCCAGCGATCGAACAGATCGGGCCAGAGCCGTGCGGGCGATCCTTCGGGCGCGCTCAGGGCACCGAAGCCGTGACCGCCTCGTTCGAAGAAATGCGCCTCGACCGGCACTTTCGCGGCGCGAGCCTGGGTCAGCACGTCGATCGACTGGTCTATCGGCACCAGCCCGTCATCGACGGCATGGACCAGGAACAGCGGCGGCGTGTTTGCGCCGATCCGACGCGGCGTATCATAACGCGCCTTGGTCGCAGGATCGGGGTCGGGGCCAAGCAGATTGTAGCGCGACCCGGCATGGGTGGTCGGCGTCGACAAGCTCGCGACCGGATAGACCAGGCCGGAGAAACGCGGGCGTGCCGATTGACGATCGGCCGCATCGAGTGCCGTATAGACCTTGTCGTCATACCCCACCGTCAGCGATGCGGCGAGATGTCCGCCCGCCGAAAAGCCGACGATACCCAGATTGGCTGCATCGATGCCATAGCGCCCGGCCTGGGTGCGGATCAGCCGCATCGCGCGCTGCGCATCCTGGAGCGGCACGTCCGCCTGACGATCCCACCCCTCCGACGGCAGGCGATAGGAAAGGGCGAAGACGGTGATGCCATGCGGGTTCAGCGTTCGGGCGACATCGATCCCCTCATTCTGGATCGACACGAAGCCATAACCGCCCCCAGGAATGGTCAGCACGGCGCGGCCATCGGGGCGTTCGGGGCGAAAGACCGCAACGATCGGATCGGCGGTGCCCCGCAGCCACAAATTCTGCTGCCCGGCAGGACCGTTCATCGATGGGTTCGGGGTGGGCAGCTTGGCCCGCGCGCCCGGCGGGCGTCCGGGCCAAAGGGAAAAATGCTCGGCGGGTGGCCAGGGCGTCATCGTGCCTGCCGTCATGGAGGAACCGGCTTGCGCGGCGCCATTCGTGGCCAGCGGCGCGGCGGCCATCGCCCCGATCAGGGTGCGTCGATCGATCACTCTCTTCCCCTCCGTGTCGCGCATGGGAGCGCTATTGTGCGGAGGGTGCCGGGCTGTTCTGCGCCAGGCAAGTGAAAAGGGGCGGAACCTCTGCGGTTCCGCCCCTCATTTCAATGCCCGTACTTCTTGATCCCGCGGCGGCGGAGCTTTTCGCGCTTGCGTCGCCGGGAATAGGGGACAGCGAAAGCCAGCCCGGCGATCAGAACGACGCCGATGATGATGTAAGCCAGCTGTTCGCGTTCAAGAAATTCCAGCATTAGTCGAAAATCGCTCCCCAACGACGCTTTACGCGCTCCCGCCAGTGGCCGCGATGATAGGCGTCCGAAGCCAGCAGCGGCATGACCGAGCCCGCTTCCGCAAACACCATCTGCTCGAGCGCGGTATCGACCTTGCCCCAGCTCGCCGCTTCCTTCAGCGTCGAGGACGAGCAGGCGCCGTCCCGAACATCGGCCACCGTGATCTGCACCGCGTATTTGTGCATCTCGACGTCGTCATGGCCCAGGATTTCGGCACAGACAACCGTGTCCTGGATGAAATTCTTCGGCACGCCACCGCCGATCATCAAAAGACCGGTCGTGCCCGCCTTGATCTTGATGTCGGTCAGTTCGCGGAAGTCGGCAATGGCGTCGAGCACCATGTACGGCTTGCCTTCCTTGGCGCGCTCGACCTGGTGCTTGACCAGTCCGAAGCCGGCCGACGAGTCGACGAATGCGGGGCAGAAGATCGGCACGTCATGCTCATAGGCGAGCTTGACCAGGCTGTTTTCCTTCTTACCATGCTCGGCCAGATACTTGCCCATCTCGCGGATGAAGGCGCGGCTCGAATAGGGCTTGGGCTCCAGCGAGTCGGCGATCTTGCCGATCGTGTGGTCGCAGTCCTGCAGCTGCTCTTCGTCGATATAGGTGTCGTAGATGCGGTCGATGTAGAGCGAACGCAGCGTGTTGTCGTCCGGCACTTCCAGCGCCTGGTAATGCTTGTGGCCCAGGCCCTCGAAGAAATCCATGTCGACGATCGACGCACCGGTCGCGACGACGCCGTCGATCATGTTCGAGCGCAGCAGCTCGGCATAGAGATCCATGCAGCCGCCGGCCGAGGTCGAACCCGCGATGACGAGGAAGATCGAGCAGTCCTTGTCGGCCAGCATCTGGTTGTAGATGCCGGTCGCGCGCGCCAGGTCGCGGCTGGTGAAGCTCATCTTGCCCATCGAATCGATAATCGGGCGGGCGTCGAACTTGGTGATGTCGATATGCTCGACCACGCTGGAGAGCAGCTCGGCCTTGCGGTTGTCGTTGATCGTGTCGGTCATGATGGTTCCATCATCATCGAGAAGCCGCCGTCGTTATTGGGGACGCGGTAACCCGGCTGGCCCGGCTCTGCGCGAATGGCAGGACCGGTATGGGAAGGGGCCTTATCGTGGGCGAACCCGCAATGCCACCCCATTCCCCTCCCGCCGGAGCGGGAGGGTTATAGAGTTTGCTAGTCGGGCTGGGTTACAGCTTGACGACGTTGGCAGGCAGCGCCTGCTCGGCCTCGTCGCGATAGACCGACAGCATCGGCTCATCGTCGGTGACGACGAACTCGTGGCAGGTGAAGCCGTTGAACTGCGTCCGCATCGCCTGGCCATAGGCACCGAGCATGCCGATCTCGAAATAATCGCCGGTGTTCGTGTCCGCGGGCAGCGGGAACGGACCCTGCATGAAATCGAGATCGTCGCAGGTCGGGCCCCAGAAGCTGAAGTCCATGTCGCGCGCGTCGGAATCCGGCTCGCGCAGCAACTGGACAGGGTACTTCCACCCGATATGCGCCGCATCGAACAGCGCGCCATAGGCGCCGTCGTTGATGTACAGCTCATTGCCTCGGCGACGCTCGACGCGCACCACAACGGACGAATATTCGGCGCACAGCGCGCGGCCCGGCTCGGCCCAGAGTTCGGCCGAATAGGACACCGGCAGGCTCTCGAACGCGCGGTGGATCGTCTCGAAGAAACGCTCCAGCGGCGGCGGGGTCATGCCCGGATAGGCCGAGGGGAAGCCACCGCCGACATCGATCACGTCGACCGTGACCGCCGCCGCGACGATCGCCGCACGCACGCGCTCCATCGCCGCCGAATAGGCATCGGGGGTCATGGTCTGGCTGCCGACATGGAAGCAGATGCCCAGCGCATCGGCGACCTGGCGGGTCGCGATCAGCAGGTCCTTCGACTCTTCCAGGCTGACGCCGAACTTCGATCCCAGGCTCAGCTTGGCATATTCGGACGACACGCGCATGCGGACGCACAGGGTCAGGTCGGTCGCGCCGTTCGTGGCGCGGACGATCTTGTCCAGCTCCTCCAAGCTGTCGAGCGAATAGGTGCGGACGCCGTGCGTGAAATAGGCCTCGGCAATCGCCTCTTCCGACTTTACCGGATGCATGAAGCAGCAGACGGCCTGGGGAACGACCGACTTCACCATCCGCACTTCCGCGATGGACGCGGTGTCGAAATGGGTGATGCCATTGTCCCACAGGATCTGGATCAGATCCGGCGACGGATTCGCCTTTACCGCATACATCGAGCGGCCCGGAAACTTCTCGACGAAGAATCGGGCGGCGCGCGCAGCGGCGTGCGGGCGAAGGAGCGTGACCGGATCAGCCGGGCGACGCTGGGCTATGTCGATGCCGCGCTCCAGGTTGGAGGGAACGGCGGTCGAACGGGCAGCTAGCCCCAGCGCGCGATGATTCTGGTGCAACTCAAGGGACCTCCAATTGCCTGACGGCATACGGTGACAAAAAGCTGCCTTGCGGTTGGAAGTCCCATGGGGCAGCGGAGGCGCGAAATAGGGTTCGCTTTTTCGAATGTAAAGCGGTTGAAAGGCCGTCGGAGATAAAAAGTGACAATCTTAAGACAGCCGACAAAAGCCGGGGTCCGCGACGCCGCCGAAAAGATCGCGCGAGTGCTGCCGCCAAGTCCCATTTTTCCATTTTTAATCAATGGGAAAACCATAGTTTTCAAGGCCGAGTGCCTGCAGCCGATCGGCGCCTTCAAATTGCGCGGCGCATGGCACCGATTAACCGCGTTGGACGAGGCCGCGCGGGCGCGTGGCGTGGTCGCCTTTTCGTCGGGCAATCATGCACAGGGAATCGCCTGGGCCGCCCGGCGGCTGGGAATCGCGGCGACGATCGTGATGCCGGCGGATGCGCCGCCATCGAAGCGGGAGGGCACGCTCGCGCTGGGGGCGGAGATCGTCGATTATGACCGCGCGACCGAGAGCCGCGAACTGATTGCGCGCCGACTCGCCGAAGCACGGGGCGCGACGCTGGTGCCGAGCTTCGACGACCCCTGGGTGATCGAGGGACAGGGTTCAGCCGGGATCGAAGCGGCGGCGCAGATGGCCGCACTGGGCATGGCCGCGCCGACGCATGTCGTATCGCCCTGTGGTGGCGGCGGTCTCGCGGCTGGCGTGACCTTGGCGCTGCCCGATGCGAGGGTGACGGTGGTCGAGCCCGAGGGCTGGGACGATATGCGCCGGTCGTTGGAGGCGGGGTGGATCGAGCCGGTGGGCGACAGCCCTCCGCCGACCACGTGCGACTCGCTCCAGACCACACGAGTCTCGCCGCTGACCTTCGAGGTGCTGGCCCGGCGTGGAGCCGAGGGCGTCGCGGTCAGCGAGGCCGAGGTCGCCGCGGCCCAGCGCTTCGCGGCGGAACGGTTGCGGCTGGTGGTCGAGCCGGGCGGGGCGGTGGCGCTGGCCGCACTTCTTTCGGGGAAGGTGGCGACGGAGGATGGGATGCTTGTCCTGCTGTCGGGCGGCAATGTCGACCGCGCCGCCTATGCCCGGGTGCTGGCGGGCTGATGGAGGGTATCGCCCAGGCTGCGCCCGGTATCGCGATGCTGGCCGCCTTTGCCTGTGTTGCGGGCGGGGTGGTGACGATCCGGCGCGGGGATCGTCGCAAGGGCGTGTTGATGCTGGTGATGGCGGTCGTGCTGGTCGGCAATGTGGTGATCTGGACGATGTAGCGTCGTCCATTTCTTACCCGTTCCCCGGCGAAGGCCGGGGCCCCGTTGCTATGGATTTTGGGCGGTGGCTGAATGGGCGTGGGAGGCATTTCTGAGCGGGTCGCTTCTGCCTCCTAAGCACCGTCTTACGCACCTTCGATCGTGAAGTAACTGCGCCCGGTCTTCGCCGGGGAACAGGGCGCGGTGGTAAGTGACCTGCGTCGCAAACCCCGCTAAAGCCCGGTTCCATGTTCCGCATCGCTCGCTGGGCCCTGAAGGCCGTGCTCGCCTTTGTGATCCTCAGTATCGTTTGGGTCGGCGTCTATCGCTTCGTGCCGCCGCCCTACACCTTCACCATGCTGGGCGACGCGGTCGGCGGACATGAGGTGACCAAGGACTGGATGCCGCTGTCCGAGATGGACCCCGACATGGCGCGCGCGGCGATCGCGGGCGAGGATGCGCGCTTCTGTTCGCATAACGGCTTCGACTTCAAGGCGATGGCAAGTGCTGCCTATCGCAATGCCAAGGGCGGGCGGATACGCGGCGGCTCGACGATCAGCCAGCAGACGGCGAAGAACGCCTTTCTGTTCCAGGGCGGCGGCTATGTCCGCAAGGCGTTCGAGGCCTGGTTCACCTTCCTGATCGAAACGCTGTGGGGCAAGCGGCGGATCATGGAGGTCTATCTCAACATCGCCGAGACCGGGATCGGGACGTACGGGGCCAATGCCGGGGCGATGCGCTACTTCGGGCATGACGCTTCGCATTTGTCGCCCACCGAGGCGGCGCGGATCGCGGCGGTGCTCCCGCTACCGAAGAAGCGCGCAGCTGTGGCGCCGACGGGCTTCGTGCGGCGGCACGGCAATGTCATCGCGCGTTATGTGGGGGTGGTGCGACGGCAGGGGCTGGATGCCTGTATTCTGTAACGGAGTGGGGGCTCGGTGAGACACCGTGCCCTCCCCCATCCCCTCCCGAGGATGGGGGAGGGCGGTGGCCCAATGCGACCAAGCTCCGGCAACATCCGCCTCGCAAAAGCCACGATCCTGCACGACGATCGCGGGGATTCGAGGGGGAGCCCATGCGATGCCTGTCGCAATCGGACTGATGCTGCTCCAGGCCGCGCCCTCGGCTTTGCCGTTGCCCCGCATTACGTCGCGATCCGAATGTCCCCGGACCCAAGACGAGATCGTGGTATGCGGTCGCCGTGACACGGCCGAACGCTATCGGATACCGCCATCCGCGCGCGGACCTTCCAGCTTGGCGGACGAAACGGGCGCGGGGCTGAGCGGTGCGAATATCCTGGGTGGTACGGGCCCCTGCGGCATCCATGCCGGACAAAGGCGCTGCACATCCGGCGAGGCGGGGCAGGCGGGCTATGGCGGTGGCCGCGATCCGCTGACCATCGGCCGCAAGGTGCTGACCCGATTGATCGACCCGGATGCAGAGATCGACCCGCCATCGTCGCAACCGACAGGGCGTCGATAGGCCCTGCCGGTCGCGGATCGTTTTACTTGCCGTCGCCCGAAATCGCGTCGCCCGCTTTCTTGGCAGTATCGCCCACGCTCTTGGCGGCGGAGGTCACGGCGGCGTCGCGACGGTTTTCCGCGCCACCCCGGCTGAACAGGTAGAAGCCGCCGACCAGCACCGCGATCAGCAGGACGATGGCGATCGCCATGCCGCCACCGCCGCTGCGGCGCTCGATCACCGTGGTGTGGGGCTGCTGATTGCCATAGGTTTCGGTAACACGTTCGTCGGCCATGACATTCCCTCCTTTATGGGTGGGGAAGCAACGCCATGACCGCCATACCGTTCCCGAAACGACTGGAACCGGGTCAGAAGGGCAGCTTGAAGCCCGGCGGCAACGGCAAACCGTTGGTCATCTTCGACATTTCCGCGCCCGACGCGCTGTCCGCCTTGGTCCGCGCATCGTTGATCGCGGCGGCCAGCAGGTCCTCCAGCATCCCCTTCTCCGAAGGCTGCATCAGCGAATCGTCGATGGTGATGCCGATGATCCGGCCCTTGGCCGACGCCTTCACCTTGACCAGACCGCCGCCAGAGACGCCTTCGACCTCGATCGTGTCGAGATTGGCTTGCGCCTTTTCCAGCTCGTTCTGGACGTTCTGGGCCATCGCCAGGATTTCGTCGAGATTCTTCACATCATGCTCCGTTCACACTGCGTTTGCCGGGCCATTCCATCAATTCGGCCTCGGGGAAAGCCTCGCGCGCGGCGCGGACCATGTCCGATTCCCACGCGGCGGTCTTGATCGCTTCCTCGGCGGCGACCTGCTGCTCGTGCAGGGTCGGCGCGCCGGGCACATCCTCCAGCGTGACGCGCCAGACCTGGCCCGTCGCCGTCTTCAGCGCCGCGATCAGCTCGCTCAGCGTATCGGCCGCGATCGGGCGCGATCCGCTGAACACCATTTCCGGGGGGGTGTAACGCACGAGACGCGCGCCATGGCGCAAGCGGGCGGCCAGCGCGAGTTGCCCCATATCGTCCAGCCGGTCGATCATCGCGACGAAGCTGTCGGGCAGCTTGGGCGGCTCGGGCTCGGCTGGGGGAGGGGGCGGGGCGAGGGCGACGGGCGCAGCGGCTGGCGCTGGTTGATGCGCCACCGCCGGAGCACTGACCGCCGCCACGCCGCCGTCACGGATCTGTCGCGCCAACTCGCCCGGATCGGGCAGGGTCGAGGCATGGATGGCGCGCAGGAGCGCCATCTCCGCCGCCTCGATGGGCAGGGCGGCACGGGCGACTTCGTCATGCCCCTTCAGGAACAATTGCCACAGCCGATGCAGCGCCGGGAAGCTGAGCGACCCCGCCCATTCCTCGCGCGCGGCGCGTTCTTCCAGCGGCTGCGCGGCGTCGGGCGGCGTGCCGACCTTGGTCAGGGTGATGCCGTGCACCGTCTCCAGCAGTGAACGCAGCACCGATTGCGGATCGACGCCATAATCATATTGCCGTCGCAGCGACGCCAGCGCCCCCGCCCCGTCGCCGTTCAGCACCAGCCCCAGCAGGTCGCGCACCGCCCCGCGATCCGACAGGCCCAGCATCTCGCGAACCGCAGCCGCGGTGACGCCGCCGCCCTCCAGATCGGCATGGGCGATCGCCTGGTCGAGGATCGACAGGCCGTCGCGCGCCGAGCCTTCCGCCGCGCGCGCGACCAGCATCAGCGCCTCGTCCTCGGCCGTCACGCCTTCCTTGACACAGATGTCGGCGAAATGGGCCGCCAGCTTGTCCGCCGTGATCCGCCGCAGGTCGAATCGCTGGCAGCGCGACAGGACGGTGATCGGAACCTTGTTCACCTCGGTGGTGGCGAACAGGAATTTCACATGCGCGGGCGGCTCTTCCAGCGTCTTCAACAGCGCGTTGAAGGCGTTCTTGGAAAGCATATGGACTTCGTCGACGATGTAGATCTTGAAGCGCGCGGAGACGGCGGCATAGCGTGACGCCTCGATGATCTCGCGGACATCGTCGACGCCGGTATGGCTGGCAGCGTCCATCTCGATCACGTCGATATGGCGGCCCTCCGCGATGGCGCGGCACGGTTCGCACACGCCGCAAGGGCTGATCGTCGGGCCACCCTTACCGTCCGGGCCGACGCAGTTCAACGCCTTGGCGATCAGGCGCGCGGTCGAGGTCTTGCCCACCCCGCGCACGCCGGTCATCAGGAACGCATGCGCCAGCCGGTCGCGCTTGATCGCGTTGCCCAGCGTCTGGACCATCGCGTCCTGCCCGATCAGCGCATCGAAGGTCTGCGGCCGGTATTTGCGCGCGAGGACGCGATACGCCTCCGCCTTGGCGGGCTGGGGTGGTTCGCCCAGGTCGAACGAATCAGCCATGCCGGGTCTGGGTGGTCGGGGTGTTGGAAAGCATCGCCGTCCAACATAGGCGCTCGGGCGCGCCGCGTCAGGTCAAATCGTGTGTTAGGACACACACACAACCGTCGCCCCAGCATAGGCTCGGGCCTTTGGCGAGTGCATCCACCAACGCGAAAAGGCCCCAGCCTGCGCTAGGGCAACGCTGGGTCGCGCGTTTCCGAAATGCTGGAAAGGTGGGAGCCGGGACGACCCGCAGCGAAATCGTTGCGGCTGCTTCCGTCAGGACCTGACCGGGTTGGCGATGACTACGTCCGCCCGACTCCCGCCGCGCATATGGCGAAACGGGGCCGGTGGATCAAGTCCTTATCCCATCGGCCCCATCGTTCGTATCAGCGCGTCAGCGGCGGAAGCACTGGCGCACCGGACCGTCCCAGGTCCGCACCCAGCGACAGGTCACGCGGGGGCGGCCATAGCCACGCCAGCCCGGACCCCGATCATAGCCGCCGCGATGCCAGCCGGGTCCGCGGTCCCAGCCACGGCCGCGATCCCAACCCGGTCCGCGATGATCCCAGCCCGGCCCGCGATCCCAGCCGGGGCCACGGCCCCAGCGATCATGCGGTGCGGCTTCGGCAGGTGCGGCGGCGGCGATACCGCTGACAGCGATCAGACCGGCGCCCAAGACAGCAAGAATTTTCATAACGCTTTACTCCCGGTAGGCCCGCCTTTCAGCGAGCATGAGGGGAGATTGCCGAATCGGCGATGATTGCGTGCTGAACCAACTCGTTATCGCAGGTTCAGGGAAGCCGGACGGTCAATCCGTCAAGGCTTTGGTCCAGCATGATCTGGCAGGCGAGGCGGCTGGCGCGCGTCGCATCGGGGACGAGGTCCAGCATATCCTCCTCCTCCACGGACGGCGGGGCGAGGCGATCGAGATAGGCGGCATCGATCAGCACATGGCAGGTCGCACAGGCCATCTGCCCGCCGCAGGTGCCCTCCATCGCTTGGCCCGCACGCTGTCCGGCGCGGAGCAGCGTTTCGCCCGGCATCGCCTCGGTCGTGACGTCGTGGCCGTCATGGGCAATGAAGGTCAGCGCGATCATCGCGGCTGCGCCCCGGCCGCCGCCGTCAGCCGGTCGATGGCCTCCGTCAATTCCGCCTCCGTCGTGTAACGGCCGAAGCCGAGCCGGATCGAGGACTTGGCCTGCCGATCGGTCAGCCCGAGTGCGGTCAGCACATGGCTGGGCCGCCCCGATCCGCTGGCGCACGCGCTGCCCGCCGAAAAGGCGACGTCGCGGCAATCGGACATGAGGCGCGCGACATCCAGCCCGTCGCGGCGGATGTTGAGGTTCCCCCGGTAGCGATGGGTGGTCGAACCATTGACGATCCAGTCCGGCCCCAGCCGCTCGACCGCCAACGCCCAGAGCCGCTGGACATGGGCGAGGTCCTGTTCCGCTCGCGCAGCCATCAACTTCGCCGCCGCGCCGAACCCGGCGCAGAGTGCGGGACTGAGCGTGCCCGAACGTCCCGCTTCCTGATCCCCGCCATGGAGCAGCGGGGGCAGGGTGATGCCGTCGCGTATCCACAAGGCGCCGATGCCCTTGGGGCCATGGATCTTGTGCGCCGACAGGGCGACCATATCGACGCCGTTCGGAATGGGGATACGGCCATAGCCCTGCACAGCGTCGCACAGCATCCATGCCCCGGCCCGATGCGCGTCGTCGGCCAGCGCGGCAATGGGCAGGATGGTGCCGATCTCATTGTTGACCAGCATCGCAGCGACCAGCCCGACCCCTTTCGGGATCGGTGCGGGCGTCGCCACGCCCTGACCATCGACCGGCAGGATGGTCAGAGGACGTCCGGTTGCGGCGGCGGTATCGAAAACAGCCGCATGTTCGATCGCCGTCGTGACGATGCCGCCGCTCGCCCCCTTGATCGCCCAGTTGAGCGCCTCGGTCGCACCGCTGGTAAACACCACCCGCCCGCCGGGGGGCAGCAGCGAAGCGACATGGTCCCGCGCGACCTCGACGGCGGCCTTGGCCTGTCGTCCGGCGCGATGCGGCGAGTGAGGGTTGGCGTGCCCCTGCTCCAGCCAGGGGAGCATCGCCTTCAACGCTTCGGGGGCGAGCGGGGTCGTCGCCTGATAGTCGAGATAGATCATGCCGCCCGCTTGCCCCGCGATATGGCACGCCAGGCGGCGACGAAGCGGTCGACATCGTCGCGCGTCGTCGTCCGGCCGAAGCTGACCCGCACCACCTCGCGCCCCGCCTCCACGCTCCACCCCAGCGCGGCAAGGACGTGGCTGGGCTTCAGGCTGCCGCTGGCACAGGCGCTGCCCGCCGAAACGGAAATCTGCGCCAGGTCGAACTGGATCAACTGCGCGGCGGAGGGCTTGCCCGGCATGTGATAGCTGGCGATGGCGGGATGGCGGCGGCTGGCGTCCGCCACGACGATGCCGCCGGAACGCCGAATCGCATCGTCGCAATATGCGCGCAGTTCGGCGTGATCGGACTCCGGCTCGGCCAGCGCGGCGGCATAGCCCAGCACGCCCGGCATATTCTCGGTGCCGGGGCGGTAGCCGCGCTCCTGCCCGCCGGTCGGCACCAGCAACGCCAGGTCGCGCACCAGCAGCGCGCCGATCCCCGGCGGGCCACCGCGCTTGTGCGCCGACAGCGCGACCAGATCGGCATGTTCGATCACTTGCGGGTCGGCGCCAGCGGGCATTTGCGCGGCATCGACCAGCATGATGTGTCCGGCGGCATGAATCGCCTCGGCCAGTTCGGCGATGGGCTGGCGCACCCCGGTCTCGCTATTGGCCCATTGCACCGTCACCATGGCGCGAGGGCCGGTCAGGTCGGGCAGGCGCAATATCCCATCCGGCCCCACCGGCATGACGATCGCGTCCGGGGCCGCGCGCAGCACCGCGTCATGGTCGATCGCCCCGATGAAGCGCCGCTCCGCCATTGCACGGGTCAGTGCGATCGACAGCGACTCGCTGGCCCCGCTGGTGAACAGGATCTCGTGCTTCCAGCCCAGCGATCGGGCGATGGCGGCACGCGCATCCTCCAGGGCGCGCTTGGCGGCGCGCCCCTCGGCATGGGGGGAGGATGGGTTGGCCCAGATTGCGCAACCCTCCGCCAGCGCGGCGCGCGAAGCCCCGGTCATCGGCGTGGTCGCGGCATGGTCGAGATAAAGGCGCTGCATCACGGGGGGCATAGGATGGGACAGGGTTTGTTCCGTCGCTGGAATGATCGAACAATTGCGAAAATGGCGTGTCGGCCTATATAGCGCAACGTTCCGGGTGCTCCACCAGCGCCCTTCCAGATCGGCGAGTTTTGATGCCCGAAGTCATTTTTCCTGGCCCCGAAGGCCGTCTCGAAGGCCGTTTCGCCCCCGCACCGCGCCCCCGCGCGCCCGTTGCGATGATTCTGCATCCGCACCCCAATGCGGGCGGCACGATGAACAACCGGATCGTGCAGGAACTCTACAAGACCTTCCAGCGGCGCGGCTTCGCCACGCTGCGCTTCAACTTCCGCGGCGTGGGCAAGAGCCAGGGCACGTTCGACAACGGCATCGGCGAGCTGTCCGATGCGGCCTCGGCGCTCGACTGGGTGCAGAGCTTCCACCCGGAGGCCTCGACCACCTGGATCGCGGGCGTCAGCTTTGGCGCGTGGATCGGGATGCAGCTGCTGATGCGCCGCCCCGAAATCCGCGGTTTCATCTCGGTGGCGCCGCCCGCCAACATGTACGACTTCACCTTCCTGGCGCCGTGCCCCTCCTCGGGCATCATCATCCAGGGCGAGGCGGACGAGGTCGCGACCCCGGCGGCGACGCAAAAGCTGGTCGACAAGCTGCGCACCCAGAAGCACATCACCATCCACCACGACACCATCCCCAAGGCGAACCATTTCTTCGAGCACGAAATGCCCGAGCTGATGGGGTCGGTGGACCGCTATCTCGATATGCGGCTGGACCCCAACTCGCCGATCCGCTGAGCCGGTTCGGACAAGACGATCAAAGGCCCCCGGCGAAAGTCGGGGGCTTTTTATTGTGGGTGGCGCCTGTGACGGAGCGGGTCAGGACGGGGTGATCCACACCGCCATGCCTTGCGAGGCGGGGGCGACGGGTTCGAACCCGAATTGCCCATAGAGGCGGTGCGCCTCGCCATCGGCGATCAGATTGACATAGGTCTCGGCGGGGACGTTTGCCGCGATATGGGCCATGAGCGCGGCCATGATCGCTTTGCCCAGTCCACGTCCCTGATGCTCGGGATCGACCGCGATGTCGGCGATGTGCAGGCATAGCGCACCGTCGCCGATGATCCGGCCCATGCCGATCGCGCGCCCGTCTTGCTCAATCGTCACGCCGAAAATCGTTCGCGGCAATCCGGCCTCGGCGGCGGCGGCGCTGCGCGGGGTCAGTCCGGCGATTCGGCGAAGGCGGAGATAATCCGCGACGTCCGGGATAATGGGGCGCAACTGATAGCCAGGGGGAAGGTCGGGCGCCGCCATCAGGGTCCTTTCGCATGTCTTGCCACCCGGAAGGGCGGATCAGGAGGATGCCAATATCGCCCGCGCCGCCGCAAGGCCGGTTTCATAAGCGCCGTGCGCGGTGGAGAAATCCTCGCGCGAGCACGCCTCGCCCGCGAAGAACAGCCGCCGGTCCACCGGCTCGGCCAATTCTTGCCGCGCGTTCGCGTGACCGACCCTGGCATGGCTATAGCTGCCCCCGATCAGTGGGGCGTGTCGCCAGCGCGTCGCGCCCAGCGGCGTGAAGCGTCGCCGCCAGTCGCTGCCCAACAGCGCCACCAGTTCGTCGATCGCGAAGGCCGCCGCCGCGCCGTCTTCCTCCAGCGCCTCGGCGCAGGGGCCGCCGAAGAAGCTCTCGACGATGGGCCAGCCGAAAGGAGACAGGCGGTGGCTGGCGGTGCAGGCGCTATGCGGATCACCGGTCAGATGCGCATGGGCGGGCCAAGGCAGGGGACCCTCGACCGACAGGAAGACCTTGTCGGCAATCCCCAGCGGAAGAGCGGCGGCGGCATCCTGTTTGGCGGGAAGTGGCGGGTCGAAGGTGAGTTTGTCTTCTGCCAGAACGGTGGTGGGGACGGCGATGATGACTCGATCCGCCTCGATCGTGCCGCCGGAGGTCTCGATTCGGATGATCCGGCCATTATGATCGATGCGGGTCGCCGTCACGCCGTTATGCACCGGCAGACCGGCGGCATGGTTCACGACGACCGTGCCATAGCCCTCGACCACCGCCCAATTGTCGTCGGTTGCCGCATTCTCATACGCGGCCCAATCATGCAGCGACACCTTGGCCAGCGAGGCGCCATTGGCATAGCCTGAGATCGCGTCGATCATCGGCCGCCAGGAATCGTCATCGCCCACGAAGTCGGAAAGCGGCCGATCGGGGCCGTCGAGCGCCGCCATGGCGGCATCCTCGAACCGGGCATAGGCCTTGCCCGAGGCGCGCTTTTCGTCAGGGGGAAAGCGCAGATCGTTCCACTGGACCTGCCAGTTGGGGGAGCGGCGGTCGATGGTGAAACCCGACTGCTCGGCAATGGCGGTCCACGGATTGCGTCGGGCGGAGTGCAACCAGCCGCAGCCGTGATCGACGACATGGCCAGTCGGCAGTCGCACGCTCTGCGCCCGCCCGCCCAGCCGGTCTGCCGCCTCGATCAGCAGGACCTCGTGTCCTGCATCATGCAGCGTCCGCGCCGCCGCGATCCCGGCCGCGCCGCCGCCGATGACGACGGTGCGGCCGGACATGGTCAGGCCGCCGCCAGCAACCGCTTTTCACCGGCGATGCGCATCATCGCCTTTTGCAGCTTCTCGAACGCGCGTACCTCGATCTGGCGGACGCGCTCGCGGCTGACGCCGTAAACCTGGCTCAGTTCCTCAAGCGTCTTGGGATCGTCGGTCAGGCGACGCTCGGTCAGGATGTGCTTTTCGCGGTCGTTCAGGTCGTCCATCGCGCTGACCAGCATGTCGTGGCGGACATCCGCCTCCTGCTGCTCGGCGACGACCGAGTCCTGAAGCGGCGCGTCATCGGCCAGCCAGTCCTGCCACTGGCCCTCGCCATCCTCGCGCATCGAGACGTTGAGCGAGGTGTCGCCCCCCATCGCCATGCGGCGGTTCATGCTGATGACCTCGTCCTCATTGACGCCCAGATCGGTGGCGATCTTGGTCACGTCCTCGGGCCGAAGGTCGCCGTCCTCGAACGCGTCGAGCTTCGACTTCATCCGGCGCAGATTGAAGAACAGCTTCTTCTGCGCCGCCGTGGTGCCCATCTTCACGAGGCTCCACGACCGCAGGATATATTCCTGGATCGAGGCGCGGATCCACCACATCGCATAGGTGGCGAGGCGGAAGCCGCGATCGGGCTCGAATTTCTTCACGCCCTGCATCAGGCCGATATTGCCCTCCGAGATCAGCTCGGAGGTCGGCAGGCCATAGCCGCGATAACCCATTGCGATCTTGGCCACGAGACGCAGGTGCGAGGTGACGAGCTGCGCCGCCGCCTCGGGGTCGCCATGCTCCTGAAAGCGCTTGGCGAGCATATATTCCTGCTCCGGGGCAAGGATCGGGAATTTCTTGATCTCGGCCAGATAGCGGTTGAGCGATTGCTCCCCGCCGAGCGCAGGAATCGTCGCCGGGACGTTGCTGCCTTTTGCCATGATCCTTATCTCCCTTTCTGGAGCGTCATTCCGTCCGGCCCACCACACGGGCGCGAGGCGGTCTTCTGCTATACGTGAAGCCGGCTGAACAGTTCCTGCATGTCGGGCGGCATCGCGCTCTCAAACGCCAAAGCGTTACCACTTATGGGATGAATAAATCCCAGATGCGCCGCGTGCAGGGCTTGGCGCCGGAAATCGAGTTCATCGAGCAGGGCTTTTTGAGCACCCTTTGTTCTACCATAAACCGGGTCGCCCAGCAAGGCATGACCCAGCGATTGCATATGCACCCGCACCTGATGCGTCCGCCCCGTCTCCAGGCGGCATTCGACCAGCGCGGCGTTGTTGAGCTTTTCGATGGTGCGGTAATGAGTCACGGCGCGCTTGCCACCCGGCACGATCGCCACCTTCTTGCGGTTCTGCGGACTGCGCGCCAGCGGTGCGTCCACGCTGCCGTCGGCGGGGCGCGGAATGCCCCCGGTGATCGCGCGGTAGCGGCGGTCGATCGAGTGCGCCGCGAACTGCTTGGCCAGCCCCTCATGGGTGCGGTCGGTCTTGGCCGCGACCATAAGGCCGGAGGTGTCCTTGTCGATCCGGTGGACGATGCCGGGCCGCGCGACACCGCCAATGCCCGACAGCGATCCGCCGCAATGATGCAGCAGCGCGTTGACCAGTGTCCCGTCCAGATTGCCCGCCGCCGGATGCACGACCAGCCCGGCGGGCTTGTCGATGACGATGAGGTGTTCGTCCTCGTACGCGATGACGAGCGGAATATCCTGCGCCTCGTTATGCGCGGGCGTGGGGGCGGGGACGGCAACCTGGAACTGGTCGCCAGCCGCCGCACGCTTGGCGGGGTCGCGCGCCATCACGCCGTCGCGCGTCACCGCGCCGCTGGCGATCAGCACCTTCAGCCGCTCGCGCGACAAAGTCGGCACCGCATCGGCCAGCGCACGGTCCAACCGCCAGCCATCCGCTGTGGGCGCGATCCGCGCATCGATGATGGAAACCCCCCGGTCCATGGCTTAGTAAATTGGGCATGACCGTAACGATTTCAAGCGATGCGCTGGACTTCCTGTTGATAAGTGCCGAGTCTTCGCCCGATCGCGAGATATGCGGGCTAGTGCTGGGCGAGGGCGATCATATCGCGCGGCTTGTGCCCTGTTCCAATGTCGCCGCCGAGCCCTGGCACCGGTTCGAGATCGATCCGGCCGCGCTGATTGCGGCACACCGGGCAGCGCGATCGGGCCGCCCGGCCGTCATCGGCCATTATCACTCGCACCCGACCGGACTGGCCGAGCCATCGCCCCGCGATGCCGCCGATGCGGTGCCGGACGGCTCGATCTGGCTGATCGCGGGTGGAAATCAGGTCACCGCCTGGCGCGCGGTCGCGGCGGGTCGGCGTCATGGGCGGTTCGATCCGCTCGACCTTGCTTGCGTCGATGGGATGGCCGCGCCACAAGGGGAGGATTCGTCGAGGGATTTTGCATGAACGTCAGCGCGGTGGATTTCGCGAGCCTGTTGTGTTCGCGACTGTGCCACGATCTTTTGTCGCCGGTGGGGGCGCTCAACAACGGGTTGGAACTGCTCGCCGACGAGACCGATCCGGCGATGCGCGAACGCTGCATGGAATTGCTGGCCGATAGCGCGCGGGCGTCGGCCAACAAACTGAAATTCTTTCGGCTGGCGTTCGGCGCGGGCGGCGGTTTCACCGATCGGATCGACACGGGCGAGGCGAAGGCCGCGATCGAGGGGCTGTTGGCCGACAATCGCCGCACGACGCTGGGCTGGCTGGTCGAATCGCCCTCTCTGCCCAAGCCCGCCGTTCGCATCCTGATGAACCTGGCGCTGATCGCGACCGAGGCGTTGGCGCGGGGCGGCACGATCGACATCGGGGCCGAGGCAGGGCGCGAGGCGATCGAAATTGCGATCCGGATCGAGGGGCCGCGCATCCTGCTCGACCCCGAAATCCGCCGTACCCTGATGGAGGGGCAGGGGATCGAGCCGCTGGGGTCGCGCACCGCCCCCGCTTTCCTGATACATACGCTGACCACCGAGCATGGCGGCATGACGCTGGTGACCGAGCCTGCGCCCAATACCATGATCCTGGGCGCGGCGATCCGCGCGGGGTAAACACCCTTTTAATCTTGTAGCGGCATGAGGGGGTGGGAATTTCCGCTCCCTCGGGGATTTATGGACGAGCTGCTGCAGGAATTCATTGCCGAGACACGCGAGACGCTGGAGGCGCTTTCCGGCGAGATCGTCGCGTGGGAGGCCGCCCCGGCCGACCGGGCGCGGCTGGATGCGATTTTCCGGTTCGTGCATACCGTGAAGGGAAGCTGCGGCTTCCTCGACCTGCCACGTCTCGCCCGGTTGAGCCATGCCGCAGAGGATGTGCTGGCCGCCGTGCGCGATGGCCAGCGTGTGCCCGACACTGCCCTGGTCGATGCCGTGCTGGCGATCGTCGACCGTATCGGGGCGATCGTCGAGGCGATCGCGGCGGGCGTGCCGCATGACGATTCGGACGATGCCGCGCTGATTGCCGCGCTTTCGGAAAAGAGCGCCGCCCCGGTGGCCCCCGCGCCCCGGGCCGTCGCCGCGCCGCGCATCGCGCCGCGCAGCGTCCGCTTGAGTGTCGATCTGCTCGACCGGATGATGAGCGGCATGTCCGACATGGTGCTGGCGCGCAACGAACTGGCGCGGCGGCTGCGCGACGATGTGCTCGATCCCCGGGTCGAGGCAGCGCTCGACCGGTTGTCGCTGACCGTCGCCGACATGCGCGACACGGTGACACGCTCGCGGATGCAGACGGTCGACGGGCTGTTTTCCGCGCTGCCCCGCATGGTGCGCGACGTGGCGGCCGAGCTGGGCAAGGCGGTGTCGCTGCGCATCGAGGGCGCCGATGTCGAACTGGACCGCGAGATGATCGAGATGATGCGGGACCCGATGGTCCACATCATCCGCAACGCGATCGATCACGGCATCGAGACGCCTGCCGAACGCCGTCGGCTCGGCAAGTCGCCCACCGGCCAGATTCGGGTCAGCGCGCGCCAGTCGGGCAACCAGATCCTGATCGAGGTCGAGGATGACGGCGCGGGCATCGACGTCGCACGCATCGCGGCCAAGGCGGTGGCGGGCGAGCGGCGTAGCGCGGCCGAGGTCGCAGCCATGTCGCCGGCGGAGAAGCTGCGCCTGATCTTCGAGCCCGGTCTTTCCAGCCGCGACACCGTGTCCGCCACGTCGGGGCGCGGCGTCGGCATGGATGTGGTCCATGCCAATATCGAACATGTCGGCGGTCGCGTCGCGCTGGACAACCGGCCGGGGCAGGGGCTGACCATCACCGTCCAGGTGCCGCTGACCCTGTCGATCATGTCGACCATCGTCGTTTCGGTGGGGGATCAGCGCTTCGCGATCGCACGGCAGACGATCGAGGAGATCGTCAAGATACGCGGCGACCAGGTGCGGATCGATCCGGTCGGCGACATTCGCGTCGCGACGGTGCGCGGGCGGCGCCTGCCCATGCTGCCGCTGGGGGCTTTTCTGGAACTGGGCGGGGGCGATCCGGCGACGCTGGTGATCGTGGCGACCCGCGACGGCGATTATGCCCTGGGCGTCGACGATGTGCTCGACACCGAGGAAGTGGTGGTCAAGCCCGCCGCCCCGGCGGTGATGGCGACCGGGCTTTATGCCGGACAGACGCTTCCCGACAGCGGCCTGCCGATGCTGTTGCTCGATGGTGGGGGGCTGGCGCAGGCGGCGGGGTTGCGTTTCCAGCGGGCGGCGATCGCCGCCGTCACGGAGGTCGAGGTGGAGGCCACATCCCCCGCCTTGCTGTTCGAGGATCTGGACGGCCTGCGCCGTGCCATCCCGCTGGGCGCGATCGATCGTGTCGAAAAGGCTGCGGCGGATGCCGTGCACCTGTCCGGCGGGCGTGTCCGGCTGGTCGTCGGCGAGATGACGATCCCGCTTCACCACAACGACGCGGTGGCCCCGACCGATCTGCTGTCGGGGGGTGAGATAGAGGTGATGCGCTTGACCGATGGCGAGAGCGAATGCGCCTATGCCATGCGATGCGCGGCAGAGATCATCCAATTGCCGACCGACATCGCACCCGCCCCCGGTGCGGGGCCGATATTGGGGATCGCGGTATGGGAGGGGCGGCCGATCGAGATCCTCGATCCGCTCGCCTTGTTCCTCGATACCGCGCCCATCGGGGACGCGGCGGCATCGCCCCTCTGCCTGCTGGACGGGACGGGCGCGGCCTGGATGGACCGCTTCCTGCGCCCGGTGCTGGAAGCCAATGGCTATCGCTGCGTGCTGCAACCGCCCAAGGACGAGTCGCCTGCCGTTCGCCTGATGATGGAAGACGATGCCCCTGCCGACGAGAGCGGCGGCGCGCCGGTGGTGCGGTTGCGACGCGAGCGCGATACGCCTGCCGATCCCGACAGCATCTATCGCTATGACCGGTCGGCGCTGATCGCGGCGGTGGCGGGTCACGCCCGTCGTGGAGGGGGCCGATGACCCTGTTCCTGATCGCCAGTCTCGCCGGGCAGGGGGTGGTCTTCGACGCCGATCAGGTCGATTCGGTGGTGGACATCGGCGAGGTCGTGGCGGTGCCCCGTGCAGCCCCTTCGGTCCGGGGGCTGACGGCTTTGCGAAGCCGGGTGGTCACGGTCGTCGATACGCGACGCGCGCTGGGGCTGGAGCCCATGCCGCCGCACATTCGCCGTGCGGTCATCACCAAGCAGGACGGCCATTATTACGCGATGCTGGTCGATGCGCTCGACGATATCGAGACGTTCGAGACGAGCCCGATGCCGCACGTGCCGGCCTGCCGTGGTGCCTGGTCGCGCGCGGCGAACGGCATGGTGGTGCGCGACGGCGAGCCGTTGCTGATCCTCGACCTGGCGCGGCTGGTGCCGCACGCCACCCCAATCCTCGCCTAGGCAATTAACCCAGCTGTTACTTTTCAAGCGCTATCATCGACTTTGAGGTCCTGCTCGGACCGCAGAAGTAACAAGGCGTGCCGAATGAAAACCTGTCTCGTCGTCGATGACTCCAAGGTGATCCGAAAGGTCGCTCGGCACATATTGGAAACGCTGGATCTTCAGGTGCGCGAGGCCGGGGACGGGCGCGAGGCGCTGGAGGCGTGTCTGGAATCGGTGCCCGACGTCATCCTGCTCGACTGGAACATGCCGGTCATGAGCGGCATGGATTTCCTGCGGGCCCTGCGCGAGGCCAATCTGCCGCAGCGCCCGCGTATCGTCTTCTGCACCACCGAAAACGGCATGGCGCATATCCGTGCGGCGATCGATGCCGGTGCGGACGAGTATATCATGAAGCCGTTCGACCGCGACACGCTGGAGAGCAAGCTCCAGCTCGTCGGTATAATCTGATCCCGTCGGGTCGGTGTCTGTCCGCGATCAAATTGGCGTAACGTCGCAGCCCATAGCGGGGGAAGTCGCGTTCGCCTTCGGCGGCGGCCCCACGCGAATCCTGATCGTCGACGATTCGGCCGTCGCCCGTGCCCTGATCGCGCGTCAGATCGAGCCGCATGTCCGCTTCGCCGTGGTCGGTGCGGTCAGCCATGTCGACGCCGCGCTGGCCTTTCTGGCGACCGACCGTGCCGACATCATCCTGCTCGACGTCGCGATGCCGGGCATGGACGGGATCACCGCGCTGCCCAGCCTTTTGGCCGCGGGGCAGGGGGCACGGATCATCATCGTGTCCTCCTCCACCCCGACCGGCGGGGCGGCGGCGGTGCAGGCCCTGGCGCACGGCGCCGCCGACACGCTGGTGAAGCCCAGGCCCCAGGGCCTGTCCGAATTCTCCGATGCGCTGCTTCACAAGCTCGATGCGCTGGCGCTGCGCGGCGAGCGTGTCATGGCAGCGCCGAGCGCTCCGCCGCCCATGATCGGGAAAGCCAGGCCCGAGATCATCGCGATCGGCGCCTCGACGGGCGGCATCCATGCTCTGGCGAAATTGCTGGCGCCGCTGCCCTCTGCGATGACCGTGCCGATCGTCGTGACGCAGCACCTGCCCGCGTCCTTCATGCCCTTCTTTGCGGCGCAACTGACCGCCATGGCACGCCGCCCTTGTGACGTGGCGGAGGACCGGATGCGCTTGCGGCCGGGGCGGATCGTCATCGCACCGGGCGATGCCCACATCACCTTCGCCGAGCTTGGCGATGGCGGGGCCGCCATCCGGTTGCGATACGACCGGGCGAGCAGCGGCTGTTTGCCGTCGGTCGATCCGATGTTCGCTTCGATCGCTCAGATATGGGGTGATCGTGCCTGGGGGATCGTCCTGACCGGCATGGGCCGTGACGGCATGGAGGGGGCGCGCGCGATGAAGGCGGCGGGAGCGATGATGATCGCGCAGGATCGGGAGAGTTCGGTCGTCTGGGGCATGCCGGGTGCGGTCGTCTCCCATGATCTGGCAGACCTTGTCCTGCCGCCCGATACGATCGGCGCGATGATCGCGTCCGGAGCCGTCGCATGACGATGCCGGGCCTGGCCTGGTCGCCGTCCTTTCCCGACCGTGCCGTCGCGCCCGCCTCCGTTCCCGCGCCCGCCGCCTCGGGACAGGCGCTGACCGTGCTCGCCGCGCTGCTGGAAGCGCGAACCGGGCAGCAGATTGCCAGCCATCGCTCGGCGCGGGTCGATACGGTTTTGGTGCCCCTGATGCGCGAGCGGCGATTCAATACGCTGGACCAGTTGGTGTCGGCGGTACTCGACGGGCGCGATCCCTCGCTGGCGGGGCGGGTGGTCGATGCGCTGGTCAATGGCGAGACCTCCTTCTTCCGCGATCCGCATGTCTTCGACCAAATCCTGACCGTCGTGGCGGAGGTCGAGCGCGCCGGGCGACGCCCGCGAATCTGGTGCGCCGGATGCTCGTCGGGGCAGGAGCCGTTGTCGATCGCGATGCTCTTTGCCGAGCGGCAGCAAGGCTCGGGCCTGCCGATGCCGGAGATCGTCGCGACCGACGTGTCCGATGCGGCGCTGGCGCGGGCGCGGTCGGGCTGCTTCACCCAGTTCGAGGTGCAGCGCGGCCTGCCCATCCGTTATCTGGTTCGTTGGTTCGAGGGGCGGCCGGGAAGCGAATGGGTCGTTCGCCCCGAATTGCTCCGCCATATCAGCTTTCGCCAGATGAACCTCGTCACCGACCCCGTAACGGGTGGCCCGTTCGATCTGGTCCTGTGTCGCAACGTCATGCTTTATTTGTCGCCCGAGGCCAAAAGGCGCGCGTTTCAGACCATCGCCAACGCCATGCGTCCATCAGCGGGATTGATCCTGGGCGCGGGTGAGACGGTGATCGGCCAGACCGAGTTGTTCCAGCTCGCCCCGATCGGGCGCGGCGTTTACGAGAAATGCATACCGGAGGATTCCGTTCGCCGCGCATGAGGGCATATCCTTGCGCCCGCGATGCCGCTAACAGGGGCATCGAACCGGGGTCGTTCAGGAGGTTGCATGACGATCGTCGAAACGCCGTCACCCAATTTCGACGCGCGCAGTCTGCCCATCACGATGATCGTATTGCACTATACGGGAATGCAGGACGCGGAATCGGCGATCGCACGCCTGTGCGATCCCGAGGCCAAGGTGTCCTGCCATTATCTGGTCGCCGAGGACGGCACCGTCCTGCGCATGGTCGATGAGGAGAACCGAGCCTGGCATGCCGGCCGCTCGCACTGGCGCGCGATCGAGGACGTGAATTCGGCCAGCATCGGGATCGAGATCGTCAATCCCGGCCATGAATGGGGCTATCGTCCCTTTCCCGACGAACAGATCGCGGCGGTGATGGAATTGGTCGCCGATATTCAGAAGCGTCACGGCATCACCCGCGGCAATATCGTTGGCCATTCCGACATCGCGCCCGCCCGCAAGCGCGATCCGGGCGAACTCTTCCCCTGGGGCGCACTGGCCCGGCGGCGGCTGGCGCTGCCGCGTCCGACCAAGAATCTGATGGACCCGATGTGGACCGAGGCGGGCTTCTGCTTGGCGCTGGAGCGGTTCGGTTATGACGTGACCGACCGGATGGCGGCGATCATGGCCTTCCAGCGGCGCTTTCGCCCCGAATTGATCGATGGTGAGATCGACGCGGAATGCCGGATGATTCTGCTCGCGCTGCTGCTGCCCCGACCGCAGGGGGATGATTGAGGGGGGATTCCCTTGGCCTTCGACTTCGCTCAGCCTGAACGGCTCCTGGGCTAGACACCAACCTCCGTTCAGCCTGAGCGAAGTCGAAGGCCACGCCCCCAACGCCCCCCCCACCAACCACAAACCCCTTGCCCTCCCGCCCAATCCGTCTACAGCCGCCCCAGTCAGAGGGCCGGGCGGCCGCGGCCTCGGGAAACCGGGGGCGAGGAAAGTCCGGGCTCCACGGAACGACGGTGCCGGGTAACGCCCGGCGGGGGTGACCCTAGGGACAGTGCCACAGAGAGCAGACGGCCACGGCTTCGGCCAGGTCAGGGTGAAAGGGTGCGGTAAAAGCGCACCGCGGTCCCGGTAACGGGAACGGCATGGCAAACCCCACCGGGAGCAAGACCGAATAGGGATGGCATGGCGCGAAAGCGTCGGGGCGTGTTCCCGCCCGCTATCCGGGTTGGTTGCTTGAGGCGATGTGCGAGCATCGTCCTAGAAGAATGGTCGCCCATCCGGCCTTTGCGCCGGTGGACAGAACCCGGCTTACAGGCCCTCTGGCTGATTCCCTCGAAGGGCGCGGTGTCCCGTCAGGACCCCATCGCGCGGGGATTGATGGATATCGTGCTTCCCTGTGCCTTGGCGGAAGGAGCGCCTTTGGCGATCAAGTCGAATAGCTGTTCGGGACGGGGCAGGGCGTTGAATGAGGGAAAGCTGTCCGCACTGTCGTCGACATGATGGAGCACGACCGAATAGGACATGGATTTGCGCTTCTCGATCTGGCTCATGATGCCGGGGAAGACGTCGATGGTCCGTCCGGCATCGTAAAGCGCCATCATATAGCCGCTGCTGTCCGATCCTTCCCTGCGATAGACGCCATAGGCGGTGTGGGCCGTGCCGTCGCGGCATAGCGGTGCGGCGGGCTTCTCGGGTTCGGACGAGGGGGCGGGCTTGCGATTGGCCAGAACAGCGCTGCTCAACAGATTGGCGAGCACATCGACACCATTGGGCTTTTCCACCTTGGCCTTGGGCAGATGCGCGAAGTCGGTCTGGATTGCGCAAGGGCGGATCGGCACCGCCGGACCCGGATAGGCGGCGGTCGTTGCGATGGCGGGCTTCAGCGCGGCGATGAGGTCGTTCATCGTCCGGTCGAGCGCATCCGCATTCAGCTTTTCGGCGGTCAGCCGGACGACCAGCATCCACTCGCCCATCGGCATGACGGCCAGCGAGGTGCTGCGATAGGGACTGCTGAGCAACGAATAGGTCTGGCGCAGCGCGACCGCCGGGCCGGTGCCCGAGGGGGCGAAGGCGACGGGGTCCGCGCTGGCGGGCGCGCCCTTGTCGAAACCCTTGCGCTCCTCGATCGCGGTGCGCGACCGGTCGAACCACAGGGGCACGCTGGGCACCGCCGGATGGAAGAGGAACAGGGTGGCGAAGACGGACTTGTCCGCGCTCTCGAGCTTGACCGCCACGTCCCGCTCGGTCGTCGTCGCATCGGTGATCGCGGTGCGGGTCAGCCCGGCGACGTTGGGCCTGACGATGAGCCGCGTCTGGGCATGCATCCAGCCCTTGTCCGCGGGCACCACCAGATCGCGCGCCGACGCCGCGCCACCCATCATGACCGCCGCCAGCGCTGCGCCATACCAGAACCGCATATCGTTCTCCCCCCCATGGACGTGGCCGAGGCTAGGCGGTCAAAGGGGCGCGATCAAGCACGGTCAGACCAGCACCTTGTCCGGCCGTTCCAGCCCGTCGAGATCGGTGTCGGCGTCGATCTCCAACAGGGTTTTGATATGTCCGTCGCGAATGTCATAGACCCAGCCGTGCAGCCACAGCTCGCGCTTTTCGGCAAAGGCCTTCTGGATCGTATCGAGCCGGGCGAGATGGCGCAGCTGCTCCATCACATTGACCTCGACCAGACGGTTGACCTTGGCGCCCTGGTCGGGCTGAGCGTCGATCTCGTCCCGGTGACGGTGGAGAACGTCGCGGGCATTGCCCAGCCACTGGTCGACCGGCCCTTCGGTGCCGCCGTTCAGCGTCGCCAGCACCCCGCCGCAACCATGATGGCCGCACAGGATGACGTGGCGGACGCGCAGCACGTCGACCGCATATTGCACGACGGACAACAGGTTCAGGTCGTCGTCATGCACCAGATTGGCGATGTTCCGGTGCAGGAACATGCCGCCCGGCGGGGTCATGGTCATCCGCTCGGGCGTCACCCGGCTGTCGGAGCAACCGATCCACAGAAAGTCCGGCTTCTGCCCCACGGTCTGCCGCTGGAAAAAGTCGGTCTTCTCCTCCAGCAGTTCGGCGGCCCATGCCTTATTGGCGAGCAGGAGTTGCTTATATTCCCTCATGCGTAGCGCACTCCGGTCGAGGGGGCATTGATCATCGGTGCGGTCCGCTCGGCGATGTCGCCGCGCACGATCACGCTGATGCCCCGGAAATCCGCGCCCTTGATGAAGGCGTTGATGATGTCGACATTGTCGAGATCGACATAAGAGGTGGATGACAAGTCGATCAGCAGGTTGGCGCCGTCCGGCACCTTGGCCAGCGACTTCTGCAATTCATATTTGTGGATGAAGTACAGGTTGCGCCGCGCGCGGATCAGGCAATCCTCGCCGTCACAGGCAAAGGTCAGCGCGGGGCGGAAGTTGCGCGCGACGACGAAGACGAAACCGACGGTCAGGCCGACCAATATGCCGATCAGCAGGTCGGTGCGCAGGATCGCCAGGATGGTGACGATGAAGGGAATGAACTGCGTCCAGCCCTGCTTGTACCGCTCGGTGAAGAGCTTGGGCTTGCACAGCTTATAGCCGGTCGCGATCAGCACGGCGGCCAGTGCGGCGAGCGGAATCTGGTTCAGCACCACCGGGATCAACGCGACCGACAGCAGCAGCCAGGTCGCGTGGAGCATCGTCGACAGCTTGCTTTCCGCACCCGCATCGACATTGGCCGAGGAACGCACGATCACCGAGGTGACCGGCAGGCCGCCCAGCAGGCCGGACACGATGTTGCCGCCACCCTGCGCCATCAACTCCCAATTCTTGTCGGTGGTCCGGCGACGTGGGTCGAGTTCGTCCACCGCCTTGACGCTCAGCAGCGACTCCAGGCTGGCGACGATGGCGAGGGTGATGGCGGTCGTCCACACCGCGCCCGTGCCGATCGCGGCGAAATCGGGGAGCTGGAACTGGCCGACGAATTCCGACGCGCTGCCCGCCACCGGTACCTGGACCAGATGGCTGCCGACCAGTTTCCAGTCGGGGCGGAGCGCGCCCAGGATCATGTTGCCGACCACGCCGATCACCACGACCACCAGCGGCCCCGGCAACAGCCGCAACGGACCCTGTTTGGGCTTGGCGTGATCCCACCAGAACAGGAAGGCGAGCGAGATCGCACCGATCAGGACCGCACCGGGCGCGATGTCGTTGCTGACGCTGGTCCACAAATCGGTGAAGGTATTGCCGCCCGCCCGGCTGGCATATTCGAAGCTGCCCTCGAAATCGCCGTCATAGCCGATGGCATGGGGTATCTGCTTGAGGATCAGGATCAGGCCGATCGCCGCCAGCATGCCGGTGATGACCGACGAGGGGACGAACTCCGCCAGCACCCCGGCCCGCGTGAAGGAGAAGGCGAGTTGCAGGATGCCCGCCAGCACCACCGCAAGCAGAAAGACCTGGAAACTCGGCAACCGCTCGATCGCCTCGAACACGATGACGGTCAGGCCCGCGGCAGGCCCCGCGACCGAGAGCGGCGATTTGGACAGAAAGCCGACGACCAGGCCACCGGCGATACCCGCGATCATCCCCGCGAAAGGCGGTGCCCCGGATGCGACCGCGACGCCCAGACACAGCGGCAGGGCGACCAGCGCCACCACGATCGAAGCTGGCACGTCCGCCCTCGCGGTGGCCAGAAAAGAACGGTTTTGGGCCACGACGGCTCCCGACAAGCTAGCGTCCGCATATGTCCGGTAAGGACATGAATATATGATGACGCCGTTGTCATGAACGACGTTCTGGCGGACGGTCAAGCGTTTCCAGCGGCCATTTCGGGCCTTGCTGATACAAAGCAATCGCGTCGATGCTTGCACCGCGAGCCAAGTCGCTTAAATCGAGCCGCGTGGCGCGTTCTACTACCCGATCCAATGACTGGGGCTTTCCTCGCTGGCGCAGCTATGGCGCGGCGCGGGAGGCCAAGCCCGTGCGAATCTGCGACCGGCATGGTTGCGACCAGCCCGGCAATTGTCCGGCCCCCAAATCGCCCAACAGCCCCGACCGCTGGTATTTCTGCGAGGCACACGCCGCCGAGTATAATCGCGGCTGGGACTATTTTCAGGGCCTGAGCGCCGAAGAGGCCGCCGCACGGGAAGCCTCCGAACGGCGGACCAGCGCGGGCTATGCCCAATCGAAGCACCAGGCCTGGGCCGGTCCCGGCGATGGCACCCGCTCGCGCGATGAGATGCGCGCGCTCGACGCGCTGGGGCTGGAGCCCGATGCCGAGTTCGACCTGATCCGCGCGACGTGGCGCGGGCTGGCCAAGGCGAATCATCCCGATATCCGTCCGAACGATCCCGAAGCGGCGACCAAGTTCCAGCAGGTGCAGGCGGCATATGAAGTCCTGCGCGCGGCGGAGGAACGGCGGAGCTGGAAGCCCGAATGATCCGTCGCGCCAAGGCGGATTGGGAAACGACGGTCCTGGTCTGCGGCAAATGTTCGAAGAAGGTCGGCGGCGGGTTCGGGCCGAAGGGCAGGACGCCGCTTGCCAAGGCGCTCCGGCGGATATTCGGCAAGGGGCGCAAGGCGTCGGTCGGGGTGATCGAGACCAAGTGCCTGGGGCTGTGTCCGAAAAATGCGGTGACGTTGGTCGATGGGCGCAAGCCGGGCGAGTGGCTGGTCGTGACGCCGGACGAGGATGTGGAGGCGATTGCAGCGCGGTTGGGGCGGGGAGCCTGATCGGCGGCCGTACGGGCGTCGCCTTCGACTTCACTCAGGCTGAACGGAAATTATAGCGGTTGGCCCCCACATCACTTCGTTCGGCCTGAACGGATTCGAAGGCCAGGCGGCTGCCCCTCAATACCGCCCTGCCGTCTCGCGAATCAGCGCGATCATATTGGGAATCCCCTGGGTCCGGTTCGAGCTCAACTGGTTCCGCAAGTCGAACGGCGCCAGCTCGCCCTCGATGTCGGTCGCCAGTATCTCTGCGGGCGTCCTGTCCTGCACGGTCTTCAGGACCAGCGCGATGATCCCCTTGGTGATCGCCGCGTTCGAGTCCGCCAGGAAATGCAGGCCATCATTATCCCCCTTGGTCGGGTAGACCCAGACCGAGGCCGAACAGCCGCGCACCAGCGTCGCGTCCGTCTTCAGCGCGTCCGGCATCGGTTCCAGCGCACGGCCGAGGTCGATCAGCAGGCGATAGCGATCGTCGGCGTCGAGGAATTCATATTCGTCGCGGATTTCGGCAAGATCGGACATGGCGCCCGCGCTACCGTGGTTCGCGCGCGCCGACAACCGTCAGTCCTTGAGTAGTGCGTCCACCGATCCGCCATTACGCGCCAGTTCGGCCGCGACCCGGCGGCGTCCTTCATAATAGGTCAGCATGCGGGCATTCGGATCCAGTTTGCGGATACGCGCTTCGTCCTCCGGGTGAATGCTGGTCTCGCGCGCGACATAGTCGGGATAGCCCTCGCGCTTCCAGGCGGGCAGGCGCAGCGCCGCCCATTCGCCGATATGGTCCGCGACCAGCCGGTGGGTCATCTCGTGCGCGATGGTGCCCGACAGCGTCCGCACCCCGCCCAGAGCCGAGCCATTGGTCACGCGGTCCGCCGCGATCACGCTGCGGTTGAAGATCAGCGCATGGCCGAAGGGCCGCCGAAAGGCGATCGAGCCCCGCACTCCGATCGACAGTACATCCCAGCGCCAGCCGCCATCGGTCAGCACGACCTCTCGCGCCAGTCCCGGCCGATCGAGCGGGCTCGCCGCCAGCAGCGTGTCGGCGCGGGCAAGCACGCGCCCCATCGCGGCACGGTCGATCGGCTGTTCGGCGAGAACAGTCGTCGATCCGAAATCGGCCCGATAGGGAAAGGCGAGCGCGGCGGGGACATGGACGACCCCGGCGACGATCACCGCGCCGCCACAGGCGATCCGGGTGCCCCAGCGGCGAAGGGCGGCGGAACGCGCCATGATCAGAGATCCACGCCCGCCGCAATGGCTTCGAGCTTGCGGATGCGCTCCTTCAGGTCCGCCATCTCGATCCGCGACGCCGCCGAGCTGGCGGGCGGGTAGGGCATGTCATGGGTGCGATCGAACTCGCGGCTCTTGAGCTGCAACCAGCCGCGCCAGCCGGCGAGGCCCGCGGTGACGATCATCGCCAGGCCGGCCAATCCGGCGGTCGCAATCACGATGTAAAGATTGGTGTCGGTCATGATCCGGGCTCCCTGTCCGTATCAATGGTGGTTCAGCGGTCGCGCAGGCGCTCGATGTCGCGGTCGAGGTCGATGCTCTTGTGCTGGTCGGTGATGACGCGCTCCAGCACCTGGATGCGTTCCTTGAGCTGCTGAACCTCGGCGCGCAGCGCCTGGGTGTCGCGGGCTCCTTCGCCGCGCAGATGCTCGACGATGTCGAGGCCGGGCGAGCGCTTGTGCTTGGCCTTGAAGATGCTGGCGATCATCACGATTGCGACGATCATGACGACCATGAACTGTCCGCCGGACATAGCGGTAACTCCCCTTTAGATTTTATGTCAGTGTTCGATGCGGGCGGGCATTTCGCCGGGCGCGCGGAGGCCGTCGATCTCATCGCTCAAGCCCAGGCCGCGATCGGTGACGATCCGCTCCAGCACCCGGACCCGCTGTTCGAGCCGTTCGGTCTGGGCCGCATATTGCGCCGCCTTTTCCGCGACCATCGAGGCTTCGGTGGCCAGCCGCTTTTCGCGGTAGGCGAACCAGGGCTTGATGACGACGCCGCCGATGATCGCAACCATGCCGCAGCTGATACCGAAGAGCGGGATCAGGATAGCGAAATCATGCATCGCTTCTCTCCTTCAACGATCGCGCAGGCTGTCGATCTCGCGGGCGGTCCGCTCGGCGGGGTCGGTGGCGATCCGCTCCAGGACGGCGATCCGCTCTTCCAACCGGCTGACCTGGCCGACCAGCTTCTGGTTCTCGGCGGTCAGCAATTCGACCTTGCGGGTCTCGGCCATGTCGCCCTTGTGCGTCATGCCGCCCCAGTCATTTTCCAGGCTATAGCCGTGCTTGGCCCGTATCCAGGTGGTCATCACCCAGCCGATCGTCGACATTGCGATGATGGCCAGAACGAAACCGGGTCCTCCCCAAGACATGATCCTTACTCCCCTCGGATATTGATGGTCGGCCGGGCGTCAGCGCAGGCTGTCGATCTCGTCGGCCAGTTGGCGGTTGCGGCTGGTATAATGCAGCTCGATATCGGCGAGGCGACGGTCGAGATCGCGGAACTTCGATCGGACCTCGGCGGTCGAGCGGCGCGGGTTGCTGCGCACGCCCTGCCAGAATTTGGCGTCCTCGTCCGACTGGTAGAGGCCGATCGGCTTGGCCGTCGCCATCCAGGCGACCAGGATATAGGCGAGCGGAACCCATGGCATGCCGACCCCGGTGACGGTCAGCAGGACCGCGGCGATGCGGACCCACAGGACGTCGACGCCAGTATAGTCGGCGATGCCGGCGCACACGCCTTTGAACTTGGCATTCTGCTTGTCGAGATAGAATTGGGTGCGGCTGGCGGTCATCTCAATTCCTCCGATCGAGGCTGTAGTCGGTGCGGCTCAGGCGGCTTTCGGGGCGCCATTCGGGCTGCGACAGGCTGGGTTTGAAGTCGGGGTTGTCGGCGGCGACGATCCGTTCGACCGTGTTCAGCCGGTCTTCCAGACGCCGGGCGAGCAGGTGAAGCTCGTCGAGCAGCTGCTCGTCCTCATGGGTGATCTTCGGCGCCTGCTTCCACTTCGTCATATAGTGGAGAAACAACCAGGGCAGCGCGATGAAGATCGAGACGATCGGGACTGCGATGTTGAAGAAATCCTCCATCTCACTCCCCCTTGTTCAGGCGCGCCTTGAGCGCGGCGAGCTCGGCATCGACCCGGTCCGAGGCGCGCAGTTCGGCGATCTCGTCCTCCAGCGACTTCGGGTTGGCGCCCAGGCCCAGCGCTTCCGCGCGGCCCTCGGCCTCGTCCACCTTGCGCTCCAGAATGTCGAACCGGCTGAACGCGTCATGCGTCTTGGGGCCGTTCCACATCTCGCGCAGGCGATAGCGGTTGTTGGCGCTTTCCAGACGGGTCTGGACCGCATTCTGCTTGGTCCGGGCCTCGCGCAGCTTGTTCTGCAGCTTGGCGATATCCTCTTCCGACGCGCGCAGCGCATCGTCGAGCACCTGGACTTCGGCCTTCAGCTGGTCGGCCATGTCGGCGGCCTTCTGACGCTCGATCAGCGCGGCCTTGGCCAGGTCTTCGCGGTCCTTCGACAGGGCCAGCTCGGCCTTTTCGGTCCAGCTGTCCTGAAGCTGGTCCAGCTTCATAATGTGGCGACGAATTTCCTTCTGATCGGCGATCGTGCGGGCGGCAGAGGCGCGCACCTCGACAAGCGTCTCCTCCATTTCGAGGATGATCATGCGGATCATCTTCGCAGGGTCTTCCGCCTTGTCCAGCAGGTCGGCGAAATTGGCAGCGACGATGTCGCGGGTGCGGGAGAAAATGCCCATCGGATACTCCTTGATGGCGGAATGCGTGATTATGCGATCGGCGCCTCGATCGCTGCAACCGGGGCCGTGGTGGTGGCGACATGCGCGGGGGCGAGGGCGCCCAGCAGGCAGGTGGCGCTCATCACGACGGTGCAGGCGATGGCGGCGATCTGGCGGGTGAAGGCGGTGGCGAACATGGTGAAAACTCCCTGATATCTTTGTTTCGGTCCGCTCGTTGGCGGGATGCCAGAAGCTTTGCAGGAGGCGTGCCAATTTCAAAAACCACGCAAATACAAGGATTTACTAAATAGTTGCGATGCGCGAACGATTGTGCCCTTGCCAAGGCTTGGGAAAATCCGCCACCTGTTGGGAATGGAGCGTACGAGTCAGGTCATCGGCCAGTCGGGGGCCTTTCTCGACACGCTGGAACGCGCCAGCCGTGCGGCCGCACTTGATCGTCCGGTGCTGGTCATCGGCGAGCGCGGGACCGGCAAGGAACTGGTCGCCGAGCGTCTCCACCGGCTGAGCGGGCGATGGGACCAGCCCCTGGTCATCATGAACTGCGCCGCGCTGCCCGAGACGTTGATCGAGGCCGAATTGTTCGGGCATGAGGCGGGGGCCTTCACCGGCGCGACCAAGGCGCGGGCCGGGCGGTTCGAGGAGGCCAATGGCGGCACGCTCTTCCTCGACGAACTGGGCACGCTGTCGATGGCGGCGCAGGACCGGCTGCTCCGCGCGGTCGAATATGGCGAGGTGACGCGGATCGGCTCGTCGCGGCCCGTACGGGTCGATGTCCGCATCGTCGCGGCGACCAACGAGCATCTGCCCGACAAGGTCGCGGCGCATCAATTCCGCGCCGACCTGCTCGACCGGCTGTGCTTCGAGGTGGTGACGCTGCCCCCGCTTCGCGCGCGCAAGAGCGACATCATGCTGCTCGCCAATCATTTCGGGCGGCGCATGGCGGCGGAGATCGGGTGGCAGGATTGGCCGGGCTTCGGCGCCACTGCGACCGATGCGCTGATGGAACATCGCTGGCCGGGCAATGTCCGCGAATTGCGCAACGTGGTGGAGCGCGCCGTCTATCGCTGGGACCGCGAGGGGCCGGTCGATGCGATCGAGATCGATCCCTTCCGCTCGCCCTATCGCCCGCAGGGCCAGTCGCCTGCCGCCGCGAGAGGCGAGCAGGCCGGCGCGCCCCTGTCCACCTCCGCGCCGATGAACGACGGCGACGAGGTGGCCGCGTGCGAGGTCGGGCCCTCCGACTTCAAGTCGCGTGTCGCCCGGTTCGAGCGTGAGTTGCTGACCAAGGCGCTGGCGGAAAATCGCTTCAACCAGCGGACCACGGCGGAGTCGCTGGGGTTGAGCTATGACCAGCTTCGCCACGCGCTTCGTCGCCATGATCTGATCGGAACGGTTGCGTAACTCCGTTCGGGGAGCCATTTGAGGTCCCCGGCGTTGCCACAGGCAAACCCCAAAGGAGCATTTACGATGGCTTTCGAACTGCCGCCCCTTCCGTACGACTATGACGCGCTGGAGCCGGTCATCTCCAAGGAGACGATGACGTTCCACCACGACAAGCATCATGCCGCCTATACCAACAAGCTGAACGAGGCGGTCGAGGCGGACTCGTCGCTCCAGGGCAAGTCGATCGAAGACATCCTCGCCACCATCTCTTCGGCCCCGGCGGTCGTCCGCAACAATGGCGGCGGTTTCTGGAACCATGACTTCTTCTGGAAGATCATGACCAAGCCCGGCACGACCCAGCCCTCTGGCAAGCTGGCCGAGGCGATCGAGGCGTTCGGCGGTCTCGACAAGCTGAAGGAAGAATTCAACACCAAGGGTGCGGGCCAGTTCGGTTCGGGCTGGGCCTGGGTGATCGCGGATGCCGAGGGCAAGTTGAAGGTCACCTCGACCCCCAACCAGGACAACCCCCTGATGGACGTCGTCGCCGACAAGGGCACGCCGATCCTGGGTAACGACGTGTGGGAGCACGCCTATTACCTGACCTATATGAACGACCGTCCGGGCTATCTGAAGGCCTGGTGGGACGTGGTGAACTGGGACGAGGCCGGTCGCCGGTACGAGGCAGCGGTCGCGTAATTTCGCGGCTATCCGGTTCGGATAAGGGAAAGGGCGGCTCCGCGAGGGGCCGCCCTTTCTGATTCCTGTACGCTGAAAATGTGCCCCACCCCGGCGAAGGCCGGGGCCCAGTCTCCACCAAGTCGAGGCTATGCTGGAGCGGCGAGGGGGAGGCAAATGCCACCGGCCGCCATTGCTTCCCACGCGAAGTCTGACCGCGCCTCCCACCTCACCGCAACTGGACCCCGGCCTTCGCCGGTGTCGTGCCGGGAGTGGGGAGGATCGTCATTCCACCGGCGGTTCTTCGACCTTCGCTTCTTCGGTATTCAACCCATGCTTCAATAGCATCGGGATATTCGCGACCGCAAAGCCCAGCGTCAGCGGCATCGCGCCCCACAGCTTGAACCCGACCCAGAAATCCCAGGTCGAATTGCGCCAGACCGCTTCGTTCAGCACCGCCATGAAGGCGAAGAAGATCGCCCAATTGCGCGTCAGCTTTTGCCATCCCTCGGGGGTCAGACCCGAATAGACGCTGCCCAACACCATCTGGATCAACGGCCGCCCGGTCACCAGCCCGAAGAACAGGATCGCGGAGAACATCGCATAGACGATTGTCGGCTTCATCTTGATGAAGCGCTCGTCGTGGAAATACAGGGTCAGCCCGCCGAACACGACGACCAGCGCTCCCGACATCCACAGCATCGGCGAGATGCGGCCCAGCTTCATCTTGCTGACGATCATCGACACCACGGTCGCCGCCATGAACACGCCCGTCGCGACCAGTACACGGGTCAATGGCCCCAGCGGCGCCAGGAAGTTGACCGCGAAGAACAGGATCAGCGGACCATATTCGATCCCGGCCTTCAAGCTGGCGCTCGCTTCCTTTTCGGGCGCGTTCACTTCCGGCCTCCCTCGATCCCGGCGATAATCCGGCTGACTTCGTTGGCGTCGAACGGACGCAGGTCAGTCATACCTTCGCCGACGCCGATGGCATGGATGGGGAGGCCGTATTTCTCCGCCGCCGCGACCAGCACGCCGCCGCGCGCGGTGCCGTCAAGCTTGGTCATGACCAGCCCGGTGACGCCCGCCACGTCCTTGAACACCTCGATCTGGTTGAGCGCGTTCTGGCCGGTAGTCGCGTCGAGGACCAGCAGGATGTCATGCGGCGCCTCGGGGTTCAGGCGGCCCAGCACGCGGCGGATCTTGGACAGCTCGTCCATCAGTTCGCGCTTGTTCTGGAGCCGTCCGGCGGTGTCGACGATCAGCACGTCGATGCCGGTCGCGGTCGCCCGCTTCACCGCCTCATAGACGATGCCAGCCGCGTCGCCGCCTTCCTTGCCCGAGACGATCGGCACGCCCACGCGCTCGGCCCAGGTGGCGAGCTGGCCGATGGCGGCGGCGCGGAAGGTGTCGCCCGCGGCCAGCATCACGCCATAATCCTGCTCCATGAACAGATGGGCAAGCTTGGCGATGGTCGTCGTTTTGCCCGATCCGTTGACGCCGATGACCAGGATCACCTGCGGTCGGGGAAAGGCGTCGATCTCCAAGGGCGTGGCGACCTTGGCCAGCGCCTTCTCCACCTCCTCGGCGACGACCAGACGAATGCCCAGGTCTTCCATGTTCCGCTCGAAGCTGCCTTCGGACAGGCGGGTACGGATATGCCCGGCCGTTTCGGGGCCCAGGTCAGAGGCGATCAGCGCTTCCTCGATCTCGTCCAGCGTCTCCTCGTCGAGCCGTGCGGTGCCGAGCCCGGCGAGATTGCCGACCAGCCGGTCCGATGTGCGACGGAAACCGCCGAGCAGCTTTTCGTGCCAGGAGGAGGAAGAACTCATGCCAATTGTCCGATCAGATGGGTTTCGGTCGCCGCCATGACCCGAACGCGGGCGATGCTGCCCGGTTCGGTGGCGGGGGAAAAATGAATGTCGGCGAAGTCGGGGGCGTGGCCGCGGGTGCCCGGCCGCTCGACCAGAACGTCACGGGTCTGACCGACCTGCGCCGCCAGCCAGTGGCGACGGCGACGGGCGGCTGCTTCGCGCAATCGTGCCGCGCGTTCGCGACGCAGCGGGTGTGGCACCTGCGGCATTCGTGCGGCAGGGGTGCCGTCGCGCGCCGAATAGGGGAAGATATGGGCGTGCACGATCTGCGCGTCGTCGATCAGCGCCAGCGTATCCGCCGCCATCGCTTCGTCTTCGGTCGGGAAACCCGCGATCAGGTCGGCACCGATCGCAATCCCGGGCCGCGCGGTCAGCAGTCGCTCGACGATCGCGACCGATTGCGCGCGGCTGTGGCGGCGCTTCATCCGCTTGAGAATCAGGTCATTGCCCGCCTGGAGCGAGAGATGGAGATGCGGCATCACCCGCGGCTCGCCCGTCACCAGCTCGAACAGCCTATCGTCGATCTCGATCGAGTCGAGCGAGGACAGGCGAAGGCGGGGCAGGGTAGGGACGTGCGTCAGAATTCGCTCGACCAACTGGCCGAGGCTGGGTGCCCCAGGCAGGTCATGGCCATAGCTGGTCAGGTCTACCCCGGTCAGCACGACCTCCTGGTGACCCAGCTCGACCGCGCGCACGATACGCTCGATCACCAACCCGGCGGGGACCGAGCGGCTGGGGCCGCGCCCGGTCGGGATGATGCAGAAGGTGCAACTATGGTCGCAGCCATTCTGGACTTCCACGAAGGCGCGGGCATGCCCGGCAAAGGCGGCGGCCAGATGCGGCGCGGTCTCCACCACCCGGGACAGGTCGGTGACCAGCATCGGTTCGGCCGAGGCCCAGCTTTCGGGGCGCAGCTTGTCGGCATTGCCCAGCACGCGCGCGACCTCTGGCATGGCGGCGAAGCTGGCGGGGTCGATCTGGGCCGCGCAGCCGGTGACGACGATCTCGGCGTCGGGCCGGGCCTTGGCCGCGCGCCGGATCGCGGCGCGGGTCTGCTTCACCGCCTCGTTGGTGACGGCGCAGCTATTGACGACGACCATGTCCTCGCGCCCCGCGGCCAGCGCGCGGATCGTTTCGCTTTCGGCGATGTTGAGGCGACAGCCCAGACTGATGATCTCGGGCCCTGAGGGGGACGACATGATTGCTGATCTAGGGATGGATGAACGACGTGTCCACGCGGAGGCGCGAGACATAGTCGACTTCTGGTTCGCGCTGCCACCCGAAAAGCATTTCGCCAAGGACGATGCGCTCGACCGGGTGATCGCGGAGCGGTTCGGTCGCCTGCGCGATCAGGTGCTGGCGACGGCGGCGGCCGGATGGCGCGACGATCCCGACACGCTGCTGGCGGCGATCCTGTTGCTCGACCAGTTTTCGCGCAATCTGCATCGGGGATCGGCGCAGGCCTATGCCGCCGATCCGCTGGCGCTGGACCTTTGCCTGTCGGCGATCGATGCGGGATGGGAGGATCGTTATCCGCCCGAGCGGCGGATCTTCGTCTATATGCCGCTGATGCACGCCGAATCCGGTGCCATGCAGGATTTGAGCGTCGCGAAGTTCGCCGAATTGGGCCTGGACGACAATCTTGCCTTCGCGCGCGATCATCGCGAGGTGATCCGGCAATATGGCCGCTTTCCCAGCCGCAACGAAGCGCTGGGCCGTACCTCTACCGAGGGGGAGCGGATATATCTCAGCCGGCCAGACGCGGGCTGGTGATCGGCGCGGCGGCCACGCCCGCCAGCAAGCGCTTTTCCGCCAGCAGCTGACGCACCTGCGCCAGATCGAGCAGCGGGCCGTAGAGCGGCCCCTGGCCATGCGAGCATCCCATCTCGCGCAGCCGTGCCTCGGTCTCGGCATCGCGAAGCCCCTTGGCGGCGATGGGCAAATGGAGATTGTCGCCCAACTGGACGATGGCGGAAACGATCGCGCCGCAATCGGGATCGGCGGTCATGTTGCGGATGAAATCCGGGTCGATCCGTACCCGGTCGAAGGGCAGCACGCGCAGATGCGCCAGGCTGGAATGGCCGCTGCCAAAATGGTCCAGGGCCAGCGCGATCCCCTGATTCTTCAGGCTGATCACGATCGATTGCGCCAGCGCCAGATTGGCGAACAGCGTGTTCTCCGTGATCTCGATTTCCAACCGATGCGCCGGGAAACCGCATTCGGTCAGCGTCTTGATGATCTTCTGCGCCAGCCAGGCATCCTGAAACTGCGAAGCGACCATCGGCACGGACAGGGTAATCGACGGGTCCCAGTCGCGCGCACCCGCCATCGCCTGTCGCATCAGGCTGAGCGAGACTTCACCGGACAGGCCGCATGCCTCCGCCACCGGCAGGAAGCGGTCGGCGGTGATCGCGCCCAGCATGGCATGCTCCCAATGCCCCGATACTTCGAACCCGGTCAGGCGACCGGTGCCCAGATCGACCTGCGGCTGGAAACGCGGGCGGATATGCCCATCGGCCAGCGCGGTGCGAAGGTCGGTGACGATCAGGTTGCGCTCCGCCATGGCGTCTTCCATCGCGGGGGCAAACCATAAAGGCTTGCCGTCGCCGCGCGTCTTGGCGGTGATTAGCGCCAGATCGGCCTGGCGGATCAATTGGTCGATCGTCGCTGTGCCACCCTCGACCGCGGCCATCGCAATGGCGGTGCGGGGGGCGAAATCCTGATCGGCGAGGCGGATGGGCTGACCCAGCCGGATGGCAAGACGATCGGCCAGACGGTCGATCCGGTCGCGGGCGCGCGGATCATAGGAGACGAGGCAGCCGAAACAGTCGCTTTCGAACCGCGCGACGATTGCTTCGGACGGGGCCTCCGCGCGGATCGTCTTGGCGACATGCTGCAGCAGGCTGTCCCCGGCCTCATGCCCATGCGACCCGGCAAAGGCACGAAACCGGTCGATGTCGAGCAGCAGCAGGGCGACCCCGCGTTTGCGGCGCCGCATCGCCTCCACCATCACCTGGCCGCTGTCATGGAAGAAGCGCCGGTTCGCCAGTCCGGTCAGAGGATCGCGCTGGTCGGGGGCGGCCCTTTTTTGCGAATGAAGCGCGGGCAAGCGCCAGTAAACGACGGTGGACGCCGTCGCGGTCGCAAAGAGCAGCAATTTGGCAAACTGATCGTATCCCAGCTCGATCAGAAGGATAGCGACGGCGAGCAGAAGGGTGCCGACCCCCACCGCCACGCTGACGAGGCGCGCGGGGACATTGGTGTGGGCATCGTTCCTGTGCAACCCGGGCATGTGAAAATGGGTCGCATGTAAGTTATGTACAACCCATTAACGCCGCGCCTGACCGCCCCGTCGGTGCGCCGACCCGCCGGTGCTCGCCGTCCCGAATTGGGCCGACTTGCGCCGGACGGCATTTTCCCATAAGAGCCACCCCAAGTTCCGTTTCGGAATGTGAAAGTGAAGCGCCCAAGGGTGCACGCTGGCCGGCGAGGTTTCGCCCGCCGGCGCTTTTGCGTTTGGACGGATCGGGTTGGCTTTCGGGCCGGTTTTGTTGAGGTGAGGCGATGTTCGACAGCTTGAGCGATCGGCTTGGCGGCGTTTTCGACCGCCTCCGCGGCCGTGGCGCGCTGACCGAGGCGGATGTCCGTACCGCGATGCGCGAAGTCCGCGTCGCGCTGCTGGAGGCGGACGTCGCGCTGCCCGTCGCGCGCGACTTCGTCGACAAGGTGACCGAGCAGGCAGTCGGCCAGAACGTCCTGCGTTCGATCACGCCGGGTCAGCAGGTCGTCAAGATCGTCCATGACGCGCTGGTCGCGATGCTGGGCGCGGATGCCAGCGAGCTTCTGCTCGACGTGACGCCGCCCGCCGTCGTGATGATGGTCGGCCTTCAGGGCTCGGGTAAGACCACCACCACCGCCAAGATCGCCAAGCGGCTGTCGAGCGGGGCGATGGGTCGCGAGCGCAAGAAGGTGCTGATGGCGTCGCTCGACGTCAATCGCCCGGCCGCGCAGGAACAGTTGGCGACGCTGGGTACGCAGGTCGAGGTGTCGACTCTGCCGATCATCGCCGGGCAGCAGCCCGTCGAGATCGCCCGCCGCGCGCTGCAGGCAGCCAAGCTCCAGGGCTATGACGTCCTGATGCTCGACACCGCCGGTCGTCTGCACGTCGACCAGGCGCTGATGGACGAGATGAAGGCGGTGGCGGAGATCGCCCAGCCTCAGGAAATCCTGCTCGTCGTCGACTCGCTGACCGGTCAGGACGCGGTGAACGTCGCGACCAGCTTCTCGGAGCAGGTGCCGCTGACCGGCGTGGTGCTGACCCGTATGGACGGCGATGCGCGCGGTGGTGCGGCGCTGTCGATGCGGGCGGTCACGGGCAAGCCCATCAAGTTCGCCGGCGTCGGCGAAAAGATGGATGCGCTGGAAGCCTTCCACCCTGAACGGGTCGCGGGCCGCATCCTCGGCATGGGCGACGTCGTGTCGCTGGTCGAGCGCGCCGCCGAGTCGATCCAGCAGGAAGACGCCGAGCGCATGGCCAAGAAGATGGCCAAGGGTCAGTTCGACATGGACGACCTGCGCGGCCAGCTTCAGCAGATGCGCCGCATGGGCGGACTTGGCGCGCTGGCGGGCATGATGCCGGGCATGAAGAAGGCGCAGAACGCGCTGGCCGATGCCGGTGGCGACAAGATCCTGCTCCGCATGGATGCGATCATCACCTCGATGACGCCCAAGGAGCGCGGCAAGCCCGAGCTGATCAACGCCAAGCGCAAGATCCGCATCGCCAAGGGTTCCGGCACCACGGTGCAGGATGTGAACAAGCTCCTGAAAATGCATCAGGAAATGTCCACGGCGATGAAGAAGATCAAGAAGATAGGCGGCATCAAGGGCATGATGTCGATGCTCGGCAAGGGCGGCCTTGGCGGTCTGGGCAATGCGCTGGGCGGTCCGCAGATGGGCGAAATGCTCAATAAGGCGGGCAGCAACGGCCTGCCCGGCGGCGGCCTGGGTGGCCTGGGCGGCGGCAAGCTGCCCGATGGGATGCCCAAGCTGCCCCCCGGCTTCGAGAACCTTCTCAAGAAGAAATAACCCCCGCGCCGGACGGAACGCCGGTAATTTTGAACTTTTACTCCAAGGACTGAAATATGGCTCTCAGCATTCGTCTGTCGCGTGGTGGCTCCAAGAAGCGCCCTTACTACCGCATCGTGGTGGCCGACGCCCGTGCGCCGCGCGACGGCAAGTTCATCGAGAAGATCGGCAACTACAACCCGCTGCTCGCCAAGGACAACGACCAGCGCGTGCAGCTCGACACCGAGCGCGCCAAGCACTGGCTGGCCAATGGCGCGCAGCCGACCGACCGCGTCGCTCGCTTCCTGGACGCCGCCGGTGTCCGTGAGCGCGCTGCTCGCAACAACCCGAAGAAGGCCGAGCCGGGCGACAAGGCCAAGGAGCGCGCCGAGGAGCGTGCCGAGAAGCTGAAGGCCGCTGAGGAAGCCGCCAACGCTCCGGCCGAAACCGCCGACGCCTGATCGCCTCTGATCCTGGACGGGCACCGGTCGGTCACGACCGGGTCCGTCCCAGGCATCGGAATGCCGGGCCATGCGTTATCCGAAGCCCTTGGCTTTAGGAGAATAGCGCATGACCCCGCCGACCGAACCCGATCCCCGGACCGCACCCGACGACAATGACGACGCGACCAACCAAGGCGTCTCCGCCCCAGAACCCGTCGAAGGCGGCGATGACACTCCCGATGGCGACTCCGACTCGCCAGCCGGGTGAACCCCGCGTCACGCTGGCGGTGATCGTCGGCGCGCATGGCATTGGGGGCGAGGTTCGGCTCAAGGTCTTTGCCGAAGACCTGTCGGGCTATTCCGCCTTCAATGACGGGGCGTTGACCCTGAAATCGGTGCGGGAAGGCTCGAACGGCGTCATCGCGCGGCTGGTCGAAGTGACCGATCGCAATGCCGCTGAAGCGCTGCGCGGTACGGAATTGACCGTGCCACGCTCGGCGCTCCCCCCGCTCGAAGGCGGGGAATATTATCATGCCGACATCATCGGGCTTCCCGCGATCGCCAGCGATGGCGAGCCACTGGGCCAGGTCGTGCTGATAGAGAATTTCGGCGCGGGCGACGTGCTGGAAATCGAACGTCCTGATGGCCGCCGCTTCATGGTGCCGATGAAGGCGGAGGCGGTGCCCGAATGGGATCAGGACCGCCTGATCGTGGATCGCGCTTTCATCGCCTGATCGGCGTATGCTCGTTGAGTAGGTTGCGGATGGTCGTCGCGGCGACCCCGGCCTCGCCCATGGCGTGGCTGATCTGATCCAGCCCCTTCACCACATCCCCCGCCGCGAACAGGCCGGGGATCGACGTGCGCTGATGGTCGTCCACCTCCAGGCAACCGCTCGGGTCGGCCCTGGCCCCCGCCGATACCGCCAGTTCCGATCGGATGCGCGATCCCATCGCCGGATAGACGCTGTCGAAGCGCATCCGCCCGTTCGCAGTGTCTAGCGCGAGACAATCCCCCTCGATCGCCCAGCCGCCACAGGGTCCGTCCACGCGCGCGATACCGGCTTCGTCCAGCGCCGCGGCGCAGCGGGGATCGAGGTCATGTGCCGCATCTGGCGCGATCAACGTCACGTCGCGGGTGAAGCCGCGCAGGAACAGCGCCTCGCGCATGCCATGGTCGCTGGTGCCGATGACACCGACACGCTTGTCGGTCACTTCATAGCCGTCGCACACCGGGCAGTAGCGCAGCAGACCCCGCTGGAGCGCCGGATCATGGACTTCGGGCAACAGATGCTTGGGCCGGTGGTTGACGACACCCGTCGCCAGCAACACCGTCCGGGTGAGATGGTCGCCCTGCTCGGTGGTGACGCGGAAATGCCCATCCTCGGGATGGAGGCCGGTTACGCGTTGCGGAATGCAATGCGCGCCATAGCGCCTGGCCTGCTCGTGCATTCGGGCCAGCAGCGCCTTTCCGCTGATCCCCTCGGGATAGCCGGCATGATTATGCGTGCAGGGAATCATCGCCGCGCGGCTCGATCCGCTGTCGAACATCCGGATTTTGAGATGGTAACGGGCGAGATAGATCGCCGCCGTCAGTCCGGCCGGGCCTGCGCCGATGATGATGCAATCGTCCATGGCGAAGGCAAAGCGCGAGCCTGCGCAACGTTCCTTGCCCGACAGGGCGGTTCGATGTATATACATGGTGTATATACGGAGATTTTATGGGTAAGGACTTTCAGGCCAAGGTCTTCCGCTCGGGCAACTCGCTCGCGCTGCGCCTCCCCGCCGCGCTGGGTCTTACCGAGGGCACCGAGATGATCCTCCGCGAAGAGCAGGGGCGCTATGTGTTCGAGCCCGTCCCGGCGCCGCGCAAGACGATCGACCTGACGGGAATTGCTGGGTCGATGCCGTGGCTGGAGCCGTTGACGCGCGAGGATTTCGAAATGGAACCGCGCGAGCTGGATTGGGACGGAAAGCTGCTCGGTCGTGATTGAGCCACGCTATCTGCTCGACTCTAATATCTGCATCTATGTTCTGCGCGATGCAGAGGGGCGGGCCGCCCAGTATCTGGCGACCTGCGAGCCGGGCAGTGCCGTCGCATCGGCGATCACTTATGCCGAGATCATGCGCGGGCTGGAGCGTCATGGTGCGGAGGCAATTGCGGCATTTGATCGCTTTTTCGAGCGCGTGCCGATTTTGCCGTTCGACCGGCGTGCCGCATCTGCCTATGCGACGATTCCATTCCGCCGGGGGCGGTTCGATCGATTGATCGGCGCACACGCCCTGGCAACCGGGCTGACGCTGGTGACCAACAACGAGGCCGACTTCGCCGACATCCCCGGCCTGACCATCGAGAACTGGACGCTGTGACCTTTCGCGCAACGATATTGACACTCTATCCGGAGATGTTTCCGGGACCGCTCGGGGCTTCGCTGGCGGGGCGGGCGCTGCGCGAGGATCGCTGGGCGCTGGAGACGGTGCAGATCCGCGACTTCGCCACCGACAAGCATCGCTCGGTCGACGATACGCCCGCTGGCGGCGGCGCGGGCATGGTGCTGCGCGCCGATGTGCTGGCGGCGGCGGTGGATTCGGTGGCGGACGACCGGCCCGTGCTGGCGATGACGCCGCGCGGGCGCCCCCTGGCCCAGCCACGCGTGCGCGCGCTGGCGGCGGGGCCGGGCGTTACGGTGTTGTGCGGCCGGTTCGAGGGGTTCGACGAGCGCCTGTTCGAGGCGCGCGGCATCGAGCAGGTGTCGATCGGCGACTATATCCTGTCGGGCGGTGAGATGGGGGCGCTGGTGCTGCTCGACGCTTGCGTTCGGCTGCTTCCCGGCGTAATGGGCGCGGCTTCCAGTGGAGTCGAGGAAAGCTTCGAAAGCGGCCTCCTCGAATATCCGCAATATACCCGTCCTGCGGAATGGGAAGGGCGCACGATCCCTGAAGTGCTGCGATCGGGGGATCATGCGAAAATCGCAAAATGGCGTCATGCCAGGGCTTGCGAGGATACACGGTCAAGGCGGCCGGACCTTTGGGAACGCCATGAGGGCGTTCGGGTCGGTCGCCCTCTGGCGCGCGGCGACGATTGAGGAATAGTGTCATGAACGTGATCCAGCAGATCGAAGCTGAGCAGATCGCCAAGTTCAACGAGACGAAGAAGATCCCCGAATTCCGCCCCGGCGACACGCTGAAGGTCGGTGTGAAGGTCGTCGAAGGCGAGCGCACCCGCGTCCAGTTCTATGAGGGCGTCTGCATCGCCCGCGCGAACAAGGGCATGGGGTCGTCGTTCACCGTCCGCAAGATCTCCTTCGGTGAGGGCGTGGAGCGCGTCTTCCCGCTTTACTCGCCGAACGTCGACTCGATCGAGGTCGTTCGCAAGGGCGCCGTGCGTCGCGCGAAGCTCTATTATCTGCGTGGCCGCACCGGCAAGTCGGCGCGTATCGCCGAGCGTCGCGACACGCGTCCGGCCAAGGGCACCGCGGCCGCCGAGTAATCGGCGCGGCGGATCGCTCCAGCGGTTCGACAGGGAAGGGGCGGTGGCACCGATCGGTGTCGCCGCCCTTTTTCTTTGCTCCAAACCACCGCTCAGCGAGACAAAATATTGTCCCCGTTCGGCCTGAGCGAAGTCGAAGGCCACGCTTCAACGCTCGCCACATCATGGGGCGAGGGTATTCCTTGGCCTTCGCTCAGGCTGAACGGAGGGGAGGGGGGTTATCCCCCGAAATTGTACAGCCACATCTTCGGCTCGCCCGTGGGCCGGGGCTTGCCGTCCAGACGCTTGGCGGTGATCAGCCGGACCGGTTGCAGGATCATCTGCCCCTTCATCGCGTCCATGCCGCCCCCCGAGGGTTTGGCAAGGATCTTCTTCACCGTATCCATGCCCGCAACGACCCGCCCAAACGCGGCATAGCCCTGATAGCCCGGCCGGGCGTCCATACCCGGCGTCGGGCCGACGGTGATGAAGAAATTGCCGCCGGCCGATTTGGGCGACTGGCCCCGCGCCATCGAAATGGTGGCGTCGAGATGCTTGATCCCCGTCTGCGCCGTCGTCTCTAGGGGGAAGGGCGGCAGGATGCGCCGCGCGTCGGTGCGGATGCCGCCCTGGACGAAGCCTTGCCGCGGATTCCGCTTGTCGCGGGCCGCCCGGTAGAAGCTGGTGTCGTCGAACCGGCCATCATCGACATAGGCCAGGAAATTGGCACTGGTCGCGGGCGCATGGCGCGTATCGAGCGCGATCACGATCGGCCCTTCCGAGGTGTTCAACTGGACTCGGACATAGCCGGGGCGGGGGACATTGTTGTTGGCAGGGGCTGCGGCAACCAGCAGCGCAAGAAGGGGAAACGCATACTTCATGGTGGGCGGCTTACCGTTTTCCACCCGGCTTGTGGAGGGGGAGGCCCGACCGTGAATGCGGCGATCGAGGCAGCGCTACGCACGCCGATACGAAAAAGGGCCGCCGATCCTTCGACCGGCGACCCTTTTGCCTCATCATCGTGCCTGGCCTTACTGGTCCAGGAAGCTGCGCATCTTGCGGCTGCGGCTGGGGTGCTTCAGCTTGCGGAGCGCCTTTGCCTCGATCTGGCGGATACGCTCGCGCGTCACCGAGAATTGCTGGCCGACCTCTTCCAGTGTGTGGTCGGTGTTCATGCCGATGCCGAAGCGCATGCGCAGCACGCGTTCCTCGCGCGGGGTCAGGCTGGCCAGGACGCGGGTGACCGTTTCCTTAAGGTTTGCCTGGATCGCCGCGTCCACCGGGATGACCGCATTCTTATCCTCGATGAAGTCGCCGAGGTGCGAATCCTCCTCGTCGCCGATCGGCGTTTCGAGGGAGATCGGCTCCTTGGCGATTTTCATCACCTTGCGCACCTTCTCCAGCGGCATGGAGAGGCGCTCGGCCATCTCCTCCGGGGTCGGCTCGCGGCCCTGCTCGTGCAGGAACTGGCGGCTGGTGCGGACCAGCTTGTTGATCGTCTCGATCATGTGGACCGGGATGCGGATGGTCCGCGCTTGGTCGGCGATCGAGCGGGTGATCGCCTGCCGGATCCACCACGTCGCATAGGTCGAGAACTTGTAACCGCGGCGATATTCGAACTTATCGACCGCCTTCATCAGGCCGATATTGCCCTCCTGGATCAGATCCAGGAATTGCAGGCCGCGATTGGTGTATTTCTTGGCGATCGAGATGACGAGGCGCAGATTGGCCTCGACCATTTCCTTCTTAGCGATGCGGGCCTCGCGCTCGCCCTTCTGCACCATGTTCACGATGCGGCGGAATTCGGTCAGCGCCATGCCGGTCTGCTGCGAGATCTCGGCGATCTCGCTGCGGATGCGGTCAACGGTGGCAGCTTCGTTCGACGCGAAATTGCCCCACTTCTTGTCGAGCCCGCGCACCGTGTCGAGCCAGTTCTCGTCCAGCTCGTGACCCAGATAGCGGTCGAGGAAATCCTTGCGGTTGACCTTGTGCCGCTCGGCCAGACGCAGCATCTGGCCACCCAGCGCGGTCAGGCGACGGTTGAAAGCATAGAGCTGATCGACCAGGAATTCGATCTTGGCGTTGTGGAACTGGACGCTCTCGACCTCGGCCGTCAGTTCCTCGCGCAGCTTGTGATATTTGCGCTCGTCAGCCGCCGACAATTCGCCGCCCAGCGCCATGGATTCCAGACGCTGCTGCTGAACCTTCGAGAACTTCTTGTAGATGTTCGTGATGTTGGCAAACTTCTCGAGCGCCTGCGGCTTGAGCGTCTCCTCCATCTGGGCAAGGCTGAGGGTGTTATCCTCTTCCTCGTCCTCGGCGCGGGGACCACGGCGTTCGCCGCCCTCACCATCCTCGTCGTCGACCGAGGGTTCCTCGGGCTCTTCTTCTTCCTTGAATTGGGGGCCGGCGTTCTTGGCGCTGATCTCGCCATTGTCATCCTCGTCCTCCTCGCCCAGATTTTCCGGGCCGGCGTCCTTGGACAGCATGGCGTCGAGATCCAGGATCTCGCGCAGCTGCATCGTGCCCTCGTTCAGCGCGGTCGACCAGTCGATGATCGCGTTGAAGGTGATCGGGCTTTCGCACAGCCCCAGAATCATCGTGTCGCGACCCGCCTCGATCCGCTTGGCGATGGCGATCTCGCCCTCGCGCGACAGCAGTTCGACCGCGCCCATCTCGCGCAGGTACATGCGGACCGGATCGTCGGTACGATCGACGGTTTCCTTCTTCTTCGCCTCAGGCTGAGGACCGGAATCGGCGTCGCCATCCGTGGTATCGGCGTCGTCGGCCTCTTCCTCGGACTCGCCGTCCTCGCCCTGTTCCTCATTCTCAACGATATTGACGCCCATCTCGTTGAGGGCAGCCATGATATCTTCAAGCTGATCCGAGGACATCTGGTCCTGCGGCAACGCTTCGTTGAGCTGGTCGTACGTGATGTAGCCGCGCTTCTTGGCGCGCGCGATCAGCTTCTTGATCGACGCCTCGTTCAGGTCGATCAGCGGCGCATCGCCCGTTTCCGTGGTATCGGTCGTATCCGCCGCCATATTCGCCTTCGCCATCAAATGCCCTCGGGTCTCAATGCCCGGCCTCTTTCACGCACGCCGCCGGTTTGGCAAGCGGGTGAGGGGGCCATGCGTAATTTTCCAGTGTGGGCGCAATCCGCCCAATATGCCCCGGATATGGGGCGCGGGGTTGCCTGTATCAAGCGGCCTCCCCGGCTTGCCTGTCCGCCAGGTCGCGCACATTCTCCAGCCAGCTATAGAGCTGGTCGAGCGATTGCGCATGCGCGGCGTGGCACCGCGTCTGTTCGGCGAAGCGATCCTCGGTCATGTCCGACTGGAACGCCTCGACCGCGCGCTCGCGGTTGGCGCGCGTCTCGCTTTCCTCCAGCATCACCTCGATGACCTTTTCCAGATCGCGCACGGCGATGGCGGGGTCGGACATCTTGCTGAAGAAGCTGAAGGCGAGGTCGCGGGTATAGTCGCGCGCGTCGATCGGATGAACGTCGGTGGTCGCCATGATCTGTTCGATCAGGCTCTCCGCCTCGGCCGCGTCCTTGCGCGACAGATGCGGATCGTTGACCGCCGCGTCCAGCAGATGATGCCGCCAGTCGTTGAGATAGCGGTCGCCCATATCCAGGCGGCTGATCTCGTCCATATAGCGGCACAGCACATGCGGATAGCGCATCAGCCCCAGCAGTACCGCGCGCTTCAGGCTGTATTCGACGCCGCGCCCGACATGGCGATTGGCCTCCGCCACCGCCTGATGCACCGCCGCCGCATTGACGCGTCGGATGCCGAAGATGTCGAAATAGCGCGACATCATGGCGCGCTTATATTCGTAGGCCAGATCCTTGTGCGGGATCTGCTGCGCCAGTTCCTCCAGCCGCTGCTTCAGTGCCGCGCGTCCTTCGGGCGTGTCGGTCTGCGCCTGCGCGATCTCCGACTGCCAGAGCAGATCGCTGAGCGGCATGGCGCGGGTGAGCACCGCCTCGAAGCCCGCCGCGCCCTTTTCCTGGACGAGGTCGTCGGGATCCTGGCCTTGCGGCAGGGTGACGAAGGACAGGCTCTTGCCCGGCTGGAGCAGCGGTAGCGCGCGGTGGGCGGCGCGGATCGCGGCCTTCTGTCCGGCCGCATCGCCGTCGAAGCAGAGCGTGGGCACATCGACCATCCGCCACAGCCGTTCGATCTGATGCTCGGTCAGCGCGGTGCCCAGCGGCGCGACCGCTTCCTCGATCCCGGCCTGGGCGAGGGCGATCACGTCCATATAGCCCTCGACCACCAGCACCCGGCCGGATTTGCGCACCGCAGGCGCGGCGCGGTCGAGATTGTAGAGCGTGCGCCCCTTATCGAAGAGCGGGGTATCGGGGGAGTTCAGATATTTCGGCTCGCCCTCGCCGATGATCCGGCCGCCGAACGCGATCACCCGTCCGCGCGCGTCGCGGATCGGGATCATCAACCGGCCGCGGAAGCGGTCGTACGGGTCCTTGCCGTCAACCTTGATCAGCAACCCGCACTCGATCAGCGCGGGGTCGCCATAATCCTTGAGCGCGGCCTTCAGCTTGCCCCGGCTGTCCGGCGCAAATCCCAGCCCGAAGGCGCGGGCGGTCTCGGGCGTCACCCTGCGGCGGGTCAGTAGTTCCCGAGCGTCGCCGCCCGACAGGCCGCCCAGCTGTTCGGAAAACCAGGCGGCGGCGTCCGCCATCGCATCGTGCAGCCCTTTGGCCCGCTCCGCCTTTTGCGCGGCGCGGCGGTCCTGTGCGGGGACTTCGAGCCCGGCCGCCTGCGCCAGTTCCTTGACCGCATCGATAAAGGGCAGGCCGCGCTGGTCGGTCATCCAGCGAATGGCATCGCCATGCGCCGAGCAGCCGAAACAATGGTAAAAGCCCTTGTCGTCGTTGACGTAGAAGCTGGGCGTCTTTTCGTTATGGAAAGGGCAGCAGCCCTTATATTCGCGGCCTGCCTTTTGCAGCTTCACCGTCTTGCCGATCAGTGCCGACAGACTGGTCCGAGCACGAAGCTCGTCAAGGAATTGCGGGGTCAGGCTCATGGCGTCCTCGCGATTATAAACCCTATCGCGAAGGGGCCGTTTTGGCAAGGAAAATGGGGCGGGGAGCGGCGTGGCTCGCCTGCTCCCCGACCATGGTTAAGCCAGCGCCGCCTTCACCAGCCCGCTCGCCTTGCTCATGTCGAGCACGGCCGCGTGCCGCGCCTTCAGCTCGGCCATCACCCGGCCCATGTCCTTCATGCCCGACGCGCCGATCTCCGCCTTGATCGCCTCGATCGCGGCCTTGGTCTCGTCCTCGGTCAGCGTCTGCGGCAGGAAGCGCTCGATCACCGCGACCTCGGCCTTTTCCTGGTCGGCCAGTTCCTGGCGACCGCCCTGTTCGTACATGGCGATCGATTCGCGACGCTGCTTGACCATCTTCTGCAGCACTTCGATCACGACCATGTCGTCATCGGCGGGCGCTTCGCCGGTGCGGAGTTCGATGTCGCGGTTCTTGATGGCGGCCTGGATCAGGCTGATCGCCGCGCGGCTTTCCTTGTCGCCCGCTTTCATGGCGGCCACCTGCGCGGCCTTGATGTCGTCGCGAATCATGTTTTTTCCGTCTTGTCTGAAAGGCGGGGACGATAGCCGATGGAACCAATTCCGTGAACCGGTTGACGGATGGTCCATCGGGGTCTAGCGGACGCCACTTAGCGACATTGCAGACATTTTAGCAGGAGTGCCCGCCGATCATGGCCGACGCCAAGCCATTCGCCATGCCCGAAAAGCCTGAAGGCGCCACGGGCGTTCTCGTTCTGGCGAACGGAGACGTGTTATGGGGGCGCGGTTTCGGCGTCGAGGGTGATGCCGTCGGCGAGGTGTGCTTCCACACCGCGATGACCGGCTATCAGGAGATCATGACCGATCCGTCCTTCGCCGGGCAGATCATCACCTTCACCTTCCCGCATATCGGCAACGTCGGCGCGAACCCCGACGATATCGAGGCGGACGCGCCGCACGCGCTGGGCATGATCGTCCGCGAGGACCCGACCGCCCCGTCCAACTTCCGCGCGATGGAGAACCTGGCCGGGTGGATGGCGCGGCACAACCGTATCGGCCTGGCGGGCATCGACACCCGCGCGCTGACCCGCCGTATCCGTGCGGCTGGCGCGCCCAACGGCGTGATCGCGCATTCGGCCGCCGGAGAGTTCGATCTGCCTGCGCTGCTCGAAAAGGCGAAGGCCTGGCCGGGGCTGGAGGGCATGGACCTCGCCAAGGACGTGTCGACCGAGCTGCATTATGGCTGGGGCGAGACGCGCGAGGGCGGGTTGTGGCGGCTGGGCTTCGGCTATGCCGGTGCCGACGGCGCGGATCGTCCGCACGTCGTCGCGATCGATTATGGCAGCAAGCACAACATCTTCCGCAACCTGGTCCAGGCCGGTGCGAAGGTGTCGGTGGTCCCCGCCACGGCCTCTTATGAAGACGTGATGGCGCTGAACCCGGACGGCATCTTCCTGTCCAACGGCCCCGGCGATCCGGCGGCGACGGGTGAATATACCGTGCCGGTGATCCGCCAGTTGCTCGACACGGGCAAGCCGCTGTTCGGCATCTGCCTGGGCCACCAGCTTCTGGGTCTGGCGGTCGGCGCGAAGACCACCAAGATGCACCAGGGCCATCGCGGCGCGAACCACCCGGTTAAGCGCCTGTCCGACGGTCTGGTTGAGATCACCAGCATGAACCACGGCTTTGCGGTCGAGCGCGAGACGCTGCCCGCGAACGCGCGTGAGACGCATGTGTCGCTGTTCGACGGGTCGAATGCGGGCCTGGAATTGACCGACCGCCCGGCCTTCTCGGTCCAGTACCACCCCGAAGCCTCGCCGGGGCCGCAGGACAGCTTCTATCTGTTCGAGCGGTTCGTGGGGTCGCTTCGGAAATGAGCCTGTTGCTCGCACTTGCCTTGCAGGTCGCGGCGCAACCGACCCGGCCCCAGCGTCAGGTGAGTCAGGCTGACCTGAACGCCATGGCCGACGCGTGCCACGCGCCGCGTAGCTGGCTGGTGCAGAAAGGCCGTGAAGTCGTGTTTCGGGGAAGCCCCAATGCCGATTTCGCCAAGATTGAGTGCGTGCTCAAAAAAGTCAGCGCAGTCGTGCCGATGAACAAGATCGGCTTCATCGGCAACGCACAAGCTTCGGAAGAAAAGTAATGCCAAAACGCACCGACATCTCCTCCATCCTCGTCATCGGCGCTGGCCCGATCGTCATCGGTCAGGCGTGCGAGTTCGACTATTCGGGCACACAGGCGATCAAGGCCCTGAAGGAAGAGGGCTATCGCATCGTCCTGGTCAATTCGAACCCGGCGACGATCATGACCGATCCCGAGCTGGCCGACGCGACCTATGTCGAGCCGATCACGCCCGCGGTGGTCGCCAAGATCATCGAGAAGGAGCGCCCCGATGCGGTCCTGCCGACGATGGGCGGCCAGACCGCGCTGAACACTGCGCTGGCGCTGTTCCATGACGGTACGCTGGAGAAGTTCGGCGTCCAGATGATCGGCGCCGATGCGGAGGCGATCGACAAGGCCGAGGACCGGCAGAAATTCCGTCTGGCGATGGACAAGATCGGGCTGGAATCAGCCCGCTCGGCGATCGCGCATACCGAGGCGGAGGCGCTGGCGGGGCTGGAGAAGGTCGGCCTGCCCGCCATCATCCGCCCCAGCTTCACGCTGGGCGGCACCGGTGGCGGCGTCGCGTATAACCGCGAGGAGTTCATCGCGATCGTCCGCGCCGGGCTCGACGCCTCGCCGACGACCGAGGTGCTGATCGAGGAATCGCTCCTTGGTTGGAAGGAATATGAGATGGAAGTCGTGCGCGATCGCAACGACAATTCCATCATCATCTGTTCGATCGAGAATATCGATCCGATGGGTGTCCATACCGGCGACTCGATCACCGTCGCGCCCGCGCTGACCCTGACCGACAAGGAATATCAGATCATGCGCAACGCCAGCCTGGCGGTGCTGCGTGAGATCGGCGTGGAGACGGGCGGCTCGAACGTGCAGTTCGCGGTCAATCCGAAGGACGGGCGTTTGATCGTCATCGAGATGAACCCGCGCGTGTCGCGCTCCTCGGCGCTGGCGTCGAAGGCGACCGGCTTCCCGATCGCCAAGGTCGCGGCCAAGCTGGCGGTCGGCTATACGCTGGACGAGATCGAGAACGACATCACCGGCGCGACCCCGGCCTCGTTCGAGCCGACGATCGACTATGTCGTCACCAAGATCCCGCGCTTCGCCTTTGAAAAGTTCAAGGGCTCCGAGCCCTATCTCTCGACCGCGATGAAGTCGGTCGGCGAGGTGATGGCGATCGGCCGCAACATCCATGAATCGATGCAGAAGGCGCTGCGTGGGTTGGAGACCGGCCTGAGCGGCTTCAACGATGTCGAGCATCTGGTCGGCGCCCCGCGTGCCGAGATCGAGGCGGCGCTGGCCAAGGCGACCCCGGACCGGCTGCTGGTCGCCGCGCAGGCGCTGCGCGAAGGCTTCACCGTCGCCGAGGTCCATGCGATCGCCAAATACGACCCCTGGTTCCTGGAGCGGATCGCCGAGATCGTCGCCGCCGAGGCCGAGGTGATGCAGAACGGCCTGCCGCAGGACGCGGCGGGGATGCGTCGCCTGAAGGCGATGGGCTTCTCCGACAAGCGGCTGGCCTATCTGGCGCTGCAATCGGCCAATCTGCGCGGCATGGATCGCGGCATCGCGCGCGGTTCGGGCCTGATCCACGAGGTCGTCAAGATGATGACCGGCGGCGTGACCGAGCAGGAGGTGCGCGAGCATCGCCAGAAGCTGGGCGTGCGCCCGGTCTTCAAGCGGATCGACACCTGCGCCGCCGAGTTCGACGCCAAGACGCCGTATATGTACTCGACCTACGAAGCCCCGACCTTCGGTGAGCCAGAGGACGAGGCTGTCCCCAGCGATCGCAAGAAGATCGTGATTCTGGGCGGTGGCCCGAACCGGATCGGGCAGGGCATCGAGTTCGACTATTGCTGCTGCCACGCCTGCTTCGCGCTGGCGGACGCGGGCTATGAGACGATCATGGTCAACTGCAACCCGGAAACGGTCAGCACCGACTATGACACCTCGGACCGGCTCTATTTCGAGCCGCTGACCGCCGAGGACGTGCTGGCGATCCTGGATGTCGAGAAGTCGAAGGGCGAGCTGGTCGGCGTGATCGTGCAGTTCGGCGGCCAGACCCCGCTCAACCTCGCCCGCGCGCTGGAATCGGCCGGTATCCCGATCCTGGGCACCAGCCCCGACGCGATCGACCTGGCCGAGGACCGCGAGCAGTTCGCGGCGCTGGTCGACAAGCTGAAGCTGCTCCAGCCCAAGAACGGCATCGCGCGCAGCCGTGAGGAAGCGCTGATCGTCGCCGAGCGGGTCGGCTATCCGGTGCTGATGCGCCCCAGCTTCGTGCTGGGCGGCCGCGCCATGGAGATTGTCGACGGGCCGCAGCAGCTGGAGGATTATATCCAGACGGCGGTGCAGGTGTCGGGCGACGCGCCGGTGCTGATCGACCAGTATCTGCGCGATGCGATCGAGGTGGACGTGGACGCGATCTGCGACGGCGACCAGGTCGTCGTGGCGGGCGTGCTCCAGCATATCGAGGAAGCGGGCGTCCATTCGGGTGACTCGGCCTGCTCGCTGCCGCCCTACAGCCTGTCGGCGGAGATAGTCGCCGAGATCGAACGTCAGGCCGAGGCGCTGGCGCGTGGCCTGAACGTGCGCGGCCTGATGAACATCCAGTTCGCGGTGAAGGACGGCCAGGTCTATCTGATCGAGGTCAACCCGCGCGCCAGCCGTACCGTGCCCTTCGTCGCCAAGGCGATCGGCACCCCCATCGCCAAGATCGCCGCGCGCGTCATGGCGGGCGAGAAGCTGGCCGACCTGCCGCAGATCGATCGCCACATTGATTATTATGCGGTGAAGGAAGCGGTCTTCCCCTTCGCGCGCTTCCCCGGTGTCGATCCGGTGCTGTCGCCGGAGATGAAGTCGACCGGCGAAGTCATGGGCATCGACCCCGACTTTACCACCGCCTTCGCCAAGTCGCAGCTGGGGGCGGGCACCGTCCTGCCCACTAGTGGCGCGGTCTTCATCAGCGTGAAGGACGGCGACAAGGAACAGATCGTTCCCGCCGCCCGGATGCTGGCGGAGGCGGGCTTCGCGATCGTCGCGACCGGCGGCACCGCCGATTATCTCGACCGCGCCGGTGTCACGGTCGAGAAGATCAACAAGGTGGCGCAGGGCCGTCCGCATATCGTGGACCGGATCAAGGACGGCGGTATCACCCTGATCTTCAACACGACGGAAGGGTGGCAGAGCCTGAAGGACTCCAAGCCGATCCGTCAGGCGGCGCTGGGACAGAAGATTCCCTACTTCACCACGGCGCCCGCCAGCGTCGAGGCGGCGAAGGCGATTGCCGCTGCTGGCAGCCGTGGTCTTGAAGTACGCCCCCTGCAATCCTACTATTCGCGTTCGCACAACTGATCCCGACATGAGAACATGATGTGCTGGCGGACCGCTCTCCCGGTTGGGAGGGCGGTCCGTACCGGGAATGCGTATGGAAGTGGGGACTAGGATTATGGCGACCGTCGAAAAGATGCCGATGCTCCAGGAGGGCTATGATAAGCTCACCCAGGACCTGCGGCGTCTGAAAGAGGAACGGCCGCAGATCGTCGACGCGATCGAGGAAGCGCGCGCGCATGGCGACCTCTCCGAAAACGCCGAATATCACGCGGCCAAGGAGCGTCAGGGCCAGATCGAGGCATCGATCGCCGATATCGAGGACAAGCTGAGCCGTGCGCAGATCATTGACCCGAAGGACTTGTCGGGCGACAAGATCGTGTTCGGCGCGACCGTCACGCTGCTCGACGAGGACGACAAGCCGGTCAAGTATCAGATCGTCGGCCAGACCGAGGCGGACGCCAAGACCGGCCGGATCAGCTATAATTCTCCGCTGGGCCGCGCGCTCATCGGGCGCAAGCTGGACGAAGAGGTCGAGGTGACGGTGCCGTCGGGCGACCGTTATTACGTCGTCAACAAGATCGAATTCATCTGATCCCATGGATTGGGCAGCGGCACGGGCGACGACGGCCATTGCGGCCGTCACGGCGATCGTGTCGCTGATCCTGATCGCGGGCGCTATGGTGCCTGAAGCGGCGGTTGCGGCGGGTTTCATTCCGTTGCGCTTCGAGGGGGCAGCTTTGCCCCCCGATTTCGGTTTTGCGGTACCGACCGTGCTGACCCCGTTGACCGCGACCCTGGTCCATGGCGGCTTGGCGCATATCGCATTCAACCTGATCATGCTGGTCTATTGCGGCGCGCAGACCGAACGCGCGATCGGGGCGCGCGGGATCGCGGTGCTCTATGTCGTCGGGGCCTATGCGGCAGCGATCGCGCAATATTTCCCCGATCCCGGCTCGCCTATGCCGATGATCGGCGCGAGCGGCGCGATTTCGGCGATCGTGGGGGCCTATGCGCTTCTCTATGGACGGCGTCGTGCGGCAAAGGGCGTGGCGGGACTGTCCGCCGAGGCGACCCATGTGCTGTGGCTGGCGGCGGGATGGATCGGCATCCAGTTGCTGATCGGCTATGCCGGCATGGGGATGGGCGCGATCGCGGTGGCGGCGCATATCGGCGGATTCATCGCCGGACTGGTCTTTGCCAAGCCGCTGCTCTTGTGGCGCTATCGTAACGCCTGAGGCGGGCCGGCCACCCCTGCATTTCGACGTTGCTGATTACGAACGGAATGTAGGACAGTGGCCAGCAAAGGGTGGAACGCTATCCCGACCCGGTTCAGCCTGAGCGAAGTCGAAGGCCATGCCCCCGACCTCGCCCCAGTTGCGACATCAACCCAGCGAAGGCTCCAGGAGGCGGTGCAGATGCACCACCACGAACTTCATCTCCGCATCGTCGACCGTCCGCTGGGCGGCGGCGCGCCAAGCCTTTTCGGCGCTGGCATAGTCGGGAAAGACGCCGACCACTTCCAGCGCGGCGGGATCGACGAAATCGAGGGTCTGCGGGTCGCTGACGCGGCCGCCGAACACGAGGTGCAGCTTGCTCATGGTGTCTCCTGAGGGTTTGCCCTTTCCCTAGCGGCAACGCGGGCCCGATTGAAGACGCTGTTTCGCGCTTGCAACGCTTTGTCATGGTGATTGGCAGAAGGCGGCTTTCCATCCTAGGTTATGCAGATGATCGACAGCCTCACCTCATCCTACGACATCGTCATCATCGGCACCGGCCATGCGGGTGCACAGGCCGCCATCGCCCTGCGCCAGGAAGGCTTTGACGGTACGATCGCCATGGTCGGGGAAGAACGTCATCCGCCCTATGAGCGCCCGCCATTGTCCAAGGAATATCTGGCCGGGGACAAGCCGTTCGAGCGCATCCTGATCCGCCCGGAGCGCTTCTGGGAGGAACGCGACGTCGTGCTACGGCTGGGCGAACGCATCGTCGCGGTCGATGCCGAAGCGCGGCTGCTGACCACCGAGGCGGGGGCCGCGATCGAATATGGCACGTTGATCTGGGCGGCTGGCGGTCATGCTCGGCGGCTGTCCTGCGATGGCCATGACCTGATGGGCGTGCATGGCGTGCGGACCCGTGCCGATGTCGATCGCCTGATCGCCGAATTGCCCGATGTGCGCGACGTGGTGGTGATCGGCGGCGGCTATATCGGGCTGGAGGCTGCGGCCGTGCTGACCAAGTTCGGCAAGGCGGTGACGATCGTCGAGGCGCAGTCGCGTGTGCTGGCGCGTGTCGCGGGCGAGGCGCTGTCGCGCTTCTACGAGGGGGAGCATCGTGCGCATGGGGTGACCGTGCGGCTGAACGAGAGCGTAGCCTGCATCGAGGGGGAGGGCGCGATCACCGGGGTTCGGTTGGCGGACGGATCTGTCCTGCCCGCGCAGATGGCGATCGTCGGGATAGGCATCATCCCCTCGGTCGAGCCGCTGGTTGCGGCGGGAGCAACCGGGCAGAATGGGGTGACCGTCGATGCGCAGGGTCGGACCAGCCTGCCGCATGTCTTTGCGATCGGCGATTGCGCGGCCCATGCCAATGACTTCGCCGACGGCGCGGTGATCCGGCTGGAGTCGGTCCAGAATGCCCATGACCAAGCGACGATCGCCGCGCGGACGCTGATGGGCAAGGACGTTGCCTATCATGCGGTGCCCTGGTTCTGGTCGAACCAATATGATCTGAAGTTGCAGACGGTGGGCCTCTCCGCGGGGCATGACCAGGTGATATTGCGCGGTGATCCGGCGACCCGCAGCTTCTCGGTCGTCTATCTGCGACAAGGCCGGGTGATCGCGCTGGATTGCGTCAATGCCATGCGTGACTTCGTCCAGGGCAAGGCACTGGTCGCGGACGGAGCGATCGTGCCGGTCGAGGCGCTGGCCGACTCCGGCCGCCCGCTCAAGACACTCTGGCCGGTGACCAGCGCCTGACGTTTCCAAACAAGCACTTGCGCGGCGGGGCGCCGCTATGTCAGACTTAATGCAAAGGTTTGCAGGAGAGGTCTGATGCGCTGGCGCAATGCGATTCTGGCGGGTGTGGGTTTGGTGGCGCTCGCAGCCCCGGTTTCCGCGAAGGTGACGGCTCCCGCTGGCGCCAGGGTCTTTCGCCTCGATGGCGGCGGGGCGACCTATGCCATGGGAGTGGACGAAAAAGGCTATCTCCAGCCGCTATATTGGGGCGCATCGCTGGCGGATGGGGATCCGCTGGTGTCGGGGGACCCGGTCAAGACGGGCGATCCCATCGTCCTGAAGGCGCCGGGCGAATTGTCGGGCTTCGACCCCGCCGGTTCGGTGACGCTTCAGGAATATCCGGGGCAGGGCGAGGGGCTGGTCAGCGAGCCGGGCGTCAAGGCGCTGTTCGCCGATGGCAATCGCGACCTCGTCCTGAAATATCGCAGCCACAAGACCAGCGGCGAGACGCTGACCGTCGAACTGGCGGATATTCGTCGGCCCCTGTTCGTCACCCTGACCTATAGCATCGATCCCGAGACCGGCATCGTCGCGCGCTCTGCCAAGGTGCGCAACGGCGATGCCAGGCCGGTGCGGGTCGATCAATTGGCGGCGGCCGTCCTGTCGCTGCCGGTTGGGGATGACTACCGGCTCCATTATCTGACCGGGCGCCACGCCGCGGAGTGGACGCAGAAGACCGTGCCCGTCGAGGCGGCGGCGACCGTGCTGGAAAGCCATCGCGGCTCGACCGGCCATGGCAACAATCCCTGGTTCGCGATCGGGCGCGAAGGGCTGACCAGCGAGGTCGATGGCCCGGTCTGGTATGGCGCGCTCGCCTGGTCGGGGTCGTTCCGGATCAGCGTGGCGTCGGACAATCTAGGCCGGGTGCGGATCGCGGGCGGGTACAACCCCTATGACTTTTCCTGGACGTTGAAGCCGGGCGAGACACTCGACACGCCGGTCTTCTATGCGGGCTATTCGGACAAGGGGCTGGGCGGCGCGTCGCGGACTTTCCACCGGTTCGAGGTTGCGCATATCCTGCCGCATGGGGACAAGGCGCGCCTGCGCCCGGTCCTCTACAATAGCTGGGAAGCGACCGCCTTCGACGTGACCGAGGCGGGGCAGATGGCGCTGGCGGAGAAGGCTGCGAAGATCGGCGTCGAGCGGTTCGTGGTCGATGACGGCTGGTTCGGCGCGCGCAACAGCGACAAGGCGGGGCTGGGCGACTGGACGGTTAATCCGACCAAATTCCCCAACGGCCTCAAGCCGCTGATCGATCGGGTGAAGGGCCTGGGCATGGACTTCGGCCTGTGGGTCGAGCCCGAGATGGTCTATGTCGACAGCGATCTCTACCGCGCCCATCCCGACTGGGTGCTGAACTTCCCCGATCGCCCCCGGACGGAGGGGCGCAACCAACTCGTCCTCAACCTCGCGCGTGCGGATGTCCGAGACCACCTTCTGGCCGTGCTCGACAAGCTGGTCAGCGAGAACGACATCGCGTTCCTGAAGTGGGACTATAACCGCAACTGGACCGAGGCGGGCTGGCCCGAACAGCCGGTCGCCGACCAGCAGCGCGTCTATGTCGAATATGTCCGCAACCTTTATTACATCCTGTCCGAATTGCGGCGGCGGCACCCGAAGCTGGAGATCGAGGCATGTTCGGGCGGCGGTGGCCGTGTCGATCTGGGTATCATCGGGCTGACCGACGAGGTCTGGCCATCGGATAACACCGACCCCGCCGATCGGCTGACCATCCAGGACGGCTTCACCCGCGCCTATCCCGTGGCGGTGATGATGGCATGGGTGACGGACAGCCCCAATTGGGCGAATACCCGCGTGACGAGCCTGGACTATCGCTTCCTGTCTTCGATGCAGGGAGGGCTGGGGATCGGCGCGAACCTCGACAAGTGGAACGCTACCGACTTCGCGACCGCCGCCAAATGGGTGTCCGCCTACAAGACGATTCGCGAGACGGTGCAGCGCGGGGCGCTCTACCGGCTGGAGTCTCCGACCGGCGACAATGCCACCGCGGCCACCATGTATGTCGGTCGCGACCGGCGGCAGGCGGTGCTGTTCCAGATGCTGCATTCGTCGATGTGGCGCGACAATCCGGCGGCGATCCATGCGCAGGGGCTGGACCCGGCGCGGGTCTATACGGTCAAGATGCTTGACGGCTCGGCCCGGCCTGCGGGGGTGCCGGAGCGGGCCTCGGGCGCCTATTGGATGAACCGCGGGCTTCGCGCGCCGCTAAAGGGCGATTATGTCGGCGCGGCGTTCGTGTTCGAGGCGGTGAACTGATCGGGGGGCTTATGAAAGTGACGGGCCGGATGGTGGTGACGGCGTGCCTGCTCCTGGCGGGATGCGCCACGACGACCAAGGAAAAACCCCTGCTGACCAATCGCGCCTTGGGCCGTGCGGCAGCGAAATGCCATGTGAAGTCGCTGGGCGTCCATTATTCGCGCACGGGCAAACTTCCTTATGGGGATTATCTGATCCCCGCGTCGGAGATCGATGCGGGGCCGAATGAGCGTCCCAGCGCGGATTGCATGCATGATGCCCTGAAAGGGTATCGCCGCGACTATCTAGGGCAGGTGGAGCATGAGCCTGGCACGCGGCCTCCGCCACGGGATTGAAGAGTCCGGCGTCGCTCGATACCGTGACGGCGCTTGCCGTGAGGTCCCATGATCGACGTTCAACAGGCCGAGATCGCAACCGTGCCCGGCGCAGCACCGGTCGCCGGCCCGGTGGTGACGATCCCGCGCCAATGTCCTCCCCAAGCTGCGGACGGCGAGATCATCGTGTGTGGGCGCAAGGACAATGAGCAGTTTCGGCTTCGCCCTATTCCGGCGCCGCCGCCCGATGGACTCTTATCCCGTCCCCTCCGCGTCCAACTGGCGCCAGGCGTATCATTCGGGTTTCAGCGCGGCGGTGGCTTTGGCCTGCGAACCGAATTCGGACCGGGCAAAAAGTCGGGGCAAGAAGAAGAGTGACGCACGGCTGCGTCGCGGCTGAATTGCCCTTCCGCCAATCCCCGCGCCTGCCGACATAGCGCCGTTACCGGGCCAGCGCGCGCTCCGTATCCTCGCGCGCCTGATCGACCAGCACGATCGTCGCCGCGCGCGCGGCGGCGGCGTCCGAGTCCGCGATGGCGGCGAAGAGCTGGCGGTGCTCGGGCATGGAGTCGCGGGGCAGGCGGGTCCCGCGATGCTTGTATAGCGTGGTCCAGCGGACGGCCGCGCCGATGCTTCCCGACAGGCTGATCAGCAATTCGTTGCCGGTCGCCTCCAATATGATGTTGTGGAAAAGCTGGTCGGCGGCGCGGCCCTGTTCGGTGTGCAGACCATGGTCGCCCATCGCCTCCAGTGCGGCGCCCATGCGTGACAATTGCCGGGTGTCGCGCTTCACGGCGGCCAGTTCGGCGGCCGCGGGCTCGACGATCAGGCGAAGCTGGAACAGGCTCTGGACGAAGCCCGCAGGGGGTTCCCCCTCGAACATCCAGGCAAGCAGTTCGGGGTCGAGCAGATTCCATTCCAGCCGCTCGCGTACCCGCGTCCCCGCCTTGGGCTTGCTGACCACCAGTCCCTTGGCAGACAACATGCGCAGCGCTTCTCGCACCACCGAGCGGGACATGCCGCGCTGTTCGGCAATCTCGACCTCGCCGGGCAGGGTCGATCCGGTGGGAATTCGTCCGGTCACGATGGCGACACCGATATCCCGCGCCAGGGCGCTATGGGCGGGTCCGCGTCGCTTCAATGTGGTCACTCGGCTGTTTCCTCTCCGAAGGGAAGGGCTTGGGCGCGCCTTTGTCAGACCTTTCTATGGGCCATGATCGCGAAAGGAAAGCATGGCGTCATGTGGGCGACCGGGGCTCCTGCACTTGTGGCGTCAATGATATAATGTAACAAGAATAAATTCGGCCAGTTGCCCTGACGCATCGATCGCGGCACGATGGGCCATCAACCGATCCATGAGGGGATCCGTTTTCATGACGTTGCGTAACCTTCTGCTTGCCGCCAGCGCGCTTGCGATCCTGACTCCCGCCGCCGCGCAGCAGCGCACCGAGGCGTCGACGCCGGTCAAGGTCGTGACCGACTCCACGGTCAGCGACATTCCCGCCCATTTCACGCCCCCGACCGACATAGCCGAGCGCGATTACGACAAGCGCGAAGTAATGATCCCGATGCGTGACGGGACCAAGCTCTACACCGTCATCGTCGTGCCCAAGGGCGCGGTGAATGCGCCGATCGTACTGACCCGCACGCCGTATAACGCCGCCGGTCGCGCCAAGCGTTCGGACAGCACGCGGATGATCGAAGCGCTGCCGCTGGCTGACGAGGAATTCACCAAGGCGGGCTATATCCGCGTCTATCAGGACATTCGCGGCAAATATGGATCGGAGGGCGATTATGTCGTGACCCGCCCCGTGATCGGTCCGCTGAACGCCACCAAGGTCGATCACACCACCGACGCCTATGACACGATCGACTGGCTGGTGAACAAGGCCAATCTGCCCGAATCCAATGGCCGGGTCGGGATGATCGGGTCCTCCTATGAAGGCTTCACGGTCGTCATGGCGTTGCTCCATCCGCATCCGGCGCTGAAGGTCGCCGCGCCCGAAAGCCCGATGATCGATGGCTGGATGGGCGACGACTGGTTCCATTACGGCGCGTTCCGCTACGCCAATATCGGCTGGATCGGTTCGCAGACGGGCTACAAGGGCGAAGGCAAGGCACCGCCGAGCGGCGGCTTCGACGATTACGAGAATTTCCGCACCGGCTCGGCGAACGACTGGGCGAAGAAGTCGGGATATGATCAACTCCCCTTCTGGCAGCGTATCGTCCAGCACCCGTCCTATGATTTCTACTGGCAGGGCCAGGCGCTCGACAAGCTGCTGGCGGCCAATCCCTCCAACGTCCCGACCATCTGGGAACAGGGCCTGTGGGATCAGGAGGATATGTACGGTGCCATCACCTCCTGGGAGGCGCTGAAGGCCAAGGGCAAGCTGGGCAACAATTTCCTGGTGATGGGGCCGTGGCGGCATAGCCAGATCAACCGGACCGGCACCAGCCTGGGTCCGTTCCAGTGGGATGGCGACACCGCCAAGCAATTCCGCGAGGATATGGTCCTGCCGCTGTTCAACCAGTATCTGAAGGACGGCCCGGCGGCCAATTTGCCCAGCGCAGCGATCTACAACACCGGCGAGAATCACTGGGACAGGCTGTCGCAATGGCCGCTCGCGTGCCAGTCGGGATGCGCCGCGCCGCTGACCCCGATCTATCTCGCGGATGACAAGGGGCTGAGCTTCGACAAGCCGGGGGTGGGGGCGGACGCCTATGTCTCCGATCCCGCCAACCCGGTGCCGCATCTGTCGCGCCCGGTGAATTTCAACGACGGGCGCTGGGGCGATTGGCTGGTCAGCGATCAGCGTCATGCCGATGGCCGCACCGATGTCGTCACCTACACCACGCCGGTGCTGACCAAGGCGGTGCGGGTGTCGGGGGCTCCCATCGCTGACCTCTTCGCGCGGACGACCGGCACCGACGGCGATTTTGTCGTGAAGATCATTGATGTCCTGCCCTCGGAAAATGCGATCGATCCGAAAATGGGCGGCTATGAACTGCCGATCAGTCTCGACATCTTCCGGGGCCGCTATCGCAACAGCTTCGCCAATCCGAGCGCGATTCCGGCGGGCAAGGTGCAGGAGTATAAGTTCCGCCTGCCGACCGTGAACCACGTGTTTAAGCCGGGGCACCGGATCATGATCCAGGTTCAGTCCAGCCTGTTCCCGCTCTACGACCGCAATCCGCAGACCTTCGTGCCGAATATCTTCACGGCGAAGGCCGGCGATTACAAGAAGGCGACGATCACGATCGAGCGCGGCGGCGCCAATGCCAGCCGTGTGTGGCTGCCGGTGGTTCCAGTCGATCAGTCGGCAGTCATGGCGCGCTGATCCACACGGGCGGCGACCGGGGGCATTGGCGCCCGGTCGCCGCCCAGGCTTTCGACTTGCCCCATATCAGCGAGATGCCCCTTGGAGGCTCCTGCCGAGAGCGCTATCTTGGGTGAGTGGTTCTTGCCCCGCCATTGACCCCGCAACTGCCCCTGACCGGTGATGCGATCGCGACGGCGGGCACCGATTCCGCCGATCTGCGGCGCTATCTGGCGCTGGTGACGGCGGCGACCGAGCGGCTGATGGCCGCCGACGATCCGGCGGCGATGATTGATTCGCTGTTCGCGCTGATCCGGGACGAACTTCGCCTCGACATATTCTTCCATTTCCGCCGCGATGGCGACGCGACCCGGCTGGAAACATCGGGCGGGCTAACTCGCGCCGAACGGCATCAGGCCGCGCTGCTCGATGTCGATGACTCGGTGTGCGGACAGGTGATGCGCGAACGGCGGACGCTGCACCTGATCGACGTTCAGCACAAAGACGATCCCTGTACCGGCTTCGTCCGGTCGCTGGGGATCGAGGTGTATATCAGCATGCCGTTGCTGCACGGCGACGAGGTGCTGGGCTCGCTGGGTTTCGGTCGGCGTACGCTGCGGCCTTTCGACGAGGAGGAGCGGCGGCTGCTCCTGCTGCTGTGCCATTATGCCGCGCTGGCGCAGCATCGGTTGCGGATCGAGGAGGCGCTGCGCCATGGGATCGATACGCAGGCCCGGCTGCTGGCGGAGCTGAACCACCGCGTCCGCAACGCTTTGCAGGTCGCGATCGCGCTGGTGTCCCACGAGGTGCGCTCGGCCGCCGACCCCGCTGTTCGGACTGCTTTGTCGCGTGCGGCGGAGCGATTGCAGGTATTGGCAAGTGCGCATCGTCCGCTTTATGCCACCGCCGATCCGGGGCTGATCGATCTGCCCGCTTTGTTCGGCGATGTGATCACCCAGTTGCGGGGCGACGTTCCGGCGGGGACCATCCACGCCCCCCTGCCTCTGGCCGTTCCTATCGAACGGGCGGTGGCGGCGGCGCTGTTGCTCGACGCGCTTCTGGAGGATGGGGCGGCGCTGCCCCGGATCGTGCTGAAAACCGAAGGCGCCGGTGGGAACGAAATGCTGCGTATCTCGTTTCAGGCGTCCGGTTGGGGGAATGTCACGGACCTGGTCGAACGAAATCGGCTGGTGTCCCGGCTGTGCCATCAATTGCGAGCGACGTTGACGAACGAGGATGACGGGTGCCTGATCTTGGTCATGCCGCATGACGGCGGCGAATATGGGCACCGCCGCGCGCATCAGTGACGATCCATCGTCCGACGAGCCGCTGAACCTCTTGGTGATCGAGGATGAGGCGTTGGTCGCGATGCTGGTCGAGGACGCGTTGACGCTTCACGGCCACCGGGTGATCGGGATCGCCGATACGGTGGCGGCCGCCATGGCACTGGCCGAGCAGGATCGCCCCGACCTGGTGTTGTGCGATGTAAAGCTGGCCGATGGCGATAGCGGACTGACCGCCGCGCAACTGCTCGCCGATCGCGGTATTCCCTGCATCTTCCTAAGCGGCAATTGCCCCGATCGCGGCGGCCATCCGCTGGTCATCGGTTGTATCGCCAAACCCTTTCGAGCGGGCAGCCTGGGAGCGGCGGTTCGGGCGGCGTATCAGGTGGCGATGGGGCAAACACCAGCCGCGGCCCCGGCGGCCCTGAGATTCTACGGCGAAGTTCGCTGACCCCATCGGGTGCGCGGGCGCTATGTCACCACCGTTGCGGCGTCCGGTGGGCCTTCGATCCGCGTCTCGATCGCCTGTTCCAGCTTGTCGAGAATTCGCCCGAACTGATCGGTATCTTCCGGCGACAACAGGCAGAAGGCCTGCTCCACCAGTTCGCGGCGCAACGGCTCGGTCTGACGGATGACCTGTCGCCCCAGATCGGTGATGTCCAGCCGCTTGGCCCGCCGATCGATCGGATCGGCGACACGTACCACCAGCCCGTCGCGCTCCATCGTGTCGATCGCCTGGGTCACCGTGCGCGGGGCCAGCGCGAACCATTCCGCGACATCCGCCGCGCGCACCGGCGCATTGTTGGCAATGAAATGCAGCATCTTGGTCCGCGCCAGCGACGCGCCCTGCGCGGCCATGCGTCGGTCGAGCAGGCGATGGAGCCGCAGATAGATACGGCTGTAGCGAAGGGCCAAGGCGTCGAGATCAGGCATATTATGAGGTAACTCAATAAATGGTCTTGCCTTATTGTGCAAGTGCGAGCAAATGCACCATCAAGTTCTATTGATTCTATCGACAGGGACGCCTGGATGGCCGACGCTAACCAAGTGCAGGGGCAGGACGCAGGCGAGCAGGATGCTGCCGAAGCGGAAGACAAGACCCCCGTTTCGCCCGGCAAGAAGCGGCGGATTCGCATCATCCTGCTGGTCGTCGCGGCGGTCGCGGTGATTGGCGGCGTGTTCTGGTACGCGAACTATAAGAGCGTCGGCCAATATATGCAGGCGACGAACGACGCCTTCATCCAGGCCGATGCGGTGACGATCGCGCCCAAGGTGTCGGGTTATGTCGACAAGGTCTTCGTGGCCGAGAACCAGAATGTCCAGGTCGGCCAGCCCCTGCTCCAGATCGATACCCGCGACTATCGGGCCCAGACCGCGCAGATCGAGGCGCAGATCGGCGTCGCCCAGGCCAATGCGCAGGGCGTCCAGGCGCAGATCCGCGAGCAACAGGCCGCGATCGACCGCGCCCAGGCCGAACTCCGCGCCGCGCAGAGCGATGCCGCCTTCGCCCAAGCCGAAGTGACCCGCTACACCCCGCTTGCCGCGTCGGGGGCGGAAAGCCGCGAGCGTCTGTCGCAGCTTCAGAACCAGGCGCGCCAGGCCAATGCCCGTGTCGCCAGCGCCTCCGCCGCGCTTGCCGCCGCGCAGCGCCGCGTGGGCACGCTCAACGCACAGGTGCGTCAGGCCCGCTCGCAGGGTCAGGCCGCTCAGGCGCAACTGGATGCCGCCGAGGTCAATCTGGGCTCGACCCTGATCCGCTCGTCGATCGCGGGCCGCGTCGGCAACAAGACGGTACGCGTCGGCCAGTTCGTCCAGGCGGGGACCCGGACCATGTCTGTCGTGCCGGTCAATCAGCTTTATATCAACGCCAACTTCAAGGAAACGCAGCTGGGCCTGATGCGCCCCGGCCAGCCGGTGAAGATCGAGGTCGATGCGTTGCCCGGTGTCGAAATCCATGGCCATGTCGAGAGCGTGGCACCTGGCACGGGCGCGCAATTCTCGTTGCTGCCGCCGCAGAACGCGACCGGCAACTTCACCAAGATCGTCCAGCGCGTGCCCGTTCGTATCGCGGTCGACGCCGATACGCAGACCCGCGCGCTGATGGTGCCGGGCATGTCGGTCGAGGTTACGGTCGACACCCGTTCCGCCAAGGGCACACTGAAGCGGATCGCCGAGCAGCAAGACCAGCATAACGACGCCCAGGCGGGGGCGCGGGGCCGGTGAGCGCCGCCGCCGCCTCGCCCAAGGGCGGGAAGGCCGGATCGGCCGCTCAGGCGGGCGGTCCGCCGGCCAAGGCCGACCTGACCGCCTGGCTGGCCGTCGCGGCGGGCAGCATCGGCGCGCTGATGGCGACGCTCGACATCTCGATCGTCAATTCGGCACTGCCGACCATCCAGGGCGAGATCGGCGCCAGCGGCACCGAGGGGACGTGGATCGCGACCTCGTATCTGGTCGCGGAGATCATCATCATCCCGCTATCGGCCTGGCTGGAGCGGCTGCTCGGTCTGCGGACCTTCCTGCTGATCGCCTCGATCCTGTTCACCGCGTTTTCGGTGGTGTGCGGACTGTCGACCAGCCTGACGATGATGATCGTCGGACGCGCGGGGCAGGGGATCACCGGCGGCGCGCTCATCCCGACCGCGCTGACCATCATCGCCACCCGCCTGCCGCGCGAGCAGCAGCCGATCGGCACCGCCTTTTTCGGCGTCACCGCGATTCTGGGGCCCGTCATGGGGCCGTTGATCGGCGGCTGGCTGACCGAGAATGTCAGCTGGCACTATGCCTTCTTCCTCAACCTGCCGGTGGGCGCGATCCTGGTCACGCTTCTTCTGGTCGGTCTGCCGCACCAGAAGCCGCATTTGTCCGAACTGGCCAAGGCGGACTGGCTGGGCATCGCCGGACTGGCGCTGGGACTGGGCGGCCTGACCGTCGTCCTTGAGGAAGGGCAACGCGAGCAATGGTTCGAATCGCGCGAGATCATCGAGCTGACGATATTGTCGATCTTCGGCTTCGCCCTGTTGTTCGCCGGGCAATTCGTCGCCTCGCGCCCGGTCATCCGCCTGAAGCTGCTCCTAGACCGTCAGTTCGGGAGTGTCGTCATCATGGGCATCGTGCTGGGCATGGTGCTGTACGGCACCTCTTATGTGATCCCGCAGTTCCTGGCCTCGATCGCTGGCTACAACGCCTATCAGGCGGGCAAGGTCGTGCTGCTGAGCGGCATTCCGAGCCTGATCATGATGCCGTTCACCCCGATCCTGATCAAAAAGGTCGACATCCGTATCGCAGTGGGGTTGGGGCTGGGCATCATGGCGCTGAGCGCCGGGATCGACACGGTGCTGACGGCGGACTCGACCGGCAGCTCCTTCACCGACTCGCAGCTGTTGCGTGGCGTCGGCACGATCCTGGGCATGTTGTTCCTGAATCAGGCTGCGATCTCCTCCGTGCCGCCGTCGCAGGCAGGCGATGCCGCCGGTCTGTTCAGCGCGGCGCGCAATCTGGGCGGCTCCTTCGCGCTTGCCGGGATCGCCACGGTGCAGGATCAGCGCAGCTTCCTGCACGAACGTCGCCTGGAGGAATCGCTGGCGGCCAATTCGGGATCGACCCAAGGCTGGGTCGACGCGTTGACCCAGCAGTTCGGCAGCGCCGATGCCGCGCTGCGCATGATCGGGAATACGATCCGGCAACAGGCGTTGGTCATGACCTATAACGACCTGTTCTTCATCCTGTGCGTCGGCATCCTGATGGTGATGCCGCTCGTTCTGTTCCTCCGCCCGCTGCCCAAGGGCGGCCCCGTGGCGATGCACTGAGGCTCATGATGGCCAAGAAGCTTTCCCTCATCCCGCTCCTTTTGCTGGGGGCCTGCACCGTGGGCCCGAACTATGCCGGCCCCCCCAAGGCCATCGGATCGGCCGCGACGCCGCCCGCCGGCTTCGCCCGCGCCGATGCGACGGTGGCGACCGCCGCACCGGCCGTGGCGGACTGGTGGACGACGCTGAACGATCCCATGCTGACCTGGCTGGAAGACCGCGCGCTGGAGGCCAATCCCAATGTCGCGGTGGCGCAGGCGCGGTTGAAGCAGGCGCGTGCCTCGCTCCGGTTGGAGCGCGCCAATCAGGCCCCCAATGCCAATGCCAGCGCGACCTATCTTCACGCCGATCTGCCCGGCTTGAATCTGGGCGGCAGCCAGTCCGGCGAAGGGCAGGGCGGCTCCGGTGGCGGAAGCTCGGACGGGCAGAGCGTCGATTTCTTCAACCTGGGCTTCGACGCCAGTTGGGAAATCGACCTGTTCGGCGGACGGCGTCGTACCGTCGAGGCGGCGCGCGCGAGTGCGGCGGCGGCGGAGGCCAATGTCGCCGATGCGCAGGTGTCGCTCAGCGCCGATGTCGCACAGGCCTATGTCGGGCTTCGCGATGCGCAGCAGCGCCTGATCCTGGCGCGCGAGGCGTCGCGGATGCAGCGCGATACGCTGAAGCTGACCGAGCAGCGCTTTGCCAATGGCACCGCGTCGCAACTGGAGGTCGAGCGGTTGCGCAACCAGGTGGAGAGCACCGATGCGCAGATCCTGCCGCTCTCGGCTTCGGTCGAAACCTATCTCAATGCGCTCGCGATCCTGATCGGCGAGGCGCCGGGCACGCTCGACCAGCGGCTGGGCCAGGCCGCGCCAGTTCCGTTGCCGCCCGCGCAAGTGGCGGTGGGCGACCCGACCGCGCTGCTGCAACGCCGCCCCGACATCCGTGCCGCCGAGCGCAATCTGGCGGCGCAGACCGCGAAGATCGGCGTGGCGGAAGCGGCGAAATTCCCGCGCCTGAACCTGATGGGGATTATCGGCATCGGCGGCACCTCGCTCGACGCGCTGACCGATCTCGACAATCTGGTGACGCTGGGCGCGCCGATGCTGCAATGGAACGTGCTGAACTTCGGGCGCGCCAATGCGCGGGTCGGCCAGGCCGAGGGCGCTCGCGACGAGGCGGAGGCGCGCTATCGCGGCGCGGTGCTGGCGGCGCTGCGCGATGCGGAGGACTCGCTGTCGCGGTTCCGCGCGCGGCGTAACACGGTCGCCACGCTGGCGCGGGCCAAGGCGTCGGCGGATCGCTCGGCGGTGCTGATGCAGCAGCGCTATCGGGCGGGGGCGGCGACCCTGATCGATACGCTGGATGCCGAGCGGCAGCGGGTGGCGGCCGAACAATCGCTGTCGCAGGCGGTGGCCGGGCTGACCAACGACTATGTGGCGTTGCAAAAGGCGCTCGGCTTGGGCTGGCGCGCGCCGCAGTCATAAGACCGGCATTTCCCTCCCTTGCAAGGGGAAGGGGGACCAGCGAAACTGGTGGAGGGGGCTCGCCGCCAATGGTGACACCCCTCCGTCAGTCCTGCGGACTGCCACCTCCCCTTGCAGGGGAGGAACAGGACGCGGTCAGGCCCCCGCCTTGGCGATCCGTTCCCGTGCCTCGCGCTCGATCGTCTCCAACTCATCGACCGTCTGGACCAGCGCGGTCATCTGCTGGCGAAGTTCGTCGACCCGCTCGCGACAGCGTTCGGCCAGTACGCGCATCTGTTCGACATGCTGCGGATCGGCGTCGTAGAGCCGCAGGAATTCCTCGATCTCGCGCAGCGAGAAGCCCAATCTTTTGCCGCGCAGGATAAGCTGCATCCGCCCCGTCTCGCGCTTGGAATAAACGCGCGCGGTGCCGACGCGGCGCGGTTCGATCAGCCCGCGATCTTCATAGAAACGCAGCGTCCGTGTCGTGACGCCCAAGCTGTTCGCGACTTCCTGAATGCCGCGCAGCTCCTCATTGTCCCCCACCGTCTATTCCCCCACAGGCCGCGCCGCCGTAGCCGCCGCCTTCGCCATTTCTTCCTCAACCAGTTCCTTTTTCGACAATTTGCCGATCAAGGTCTTGGGCAGGCTTTCGCGGATTTCGACCTCGCGGGGAAGTTCGATCTTGCTGACCTTGTCCTGTAAAAAGGCACGCAATTCCGCAGGAGTGGCGTGATGATCGGGGGCCAGCTTGACGAAGGCCTTGGGCGACTGGCCGCGATAGGCATCGGGAATGCCGATCACCACCGCCTCGGCGACCGCCGGATGCTCGTACAGCGCCTCCTCGATCATGCGCGGATAGACGTTATAGCCGCCGCACAGGATCACGTCCTTGATCCGGTCGACGATGAACAGATAGCCGTCCTCGTCCAGATAGCCGACATCGCCGGTCCGCAGCGCGCCATCGACGAAGACCTGCTCGCTCTCGGTCGGCTTGTTCCAATAGCCGGACATGACCTGCGGCCCGCGCGCGCAGATTTCGCCCACCTCGCCCGGCGGCATCAGCCGGTCGGGATTGTCGCGATCTCGGATCTCGATGATCGTGCCGGGGAAGGGAAGGCCCGCCGAGCCACCCTTGTTTTCCCCGATGATCGGGTTGCAGGTGATGATCGGCGATGCCTCCGACAGGCCATAGCCCTCGACCAGCTTGCCGCCCGTCGTGTTCTCGAACGCGATGCGGACTTCTGCGGGTAGGGGCGCGCCACCCGAGATGCAGGCCTTGATCGCGGACAGGTCGACCTTGCGCGCCTCCGCCACGCCGGCGATCGCGTTGTAGATGGTGGGCACGGCGGGAAAATAGGTCGGCTGGCTGCGCGCGATGGTGTTGAGCACCTGATCCAGTTCGAACCGGGGAAGCAGGATCATCTCGGCGCCGACCCGGATCGCGAAGCTGAGCACCGTGGTCAGCGCGAAGACGTGGAAGAGGGGCAAGACGCCGAGGATGCGTTCCTCTCCGATCATCCCCTCGCCGCCGGTATGGATGACCATGGCGTCGGCATTGGCGATCAGGTTGGCATGCGACAGCATCGCCGCCTTGGGGCTGCCGGTCGTGCCGCCGGTATATTGCAGCACCGCCACATCGTCGGGCTTGGCCGATACCGGGGTCAGCGTGCCGCCGCGCTTCATCATCTGCGCAAAGCTCAGGTGGCGGGGCGAGGGTCCGGGCGCGGCGATCATCGACCGCTTGAGCAGCCGATAGGCCAGCCCCTTCACCTTCGGCAGGGCATCGGCCACGGGGCAGGATATGACATGGCGCAGCCCCAGCTTTTCGGCGACATGGCTGACCCGCGTGTAGATGTCGGGAATGTCGCAGGTCGCGATGATCTCCGCGCCCGAATCCTCCAGAAGATGGCAAAGCTCGCGCTCGACATAGAGCGGATTGACGTTGACGACGATGCCACCGACCTTGAGCGTCGCGAAGAACAGCACCGGGTAATAGACGATATTGGGCAGGCAGAGCGCGACGCGCGTTCCCGGCTTCACCCCGAGCGACTGCAAGCCGGCGGCGGCGCGGTCCACCATATCCGATAATTCGCTGTAACGCGTGATCCGGCCCATGAAATCGATCGCCGGACGATGTCCATGGCGCCGTACCGTAGTCTCGAACATATCGGACAACAGTCGAGGCTCGGACAGCAGCGGGCTTCCGGTCGCCTGCCCCGGTACGGCCATGCCAGATGCCGTATTCGCTCCGCCCCCGATGGCTCCGGTCATCATCGCGTCGCTCTCCTATATCATTTTTCGACCATACCCGGTTGTCGATTGTGGTCGAGTTGCTTATTGTGTTGACGTATAGGGTAGGTAACGCACCTTAACGTTAGGCCGCAAGCCCATAAAGAGAGGATTGGATGACCAACATCGTGATCGCAGGCTATGCCCGCTCTCCCTTCACCCAGGCTGGCAAGGGCGCGCTCGCACGGGTTCGGCCCGACGATCTGACCGCGCAGGTGATTCGCGGCCTGATCGAGCGGACGGGCGTCGATGCCGCCGAGATTGAGGACGTGATCCTGGGCTGCGCTTTCCCCGAAGGCGAGCAGGGCATGAACGTCGCGCGGCTGATCGGCTTGTTGGCGGACCTGCCGCTGTCGGTCGGTGGCATGACGGTCAATCGCTTCTGCGGATCGTCCATGTCGGCCATTCATATCGCCATGGGCCAGATCCAGATCGGCGCGGGCGAGGCGTTCATCTGTGCGGGCATCGAGTCGATGAGCCGGGTGCCGATGGGCGGCTACAACCCGCTGCCCAACCCCGAACTCGCCGCCGCGCGGCCCGGCGCCTATATGGGCATGGGCCAGACCGCCGAGAATGTCGCGACCAAGTACCAGATCACCCGCGCCGAGCAGGAAAAGTTCGCGGTCGCCAGCCAGAAGAAGGCCGCCGAGGCGCGCACCGCCGGTCGTCTGGCCGATGAGATCGTGCCGATCCACACCAAGGCGGGTGACGTGACCGAGGACGGCCTGATCCGCCCCGACACGACCGAAGAGGTGCTGTCCGGCCTGAAGCCCGCCTTCGACAAGGAAGGCACCGTCACGGCGGGCACCGCCTCGCCGCTGACCGATGGCGCGGCGGCCGTGCTGGTCACGTCGGAGGAGTTCGCCCATCGCCACGGCCTGAAGATCCTCGCCCGCATCAAGTCGGTTGGCATTTCGGGCTGCGAACCCGAGACGATGGGCCTCGGCCCGATCGGTTCGTCGAAGAAGGCGCTGGAGCGCGCGGGCATCTCGGCGGGCGACCTCGACGTGGTCGAGATCAACGAGGCCTTTGCCAGCCAGGCGATCGCCTGCATTCGCGACCTGGGCCTGAAGGACGAGACGATCAACAAGGATGGTGGCGCGATCGCGATCGGCCATCCGCTGGGCGCGACCGGCGCGCGCATCGTTGGCAAGGCGGCGGCGTTGTTGGCGCGCGATGGCGGCCAGTACGCGCTCGCCACCCAGTGCATCGGCGGCGGGCAGGGCATCGCGACTGTGCTGGAGCGTGCATGATGGCTGACACGATCAACAAGGTTTGCGTGATCGGCGCAGGGGTGATGGGGGCTGGCATCGCGGCGCAGGTCGCCAATGCCGGTGTGCCCGTCCTGCTGCTCGACATCGTGCCCAAGGACGGCGCCGACCGCGACGCCATCGCCAAGGGTGCGGTTGCGAAAATGCTCAAGACCGAGCCCGCGCCCTTCATGTCGCCCGCCGCCGCCAGGCTGGTGGAAACGGGCAATATCGAGGATCATCTGGATAAGGTCGCGGAATGTGACTGGATCGTCGAGGCGGTGGTCGAGCGGCTGGACATCAAGCAGGCGCTCTATGCCAAGCTGGAGACGCTGAAACGCCCCGGCACGGCGGTGTCGTCCAACACCTCGACCATCCCGCTTGGTCATCTGGTCGAGGGGCGGTCGGAGCAGTTCAGACAAGACTTCCTCATCACCCATTTCTTCAACCCGCCGCGCTATATGCGGCTGATCGAGATCGTGACCTCGGACCACACCGATGCCGGTGTGACGGCCAAGGTCGAGCAGTTCGTCGATCACCGCATGGGCAAGCGGATCGTCCGCGCCAAGGACACGCCGGGCTTCATCGCCAACCGCATCGGCACCTATTGGCTGGCGGTCGCGATCAATGCGGCGATGGATCAGGGTCTGACCGTCGAAGAGGCCGACCAGATTGGTGGCCGTCCGATGGGCGTGCCCAAGACCGGCATTTTCGGGCTGATCGATCTGGTCGGTATCGACCTGATGCCGCTGCTCGCCAAGTCGTTGTCCTCGACCCTACCAGAGGGCGATGCCTATTTCGACACGATCCGTCCGCTGCCGCTGGTCGACAAGATGATCGCGGAGGGCTTTACGGGCCGCAAGGGCAAGGGCGGCTTCTACCGCCTCGACCGCAAGCCCGATGGCACCAAGGCCAAGCAGGCGATCGACCTGAAGACCGGCGAATATCGCGCCGAGAAGAAGCCCGAGCGTCTGCCCGGTCGCGCCGAAAAGGACTTGGCCGCGCTCGTTGCGACGCCGGGCAAGGTCGGCGACTATGCCTGGGCGATCCTGGGGCCCGTCCTGTCCTATGCCGCCGGTCTGGTCGGCGAGGCAGCGGACGACGTGGTCGCGATCGATGACGCAATGAAGCTGGGCTATAACTGGAAGTTCGGCCCGTTTGAGCTTATCGACCGGCTGGGTCCGGGCAAGCTGGCCGAGCGGCTGCGTGCCGAGGGCAAGCCGGTCCCGGCGCTGCTGGAGACGGCGGGCGATCGGCCCTTCTACCGCGTGGTCGATGGTAAGCGTCAGTATCTGACGCTCGGCGGTGAATACGCCGACGTCGTCCGCGCCGAGGGTGTGCTGCTGCTCGAAGACATCAAGCTGCGCTCCGAACCGCTTCTCAAGAATGGCTCGGCGGCGGCCTGGGATGTCGGCGACGGTGTCGTGGCGTTCGAGTTTACCGGCAAGATGAACGCGCTCGACGAGCAGGTTCTGTCGCTGCTGCAAAAGACCATCGCGCTGGTGAAGAGCCAGTATAAGGCGCTGGTCATCTATAATGAGGGCAGCAACTTCTCGGCCGGCGCCAATCTGGGGCTCGCCATGTTCGCGGTGAACATCGCGGCCTGGGGAGAGGTCGACAAGCTGGTCGTTGCAGGGCAGCAGGCCTATAAGGCGCTGAAATACGCACCTTTCCCGGTGGTTGCCGCGCCTGCGGGCATGGCGCTGGGCGGCGGGTGCGAGATCCTGCTCCATGCCGATGCGATCCAGGCGCATGCCGAAAGCTATATCGGCCTGGTCGAGACCGGCGTCGGTCTGGTCCCCGGCTGGGGCGGCAATGGCGAGCTGATCGACCGCCTCGCCAAGTCGCCCAAGATGCCGAAAGGTCCCATGCCCGCCGTCATGAAGGCGTTCGAGACCATCTCGACCGCGCAGGTGTCGCGCTCGGCGGCGCTGGCCAAGGACCTCGGCTATCTTCGCAAGGACGATGGCATCACCATGAACCGCGACCGCCTGCTGGCCGATGCCAAGCAGAAGGCACTGTCGCTGGTCGAGGGCTATCAGCCGCCCGAAAAGCCGGTCTTCCGCCTGCCGGGCGCGGCCGGACGCGTCGCCTTCACCGGCGCGGTTGCCGACTTCGCCAAGAAGGGCGTCGCCACCCCCTATGACGTGGTGGTGGCGGGTCGTCTGGCGAACATCGTCACCGGTGGCGAGGCCGACATCATCGACGAGGTGAGCGAGGATCAGCTTCTCAAGCTGGAACGCGCCGCCTTCATGGAAAGTGTCAAGGATGCGCGGACCCAGGCGCGGGTGGAGCATATGCTCGAAACCGGCAAGCCGCTGCGCAATTGATCGGGAGAGGATAATCCCATGCAAGTCTATAATGCGCCGCTGCGCGACATGCGCTTCGTCCTCCACGAGCTATTCCAGGAAGACGAGTTCGGCCCCGTCGCGGGGCAGGACGAATTCGGCCCCGAACTGTACGACGCGATCCTGGAAGAAGCGGCGCGCGTCACGCAGGAGGTCCTGCTACCGCTCAACGCCACCGGCGACATCGAGGGCTGCAAGCTGGAGAATGGCGTCGTCCGTACCCCTGCCGGTTTCAAGGACGCCTATAGCCAGTTCTGCGAAGGCGGGTGGGCCGCGCTCGCCTCGCCGGTCGAATATGGCGGGCAGGGGCTGCCCGAGGCGGTGAACAAGCTGGTCGAGGAGATGATCTGCGCGACCAACCTGTCGTTCAGCCTCTATCCCGGCCTGACGCACGGCGCCACCACCGCGCTGATGGGCCATGGCTCGGAGGACCTGAAGAGCTTTTATCTGCCCAAGATGATCTCGGGCGAATGGTCCGGCACCATGTGCCTGACCGAGGCGCATTGCGGCACCGACCTGGGCCTGCTCCGCACCCGTGCCGAGCCGCAGGAGGATGGTTCGTACCGGCTGACCGGCGGCAAGATCTTCATCTCGGCGGGCGATCATGACCTGACCGACAATGTCATCCACCTCGTCCTCGCGCGCACGCCCGATGCGCCCAAGGGGGTGAAGGGGATCAGCCTGTTCCTGGTGCCGAAATATCTTCCCAAGGATGACGGCTCGGTCGGCCCGGCCAACGGCGTCAGCGTCGCGGCGATCGAGCACAAGATGGGCCTGAAGGCGTCGGCCACCTGCCAGCTGGAGTTCAACGACTCCAAGGGCTGGGTCGTGGGGGAGCTGAACAAGGGCCTGGCCGCCATGTTCACCATGATGAACACCGAGCGTGTGTCGGTGGGCATCCAGGGTCTGGGCATCAACGAGATCGCCTATCAGTCGGCCGTCGCCTATGCCAAGGACCGGCTGCAGGGCCGCGCGCTGGGCGGGGCCAAGCGCCCCGACCTGCCCGCCGACCCGATCATCGTCCACCCGGACGTGCGGCGGATGCTGATGACCATGCGCGCCTATGCGGAAGGGTGCCGTGCGCTGGGGCAATGGGCAGCGCGGGGTCTGGACGCGGAGGCGAATGCCATCGACCCGGCCGATCAATCGCGCGCGGCGGACTTCGTCGCGCTGATGACCCCGGTCGTGAAGGCGCTGTTCACCGACCTCGCCTTCGATGCGGCGAACATGGCGGTGCAGGTGCATGGCGGCCACGGCTATGTTCGCGATCATGGCATCGAGCAGTTCGTCCGCGACGCCCGCATCGCCCAAATCTATGAGGGCACCAACGGCGTCCAGGCGCTCGATCTGGTCGGCCGCAAGATGCCCGCGCATATGGGCCGCTATATGCGTCCCTTCTTCCACGCGGTGTCCGAACAGGTCGAGGCGCTGGTGAAGCATGACGACAAGGCCATTACCGGCTGGGCGGCGGGGATGCAGCAGGCCTTCGGCGCGCTACAACTCAGCACCGGCATGATCGCGCAAAAGGGGATGAAGGACCCTGAGGAAGCGGGTGCCGCCGCGACCGACTATCTGCGCCTTCTGGGCCTGGTCGGCATCGGGCATTGCTTCCTGAAGTCGGCCCGGATTGCGACCGAGAAGCTGGCCGGGGGCACCGACGAGGCGGGCTTCTACAAGGCCAAGCTCGCCACCGCCGGCTTCTTCTTCGACCGCATCCTGCCCCAGGCGACGGCGGCGTTCCTGGCGATCAAGTCGGGCAAGCGTTCGACGATGGCGCTGGAGCTGGAGGCGTTTTGAGATGGCGCGATGCCGGTTGCGCTTGATTGCGATCAACCGGCATCGTAGGCATGATAGGTAATTATCCTATGCGTCAGTATGTGAACGTATAGGGAAATTGGAGGGCGACCGGAAAAGCCGGCGTTCTTACCCGAACAAGCGGGTATGGAGAGGAGAAGAGGCATGTTGTTGACCCTGACAGCCATGGCATTGGCCGGCGCCGGTGCCAATGCGGACGCGGTGATCGGCCGCTGGCAGACTCAGACCCGCGGTGGCGTGGTCGAAATCCAGAAATGCGGCAATTCGGTGTGTGGGCGGATCCTGACTTCGGAAAAGCTGCGGACCAACCCTGCACTGACCGACCAGAACAACCGCGATCCCAAGCTGCGCAATCGGCCACTGAAGAACCTGCTGATCCTGCAGGGCTTTTCGCAGGATGGCGCGGCGTGGGGTGGTGGCACCATCTACAATGCCGAGGATGGCAAGACCTATAGCGCCAAGCTGACACCCGAAGGGGCCGACACGCTGAAGGTGCGCGGCTGCGTCTTCGTGCCGCTGTGCAAGACGCAGACCTGGACGCGGATCCGCTGATCCGACGCGTTGCCATCCAACATATGATTCGGGGAGTAAGATCATGACCAAGGGCCTCAAGGCTTCGCTTCTGTCCACCGCCATCCTGTCGTCTTCCTTCGCCTTTGCGGGCGCGGCGCACGGCCAGGCCTTCTACCTTCAGGAACAGTCGACGCGTGGCCAGGGTCGCGCCTTTTCGGGTGAGGGTGCCGACACCGGCGCGTCCTCGCTCTGGTGGAACCCGGCCGCGATCGCGGGCATGGAGCGTGGCGAGGCGGTGATCGGTGCCTCCGCGATCATTCCGAAGGGTGATGTGGTCGACACCGGCACGGTGATCGTGCGTCCGGGCCAGCCGGCGCGTCCCGTCGGCGGCAATGGGGTTTCCAGCGATCCGATCAATCGCGGTATCGTGCCGTCGGGTGCGGTCGCCTATCCGCTCAACGACCGGGTCGCCGTCGGCCTGGCGGTGACCTCGCCGTACAGCTTCACCACCGAATATGACGCGAATAGCTGGGCACGATACAGCGCGCTCAAGACCGAGTTGCGGACCATCGACATCCAGCCCTCGGTCGGTATCGCGGTGCTCGACTGGCTGCGCGTCGGTGGCGCGCTGAACGTCGAATATACCAAGGCCGAACTGGGCAACGCGCTCCCCAATTTGTCGCCGCTGCTGGCCGATGGGTATCAGCGGTTGAAGGGCGATGGCTGGGATCTGGGATGGACCGCGGGTGTGCAGCTTCACAATGACTGGGCGACGGTTGGCATCAGCTACAAGTCGCGGATCAAGCATCAGTTGAAGGGTAGTCTGGAAGTGGGGGGCCTGCTTGGCCCGCTCGCGGCGCAGAACCGGACGGTCGACGGCGCGACGGCGGAATTCTACACGCCCGCCCAGATCATCGTCGCGGGCCGCTTCCGCGCCACCGATAAGCTGACGTTGAACGCACAGGCGGTGCGCTTCACTTGGGCTGATTTCGATGCGATCCGCCTGGGCGCGCCGATCAACACCGCGATCCCGGAGAATTACAAGAACAGCTTCTCGTTGGCCGGTGGCTTCGATTACGCCGCCAATGACCGACTGACCGTACGCGCCGGTGTACAGCGTGGCATCACTCCGACGCAGAATGGAAATCGCGACGCACGTGTGCCCGATGCGAACCGCTGGAATTACTCGATCGGCGGTTCGTACAAGCTGACCCCGCGCTTCACGCTGGACGCGGCGGGCAGCTATATCGACTTCGCCAATGCCAGCATCGATCGCCGCACCGCCGCCTATGCGGGCACGGCGGTGCAGACGCCGATCCTGACCTCGGGCCAGGTGCAGAACGCCCGCGCGTTCGTGGCGTCGATCGGCGGCCGCTTCAGCTTCTGATTGAGAGAATGGTTATGAAGATCGTCGTGCCCGTGAAGCGGGTGTTGGACTATAACGTGAAGCCGCGTGTGAAGGCGGACGGGACGGGCGTCGATCTGGCGAACGTGAAGATGTCGATGAACCCGTTCGACGAGATCGCGG